>ERZ773224.51-NODE-51-length-134980-cov-31.632292_pt1 | contig 134980 bp, 160 predicted proteins | sample MGYA00580526_ERZ773224 | MGnify/ENA primary metagenome ERZ773224 (study PRJEB29015, sample SAMEA2737743) | human gut metagenome | biome: human gut; feature: human-associated habitat; material: faeces | place: China | collected 2012 ... | reverse complement strand
TATTTGCTGCGGAATCTTCTAGAAAGTTAAAAAAATTGTTAGGCATCTTTTCCGGATTTGAAAAGAATGTATCTGGTGTAACTACCTTTTGTTCTTTTTTATCATCAATAGTTAGTTGTTCTATTTGTTCTGGTTTATTTAAACTATTTATGTCAATAGCATTATTAACAACATTACTTATATTAGGCATATTATTTATAATAGGTACTTCTTCTTGTTCCATATTAACCTCGCTATTTTCTATACTTTTTATTTCATCTTCAAGTTGTTTAACTGTAAGACGTTCATTAATAATTTTATTTAATAACATTTTTTGAGTTTCATGATTTGATATTTTTAATAAAGTTCTGGCATGTCTTTCAGAGATTTTTCCTTCTAAAATAGCATTTTGAACAGATTCATCTAATGTTAATAAACGTAATTTATTAGAAATTGCTGATTGAGATAATCCCATTTTTCTAGCTAATTCTTCTTGAGTCATGTAACCTTTGTCTAAGAGTGCTTGATATGATTTAGCTTCTTCGATTGCTGTTAGATCTTTTCTTTGAATGTTTTCAACAATTGCAACTTCTGCAGAAGCATTATCATCTAAGTTAGATATTATTGCTGGAACTGATGCAAGACCTGCTAGTTTCGCTGCCTTATATCTTCTTTCTCCGGCGATAATTTCATACTTATCGTTTTTTCTTCTTAATACAAGAGGTTGAATAATTCCATGTTGCTTAATTGATGAAGCTAAGTCTTGTAGTGATGCATCATCAAAAGCTAATCGTGGTTGAAAACGATTAGGAATTATGTCCTCGATAGGAACTTGTAATATAGTATTTTCAATTTTATTATTCACATATATCAACCCTTATCATATATAATCATACCTTATTTATGTTTTTTTTGCAATGGCTTTTTTATAATTTTTTCATATGGTCTTACATCTTTACTTAAAGTTTTATTTATTTTCTTTATTTTAATAATGTTTCTCATTCCTGTATCATTGTAAAGTTCGAAACTTTCTACTTTTTCTATTTTACCATTCATTTTTTCAATTGCATATTCTGCAAGAGTTATTTCTTCTTTGTTGCTTCCCTTTAGAGCTATAAAGAATTTATCTTTTTTTACCAAAGGCATAGCTAGTTCAGTTAAAATAGTCATATTTGTTACTGCTCTAGCTGTTACAACATCATAGTAATTTAATCTTTCTTTTGCAAGAGTTTCTACTCTGATGTTGATAACTTCGACGTTATCAACATTTATTTTTTTTACGAGTTCTTTTAAAAATGTTGTTTTTTTATTGTTGGAATCTAACAAAGTTACTTTTAAATTTGGATAAAATATTTTTAAGACCATTCCTGGAAAACCTGCACCTGAACCAATATCAAGTAGATTATCACAAGTATTTAAATCTATTACTTTTGTTAAAGTTAAGCTATCATAAAAATGTTTTAAATATATTTCATCTATCGTTTTTATAGCAGTTAAATTAGTATGAGCGTTATATTCCATTAAAAATGATGCATAAATACTTAGTTTGTCAAGTTGTTCTTTATTTACATCAATACCAAGTAACTTTGTATTATTTATAAATTCATCTAATGTCATTTTTACCATACTCTTTCTTTAAATAAACTGTTAATACAGAAATATCAACTGGATTTACTCCGCTGATTCGAGATGCTTGAGCTATTGTTTTTGGTCTAATTTTTGATAATTTTTGTTTTGCTTCACTTGCTAAGTTTGTTACTAAGTCATAATTTATATCATCTGGTATTTGTTTTTCTTCCATACGTTCAAGTTTTTCAACTTCTTTTAAAGCTTTGTTAATATATCCTTGATACTTTGCATTTATTTCAACTTGTTCAATCACTAAGGGATTATAATTTATTTCAATGAAATTTTTAATGAACTCCATATTTATTTCTGGTCTTTTTAATAAGTCATAAAAAGATAAACCTGTTAATGGAACATTTAAGTTATTTGTAACAAATATATTTTTTACTTCTTCAGTTAAATGAAGAGTATTATCTTTTAAATAGTTTGTTAAGTTCTTTATTGCTTCTTCTTTTTCTAATAATTTTTTATATTGTTCATCAGTAATTGTACCAACCTCTTTAGCATAATGTCTAAGTCTTAAATCTGCATTATCATGTCTTAATATAAGGCGAAACTCTGCACGTGATGTTAGCATACGATATGGTTCAATTGTGCCTTTTGTTACTAAGTCATCAATCAAAACACCGATATATGCATCACTTCTTTTTAATACTAATGGTTCTTTATTATCAATTTTTAAAGATGCATTTATACCTGCCATAATTCCTTGACCTGCAGCTTCTTCATAACCACTGGTTCCATTAATTTGTCCCGCAGTAAATAAATTTTCTAATATTTTATTTTCTAGACTTGGTTTTATTTGTAATGGATCTATTGCATCATATTCAATTGCATAAGCATATTTACTTATTACAGCATTTTCTAATCCATGAAGACTATGAACCATTTTTTCTTGAACATCTTCAGGCATACTTGTTGAAAAACCTTGTAAGTACCAATCATCATAATAAAGACTTTCAGGTTCTAAGAATAATTGATGTCTTTCTTTATCTTTAAATCTCACAATTTTATCTTCGATTGATGGGCAATATCTTGGACCAACTCCGGTTGCATAACCACCATACATTGCTGATTTAGTTAAATTATCTCTGATTATTTGATGAGTATTTTCATTGGTATATAAAAGGTAACATGATTTTTGGTCTTCGATTTTATAAGAAGGTTCATCATCATAAGAAAAAGTCCAGAAAGTATTATCTCCCTTTTCTTCTTCCATCACAGAAAAATCTATTGAATCTTTTTTAATTCTTTGAGGTGTACCTGTTTTTAATCTAATTATTTTTAAACCATAATCTTTTAATTTTGTTGATAAATAGTTACTTCTTTTTTCACCATGAGGTCCACCCGGAGTATTTTTACTACCCACTAAAATATTACCACATAAATATGTACCTGTTGTTAAAATAACAGCTTTTCCTTCAATTTTTTCTCCATTTTCAAGTATTACACCTTTAACTTTGTTATTATCTACAATTAAATCTTCAACTAATGATTCTTTTATTGTTAAGTTAGGCATATTAAGTAATATTTCTTGCATCTTTTTTGGATATGTAACTTTATCTGCTTGAGCTCTTAAACTTCTTACTGCAGGTCCTTTTGAATTATTTAACATCTTTATTTGTAAGTGAGTTTTATCTGCTACTTTACCCATTAATCCTCCTAGGGCATCAACTTCTCTTACAATTATACCTTTCGCTGTTCCACCTATAGATGGATTACATGGCATATCTCCGATATTATTAATATTTCCTGTTACTAATAATGTTTTTTTACCTAATTTTGCAGCGATGTGACTTGCTTCAATTCCGGCATGTCCACCACCTACTACTATAACATCATACATATATTTTTCACCTACTTTCCTAGACAAAAATTACTAAATATTTTATCTACTAATTCATCTTTATAACTCATTCCCATTATTTCACCAAGATAATCCCAAGCATTTTTTAAATCGATTTCAACAACATCAACTGGAAAACCTGCATTTAAATTATCTTGTGCACTTTTTAAAGAATCACTAGCTTTATTAACTAAATCTATTTCTCTGACATTCGATAAATAACTCATATCTTTATTTATTACATTTTTTAAATTCAATTTATCTGATATTTTATTTTTTAATTCATCTAAACCATTTAATTCAATTGTATTACCGTATATTACATCTTTGATATAATTAGGTACAATTAATTTCTTTTTTAAATCTGTTTTATTTATGAAAAGTATTAGTTTATCTGAATTATATTTATTTAACATAACTTCTTCTTCATTAGTTAATTCTTCATTGTTATTTAAAACAAATAATATTATGTCAGAATTATCTGCAGTTTTTTCACTTTTTTCTACCCCGATTTGTTCTACTAAATCATCTGTTTTTCTTATACCTGCAGTATCTATTAAATTAATTGCAACGCCATCTATGGTAATTGTTCCTTCGACGATATCTCTCGTTGTACCTGGAATATTCGTAACTATTGCTTTATCTTCATCTAATAAACTATTTAATATGCTACTTTTACCTACATTTGGTTTACCAATAATTGCAACATTTACGCCTTCTTTAATAAGTCTTCCATTTTTGGCACCATTTACTAGGGAATCTAAATCTCTTTTTATGTCTGTTAGGTAATCATGCATTAATTCATTTGTTACATCTAATTCATCAGTATATTCTGGATAATCAATATTAACTTCGATGTTTGCAAGTATCTTTGCTATTTTTTCTCTTAGGTTAGATATTTTTTTACTTAACTTTCCATCTACATTATTAATTGCTAGTTTTCTAGCTGCATCAGTTTTTGCTGTTATTAAGTCGTTTACTGATTCTGCTTCAAGAAGATTTATTCTTCCATTTAAATAAGCCCTTTTTGTAAATTCACCAGGTTCAGCTAGTCTTGCACCTTTTTTTAGAAGTAACTCTAACACTTTATTAGTGGTTGTTATTCCTCCATGACAATTTATTTCTACGATATCTTCTGTTGTATATGTTCTTGGACACTTCATAACCATAACAAGAACTTCATCTATTACTTCATCTTCATCTTTAATGTGTCCATAATATATTTTGTGTGATTCTTCTGTTATTTTTTCAGTAAAAATACTATTTACTATACTTATAGAATCTGCCCCACTTAAACGAACAATGGATATTGCACCATTTATAGCAGTTGATATTGCACATATTGTATCATCCATAAAAAATACTCCCTTTCATCGGAAGTATTATAACATACATTTGATTAAATATAAAGGGTATTTTTGGCGACATTTTTGTGCAAAAAAAATAAGTTCATAACAAACCTATTAATTTTTAACTTTATCCTTTAAAGATTCTGCATAACCTATGAGTTTTAATTGATCTTCACTTTTCATATAAATAAACATTTCCATTAATTCTTGTTCTTTAGGATTTAATGTTTTATTCATATATTTTATCGGCGTATCATCAGTTGTTAAACCTAATAAATAATCAGTACTTGTTTCTAAATAATTAGCTAAATCTATTAAAGTTGTTGCTTTTGGATAACTTTGACCTGATTCATACATGCTTATGGCTTCTTGAGTAACTCCGATGCTGATAGCTACATTTAATTGACTTTTGTTTCTCTTTTCTCTGATAATTCTTAAATTTTCCATAGATTATTCCTTCCATAAATAATTTTACAATAATAATTTATATTTTAAATAAGTATTTCTTATATTAGAAACAATCTACACTTATATTTAGTATAACTTGTATTTATTTTGCAAAAAAAATTGCCTCTTTATAGAGGCTTAATAACAACGTGTCTATTTGGCTCTTCGCCTTCGCTTTCTGTTTTAACTCCTTTAAAGTCTGTTAATATATTGTGTATAATTCTTCTTTCATATGACGTCATATTATCTAGAGAAACGGGCATTTTTGTTTCTACGACTTCTTTAGCAGTTTTCTTAGCTAACCATTCTAATCTTTTTTGATTCTTTTCTTTATAGTTTGACACATCTAAATTAAATTTATAATATATTCCTGTTATATTTTGAATATATTGTTTTGCTATAGTTTCAATAGCTTTAAGTGTTGCTCCTTCACGACCAATTAGAATCTTATCTTTATTTGAGAATAATCTAATTGTTAATCTGTCATCTTTGTTGGTAACTTCGATTGTTACTTCAAGTCCCATGTTTTCAACAAGTTTTCTTATAAATTCTTTTAATTCATTGTTAATATCACTTTTTAAGAAAGCTGCTACTTCATAGATTGTTCCTTGAAATAATTTACCTTTTTTTACTGTTGATGTATAAAGAAATTCTTCTTTGGAAAGATTATTTTCTTCCATTAATTTCTTAATTGCTTCTTCAATAGTTTTTCCTTCTTTAGTTAGTTTTTCCATACTTCATACCTTCTTTCTTAACTAATTTATCTTTAATTTTATCTTTTTTAATTGTTTTATCCTTTTTATTAGTTAAGTCTTTGTTATTTACTAAATTAATTATTATGTTTTGAACAGCGATGAATGCATATGTTACAATCCAGTAGAATGCTAATGCAGTTGGAAGGGTCATTGATGCATAAGTTATAACAAATAACATAACATATAACATAATTTTCATTTGTTTTGCGGCTTCAGGTGATTGAGTTCCAGCCTGAGACATTGTTTGCTTGAATGAATAATATGTTGATACAGCAATTAATAATAGTAATAATAAATATAGATAGTTACCAGATTTAATACCAACAAGTGGTGTCATACCTAGGTTATATGTAAGAAGTGTTTCTTCATATATTGCTGGTGTTCTATAAATTGCTTGTAAGAAAGCAAAGAATAATGGAAGTTGAATGAATGACATTAAGCAACCTACCATTGGGTTTACTTTATACTTTTTATATACAAGAATTGTTTCTTGACTTTTTGCCATTAATGATTCATTATCTGTTCTATTGCGATATTTTCTTTCTATTTTTTCTATTTCAGGTTGAGCTTTTTTCATATTCATTGTTTGTTTTGTACTTTTAATTGTAAATGGCAACAAAATGATACGTATTGCTAAACCAATTAATATTAATGAAATACCTAGATTACCAACTAATTTGCCTAATGCAAGGATAAGGAATGCTAGTGGTTTTACAAATAGAAATTCCCATAGACCCGATGATTCATTTGAATTAACTTTAAAACTATCACAAGATGGAAGTTCGTCAAAATCAACATTTAATTGGTCTTTATATTCTTTATATATGTTATATAGTTCACCATCTTTTTCAGGTAAACATACGATATCTTTTTCAAGCATTTGACCTGTTTCTTCATATGTTACTATTTTGTTATCTTTATCTTTAATGTATTTGTTACTACCACATCCACTAGTTAATAACAATACACTTATTAGTGTTATGATCATTAATTTATTTTTCATGATTTTCCTTTCTTAATGCTTTTACTAAATCATTTTGTAAATCATTATATGAAGCATTATTTGCTTCCCTTTTTATCATTATAATATAATTACGATTATTTTTAAAGAGAAATCTGTTATTATCTACAATATTTCTAAATTGTCGTTTAAATTTGTTTCTTACAACAGCATTTCCTAACCTTTTACCTACGGCAATACCAAAGTTAGGCTTTATAAATTCTTTTTCTTTATAAAATACTATTGAATATTTTCCTTTAAGTTTGTTTCCACTATTAATTATCTCATGGAAGTCTTCATGAGATTTAACCATTTCATATCTTTTCATAATATATAGTTTAGGAAAAAAACCACATTAAAGTGGTTTTTATTTACATAAAACTTTGCGTCCTTTTCTACGACGATTATTTAGAATATCAGTGTTTTTACGAGCAAAAAATCCATGTTTTTTAGCTGCTTTTCTTTTATTTGGTTGATATGTTCTTTTCATAATATAATTTCTCCTTTTCTTTAATAGCGTTATTATTATAATATTAAAATGAGTAATAAGTCAAGAAAAATCGGTATAAATCAGAACAATTGTGTAAATAATTTTGTTTTTACCGATGTTTTTTAAGTTATATTTATAATATTTTTTGCTTTTAAGTATGATGGATATAATGATTTTTCATATATTTTCTCCTTATCATTATATTTTTATTATACATTATATTAGTTTTATCTGCAATTTTAATGTGCAAATTTTGCAATTTAAGTTAATTTATTGTTTCAGTTATAATGATATTAGGTATTTTATAAATACGCATACGTTGTTTATTTGTTCTTTTTAAAGTTACTTCTTCTAAATCTTCTTCATAAATATGATAATCTTGATATAATCTATTTACTAATTCTGAAGTTATAATTGATTCTTTCTCTGTTTTTGAAAGATTAGATCTATTTGTATTTACTGGAATATCTTTTCTAAATAAATTAATAGCTATTTTATTTTCATCTGGGTAATTGTAGTTTAATTCTATAAGTGGATATTCAAAATATGTTTTAGAATTTAAATAAATTCCATTTATAAATAATGTTTCATAGTATGCTCTGGTATTTGATTTTTCTGTGTATTTTAAGCTTGGTAAAACATCTAGCGAACGAATTATATTCATGATACGATGATAAATATTATATAATGCAACATTATAATATAGTGATGTATCTGAAATTTTTTCCATATCACTTTTAGAAAGATATTCTTCTACTACTGAAAACTCAAGTTCAATTAATGAATTTAAGTAATCATATATTTCCTTAGATAAAGTATTTTTGTGGGTCTCTAGTAGACATTTTAAACTTGCTTTTGTATTAAATAATGAATTCATAACAAAACTCCTCCGATTCAAGTATATTTTACCATGTTTTTGTGAGAAATTAAACTTATTTTACGTAAAATATATTTTAAAAAGATATTTTTTGTTGCCTATAAATATTTTATGTGCTATGTTGGTATTGGAGGGATAGTTATGGATAACAAAAATATAAATCCGTTTGATGATGTATCGGATGATCGTAATTGGAGACATAAAAGTGATAAACTAAAAAAGTATATTGAAGCTGGTGCTAATGTTTATGAAGGAGATTTAATTTATGAAAATTTAACAACCGCGGAAGGTATTGTTTTTCCTGAAGTAGTTAATGGTAACGTGTATTTAAGTAATTTAAAAAGTGCAAAGGGATTAGTTCTTCCTAAATACATTAATGGATTCTTAGATTTAGAATTTTTACATGATGCAGAAGGATTACAACTTTGTGATGTTGAAGATGCAGTAATTTTAAATGGATTACATTCTGCTAAGGGACTAAAAATACCATATGATTTTGATTTAGATAAGATTCAATGTGAAGATGAAAGTGTATTATATGAAATTAAGCAAAACCCAACTAAGTATTTTGTGGACTTACCAGAAAAAAAGGATATAAATGAAAAATTTTATGAAAGAAGAAATACAAGTTTAAAAGAAATATATTGTCAAAGGATGATTGAACTAATTACCAGAAAATTAGATCTTGGAGTTGCACTTGATGAAGACGAAATAAAGTTTTTAAATAATGCCAGAGATAAAGCTATATTTTTTGATGTTGATAGCAGATATATGGTTGATCAAATTGAAGATTTGAAAAAAAGAGTTCAAGAAGAAAATGGTAAAAGTATACAAAAAAGTGAAAATGTTGAATATAATGGAGATTTAAACTTTAATAAAGTAACTGATGCTTCGAGATTAAATCTTCCAAAAAAACTAAATGGTGATTTAAATTTAGATGGTGTAACTAGTGCAGTTGGTTTAGTTCTACCTGAAGTTATTAATGGAAATCTTAGTTTAAATGGTTTAACTAGTGCAGTTGGTTTAGTTCTACCTGAAGTTATTAATGGTGATTTAAATTTAAATGGAATAATAAGTCCGGAAGGATTAGTTTTACCTAAGATATGTAAATCTATTGAATTAAATAGTTTAACTTCTGCGGAAGGATTGGTTTTTCCTGATACAATAGTTGGTTTATTAAGTTTAAATAGTTTAACAAAACCTGATGGACTTGTACTTCCAAAAGATGAAGTGGGTGAACTATGGTTGCCCAAATTAGTTAGTGCTGATGGATTAATCATTCCAAAGAAAATTATTGAAGCCGTTAACTTAGATAGTTTACAATCTGCGGAAGGATTGAAATTTCATCCAGGTTTTGATCTTGATTATATAGATTGTAATGATGAAATTAAAGAAGAAATAATGAATAATCCAGAAAAATATTATGTAATCGAAGAAGAATTAGAAGAAAATACTAAAAGAGGTAGATAAAAAAGAATCCGTTGAGGATTCTTTCAGGCTGTTGACAAAGCCGATTTGAAAAATCGACTTTGTCACAGCCTTTTATATTTCTCCCACTAAGATATAAAAAAAGAGTATTTTTTAGGGATTAAGTACCTAATATTTGCTCTTTTTTAAACAATTTAACCCACTTTGTTTTTTTCAAAAAAGATAGTTTGTCAACAATCTGAGACTTTATTCATTAAGTCAGTTTGGCTTTTACTTTTTATGTAGTAAAATATCAATCTACTATTTAAGAGTAGAAAATTATGATAATTTAAAAAAAAGAAATGAAGAAATGTTTTTATAAACGTTGAATCAATCTAAAGTGCACAAATAAGTGCAATTAAGTAATAAAAGTGTGTTTTCAATGATGTGAACCCCGTTTCTTGGACAAAAGAGAAGCGAGGTTTTTATATGTCAAAATTACATTAAAATTTAATAAGAACCTAAATTACTATTATTTCCTAAATATTTATATTGTTCATTGATAAAACTTTTATATTGATTAAATACTTCTCTATTAGTATTTGAGAATTTATAAACATAATTAGAAATATCCAAAAAGAAATTTATTTCATCAATTGTTTGTAAGTTTGCTATACATTCAAAATGAAAACGTAAAACACCAAATAATAACTTTCTATCATCTATTGTGCTATTTTTACAAATTTTTTGTAACATTTCAAAATAATTTTTAAACAAATATAAAGCAGATTCATTTTCTTTAAAATAGTCTTTTCCCATACTAGCATTAAATTTAATATTGTTTAAAACGCTACTATAATCCAATTTAACATCACTATCAAAATCTTCAATAGTTATAGATTTAGCACCACTTAAAGGATAAGTAGAAAAATTATTTGGTAATGTAAATAAGCAATAATGCGTCTTATAAAATTTTTCCTTATAAGTTTCGTATTGTTTTTTGTAATCATCATCATCCTTAAATTTTAAATTTAAGTTACTAAAGCTATCTTCAAATCTTATATACATATCACGAAGTAAATCCTTGTAGCTCAAATCATCTTCTACTATTTGTTTTACCTCATCATAACTAACCTTTTTTCCATAATATATCATACTAACTAATTCAGATGGATAAATATCCAAAATTTTTCCATCAAACATTCTTTTTTCACCATCTAAAAATGACATTCTTAACCAAGTATTTTTATAAAGTGGTAATTTTCTAATAGTTTCAAGTGAGAAATCTTCAACCTCATAAAAAGTTGGTTCATCAGTTCCTACGTCAAATTGTACAAATTTTGCCATAATATCAACTCCATATAATATAATTATAACATCTTTTTTACAGAATTTATAGGAATATTACATAACTTTACAATGTTTGTACTTATCACACACAAATAAAAACATAATTAAAATTAGATTAAAATTTTTATAAAAAACACATGAAACATACTAAACTTGTAAAAAAAATAAAAATATGATATAATTTAATCGAGGTGAAATTATGGATAAAATTAGAAATTTACCAAATTATAATACGTATTCAATAGAATTAATGAATGCCGTTGTTAAACAGGATCAAAATACAATTAATCAAATTTTTAATAAGATAGATGAAGAATTAAGAAAAATTAGAAAAGAAAAAAGTATAACTTTTGAAAGAAGTCAAAAAATGTGGAATGACCCAGAATCACATTTTAAAGCAGTACAATTAGAAGAAGTAACAGATTTAAAAATGGAATTTGATGATAATTTAGGGTTATTTCAATTAGCAAATTTAGTTCAATATGAACCTGTTATGACAATAACATTCACAAAAATGCTTAAAAATCTCAGTGATATAAGACTAAGAACAAATATAAGAACTGCACGAAGTGAAAAAATGTGGAATAACCCAGAATCACATTTCAAAGCAGTAGAAGGAGAAAAACAAGCAGATTTAGAAAATGAAATTACTGATTTAATGAGTTTATACAATATTGCACAATCTGCAAATTATACTAAAGGTATAGAATTAATAACTAATAGATTAAATAAGATAGCACCAAATTTAGCTGATAGTTTAATTCCTAAAAATAGTGGTACAGTACATAAATAATTTTAAAAGATGACTACAATTCGTAATTATCTCAGGCTGTTGACAAAGTCGATTTTTCAAATCGGCTTTGTCACAGCCTTTTTTATTTCTCCCACTAAGATATAAAAAAAGAGCATTTTTTAGGGATTAAGTACCTAATATTTGCTCTTTTTTAAACAATTTAACCCACTTTGCTTTTTTTATAACTAATTTTTTTCAAAAAAGATAGTTTGTCAATAATCTGAAAGAATCCGTTGAGGATTCTTTTAATTTGCATATATTTTAGGTAAGTTATATATAAAAGTAAATTTGTAGTAATTTGATTTCATGCTTTTATTTAAGTCATAGCTTTTAGTAAATTTTTTATTATAATCGATACCTGTTTTTAATATATATAATATAATGTTAGACCATTCTGGACATTCTTCATAGTATTTACTAGATTGATAATAGTTTTTAACTTCATCAAAGATAAATGGTAATTCAATTTGTTCATAAATTGTTATATCTTCATTTATTGATAAAATACCAAAAGTTGAAGTAGATGGTTTACCAAGGAATGTGTTAATGGCACCGGTGTTAATAAATAAATGATTTTTATATTCTTTATAAAAGTATTTATGTGTATGTGCAAATAAGAATATATCTGCATCATAATCATTAAGTAGCTTATTAAATGTTGATATTGATGTTTGATTTATTATATCTTTTGTATTGTATGGACTTCCATGAGATAAAAGTATTATTTTATTATTAATTGTTACCATTTTTGATGTTGCTAACTTTTTTAAATATTCTAAATTTTCTTCAGTCAAATTTTTTCTTGTATAATATAATGGGTAGTATTTTTCATTTTCACTGGACATACTTGGAGTTATATTTAATACTGATTCTTCGCGATTTCCAAGGATCACTTCTGCATTTAGGCTCCGTAAAGTATCTATTATTTTATTATCATCTGGTCCATCGGTTAAAAAATCTCCGCATACTAAAAATTTAGATATATTCATATCTTTACAATAATCTAATACTTTTGTTAATAAATAATAGTTTCCGTGGATATCATTTAATATTGCAACTTTTTCCATCTTACATCTTAATCATTATAACATACTTTTTTGTTGATAACTAGCCCTTTTTGTGGATTGTGGATAATTTGTTGATAACTTAAAAAAATTATCCACAGAATTAACAACATTTTATCAAATCTGACATTGTGGATAAAATGTTAGTAAGTGGTATGTTTATAAAAAATTGTTAGTTTTGTTGATAACTCTTGCAAATTGGCATATTTCTGGGAATTTTTATGTGGATAACTTTGTGGATAAAATGTTAATTTAAAAAAAATATCAAAATATGTTAATTTACTCTTTTATTTTTATCAAAAATGGGGTAAAATTTAGATACAGATTTAAGTGAAGCGGGGTGAGGTTTTGAAAACTGATGAATTATTTACCAAATTTTTGAATGATATACAAACTCAAGTTAGTCAGAATGCATATACAATATGGTTTTCGAAACTAGAGCTCTTGTCAATTGTTAATAACGTTGTTACTATCAAGGTTCCAATGGAGATACATAAACAAATGCTTTCTGATACTTATGCTGATATTATTGATGCTTCATTCTTTGCAATGACAGGAATCAACTATACATTTAAGTATATTACTGAAGATGAAGTTGAAACATTTGTGGAACCTGTTGTGGAAGAACAAGTTGAAGAAAAGGAAATTGAGTGGAATACTAACTTAAATCCTAAGTTTACCTTTGATAATTATGTTGTTGGTAATTCAAATAGACTTGCTTTTGTAGCTGCTAGGGCTGTTGCTGAGGCACCCGGAACTATTCACAATCCTTTATTTATATACGGAAGAAGTGGAATAGGTAAGACACATTTGATGCAAGCAATAGGTAATTATATTAAGGATCATTCAAATTTAAAAGTTTTATACACAACAAGTAATGAATTTAGGGATGAATTTACTGGTATTGCTAATAGTAATAATAAAATAGGGTATGCTAATGATTTTAAAAATAAGTATAGAAATGTTGATGTGTTGATAATTGATGATATTCAATTTTTAGTAGAGGCTGAGAAAACTCAACAAGAATTCTTCCATACATTTAATGCACTTCATCAAGCAAATAAGCAGATAATTATTAGTAGTGATAAGAGTCCGGATGACTTAAAAAAGATAGAGGAACGTCTTCGAAGCAGGTTTATGTGGGGACTTCCTGTTGATATTTATCCTCCAGATTTTAATCTTAGATGTGAAATAATTAGATCAAAGGTTAAAAACACAAGTATAGAGAATAAATTAAATGATGATGTTATAGAATATATAGCTAATTCATGTGTTAATGATGTTAGACACATTGAAGGAACTATAAACAGGTTGCTAGCTTACACAGCAATGATGGTTCCTGATAAAATTACTTTGGATTTTGCAAATGAAGCATTGAATGATTATGTTAATACCAACATATTTATCAACAATTCTATTAGCTCAATTCAAAGTGCAGTCGCGGAATACTTTAAAATATCGGTAGATGATTTAAAAAGTAAGAGGCGAACTAATACAGTTGTTAAGCCAAGGCACATTGCTATGTACTTATGCAGGGTAGAAACTGATGAGAACTTAATGAAGATTGGTTTAGAATTTGGTGGAAGAGATCATTCCACGGTTAGTACAGCGTGTGATAAGATAAAAGAAGAGTTAGAAAAAAATCCTAATTTAAACAATGTTATCAAAGATATCAAAATGAAATTACAATAAAATGTTGATAACTTGGGGATAATGTTAACAGTTTTTTCTAGGTTTTATACAGATTTGTGTGAGTTATCCACATTATCAACGCTATAATAAAAATAATAATAAATAATAAAAAGAAAGAAGGATGAAAAATTATGAAATGGACAATTGAAAAAAATGTTATTTTAGAAGCTTTAAATAATGTTACTAAAGCTTTAAGTCAAAGGACAACAATTCCAGTATTAAATGGTATTGTGTTTGATGTTAGTGAAGGTGGAATTGAACTTCTTGCAAGTGATTCTGAATTAACTATTAAGGTTATTATACCTAGTACTGATATTAAGTATTTAGAAGGTAGTGGTAAAATTATTATTCAAAGTAAATACTTTGTTGATATGATTAGAAAGATGCCAAGTGATTTAATTGATTTTGAAGTTGAAGATAATCTTAAAATAAAGATTAGTACTCCGAATAATCAATATAGATTAAATTGTTATAATCCGAATGATTATCCAAATATTTCTTTAGAAAAAAGTGGGGATGTTATCAATATTGAAAGTTCTACTTTAAGAGATATTATTAGTCAAACTTCATATGCGTTATCAACACAAGAAGTAAGACCACTTTTAACTGGTATTAATTTAAAAATTAATGGAGATATCTTGGAATGTATTTGTACAGATTCTTATAGATTATCAAAGAAAAATATTAAGTTGGCAACACCAGTTAATAAACAAGTTAATATTGTTATCCCTGGAAGAAGTATTACTGAACTTGAAAAGATTATTGCAGATGATGTTAATGTAGAAATCTATGTATTTACTAACAAAATATTATTTGTTTATAAAAATATATATGTTCAAAGTAATTTATTAAGTGGTACATATCCAGAAACTAGTCATTTTATACCAAATGATTTTGCATATATGATTAATCTTAATATGAAAGAGTTTTATGATGCTGTAGATAGAGCTGCTTTACTTGCTCAAAATAAAGAAAAGAATATTATAAAGATGCATATACAAGATAAAGAAATGGTTATTACGTCTACTAGCAATGAGCTAGGAAATGCGGAAGAAAAATTACACATTGATTGTAATAATAAAGAAAAGATTGAAGTATCATTTTCTAGTAAGTTTATGATGGATGCATTAAAGGTTATAAAAGAAGAAAATATATTGTTACTTCTTAATACCGATGATAAACCAATACTTATTAAACCTGTTACTGATGAGTCATTAACTGAATTAATTTTACCAATTAAGACATATTAAGGAACAAATTTAGATTTGCTCCTTTTTTTCGACAAATTTTTCACTTTTTTTGTGGTATTATAGGTAGCTACAGGAGGTATTATGGATAGAATTAGTGATAAAACATTGATTATTTATTGTGATAATTTTAATACTGTAATGATAAATACTGATGGTAAAATAATTATTAATGGTAATTATATTAGATCTATTTTGAATAAGAGTTGTATATTTTATGGAAGTTCTTTAAATGGTAGATTAAAAGGTAGTAAAGATTTGCTAAAATGTAGATATAAGTTACCTATTATTATTAGTGAAAGTAATAGATTAATATTTTTTCCTGTTAATAAATATTTTTGGATTAATTTTAATATGATAGAATCATTTGAAAAAAAGGAAAATCATACAATAATTACATTTAAAAATGGTTATAAAAAAAGTATTTTTGTTTCATATAGAGTGGTAAATAATCAAATGCTTAAGTGTAGTAGATTGTGGCTGGAATATTTAGAAAGAAAATAATGGTTTTAGTTAGTTTTTTCTTTTAAATAGGTCTATTTTATGGTATAATTATTGTGTGTATAGGTATACCATTGTGCCTTGTATTTTAATTGTAGGGCAAAAAAGGGGGTATTTATGAAAATTGAGAATATTTGTCTTACTAATTTTAGAAATTATGATAATTTAAATGTTACTTTTTCAGATGCTCTTAATATAATATATGGTTTAAATGGAAGTGGGAAGACCAATTTGATTGAAGCTATATATTTGCTTGCTCTATCTAAGTCGTTTAGAATTAGTAATGACAAAGTTTTAATTAAAAAGGGAAAAATTAAAGCTAAAGTAAATGGAAATGTTTTAAAAAATAATGATAGTAATCTTTATGGCGTTGAAATAACTTTGGATGGTAAAGTTGTTAGTATTAATGAAGAAAAGAAAGATAAAATAAGTGATTATATTTCTAGAATTAATATAGTTTTGTTTGAACCATCAAATACAATGTTGATAAGTGATGCACCGAGTGAGAGAAGAAAATTACTAAATATTGAAATAAGTCAAATTTATAAAGAGTATTTAGTTATATTAACAAATTATCAACGTATTTTAAAACAGAGAAATTTTTATCTAAGAGGAATGTATGTTAATGGAAGTTACACAAGTGAATATTTAGATATATTAACTAGAAAATTGATTGAATATGGAAGTGTTATATCTAAATATAGAAGTAATTTTGTTGATAACATTAATAAGTATATTACTATTAATTATGAATCTATTGCGGGTTGTGGAACATTAAAAGTTAGATATAGTTCTGTTTATAAGAATAAGAGTCAAGATGAGTTATTTAAAAGATATAAAGATAATTATCAAAAAGAATTAAGTATTGGTAAAACATTAGAAGGTGTTCATCACGATGATTTAGTATTTTTGCTAGATAATAATAATTTGAAAGAATGGGGAAGTGAAGGACAAAGGAAGAATGCTATAATATCATTTAAGTTAGCAGAAATAAATGTTATTAAAGATATTAAAGGGTATTATCCGATACTTATTTTAGATGATTTATTTAGTGAATTAGATAAAGTTAAAATAAGTAATTTACTAAGTATGTTAGATAGAAATGTTCAGACATTTATAACGACGACGGATTTAAAAAATGTTAGTAAAAAGATAATTAAAGATGCTAAAAAGATTAAAGTATATGATGGTATATTAGAGGAGGAGTAAAAAATGAAAGAAACACATTATACTGATAATGATATACAGGTTTTGGAAGGGCTTGAAGCAGTTCGTAAAAGACCTGGGATGTATATTGGTTCAACTGGTGAGAGAGGTCTTCATCACTTAGTTTGGGAAATTGTTGATAATGCAGTAGATGAAGCATTAGCAGGATTTTGTGATGATATTGAGGTTATAATTGATAAAGGAAATATCATTGAAGTAAGAGATGATGGTAGAGGTATTCCAACTGGTATAAACTCTAAGACTGGGTTATCAACAGTTGAAACAATATTTACGGTATTACATGCTGGTGGTAAATTTGGTGGAGAAGGATATAAAGTATCTGGTGGTCTTCATGGTGTAGGTGCTAGTGTTGTTAATGCTTTGTCTAAATGGTTAGAAGTTAGAATTTATCGTGATGGTAATGTATATTATCAAAGATTTGAAAATGGTGGACATCCAGTTGATGCTTTGAAACTTGTTGATACTTGTGATGCAGAGAGAACTGGTAGTACAATTAGATTTAAACCAGATGAAGAAATATTTACGGAAACTACAGTGTATAATTATGATACATTGTATAAAAGATTACAAGAAATTGCTTTCTTAAATAAAGGACTTAGAATTAATTTATATGATTTAAGAGTTCAACCTGAAAAGCATGATACTTTCCTTTATAACGGGGGTATTATTGAATATGTTGAAATGCTTAATAAAAGTAAGACTCCGATTCATGATGATATTATTTATATGGATGGATCTGAGAATGGTATTGAACTTGAAGTAGCTTGTCAATATAATGAAACTTATTCACCAAGTATTTATTCATTTACAAATAACATTAATACTTATGAAGGTGGTACTCATGAAGATGGGGTTAAAGCTGCTTTAACTAAAGTTATTAACAATTATGCAAAGAGTGCTAAGTTACTTAAAGATAATGATAATCCGTTGATTGGGGAAGATTGTAGGGAAGGGTTAACAATGATTATTTCATGTAAACATCCAGATCCTCAATTTGAAGGACAAACTAAGACTAAGTTAGGTAATAGTGAAGTTAGAAAAATTGCAAGTGATGTATTTTCTCAAGGTTTTGAAAGATTTTTGATGGAAAATCCTGCAGAAGCTAGAATTATTGTTGAAAAATGTATTAGTGCATCTCGTGGTAGAATTGCTGCGAAAAGAGCAAGAGAAGCAACAAGAAGAAAAAGTGATTTAGATATAGTTAATTTTGGTGGAAAACTTGTTGATTGTAAAGAAAAAGATCCAAGTGTATGTGAAATCTTCTTAGTCGAAGGGGATAGTGCTGGTGGTTCTGCAATTAAGGGTAGAAATAGTATGACTCAAGCTATTCTTCCTTTGAAGGGTAAGGTTTTAAATGTTGAAAAAGCTAGACTAGATAGAGCACTTGGTAATGATGAAATTAAGACTATTATTACGGCTTTTGGTACTGGTATTGGTCAAGAATTTGATTTAAGTAAAATGAGATATCATAAAGTTATTATCATGAGTGATGCCGATGTAGACGGATCTCACATTAGAGTACTTCTTTTAACATTGTTTTATCGTTTCTTTAAACCAATTGTGGAAGCTGGTTATGTTTATGCTGCACAACCCCCATTATTCTGTATAAAACATGGACAAACTATTAAATATGTTTTAAATGAAGATGAAAGAGATGAATACATTAAAAACTTAAATGAAAAGAATATTAAATATGATGTATCAAGAATGAAAGGTTTAGGGGAAATGGATGCTGAAGAATTAAATGAAACAACTATGGATATTGAACATAGAATTCTTCGTAAGATAACTGTAGAAGATGCTATAAGTGCTGATGCTGCATTTAGTAAATTAATGGGTGAAGAAGTTGAACCAAGACGTAAGTTTATTGAAGAAAATGCAACTTATGCAAAGAATTTGGATTTTTAGGAGGTTAATATGGATCATAGTAGAGATAGATTACAAGAAAATAATATTGTAAATGAAATAGAATCATCTTTTATTGAATATTCAATGAGTGTTATTATTTCCAGGGCTTTACCAGATTTAAGAGATGGGTTAAAGCCAGTTCATAGAAGAATTATTTATGATATGTTGGAAAATGGTTTAACACCTGATAAAAAACATCGTAAGAGTGCTACGATAGTTGGGGATGTTATGGGGAAATATCATCCACATGGAGACTCATCAATATATGATGCTATGGTAAGAATGGCACAAGATTTTAACTATCGTTATTTACTTGTTGATGGCCATGGTAACTTTGGTAATATTGAATATCCTAGAGCTGCTGCTTATCGTTATACTGAAAGTAAGCTTGCTAAAATTTCAATGGAACTTTTAAGAGATATTAATAAAAATACTGTTAATTTTGTACCAAATTATGATGAATCAACTAAAGAACCTGAAGTTTTACCTTCAAGATTTCCAAATATTTTAGTTAATGGAACAATGGGTATTGCTGTTGGTATGGCAACAAATATTCCACCACATAATTTAGGTGAAGTTATTGATGGATGTATTGCTTATATTGATAATCCAGATATTACAACTGAAGAATTAATGCAACATATTAAAGGACCTGATTTTCCAACTGGTGGTATTATATTAGGTAATTCTGGTATAAAGAAAGCTTATGAAACTGGTAGAGGTTCTATAACTATTAGAAGTAAAGCTACAATTGAAGAAAAAAATGGAAGACATTATATAGTTATTGAAGAAGTTCCATATGGTGTTAATACACTTGATTTAAAACAAAAAGTTGCAGATTTAGTACATAATAAAGTACTTGAAGGTATTACTGATTATCATACTGATTTAAAGGATGGTATAAAGATTACTATAACACTTAAGAAAGATGCTAATCCACAAGTAGTACTTAATAATTTATATAAGCATACTGCTTTTCAAACAACTTTTGGTATTATATTCTTGATGCTTGATAAAGGTGTACCTAGAACTTTAGGTTTAAAAGATATTATTAGTAAATATGTAGATTATCAACAAGAAGTTATTATTAGAAGAACTCAATTTGAACTTGATAAAGCTGAAAAAAGAGTACATGTTTTAGAAGGTTACCAAATAGTATTTGATAATTTAGATGAAGTTATTAAGATTATTAAAGAATCTAAGGCTGATGGAGAAGCAAAGCTTAAGTTAATGGAAAGATTTGGTTTAACTGAAGCTCAAACTGATAATATTCTAGAAATGAAATTACGTCGTTTAACGGGTCTAGAACGTGAAAAGATTGAAGAAGAACTAAATGCACTTAGAATTGAAATAGAACGCTTACGTGGCATTTTAGCGGATAATAATAAGGTGTTAGGTATCATTAAAGATGAAATGACTGAAATTAAAAATAAATATGGTGATGAAAGACGTACTAAAATTGATATGACTGCAATAGATTATATTGAAGATGAATCTTTAATTCCAGAAGAAAATATTTTAGTTGTACTTACTAACAAAGGTTATATTAAGAGAACTACATCTGATACATTTAAGGCTCAAAATAGAGGTGGTGTTGGAATTAAGGGAATGTCTACGAATGATGAAGACTTTGTTGAACACATGATTAACTTATCAACACATGATTATATTTTATTCTTTACTGATAAAGGTAAAGTTTATAGACTTAAAGGTTATGAAATTCCTGAATTTTCACGTCAATCTAAAGGAATTCCAATTGTTAATTTACTTCAAATTGAAAAAGATGAAAGAGTTAATGCAGTTATCCAAATAACTCGTGAAGAAGATAGTAAATACTTATTATTTGCAACTGAAGGTGGTGTTGTTAAAAAGACTTTAATTAGTGAATTTGATAACATTAGAAATAGTGGTAAGATTTGTATTTCTCTAAGGGAAAACGATAAATTAATTGATGTTAAAAAGACTACTGGTAGTGATTTAGTATTACTTGGTAGTGATGCTGGTAGAATGGTTAAGTTTAATGAAGATGAAATTAGAGTAATGGGTCGTACAGCATCTGGTGTTCGTGGTATAACACTTGATGGTGGCAAATGTATTTGTTCTGAAATAGTTAGTGAAGATGATACAATTTTACTTGTTACGGAAAAAGGTTACGGAAAGCAAACTAAGGTAAGTGAATATCGTCAAACAAAACGTGGTTCTAAAGGTGTAAAAGCCATGAACATTACTGAAAAGAATGGTAATTTAGTAAGTGTTAAGATTGTTCATGAAGGTAAGGAATTAGTTATAATGACTAACTCTGGTATGACGATGAGAATGCCACTTGATCAAATATCAGTTCTTGGACGTGTTACGCAAGGATTAAGACTTATTAACTTAAAAGATAACCAAAAGGTTTCTACGATTAGTTTAGTAGATAAAGAAGAAGAAACTGTAGTAGAAGAATCTACACAAGAAGGTGTATCTGATATGGTGCAAGAGAGTGTAGAACAACCTATAGAAAATAATGAAGAGGCTTAGAAATAAGCCTTTTTTAAAGAAATTTTGCGTATATACAAAGTATAATTGATGAATTATCAACAACAATTTTGATGTGTAAAAATTTAACTTATCAACAATATTTTACTAATAAAGATATGTTCCACGTGAAACATATCTTTTATTTTGGATTACTTTATAATACTATGTTTCACATGGATATTCTAGTCGGTTATCTTATTAACAATATTTTTTATTATTGTATTGTTCCACGTGAAACATTGCAATTGTTGTTATATTATTTTTAATAATACTTCTTGATCTTTAATAGTAGCTAATGATGTTTCACGTGAAACATTGTTAATAAACTGTTATTTTTTATCAATGAATGATTTAAATAAACTAAAATTGATTCCAAAAAGCTATGTTTCACGTGAAACGTTGTTGATAAAGTGTTATTTTATATTAATGTATGATCTAAATAAGTTAAAATTGATTTTAAAATGCTATGTTTCACGTGAAACATTGTTGATAGTTTGTTACTTTATATTAATGAATGATCTAGATATACTTAAATTAATTCTAAAAAGTTATGTTTCACGTGAAACATTGTTGATAGTTTGTTATTTTATATTAATGAATAATCTAAATAAACTAAAGTTGATTTTAAAATGCTATGTTTCACATGAAACATTGTTAATAAAGTGTTATTTTATATTAATAAATAATCAAATAAATTATAATTGATTTCAAAATGCTATGTTTCACGTGAAACATTGTTGATAGTTTGTTATTTTTTATCAATGAATAATCTAGATAAACTAAAATTGATTCCAAAATGCAATGTTTCACGTGGAACATTGTTAATAGTTTGTTTATATATATATTGTTGGAAAGTATAATGTTTCACGTGAAACATTATACGTACATATGATTGTAGTTTGCGAAATTATCTTTCTATAAACATATTTAATTATATCAAAAAATATTTCCCGGGAAATATTTAGTTAACATAATAATTACAAAAAAATATAGAAAAATAAAGGAATTATTTCCCGGGAAATAATTGGTTAACATAATAATATTTTGATTATTTGGAGTTTTATAAAAAATATTTATATTTGAAATTTGGCTAAGATATGCCTAAAAATATCACTTTGTTTTTAAAAAAAATCGAGTTATCAACACAATTATTTTTTCAATTTCAAAACTAAATTATAAATTATTTGCAATATTTCTATTGACTTATGGGGAGTAATTTGTTAATATTTAATCGTGCAACAAATATGCTGTAACTTGGTCAGGATTGGAAAATAGCAGCCACATCAGCCTCTGTTTGTGTGCACATTTTTTTTGGAGGAATTGTGGAATCAATATATTTGAAAACATTATTTGAATTATGTGATAAATCTTTGAAAACTGATGATATACCAATTGGTGCTATTATTATATATAAGGATAAAGTAATTGGAACTGGTTATAACACTAGAGAAAGAGATGAAAATATACTTGGTCATGCTGAAGTAAATGCAATACTTGAAGCTCAAAAGATTCTTGGTAATTGGAATCTTTCTGGATCTGTTATGTATGTAACATTAAAACCTTGTAGTATGTGTAGTGAAATAATTAAGCAATCAAGAATAAGTGAAGTATATTATCTACTGGATAAACCAGAGACTAAGAAAGAATATTATAAAACAGAATTTAAAAAAATAAATGATGAAACAAATGAGTTAAATTATGAAATGAAACTTAGTGATTTTTTTAAAAAACTAAGGGACAAAAAATAGGTAGAAAGAACACGGAATTAGTTTGTGTTTTTTTGTTGGTGTTTTATAAAAAAATTTAACTTAAAGTCGTGACTTTTTAAGCAAAATTTGATACACTATTTGTAGGAGGTTTTTTACATGAATTATAAAGTATTATATAGAAAATATAGACCAGATAGTTTTGATAGTTTAATAGGACAAAAACATATAGTAGAAATACTTAAAAATTCTATTAAAGAAAATAGATTAGCACATGCATATTTATTCTCTGGACCTAGAGGAACTGGAAAAACATCAACTGCTAGAATTTTGGCAAAAGCGATTAATTGTCGTAATAATAAATCCGGGTTTGCGTGCGGGGAATGTGATAGTTGCTTAACTTTTAATGGAAATCCTGATATTATTGAAATAGATGCCGCTTCAAATAATGGTGTTGATGAAATCAGAGAACTTATAAATAACGTTAAAATTATGCCAACATCTTTGAAATATAAAGTATATATTATAGATGAAGTTCATATGCTTAGTGCAAGTGCGTTTAATGCTTTATTATTAACACTTGAAGAACCACCTGAACATGTAGTGTTTATACTTGCTACAACTAATTTGGAAAGTGTTCCAATTACAATAGTTTCTAGATGTCAAAGATTTGAGTTTCATAGAATAACTGAAGATGATATCGTAGATAGATTAAAATATGTTTGTGATTCTGAAGGAATAAAATATGAAGAAGATGGACTTAGAGAAATAGCAATACTTGCTGATGGAGGACTTAGAGATGCTTTAAGTATACTAGATCAATTATCTAAGAATGAAGAAGTTATTACAAATACTTTAGTATCTAATGAAATAGGTAGTATTTCTAATAAAAAAATTGATGAACTAATTAATTATTTAGATCATAATGATATAGATAATATTGAAGCTATATTTAATGAAGTTGAAAGTACTAGTTTAAATTATAAAGTATTTATTAAGAAGATGATTGCTTCATTAAGTAGTGTTGGTGTAAAAATACTGGGAAACCCAGATGACTATAGGTTATCATATGATGATGTTAAAAATTTAGTTATGGAATTAAATGATGTAATTATGAAAATAAATGTGAGTATAAGTCCATATTTGCTTATTAAAATGATTGTGTTAAATTATGTTGAAGTAACTAAAAAAGTGGTTGTTCCAAGTACTGAAAAAAAAGAAATTGTTGAAGCTATCAAACCAAGCTTGAAACAGGAAAAAACTGAAGTAAATATTGCAAAAAAAATTGAAGAAGATACAACCAATATTGATATAAGAATTAATAATTGTTTTGTTAATGCATCAAAGAATTATTTAACGAAGTTAAAAGAGTTATGGATTGATTTTGTTAGTAATATAGAAGATGCATTAGTTAAAGGGTTAGTAACTGATACATTAGTAGTTACAGCATCTGATACATATGCAATTGTTGAAGTTACAATACCTCATAAAGATAGAGAAATTAATAATAAATTAAATGATATTGAAGATTTATTTAATAAGTATAATAATACGAAGTATAAGTTAGTATTTATTGATACTGATAAATGGAATAAAGAAAAAAGTTCATATATAACTAATATAAAGAATGGTTATAAATATACTTATAAAGATGAAGTTAAATTAGATAATAAAGATGAAATTAATATGTCTGAATTAAAGGATATATTTGATATAGATAAAATAGAAGTTGAATAAAAGAAAGAAGGAAAAAAATTTATGAATATGCAACAAATTATGCAACAAGCACAAAGAATGCAAAGGGATATTACAAAGAAAAAGAATGAAATTGATTCAATGAGTTTTACTGGTAACTCTGAGTGGGTTGAAATAGTATTTAATGGAAAAAGAGAAATACAATCCTTTAAGATACTTAAAAGTGGAGTAATTGATGAAGAAGATAAGGAAATATTAGAAGATATGATTATGCTTGCTATAAAAGATGCTTTTGCTAAGATTGATAAAGAAACTGAAAATAAATTAGGTCAATATTCATCAATGAGTGGGTTGTTCTAAAATGATTTATCCTGAATCATTAGAAAAACTTATTAACTATTATAAAAAATTACCTGGAATTGGCGAAAAAAATGCTGAAAGATTAGCACTTGCAACATTAAATTTTAAAGAAGATGATATAGATAAATTTGCAAGTGCTATAGAAGATACTAAAAAGATACATAAATGTAGTATTTGTGGTCATTTGACAGAGTATGATATATGTAATATATGTGCTGATGAATCTAGAAATAAAAATGAAATATGTGTTATTGAAGATTATAAAAGTGTTTTTTCTTTCGAAAAGGCAGGTAATTATAATGGGGTATATCATGTTTTAAATGGTTTAATTAGTCCGGCGGATAATATTGGCCCAGATAATATAAATTTAGCAAGTTTAGTTAAAAGAGTTGAATCACTAGAAAATCCTGAGTTGATACTAGCGTTAAAATCCACAGTTGAAGGTGAAACAACAACATTATATATTAAAAAAATATTTGAAAAAAAGAATGTATTAATATCAAGACTTTCTTATGGAATACCAATGGGTGCTGAAATAGATTATTTAGATATAATGACGTTAGATAGAGCCCTTGAAGATAGAAAAAAAATAAGTGATTAATTATTAAATTAAACATATAATTTAATGGTGATTAGTATGAAAAAAATATTTTTAATAATTAAGAGAATTGTACTAGCTATTAGCTTTATTTATGCTTTTGATTTGTTAGTTACTGGTTTAAAAATATTTATTCCCATTAATATGGTTACAGTAAGTGTTGTTGCAAGTTTAGGTATGAGTGGAATGCTTGCTTTAATTGCAATATATTACATACTTTAGGAGGTTTAAGTGGAAGCAAAAGAATTAGAAAAGTTAGTAAAATATTATCATGAGAATAAGATATCTCATGCTTATTTAATTGAAACAAATAATATAGATAAATGCTTCTTAGATTTAAAATGTGTTGTTAAGCAAATTTTTTGTAGTGGAACTTATAAAGAAAATTGTAGTGAATGTAATATATGTAGTTTAGTTGACCAAGAATTTCTTCCATCATTTGTGGTAATTGAACCAGATGGAGCAACAATAAAAAAGGATCAGGTACTAGAACTTAAAAAGAATTTTAGTACGATGCCAATTTATACAAAAGATAATATATATATAATTAAGCATGCTGAAAAGTTAAATGGTGCTTCTGCGAATACAATGTTGAAGTTTTTGGAAGAACCAGATCCTCATATACTAGGTTTTTTCATTACTGATAATATAAATAATGTAATATCTACGGTAAGAAGTAGATGTGAAGCATTAAAGGTTTATTATGATGTACATGAATTAGATATTAATTCATTATTAAGTGGTATTTATAATGATAAATTAAATGTGGTAATAGATTATTTAGTTAAATTAGAGGTAGAAAAAAATTATTTAATAATGTATAATAAAGATGTAATTTTAAATAGTTTTAAAGAAAGGGAAGATATTAAGATTTGTTTTAAAATTATGCTTATTATTTATGAAGAATTATTAAAGAAAATAATGGAGTTAGAAAATAAATTTAATTTTGATAAATTAAGTAAGTTGGAAAGTCTAAGTTATAAGGGAGTAACAAGAAGAATTAATTTGATAATTAGGTTTATAGATGATATAAGTTGTAATGCAAATATAGATTTATTGTTAGATAAGTTTGTTATAGAATTGGGTGATAGTATTGAATAATGTATATGGTGTTGTATTTAATGAATTAGAAAAGAAGTTTTATTATGTATTTAATGGAAAACTTAGCGTTGGTGATTATGTTATTGTTAATACTGATAGAGGAGAACAATTAGTTAAAGTTGTAGATATAATTGCTAAAGATGATATAAGTGAATATGAAAGTATTGAAAGAATTGCAAATGAAAGTGAATATAATGCATATTTAGAAAATTTAAAAGATAGTCAGAAAGCTTTGAAAAAGTGTAAAGAATATGCTAAAGAATTAGAACTTGATATGAATGTAGTTAGTTCACAATTTAATTTAGATAGAAGTCAATTGTTATTTAATTTTACCGCGGATGGAAGAGTTGATTTTAGAGAACTGGCTAAGAGACTTGCTGCAATATATCACACTAGAATAGAACTTCGTCAGATTGGGGCTCGTGATAAAGCTAAAGAAATTGGTGGTATTGGTGTTTGTGGCGGAGAATTATGTTGTTTAAGATTCTTAAAAAAGATTGATACAATAAGTATGAATATGGCTAAAAATCAAAATTTAGCATTAAATCCAAGTAAAATAAATGGTGCTTGTGGAAGATTATTATGTTGTTTAGCATATGAAGATAGTACATACTTAGAACAAGCTAAGAAATTACCTAAAGTTGGTGATAAAATTATGACTTTAGATGGTGAGGCTCAAGTTGTAAGTGTTGATATAATTAATTCAAAAGGTAAAATACTATTAAATGGAGAAAAAGTAGATTATGAATTTACTTGTAAAGAATGATTTATTTGATTATAAAAATAGATATATAATGCAGTTTGAAAATGCATTTAAGTTTTCATTAGATTCATTACTTTTAGCTGAGTTTGTAAGTGTAAAAAAAACAGATAAAAATGTACTTGATATGTGTACTGGTAATGCTCCGGTGCCTTTGATATTAAGTTTAAAAACTAATTCTTTTATAACAGGTTTTGAAATACAAAAAGATATTGCATATTTAGCAAGTGAATCTGTTAAAATAAATAATATAGAAAATATTAAAATAATAAATGATGATATTAAGAATATAGATAAGTATTTTAATAAAAATTATTTTGATATAATAACATGTAATCCACCATATTTTAATACACTAGATAATGGTTATAAAAATAAAAATGATTATTTAACTATTGCTAGACATGAAGTTATGATTAATTTAGAAGATATATTTAAAATAGCATATAATTATTTGAAAAATAATGGGGTATTTTATTTAGTGCATAGATCTAATAGATTAGATGATATAATGTATTATGCAAAACAATATAGATTAAATGTTAAAATGTTACAGTTTATAAGTACTAAAAGTGATGGTGAATTAAATACAATACTTGTTAAATGTGTTAAAAATAGTAAGAGTGGAGTAAGGGTGTTAAAACCAATATGTGTTGATAACTTAGATACTTATCAACATTTATTTGAAGGGAAGTGTTAGAATGAAACTAGTTGTGGGATTAGGTAATCCAGGTAAAGAATATGATAAAACTAGACATAATATAGGTTTTATGGTTATTGATAATTATTTAGGTAGTGTTAATTGGTCAACTAAGTTTAATGGAATGTATAATGAGAAAATAATTAATGGAGAAAAAGTTATTTTTGTAAAACCACTGACTTATATGAATAATTCCGGTTTATGTGTTGGTGAATTTGTTAGATATTATAATATAGATTATAAAGATATATTAATCATTCAAGATGATTTAGATGAGAGTGTTGGAAAATTTAAGTTAAAGTTACATTCATCAAGTGGTGGTCATAATGGAATTAAGTCTATTATTTCATCACTTAATTCTCAAGATTTTCCAAGATTAAAAATAGGTATTGGAAGTGTTAAAAAAGATGAAGTAGTAAATTATGTCTTAGGTAAATTTAGTAAGAATGAGCTTAGTATAATCGAAAATGAATATAATAATTTTAATGATATAATTGATTCATTTATTAACCAAGGTATTGATAAAACAATGAATTGTTATAATAGTAAAAGGAATGAATAATGAATTTTTTAAATGAGTATTTTAAATATGATATAGGAATTGAATTATCAGGTTTAACTAATCAGTTAAACGTTTTTTACGTTAATAAACTAAGGGAAGTTTATAATAGAAATATTATTGTATTAACTAGTTCATTATATGAAGCTAATAAAATATATAATAGTTTATCTAAGATTAATGATAATGCTTTATTGTTTCCAATGGATGATTTTTTATCATCAATGATTGTTGCACAAAGTCCTGAGTTAAAATATAAAAGATTAGAAGTTATTGATAAATTAAAGAGTAAAGATAAATTTATTATTGTTACTAATTTAATGGGTTATTTAAAGTATTTACCTAGTTTAAATACAAAGACTGATTATAAAATAAGTATAAATGATAATATAAAAAGAGATGAATTAGTAACAATAATAAATGAACTTGGTTATCATAGAGAATCCTTGGTTACCACAAGTGGGGAATATGCTGTACGTGGTTTTATTTTAGATATATATCCTTTAGATAATGAACATCCATTAAGAATTGAATTTGATGGTAATATGATAGAATCTATTAAGTATTTTGATGAAAATACACAAATGTCTTTTGGAAATATAGAAAGTGTAGATATAAAAGCAATTGATGAAATTAAATTAAATGGATATAATTCATTAGTAGATTATGCTGATAATCCAGTTGTAGTAATGGTTGATAAAGAACAAATAAAGGCATCATTTTCTAAGTTATATGATGATATAATTGATTATAAAACAAGTAATAATATTGATGGAGAATTAATGTATTCTTTAGATGATTTTAATTTTGTAGATAAGATATATGTTAATTTATTTGAATCAACTGGATATAATTTAAATGCACATGAAATAATTAATTATAAAGAAGATTTTGATAAACTAGTAAGTGATTATAATGAATGGATAAAAAAAGGAAAAGTTGTATATTTTTATTTAACTGATAAAAATGAAGAAAAAAAGATAAAAAAATTAATACCAACATGTAATGTAGTAATACAAGATATTGATAATGGTTTTATGTTAGATAAATATATAGTTATAGCAGATTCTGATATTGAAGAAGTAAATAAAGTTAATACTAAGTATAAAAATAATTTTCATATTGGTAAAAAGATTAAAGATTATAATCAATTAGAAAAAGGAGATTATGTTGTACATGTTAATTATGGTATTGGTATTTATCAAGGTTTAACAACATTAAAAGTAAAGGGAGTTAATAAAGATTTTTTAACTATTAAATATGATGGTAGTGATAAAGTATATGTACCAGTTGAAAAGATTAGTTTAATATACAAATATACTGGTAAAGATGGAGTTAATGTTAAATTAAATAAATTAGGTAGTACTAATTGGGAAAAAACTAAAAGATATATTAAAGATAAAGTTAAAGATATATCTAGAGAGTTAATACTTCTTTATAAAAAAAGATTAGAATTAAAAAAGTCACCATATAAGGATTATCCTGAAGAAGAAGTTTTTGGAAGTGAATTTAAATATACATTAACTAAAGATCAAGAAAAGAGTATATTAGAAATTAATAATGATTTAAAAAGAAATATACCAATGGATAGATTGTTGTGTGGAGATGTAGGTTTTGGTAAAACTGAAGTTGCAATGAGAGCAATGTTTAAAGCAGTACTTAATAATGAACAAGTTTTATATTTGTGTCCCACTACAATATTATCAAAACAACAATATAATGTTGCTAAAGAAAGATTTAAGAATTGGCCAATAGAAATAGCTTTATTAAATAGACATGTAACTCATAAAAAAACTATGCAAATATTGGAAGATTTAAAAAGTGGTAAAATAGATATTTTATTTGGTACTCATAGAATACTTAGTGATGATATAGTTTGTAAGAATTTAGGGATGCTTGTTGTAGATGAAGAGCAAAGATTTGGAGTTACCCACAAAGAAAAAATTAAGAGTATGAAAAGTGATATTAATGTTTTAACCCTTAGTGCAACACCAATACCTAGAACTTTGAAGATGGCTATGTCTGGTTTAAGAGATTTATCAGTTATTGATACACCACCAGTTAATAGATATCCAGTTCAAACTTATGTGGCAAGTGAAAATGACTTTTTAATTAAGGATGCTATTTATAAGGAATTAACAAGAAATGGTCAAGTATTTATTCTTTATAATAGAATTGAAACTATTGAAAAGTTTATGAATCATATTCAACAGTTGGTACCTGATGCTAGAATTAATTTTGCACATGGGCAAATGGATAAAGATACTTTAGATGATATAATGGATGATTTTATTAACAATAAATTTGATATACTTGTATGTACAACAATTATTGAAAGTGGTATTGATATACCAAATGTTAATACTTTGATTATTCATGATGCTGATAGATTTGGTTTAAGTCAGTTATATCAAATTAGAGGTAGAGTTGGAAGAAGTGATAAAATTGCTTATGCATATTTGTTATATGAGCAAAATAAAATGTTAAATGATATTGCAATTAAAAGACTTAATACAATTAAAGAATTTACTGAACTAGGAAGCGGTTATAGAATTGCTATGAGAGATTTAAGTTTAAGAGGTGCTGGTGATATATTTGGTTCTTCACAAGCAGGATTTGTTGATAGCGTTGGTATTTCCCTTTATATGAAAATGGTTGAAGATGAAATAAAACGTCAACAAGGAGAATATGTTGAAGAAGAAGACACAAGTACTCAAGCTTTAATTAATGTTGATACTCATATAAGTGATTCATATGTATTAGATGAAGATGTTAAGATTGAAATACATCAAAAGATTAATGAAATTGATTCATATGAAAAATTACTTGAAATAAAGAATGAACTAGAAGATAGATTTGGTAAAGTAAGTAATGAAATGCTTGTTTATATGTATGAAGAATGGTTTGAAAAAATTGCTCAAAAATATAATATAAAAGAAGTATTACAAACTGATAGAAGTATAGAAATAACTTTACCAGAAGAGCTATCAAGCACTATAAAAGGAGATAAATTATTAATTGAATCTATGTCTTTATCTAGGGCATTTAATATAAAGTATATAAATAAAAAAATAAAAATAATTTTATATACTAAAGATTTACCAAAACATTTTATATTTTACATAGTAACTTTACTTGAAAAGATACTTTAATACATAAAAAAAATAATTTGTTCCACAATAAGTAATGAAGTGGAGTGAATTTTTTGAAACAAACTGGTGTAACAAGAAAAATAGATGAATTAGGAAGAATAGTTATTCCAAAGGAAATTAGAAAGAACTTAGGTATTAGGGATGGAGAATCATTAGAAATATATACAAGTGATGATTCAATAATATTAAAAAAATATTATGAAGTTAAAAAATTAGAAGATGTATGTGATAAATTATGTGAAATGATTAAAAATATATATGATGTAAATATTTTAATTACCGATAGAGAAAAGGTTGTATCTTCATCAATAAGTAATTATAAAGATAAGTTGTTGGATAAAGATTTAATTGAGTTAATTGATGAAAGAGAATTGTTGATAAGTGATAAGTTATTAACAAAAAAAATAGGTAATGATGAAGTAAATGGTTATTATACAGTTGTACCAATTGTTGCATCAAGTGATTCTTTAGGTTTAGTTATTATTGTAGATGAAGTTAAAACATATGAAAGATTAGCTAAATTGGTAGCTAAGATAGTTGTAGATAAAGTTGATATATTTTAGTTAGTTCTTGAATTTATAAAAAATATATGGTAAACTATGGTTAGTTTAACGAAGAAGGAAAGAGTAGATATCATTCGTTTCATAGAGATTTCTTGGTTGGTGGAAAAGAAAAAATGAAGATATTCGAACATGGCTCTGGAGTTAAAAACGGGTAATTACGTTATAAATTTAAGTTGCATGATAAATCATGAATTAAGGTGGTACCGCGGATAATAATTCGTCCTTAGTTTGTGATTTTTTTATTGGAGGTAAATATGAGAAAGTTTGAAAAAATAAGTTATCCTGAATTTGTTAAAGTTTTTGGTGATAATAAAACTTTGTATGATGATTACATGCTCCCTAAAAGAGGGACGAAGTATAGTGCAGGATATGATTTTTTTGCTATTAAAGATTATGTTATAAAACCTGGAGAAATAATTAAAATACCAACTGGGTATAAAGCAACATTTGAAAGTGATGAAATGCTTTTGCTTGTTGTAAGAAGTAGTATTGGTTTTAAATATAATGTAAGGCTTACAAATCAAGTTGGAATAATAGAAAGTGATTATTATAATAATCAAGATAATGAAGGACATATGTGGGTTTGTTTACAAAATCATGGAGATAAAGATTTTATATTAAATAAAGGGAATGCATATGTTCAAGGAATATTTGTTAAGTTTTTAACAACTATTGATGATGATGTAGATACTACTAGAACTGGTGGTATTGGAAGTACAAATAAAAAGAAAGAAGGAAGTAAAAATGAATAAAAAATATTACATAACAACACCAATATATTATCCAAGTGCTAATTTTCATATTGGTCATTGTTATACAACAATTATAGCGGATGCTATAGCAAGATATAAAAGATTAAATGGGTATGATGTGTTTTTTCAAACTGGAACTGATGAACATGGTCAAAAGATAGAACAAAAAGCAAAGGAAGCCGGAGTTACTCCGAAGGAATATGTTGATAAAATTATTTTAAATGCTAAGGATTTATGGAAAAGTTTAAATATTTCATATGATTATTTTATTAGAACAACTGATGAAAAACATGTTAAAGCAGTTCAAAAAATATTTAGAAGATTATATGATCAAGGAGATATTTATAAAGGCTCTTATGAAGGATTATATTGTGTTCCTTGTGAATCATTTTGGACTGAAACACAACTTGTAGATGGTAAATGTCCAGATTGTGGTAGAGAAGTAAAATTAGTTACTGAAGAAGCATACTTTTTTAAATTATCTAAGTATCAAGATAGATTAATTAAGTTATATGAAGAACAACCTGATTTTATTTTACCAGTTTCAAGAAAAAATGAACTTGTTAATAATTTTATTAAACCAGGTCTTGAAGATTTATGTGTATCAAGAACATCAGTTAAATGGGGTATACCTGTTGATTTTGATCCTAAACATGTTATATATGTGTGGATTGATGCATTAACAAATTATATTACATCACTCGGTTATCCGGATGAAAATAGTGAATTGTTTAAAAAATATTGGCCAGCAGATTTACATTTAGTTGGTAAAGAAATTACTAGATTTCATGCAATAATTTGGCCAGCATTATTATGGGCATTAGATTTACCACTTCCTAAGCAAATTTTTGGTCATGGTTGGTTAATAATTAATGGGGGAAAGATATCTAAATCTTTAGGTAATTACAAGGATCCTAGAGAATATATTGATGCTTATGGTGTAGATGCTGTTAGATATTTTGCATTAAGAGAAGTATCTTTTGGAAGTGATGGTAATTTCTCTGAAGAAGCTTTAATTAATAGAACTAATACTGATTTAGTTAATAATTTAGGGAATCTAGTAAATAGAACTATAAGTATGGCTTATAAGTATTTTGATGGACATGTGGAAAATCCACAGACTGGGGAAGATATTGATAAAGGCTTAATTGAAAGTGTTATTGGTTTAAAGACAAAAGTTAATGAAAAAATGGATTCATTAAAAGTAAATGAAGCTTTAGAAGAAATATTTAATGTACTTAGTAAATGTAATAAATATATTGATGATACAACACCATGGTTACTTGCAAAAGATGAAGCAAAAATAGATAGATTAAAAACAGTTATATATAATATATTAGAATCTATTAGAATATGTGCAATATTATTAGAACCATTTATTAATCTAACTAGTGATAAAATATTAAATCAATTAAATACAAGTAAAAGAGATATTGAAAGTATAGAAACATTTGGTAATTTAGAAACTGGTATAGTACTTAATAAACCTGAAATATTATTTAATAGAATAGAGGTCAAATAATGTTTGTTGATACTCATTGTCATATATTTAAAAGTTATTATGATAATATAGATGAAGTATTAAATAATGCTAGTAATAATAATGTAAAATATTATATTAATAATGGTAGTGATAGAGAATATAATAAAGAAGTATTAGAGTTAGTTAAACAGTATGATAATATGTATGGAGCACTGGGTATACATCCAGAGACTGTAGATGATTATTCTTTAGATGACATTGAATTTATAAAGAATAATTTAAGTAATGAAAAAATAGTTGCAATTGGGGAAATTGGTTTAGATTATCACTATACAAAAGAAAATAAAGATGAACAAATTAAATTATTGAAAATGCAACTTTCTTTAGCAGAAGAGTATAATTTACCTGTTATTATTCATTCAAGGGATGCAACAGAAGATACAATTAATACATTAAAGAAATTTAATTGTAGGGGTACAATTCATTCTTTTTCTGGAAGTTTAGAAACTGCGAAGATATATATTAAAATGGGGTATTTATTAGGAGTTAATGGTGTTATTACATTTAAAAATTGTAATATAAAAGATGTTATAAAGGAAGTTGGTTTAGATAATATAGTTTTAGAAACTGATAGTCCTTATTTAACACCAGTTCCTTATAGAGGTATGCAGAATAATCCATCACATATATTAGATATAGCTAAGTTTGTTAGTGAACTTTATAATGTATCTTTAGAAGAATTATCTTATAGAACTAATGAAAATATTAAAAGAATGTATGAAAGAGTGAAGTTAGATTAATTTTGCTCTTTTTTTGACTAATTTAAAGTGTGTACCCTGACTAATTTAAAGTGAACCCCCTGACTAATTTAAAGTGACATAAAAAAATCCCTGTAATTAAGGGGAATTTTTTTATACTCTCTCATAGTAGTAATTGCCAACATCTCCAGCATTAGGATATGCATTTGGATTTGTGCTCGTTACATAATTGACAAATTGTTTTTCTGTTACTGTTTCTTCTTTTTCTGATGTATAATTTAATTCATATTCTGTAAATGGTGGTCCTACTGTAATGGTTATGTGTGATGTTGCCTCAGAAGATGGAGGGGCAAACCATCCGCCATAATAAAATGATTTTGCTGAATAAAATCTTTTTCTACAATCGGTTCCCGGGCAAAAGTATTTTGTTGTTACATCTTTAGTTCCTGAATCTAAGCTTCCGTAACTTACTGTTATATCTTTTGATTCAATTTCATTAATAATTATTTCTCCGTCAGCAAATGTGTATGTATCGAATAAATGAACTGATGAACTAAGGCTATGAATGTATGATTTTTTTGTTTGTGTATATATATCTTCTTGGATGTCGTGTTGTATTTCTGTTAATTCATATTTTTCTGGTATGGTTACTGTTTTTGTTACATACATTTTCACATCCAGATAGAGTGGAATTAAATAAATAATCATTAGTTGGCAACTTGTTAATGTAGTTTTTTATACTTTCAGTTTTCTGTACTTGTTTCAAGCATCATTGCCAAATTACTGTTTAATTTATTTTGAATATTATTATTTTTGTTTTGAATCTCTGCTTTTTTAATTAATGTTCATTCTATAAATAATTAAGTGTATTGGCTATATGATTTATATAGTCAACTCTGATATTTTTTTAGTATTTTCTAATCTATAATATCTTATATTATTTGAAACTTAGTCTATGGCGTCCTTACTAAATAACTTACTTAGATTTTATTGGTTTTTGTATAAAACTTATATAGTATCTTTGTAGCAATATACATTTTGTAAATTCTATGTTTTATGTGTAATTATTGGTAATTGATTTATGAGTTATTAAATGATATAATTTAGTTATCCGAAGAGGTGAATACAATTATGAAAGTAGTAAATTATTTTGTTAGAATGTTTCTACTGTTATTTGTTCTTATTATTGCTAAGAGTAGTACTGATATAAGAAATGTAGCAGTTGAAAATAATAATACTAATAAAACAATTAATTTAACAACTATGGCAATGAAAGTTGAAGAAAATGAAGAGATACAAAAATATACCGCGATTAATACATATACTGGTGATTTAACTGGTTATGCTTATAATTGTCCATTATGTGGTGGAAAGCTTGGATGTTTACCTAGTTATAATATAATGGATGGTACTACGAAGTATACTGATGTTAAATATGGTGAAGTAAATATTGTTGCATCAAGTAGTAATCTTCCATGTGGTTCTATTGTTAGTTTTTATAGTGATAGAGTTGGTGAAGGAAGAATTGTTGCAATAGTACTTGATCGTGGTGTACGTGGTAATTCCCTTGATTTACTTACCCCGAGTGAAGAATATGCTTCAAAATATATTGGAAGAAGTAAAATAACATATGATGTTTTAAGGAGCGGGTGGGAGTAATACTCACCCGATAATTTATTTATGAAAGCAAAGAAAAGTTTAGGACAAAATTTTTTAATTGATAAAGGTGTAATTGATAAAATAGTTAGTGAAGTAGATGCATTACCTGGAGATTTAGTTATTGAAATTGGACCTGGTAGAGGAGCTTTAACTAAGAGGTTATTATCTTTAGGTTGTAAGGTAATTGCATATGAAATAGATACTGACTTACGTTTTGTGTTAGATAATTTAAATGGTGATGTTAAGGTTATATATAAAGATTTTTTAACTAGTGATATAAGCGAAGATATAAAGAGTGTAGAATATAATAACTTATATTTAGTGGGTAATTTACCATATTATATAACAACACCAATTATAGAACATGTAATTGAATCTAAAATAAATTTTAAGAAATTTACTATAATGGTTCAAAAAGAAGTAGCGGATAGATTCTTAGCTAGTACAGGTACTAGAGACTATGGTTATATAACACTAGTACTTAAATATTATTTTAATATAAAGAAAGTATGTGATGTATCAAAGTATTCATTTAATCCAGTACCTAAAGTAGAAAGTAGTGTTGTCAGCTTTCTTACGAAAGAGAAGGGTGAAGAAATAGATACTTTAGAATACTTTAAGTTTTTAAAAAATATGTTTAGGTTTAAAAGAAAGAATATTAGAAATAATATAAATGGTATATATGATATAGAAAAGATTAATAATACATTAAATAAATATGGGTTAAGTGTAAGTAATAGAAGTGAAGAATTAAGTGAGGAGATATTACTTGATATATTTAAGAATTCTTTGAAGTAGGAATTCTTTTTTATTTTAATCATATAATTTATTGGTGATTATTAAGTGAATATTAAAGTAGGAGATTATGTAACTAGGAATAGTTATAATAATGATACAGTTTTTAAAGTAATTAAATTAAAAGATGGTATTGTTTATTTAAAAGGAGCTGAAGTTAGATTAATAGCAGATGCTTATTTAGATGATTTAGAAATAGTAGAAGATGTAATAGAAGATGATGATATTGATGAATTAGAGGTTAAAGATGAATTATTAGAACGGGGAGAATATTTTTATTTACCAGCGAAGGTGCTACATATAGATGGAGATAGTGAATATTTAAATAGGTGTTTAAAGTTTTATAAAAGAAATGGTATTATGGCAATAGGTAAAAAGATAAATGAAAAGAATATATATGAGCAAATACCTATGCTTTTAAAAGAATATAAACCTGATATAGTGGTTATAACTGGACATGATGCTTATTACAAGAAAAAAGGAGATTTAAATGATATAAATAATTATAAGAATTCAATTTATTTTGTAAAAGCAGTTAAAGCTGCGAGAAATTATGAGAAAAGTCATGAGAAGTTAGTTATTATAGCTGGAGCTTGTCAGAGTGATTATGAAGAATTAATTAAGGCAGGAGCTAATTTTGCATCAAGTCCTAAAAGGATTAATATTCATGCATTAGATCCGGCGATTATTGCAAGTAGTATTTCTTTGACAGAGAGAAATAAAGAAATTGATTTAAAGAGGTTACTTGAAAAAACTAAATATAAAGAAGAAGGTATGGGGGGACTTATTTGTAATGGGCTTATGTATGTTGGGTATCCAAGGTAGGTGGATATGAATATTAATATTATAAAAGAAGAAATACGTAGTAAGTTAAATAAGAGAGTTTTAGTAAGTGTTTATGGACTTAGAAATAAGATTGAAAGATATGAAGGCGTTCTTTATAAAGTTTATCCGAATTTATTTACAGTTCTTGTTAATGGGGATGAAAAGAGTTTTTGTTATAGAGATGTTATAACAGGTGATGTAAAAGTGAAAGTTTTGTGAAATTTATGTTGCGATTATGTGAAAAATAGGGTATAATTATAAGTGTAAACAACATAAGGAGGTATAAAGAATGGAAATTACAAAATTAGAAGTTTTTAGAAGGGAAAGAGAAGGCTCTAGACTAAAAGCATTTGTTGATTTTACTTTAGATGATTGCTTAGCTATACGTGGTGCAAAAATTATTCAAGGAAATGAAAGATTATTTGTTTCTATGCCAAGTAAAATGAATAAAGAAGGCAAAGAAGAAAATATGGTATTTCCAACAAATAAGGAAACTAGAGAAAAGTTTGAAAATGTTATATTAGCTAAATATGATGAAATGGTAAAAGAAGAAGTTAATGAAGGTTAACTTCTTCTTTTAAATAGAGATATTCCTTTGAAAAAATGTAATGTTGAGGTAATTATTCCTTTGAAAAAATGTAAAATACAAGCTAATATTCCTTTGAAAAAATGCAATTTAGTGTATTTATTCCTTTGAAAAAATACTTGTACATTCTTTAAAATCTTGATTTTTCCTAGGAATTATCTAGGTTTTGTTGTTTTCAACTTTCAGAGCATTTGACATACAATAGATATTGTGGTAGAATTAAAAAACGTCGCTTTAAAAGGAGAGATAAAAATGTTATATAAAATTCAATATGTTTTTGATCGTGATGCAAATAGAAAAGAAGTTTTAGAAGGAGCAAAAGTATTTCAATTTGATGGTAGGAATACTACTGTTAAAGAAATATATGTTGGTATTCAATTAGATTTTGATTCTATTTACTATAATCAAGAAAATGCTCAATTAATTGGAGTAAGAAATAGAGAAGTATTTAAGGCTCAATATGAAAAATATGAAGCTGCTGGTGTTATTTATTTTCCTCAAACTGGTGAATATGAATTTCTAGAAGAAGGAGATATTGTACTTCCTTGGGTTAGTAATGAATTAATCGAAGATACATTAGAAAGTGCTTTACAAATATATAGAAATGAAGCGACTGATAATATTTTAAAGCAAAAATTAGATTTACAACTATCTTTTGTTGAAACATTAGAACCAGATGATCCATTAATTGAATTAAATGATTTATATAGATCAAGAACACAATCAAGTAGATAATAATTGTCTACTTCTTTTCATATAATTAAATGGTGATAATTATATGAAAGAAGGGACTTATGGAACACATGAAGTTAAAATAATTGATAGGGGTATGATATCTATAACTGGTGTTACTAAATTGGTTAGTTTTGATGATGAAGAGTTTTTGATGGAAACAATAATGGGTAATTTAAGAATTCTTGGTAGTACTTTAGAGTTACTTAAGTTAGATACCACTGATGGTATAGTTAAAATAAAGGGTAAAATTAATTCATATACTTATATAGATGAAAAGATTAAGAATAAAGAATCTAGTATTATAAATAAGTTATTTAAATGAATAGTTATGTTCAAGTAATATCTTTATTAGTATCTTTTATATATGGTATAGTTTTTTATATATTATCAAAGTTTAATAAATATATAATTAGTAATAAAAATAATATTGTCAAGTTGTTGGTAACAACAGTCTATGTGGTTGATATGGTTATAATATATATATTTATTATGTATAGAATTAATTTTGGTAATATACATCCTTATTTTATTATATCTTTAATATTAGGTTTTGTTTTGTCAATTAAGTGTAAATTTATTAAATAAATATTGTATTATTCTTTACAATATTTATTTTTTGTTGTATAGTGCAGTTAAGAATGGAGATGAATTAATGAAAAAAACTAAAAAAGAAAAGAAAAGATTATTTGTCCTTTCTGTTTCAATTATTGCTCTTTTTTGTGTATTAGTTTATTCAGTAGCTACGACATGTCCATCAATATTAGAAAATAAAAGTAAGATTAAAGAATTAAATAAAGAATATAATGAACTATTAAGTAACGAAGAAAAATTAGTTAGTGAAGTAACTAAGTTACAAGATGATGAATATGTTGCAAGATATGCAAAAGAAAAATTTATGTATTCAGAAGATGGAGAAATTATTATAAGAATGGATTAAATTAGCATTTCAACAATGCTAATTTTCTTTTATAACTTTATCTATTAAACCATATTCCATAGCTTCTTGAGCAGATAAGAAGTTATCTCTTTCTGTATCATTATATATTTTATCTAGAGGTTGTTTTGTATTTTTTGAAAGTATTTTGTTTAGTTTTTCTTTTAATTTAATTATGTGTTCTGCGGCGATTTTGATGTCTGTTGCTTGACCTTGGGCACCTCCGAGGGGTTGATGAATCATTATTTCAGTGTTTTCTAATGCAAAGCGTTCATCTCCGCTGGATAAAAGAAAAGCTCCCATGCTTGCACACATTCCTAGACCTATTGTTACAACAGGACTTTCAATATATTTAATTGTATCATAAATTGCCATACCAGATGTTATAACACCGCCGGGACTATTGATGTAAATATAAATCTTTTCATGATTTTTATTATCAAGAAATAGAAGCTCACTAATTATGATATTAGCAGTATAATCATTTATTTCACCGCACAAAAATATTATTCTATCTTCAAGAAGTCTAGAGTATAAATCGTATGCATATTCTTTGTTACTACTTCTTTCAATTACCGTTGGAATTATGTTCAAAATATATCACCTAAGTAAATAATAGTAAAATTTATCGTTTTTTATTCACAATTTTAAAAAAAATTGATATAATTATTAACATAAAGGGATGATTAGATGGATTTAGTAAAAATAACATTTAATGATGGAAGTATCCATGAGTATAAAAAAGGTACTTTATTTTATGAAGTAAGCAAAGATAGTGATATGGATAATATTGTTGGTTTTAAAATTAACAATGAAGTATTTTCTTTGGATACAAAAGTAATGGAAGATATTAAAATTAATTTTATTAATACTGATGATTTAATTGGTAATAAAATGTATAAAGCCGGATTGAAATTTTTATTTTTGGTTGCACTTACTGAAGTTTTTCCGACGTTTGATATTAGATATGAACATAGTGTACCACGTGGAATGCTTGGTGTTATCACTGGAGATAAGATTCTTACTCAAGAAGATATATCTAAGATAAAGGGTAAAATGTGTGAAATAATTAATAATAATGATAAGATTACTAAGTTGAATGTTGCTTTTAAAGATGCTATTAAGTTTTTAAAAGATAAAAATGAGTATGAAAAGTTAGAAAATGTTCAAAATATAAATGATAAAGTTGTTAATTTTTATAAGCTTAGGGGTAATATTAATTATTTTTATTCAATTATGCCATATAGTACAGGTTGTTTAAATAAATTTGAGCTTGTGTATTTAGGTAATAATAAAGTGATATTTTTGTTTCCAACTACAAGAAGTAATGGCTTAGTTCCTGAGTATGTTCACTATGATAAGATTATTGATAGTTTTATGGAAGGAAAGAAGTGGTTAGATAATTTAGGTATGAGTTATATAACTAGTATAAATAAAACTATTGGAAATGGAAAGATTAAGAATTTTATTAATTCAACTGAGTTAATGTTTAGTTTAAAAATTAGTGAAGTTGCTAAGAATATTTCATTAAATAATGATATAAAGTTTGTTCTTATTGCAGGTCCTTCATCAAGTGGTAAAACAACAACAACTCATAGGTTATCTTCTTATTTTGAAGCAATTGGGTATGATCCGATATTAATTAGTTTAGATGATTATTTTGTGGATAGAGATAAAAATCCAAAAGATAAGTTTGGTAATTATGATTTTGAATGTTTGAATGCTTTAGATGTAGAGTTATTTAATAATAATTTAAATGATTTGTTGGATGGTAAAGAAGTAATATTTCCAAAATATAATTTCTTAACTGGTAAAAGAGAATATTATAAAAATAAAATTAAGATGAGTGATAAATCGATATTCTTAATTGAAGGATTGCATGCTTTGAATGAAGAGTTAACAAAAGATGTAGATGAAAAATATAAATATAAAATTTATTTAAGTCCATTTATACCTCTTTCTATTGATAGATATAATTATATTTCAACATTGGATTTAAGATTACTTAGAAGAATTGTTAGAGATAATAGAACAAGAGGTTATAATGTGGTAGATACAATTGATAATTGGCAGAGTGTTAGAAATGGGGAAGAAAAATATATCTTTCCATATATTCATCAAGCTGATGTGATTATCAATACGGCTTTAGCTTATGAAGTTGGAGTTTTAAAGGTTTATGTTGAACCACTTCTTTTGTCAGTAAGTGTTGATAGCATTTATTACGAAGAAGCAAGAAGATTAGTGGATTTTTTAAAACAATTCTTTCCAATACCGGGAGAATATGTTAATGATGAATCAATATTACGCGAATTTATAGGAGGAAAATATAATGATTAAAGTTGCGATTAATGGTTTTGGTAGAATAGGTAGACTTGCATTTAGGCAAATAGTTACACAAACAGATTTTGATATTGTAGCTATAAATGATTTGACAAGTGCAGAAGATTTAGCTTATTTAGTTAAGTATGATACTGTACATGGTTCTTTTCATGAAGATGAAATTAAAGCAGAAGGTAATGAAATAGTTGTTGCGGGAGTTAAAAGAATTAAAGTTTTTAGTGAAACTGATCCAGCTAATTTACCTTGGGGTGAACTTGGAGTTGATTTAGTGCTTGAATGTACTGGTAAGTTTACTGCTCGTGATGATGCAATGAAACATATTACTGCAGGAGCTAAAAAGGTACTTATTAGTGCACCAGGTAAAGGTGAAATGAAGACTGTTGTTTATAATGTTAATGATAATATTTTAACTAGTGATGATGTTATTGTTAGTGCTGCAAGTTGTACAACAAATTGTTTAGCACCAGTTCTTAATATAATACATAAGAATATTGGAGTTAAAAAAGGATTTATGACAACTGTTCATGCTTATACGAATGATCAAGCAACACTAGATATTGCTCATAAAAAAGGTATTAAGTCTAGACGTGGTAGAGCTTGTGCTCAAAATATTGTGCCATCTAGTACTGGGGCTGCTAAAGCAATTGGTTTAGTTATTCCTGAACTTCTTGGTAAACTTGATGGCAATGCTTTAAGAGTTCCAACTGCGGATGGTTCAGTTGTGGATTTAACACTAGAACTTAGTAGAAATACAAGTGTTGAAGAAATTAATAAGTTATTTGTGGATAATCAAAATGAAACTATTAAATTTACAATAGATCCAATTGTATCAAGTGATTGTGTTGGTAAAAAGTTTGGTGCTATAGTTGATGGATTATCAACAAGCATTGTGGAAGCAGATGGTTCTCAACTTGTTAAAATTATAGCTTGGTATGACAATGAATATGGTTATACAGCTCAAATGCTTAGAACTGCTAAGAAAATGTTTCAATAAAATAAACTCTCAGAAATGAGAGTTTTTAAAAATGGTATATTAAATTTTAAATTAAAGGAGGATTGATTAAATGGATACTATAATTGGAATATTGTTTGTTGCTATATTTGGAACTTTACTTCATTTTATGTATGAATGGAGTGGACATAAAAGGTTTGTTTCAATATTTGCTGCGGTTAATGAAAGTACTTGGGAACATATTAAGATTGCTTTGACTCCAAGTTTTATATGGATGTTATATGATGGAGCAAGATATGGACTAGAACCAAATTATTTTGTAGCTAAAACAGCTAGTTTGCTGGCAATAATAATAATTATACCAGTATTGTTTTATGCTTATCAAATATTTACTAAGAAAGCTATGTTACCAATTGATATAATAATATTTTATATATCTATAATTGTTAGTAATTTATTATTTAAATATATAATAGGTTTGAATTCAATCAGTTTTTTTATTACTTATTTTGCTGTCATATTATTATTTGTTATATTTGGTTTTTATATGATTCTGACATTAATGCCTTTTGAAAACTTTATATTTAAAGATCCAATAACTAAGAAGTATGGCGTAAAAGGACATTCTCATCATGAACATAAGTAAACTTAAGAAATTAGTTATTTTTTAATGCCTATTTTTAGACAAAAATTAAATACTATTTTCTTTGTTTGTTAGTATTGATTTTATAAAACATATTTTGTATAACTTATATTGTAAGGATTTGTTAATATGAAGCATAGAAATATATTTTTAATAATAATATCAATTAAGTATAAATGCAATGCTAATAACTCTTATTATGATTCTAAAATAACTGCTACTAGTAATTGTACAAATTATTGTCTTTCGGGATCACTTCATAATAGTAAATGTTATAAATTAGGTTAAAATAAAAGTCTTCATATTCTTTTTGAAGACTTTTTCATTAACTAATACTAAGTTAGTAAGAGAATGTACATAGATGAAAATGATTATCATTTTGCTTTTAATTGTAAAATAAATATTGCAATTTGTTAAATTTATGAATTTTTCTTTCTTTTAAACTTGTTGATAAATTTATCACCGATTAATTTATTTAATAAATCTTTATTTAGTACATAATAAATTATTAAAGATAATATTCCTATGATTGCAAGTGCAATAAGCTCTGGTAGTTTACCAGTGACGTGGGTAAATACAATACTTCTTAATCCAATACAAATTATTACTAAGATAACTATTGTTACTATTAGTTTTGGAATAGATTTTATAGTATCTGTATAGTTAAAGTTATATTTGTGTTTTAATGTGTAAAGTGGAATAGCAAGTGATAGTAAATAACCAATAGTTGTAGCAAGTATTGCACCATAGAATGGATAAATACCTATTTTATTAAATAAGAATATAAGTGGTATATCTAATATTGTTTTGGTTATTAAACCTGTTGCACATGAAATATAAATTAATTTAGTTTTGGATAAACCTTGAAGCGCACTACATATCATTATATAAGCTGAATCAAGTATAGCAAGTAGTATAGTGTATTTAAATATTAATGGTCCATAGAAACTTTCTCCATAAAATATTGTCCATACTTGTTTTGAAAAAATACTTAAGAATATTGAAAGAGGTAATATTACATAAAGAAGAACTTGTAAAGTTTTATTAAATTGGATGTTTACTTCTTTCATATCCTTTTTAGTGTAAGATTCTACGATTGTTGGAATTAAGCTTATAACTAAGCCAGTAGCTATGGCTGTTACAACACTTACTAGTTTGCTTCCCCAGGTGGTAAATACTGATGAAATTGTTTCAATATCTTGAGCTGGGTAACCAATCCAATTTAATCCTTTTATTACAAGAATCATATCAACTGTATTATAGATGCTGTTTGCAACATTAATTACTATGAAAGGGATACAATAACCAATTAGTTTTTTAAATATGGCTTTCTTTTCTTCTTTTGATACCTCTTCATAAGTTGTAAATAATTCATCTTTTGCTTGATTTGTTTTGATTAGTAAATATGCATAAGACACTAATGCACCAGCACAGGCACCGAATACTGCGATACCTACAGCTTGAGCAGTTGATAAGTGAAATACTTTTAAAGCAACATAAGAACCAATTATTATAACTAAGACTCTTACAAATTGTTCAATTACTTGACCAATTGATGGAACTGTTATGTAGTGATGTCCTTGAAGATAACCTCTGGAAATTGAAAGTATTGGAACAACTAATATTGCAAATGATACACATCTAATTACAAATGCTACATCTGATACAGTGTTTCCTCCGGTTAAGTCACCTACAATTGCATTAGCTATTATGTTAGCTCCGAAAAAACAAATACAAAATGATATGATTGAAAATATTCTTATTAACTTTTTTGAATAGTTGAACATGTATGTTTTTTCTTTTATTTTACCGAGGGTATTGTATTCACTAGTAATTTTACTGATAGCTAGTGGTATACCTGCGGATGATATAATTAAAAAGAAATTGTATATGTTATAGGCATAACCATATAAGGAACCTCCGTTTTCTCCGATTATATTGTAAAATGGAATTACATAAAGTACTCCGAGTATTTTTGATACAATTATGGCGATGGTAGCAATTAGCGCTCCTTCAATAAATTCGTTTTTTTTCAAAAAAATCATCTCCGTCTTTAATTATTATATTAAAATTATGGTCTACTTGCAAGGAATGTGGTTAAATTTTATGTAAAGTAATAGAAAAGGTATGTTGAAAGTTGTTTATTAATTGGAAATTCTTTGGTATAATTATGTTGGAGGATTATATTCTATGAAGTTTATTGAATTAAAAAATGTAAATAAAACCTATAAGAATGGAATTACTGCCATAGCTGACTTATCTGTTGGAGTTGCTAGGGGAGAATTCGTTTTTGTTATTGGTTTAACTGCTAGTGGTAAGTCTACTTTTATAAAGATGCTTTATAGAGAAGAAAAACCTACGAGTGGTACTGTTTATGTGGGTGGTTTAAATGTTGGTAAACTAAGAAATGGTAAAGTTTATAAATTAAGAAGAAAAGTTGGAATTGTATTTCAAGACTTTAAGTTGTTACCTAGACTTACGGTATATGAAAATGTTGCATTTGCTTTGGAATGTATTGGTATGAAGGGTAATGAAATTAGACCTAAGGTATTAAATGCTTTAGAAAGAGTTGGTTTAAAAGAAAAGGTTAGATCTTTTCCAGGAGAATTATCTGGTGGAGAACAACAAAGAGTTTGTATTGCTAGAGCAATAGTAAATGAACCAAAGTTATTAATTTGTGATGAACCAACAGGTAATTTAGATCCTGAAACTAGTGAAGAAATTATGAAAGTTTTAGATAAAATTAATAAAGAATTAGGTACAACAATAATTATGGCTACTCATGATAAAGATATAGTTAATAATATGAAAAAAAGAGTTTTAGTTATTAACCATGGGGTATTAGTTGGTGATTATGAGAAAGGAAGTTATAAGACAAATGAGGGCATGTAGAATATTTTTTAGAAGTATAAGAGATGCTTTCAAAAGCGTCGTTAGAAATTTTTCTTTAAGTTTTGCATCAATTATGTGTACAACAATAACACTTATTTTAGTAGCTGTTGCTATGGTTGCTGCAGCTAATGTTAATAATGCAACTAAGTTAATTGAAGATGAATTAACTGTGGTAGTTTATCTAAATGGTGATGTAACTAGTGAACAAATTGAAAATATAAAAACAGAATTAAATAGTTATAAAAATGTATTAGAAACTACATATAAAAGTAAAGATGAATGGAAGTTAGAAATGAGTGAATATGATGATTCATTTAAAACCGTTTTAGATTATTTAGATGAAAATCCATTGAATGATTCATTCGTTGTTAAAGTAAAAGATGTTAAGAAGTTAAGCGAAACTAGTGAATTTATTAAAGGTATTGAAGGGGTAGAAACTGTTAAATATGGAGAAGGCATGGTAGAAAATGTTATTTCTGTATTTGATGTTATTCAAAAAGTTGTACTTTTTGTTGTTATAGCTCTAGTTTTAGTAACTGGTTTCTTAATTAGTAATACTATTAAACTTACTATATTTAGTAGAAGAGGAGAAATTGAAATAATGAGACTTGTTGGTGCAAGTAATATTACAATTAAATTACCTTTCTTATTTGAAGGTTTTATAATTGGTGTAGTTGGTTCAATAATACCTATTTGTATTACTATATATGGTTATGTTATTTTATATTCTAGAATGCATGGTAAGTTATTTTCAAATATGATTATGCTTATTAAACCATATCCATTTGTATTTAATATTTCATTAATTTTACTTGGTATTGGTGCTTTAGTTGGTATGTATGGAAGTATTAAAGCTGTTAGAAAGTATTTGAAGGTGTAATTATGGGTATTAAAAAATTATGTGAATACTTTATTAGATATATGTTGGCAATTACAATTGTAGTTTCATGTTTTTTGGTAAGTCCCGATGATGTAGATGCTGCATCAAGTAGTAGTGAACCAACAACACTTGCTGAGTTACGTCAGGAACTTGCTAAGTTACAAAAGAAAAAAAAGGATTTAGCTAATCAGAAAGCTTGGACACAAGCAGAAAAAAATAAAAAGAATCAAGAGATACTTAATGCTAAAGATGAAATAACTAATTCTGAAAATCAAATTACTTCGTTAAAACAAGAAATTGAAAATACTAAAGTAAAGATTGAAGAATTAAATAAACAAACTGAAGATTTAATGAAGTTTTATCAAGAAATGACAAGTAGTAATGCTTATTTAGAGTTTGTTAGTGAATCATCTAGTATGACTGATTTAATAATGAGAATTGATGCAGTTAAAAAACTAAGTGAATTTAATAAAAACAAACTTGAAGAAATGGAAAATTTAATTAAATCTAATGAACAAAAAAACGTAGATTTAGTTAATTATGAAAAACAACTAAATAGTAATATAGTTAGTTATGAAAAGAAAATTGAAGAATTAGATACTAGTTTACTTAATTTAGTGGATATTGGTGTTGATATTAATGATGAAATTGATATAGTTACTAAGAATATAAATCATTATAAGTCACTAGGTTGTGGTGAAAATCAAAAATTTACTGAATGTGCTAAGTTTGCTTATAATGGGACTTGGTTAAAACCTGTTAATAGTGGGATGGTAACTAGTTTATTTGGGTTAAGAACTTTAAATGGTAAGACTGGTTCTCATAGCGGTATTGATATTGGTGTTCCTGAAAAAACTCCGGTATATTCTGCAACAAATGGTAAAGTTGTTTATTTGGTTAATTCAAGCAATTCTAAAATGTGGAGATGTGGTGGATATCAAGTTTATATTGAATCAGTTGTTGATGGTAAAGTTTATGTTATGCTTTATGCTCATTTACTTTCTTATAATGTTAAGTTATATCAAAGTGTAACTAATCAAACTATTATAGGTTATTCAGGTGGTCATAGTACCTCATCAAAATATGGTGGTTATGATACTTGTACTTTTGGTGCTCATTTACATTATTCTGTATCTGAAGGTAACTGGACAAATTGGGCAACATTTTATAAGAAGTTAATTAATCCACCAGGATTTCCAGGAAAAGGAGTAAGGTTCTATTCAAGAACCCAATGGTTTAAATAATGAATATAGAAACTTTAGTAGTTGGTGATTTACAAGAAAATTGTTATGTTTGTACAATAGGAAATAATACATTTATTGTAGACCCTGGGGATGAAGTAGAAAAAATTATTGATGCATGTAAAAGTAAAAATGTAAAAGAAATACTTGTTACTCATTATCATTTTGATCATATTGGTGCTTTAGATAAATTAAAAGAATATTTTGGTTTAAAAGAAAATACTAAAAGTGGTTACTTTGATTATGAAGTTATATTGACACCTGGGCATACCAGTGACAGTAAATGTTTTTATTTTAAATGCGAAAAAGTATTATTTAGTGGGGATTTTTTATTCTATCATACAATAGGGAGAACTGATTTACCATCAGGGAGTGATATTGATATGATAAAAAGTTTAGAAAAAATATCTAAGTATCCGGATGATTTAATTGTTTATCCGGGGCATGGTCCAAAGACAAAACTTGGAGTAGAAAAGAATAATTTTAAATATTACTATTAATAAAAATCAACCTTGATTGGTTGATTTTTATTTGTTTTTTAAAATTGATTTATTGTACGGTTTTCTTTCATCTGTTCTATAAGTTAAATAATCAATGCTTGTTTTGTAGTAGTCTGCTAGTATGTTTATTTTTTCTAAGGGAATAGAATTGATTCCTAGTTCGTATTTGTTATATTGTTGTTGTGTTACCCCGAGAATGTTTGCTATATCCTTTTGATATAAATCATGGTCTTCTCTTATTTCTTTTAGTCTTGATATATTCATTGTTACACCTCAAATAAATTTTACTATACAACTTTTGATTGTATTGACTTATACAACCTCAGGTAGTATAATAAATTTATAATACAACCTAACGTTGTTGCGGAGGTAAGAATGAAAAGAAAAATACTAGTGATACTTGTTACTTTTGTTAATATTTTTGCTTTAGCTGGAAATATATTTTTAAGATTAAATCCAAAACCTGTTGAAATAAATAATTGTAAAGTTAAAAGTGGTATGTTAAGTATGATGTTAGAAACAGATACTAATTCAAAGACATATATTCAATCAACTAGCAATGATTGGCCAACTGATGGTTATATGTTTAATGAAGAAATGAGCAAATGTGAAAATGGTAGTAAATTGCATTGGGATAATAATAAAGTAATAATGGAGGGTAATATTTCAGATAATTGTTATGTGTTTTTTGATAAATATAATCCGGTTACTATTACTAATTATAATATAGAAGCTGATTCTACTTCAGTAAGAATAAGTATAACCGCAAAAGCTGGAACTGGTTCAATATCTAATTATTTCTATTCAAAAGATGACGGTGCAACTTTTGTTAAAAGTACGTCAAATATATATGTTTTTGATAATTTAGCACTAGGGACATATAAAATAAAAGCATATGTAGAAGATTCAAATGGAAAAATTAGTAATATCATTGATAAAACTGTTGATGTTACTGCTCAAACTTTGGCTTCGTGGATAAAAAAATCTTACACTGGAATTCAAGGAGAAAATTACTTATATTATCATGATAAATCTTTAGCAAATGGAGCAGGTGATAATTCTTACAGATATGCTGGGCAAAGAACTTATGTAAATAATTTTATTTGTTTTAAAAATTCATCTAAATGTACTGCTGATGAATTGTTTAGAATTATTGGTGTTATTGATAATAAAGTAAAGGTAATAAAATATCAATCTATAGGTAACATGGCATGGGATAGCAATGGTTCAAACGTTTGGTCAACTTCATCTTTAAACTCTTATTTAAATACTACTTATTATAATTCTTTAAGCTCTTTGTTAAAGAAAAAGATTTCTGATACAACTTGGATTGTTGGTGGAAATACTGATATATCTCGCGATTCAGTTTCAACTGCTTATAAAAATGAGTTGTTAAACCCAGCAACTACATTAACTTTTACTACTAAAATAGGACTTATGTATGCAAGTGACTATGGTTTTGCTGCTTCGCCTGCTGCGTGGACTGGTAATATGAGTTCTTATGATGGTTCATCTATAGAAAACTGGTTAGTTATATTATTGGATCAGTGGATAATAACTAGAGTATCTTCAAGTAATAACTTAGCTTATTTAATATATGATGACGGAACACTGGCAAATGGAAATACTGTTAATGGTGGTGAAGTAAGACCTTGCTTTTATCTTTTGCCATCGGTTACATATAAATCTGGAACTGGTAGTGAGTCTGATCCATACTTGATTTATTAAAAAATCAACCTTGATTGGTTGATTTTATTTTTAATATGTTTTTTCTGAATATGCATGTGAGTATATGATTGGTTCCATAAATTCTACATAGTTTAGGTAAAGTATTCTAATTAGGTACCATAAATTATTGGTATTATCTCTGATTATTAAATGGTCTTTACCTGCTTCTTCGATAATTCCTTCATATACTTTATTTTGCCATGCACTACTATCTGGATATGAAACATAAGCTTTAACTTTTCTTCCTTTGTTAAGTCTTAGTATGTTTTCAATATAACTTTGTTCATTATAAACATAATTTTCTTTGTTAACATCAGTTATTTGCATATTTCCTGGTGGTGTTTGATAACCTGTTGATGGAAATGTTGGATTTTGGTAATAGTTACCGTTCATTTTAAAATTCACCTCATAACAATATATGTTTTAATTGAAAAAATATAGCAAATAGTTTATAATTAATATAGAAAAGTGGGTAATAAAAATGGAAAAAATAAATTATAAAGAAATAATATTTGATGGATGTTCATTAGTTTTTGGATTATTCTTTTATGCATTATGTTTTAATTTGTTTTTAACTCCGAATGATTTAGTAGTATCTGGTTTTAGTGGGGTATCTATTGTTATGCAAAAATTATTTGGATGGACTCCATCTGTCTTTTTGCTTATTGCAAATGTCATATTACTTATTATTTGTTTTATATTTCTTGGTTGGAAAACTACGAAAAAAAACATAATTGGTTCTTTGTTGTATCCATTAATGGTAACTATATCACTACCAGTTGCAACATTTTTAAGTAAATATATAGTTACTGAAGATTTTTATTTAACACTATTATTTGCAGTTGTTTTATATGGTGTAAGTAGTGGATTTATTTATAGAAGTGGATTTACTGCGGGGGGATCTGACATAATAATGCAACTAATAAATAAATATTGTAATGTTTCTGAATCAAAAGCATTGCTTGTTGCAAATGGTTTTATTATTTGTTCTGGGATGATTGTTTTTGGATTTACTAAAGCAGTTTATTCATTTATTATATTATATTGTTCAACATATTTTATTGATAAGATTATGTTTGGTATATCTGATAGTAAGTTATTTTATATTTATACAAGAAAGACTAGAGCTGTTAAGAAATTAATATTTGAAGAATTTAAAACTGGGTTTACTACGATACCTGGAACTGGGGGATATTCACATAAAAATGGAGTACTTATTATGTGTGCAGTTTCTAACAATGATTACTATTTACTTAAGAATCGTATTCTAGAAATTGATCCATCTGCATTTATTATAATAGACAAATGTTATGAAGTTAATGGAGGAGTTAAACGAAGTAATATTCCATTTTTGTAATATTTGTGGTACACTAATGGTGTGATTGCTTATGAAAAAAATTGTTATATTTGGAGGAGGCAGTGGTCTTTCTCAACTTTTAAAAGGAATAAAGCTATTTCCAGTGGATATTACTGCGGTAGTATCTGTTGCAGATAATGGGGGAAGTACTGGTTTACTAAGAAAGGAATTAAATATACCTGCGGTTGGTGATATATCGAAGGTTATGCTTAGTATGTCTGAATCTAGTCAAGATGTTATTGATTTAATGAATTATCGTTTTACTAAGTCAAAGAGTTTAGGAATACATTCAGTTAAAAACTTGCTCTTGATGGCTTTGATGGATTTAAAGGGTAGTTTTGCTAAAAGCTTACCTGTTATGGAAACTCTTTTAGATGTAAAGGGAAATATTTTGCCTTTGACTGAAGATAATGTTAATTTGGTAGGTATTACTACGAATGGTAAAAAGGTTTATGGAGAAACTCAGATTACTAAGTGTGCTAAAAAAATAATGGAAGTAAAATATGATAAAGATATTGTAGTTAATCCTGATGTTATTGTTGCTGTTAGAGATGCTGATTTAATTATATTTTCATCAGGAAGTTTGCTTACAAGTATTGTACCTCATTTAATTGATAAAACTCTAGTTAGAGAAATAAATAATGCTAAAGCCGAAAAAATGTATATTTGTAATTTGTTTACTCAACCAGGAGAAACAGATGATTTTAGTGTTAAAGATCATATTTTGTATTTAGAAAAGTACTTGGGAAAAGGAAGTATTGATATTGTTATTGCTAATAATGAAGTAATAAGTAGTAATTTAGCTAATAGGTATGCAACACTTGAACAAAAAGATCCAGTTATTTTAGATATGCATGAGTTTGATGATAGTGATATTTATGTTATTCAAGATAAGTTATTTACTACACAAGATGGTGTTTATAGACATGATTCTTTAAAGACTGGATATTTAATATTTTCTTATTTAATGGATGGTAGAAAATGACATTTACAACGAGTTTAAAAGAAGAAATATCAAAGAATGATATTAATGTTATTGAAGCTAGGTATGAACTTAGTGCATTTTTAAATAGTGTAGCTAAGTTTAATAAAGATGAGATATTAATTACTTTGGAAAATGCTAGTATAGCTAGGATGATATATAAAGAGATTAAAGAAATATATGGGATTAATCCGAGTATTGTAGTTAGAATACAAAAAAGATTTAAAGTAAAACAAATATATATTTTAAGGTTAATAGAAAGAATTGATTTTATTAAGAAAGATATAAGTGTAGGTATAAAAATAAATGTTGATGATTTAGTTAGTGATGAAGAGAAAATTGCTTTTATTAAAGGAGCTTTTTTGGCAGTAGGTAATGTATCAAATCCAAGTACAAGTGGTTATCATTTGGAGTTTATATTTACTAAAGAACGTCTTGCAAAGCAAGTGCTTAATTTGTTGAATTATTTTAATTTGAAAGCTAAGTTAATAAAAAGAGGTTATAAAAATATAGTGTATATTAAAGCTAGTGAATGTATAAGTGATTTAATAAAGATGTTTAAAGCAACAAATTCATTATTTTATTTTGAAGATATAAGAATATATAGAGATCATAAGAATATGGTTAATAGATTAAATAATTGTGAAATTGCTAATCAAGAAAAGACATTTAGAACTGGACAAGCACAGGTGGAAGCAATTAATTATTTAATTAGTCATGATTTAATGGGGTTGCTTGATGAAAATACGAGAATTGTTGCTAATGCTAGAATTAAGTATCCGGAGGTTTCAATGCAAGAACTTGCTGATATAGTAACACTTGAATATAATTATAAAATTGGTAAGTCTGGTATTAATCATCGTTTTATTAAGATAAATAATTTGGTTAAAAATCATAAAGAAAGAAGTGGTAATGATGAAAGTAAGATTAGCTAGTGAAATTCAACCAGATAGTATTTTAGATGGTAGTGGAATTAGAACTGTAATATGGTTTCAAGGATGTTTACATAATTGTTTGGGCTGTCATAATCCAGAAACTCATGATATGAATGGGGGATTTTTAAAAGATGTTGATGAGATATGTAGTGAACTTAAGTCTTTGAAGTATCAAAATGGTATCACTTTATCTGGGGGAGATCCATTTTTTCAACCTAAGGAAGCATTATATATTGCAAAGTTTGCTAAATCTATTGGGTTAAATGTCTGGGCTTATACAGGTTTTACGTATGATGCATTAATTAATGGAGATAAGGATAGATTGGAATTGTTAAAAAATGTTGATGTTTTAGTGGATGGTAAATTTGTACTTGATAAGAAAAGTTTAACTTGTAAGTTTAGAGGTAGCACCAACCAAAGGTTAATTGATGTTAAAAAGTCTTTAGAAAAAGGAGATGTTGTGTTATATGATGTTTGATGAAAAGATAAATTATTGTATACTTCATAATAATCCTGATGAAAATTTTATTAATAAACTTGGTAGTATTCCTATTGTTAAAGATTTAGAATTTAATAAGTTGGTAGAAAGGCTAGAATTTTTTCCAAATAAACAAGTTATATTTAATGAAACATTGTTTGGCTTAAAACTTGATGAAAAGATGGAAATATTTAAGTTGTTAAAAAAGCAAAATATATCATATATAAATGTAACTAGTAATGTTGAAGATGCAATATATTCTGATTATATATTTGTTTATGATGGAAATAAGTTAGTCTTAGAAGGCAATAGAAATGAAGTTTTAAAAGAAGAAAAGACTTTGAAAAGACTTGGGTATGGATTACCTTTTGTGGTTGATTTATCTATTCAACTTAATTATTATGATATATTTAATAAAGTTTATTATGATTTAGATGAATTAGTGAGGGCTTTATGGAATTAGAAAAGTTAAAGGGAAATATTATTGGTGTTATAAGTGATGATTATGGACTACTGAAATATCAGGGACTAATGGTTAAGGATATTGTTAAAAAAAGAAGTTTAGATGCGTTGAAAATGGCTGGACTTACGCCAGAGTATATGGATATATTATTTGATAAATTGTCATATAGAGATAAAAATAAAGTAATACTTGCAAGTAAGTTACAAGATAAAGTTATAATACTTAATAATTTTAGTAAAGGATTAACTAGTAAAGATATAGAACATTATAAGAAGTTATTTAAAAGAATAGTTAGTTATAATAGAAAGATTATATTAATTGATAAAAATAGTGAAATGTTTATTAATCTTGTTGATAAGTTTTATGTTATTAACAAAGATATTGTATATGAAACAGATGACATATTTGATAATAATTTAAGTAAGTATATTGAGTTACCTGTGATTGTTAAGTTTAATAATAAAAGCAATGATTTAGGTGTTAAAATAAATCATTATAAAGAATTAGATGATTTATTAAAAGCAATTTATAGGATTAAGTCATGAGATATTTAATTAGATTTAGTTATGATGGAACTCTTTTTCATGGATTTCAACGTCAGAAGAATGTTAAAAATGTTCAAGGGTTATTGGAACAAACACTAAGTGGTTATTTTGGACAAGATATTCTTATTAAGGGAAGTGGAAGAACTGATGCTGGAGTTCATGCAAAGTGTCAATGTGCTCATTTTGATACATCAAAAAAAGTTACTTGGAAAGATATAAAGTGTATTAATAAGATATTAAATGGAGAAATTGTTATAAATAATTTAAAGTTAGTGGATAATAATTTTCATGCAAGACATGATGTTAAGAAAAAAACTTATGTTTATAAAATAAATGTTGGTAAGTATAAAAGTAATTATGAAGGATATTATTATCAGATTAAGTATGATTTAGATATAAAGAAAATGAGGGAAGCTAGTAAAGTTTTTGTGGGAGTACATGATTATAGAAACTTTGTAAGTGGATATAGAGATGATTATGAATCTGTTATATATAATATAAAGATAAGTAAGTTTGGTAATATTCTTACATTTAAATTTGTTGGTGCTGGGTTTTATCGTTATATGGTAAGACATTTAGTTGGAGCCTTAGTTGATGTTGGAAAAGGTAAAGTGGATATAAACACTATTTATGGTATGATTGATAATAAAGAATTTACTAAAAAATTATGTGTTGTACCTGCATGTGGGTTATATTTGACAGACATTAAATATTAGACTAGATAAGGAGGATATTTTGGAAGTATTAGATGTAGTAACTTTAGATAATAATAAAAAATATACTGTTTTAGATATATCAGTAATTGGAAATATTAAGTATATTACTTTGGTTAATGTAAGTGATAGTGATGACATCTTGATATGCAAGGAAAAGGTTGTTGGTAATGAGGTAATTCTTGCAAAAGCAAGTGAGGATGAAAAGAATAAATTGGGTAAAAAATTAATTAATGATGTAAGAGGTGTAGGTTATGGAAGAAGAATTTAGAGTAATAAATATTGAAAAATATAAGAGGGATGTAAAACAAGATAAAGTATTAAATAATGTTATTAAAGTTTTAACAGTGGGTTTAATGATTTGTGGTAACCATATTATGGTTGATGATGTTAATGCAAAAACTATAGCTATAGAGTTATTTGCTATTTTTGGTGGGTATTTTGTTAACTATGAAGTATTTAAAGAAACCATTAAAAGAAAGATAATGATTGAAAAATATGAAACAGAAGAAAATATAAAGAATCTTGATTATCCCGAAGATTATATAGATGAAGTACAAGATAAGATTTATTCAAAGACATTTAATTTATCAGTTAAAAGTGCGATTCATTTTTTAGTACTTGCTTTAGCTGTATTTGGTAATGCTTTGTTTGTGGGACCTATGCAAGATTTAGTGCTTGCTATTGGTGGTTTAGCTACGACGAATATAATTGAGGGATATGTTGATAAAAAATATTTATTTAAAAGAGCAGATGAACTTGATGATGAAGTAAAGTTAATAAGAGAAAAAAAGGGAAGATAGAGAATATTTAATTAAAGAAATTGATAAATGTAGTAATGTTTATTATTTAATGTTGCTTTAAATATAGAATAGTTATTAACATCACTTTCTTTTATGAATTTGATTAGTTATGAAAAGTTTAATTATACTGGTAATGAGAATTATTTAGTAACTCTAGCTATGCTAGGGACATTTTTGCTTATGGCGTGTGCTAATACTCCGTGGGTAAATATATTTACATGTTTTACATTACAAGAAATTGGTGGTTAAATATCAGGTTATTTAGCCACTAGATTAATTGATAATGCATTATTAAGTTCAACATGTTATAGGTTAAGTGGAGATAATCAAATATTACTTGATTTAGATGATTTAAGAAGAGAGAAAAGGCATAAGTAATTGTGCCTTTTTCTGTTGACTTTTTATTAGTTTTTTGGTAATCTTTAAGTATGATAACAGGAAGTATAGGTGGTAATTGTGTTTAAGTTTTTAAAAAGAAATTTATTTGTTATAGTGTTTATAATAGTTGTTTTTGGTTATGTTTTTAATGGTATTAGTAAAAGTGTTAATGAGTTTCAACAAATTGATAAGAGAAAAGAAAATATAGCTTTAAAATGTGAAACTGATTTAAGTGATGAAAATAATAGTTATAGCGATAATTATATTAAGTATTGTGAAAATATATTATCTTATAAAGATGATAAGTTTAGCTTTTATAATTATTTAAGTGATATGGCAATAGAAAAATGTGGTTTAGTAGTTGGCTATTTAGGTTTATTGGTTGTTTTAGTTCCTGCCCTTTATTATGTGTGTAGATTACTTAAGAATGGTTATATTGTAAACTATTTAACTAGGAAGAATTATTTAAGTTTTTTAAAGTGTTTATTTGGTAAGGCTTATAGGTTTGTGTGGATATTGCCATTAATTGCAATTATAATGATTTGTGTATCACTTAAATATGGAGTTATTCAGAATAATACTAATACTTTAACATTATGGATGAGTGATATTACAAATAATATTTATCTATTTATTATTTTGTACTTAATCAATATATTTATGTATTCATGTATGTTTATAAATTTGGGTTTAATTGTTGCAAGATATCAAAATAATTATTTTTTAAGTTTGGTTTTATCTTATGTAATTTTCTTTGGGTTAGAGCTTTTCTTAGAGTTGTTTAGTGCATCTGGTGTTTGTAATGTCTTCTTTAAAGACTATTGCGGTGGGTCATTTTTTAATATTATGGATGCATTTACCTTTAATGATGCTTATGGGGTTTCATCGCTGATGTTATTTTCATTTGTTATGTTAGTTATTAGTTTTGTAGGTGTTTTTTTAGCATATAGGAATCAAGAAAAGTTAGTTATAAAATCTGAAAGATATTGGAGGTCAAAATGAAAATAGATGTTAAAGATGTTTGTAAGAGTTTTCGTAAAAAGCAAGTATTAGATAATGTTAATTATACATTTATATCTGGTAATATTTATGGACTTAGTGGTATAAATGGTATTGGTAAAAGTGTTTTGTTAAAAATTATATGTGGTTTATATAAACCTAGTTCTGGTTGTGTTTTATATGATGGAGTTAAAATTAATCAAGATTTAGTTATTAAATCTAATGTCAGAGCTTTGATTGATACACCATATTTCTTTCCTGAGTTAACAGGTTTTGAAAATTTAAAAGTATTATCTAAAATAACAAATAAGATTAATGATGATGATATAAATAAAGCTTTATATATTGTTAATTTAACTTGTGAAAAAGATAAGTTATATGGGGATTATTCATTGGGTATGAAACAAAAATTAGGTATTGCTCAGGTTATTATGGAAAATCCAAAAGTAATAATATTAGATGAACCATTTAATGGTATTGATAGTGAAAGTATTTTAAAAATAGAAGAGTATTTAAAAGAAATGAAGAAAAATAATAAAATAATAATCATAACTAGTCATATAGCAAATAGTTTAGAAAAGTTGTGTGATACCATATATAAAATGGGGTAATAAAATGATATATCAATTATGTGTGTTACGTGATTTAATTAAGAAAAGTTATTTGAAGTTTTTTGGAGTTTGGTTGTTATTCTTTCTTATAATTTTTAGTTTGGTGATTGTTTCTCCGGTTGGAGTAAGATTAAGTGATTTTTACTTTCTTTTGGGCGTTTTTTATACTTATGATGTTACATTTTTGGAAGTTTTATGGATTGGATTTCAACTATTAAGTTTAATATATATGTTTTTGATCTTTTTAGAATTTGAAAAACATAATTCAAGTGAATTTCTTTTGTTAAGATGTAAGATGAGATGGGTGTTAATTATTAAATTGTTGATATTTAGTTTGTTTATTACTTTGTTTAGATTAATGTTTTTTGGAGTTTCATTTTTAGTTTTACAAAATAGTGTAGTGTTTGATTGGTTTTGTTTTTGGCAAAATTTAATTTTATACGTTGGTACCATTTTTGTTGTATTTTTGCTATATTTAGTAACTTTTTTACGAAATATATGAAAAATAATCACAAATTGCTTAAAAACATTTGACTTTTTGTCATTTTTTTCATATAATTTTAATCGGTACATTTTATTTATGTGATTTGTTTAGTCGTGGGAAAATTAAACATTGAACGTAGTGGAAGGAATTTGAATATGAAATCATTTATGCAAAAAAAGGAAAATATCGAAAGAAATTGGTATGTTGTTGATGCTGAAGGTAAGACTTTAGGTCGTGTTGCAACACAAGTTGCTCATGTTTTAAGAGGAAAACATAAAGTAACTTATACTCCATATGTTGATTGTGGCGATTATGTAATTATAGTTAATGCTGATAAAGTAGTTTTAACTGGAAACAAGTTAGATAATAAGAAATATTATAATCATAGTGGCTTTCCAGGAGGATTAAGAGAAAGAACAGCTAAAGAAATGATCAATAATTATCCAGAAGAAATGGTTGAAAGAGCAGTTAAAGGAATGCTTCCTCATAATAGATTAGGAAGAGCTATGGGTAAAAAATTATTTGTTTATAGCGGACCTGATCATAAACATGAAGCTCAACAACCAAAGACTTTGGAAATTAAATAGGAGGAATTATGGCTAAGAAACAAGAATGGACAGCTACTGGTAGAAGAAAAAGAAGTGTAGCAAGAGTAAGATTAGTTGGTGGTACTGGTAATATCACTGTAAATGGTGTTGATGTTAATGATTATTTTCCATTTGCAACATTAGTAATGGATTTAAAACAACCATTAGTTGCAACTGGTAATGAAAATAGATTTGACATTGATATTAATGTTAATGGTGGTGGATTCTCAGGACAAACTGGTGCAATTCGTTTAGGTATTACTAGAGCATTACTTGCATTTGATGCAAATACTGACCAAACTAGAGAAGATAGTTATAGACATATTCTTAAGAATGCTGGATTTGTAACAAGAGATCCAAGAGTTAAAGAACGTAAGAAATATGGTCTTAAGAAAGCAAGAAGAGCTCCACAATTTAGTAAACGTTAATAGAATTTCGGTTTTAACTTTCCTCATAAACCAATGGTTTATGGGGTTTTTTGTTGAATTGTATTATTTTACTTAAAATATACTTGATCTTGTGTTATAATGTATTTAGCAGTCAGGGGGATATGCTAATGAACACATTTTATATAGATGAATCCGGTAGTATGACTAAAAAAAATTTAAATTATTCTAAAAATAAATTTTTTATTATTTGTGTGGTTGTTCCCAATAATAAAGATAGATTGAGAAGAGTTTTTAAACGTTTTGTTAGTAGTAATTTTGATGCTTTGAAGTCATTAGATAAAGATAACAAAATGTTTTATGATAATGGTAAATTTAAGGAATTAAAGGGTAGTTGTTTTGATTCAAAGATGAAAAGAAAATTTATGGAATTTTTTTGTCAAAACAATTTATTTGAAGTTTATTATATTGTTTGTGATAACAATATGGTTAAAGATTATTTTTATAATAATACTGCCAGAGCCTTTAATTATCTATTGAAATTATTTTTTGAACATTTTACTAAATTTAAACTTATTCCACTTAAACAGAATTATTTATTTATCGATGAAAGAAATGTTAGGACCGAGACTAGGTCTATGTTGAAAGAATACTTAAATACTGAGTTAGTTACTGGTAGTCATATACAAGAAGAATTTTATGTTGAATATTGTCAGTCTGAGAGTAGAGAACTTATTCAGATAGCTGATGTTTTTGCCAACATTTATTATACAAACCTTATTTCTAACTGTTTTTTTAAAGAATTAAATATTTTGATAAAAAATAAATATTTGGCTGGTGTTTTTCAATTCCCTTTAAAATAAATCTTTTATATATGTATTGACATTTATAAATTTGCATAATATAATATTGGTGTTATCAGTAAGTCCTTGTTATGTGCCGTAAATTCTTTGAATTTACTTAATAGGTAAGCGTTATGTGTTAGCGTCGCACCAAGGCAAATAACATTAACAGAGTACTTTGTGCTCTGTTTTTTTTAATTAAAGATTTAAATTTATATAATTAAATTATGAAAAGAGGAGTATAAAATGAAACGTATTTTAATGAATAAAGATGTTGAAGTAATGACTTTAGAATATGATTCTATAAGTTGTAGTTTTACTAAAATTTATAATGTGCCTAATATGGAATATGCTCCGTATATAATTAGTAGAATTAGTAATGATAATGATGTCTTATTAAAAAGAGTATCTCGTTGGTTCTTGGGACGTGGTATTCCATCATGGAAAGATAGGTTAGATTTGTTGTTACATCAATTAAATATTATTACTCCGAATGAACTACTTAATAAAGTATTTAGTTAATCATTATCTGATCAGTATTGGCTAAAGCCTTTTGATGCAAATATTAAATATGATGACATAAACTTCTTTGATAATGGGCAAAGTTTAAATATTAATTATTATAGTGAAGATGAGTTGCATGTAACTGGAGAAGGTAGATTCTTTTATGAAGTGAGAAGTTTTGATGAAATTATTAAAGTTGTTAAAGATATTAAAAGAATTGATGTATCTAAGTTAGAAGGAATACCTGAGTAGTTTGATAATTTATTGCATCAATATCAAGAGTTTACTCACATTTCAAATGAAAGAATTAATAAATTAAAGAAATTAATAAAGGAATAACTTAGTTAATTTCTTTTTTGCTATTGTTTTTATCTTTCTTTTTTAGTAAAATAGTTACATGTGAGGGGATAATTATGAGAATTAGTAATGAATGGAAAAATTATGAATGTTTAGATGCTGGTAATGGCGAAAAACTTGAACGTTGGGGAAATGTTTTGTTGCGTAGACCTGAACCTTTAGCTATGTGGCCAATTGAAATGGATGATGCATGGAAAAAAGTTGATGGTGTTTATTATAGATTTGTTGATGGTGGAGGTCATTGGGAATTTAATAAAAAGTTACCCGATTATTGGACAGTGGAATATAAAGATTTAAAGTTTAAAGTTAGTCCCACTAATTTTAAACATACTGGTTTGTTTCCTGAACAAGCTTGTAATTGGGATTTTTGTATGAATAAAATTAGAAATGCTAAAAGAAGTATTAAAATTCTTAATTTGTTTGCTTATACTGGGGCTGCTACTGTTGCATGTAGTAAGGCTGGAGCTGAAGTTGTTGTTCATGTTGATGCTGCTAGAGGTATGGTTGAATGGGCAAAAGAAAACGCAAAACTTTCTGGAGTTGAAAATAACTATATTAGATTTTTAGTTGACGATTGTTTAAAATTTGTTGAAAGAGAAATAAGACGTGGTAATAAATATGATGCTATTATTATGGATCCACCTTCATATGGAAGAGGACCTAGTGGTGAAGTTTGGAAACTTGAAAAGAATTTAGAAGAACTTGTTAGTAGATGTGCACTTTTACTTAGTGATAAACCATTGTTTTTTCTTATAAATGCTTATACAACTGGAGTATCTAGTACGGTTTTATATAATATTTTAAAACTAACTGTTGGTAAGACTTATGGCGGTGTTATTGATGCTGGAGAAATTGGACTTCCAATAAAGAGAAACGATTTAGTGCTTCCATGTGGTATTTATGGGTTATGGCAAGATGAATAAAATTATATATGAAGATAATCATTTATTGGTAGTTGAAAAGCCAAGAAATATGTTGGTTCAAGAAGATAATACAAAAGATTTAGATTTGCTTAGTAGTTTGAAAAGTTATATTAAAGAAAAATATAATAAACCTGGGGATGTTTATTTGGGACTTGTTCATAGATTAGATAGACCAGTTGGTGGTTTAATGGTTTTTGCAAGAACTAGTAAAGCTGCATCAAGATTATCTGAAGCAATTAGAGTTCATGATTTTCATAAAAGTTATTTGGCAGTTGTTGAAGGTAAGTTAGATAAAAATGGTGTTTTTGAAGATTATTTAAAAAAGATTGAATTTGAAAATAAAACTATTGTGGATAAGGAAGGTAAATATTCAAAGTTATCATATGAAGTTTAAGGTTATAAAGATAATTTAAGTTTGGTTTTAATTAATTTGGAAACTGGAAGGTCACATCAGATAAGAGTTCAATATTCATCAAGGAATCATCCTTTGTGGGGAGATCAAAAATATAATAAAAATGCATTACCTAAAGAACAAATTGCATTGTGGTCATGCAGTTTAGAATTTATGCATCCGACATTAAAAGAAAAGTTATTATTTAAATTAGAACCACCACTTAAAGAATATCCATGGAGTTTATTTGGAGGTGAAATAGAAAAATGGAAGAATACAAAGAAATAGAAAGAAGTATTATAAAAAAATATAGAAAAGAAATTTGGGCAAAGTTTGTTAAAGCTTGTAAAGAATATGAACTTATTAATGAAGGGGATAAAGTAATGGTTTGTATTTCTGGAGGAAAAGATTCATTTTTACTTGCAAAGTGTGTTGAAGAATTGCAAAAACATGGCGGGGTTAAATTTGATGCTTTTTATGTTTGTATGAATCCAGGGTATAATGATGCAAATAAAGAGATGATTTTAAATAATGCTAAAAAATTAAATATAAATTTAGAGATGTTTGATAGTGATATATTTGATGTTGCAAATATGTTAAATGAAAAAAGTCCTTGTTATATGTGTGCTAGAATGAGAAGAGGATACCTTTATAATAAGGCAAAAGAACTTGGATGTAATAAAATTGCATTGGGGCATCATTTTGATGATGTTATTGAAACAACACTTTTATCAATGTTTTATGGAAGTGAAGTTAAAACAATGTTACCAAAACTTCATAGTGAAAATTATGAAGGGTTAGAATTAATTAGACCTCTTTATTTAGTTAAAGAAAATAATATACTTGGTTGGGTTAAATATAATAATTTAAAGTTTATTAATTGTGCTTGTAAATTTACTGAAAAAGTAAATGGGGATATAGTCTTGAGTAAAAGAAGAGAAATGAAAGAGTTAATTAAACATTTAAGAAGGTTGAATCCTGATATTGATTATAATATATTTAAGTCATTAGATAATGTTAATTTAAATTGTGTACTTGGTTTTAAAAAGGATGGAATATATAAAAGTTTTATGGAAGATTATGATAAGTAGTCTTTCTTTTTGTGAATAATATATAATAATTAAATATAAAGCATAAATATTAATATGAAGAATTATTATGTTAAGATTATGTTTTTGTTTATTATATTGTTTTTAGTTTTATATGGGAATCCTGTTAAGGCTGATTTACCTATGCAAGGAAAAGTTATTGTTGTTGATGCTGGTCATGGTGGTCTTGATCCGGGTGCTATATATAGAGATATATATGAAAAAGATATTACATTAAATATATCAAAATATTTATATGAGTATTTGTCTAGTTGCGGTGCAACAGTCATTATGACTAGGGATAGTGATAGTGATTTAAGTAATGGAGTAAATAATCATAGAAAGAAAAAAGATTTTGATGAAAGAATAAAGATTATTAATAAAAAATATGTTGATATGTATGTATCAATACATTTAAATTATTTGACTGATTATAGATATAATGGACCTCAGGTATTTTTTAATAAAGATAATAAAAATATTGCAGTTAAAATACAAGAATATATTAATAAAAAATTAGGTACAGATAGAAGTGTAAAAAAAATACCTGGGGATACTTACATGTATAGTAAATTAAATAGTAAAGGTGTTTTAGTTGAATGTGGTTTTTTATCTAATAAAGAAGAAAGAGATAAATTAATAACAGAAGAATATCAAAAAGAATTTGCAAAAATACTTGGAGATGCTATAATAAATTATTATAATTAAGTTAAAATAACATTGTTTCACTTTTTTTTCACAGTTTTTTTACATTAAAGACATTAAATAGAGGTATATTTATTATGTTGATTGTGATATAATGTTTATAGTAAAGGCGGTATAGTGTGAAATCGAAGACATTTAAAACATTAGATGAACAAATTGACATACTGGTTAACAAAGGTTTAGTGGTAGATGATGTTGAAGCCACTAAAAGTATTTTGTTACGTGAAAATTATTTCTTTTTAAGTGGGTACCGTCATCTATTTATGGATCCAATAGATAATAAAAGGTATTTGGAAGGAACAACATTTAAAGAGTTATATTCTATGTTCTTGTTTGATAGACAAATAAGAAATATAATATTTAAAAATATCTTGATTGTTGAAAATAATTTAAAGAGTATACTTGCTTATGTAATGAGTAAGAACCATGGTTTTAAAGAAAATAATTATTTAAATCCGAATAATTTTGTTAGAGATTCTAGAAAGAATAGACAGATTAATGACTTAATTAGAAAGATGAAAAGACAAATTAGCGTAAATGGAAAACAGCATACAGCAACAGCACATTACATTATAAATTATGGGTACATTCCATTGTGGGTAGTAGTTAAAGTATTATCATTTGGTATTGTTGGAGAACTTTATACTATACTTCAGTATCAAGATCAAAAAGAAATAGCTGATGTATTTGGTGTAAGTATCAAAAATATGGTTGATTATTTACCTATTTTAGCTAATTATAGAAATTTATGTGCCCATGAAGATATTTGTTATATTAATAGAACTCAGAAAGCTATTGATGATACAAAATATCATAAGTTATTGTATATTCCTATAAATAATGAGGAATATATATATGGTAAGAATGATTTATTTGCATTAGTGATTATTCTTAAAACGTTGTTAGATCCAGATAATTTTAATTTATTTATAAATGAAATAAGTTATGAATTAGATAGGTTGTCTGGTAAGCTCAATGTAATAAAGATAGAAAAAGTATTACATGAAATGGGATTTCCAAATAATTATAAAGAAATAGTGAGGTTAGAAAAATGAATGAAGAAAAGATTGAAGTAAAGAATAAGGAAAGAAGAAAAATTGTTTATTATTTGATTGCCTTTTTTGTAGGTTGTTTAGCTATGTATGCAGTTGTGTATTATTTTCCAACTACTATAACTCAAAATATTACTAAGTTAGAAAAGGATGTAACTGTTACAGATAAAGGAATAGCAGATGCTGTTGAAAAGGTTTATGATGCAGTAGTAGTTGTTTCAACATATCAAGATGATACATATACAGCATCTGGTACTGGTTTTGTTTATAAAAAAGATAATAAAACATATTATATTTTAACTAATCATCATGTTATTGATGGTGGTAATAAAGTTACTGTATCTTTTACTGATGGAACTATTTTAGAAACAAAGATTGTGGGTTCTGATCAATATGCTGATATTGCAGTTTTAACTTTAGAATCTGATAAAGATTTAAGTGTTGTTGAAATTGGTAAGAGTGAAGATTCTAGAGTTGGGGATACTACTTTTGCAGTAGGGGCACCACTTGATAGTGCTTATTCTTGGACAGTAACTAGAGGTATTTTATCTGGTAAAGATAGAATGGTTGAAGTATCACTTTCAAATAATAAAAATAGTGATTATGTTATGAAGGTTTTACAAACTGATGCTGCGATTAATTCTGGTAATAGTGGTGGACCTTTGTGTAATAGTAATGGGGAAGTTATTGGTATTACATCACTAAAACTTGTTAGTAGTGGAGTTGAAGGAATGGGATTTGCTATTCCAATTGAATTTGCTATTAATAAAGCTGAAGATTTAATTAAAGGAGAAAGTACTGAATATCCATATATTGGAGTATCAATGTTTGATGTATCAACTGCTTATTATTCTTATCAATATAGTAGTTTAATTAAAGAATCTGGTTTAACAAGTGGTGTTATTGTTGCGGGTGTTGAAAAGGGAAGTCCTGCAAGTAGTGCTGGTTTAAAAACTAAAGATATTATTACAAAGATAGATAATGAAGATGTTAAAAATATTGCTTATTTAAGATATTATTTATATCAACATAAAGCTGGGGATACAATTAAGGTTACTGTTTATAGAGATGGTAAGGCTAAAGAAATTAGTGTGAAATTAGGAACAAGTAAGCAAACTACGTAAGCTTACTTTTTTCTGATATTGGAGGGTATATGAAATTAAAAAGATTTTTAGCATATTTTATAGATATTATGATTGTGGGGTTAGTTGCAAGTAGTTTAGCGAATATAAGGATAATTAATCCATATTATGATGAGTATTTAGAAGTTCAAGATAAAATAAGGGAAGCTTATAAAGATGTTAATGAAGATAATATATTGGATGTTGTATTTAAAGAAGATAATATTAATTTATATAGAGATTTAAGTAAGTGTAACAGTATTACATCAATTATATCTGTTTGTTGTTATGTTTTATATTTTGTTGGATTTCAAAAATGGAATAAGGATCAAACTGTTGGAAAGAAGCTTATGGGAATAAAGGTTGTATCTGTAGATAAAAAAGAGGTTAGTGGATTAGATTATTTAATAAGAAGTGTATTTGTATATAACTTATTGTTTACTTCTTTAAATGTTTGGGTTGCATTTAGATTTAGTGGCAATATGTATTTAAATTTAACATCAATATTTAGTAGCGTTGGAAGTTTAATAACATTAGTTACTTATTTAATGATTTTGGTTAGAAGTGATGGAAGAGGTTTACATGATATAGTGGGACATACTAAAGTAGTGTTGGATAATGAATAATAAAACCCAGGCATTTATGCTTGGGTTATTTCATGTTTAGAATTATTTTGTTTTGCTAATATAGATTTTTTATATGGTTCTTTTGTATCTGTTCTACCTATTAGGTAATCAACTGATACGTTATAAAAGTCTGCTAAATCACTTATATAATGAAGTGGTATTAATCTTTTGCCAATTTCATATTCACTATATTGTTGTCTTTTAATACCAAGTGCTTTAGCTACATCTTCTTGTTTTATATCTCTATCTTTTCTTATTTCTCTTAATCTATCTATGTTCACTATATTCACCTCATGAATATTGTTGCATATTATTTTAAGTTTTGCTTGACAACGCAAAACATCTATTGCATAATTATATTAGAAAAATAAGATAAAGTATTTTTCATGAGGTGAATATAGTGAAAAGAAAATATAAATTATATATTAGTTTGTCTATATTTATTATTGTATTATCTATTATATTTATATATAAAAATAATTATAATAAAGAAGTTTTAGATAATAAAGATAATGTTAAGACTACCGATAAATTATCAGGGATAGCTATTATGTTGGAGACTAGTGCGGGTTCTGGTAAATATAATATATCAACTACTGGAACATTTCCAAAGAGTGGATATGAATTTAATAAATTAAAAAGTGGTTGTGAAAATGGAGGAACATTAAGTTATAATGAAGAAACGAGAAAAGTAACATTAAAATCTAATATAAGTGATAAATGTTATATTTATTTTGATTTAGTTCCACCGGATGTTAGTGTTGCAGTTAATAACTTACCAACTATGTATGGTAAGTTAGGTAATATTACTTGTGAAAATAGTAATACAACATATAATCAACAATATAATAGAATTGAAGTATCCCAAATTAATGGTAAATATTCTTCGTGTACTTTAAATTATTCAGATAGTACATCAAAGGTTAATTTTGCTGATTATATTATAAGTTTAGCTGGAACAACACAAGGAACAGGACAAGTAATAAATGAAAAAGGATATAGGTATGAAGGGAAGGAACCAAATAATTATGTGTGGTTCAATAATGAATATTGGAGAATAATTGGGGTATTTGATAGTGCATCACATGGCATAAGCGGAAAGAATTTAGTTAAAATGATACGAGCAGATATTTTGGATGCATTAGCATGGGAAGAAAAAAATATTAATGATTGGACAGTAGCTAGTTTGAATTTATTGTTAAATGGTGCTTACTATAATGCTAAAGACGGTACAAATTCAGGTTATTGTTATGGTGATGCTTCAATTTCCTCTACTTGTGATTATACAAAAAAAGGTATACAATCTGGATATAGAAAGATGATTGCAAATGTTACATGGTATCTAGGTGGTTATTCAAATAATAAAGTAACAACTGAAGAATTTTATGGATATGAAAGAGGAACTGAAGTGGTTAGCGGAAGACCAACATACACAACAGGGTATATAGGTCTAATGTACCCAAGTGATTATGGGTATAGTGTGTTATCAAATGGTTGTGCAAGGACAACAAAATTAAATTCTTATAACAGTAACAAATGTGCAGGGCAAAGTTGGTTGTATGGAAAAGGGTATGAATGGACACTTACACCTGATTCGGTTGATAGCTCACGTGTTTTTTTCCTAGTTATTATAGGAGGCGTATACTCCAATTATGGAGCACATAATGCATTCTGTGGATTTGGAGTCCGTCCAGTTTTGTATTTAGAAGATTTTGTATATAAAATGGATGGGGATGGCAGTCTAGAAAATCCATATATTATTGGGATGTGAAATTTATGAAGAAAAAAATAAGTATAGGAATTATATTGATAGTATTATTTGTTAGTATAATTATTTTAAATAATAATACTAATAATAAATATACATTTAAAAAAGATGGAATATTATATGCTTTATCTTTAGATGAAAAAAGTATAACATCTTTTCCATCTAAAGGATTATATAAAGTAAATGTATCGTGTGAAGGTGCGGATGGGAAATGGTTATATGATGATTGGAAATTAGCGATAGAAAATATAACTGGTGATGTTTCATGCAATATAAAATTTAAAACAATTACAAAAACATATTTAAATGATTATATTACAGGACTAGTAGGAACAATACAAGGAACGGGACAAGTCGTTAATGAAAATGGATATAGATATGAAGGAAAGAATCCAAATAACTATGTGTGGTTTAATAATGAATATTGGAGAATTATTGGAGTATTTGATAGTACAACGCATGGTGTAAGTGGAAAAAACTTGGTTAAAATAATAAGAGCAGATGTGTTAGATGGGCTTGCTTGGCATAAATCAAATAGTAATGATTGGACAGTTGCTAGTTTGAATAAACTTCTTAATGGAGCATATTTTAACGCTCAAGATGGCTCAAATTCTGATTATTGTTATGGTTCCGCTAATATGACCATGAATTGTAACTATACAAGGAAAGGATTATCAACTGAGTCTCGAAGTATGGTAGTTAATGTAACATGGTATTTAGGTGGGTATTCAAATAATGAAGAAACACCTGAAAACTTATATGGATATGAAAGAGGAACGACAGTATATAATGGAAGACCTACAAAATTTACAGGATATATTGGTCTCATGTATCCGAGTGATTATGGATATAGTGTATTATCAAGTAATTGTGCAAGAACAACTAATTTTGGATCTTATAATAGTAACTCATGTGCAGGGCAAAGTTGGTTATTTGGCAAAGGCTTTGAATGGACATTAACTCCAAACTCGTCTTATGGAACTGATGCTTTTTCTTTTTATGAAGATGGTCTTGGTGGACGCAGTAGCGTGTCTCAAGGCTATGCTGTTCGTCCTGTTGCATATCTAGACTCATCTGTGTTTGTTTATGATGGCGATGGGTCAATTGAAAATCCATATATTATTGGAATGTGACATAATAAAACCAACAAGTTATTTTGTTGGTTTTAGTCTTAATCTTCCTTTGCCTATGTCTTTTACTGGTGTTAGTATGCTGTAGTCTATTTCTGTACATGCTAGTTCATAACTATATTTTTCTTTTAGTTCATTAACCATGTTTTTATAAACTAAAGTAGCTTTTTCATAGTTGTTTTTTAAAATATAGTCTGATGCTGGAATGATGTATTTGTTCATTAATGTTAATGCTTCGATTGTTGGAGCATTTTCTATTTGCTTACTAATTACTGGACCAATTTCATCATATTCACGAAGTAAATTAATTCCTTCGGGTGATTTTCTTAAATAGTTTTCACGTAGAAATCTTAAATTTTTTAAAAATTCACAGTTATCTCTGTATCCAAGTTTTGAACATACGATAGTGGTTATGTAGCAACCTGCAGGTTTATAGCCATTATCTTTTTTTTCTATGTATAATCTACATGATTCTTCATTCTTGTATTTATATTTACAAGTTTTTGGGCAGTAGTAACGTTCTCCCCAGTATTCTTTTTGATTTAAATCAAAATATTCGCAATTTCCACAATAATCTTTCATTGTACTTTCCCCCTTTAAGTGATATTTATTATACTCAATTCTAGCAATTTGTCAAGTTTTTTTGATTGTTAGGCACTTGACAAATGTCAAGTGAAGGAGTAATATTATTGAGGTGGTAATATGAATGAAGGTATGTTATATAAGATGAATTCATTAAATATAGTGATTGGAAGAAAGATGCTTGTAGATAGATTTGGTGCTAGTCAAATGATTATAATGAATTATATACTTCATCATAGAGATGGAGTATATCAAAAAGATTTAGAGAATATACTAAATTTAAGGAGAGCCACTGTTTCTGGTGTTTTAAAAACTATGGAAAAACATAATTTAATTGAAAGAGTTATATGTGAAGAAGATGTTAGGTGTAAAAAAATTGTATTAAAAAGTGATGCAATAAATATGTTTGAAGAAAAGAAAAAAGAGTTTTTAAAATTGGAAGAAGTTGTAAAAAAGGGATTGAGTAAAGAAGAAATTGATGAGTTTAATCATATAATAGATAGTATGCGTAATAATTTGATAGCATATTTAGGAAAGGATAGTTATGATAAAATTAATTAAAAATTTTGGAAAAAAAGATTGGTTGATAGTTTTAGTTAGTGCCATTATTATTGTACTTGAAGTATGGCTTGATTTAAAAATGCCTGATTATATGTCTCAAATTACTGTTTTAGTTCAAACTGAAGGAAGTAGGATGTCTGATATATTAAAAAATGGTGGATATATGCTTCTTTGTGCTTTTGGTAGTTTAGTTGGGGCAGTAATAGTTGGATATTTAATATCTATATTGGCATCTAGATTTTCTAGAAACTTAAGAAATAAATTATTTAAAAAAGTTGAATCATTATCTATGAATGAAATAAAAGAGTTTTCTACGAATAGTTTAATTACAAGAACAACAAATGATATAACAAATGTAGAAATGTTTATTGGATTTGGTTTGCAACAATTAATTAAAGCTCCGGTTACTGCAATATGGGCAATAACAAAAATATTAAATAAAAGTTGGGAATGGAGTATGGTAACTGGTGTTGCTGTTATTATTTTGTTATCAATTATTGGAATGCTTGTGTTAATTGTTTTACCTAAGTTTAAGTTGGTTCAAAAGTTAACTGATAAGTTAAATGAAGTGACAAGAGAAAATTTGCTTGGTATTAGAGTAGTTAGAGCTTTTAATGCTGAAGATTATCAAGAAAAAAGATTTGAAAATGCTAATAATAGTTTAACTGATTTACAATTATTTAATCAAAAAACTATGTCAATTATGGCACCAGTTATGTATCTAATTATGTATATGTTAACACTTATTATATATTTTATTGGTGCATATTTAATTAAAGATGCAGGTCTTGTTGATAAAATTGGTTTATTTGGTGATATGGTAGTATTTTCATCATATGCAATGCAAATTATTATGTCTTTCTTAATGCTTGCATTTATATTTGTTATGCTTCCAAGATCACAAGTTTCTGCGGGAAGAATTAATGAAGTGCTTGATACAAGAGTAAGTATTGTTGATGGGGACTTTGATGGTGTTACTAGTGAAGTAGGTACTGTTGAATTTAAGAATGTATCATTTAAATATCCAGATGCTGAAGAATATGTTTTAAAAAATATATCATTTAAAGCAAATATGGGAGATACTGTTGCATTCATTGGCTCAACTGGTTCTGGTAAATCAACACTTGTTAATTTAATTGTTAGATTTTATGATGTAACTGATGGTGAAATATTAATTGATGGTGTTAATATTAAAGATTATAATTTGAAAGAGTTATATAAAAAAATTGGTTATGTTCCTCAAAAAGCTGTAATGTTTGATGGAACTGTTGCTAGTAATATAAGTTATGGTGAAAGTAAGGAAGAAGTAACTTTAGAAAAAATTAAGGAAGCTGCATTAGTATCTGAAGCACAAGACTTTGTATTAAAGATGGATAATCAATATGATTCACATATTGCTCAAGGTGGTACAAACGTCTCTGGTGGACAAAAACAACGTCTAGCAATTGCTAGAGCTATTGCTAAGGATCCTGAAATATATATTTTTGACGATTCTTTTTCTGCACTTGATTATAAGACTGATGCAGAATTAAGAAAGAATTTAAAGAAATATACAAATAATGCTACTAGTTTAATTGTTGCTCAAAGAATTGGTACAATTATGAACGCTGATAAGATATTGGTTCTTGATCAAGGTACTTGTGTTGGTATTGGTACACATAAAGAATTAATGGAATGTAATGATGTTTATAAAGAAATTGCTTTATCGCAATTGTCAAAGGAGGAATTAGATAATGCCTAGACATGAAAGAAAAGTTGAAAAAGCTAAGAATTTTAAAGGTTCAATAAAAAGGTTATTAAAAGAATTAAATCCATTTAAAAGACTTCTAGTGATATCACTAGTGCTTGCTTGTTTAGGGGCAGTACTTACTATTGTTACTCCGAATATATTAAGTGATTTAACAGATAAAATATCTGATGGGTTAGTAGTTAATAAAGATAATTTAGAGTATCTTACTAAAGAAGTTACTGGTAAGTTAAATGAAGAAAATATTATTAAAGCAACTGGTCTAAATATTAATGAAGATGTTATTAAAAAAATAATGCTTGATGAAAGTATTAGTTTAGATGATAAAAATATATTTAATGAAGCAATTAAGAATAAAGATTTTAGTAATATGCCATCTTCCATATTGGAAGTGTTGATTAAAGATAAAGATGTTTTAAAATTTATGGAAAGTATTAATAATAAAGTACTGGTAATACCAGAGAGTGTTGCTAATAGATTATTTGATGAAATAACTATTGATGGTGTTAAAATAAGTGCTCTAGATCAAGCTAAGTTTTTAGAAAGTATTAGTACTATTGATGATTATAGTAATGTAACTAAGTTGTATAAAACAGTAGATGATGCACCGGATAGTATTAAAAAGATAGTTGAACCAAACATGGATATAAATGGTATTAAACATATAGCATTAATACTTGTTACTATTTATTTAATAAGTGCAGTATTTGAATATATTGAACAAATTACTATGACTGATGTATCAAATAATTTTGCTAGAAGATTAAGAAGTAATATATCTGGTAAGATAAATAGATTGCCACTTAAATATTTTGATAAACATTCAATAGGAGATACATTATCTAGAGTTACAAATGATGTTGATATGATAAGTCAATCATTAAATCAATCATTAGCATCTTTAGTAAGTGCTTTGACATTATTTGTTGGAACAGTGATTATGATGTTTGTAACAAATTCTATTATGGCGTTAACTGCGATATTATCTAGTTTATTTGGATTTATTTTTATGGCTGTGGTTTTATCGAAGAGTCAAAAGTATTTCGTTGAAAAACAAAAGGAACTTGGTAATTTAGATGGTCATATTGAAGAAGTATATTCAGGACTTAATGTAGTTAAAACTTATAATGGTCAAAAAATATCAAATGAAAAGTTTGATGAGTTAAATAATAAATTATATAGAGCAAATTGGAAGAGTGAATTCTTATCTGGTTTAATGATGCCAATGATGGGATTTATTGGCAACTTTGGTTATGTTGCTGTTTGTGTAGTTGGAGCTTTACTTGCAATTAACGGTAATATTAGTTTTGGGGTTATTGTTGCATTTATTGTTTATGTTAGATTGTTTGTTTCTCCGCTTTCTCAGATTGCTCAAGCAATGACTAGTATGCAATCTGTAGCTGCCGCTAGCGAAAGAGTATTTGAATTTATGGATGAAGAAGAAATGCCTGTAGAAAAAAATATGGAAGTTCTTGATAAAGATAAAGTAAAAGGTAATATTGAATTTAAGAATGTAGTATTTAAATATGATGGAAATGATAAACCAACAATAAATGGTTTTAGTGCTGTTGCAAAACCTGGTCAAAAGGTTGCAATAGTTGGACCAACTGGGGCAGGTAAAACAACAATGGTTAATTTACTTATGAAGTTTTATGATATAAATGATGGAGACATATTAATTGATGGTGTTTCCACTAAGAAGTTAACTCGTGAAAATGTTCATAGTTTGTTTACAATGGTGTTACAAGACACATGGATATTCAATGGAACAATTAAAGAAAATATTGTTTATAATAGTAAAGATGTAACTGATTATGATGTTAGAGAAGTTTGTAAAACAGTTGGGCTTGATCACTTCATTAAAACATTACCAAATGGGTATGACACTGTACTTAGCGATAATGATTCTGTGTCAGCTGGTCAAAGACAACTTTTAACTATTGCTCGTGGTATGATTCAAGATGCACCATTCTTGATATTGGATGAAGCAACTAGTAATGTTGATACAAGAACTGAAGAATTAGTTCAAAGTGCGATGGATAAATTAACTATTGGTAAGACATCATTTATAATTGCTCACAGATTATCAACAATAAAAAATGCGGATTTAATACTTGTTATGAATAATGGTAATATTATTGAACAAGGTAATCATGAAGAATTGATGAAACAAAATGGTTTTTATGCAGAACTTTATAATTCTCAATTTAAATTATAGGATACTTTCGGGTGTCCTTTTTAGTTTGACTGAAAATTGCACAATAAAATGACTGAAAATTGTATATTTTAGAAATTTATCAAATAATATCGCATTGTTATGTTGGTTGTGGTATAATAAGTCTTGAATTTGAGGTGATGTTTATGCATAATCATGTTTTAATTGCTGAAGATGATAAAGATATTGTGGAACTTTTGAAGCTTTATCTAGAATCTAATGGTTTTATTGTGTCTGTTAGTTATGATGGACTTGAAGCTTTATCTAAGTTAGATGGCGATATTGATATTGTAATTGCGGATTTAATGATGCCTAGATTGAATGGGTATGAACTTATTAAAAGTATTCGGGAAAAAAGTGATATACCAATTATTATTATATCTGCTAAAAATATGGATATTGATAAAGTGTTGGGACTTGATATTGGAGCTGATGCATACATTACGAAACCCTTTAATCCATTGGAAGTTATTGCATATGTTAAAGCTTTGTTAAGAAGATATTGTGAGTTTGGAAATTTGACTAATGATAATATCATCAGACATGGGGATTTGGAGCTTGATTTAAGTAAGTGTATTTTAAAACTTGGGGGTAAAATAGTACCTCTTACATCAACTGAATTAAAGATACTTGCTATGATGATGAAAAATCCAGGTAAAGTATTTACTAAATCGCAAATTTATGAATGTGTTAGTGGAGAGTTTTACGAATGTGATGATAATACAATGATGGTTCATATATCTAATATAAGAGGTAAGATTGAAGAAGATATTAAAAAACCAAAATACATTAAAACAGTTAGGGGGTTAGGTTATAAATTTGAAAACAAAAAAGAAATTTAGTTTAAATAAATATATTATTATTCAATTTATTATATATACTTGTATAATATTTCTTTTTGTTGTATTAATTAACCTGTATAACAGCTGGAAACTTAATAATAGTTTTTTAGTAATTGATGATTTTTTAGAATATGAAAGTATGTTGGAATATGAAAATTATGGAAGTATACCAATGAGTAAGTTTCCAGGGTGTGATTTTGCTATATATGATGAAGATAATGAACTTATTTATGCTACGAATAGTGATATTGCCTTAAATATAGATGGTAGTGATTTAGAATTTATAAATGATTATAGTAGTAATTATTATTATGATGTACTTAATGTAGTGGATAAAAAGAATAATAAAATAATAAAGATATATAAAACTATGTATGATAGTGACATGGATGAAGATGTAGTTGTGGCATCATCTGTTTTAAACAGTGACTTAGAGGTTGAAAGTGGTACTTTGTTTCAAAAAAAAGATACTTTAACTAATAGAGAATTAGATTTGTTAAAAGGGTATTATAGTGATGAACAAATGGTGGAAAAGTATGAGTTTAAAACAATAGATAAAGAAAAAAATAGAACATTATTATTTATGTCACCATCATTTACAAGTGGTTCATATGATGATATAGTTAAATCAAATGAAATGACGTGGTTAATTGCAGTACCTTTTTTGATGTTGATAATTTTTGGTGAAACTTACTTTTTTAATAAGAAATTAAAGAAAAGTTTAAATAGTTTAAATAATGTAATTAATTCTTATAAATATGGAGAAAAAATAGAAGAAGAATTACCAAAGGAATTTGAAAGTGTCTTAAATAGTTTTACTAATTTAATGGAGCGATTAAAAGTTAGTGAAGCTGAAAAGATTAATATTTATAAAGATAAACAAAGGATTATTGCCGATTTATCACATGATTTGAAGACACCCCTTACTGTGATTGGGGGATATTCAAAGGCATTTTTGGATGATTTAGTACCAAGTGATAAACAAAAACAATACATTGAAACTATTTATAAGAAGAGTATGGTTGCAACATCTTCGATTGATTCACTTTTCTTGTATGCTAATATGGCTCATCCAGAATATAAATTAAATAAAGAATATATTGATATAGTTAAGTATACAAGGGATTATTTAGCTTTAAAATATAATGAAATTGAAATTAGTAAAATGAGTTTGGAGGTAAATATTAAAATAGATAAATGTATGGTTTATATAGATCAAAAAGAGTTTAGAAGAATATATGAAAATTTAATAAATAATTCAATTAAGTATAATAAAAGTGGTACGAAGATATATTTTGAAATGGGTATTGATGAATATTTATACATTATTATTGGAGATAATGGAATTGGTATAGATAATAGTTTAGGTGATAAAGTGTTTGATGCTTTTGTAACTAGTAATGAAGCAAGAACTAGTGGGAATGGTACTGGTTTAGGGTTATCTATTGTTAAAAATTTAGTTGAAATGCATGATGGAAGTATTACTTTGGTTAAAAAATGTAAAAAAGGTTTAAAAACTGAATTCTTAATAAAAATTAAGATTTAGTTTAGGTTTAATTTATTATAGTTTTATATAATGGATACACGAGGTAAGTTATGAAAAGTGTATTAGAATATTTAGAAAATATTAAAAATGATAATAAGGTTATTGATAAGTTTGGAAGTAGAACTTATAAAGAAATTTTAAAAAATGCTAAAGTTATTGGTAGTAAGTTAGGTAGTTTTGTTAAAAATAATGATCCAGTTCCAGTATATATGGAAAAAAGTATAAGTACATTGGAAGTATTTTTTGGTGCTTTATATGCAGGCGGTTTTTATAGTCTTTTGAATGTTGGGTTACCTGATGCTAGACTTAATCAAATTATTAGTGTTTTAGATGTTAGTTATATAGTAACTGATTTAGAACATTTGGATGATGCTAAGAAATATTTTGGTGATAAAAAAATATATGTGTATGAAGAATTAGTTAAAGGTGATATAGATGAAGAATTACTTGGAAGCATTAGAAGTAAAAAGTTAGATGTTGATCCGGTTTATGCTAATTTTACAAGTGGTTCAACTGGAGTGCCAAAGGGTGTTGTTGTTGGTAATAAATCAATTATAGATTTTATAGATAATTTTGTTGATACATTTGGTATTAATGAGTCTGATATAATAGCTAATCAAGCTCCGTTTGATTTTGATGTGTCAGTTAAAGATATTTATCCAGCATTAAAAACTGGAGCAACACTTGTTATTGTGCCAAAAGAATTGTTTTCAAGACCTGCGGAATTACTTGATTTCTTAGTTTTAAACAAAGTAACTACTATGACTTGGGCAGTATCTGCGTTATGTTTGATTACAACATTTCATGGACTTGATTATAAGGTTCCAAGCACTGTTAAAAGAATTATGTTTAGTGGTGAAGTAATGCCAATGAAACATTTAAAAGATTGGATGAATCATTTACCTAATACAACATTTGTTAATTTATATGGACCAACTGAAATTACTTGTAATTGTTCATATCATATAATAAATAGAGATAGAGAATATGAAAAGATACCTATAGGTGGGGCTTTTAATAACGAAGAAGTATTTTTGTTAAATGATAAAAATGAGTTAATAACTAACCAAGATGAAAAGGGTGAAATTTGTGTTAGAGGTAGTGCTTTAGCATTAGGTTACTATAAAAATAGTGAACAAACTAATAAGGCTTTCGTTCAAAATCCTTTGAATGATAGATATATTGAATATATTTATAGAACTGGGGATTTAGGTTATTATCATGAAAATGATTTGTATTTTGGAGGAAGAAAAGATTTTCAAATTAAGTATCTAGGTCACAGAATTGAACTTGAAGAAATTGATAAAGCAATTGGTAATATCAAAGAAGTTGAAAGAGTATGTACAATATTTAAAGAAGAAAAGAATAGATTATGTGCATTTTATATTGGTGATATAGAAACTAAAGAATTACATGAAATTTTATCAAAAGAGTTACCAGTGTTTATGATACCAAATAGATTTGTTAAATTAGATAGTATGCCTTTAACTAAGAACGGAAAAATTGATAGAAAAGCATTAGAGGAGAAGATGTAAATGAACGAAGTAGAAGTAAGAAATATTGGTACACCTTTTTATGTATTTGATATTGATGTTTTAAAGAAAAGAATTAATTATTTAAAGAGTATGATGCCAAGTAATGTAGAATTATGTTATGCAATGAAAGCTAATCCATTTGTGGTAAAAAAAATAGAAGATGTTATAAAAAAATATGAAATATGTTCTTATGGCGAATGGAGCATAGCCCATGGACTTATGGTTGATGGAAGTAAGATGGTTATATCTGGTGTGTATAAAAATGAAGAAGAAATGATAGATATAATTAATAATAAAAGTAATGGTGAAGTATTTACAGTTGAATCAGTTAATCAATTAAAGTTACTTGATAAAATAACTAAGGATGAAAAAGTATTTATTGATTGTATTCTTAGATTAACAAGTGGTAATCAATTTGGGATGACTGAAGAAGAAATAGAACACATATTAAATAATAGAGATGAATATAACTATTTAAATATAATGGGAATACAGTATTTTTCTGGAACACAAAAAAAGTTGGAAAGAAGAATTTTAAAAGAATTAGAATATGTAGATAATTTTGTTAAACATTTAAATGATGATTTAGGTTTTATTGTTGAAGAATTAGAATTTGGACCTGGTTTTCCAGTTATGTATTTTGAAAAAGAACAAGATTTTTTGGAAGATAATTATTTAATGGCTATAGCAGATGGTATTAAAAATATGAAGTATCAAGGACATATGACAATGGAACTTGGTAGAAGTATAGCTGCATCATGTGGTAAGTATTATACTCAAGTAGTTGATATGAAAACTAACAAAGAAGGTAATTTTGCTATAGTTGATGGAGGTATGAATCATTTAGTTTATTATGGTCAAATGATGGCGATGAAAAAACCAATGATGGATATATTACCAAAAAGAAATAAAATAAATGAAGAATCATGGAATATAGTTGGGTCACTATGCACAATTAATGATTTAATTGTTAAACAGTTAAGTGTTTCTAATTTAAAACTTGGAGACATATTAGTTTTTAAAAATACTGGTGCTTATTCAATGACTGAAGGTATTAGCTTGTTTTTAAGTAGAGATTTACCTAAGGTGTTGTTTTATGAAGATGGTAAATATGAAGTTGTAAGGGAAAATATTCCTACTTATAAACTTAATATGCCAAATAAAGGAGGTGAAAATTAATGGAAAAGTTAATTCAAATATTAGAAGATTTAAATCCTGAAGTTGATTATAATACATGTACTAATTTAATAGATGGTCATTATTTAGATTCTTTAGCAATTCTTTCTTTAGTAGCAGAAATTGAAGAAGAGTTTGATGTAGTGATACCAACAGTTGAAATTATACCTGATAATTTTAATTCTGCGAAAAGTCTCTGGGCTTTAATAGAAAAGTTAAAGGAAGAAGAATAGTATGCAATATTGTAGTGTAGCGTTTTTGGGAGTTTTTTTGCCACTTACATTATTATTTTATTGTGTTATTCCTAGAAGGAAAAGATGGCTTGTATTACTTATTGCAAGCTATATTTTCTTTTGGTCATTAAGTGGTAAGTTACTAATTTATTTATTGTTTTCAACATTTTCAATTCATCATTTTGGTTTGTGGCTTGATAAATTATATAAAGATAGACAGGTTGCAATTGCAACGGAAGATAAAGAAGAAAAAAAGTTAATAAAGAAAGAATACGATAGAAAAGCTAAGAGAATAATGTTTTTAGCAGTAGTTATTCACATTGGTTTATTGTTGTATTTGAAGTATAGTACTTTCTTTGATATGAATTTTAATTCATTATTTGAACTAATGGGATGGTCTTTTAGATTTAAAATAGAAAAGATTTTGATACCAATAGGTATATCTTTTTATACTTTACAAGGTTTATCATATATAATTGATGTTTATAAGAAAAAGATTAATGCTGATTCTAATTTAGGAAGACTTGCATTATTTATGGCTTTTTTTCCTTGTATAATGGAAGGACCAATATGTAGGTATAATGATATAGCATTAGATTTATATGAAGGGAAGTCACTTGAATATAAAAATATTACTTTTGGAATTCAAAGAATACTATGGGGTATGATGAAGAAGATGGTAGTAGCTGATAGAATTAATCCATTTGTTAAAAAAATTTTTCTTGATATTGATAAATTTGATGGGTTTGTTGTATTAATGGGTGCTATTATGTATACGATACAACTTTATATGGATTTTTCTGGAACAATGGATATGGTTATTGGAGTTGCAGAAATGTTTGGTATTAAGTTACCTGAGAACTTTAGACAACCATTCTTTTCAAAGAATATATCTGATTTTTGGTCAAGATGGCATATAACTTTGGGGACTTGGTTTAAAGATTATATCTTTTATCCAGTTTCTTTATCTAAACCAATGAAGAAGGTAACACTTGTTTTTAGGAAACATTTAGGTAAACACTTTGGTGCTGTTCTTGCTGGTAGTGTTGCATTATTCTTGGTATGGATTAGTAATGGATTGTGGCATGGTGCTGCATGGACATATATTTTCTTTGGGTTATATCATTTTTGTTTGATTGTTCTTGGTAATATTTTTACACCATTTATTGTAAGTTTATGTAAAAAATTAAAGATTAATCGTCAAAATATTGTATATCAAGTATTGCAAATTTGTAAAACATGTATCTTTATTATGTTTGGTGAACTTATATTTAGAGCAAATACATTAGAAAGTGCATTTTTGGGTATAAAGAAAATATTTACAGATTTTAATTTGTTATCTATCAAAAATGGAGCAATATTTAATTTAGGGTTAGATAGACATGATATGTTGATAATTGCTATAGTTTGTGTAATTGTGTTTGTGATAAGTATATTAAAAGAACGAGGAATCCATATTAGAGAAGAAGTTGCAAAAAAACACGTTATTGTTAGATGGAGTTTATATTACGCATTAATACTTATGGTCATTATTTTTGGAGCTTATGGATATGGCTATAAACCAGTTGATCCGTTGTATGCTAATTTTTAGGGAGGTCTTATGGAAAAGAGAAAACAAATAGTTAATTCAATATTATTTTTGGGTATACTTTTTATTATTATTTGTTTAATAACTAAATGGTTTGTTCCAAAAGATAATAATGCTTTGAAAGGTATGATGGATGCTAGAGCTAATGGAGTACTTGGAGAAGAAAAGAATACAATTGATGTTTTAGTTATCGGAGATAGTGAATCATTTACAAGTATTTCACCTTTGCCAATCTGGGATAAGTATGGGTTTACAATGTTTAATGGTGGTGTATCAAGTCAATATTTGGTTGATACTTTAAAGTATTTAGAGATGGTTTTAGAATATCAATCGCCGAAGATTGTGTTACTTGAAGCGAATGCAATATATAGAAAAATGGATTTTAATAATGTTATATCTAGTTTGGCTAGTGATATTGCGCCATTACTTAAGTATCATAATAGATGGAAAACTATGGATGGTAGAGATTTTATAGATAAAGTTAAGTATACAAATACAGATGAGATGAAAGGATTTTGGTATAAAAAAACCATTGTGCCTCCGTTAAGTACAGATGGATATATGTCATATGATAATCGTCGTGAGGAAATATCTTCATTAAATAAATATTATTTAGAAAAAATAGTTAATGTTTGTAATAATAATGGTATTAAATTGATACTTTATAGTACTCCGAGTGTTAAGAATTGGAATTATCAAAGACATAATGCAGTTTTAGATTTTGCAAATAATAAGAATATTACATATTTAGATTTAAATTTAGAAGTCGATAAGTTAGGAATTGATTGGGATATTGATTCTAGGGATGCTGGAGATCATTTAAATTATTATGGTGCAATTAAGATAACTGATTATATGGGAGATTATTTAAATAGTTTAAATATATTAAAGAGTCATAAAAATGATAAGAAGTATGATAGTTGGAATAAAGCTTATCAAAGATATTTAGAGAAAATACAAGTATAGGTTATATTTTATAGAGTTTAAAGAGTTATAATACTTGTAGATATGAAAAAGAGGTGTCTTCGGAAATTACCAAATATTTGGTAATTTTTGTTTTTGCTTGAAGTATGTTGTTATCTAAGTTATAATTAATTTGTTGGAGATGTAAAAATGGAAACAATTAAAATGGAAGATAAAGATGGAAATATTAAAGAATATGAAGTAGTGGTTTCATTTTATTCTAATAAGAATAAGAAACATTATTTAGTGTATACTGATAATAAAAAGGATGAAAATAATAATTATGTATATTATGCATTAAGTTATAATCCTTTAGATCCAAGTGATTTTGATGAAATAAAAAATAATGAAGAGTGGATGGAAATTGAAAGAGTGATTAAAGATGCCGTTAGGAATAGTAAGTAGTTTATTACATTTATTGGTTAGTATTTATACATTTTATGTTGTCTTTAAAGTGAGTGATAAAATTAAAATTAATTATAAGTTTGATAAAGATTTTTTTGATAAAAATGTAGTTATGATTCATTTACCAAAGGAATTATTAGTTGAAAGTAAATCTATTGATTTTGATAGAATTAATGAAAATAAGTTTAAAGATACAATAACATATTTTTGTGTTGTTTTAACTAATCATTTTGATAGAGATACTTTGAATTGTTTTTATCAAAATATTAATAGTTTAATTGTTAAAGATAATATCGATTCTTTAGATGATTTATTTAATTTAACTGATACATTGGGTATATATTATAATCAAGATAATTCAATTAAGTTATATAAGAAGAATAAAAGAGCAACATTATATCATGAGTTATTTCATATGGCTAGTAGTTATGTTGATAATAATAATATGTTTAGTGGTTTTAGTTATAGTAATAAAAATGATGATAGTAAAGATTTTGGTGATGGATTAAATGAAGGATATACCGACCTTTTAACCAAGAGATATTTTGGTAATGTTGAAGTATTTGAATCTGATTATGATTTTGAAATATTAATAGCATCTTTTTTAGAAGAAATTGTGGGAAAAGATTTAATGGAGAAACTTTATTTGACAGCTGATTTTCAGGGACTTATGGGTATACTTAAAACATATGCTTATGAAGATGAAATAAGGATATTTATTAAAGATTTAGATTTTGTTTTAAAATATAATGATGAAGATAAATTAAATAAGAAAAATATTAAGATATTAAATGAAGTTATAAAAAATATAAGTGAGTTTTTAGTTAGAACTAATTATAGAAAAGTATCTATGATGGATATAAGTGATGATGTAAAGAAAAGACTAATAAATTCTTTTAATAGAAAAATAGATAAACATCCAGGTTTATTATTAAGTTTAGATAGTGCTAATAAAATAATAGAAAAAGAAATAGAGAGAAATAAGTTAATAAATGGTTATTATAGTAGATAAAATTAATAACAGTAATTTAAAATACTCATATAATATTCTAGGTGATTAACATGGATGAAAGAGCTATAAAAAAAGTGGTAATTGATGCTGGTCATGGTGGTGATGATCCGGGTACTATTGCTAATGGAATAACTGAAAAAGATTATACTTTGAAAATTAGTAATTATATTCATAATAGATTAGATGAAATGGGAGTACCTAATGAAATGAGTAGAACTAGTGATGTTACGTTATCTGCAAGTGATAGACCAAAGAAAATTCAAAGTTTTTATGGAAATGGTAGTGATGTTTTAGTTGTATCAAATCATATTAATGCTGGTGGTGGTGATGGTGCAGAAATTATTTATGCTTTAAGAAATAATGATAAGTTTGCTAAAAAACTGGCAACTGAATTTGAAAATGCTGGTCAAAATGTTAGAAAATATTATCAAAGAAGATTGCCGAGTAATCCGGCAAAGGATTATTATTATATAATGAGAGATACTCCGAATAATGAAACAGTTATTGTTGAATATGGTTTTGCTGATACAATTAGTGATGCTAATTTAATTAAAAATGATTGGGAAAAGTTAGCTGAAGCTGTTACTAAAGCAATTGTTGAATATGCTGGTGGTAAGTATGTTGCACCATTGGGTTCAAATTATTACACAGTTAAAAGTGGAGATAGTTTATGGAGTATTTCAAGAAAATTTGGAGTAACTGTTGATGAATTAAAGAAAGTTAATAATTTATCTAGTAATTTATTAAAGATTGGTCAAAATTTGATTATACCTGGTAAAAAGAATAATAAAATTAGTAATGAATATGTTGTTAAAAAAGGAGATACATTGTATGGTATTGCTAATAAATATAATGTAAGTGTTGACAATTTAAAAAGTTATAATAATTTAAGTACTGATTCTTTATCAATTGGTCAAATAATAAAGATACCTGATAATAAAGTAAATAGTAATGAATATGTTGTTAAAAGTGGAGACAGTTTATATAGTATATCAAGAAAATATGGAGTAGGTGTTGATGATTTAATGAGTGTAAATAATTTAAAAAGTACAGTGTTAAGTATTGGTCAAGTGTTAAAAATACCAAATAGTGGTGAGGTAACAAATGTTATTTATACAGTTAAAAAGGGAGATAGTTTGTGGAGTATAGCAAAAAATAATAAAACAACTGTGGATGCAATAGTTAAGTTAAATAACTTGTCAAATGCAAATTTGTCAATTGGTCAAAAGTTATTGCTGCCTTAAATAAAGTGCGTTATAGTATTATGTTTTTGTTTAAAATGGGAGTAAATATTTTCTTTGTAAAAAAAAGATAGGAAATGATTTTTAAAATTTATTTCTTATCTTTTTTGCTATTTTTGTTAAGTTTGGAAATGATTCAATTATTCTTTCATATAAGTAAACGTCAGTTTTAATAAATTTCTTGATTGCATTTTTAATATCATATGTTGCATCAGTATTTTTCTTTGATACATATTTTAATTTAAACACAATAGTTAATGATATAGTTATGTCAATAATAAATATAGTTAATAGAATGATTGTTATAATTATTGTTAGTTTTGAAATAGTTACTATGTTTAGAAGAAATGGTGTAATATATTTTATTGATAATACTCCGAGTACTGAGAAAGGTAGCATTGTTTCAAGACATATTCTTCCATTTAAGTTATATTTTAAATTTGAATAATCCCACCATCTTAAGCGAAATATTTTTTCCATAAAGTAACTTGTTATATATTCAATAACTGAACATGTAAAAAGTGTTAATATAAATAATACAATTACGTTATTTGTGTATGGCTTTAATAATAGGTAAAGAATGATGCAACCAAAGCCATATATTGGGCAACAAGGACCAAGTAAAAATCCGCGATTTACAAATTTGTGCTCATTATATAAAGTTAGTAAAACTTCCATAAGCCATCCGATTAATGAATAAATAAAAAATAATATACAATATGAATAGAACATAATAAAACTCCTTTTTCAATATTATACATTATTTTATTTGATTTTTCACTAGTTTAATGGATTTTTTTACATACACCAGAATCAGGATTATAAAAGCAATGGTTTTTGTAACTGCCTGATAAATCTTGATTATACCAAGTTTTTTTACACGCTTGATTTTTTGGTGGGGAATAAAACCATAATGCATTAGTAGCGGGATGATAATATTCACCACGGACAATTCTCTTGGCTAAGTTTTTTTCTAGAGTTGTAGCTTGAGCATTAAATAAAGATGATTTTGTACCTACAAATTGATTTGGTTGAAATATTACATCATATAGATTATTTACATTTTTAAATGTTAAGCAATCTGCTAAAACTCGGTTCGCAACAACATTACCGACCATTAACATTCCAAGATTACCTTGATCAAGTGCTTCTGCTCGCATTATTCTTGCAAGTAAATCTAATTCTCTGTCTGTATAGTTAAAAAGCATAACATCACCTGATATATTTTATGTTTTTTTTAAATTATTGTGTAAAAAGACCTGGTATTTTAGTAATTTATATGTTATAATTTATTTGTTATTTTATTTAGGGGCATGGTATAATGGTAGCATAGGAGTCTCCAAAACTTTTGATGGGAGTTCGATTCTCTCTGCCCCTGCCAAGAAAATACCGATTTTTTTCTTATAAAAAAAGGGAAAAATCGTTTTTTTATGTATAAATTATTATTGCTTTTTTTTAATATGACGTACAATAATTTTTGTTAAGTGTTAATATCACACTAGAGGTGATAAAAATGGTAATTTATAAAAAATACGATGTAGATGAAGGTTTTTTGGTACTGCTTAATATTTTGGAGAATATGTTTATTAGTGAATGTGTTTTGGTTCCAAGAAATATATATAAAGAAATTGAAAAATTATACGATTTGTTAGTTGAATATTTAGATGGAAATTATTTGGATGCTAAAATGGTAGATACTAAATTAGTTCGAAAGGTGACATTTAAAGTTTTCATAAATAAAGAAATATCAAATAATTATAAAAAGAGTTATCAAAAAAGCAAATCATAAACTATTGACTTTTATTTTAATTATTTACCGATTTCGGAAGAAAATTTTGCATGATTAATTGACAAAAATTAAAAAAAATAATATAATTACTTTGGCTGTCTACATTTTTAAGCAGAAAATAAAAGATATGGCTGATATTATAAAAAAAGCTTTGCCATATCTTTTTTTTAGCAAAAAATCTGAAGATAGGAGGTTGATAAAATGCTAAAAAATGCTATAGCATATATTTTAAGAAAAAGAAATAGAACAATTATATTATTTATTATTTTAACAGTAGTTCTTTCTTGTTTATATTCATGTTTGAATATAACAAAATCAACAAATAATTTAGAAAAAAACTTATACAAGATTTCAAATACATCATTATCAATAATTAAAAATAATGGTGATACTTTTGAAACTAATCAGTTTAAAGAATTAGATAATATAAAAGAAATAAAAGAAATTATCACTACGTATGAGGGACTTGCTAGAACTACAAACATCAAAGTTGTAGATGGAACACAATTAGTAGAACGAGATGATTTATCAGATGAGGCACAAAATATGCTTTCAGTAGAAGCTACTAATAATAGTGAAAAGGATAATTTATTTAGTAGTGGTATTTTCACTATTATAAAGGGCAGACATATTAATAATAATGATAGAGGAAAAATTCTTATTCATAAGGAACTTGCTGAAAAAAATAACCTAAAACTTAATGATAAAATTAAACTCAAATTAATTGATTTTAATAATAATGAAAAAAAATTAGAATATGAGTTTGAGATAATTGGAATATTCACAGGTAAAAAACAAGAAAAATATACTGGCTTATCATCAGACTTTAGTGAAAATATGGTGTTTATTGATTATGAATCAAGTCAAAAAGCATTAAATAAACTTGAAAATAACAAAATTGTTAGTAAACTTGCAATATTTTCAGACAGCTCAGAAAATACAAAGGTAGCATTAAATAAAATTAAAAAAAATAAAATTGATTGGTCACAATATAGTGTTTCAAGTGACAACCATGTATTCGAAGAAACACTAGAGTCTATAGATGGAATAAAACATATTATTAAGATCATGACATATTCAATTATGATAGGTGGAATAACAGTATTGTCATTAATATTAATATTATGGTTAAGAGAAAGAATACATGAAATAGGAATATTATTATCAATTGGTATAAGTAAAATAAAAATTGTAACTCAATTTATACTTGAATTATTATTTATATCACTACCATCTTTGGTATTATCATTGTTTATAGGAAATGTAATATTAAATATTATAGTCGGTGGATTTATGAATTCTGATGATTCAACAATAATGGTTGATAGCTTACTTAAAAACAATAATTTAATTTCAAATCTTATAACATTTCTACAAAGTTACGGAATATTAATTGGAATTATTGTTCTATCGGTTATTATTGCAAGTTTAATGATATTAATTAAAAAACCAAAAGAAATATTGTCAAAAATAAGTTAGGAGATTAAAAATGGATATATTAGAAATAAAAAATGTAACATATAATTATTCAAATTCAAATGAGTTAGTATTATCTAAAGTAAATCAAAAATTTGAAATTGGAAAATTTTATGCAATAATAGGAAAATCAGGCGCAGGAAAGTCAACATTACTTTCTCTATTAGCGGGTTTAGATAAACCACAAAAAGGTCAAATCTTATTTAAAGGAAATGATATAGAGAAAGATGGCTACAGTAATCATAGAAAAAATAACATATCGTTAGTTTTTCAAAATTATAATTTGATTGATTATTTAACGCCTTTAGAAAATGTTAGATTAGTAAATAAAAATGCATCTGAAACAATCTTATTTGAATTAGGGCTTGATAAAAGTCAAATAAATAGAAATGTAATGAGGTTATCAGGAGGACAACAACAAAGAGTGGCGATTGCAAGAGCACTAGTTTCAGAAGCCCCAATAATTTTAGCAGATGAACCTACTGGAAACTTAGATGGTGATACTGCTGATGAAATAATCGAAATACTTAAAAAGTTAGCAAAAGAAAGAAATAAGTGTGTAATCGTGGTAACACATAGTAAAGAAGTTGCAAATTCTGCTGACATTGTTTTAGAATTAAGAGATAGAAAGCTTAAAAAAATAAACAAAATTACTCAGGAGGTCAAATAATGATTAAAAATGCATTTCATTATGTAACTAGAAAAAGTCTAAAATCAATAATTATATTGTTAGTTATAACAGCTATGTCAACACTTTGTCTTATTAGTTTATCAATCAAAGATGCTACGAACAGAGCTTCAAAAGAAACTTTTGGAAATATAACAAATAGTTTCTCTATGGAAATAAACCGAAGAGTTAATTTTGGAACACCAAGAGGTGGTGGCAATATAAAAGGAGAAGATATTAAAAAAATTGCTGAATCTAAAGATATTGATTCATATGTAAAAAGAATTAATAGTGTTGCTGATTTAGTAGGTAATGATATAATAGAAACTCAAAAAACACTTTCAGGTCAGTCCGCTGAAAGAGCAAAAAACTTTAAAAGAGCAGTTATGTTAACAGGAGTTAATGATTCGTCAAAAGAAAATAAGTTTATCTCTGGAGCTTACAAATTATCTAGTGGGGAACACTTAAATGAAAATGATAAAAACAAGATTTTAATGCATAAAGACTTAGCAGAAAAAAACGATTTAAAAATTGGTGATAAAATAAAAATAAAATCTAATTTATTTGATGCCGATAATGAAAAAGGAGCAAATGAAAAAGTAGAAGTTGAGATAAAAGGTCTTTTTGATGGTCATAATGAAGGTGGTGTTACTGCAGCCCAAGAACTTTATGAAAATACTTTGATAACTGATTTAGATACGGCTGCAAAAGTATATGGAAATACAGAGGATACTGCAGTATATCAAGATGCAACATTTTTTGTAAAAGGTGATAAAAATTTAGATAAAGTTATTAAAGATATTGAAAAACTTGATATAGATTGGAAACAATATAATTTGATTAAAAGTTCAAATAATTACCCAGCACTACAACAATCAATATCAGGTATATATAAAATAGCTAATAAATTATTTGCAGGTTCATTATTATTTGCAGGTATTACAGTTTCATTACTATTGTTTTTATGGATGAATGCTAGAAAAAAAGAAATTGCAATTTTACTTTCCTTAGGAATTTCAAAAGCCAAAATATTCGGACAATTTGTTATTGAACTAGTATTTATATCAATACCAGCATTTATAGGATCATACTTTCTAGCTGTTTATACAGCAAATATTATTGGAAATAACATATTAAGTAAAGTCACTGGTACTATAGCAAAACAAATTGCTAAACAAGGGGCATCTAGCCAACTTGGGGGTGGAGCTGAAGTAGATGGATTTAATAAAACACTAACAAGTTTAGAAATTAATATATCTCCAAAATTAATGATATATGTAGTTTTATTTGTGTCTTTAGTTCTTATAATTTCTTTACTAATTTCTTCATCAAGCAATTTAAAGAAGAGCCCAAAAGAATTATTAATTGATACAAAATAGTAATAAATATTTATAATTTATCAAAGTAAATCAGAAATGGTTTACTTTTTAAATAGTTAAAATCAAGTTTTTGTAAAATGCAATAATTCTTCTACCGATTTCGGCAAAAATATGATATAATTTAAATATTAGGAGGAGAAAGAAATGAAAAAGCAAAATATTTTTATAATAGGGTTGATATTATTATCGGTTATCTCATTTATAATATTCATACTAGTATCAGGTCGTGGTAACAAAGGTAGTGTTGAGACACCAAAAGATATTAATGACATTATTAATACTATAAACAAAAATAACAAAAGTATTTTACCTGAACTTGAAACTATGAAAGTAGATATAAAGAATATTGATGAAGTTACTAGTTATACTGGTTTAAAGACAAATGATGGTATTGAATCAATTGTTGTATCGGCACCATTGATAACAGCACAAGCTTATTCAGTAGCTATTGTTAAGGTTAAAGATAATGCTGATGTAGAAAAAATCAAACAAGAGATGTTAGATAATATTGATATGAGACGTTGGATTTGTGTTTCTGCAGAACAACTATATATCACTAATAGTGGTAATGTAATATTCTCTGTAATGGCTGATAAAGATATTGCTGAGGCTGTATATAATGATTTTAAGAAATATGTAAATAATAATATTGGAAAAGAATTAGAAAAATCAAATAACGAAGAAAATATAGAACTTCCACCAGAAATGCCAGCAAAATAATGAAGCACCTTTTAAGGTGCCTTTTTAAAGGAGGATAAAATGTTATTTACTAGTATTAGTTTTTTATATTATTTTTTACCAACATTAATAGTTATATATTTTATAACACCTAAAAAATATAAAAATATTATTTTATTAATTGCATCTTTATTATTTTATCTTTATGGAGAACCTAAATATGTTTTTTTAATGATTGCAGAAATTATTATTGCTTATATAGGTGCTATTTTAATTGATAAATATAAAAATAAAAGTAAAAATATATTAATAACAACTTTATTTATACATATATTCTTATTAATAATATTTAAATATACTGATTTTATTATACAAACAATTAATGATATATCTAATGCTAATATTAAATTATTAAATATTGCTTTACCAATAGGAATATCATTTTATACATTTCAAATTATAAGTTATCTTATTGATGTATATAATGGAAAAGTTAAAGTTCAAAAAAACATTATAAATTTAGCCACTTATGTATCTTTATTTCCACAGTTAGTGGCAGGACCTATTGTTAGATATCAGACAGTAGAAAAAGAATTAGATGATAGAGTACATAGTTTTAATAATTTTGCATATGGTATTAGAAGATTTTCTATTGGACTAGCTAAAAAAGTGTTGATAGCAAATGCTTTGGGAGAACTTTGCACTAAAGCTTTTGCTCTAAATGAAACAACCGTAATATTTTATTGGATATTTGGTATAAGTTATATGCTACAATTATATTTTGATTTTTCTGCTTATAGTGATATGGCTATTGGTCTTGGAAGAATATTTGGATTTCATTTTCCTGAAAACTTTAATTACCCATATATATCAAAAAGTATAACTGAGTTTTGGAGAAGATGGCACATCTCTCTTAGTACATGGTTTAAAGATTATGTTTATATTCCACTTGGTGGGAATAGAGACGGTAAATATAAACAAATAAGAAATATTTTAATAGTATGGTTATTAACTGGAATATGGCATGGTGCTAATTGGACTTTTTTGATATGGGGATTATTGTTTGGAATAATTCTTATAATTGAAAAAATATTCCTTAATAAATTTATGGAAAAATTACCTTCTTTTGTAAGAAGAATATATGTATTATTTATTGTTATGGTACTATTTATTATATTTAATGCAGATAATATGCAAGTGGCTTTAACTAATATTAAAGGGTTATTTGGTATGAATGGAGAAGTTTTTGTTAATGATTATACACTTCATTATTTAAAGAGTTATTTACCAGTATTAATTATTGCTTTATTTGGTTCTACACCATTAATTAAAACATTAATAGATAAATTAAGAAAAAATAAATATGCAAACAATATAATTAATATTTTAGAACCAATTTTAATAGTAATCATATTAGTAGTTGTTACTTCTTATTTGATAGACAATTCATATAATCCATTTTTATATTTTAGATTTTAAGGAGGTTATACATGAGTGATAAAATTAAAGATATAGTTGTAACTTTAGTATTTCTTTTTACTATAATTTCATTATTTTTAATTAATGTTATAAAAAAAGATACTGATATTTCTATAGCAGAGAGAAGAAAACTTGCTACCATGCCAGAATTAACTACTAAAAGTTTGTTTGATGGTACTTATTTTAAGAAGTTTGATTCCTATGTTACAGATCAATTTGTAGAAAGAGATGCTTTTAGAAAAATTAAAATAGATATAGAATTATCTACTAAAGGTGAATATAATAATTTATATATGTATGATGATTATATTGTTGAAGAAATATTTCCTTTAAATACTAATTCTATTAATAATTTAACAAATAAGATTAATTATATAAAAAATACATATTTAAATAATAATAGTAATATATATTATACTATTATTCCTGATAAAAATTACTTTGTTAATAAAGGTAATTTAAAACTTGATTATAATAAATTACAAGATATGATGATAAATAATTTGACAAATCTTAATTATATAAATATATTTGATAAATTAACTCTTGATAATTATTATAAGACCGATACTCATTGGAAACAAGAAGATTTATTTGATGTTGCAAATACTATTGCTAATCAAATGAATTTTGATATAACTAATAATAATGTTATAAATACAGTTACTACTTTTAAAGGTAGTTATGCTGGTAGACTATCTGTAACTAAAGATATTGATACTATAAAAACTATATCTAATCCATCTATTCTTAATAGTAGTGTGTATAATTATGAAACTAAAAAATATACACAAATATATGATTATGATAAAATAAAATCATTAGATAAATATGATATATATTTATCAGGAGCAACTTCTATTATAGATATTGTTAATCCTACTTCAAATAGTAATAAAGAATTAATTGTTTTTCGTGATTCTTATGGTAGTAGTTTAGTTCCTCTATTAATAGATGGTTATAAGAAGATTACTGTTATTGATATTAGATATGTTTCTTCAAGGATTTTAAATAATTATATAAAATTTAATAATCAAGATGTTCTTTTTATGTATAGTATATTAACTATAAATAACAGTTTTTCTATGAGATAAGGAATCTATTTAACTAGATTCCTTTTTTATTTTGCTAAGTAATGAATAAATAAACTATCTGTAACTTTTTTTGCTTTTAAAAAAAACAATCAAAGTGATTGTCGCCAAGCTTTATTTATTCTATAAAATCCATTTTATTGAATATTTCAGTGTCATAAAACTCTTTCATTGTTATTCCAAAAACTTTACAAAATTTATAAATGTTTTTAGAACTTGGGTTTTCTACTTTATCATAAAGCAACGCATAAAGTGTTGTTGCTGGAACAGTGGAAAGCTCAGACAATTTATTTGTAGTTATATGATTCAACTTACAAAGTTCATTAATTCTTTCTATTATGGCTTCAGTAAAAGTCATTTTTATACTCATCTCCCGTTAATAGATATATTATAACAAAAAACAAATGAAATTGTTTACCGAATTCAGTAGTTTTTTTCTTTTTTCGGTTATAAACTTTATGACTGAAAAAGACTGGAATACGATGATAAAAAGGTAGATTTAAATACCTTTGATAATTATAATAATGGAGAGTCATTTATTGAGGAACTTCTTAATAATTCTCTTTCATATAATCAATTAAAAAATTCTAATTCGATATTCAAATATATTTTTATAAAAATATATTTGAAAAGTATGGTATAATATATATTGAAGGTAGGTGTAAAATGAAGTATACAATCATTAAGTCAGTATTAGCAATTGTGTTCGGAATAGCTATAGGTATATTTTCAAAATGGGGAGATGTTATACCTGGTGATAATTTAATAAAATATTTTGGATTATAATGTTTATTGGTTCACTTATCTTAGGGAATATAATATATGATAAAAAAAATACTAATTTGTTTAGAATATTATTTATTCTAGCTTCAATAATATTTTTGATATATGGTGCCATAGAAATAAATGGAATTAATCTAATAGCTATTATTCCTGAGGTATTAATGGTTGTATATGTTTTAATTATTATTAACAAAAGCATAAAGAAATCTAAAAATTTATTTAGTTAAATTATAAATTTGTTATAGAAGGAGGAAACAAATGAAAAATGAATTAATAATTAAAAAATGTTTAAAGTGTGGTGCATTGGTTGAGGTAATCAATGACTGTAACTGTAGTGAGTGTGGAATCACTTGTTGTGGTGAATCTATGGTAAAGCTTATTTCAAATAGTGTTGATGCATCGTTTGAAAAACACATTCCAACTTTTGAACATATAGGTGATGAAATACTTGTAAAAGTAAATCATGTTATGGAAAAAGAACATTTTATTGAATGGATTGCACTGGTTAATGACAAAGATATTTGCAAAGTTAGATTGTTACCAGAGCAAAATGCAGAATGTAAATTTAAATATATAAAAGGATCAAAATTATATGCATATTGTAATAAGCATGGACTTTGGTCTTGTGATGTAGAATAATAGTTATTTGTATTATAATTGTTAAAAGTCTTTGACAAACTTCCAAAGACATTTGGTAGAAATCCACCACTAACATATATATAATTGTTAGTGAAAGGAGGAATAAGAATGAAGTTAGGAGATAATATTTTCAAACTAAGAAAAGATTGTAAACTTTCACAAGAACAATTAGCAGAAAAAGTTGATGTTACTAGACAAACAATATCAAATTGGGAGCTTGGCGAAACTTCTCCAAATCCTGAACAGTTAAAATTATTATCTAAAGCACTTAATGTTAGTATTGATGAATTATTAAATAATGATATTAAACAAGTATTAGTAGAAAAAGTAAATAATACTGAAAAACTTGCAGAGATAATAATCAAGATACTAAAAGTCTTGGGAATATTTTTTGTTGTCGGCTTTGCTATTACTATTTTTGTAAATATTATGTTTGGTGCTAAAAAAGACTCTATGACTATAAAAGAAAATCAAACTGTTCTTCTTAATTGTCAACTGAATAGTGAAAAATACACTTATCTAATAGAATATGATAAAGATGATAATATTATTGATGCAAGTGGTAGTGATTATATTATAAATGTTGTTAAAGATAAGCAGTTTAACAAAGCTAAAATATTAGTAAAATATATCGAATCATATTTTGAAGATAATGGTGGGAAGTGTTAATTTAATAATATATTTTATAAATAAGATCAATTTTATGTTGGTCTTATTTTTCTAAATTATTGACACCTAAAGAAATGGCTATATACAAAACATTTCCGAAATCGGGGAAATATGATATAATTAATATACAAGAAGTAAATCACATTTCGTTTATTCTTTGTGAGGAGGTATAATGAAGAAGAAAAAAATAATAATTATCATACTGTGTTCTATAATATGTTTAGTGTTTTTAGATTTTATAATCGCTCTATCATTTAATAATAGTCCTATAATTAAAATTAGATATTATTATGATGGTGGTGATACTGTTTATAAAGATAAAGGGATGTTTACAAATACTTATAAATGTTTGGATGGTAAAACTAAAACAGTTTTAAAAACGACTAAATATGTTTGCCATATGAATGACATTGAAAAAGATATAAAAGAAACGATAACAATTTCATTTGATACTAAAGGTGGAAGTATAATAGATAGTATTACTATTGGAAAAGATACTGAACTTATACTTCCAAAAGAACCTACAAGGGATGGTTATATTTTCAAAGGTTGGGTTGATAAAGATGAAAACCCTATTTATAACAAAGTATTACTTGCAGAAGACACAACTTTTTATGCTGTTTGGGAAAAAGATGAAACTAGCAATACAATAACAATTACATTCGATACTAAAGGTGGAAGTAAAATAAACAGTATTACTATTGGAAAAGATACTGAACTTACCCTTCCAAAAGAACCTACAAGGGATGGTTATATTTTCAAAGGTTGGGTTGATAAAAATGGAACTTCAATTTATAATAAAGTATTACTTACAGAAGATACAACTTTTTATGCTATTTGGGAACAAGTAGAAAATAAAAAAACTAATACTAATACTTATAAATCTAATCAAAATGTAAATAATAATACAAACAATAATAATGAAAATCCTATTTTACCTGAAGAAAAACCACCTGTTGTAGAAAAGACTCAAGCAGAGAAAAATGATGAGTATAGAAAACAGCTTCAAAATAAGTATTCAGTTAAAATAGCATATAAAAATGAGTTGGGAAATTATACTATAAATGGTTATGGTTCAGAAAAACTTAACGATGATAGTAAGATAAATAATTGCCTTGGGGATATAGATGCAACTCTTGAAAACTATCCAACTGGTTTTTTTAAGGAAATGAAAGATTATGGAATGCCTTTAACTATTTACTTAGTAAATAGTATTAGTGATGATGTTTCAGGACTTACTGATGCAAAAGATAAAAGTGATATTAAAATAATGATTGCCCCAGCAAGTTTATTTGAAAATACTTTAAATCATGAAATAATGCATTATATAGATACTTATATAAAAGATAAAGGATATCCTATTGATATAAATAATACTATGAAAGATGTTAATCCAGTAGGTTTTACATATGGAGATACAAGTAATGAGTATGTTTATTATTTTACTAGTGTAGATAATGCCTACTTCTTATCAGCATATGGAAAAACAAATTATTTAGAAGATAGAGCTGTTTTATTTTCTGATATGATGACTAGAACAATAAAAAAACCATTTTACAATGATGGTACTCCAATAAACAAAAAAGCAAAATTAATTAGTTTACAAATTAAAGAGCACTTTAACACATTATCTAATACAGAGAGATATTATTGGGATAGATTCTTATAATATAAGTTTAATAAATTAATTTAGGAAAGGAGGAAAAAATGAAGAAAGATTTACTAGTAAAAATAATTATAGTAGTAGTTGTTCTTGCAGGATTAGGATACTTCGTATATACAAATTATGTTTCAAAAGAAAAAGATATGGTTTTTGAAGCAAGAATTAAAGAAGTAACAGTAAATGATAATATATATACTGTCCTAGTGGAAGAATATGATAATAAGAAAAAAGAATATACTATAGAGTATGAATTTGAAATAAATAAAGATACAAAGATAGTTTATAACAATGAAAATTCTACTGCAGATAAATTAAAAGCAAATCAAAAAGTAACTATTACTTCATCTGATGTTGTGTTACCAAGTGAACCAGCTAAATTATCTAATGTTAAAAAAATAGTTATTTCAAAAGATTAATTAATTTTAAAAGTTTTGCTAAATAAAGCAAGACTTTTTTTATGGAAATGTTGTTTGTTAAAAAAATAATTAACTATATTATAATTTATATTTTGGTTTTTTTATATCTGCTAATATTTGTTATAATTTAATTCACATAATTAAAAATCATATTAAGTTAGAGTGGGACTTACTCTACAATTCAAAAAAATATGATAGTGTGTTTTAACTTAGATGAGTATAGAAAAGAAAAAAATTCACAAATTGAACTAGAATAGTTATGTTTGGTGGTATTAATAATAATATGCTAGATAAGTTTAATGTAACTAATAAAATAAGTAAAAAAAGCATAATAATGTTAACAAATATAAAGATTTTCTGAAAATGAGAAATCTTTTTCTTTTTCTTTATAAAAAATAATGGTATAATTAATTAAAGTAGAGGTGTTTAGAATTGAAAAAGATTATTGTGTTGTTATGTATGATTATGTTGGTTGCTGGTTGTGGCAAGAAGGATGATAGTAAACTCATTATGGTAACTGAAGCAGGATTTGCTCCGTATGAATACTATTCTAATGGAGAAATAGTTGGTGTTGATGTTGACATAGCAAAAGAAATTGCTGCATCAATGGGAAAAGAATTAGTTATTAAAGATATTGCTTTTGATTCAATTATTAATGAAGTTAAAACTGGTAAAGCTGATTTTGGTGCTGCAGGAATAAGTTATAATGAAGAAAGAGCTAAGAATGTTGATTTTACAATTAATTATTCTACGAGTAAACAAGTTGTTATAGTTAAAAATGATAGTGGTATTACTAATATTGGCGATATAAATGGCAAAAAGATTGCTGTTCAACTAGGTAGTATTGCTGATACTTATGTAAGTAGTACTTATAAAGATGCAAGTGTTGTACGTCAAAAGAAGTATTTAGCTGCGATTGAAGACTTGAACACTGGTAAAGTTGATTGTGTTGTTATGGATTTATTACCAGCAGAACAAATTCTTAAAACTAATAGTGGTTTAAAAATATTGGATGGAGCTTTAGTGGAAGATAGTTATGGTATGATTGTTAAAAAAGGTAATAAAGAATTACTTGATAATATAAATAAAGTTTTAGAAAAGTTAAAAAATGAAGGAAAGATTGATGAATATATAATTAAACATACAGAAGAATAGGTGGTTATATGAGTAGCTTGTATGAGAAATTTTATGATAGTGTAATATATGATGATAGGTATAAATATATTTTTGAGGGATTATTTAATACGTTATTGATTGCATTTTTTGCCGTAATAATTGGTATAGTTATAGGTATTCTTATTGCACTGGTTAGACATAATTATGAAGTTAATAAAAAATTTAGAGTGTTAAATAAAATAGTAACTTGGTATGTAAATATTATTAGAGGTACACCGGTATTGTTACAACTTATGATAATATATTATGTTATTTTTAAAAGTGTTGATATAAGTATAATTATTGTTGGTGTTATTGCTTTTGGTCTTAATTCAGGAGCTTATGTTTCTGAAATTATTAGAAGTGGTATTAACTCAATTGATAAAGGTCAAATGGAAGCAGGTTTATCTTTGGGACTTAGCTATAATAAGACAATGTTTTATATAATTATGCCTCAGGCAATAAAAAATATTATGCCTGCTTTAGGTAATGAATTTATTACTTTGATTAAGGAAACGTCTACGGGTGCATACATTGGTATTATGGAACTTACTAAAGCAAGTGATATAATTGCATCTAGGACATATGATTATTTCTTTCCATTATTAATTATTGCAATTATATATTTACTTCTTACTTTAGGATTAACTAAGTTAGTTAATGTTTTAGAAAGGAGACTTAATAATGCTTAAGGTTAAAAATTTAAAAAAGAAATTTGATGATGTTAATGTTTTAAAAGGTATTAGTTTTGATGTTAATGATAGGGATATTGTAGCAATAGTGGGTCCATCTGGTAGTGGAAAAAGTACATTGCTTAGATGTTTAAATTTAATTGAAGTACCTACGAGTGGTGATATCGTTTTTGAAGGAAAGTCTTTGCTTGATAAGAAAACTAATTTATCACAAGTTAGGGAAAAAATGGGTATGGTTTTTCAATCATTTAATTTGTTTCCTCATTTAACAGTTTTAGATAATATGATACTTTCTCCGGTAAAGCTTGGAATTATGGGTAAGGGAGAAGCTAAAAGGAAGGCTTATGAATATTTGGAAATGATTGATTTAAAGGATAAGGCTTTAGAGTATCCGAATAAATTATCTGGGGGGCAGAAACAAAGAATTGCCATTGTTAGAACATTAATGATGAATCCAGATATTATATTATTTGATGAACCTACGAGTGCACTTGATCCTGAGATGGTTGGGGAAGTTCTTGATTTAATTAAAGATGTTGCAGCATCTGGTAAAACTATGATTATTGTTTCTCATGAAATGAATTTTGTAAAAAATGTATCAACAAGGGTATTATTTTTAGATGAAGGAAAACTAGAATTTAATGGGAGTACAAAAGAATTTTTCAAAAACAAAAATGATAGAATTAATAGTTTTTTAGCAAAAGTAAATAAATAAATTGAAATTAAATTGTTAATTTGTTATAATGATTATAGAATAAAAATAAGGAGGAAAGTAATGAACGCTATAAACGTTAGAAGTGAAATTGGACCTTTAAAAAAGGTATTGTTACATAGACCTGGTAATGAACTATTAAATTTAACACCAGATTCTTTAAGTAGATTGCTATTTGATGATATTCCTTTTTTACCTGAGGCTCAAAGAGAACATGATGAATTTGCCACAAGGCTAAAAGAAAATGGTATAGAAGTTGTTTATCTAGAAGATTTAATGGCTGATGTACTAAATCTAAATGGAGATGTTGAAGATAAGTTTATTAGACAATTTATCTATGAGGCTGGTATAACAACTCCGAAGTATAAGACACTTGTTTTTGATTATTTGAAGAGTTTTAATAATAAAAAAGAACTTGTGTTAAAAACAATGGAAGGGATAAAACTTGAAGAAATAAGTAGAGCTAAAAGAGATGTTGAAAAATCATTAGTTGACTTAGTTAGTGAAGAATCTGATTTTTTAGCAGATCCAATGCCAAATTTATATTTTACAAGAGACCCATTTGCTAGTGCTGGTAATGGTGTAATATTAAATAGAATGTATTCAGTAACTAGAAATAGAGAAACTATTTATGCTGAATATATCTTTAATTATCATCCAGATTTTAAAGGTATGATTGATAAGTATTATGATAGATATTTACCATATCATATTGAAGGTGGGGATGTACTTAATTTAAATAGTCATACTCTTGCTGTTGGTATTTCTCAAAGAACTGAAGCTGCAGCAATTGATGAACTCGCTAAGAATTGTTTTAAAGATCCTAATTGTAAGATTGATACAATACTTGCATTTAATATACCTGTATCTCGTGCATTTATGCATTTAGATACTGTATTTACTCAAATTGATTATGATAAATTTACATATCATCCAGGTATAATGGATACATTACAAGTTTTTGAAATAACTGAAGGAGATATTCCTGATTCTGATGAAGATTTAAATGTTGTTGAAGTAAATGGTTCATTAGAAGAAATACTTGAAAAATATTTAGGTAGAAAGATAACACTTATTCCATGTGCAGGTGGAGAAAAAATTAGTGCTGAACGTGAACAATGGAATGATGGAACAAATACATTATGTATTGCTCCGGGTGTAGTTGTAGTATATGATAGAAATAACATTACTAATAATATTTTAAGAGAACACGGATTAAAAGTTATTGAAGTTAGTAGTGCAGAACTTTCTCGTGGTAGAGGTGGTCCAAGATGTATGAGTATGCCTTTAGTTCGTGAAGATATTGATGAAGATACTATTAATGAAGAAGTGGTTTGTAAAGATGAAGCTATTCCATCAATTAAATTAGAAGATTTTATTAAGGTGGAAAATGTTAGTAAACCTGATTTAAGAGGTAGAAATTTCTTGACACTTCTAGATTATACACCAGAAGAAATTAGATATTTATTAGATTTATCTAAGGAATTAAAAGATAAAAAGAGAAATGGTGTAGAACATAGATATTTAAAGGGTAAAAATATTGTGTTGTTGTTTGAAAAGACTTCAACTAGAACTAGATGTGCATTTGAAGTTGCTGGATTGGATTTAGGTATGGGTGTTACTTACTTAGACCCAGGTGCATCACAAATGGGTAAGAAAGAATCTATTAGTGATACTGCAAAAGTACTAGGTAGAATGTATGATGGTATTGAGTATCGTGGATATGATCAAGCTATAGTTGAAGAACTTGCTAAAAATGCTGGTGTTCCAGTATGGAATGGCTTAACTACAGAATTCCATCCAACACAAATGCTTGCTGATGTAATGACCGTTGAAGAAAATTTTGGACATTTAAAAGGTATCAAACTGGTATTTATGGGTGATGCTAGAAATAATGTTGCTAACTCTTTAATGGTTGTATGTGCTAAAATGGGTATGCATTTTGTAGCATGTGGTCCTAAGAATTTATGGCCAGATGAAGATTTAGTTAATAAATGTAAAAATATAGCAATAGAAAATGGTGGTTCTATTGAAATGAATGATAATGTGATGGAAGCAACTAGAGATGCTGATGTTATTTATACAGATGTATGGGTTTCTATGGGAGAACCTGATGATGTATGGAATGAAAGAATTAATCTTTTGAAACCATATCAAGTTAATATGGATGTTATGAATAATGCAAGACCAGATGCTATCTTCTTACATTGTTTACCATCATTTCATGATTTAAATACAACTATTGGTAAAGATATTTATAATAAGTTTGGTTTAAAAGAAATGGAAGTTACAGATGAAGTATTTAATTCATCTAAATCAAAAGCATTTGATGAAGCTGAAAATAGATTACATACTATTAAAGCTGTAGTTTATGCAACAATGAGGAGCGATAATGAGTAAAATTGTTATTGCACTTGGAGGTAATGCTTTAGGTAAAAGTCCTCTTGAACAATTATCACTATTAAAAGATGTTGCAAAAATTATTGTTAAATTAGTTAAAAATGGTGAAGAAATAGTATTAACACATGGGAATGGTCCACAAGTTGGGCAAATAGCTTTAGGAATGGAGTACTCTTCAATTAATGGAGCAGGTACTCCGAAGGTTCCATTTCCGGAATGTGGAAGTATGAGTCAAGGTTATATTGGTTACCAATTGCAACAATGTCTTCAAAATGAAATGAAAAGAGAAGGTATTAGTAAAAATTGTGTAACTTTAATAACACAAGTTCTTGTTGATTCACATGATACTGCTTTTCAAAATCCAAGTAAGCCAATTGGAATGTTCTATAGTAAGGAAGAGGCTATGGAAATTGAAAAAGAAAAGGGTTATCAATTTGTTGAAGATGCAGGACGTGGGTATCGTAGAGTAGTACCATCTCCGATGCCAATAGATATTATTGAACATGATGTTATAAAAAATCTGGTTAATAATAATACACTTGTAATTGCTGCAGGTGGAGGAGGTATTCCAGTTGTTGATAATGGTGATGGACTTTATGGAGTTGAAGCCGTTATTGATAAAGATAGGACAGCCGCACTACTTGCAAAGCTTATTGGTGCAGATACATTATTGATTTTAACAGCAGTTCCAAAGGTTTCTATTCATTATAATACTGAAAATCAAATTGATTTAGATTTTATGAGTGTGAGTGAAGCAATGAGGTATATAAAATCTGGTGAGTTTGCTAAAGGAAGTATGCTTCCAAAAGTTGAAGCTTGCCTAGATTTTGTTAAAAATTCTCCGAATAAAGCGATTATAAGTTCTTTAGAAAAAGCAAGTGATGCTATAAATGGTATTACTGGTACTGTTATAAAGGAGGAAAAATAATATGGCAAATGCTAAGAAAAAGGCTAAAACAATGTTATCGTCTTTTTCAATTATTCTAATACTAATTTTTGGTCTTGGAATATTATCACATTTACTTCCAAATGCAAAATTCGTTGGTGAAGAAATTGTTAATGGAAGTGGTACTGTTGGAGCAACATTATCTCAAGTATTAATGGCTCCAATTAGTGGTTTTGAAAATGCTGTAGATGTAGGTATTTTCATTATGATACTTGGTGGAATGCTTGCAGTTGTTAATCAATCTGGAGCTTTAGAAACTGGTATTAAAGTTTTAGTACATAAATTGAAAGGTAAAGAAATTTGGTTAATTCCAATATTAATGACTATCTTTTCTATTTGTGGAACTACATATGGTATGTTAGAAGAAACTGTTGGGTTCTATGTTTTACTTGCTGCTACTATGATGGCTGCAGGAATGGATCCATTAGTAGGTTCTGCTATTGTATTACTTGGGGCAGGAACTGGTTGTTTAGGTTCTACTGTTAACCCATTTGCAACAGGTGTTGCACTTAGTTCTCTTCCAGAAGGAATTGCTGCAGATAATGGCTTAGTAATTTTAATTGCAGTATTCTTGTGGCTAACTTCATTAATAGTTTCAATTATATTTGTTATGAGTTATGCTAAAAAAGTTCAAAAAGATAAAGGTTCTACTTTCTTATCACTAAGAGAACAAAAAAATGCTGAAAATGCATTTGGTAATTTTGCTGAAGGGCAAAAAGAAGAACCTAAGTTATCTGGAAAACAAAAAGCTACATTAATAGTATTTGCTTTGGCTTTCGTGGTAATGATTATTGGATTTATCCCTTGGGGTGAATTTGGTGTTACATTATTTAAAGGCTGGAGTAATGTATTAACAGGAGCACCATTAGGTGAATGGTATTTCTATGATTCTGCATTATGGTTCTTAATTTTATCTATCATTATTGCTGTAATTAATGGTTTAGGTGAAAAAGGATATGTTGATGCATTTGTTTCTGGAGCTTCAGATATGGTTGGAGTTTTACTAGTTATTGCTATAGCAAGAGGAGCTAGTATATTAATGACTCAAACTCATTTAGATAATTATATTGTTTATAATGCTGCAGAAGCTTTATCTAAATTACCAGAAGTAGCATTCGTTCCACTTAACTATTTATTACATGTTATATTATCATTCTTAGTTCCATCATCAAGTGGACTTGCAACACTTTCTACTCCAATAATTGCACCAATTGCTGCACAACTTGGATATAGTGTTGAAGTTGCAATTATGACTATGGTTGCTGCGAATGGTTTAGTAAATTTAATTACTCCAACATGTGGTGCTATAATGGGTGGACTTGCTCTTGCAAAAGTAGAATATTCTACTTGGTTCAAATGGGCAATTAAAATTGTTATTGTTATTGGTGTATTAAATATATTTGTATTAAGTATATTTGGTTTAATCCTTTAATAGATATGAAAAACTCATCATTTGATGAGTTTTTTTAATGATGACTTTTAGAAAAACGTGAAATTTATTATCTTTTTGTAATATCTTATTCCGAAAAAATGAAAATTTTTAATGTTTTCGGAATAGGATTATTATTTTGTTCTCTTTAAATGATGGTAGCTTGAGTTTATTGTTGTTTGTAAGTCTTGTTCACTTTTTGGAGTTACTTTCATTATTATTTCTTTTAGAACTTTTTCATCAATTACTCTGTTACCTAGAGATTGTAGAGTAAATATTGTGAATAAGTCACTTGATAAGTTTAGATTAAATGTTTCTTTTAGACGCCTTAGTCTTTGAATGATGAATTTTTTATAAAATATTGATTCAGTGTCATCTTTAAGTAAGTGTTTAAAGTTACTTAATATAAAGAAATAAGGACTTAGTTCTGGTACTAGGTTGTTTTTTTCTTTTATATATTTATCTATGATTGGTGGAACTAAAAAGTTGGTGATACTGTTTTGATGTAGGGTATCTAAATCATTTGATAGAGAATCCCAGCAAATATCAATATCATAAATTCCATCAATTTTATACTTTTCATCTTTAAGATAAATCATGATTGATGAGTGACCAGCTTCTTCAATTTTTGAAGCCCAATTTATTCGATCAGCTTTTAGATTTAGGGCATCTGCATACATTAAAAAAAGGTTAGTATATCCTGCACAAACTATTTTTTCTCCCTTTAGTATTTGAGAAACACTTCTACTTTTATTGATATCTTCATTTATACCTTCTTCATTGTATGGTTTTTGTTTTAATAAATTATAGATATAGTATGTTGCTTCAGCGGGTGAATAATTCTTATCTTGTATTTCTTTTAAATCACTACATATTGTTTGATACATCATTAACATATCTTTAAGATTTATTATTTCAGTGTGAGTATATTTATCTTGGAAACACACGTTATCGTGTATTAATGGATTAGTAATTAATGTTAATTTATCTTGAAAAGATAGCTTTGATACTTGTAAAATAATATTTCTTTTTTGCTTAAGTAATAATTTTGGTACATCATTTAGTGACATAATTGGGATGTGTATTGGTGCATCATCAAGACTATTAAGTAAATCTTTTCTTCTTAATAATTTTTTTATTTCATCTTCTGAATTAAATATAGAATCAAAATCATCTTTTGTTAATTCACGACGTTTTAAAAATGCAAGATATTCCTTGGTATTTTTAAATATTAATTGTAGTTCATTTTCATCTTCGTAATACGTAGCTATTTTTTCTACGTTTTGTTTTTTGTTAATAATAATTTGTAATTTCATAATACCCCCGTTTTGTAGTATATATTCTAACATAGGTTTGTGTATATGTCAAATTAATATTTACAAAGTTTTTAGTTTTTGATAAAATAATTATGGAGGATAAAAAATGAAGACGATTGAAGAAATGGATTTAAAAAATAAATGTGTGGTATTAAGAAGTGATTTTAATGTTCCAGTGGAAAATGGAGTTATCAAAGATAATTCGAAGATTTCTAAGGAATTACCTACGATTAAGTATTTGCTTGATAATAATTGTAAGGTTGTAATACTTAGTCATTTTGGAAGAATTAAAAAAGAAGAAGATAAGAAAAAAAATAGTTTAAAAGTTGTTGCTATGGAACTTGCTAATTTACTAAAAAAAGAAGTTAAGTTTATTGACAATTGTTATGGTGAAAAGGTTAGAGAAATGGTTTTATCATGTAATTTAGGTGATGTTATTTTACTTGAAAATACCAGATTTATGGATGTTTTTGAAAAACGTGAAAGTGGAAATGACTTAGAACTAGCTAAATACTTTGCTTCTTTAGGTGATATATATATTAATGATGCTTTTGGTTCAATGCACAGAGCTCATGCATCAACTGCTGGTATTTGTAAGTATTTACCTCATGCTATTGGCTTTTTAGTAATGGATGAACTTAAACATTTAGAAATACTAGTTAAAGATACACCTCATCCTTTTGGTGTTTTTATGGGGGGAGCTAAAGTTGATGATAAATTGCCAATTATTAAATCTTTGTTAGAAAGATGTGATTATTTATTGGTAGGTGGTGGTATTGCCAATTCATTTTTGAAAGCAAAGGGTGCTGATGTTGGAAACAGTATCGCAACTGATGATAAAGATATATTAAATGAACTTGCTGATTTAATGGAAGCATATAAGAAAAAAATAGTTTTGCCGATAGATTTTACAATAGATGATGGAATTATATATGACTTAGGTAATAAAAGTATAGATATGTTTAAAAAGTATATTGATATGTGTGAAGTAATATTTGTAAATGGAACATGTGGTAAGTTTGAAGATGAAAGATTCATCGAAGGAACTCAAAATTTATTTAACGTGTTACTTGAAAGTGGTAAAAAAGTTATCATTGGTGGTGGAGATACAGCAAGTGCTGTTAAAAAGTTAGGATTTAATAATAAATTTTATTATGTATCAAGTGGAGGCGGAGCTACTTTAGAATATATCGCAGATAAAAATCTTAAAGCATTAGAATGGATGGAATAAAATGAAATATTTAGTTTGTAATTTTAAAAATAAATTACTTAAAGAAGATATTATAAAATATAATAATAGACTTGGAGACATTGAAACAAAAGTAAAGTTAGTTTTAATTCCTCCGGTATGTTATTTATCAATGTTTGATAAGAATGGTTATGAACTTGGGGTTCAGGATATAAGTTCATTTATGGATAAAACTATAACTGGAGAAATTGAAGCTTTTCAAGTAAAGAGCCTTGGAGTAACATATGTTATTATAGGTCATAGTGAAAGAAGAAACTATAAACATGAAATAAATATTGATTTTATAAACAAGATTAATAACGCTAACGAAGTTGGTTTAAAAGTAATATATTGTATTGGTGAATCATTATCTGATAGAGAAAATGGTAATACTTATATGGTACTTGAAAAACAAATAAGTGAAGTACTTAATAATGTTAGTCTTAAAAATATTATGATTGCATATGAACCTGTTTGGGCAATAGGTACCGGAGTAACTCCGGAAATTGATGAAATAAATGAAACAATTAATTTTATAAAAAAAACGATAATGGAAAAATATGAATATAAGGTGGATTGTTTATATGGTGGTAGTGTTAATAACGAAAATATAGAGTCTTTATGCAAAATTAAAAATATTAATGGCTTTTTAGTAGGTGGAGCATCATTGGACGTAACAAAAGTTAAAGATATATTGGTTGAAATGGAGAAGTAAAACACTTCTTCTTTTTAAATATAACTTTTTCGACATAATTTTACATAGATATACAAAACTAGACATAGTTTGGCAAAAGTTTTTGTAGCTTTTTAGGTATTAGTGTCTTATAATGAGGTTGTAGGGATGAAAATAAGTTTTTTATACGAAAGGGAAAATTATGAAAAAACAATTTAGGGTAGTGGTTGTAGATGACAATGAAACGCTTATTAAGAGTGTAAAAGATTACTTTAAGAATAGTGAGGCAGTAAGTGTTGTTGGGGGATTTACTGATGGAAGATGTGCTGTTGATTATTTACTGAACAATAAAAATTCATATGATTTAGTTATGTTAGATTTGATTCTTACGCATTATGATGGACTTAAAATACTTGAGGAAATGAAACATCACAATATTGAAAAGAAAATTATGGTTTTATCAAGTTTTAAAGATGATTTTACAATTAAGAGAGCACAAGTACTCGGAGCAAGTTATTTTATGCTAAAACCAATCGACATGGATGTAGTAAATAATAGAATTAGTGATTTAATAGCACATAAAGATGAAGTTTTAGATTTAAAAAGTGAAAAGTTAGAATTAGGTGTAAGTAGCATGCTTCATGATTTAGGAATACCCAGCCATGTTCGAGGTTATCAATATATCAGAGAAGGAGTACTCTTATTATATAGAGATGAAGAAGCATCAGTCTTGGTTACTAAAGAAATATACCCGAAGATTGCCGATAAATACCAAACCACATCTAGCAGAGTTGAAAGAGCAATACGACATGCAATAGAGATAAGTTGGACTAGAGGTGATATTAAACTTATGGAGGACTTGTTTGGTAATAGTATCGATTTTGACCGTAGTAGACCTACAAATTCGGAATTTTTAACAACGTTAGCAGATAGATTTAAGCTAGATAATAAAGAAATGGTATTTTAGCTTCCTGTTTACACAGGGGCTTTTTTGTTGTATTTTTTGGGGTCATGTATTATAATAAGGTTATGAAGGTGATTATAAATGAAAAAAATATTAACTATTATATTAGATGGTTTTGGTTATCGTGAAGAAGAAAAAGGTAATGCAATACTTGCTGCTCACATGAAAACTTTCACTGAATTATGGAATAAGTATCCTCATGCTTTGCTTGAAGCTAGCGAAGAGGCTGTTGGTTTATCAAAAGGTCAAGCTGGTAATAGTGAAGTAGGTCACATGACAATTGGTGCAGGTAGATTATTAAAACAAAGTGAAATGTTAGTTAATGATTTTTTGAAAGAACCTGATATGGAAAATGCTAATGTTATCAAACTTTTAGAAAACAAAGATAAAGATGTTCATATCATGGGATTATGTAGTGATGGAAATATTCATGCTGGTGTAGATGATTTTTTAAGTATGTATAAATTCTTAATTGATAATGGATTTACTAAGATACATTTTCATTTAATAACAGATGGTAGAGATACTGGTGTCCATGATGCAATGAAATATATTAATATGATAAAAGATATTATTGTAGAATATGGTGTTGGTGATATTGTTAGTATTTGCGGAAGATATTATGCAATGGATAGAGATGAAAATTGGGATAGAACAAAAGCTTATTATGATTTGGTAGTAGGTGGTAAAGGATTAAGTTCAATCAATATTGAAAAAAGTATCAATAGTAGTTACGAAAAAGGCATTACTGATGAATTCATTAAACCAATTATATGTAGTAAAAATACAATAAAAAATGGTGATATAATTATGTGGATGAATTATAGAGCAGATCGTGCTAAACAAATTTTATCTTCAATAGTTAACTGGAGTACATTTGAAGGATTTAGTACAGAAAATATGAAAGATACTTTAGTATTTAGTTTCTTACCAGTTGATAAAAAAATTAAAACGTATAATTTAATTGAGCCAGTTGTAGTTAAAAATTCATTAGGTCTATATTTAAGTGAACTTGATTTTACTCAAGCTAGAATTGCTGAAAGTGAAAAATTTCCACACGTTACTTACTTCTTTGATGGTGGTGTTGATGGCAAGATAAAAGGCTGTGATAAATTTCATATTCCATCACCAAGTGTTGCAACATATGATTTAAAACCGGAAATGAGTTGTGTTGAAGTTACAAAAAGAGTAATTCTTTCAATGAATAATGATTATGATTTCATTTTAGTTAATTTTGCTAACCCAGATATGGTTGGTCACACTGGTAATATGGATGCTGCAACTAAGGCTTGTATGGCGGTTGATATGTGTTTAAATAAAATAATGGAAAAGGCAGAAGATAATTTTTATAAAGTAGTTATTCTTGCGGATCATGGTAACGCTGATATAATGATTAATGATGATGGTAGTATTTGTACAACTCATACTACTAGTGTTATTCCTTTTATATTATGTGATGAAAAGGTTAAGTTACAAAAAACTGGTTCACTAGTTAATGTTGCACCGACGATTCTTGATTACATGGATATAGCTATTCCAAAGGAAATGGAAGGAACAGAATCATTAATTATTGAATAATTATAAGGAGGTTTTATGTTTTATTATAAAGTAGATGGCAATAAAATATTTAAATATGAAGTTAGTTATGATTTAGAAATTGTAAAAAAATTACAAAAAGATTTAGCTAATGATTGTAGTATAGAAAAGGAATATACTTATTCTTCGGTTGGGGTACCTCATAGAGCTAAGAATGTAAAATATAAAAAATTTGAATATAAATTTGTGGATACTCGATATGATTTTTATGGTGATGATGATATTTATGAAGTAAATACAATTGAGTTAATAACACCCCCACTTTATAATTTGATTGAAGAAATTTTAAATGGAAATGTTTTAGCTTTAGAAAAACTATTTGCAAAAAAAATAGATTTGAAAGAAAAAAATGTTAAAGATGTCGATTATTACCAAGTAGCTTTTCAACATTTATTTAAAGTTACTTTAGTTGATGCAATGGATTTAGAAATGTATGAAAAGTTATTAGAATTTGTTAATTCACCAAAACTTAAAAATAAAAATGACTATAGCTTAGTTCTTAATAAAGGTAAGAAAAAATAGGTGAGGTTTTATGTATTATTTTAAAGTAATTGATGAGTATGTATATAAATTTAAGGTTAATTATGATTTAGCAAGTGTGCAAAAATATCTTTATTATTTAGCAATTGATTTAGGTAAAACTGTGCATAGCAATTATGTTACAGAAAAACCACATAAAAATGCTGATAAAATTTATAAGACATATAATGTTAAATATTTTGGTAAAAGTAAAGATTTTAAACCATTATTTGAAGTGAATTGTGAAGAAGTAGTTAGACCTAGTCTATATAAATTAATTGAAAAAATAATTAATGGTGATAATAAAGCTTTAGAAGAACTATATGATTATAAGGTTGAAAATAATGGTAATAAAAGAGACGTTAATTTTTACTATAGTATATTTAGGGATTTATTTAGTTTTGAATTTATTGATAAGATGAATTTAGAAATGTATAATGAAGCAAGAAAATTTATGGAACTTGAACAATTAGAATACAATAGGGGAAAAGAAAGGTAAGGTAAAAATGTATTATTACTCTGTTGGTGAAGATGTAATAAAGAAATATAGGGTTATTTTTAGTGTTGATAGTTTAAGGAATATAGAAAAAGATTTAATAAAGGATTGTAATATAGAAAGATGTAATTGTTATATGACATATGGGTTACCCCATAGAAGTGTTGGAATAAACTATAAAAAATTTGAATATGAAAAAATTGGAATTAAAGAAGACTTTTATGGTGATTTAGACATATATGAAGTAAATACTATTGAATTAATTAATCCTTATTTATATGAAGTAATTGAAAAAATAATTGGGGGTAATACTAATTCTTTAGAAGAACTTTTTAGTTATAAAGTAGAATGTGTTAATGAAAAAGAAAAAAATATAACTTATTATGTAGACTTATTTCAACGTGAATTTAGTTTTGAATTAATTGATACATTAGATTTAGATATATATAATAAGGTTTGTGAATTTTTGGGACTTAATAAATTAAAAAATAAAGAGATAAATTTAGTATGTAATTTAGTGAAAAGTTGATATAAAATATATTGACTTTTTTTGTGTTTTAGTCTATCCTTATTATAGGAGGATAGAAATGAAAAGAAAGAAAAAAGGGTTCACATTAATTGAATTAATTGCTGTAGTTGTGGTTCTTAGTTTAGTAGTTGCTTTATCTAGTGCGATATTTATAAGTGTTAGAAAAAATATACTTAAAAAAGATTATGATAATTTAGTAACATACTTAGAAGCTAAGGCTCAAGAATATGCTAATAAAACTAATATTACAACAATTAGTGTTGAAGACCTAATCAAAGAAGGGGTAATTAAACCTGATGATCAAAGTGATATATATAACCCTCAGAATAATGAAAGTATGAATTGTTATATTATTAAAAGTACTTTTGAGGATGGACAATATGTATCAAAACTTAGTGAAGATTTAGGTAAGAGTGATGGTAAATGTAATACATATGAAAAAACTAGTGCTTTTCAAATGTGTGTATTAGATAGCAATGGTAATTGTGATGCTTTATCAAGTGATGAGTGGTTTAAAGATGATGTTACACTAGCTATTAAATATAGTAATGGTAAGGTTGTAGAAAATGCATCATTTAATTGGACAAGTACAAGTGGTTTATCAAGTACTGAAAGTAAGATATTAACAAACACTGAAGATGCTTTAGTAAATATGAGTACTTATCGTTGTGAAGTTACAATTGATCAAGAAGATGGTAAAAAATTACAAGGAGAAGTTAGTAATGTAGTTGGTATTGATAAACAATTCCCAGTTATTGAAGAAGCTAAATATGATACAAATTGGGCTCCATCAAAAGAAGTTGTAATTAGTGCAACTGATATGACTGGTTCAGGAATTAAAGGTTATTCTTTTGTAGGTGAAAATGAAGATTGTGGTAAGTACCAAAGTGATAATAAAAAAACTTATACATCTACAGGAACCTATAAATATTGTGTAAGTGATAATGTTGGTAATGTAACTACTGAAACATTTACAATTGAAAGAATTGATAGTGCTACACCAAAGAATCCAGAAATTAGTGCTAGTGATGGAATTAGTTCTGGTAAGTGGCATACAGGTAACCCATTTACTTTAACATTTAGTAAAGGTATGGGCGAAGAAAGTAAGAGTGAAGTTAAGTTCTATTATGGAACTAATGCTAATAATTTAAATAATATTGGTAATAGTTTAGGTAACATATCAACTAATTATAATAGACAAACAATTTATGTTAAAGCATGTAATGAAGCTGGTAAATGTAGTGGAATAAGTTCTTATAAAGTATATTATGATAATACTCCACCTCATTATGTTAGTGGTGGTTCTATAGGAGCTGGTTCAATTAGTAAACCAAGGTATGAAGATAATACTGGAGGCTCTGGTAATATAACTGTTTATGTTTGTGCAACAACTGGTGGAACTCCTTCTAAAAATAGTAGTTGTTTCTCATCAGTATCAACATCATTTAGTTATTCTTGTGGTACAACTTATACATTATATAGTTATGCTAAGGATGGTGCTGGTAATACTTCAAATGTAATGTCACATAATACTTATTATGAAGCTTGTTATGTTCCTGATCCAGATCCTGATCCAACTCCAAGTCGTCCTTCAGGTGGAGGTTCTCATCGTCCATCAGGCGGATCTTCAGGTGGAGGTTCTAATTGTGATGCTACTTGTCAAATGAAACAAAATTCTGAAAAATGGTGGGACATTGAAAATAATAATTCAATGTCTGAAGCTGAAAAGAAAGCTAAACAAGATGAGTTGCATAAACAAAATCAAGATCTAGCAAATGGTAATAAAGATTGTAAGGGTTCTTGTGGTTATACCAGTGGAAATGGTAAATGGACTGACTCAAATGGTAAACCATTATATGATACAAGTAATGGAAAAAAACCATAATAGAATAAGGAGGAAATGTGAAAAAAATTATTATTACAGCATGTGTTAGTATTTTATTAACACTTGGTTGTGTATTTTTAACTAATAAGTTAGAAAGTAATAAACATAATAACTTAATAGCTGAAAGAGGTATTAAAGATGTTAAAGAAGTTGATTATACATTACCTAAATTTGTTGTTTCAATTAGTGGTATATATGATAGTACTTTAACAAATGAAGATATCAAAGATTTAAAAACTTATGAAATAGCTGCTGTTATGGATGAATCTTATGAAAATGAATACCATACTTATAAAGGTGTTAAAATGTTAGATATTTTAAATTACTATGGTATTGATGACTTTAATAAAGTTTATTTCAAGGCTAGTGGTAAACTTCAAGTTGAATTTAGTAAAGAAGAAATAACTGATGATATGTATTTTGTGTTTACAAAGGATGGAAAGAGTATTAAAAGTGGTGAATCAGGTGGTTTATTAATTCCATCAATAAATGCTAGATATAGTATTACAGATGTTGTTACATTCTCATTTGAATAAAAAATTGAACTATTGATAATCAATAGTTCTTTTTGTTTGGTATAATATTTTTAATAAAATGTAAGTTTTTACTTGATTTTTCATATACTTTAATGCTATAATTATAGTCGTATGACTGCGGAGATGTGCGAGGTTACCGATACACTAGGATGAGTTGGTAGTTATAACTAGTGAAAAGGATAACTTGTACGGAGTATGTCTATACTAGATATAGGCGAAAGGAGGACATGAAAGAATGTCAAAAGATAAAGTTAGAATTAATTTGAAAGCATATGATCATCAATTACTTGATGTTGCTGCTGGAAAAATAGTTGAAACTGTTAAAAGAACTGGTGGCGAAATTTCTGGACCTGTTCCACTACCAACAGAAATTGAAAAAGTTACAGTGTTAAGAGCAGTTCACAAATATAAAGATGCGAGGGAACAATTCGAAAGAAGAACTCATAAGAGACTTATCGATATTAAAAAACCAAGCAAAGAAACTATCGATGCATTACAACACTTAGATATACCAAGTGGTGTTGATGTAAATATCAAATTATAAGAGAAGGAAGGAAGAAAATTATGAAAGGAATCTTAGGACGCAAAGTTGGAATGACTCAAGTATTTACTAAGGAAGGTAAACTTATTCCTGTTACAGTTATTGAAGTTGAACCTAATGTAGTAATGCAAGTTAAGACTGTTGAAAATAATGGTTATAATGCTATTCAACTTGGTGTATTCGAAAAGAAAGAAAAACAAGCAAACAGACCAGAAATGGGAAATGCTAAAAAAGCAAATACTACTCCTAAGCGCTACTTAAAAGAAATAAGAGATGTAGAATCAACTTATAATATTGGTGATACAATTAGCGCTGATGTATTTAATGTTGGAGAAATCGTTGATGTAACAGGTACAAGTAAAGGTAAAGGTTTCCAAGGGGTTATCAAACGCCATAACCAATCTCGTGGACCAATGACTCATGGTTCTCATTATCATAGAAGACCAGGATCACTTGGTACTATGTTACCAAAAAGAGTTTTGAAAGGTAAAAAGTTAGCTGGACACATGGGTGTTGATACAGTGACTATTCAAAACTTAGAAATAGTTGAAGTAAATGTAAATGAAAACTATATTTTAGTTAGTGGAAATGTTCCAGGTGCAAAAAATTCTTTAGTATTAATTAAGACTGCTGTTAAAAATAGCAGAAAGGAAGAACCAAAAGAAATTCTTACATATGTGGAAGAATCTGTTGTTGATGAAGTAGTTGATACTCCAGAAGTTACAGAAGAAGCTGCAGAAGTAGTTACAGATGCTAAAGAAGATGCTAAGGAAGAAGAAAGTAAGTAATACTTGCTTAGAAAGGATTTAAAATGACAAAGATAAGTGTTAAGAACCTAAATGGTGAAAAAGTAAAAGATTTAACATTAAATGATAGTATCTTTAAGATTGAAGTAAATGATGATGCATTAAAGAAAATGATCCGTTTACAATTAGATGCTACTCGTCAAGGAACAAGAAAAACTAAAAATAGAAGCGAAGTTTCTGGTGGTGGAAGAAAACCTTGGAAACAAAAAGGAACTGGTAGAGCTCGTCAAGGTAGTATAAGAGCTACTCAATGGGTTGGCGGTGGAGTACCATTTGGTGTTAGTAACCGTGACTATAGTTTCAAAATTAATAAAAAAGAAAGAGTACTTGCATTAAAGAGTGCTTTATCTCTAAAAGTATTAGAAAAAGCTTTAGTAGTTGTTGATAATTTCAATATGGAAAGTACTAAAACTAAAGATGCATTAAAAATGTTAGATGCATTAAAACTTGAAGATAAAGTATTATTTATTACAAGTGATGATGCTGCTAACCTTTATTTAGCAACTAGAAATTTACCAAATTGCTTAGTTATATATGCTGATGAAATTAATGTATATGACTTAGTAAATGCTGATGTAGTTGTTATGGATGAAGAAGCAGTTAATAAAATAAAGGAGGTGCTTAAATAATGAGACATTATTCTGATGTTATCATTGCACCAGTTATTACTGAAAAGTCTATGGCTAATAGACAAGCTAATGTTTATACATTTAAAGTAGCTAAAGATGCTACAAAGAATGAAATTAAAAATGCAGTTGAAGAAGCTTTTAAAGTTAGTGTTAAAAATGTTAATACATTAAATACTAAATCAAAAAGAAGAAGAGTTGGAAAATATGCTGGAAGAACTAAGACTTATAAAAAAGCAATAGTTACTTTAGCTGAAGGCTCTTCAATAGAAATATAAGTTGGGAGGAAAAGAATTATGGCTATAAAACATTATAAACCAACGACTAATGGTCGTCGTGGAATGAGTACACTAAAAAATGAAGAAATAACTAGTTCTACTCCTACTAAATCATTATTAGTTAAGAAAAGTAAAACTGGTGGAAGAAATAATCAAGGTAAAATGACAGTTCGTCACATTGGTGGTGGAGAAAAAAGAAAATACCGTATAATTGATTATAAAAGAAATAAACTTGGTGTTACTGGTCGTGTTGCTACAATTGAATACGATCCAAATAGAAATGCAAACATTGCATTAATAAATTATAAAGATGGGGAAAAGAAATACATTATTGCTCCTAATGGATTAAAAGTTGGAGCTATCATTGAAAATGGTGAAACAGCTGATATTAAAGTAGGTAATGCATTACCACTTAAAAATATTCCAGTTGGTACAATGGTTCACTGTATTGAATTACAACCTGGTAAGGGTGCTGAAATTTGTAGAAGTGCTGGAGCTGGAGCTCAAATTCTTGGTAGAGAAGGAAAATATGTAATGCTTCGTTTACAATCAGGTGAAACAAGACTTGTGCTTGGAACTTGTGTTGCAACAGTAGGTATTGTTGGAAATGAAGATTACAAACTAGTTAACTTAGGTAAAGCTGGTAGAAAACGTCATATGGGAATCAGACCTACTAATCGTGGTTCTGTAATGAACCCTAACGATCACCCTCATGGTGGTGGAGAAGGTCGTGCTCCAATAGGACGTAAGAGTCCAATGACACCTTGGGGTAAACCTGCACTTGGTGTTAAAACTCGTAAGAACAAAAAGAAAAGTGAAAAGCTTATAGTAAGTAGAAAGGCTAAGAAATAGGAGGAAAAATGGCAAGAAGTTTAAAAAAAGGACCTTATGTTGAAGAATCACTTATGAAAAAGGTTCAAGAAATGAATAAAGGTAATAAAAAGACAGTTATTAAGACTTGGTCAAGAAGATCTACTATTTTTCCTGACTTTGTTGGTCACACTATAGCTGTTCATAATGGAAAAGATTTTATTCCAGTATATATAACAGAAGACATGGTTGGACATAAATTAGGAGAATTTTCACAAACTCGTAAATTTACTGGCCATGCAGGTAATAAGTAGGAGGTAACATGGAAGCATATGCAATTCATAAAAATGCTTTAATTAAGCCAAGACTTGCTAGAATGACAATGGACTTAATTAGAGGAAAAGACGTTGAAACTGCTAGAGGTATATTAGAAAATACTAATACTAAAGCTAGTAGATTAATTCTTAAAGTTTTAAATTCAGCTGTTGCTAATGCCGTTAATAATAATGGTGCAAATGAATCTGAACTTAGAATTAGTGAATGTTACATTAATCCAGGACCTGTTTATAAGAGAATTAAATTTGCAAGTCGTGGGAATGTAGATCGCCATGATAAGAGAAGTAGTCATATTACTGTTAAAGTAACTGATGATGCGAAGGGAGTTAAGTAATAATGGGACAAAAAGTAAATCCTATAGGATACAGACTTGGTGTTAATAAGACTTGGCAAAGTACTTGGTATTCTAAAGATAATTATCAAAAGTATTTAATTAATGATATTAGAATCAGAGAATATTTAGAAAAAAATCTAAAAGAAGCTGCTATTGCAAGTGTTATTGTTGATAGAAAAAATAATAAATGTGAAGTAAGTATCTATACTGCTAAACCTGGTGTTATCATCGGACGCGGCGGAGAAGATATTGAAAAATTAAGAAAGAAATTATCTAAATTAGTTGGTGAAGAAATTTATATCAATATAGTTGAAGAAAAGAATCCTGATTTAAATGCATCACTTGTTGCTCAAAACATAGCTAATCAAATAGCTGCAAGAGCACCATTTAGATCTGCACAAAAAAGAGCTATCAGAAACGTAATGAAAGCTGGAGCTAAAGGATGTAAAACTGCTGTATCTGGTAGACTTGGTGGAGCTGAAATGGCAAGAACTGAAGGTTATACTGAAGGAACTGTGCCACTACACACTATCAGAGCTGATGTTGATTATGCAATAGCTGAAGCAGATACAACTTATGGTAAAATTGGTGTTAAAGTTTGGATTTATAAAAATGAAATTCTTCCAGCTAAAAAGACTGTGAAGGGAGCTGATAAAAATGTTAATGCCAAAAAGAACTAAATATCGTAAGAGTCATAGAGTAAGTTATGACGGAAAAGCAAAAGGTAATACTGAACTACATTTTGGTGATTATGGTCTAGAAGCTTTAGAAGGCGGATGGATTTCAGCTCGTCAAATAGAAGCTGCTCGTATTGCTATGACACGTTATATGAAACGTGGTGGTAAAGTATTTATTAACATATTCCCACATATGCCAAGAACTAAAAAACCTCTTGAAACTCGTCAAGGTAAAGGTAAAGGTTCTGTAGATGAATGGGTAGCAGTAGTAAAAAAGGGAAAAATTATGTTTGAAATTAGTGGTGTTGAAGAAGCTGTTGCTCGTGAAGCTTTAAGACTTGCTTCTCACAAACTATCTGTTAAAACAAAATTTGTTAAAAAAGAAGAAGTAAAGGATGGTGATTCTCTTGGAAATTAAAGAACTTAGAAAGTTATCTACTGAAGATTTAGTTAAAAAGATTAAAACTACAAAAGAAGAATTATTTGCAAAGAGAATGCAACATGCAAATGGTACTTTAGAAAAACCTGTTGAACTTAAGGTTCTAAGAAGAGATGTTGCAAAAATGAAAACTATTCTTAAAGAAAGAGAAATTGATGGAGGTAATAAATAATGACAGAAAAGAAACAAGAATTAATTGGTAAAGTTGTTAGTGCATCTAATAACAAAACAATAACTGTTAATGTTGAAACATCAAAAAGACATCCTTTGTATAAGAAAAATGTTAAATATTCAAAGAAATATGCTGCTCATGATGAAAACAATGAAGCAAAAGTAGGAGATACAGTAAAGATTAGAATGACTAGACCATTATCTAAAACTAAAAGATATGAACTAGTAGAAATTTTAACTAAAGCTGTTATCCTTTAGGAGGTATTATTATGGTAATGCAAGAAAGTAGATTAAAAGTTGCTGATAACTCAGGAGCTAGAGAACTTTTAGTTATTAGAGTTCTTGGTGGATCTAAAGTTAAATATGGTAATATCGGGGACGTAGTTGTTGGAACAGTTAAAAAAGCTATTCCTAACAGTCCAGTTAAAAAAGGTAAAGTTGTTAAAGCTGTTATCGTAAGAAGCGTTGAAGGCGTTAGAAGAAATGATGGTTCTTATATCAAATTTGATGATAATGCATGTGTATTAATTAAGGATGATAAATCACCAATTGGTACTCGTGTTTTAGGACCTGTTGCTAGAGAGCTAAGAGAAAATGATTATATGAAGATTGTTTCTCTTGCTTCAGAAGTGTTATAGGAGGCAAATATGAAAGTTAAAGTTGGAGATATGGTAAAAGTAATTGCTGGTGCTGATAAAGGCAAAACTGGCAAAGTTATTAAAACATTAAAGACTGAATCTAAAGTAGTTGTTGAAGGTGTACATATTGTTAAAAAACATAGTAAACCTACAAGTATGAATGATAAAGGTGGAATATTTGAAATTGAAGCTCCTATTCATGTATCAAATGTTAAAGTAATTGATGAAAAAGAAGTAAAGACTACTAAAAGGGTTGAAAAAGTAGAAGAAAAGGCTGAAAAGAAAGCTAAAACTTCTAAGAAAGGAAGTAAGTAAGTATGAGTAATTTTAAAAAATTATATGATGAAAAAATTGTTCCAGAATTAATGAAAGAACATAATTATACTACTATTATGGCAGTACCTAAGTTAGAAAAAATTGTTATTAACATGGGTGTTGGTGAAGGTAGTAAAGATGAAAAATATATTACTGCTGCTGTAAAAGACTTAGAAGCTATTAGTGGACAAAAATGTGTTGTTACAAAAGCTCGTAAATCAATTGCTGGATTTAAATTAAGAGAAGGTCAACCTGTTGGTGTTAAAGTAACATTAAGAGGAGAAAATATGTATAACTTCTTTGAAAAGTTAGTTAAAATTGGACTTCCTCGTGTAAGAGATTTCCGTGGAGTTTCTGGACATGCTTTTGATGGTAAAGGAAACTATACTATTGGTATTAAAGAACAACTTATATTCCCAGAAATTGAATATGATGAAGTTTTAAAAGTACGTGGTATGGATATTATATTCGTTACTACTGCAAATAGCAATGAAGAAGCAAAGAGTTTATTAAAAGGCTTTGGAATGCCTTTTAAGAATTAAGGAGGACACTATGGCAAAGAAAAGTATGATTGTTAAAAATCAAAGAAAACCTAAATTTTCAACACGTGCTTACACAAGATGTAATCGTTGTGGAAGACCTCACGGAGTACTTAGAAAATATGGAATTTGCAGAATTTGTTTTAGAGAATTAGCAAATGAAGGTAAATTACCTGGTGTTAAAAAATCTAGTTGGTAGAAGGAGGATAAAGATGTTTGTACAAGATAAAATAGCAGATATGTTAACTCGTATTCGTAATGCTAATCAAATGAGATATGCAACTGTTGAAGTTATTGGTACTAAAATGACTTTGGGTATTGCTGAAATACTTAAGAGTGAAGGTTACATTGCAGATTATGTATATGAAAAAAATAGCAATGGTGATAAATTAACTTTAACACTAAAATATGGTCCTAAGAAAGAAAGAGTTATAACTGGACTAAAAAGAATTAGTAAATCTGGTTTAAGAGTTTATGCTAAAGTGGATGAAATTCCTCGAGTTCTAAACGGACTAGGTATTGCTATAATCTCAACTTCTGAAGGTTTAATGACTGATAAAGAAGCTAGAGCTAAAAAGTTAGGAGGCGAAGTTCTTGCCTATATATGGTAAGTTATTATGAGTAGAATAGGTGAAAGAAAAATCGTTATTCCTGATGGTGTAACAGTTAGTGTTAATGGATGTGAAGTTACAGTTAAGGGATCTAAAGGTGAACTTAAAATAAATGTAAGTGAACTTGTTAATGTAGTTGTTTGTGATGGTGTTGTTTTAACAAAACAAGTTAAAAATACTAAAACAGCTAATATGATGCAAGGTACTACTAATTCATTAATTAGTAATATGATAACAGGTGTTTCTAAAGGTTATGATAAAGGATTAGAAGCTGTAGGTGTTGGGTATAGATTCCAAGTTAGTGGTAATAAAATTACTATTAATGCAGGTTATTCTCATCCAGTAGTTATGGAAGCACCAGCTGGTTTATCAGTAACTAGTGAAAGTAATACTGAAATTACTATTCATGGTATTGATAAACAAAAAGTATCTGAATTTGCGGCTAATGTTCGTAAGGTAAGAGAACCAGAACCATACAAGGGTAAAGGTATTCGTTACAAAGGTGAACATGTTCGTCGTAAAGATGGAAAGAAAGCGGCATAGGGAGGAGTTAAATTATGATAAAAAAAGAAGCTAATAATAAAGCACGTATTAGACGTCATGAAAGAGTTCGTAAGACTATAAGTGGAACTAAAAATGTGCCAAGACTTAATGTATTTAGATCTAATAAAGGTATTTATGCTCAAGTTATTGATGATGTAGCTAAGACTACCCTTGCTAGTTCTTCAAGTTTAGAATTAAAACTTGCAAATGGCGGTAACATTGAAGCTGCTAAAGCAGTAGGTAAAGATGTTGCTGAAAAATGTAAAAAATTAAAAATTAAAAAAGTTGTATTTGACCGTGGTGGTTATCAATATCATGGTAGAGTTGAAGCTTTAGCAGATGCTGCTAGAGAAGCAGGACTAGAATTTTAAGGAGGGTAGCATGAGAAAAGAAAGACAAGAAAAAACTGAAAAGAAAAATTTATTAGAAGAAAAAGTTATTGCTATTACTAGAGTTACTAAAGTTACTCAAGGTGGTAGACATTTCCGTTTCTGTGCTACTGTTGCAGTTGGAAATCGTAAAGGTTTAGTTGGTATTGGTAGTGGAAAAGCTAATGAAGTTCCAGAAGCTATTAAAAAAGCTTTACAAGCTGCTAATAAAAACGTATGTAAAGTATCTTTAAGTGATGGAAGAACTATTCCTCATGAAGCACAAGAAAAAGTTGGTAGAGCTGTTGTTTTACTAAAGCCTGCTAAAGAAGGTCGTGGAATTATTGCTGGTGGTGCTGCTCGTGCAGTATTAGAACTTGCTGGTGTTAAAGATATCGTTGCTAAATCACTTGGAAGTAATACTCAAGTTAACGTTGCAAAAGCAACTCTTGAAGCATTAAAGAGCCAAAGAACTCCAGAACATATTGCTGAACTTCGTGGCAAGAAAGTTGAGGAATTATAATATGAGATTAGAAAATTTACCAAAAACTAAAGAAATGAAAGCTTCAAAAAGAGTAGGTAGAGGTCCAGGATCTGGAATGGGTAAAACATCTACTCGTGGAGAAAATGGTCAAAAATCTAGAAGTGGGGCATCAATCAAAGCTTGGTTCCAAGGTGGACAAACTCCACTTTACAGAAGAATTCCTATTAGAGGATTCAACAATAAGAATTTTGAAACTAAATATGCTGTAATTAATTTAAGTGATTTAGATAAATTCTTTAATGATGGTGATGTTGTTACTCCAGAAGTTTTAAAAGAAAGAAAAATTATTAAAAAACAACTTAGTGGTGTTAAAGTATTAGGAAGTGGCGAACTTACTAAAAAGTTAACTGTTAAAGCTAATAGATTCTCAACTAAAGCTGTTACAAAAATTGAAAATATTGGTGGCAAAGCTGAGGTGATTTAGATGTTTCGTGGCTTTTCACAAATTTTTAACAAAGCTAACAAAGATTTAAGAAAGCGAATTTATCTTACATTATTTTGTTTAGGTTTATTCGCTTTAGGATCTTCCGTAACTATTCCTTGGGCTTCACAAATATATGAAGACTTAGGGTTCTTAGAAATATTTAATATTATGAGTGGTGGTGGACTTAGAAGTTTTTCTATATTTGCTTTAGGAGTTTCTCCATATATTACAGCATCCATTATTACTCAATTGTTACAAATGGATATTATACCTTATTTTAAAGATTTAAAAGAACAAGGATATACTGGAAGACAAAAAATTAATAAAATAAATAGATATATGGGTATCATAATTGGATTCGTTCAAGCTTATGTACTTTGTATATTCTATATGAGTGGTGCTGATTTATTTACTCAACTTAAGACAGCATTGGTTATGACTGCTGGTACTGCGTTCTGTTTATGGATGGGAGACCAAATTACTAATAAAGGTATTGGTAATGGTCAATCAATGTTGATTATGGCTGGTATAATACTTAGTATGCCTAGTGTATTCTCTGGAGCATATTATGGTTTTATAACAAGTGGTACATATGAAGCAGCATTAGGTATTTTCTTCTTTATACTATTTATCCTTGTATACTTACTAATTATAGTTGGTATTATATGGATACAATTAGCTGAGAGAAGAATACCAATTCAATATGCAAATAAATCAACAAGTGCATATGGAGCTCAAAGTAGTTTCTTACCAATCAAGCTTAACTCTGCTGGAGTTATGCCTGTAATATTTGCATCAATTCTAACAACTATTCCATCAACAATAGTTGCACTTACTAAGAATCAAGGTGCTATTGATTTTGTTAATAAATATATAGTTTATACAAGTCCAACTGGATTTATATTATATATCATATTAATACTATTCTTTGGCTATTTTTATACATTCTTAGTTATGAATCCAGATGAAATGAGTAAGAACTTAAATGAAAGAGGTGGATATATACCTGGTATTAGACCTGGTGAAGACACTAGTAAATATATAAGTAATTCAATGGGTAAACTTACATTAGTAGGTAGTATATTCTTAGTAATACTTGCTGCTATTCCTGTGTTGTTCTCACAAATATTTAGCTTACCAAGTCAAGTGACTATTGGAGGAACAGGAATGCTTATTGTTGTAGGTGTTGCTATTGAAACTTATAAACAAATGGAAAGTAGTTTAATAAGTCGTAGTTATACGGCGAAAAGAAAGAGATTAAGATAATATGAAAAATATAATATTTATAGCTCCTCCCGCAGCGGGAAAAGGAACTCAAAGTACAATGTTAAAAGATAAATACAATTATAATCATTTATCTACGGGTGATATGTTAAGAGAAGCAATAGCATCTGGAAGCACACTTGGGTTAAAAGTTAAAAATATTATTGATCGCGGAGAACTAGTAAGTGATGATATTATGATTGATTTAATAAAGGATAAACTTTCTAGTGAAAGTGGAAAGCCATTTATATTAGATGGTTTTCCTCGAACTCTTAATCAAGCAAGGTCTTTAGATAATATGTTAGATGATGACTATGTAGTTATTTATCTTGACTTAGGTGAAGAAGAAGCTACGAATAGAATAGTTAATAGACTTACTTGTAAATGTGGTAAATCTTATAACTTGAATGTAGCTAATTTAAAACCAAAAGTTGATGGTATATGTGATGTTTGTGGAAGTGAACTTATTAAAAGAAATGATGATAATTTAGAATCATTTAAAATTAGATATAATTCATTTTTAGAAAATACTAAACCATTAATAGAATATTATGATAATAAAAACAAATTAAGAAAAATAGATGTTAATAGAAATGTAGAAGATATATTTAAAGATATCGTGGATGTTATAATATGATTAGTATAAAAAGTGATAGAGAAATAGAACTTATGAGAGAATCTGGTAAAAGGTTACATGATACGTTTTCTTATATAGAAAAGTATATAAAAACAGGTGTTACCACTGAGTATCTTGATAAGTTAATACATGATTTTATAATTAAAAATGATTGTGTTCCATCTTGTTTAGGTTTTGAAGGTTATCCTAGGACTTCATGTATATCAATAAATGATGAAGTTGTTCATGGAATACCTGGTAAAAGAAAAATTAAAGATGGAGATATTGTTTCAATCGATTTAGTTCTAAGTTATAAAGGTTATCATGCTGATGCTACGAGAACCTATATGGTTGGTAACGTTAGTAGTGATGTTAGAAAGCTTGTAAAAGACACAGAAGGAGCATTTTATGCAGGTGTTAGTAAAGTTAAACCTGGGGTTAGAATTAAAGAAATAAGTAGAGCAATTGAGAATTTTGCTCATGAACATGGTTTATCAGTTGTTGAAGAGTTAGTGGGTCATGGCATTGGACTTGAAATGCATGAAGATCCCGATGTTCCAAATTTTGATGATGGTAGTAATATCAGATTAAAAAAAGGAATGACTATTGCAATTGAACCAATGTTAAATATGGGTGTTAAAGATGTTTACTTATGTGATGATGATTGGACAGTTAAGACTCTTGATGGTAAGCCATCAAGTCATTATGAAAATACAGTCCTTGTAACAGATACAGGATATGAAATATTAACAGGAGATTAATTTATGGGAAAAAAAGACAAAATTGAAGTTGAAGGAAAAGTTACTGAAGTACTTAAGGGTAGTGATTACTTAGTTGAACTCAGTAACGGACACACTGTAAAGGCCTACGTTTCTGGTAAAATGCGTATGAATATGATTCGTATCTTACCAGGTGATAAAGTTACAGTGGAACTTTCACCATATGATTTAACACGTGGGATTATAAAATGGAATAATAGATAAGGAGAGTTAATTATGAAAGTTAGACCATCAGTAAAAAAGATTTGTAAAAAATGTAAAATAATAAGAAGAAAAGGTAAAATTAGGGTTATTTGTGAAAATCCTAAACATAAACAAGTACAAGGTTAAGGAGGAAATATGGCAAGAATTAAAAATATTGAATTACCAGGTGAAAAACATACTTGTATTGGACTTACTGCAATTTATGGTATTGGTAGAAATTTAGCAAAAACTATTTGTGAAGATGCAAATGTTGATGCAACTAAGAAAATTAAAGATTTAACTGAAGAAGAAATTGCAAAACTTCGTAAAGAAATCGATAAGTATACTGTTGAAGGTGACTTAAGACGTGACGTTCAAATGAGTATCAAAAACAAAATGGAAATTAATTGTTATGAAGGTATTAGACACAAAAAAGGTCTACCTGTAAGAGGACAAAGAACTAGTAGAAATGCTAAGACTCGTAAAGGTAGAGGTAAAGTTGTAGCTAATAAGAAAAAAGTAGGAAAGTAGGGTGTTAATTTATGGCATATAATAGAAGAAAAAGAAAAGTAAAAAAGAATATACCTGAAGCTGTTGCTCATATTCATTCAACTTATAATAATACAATCGTTACTATAAGTGATAAAGATGGAAATGCTATTAGTTGGTCATCAGCTGGTAGAATTGGTTATAAAGGAAGTAAAAAGAAGACTCCTTTTGCTGCAGGACTTACTAGTGAAGCTGCTGCTCAAGCTGCTGTAGATGCTGGTGTTAAAAAAGTTGATGTATTTGTAAAAGGACTTGGACCAGGAAGAGAAAATGCAATTAGATCACTTCAAACTGCAGGATTAGAAATTACTAGTATTACTGATGAAACACCAATTCCACACAATGGATGTCGTCCACCAAAGAGACCAAGAAACTAATAAGAAAGGAATTCTGTTATGATAAAATTTGAAAAACCAGACTATAAAATTACTGAATATCAAGAAAGCAATCATTTTGCTAAATTTGAAATTGAACCATTAGAAAGAGGTTTTGGTACTACAATAGGAAATGCTATGAGAAGAGTTCTTCTATCTAGTTTACCTGGTAGTGCTGTTACATCAATTAAGATTGATGGGGTACTTCATGAATTTCAAAAAATTGAAGGTGTTGTAGAAGATGTTACAACTATTGTACTTAATATTAAGAACTTAGTTGTTAAGAATCATACAAATGAACCTAAGAAGATTAGATTAACTAAATCAGTAGAAGGACCTGTTACTGCAGGTGATATTGATAAAGATGCTGATATAGAAATTATGAATCCTGACTTAGTTATTTGTAACTTAGTTAAGGGTGGAAAAATTAGTATTGAAATGAATGTTAATAATGGTAGAGGATTTACTCCAGCTGCTGAAAATAAAGCTAATTTAGAACAAAATGTTGCTGGTGTTATTGCAATCGATTCAAATTATTCACCAATTGAAGTTGTTAAGTATGAAGTACTTGATACTCGTGTTGGTCAAGATGAATCTTATGATAAGTTAGATATGGAAATAACTACAGATGGATCTATGACTCCAGAAGAAGCTATGGCACTTGGAGCTAAGATATTAATTGAACATTTCAATATTATCGCAGATTTAAATTCAATTAGTAATATAGCAAATATAATGCAAGAAAAGAAAATTGATACTATGACTAAAACTCTTGAAACACCAATTGAAGAAGTTGAGTTCTCTGTTAGAGCTTATAACTGTTTAAAAAGAGCTGGTATTCATACTGTTCAAGATTTAGTTAATAAAAAAGAAATAGAAGTTACTAAGATCAGAAACTTAGGAAAGAAATCATTAAAAGAAGTTCTTGATAAAGTTGAAGAATTAGGACTATCATTTAAGGAGTAGAATATGAAATATAGAAAATTAGGAAGAGAAACTAGAATTAGAAGAAGTATTTTAGCTGGACTTACTAAAGATGTAATTATGAATGGATATGTTGTTACTACTGAAGCTAGAGCTAAAGAAGTAAGAAAATTCGTTGATAGAATGATTACTTATGGTAAGGATGGTTCACTTGTTGCTCGTAGAAAAGCTTTAGCTTTCTTACATAATGATAATGAAGTTGTATCAAAAGTATTCAATGAATTAGCTAAAACTTATGAAACTAGAAATGGTGGATATACTAGAATAATTAAACTTAAAGAACGTCGTGGTGACGATGCTCTAGAAGTTAAATTAGAATTAGTTTAATTTATTTAAAACAATTAGTCTATATGATTAGTTGTTTTTTTGTTTAAGTAAATGTAAAAGTTTTGCGGTTACAATCGCAAAACTTTAGGGTAATTTTCAAAAAGTGACGGAATGAAATATCAAAAAGTGACGGAATGATTGTTTTTTATTAAATGAATTTTAAAAGTGGGTCCGCTTTTCGCCAAAATTGTATATTACAAACTCTTAAGCATGATAATTTATGTATATTATTTTAATACTTATCCATAATATTACTGGAGGTATTGAAATGAAAGATAAAGAATGTAATTGTTGTGAAGATGCTAAGTTTGGTGTAGCATACATTGATCCAGAATCTGGTTTATTATGTAGTAAAATAGATACAGATATGGAACTTCCTAAAGGTAAAAAAATATTAGCACCTAGAATTTGTACTAAGTGTGGTAATACTGAATGGAAAACAATAGATAATTAATATCTCTATATTAAAAGTTGTTAGAAATGATTCTAACAACTTTTTACTATTCTATAAAAAATTTTGTTATATCTACTTGAAGGGCATCTGCTATTCTTCCAAGTATAGCTATAGTTACATGTTTATTTCTATTTGGATTTTCTATATCTGTAATGTATTGTCTAGTTATTCCTGCTACATCTGCAAGATTTTGTTGGGAATACTTTTTTTCTAGCCTGTATTTCTTAATGTTCTTTCTAACAATTTCATAGTAGTGTTCATCAGTGTGGATATATTTTGTTGTTAATATCACAGATACCATCTCCTTGGTGCTATTTTCGTCAAAATTCGATAAATTTTATATAGCCTAAGAGTTGCGTTTATGATATAATCATAATATAGGATGGTGAGAAAATCAAAGATGAATAGAAAAAAACTTACATTTTTAGGTGGTTTTGTTGTATTTCTTACAATCATTGTTGTATTTATATATAAAAATAATTTTAACAAAAATAATTCATTAAGTGAAGTAAAAGAGAAGAAGATTGAACCTTTGAGTGGGTTAGCAATTATGTTGGAAACTAAAGCTGGAAGTGGAGAGTACAAAGTATCTGAATCAAGTACTTGGCCTGAGAAAGGTTATGAATTTAATTCTTTTAGGTCAGGTTGTGAAAATGGCGGAATGCTTTTGTGGGATGAAGAAACAAAAAGCGTTACTTTGAAAACTAATCTTAGTGAAAAGTGTTATATTTATTTTGATTTAGTTCCACCAGATGTTAGTGTTGCTGTTACTAACTTACCGACTGCATATGGTAAGTTGGGTAGTATTACTTGTGATAATAGTAGTATAACATATAATCAACAATATAATAGAATTGAAATATCACAAATTAATGGTAAATATACAACGTGTACTTTAAATTATACGGATAGTACATCAAAGGTTAATTTTGCTGATTATATTATGAGTTTAGCTGGAACAACACAAGGAACAGGACAAGTGGTAAATGAAAAAGGATATAGGTATGAGGGAAAAAATCCAAATAACTATGTGTGGTTCAATAATGAATATTGGAGAATCATCGGAGTTTTTGATAGTGCATCGCATGGTGTAAGTGGAAAGAATTTGGTTAAAATAATACGTGCTGAAGTATTAGATCATCTTGTATGGCATAAGTCAAGTACTAATGATTGGAGAGAAGCCTTTTTAAATTTATTACTTAATGGAGCTTACTATAATTCACAAAATGGCACAGATTCAGGCTTTTGTTATGAAAATTATTCTGATGATATAATAGTAACTGCTAATTGTGATTATACTAAAAAGGGAATACAGTCTGGATATAGAAGTATGATAGCAAACGTAACTTGGTATTTAGGAAAATATTCAAGTGCAATTGTCACAGCCGAAGACTTATATGGCTATGAAAGGGAAACAATTAGTACAACAGGATATATAGGACTAATGTATCCAAGTGATTATGGATATGGTGTGTTATCAAGTAACTGTGCAAGAACAACGTGTGTAGGTTCTTATGGTATTAAATCATGTGGAGGACTAAGTTGGCTATATGGAAAAGGGGAAGAATGGACACTTATGTCCGATTCTTCGGACCTTACACGTGTGTTTAGTTTGTATACCGATGCAAACCTGGGCTTCTCTTTTAGTTATGACCTGGCTGCTGTCCGTCCAGTCTTGTATCTAGACGCTTCTGTGTACAAAATAGATGGAGAAGGAACCTTAGATAATCCATATATTATAGCTGATTGACGGACAGTTTTAATAAAACCCTTATAAAACCTAGAAAAAAGAGGCAA
>ERZ773224.50-NODE-50-length-135695-cov-6.868424_pt1 | contig 135695 bp, 118 predicted proteins | sample MGYA00580526_ERZ773224 | MGnify/ENA primary metagenome ERZ773224 (study PRJEB29015, sample SAMEA2737743) | human gut metagenome | biome: human gut; feature: human-associated habitat; material: faeces | place: China | collected 2012 ... | reverse complement strand
CATAGAAAATCCCACTTCCGTCAATTATAAACAAACCACTGCTAATTTTCGTAGAATATCTTATATCCGGTATCGTCCGTTTGAACTCAAATCTGAGCGCGGCGAACCCGAATTTGCTGACTTGTAAAGAGGGGCTTTTTGCGTTATTCTGTTTTGTAAACGATGAAAAAGAAAAGGAAACGTAATTATGATAAGTTCAAAGAAAGCAATTGGTGGTTCCATCGCAGCAATTCTGGTACTTCTTGTAAGTCAGGTTGTTGCACAATTATTGGCAAGTGTTCTTGTAATCATTAAAATACCAACAGGCATATGCAATATTGTTGCTGGAGTATTGTATTTTGTTTTTACATATTTTCTGCTGAAAGTATTAATGAGTAAAATATTGAAGTTGAATATGGTGGATTGTCGATCGGTGAGGAGGCAGATTCCTATTCGGTGATGTCTTATGTACTTGATAGTAAGGCGTTTGCTATTACAGGAGGCGAGTTTGGAGTTGAGTCATCGGTGGTTGCATTGATTGCATATATTGTAGTCGCAGTTTTTGCCTTTGTTATGATTAAGAAAAAGCGAAAAGATTGATAAAAACATATTGTACATGAAAAACGTGTGTAAGCTTCTTAGTTGCCTGCACACGTTTTTGCTTACCGTCTTAAAATATAAAGGCAGTAAATGAACCGCCCTCAAAGTTATTACAATGTATAAGTGAAAGGCGAACAGAACACGTTTTTCATAATCTGTGCACAGACTGCGATACATCTTTGATGTACCGCAAAATGTCAGCCACGCAATGCCGCAATTGGTGTCAGCAATTCGCATGGGCTGACGTTCACGATAAGTAAAGGACACAAACAGTATGACAATTCAGGAACTGGAACGATGCATTCAGCTTTACGGCAAGGATATCTACTCGTTCTGTATGCATTTGACAAAAGAGAAGGGGAGCGCGGACGATCTCTATCAGGATACATTTCTTGAGGCGACGAAGAAGCTGGCAGTGATTCGGTATGAGGATAACCCGAAAAGCTACCTGTTGTCTGTGGCAATCCGCTTGTGGAAGAACCGCGTGAGAAAATTCGCGTGGCGGAACCGGATTGCACCGCAGGTTGGAGAGACTGCGCTTGAGCAGGAAGGTGGTGCAACCCCTGACGTGAGTGAGAAAACGGTCGAAAATGAGGAACGAGGCATGCTTTGGAAGGCAATTGATGCTTTGGATGACCGCTACCGTATCCCGCTTCTTCTCTATTATATGGAGGAGCAAAGCATCGCAGAATTGGCAGAACTTTTATCGATTCCGCAGGGAACAGTCAAAAGCAGACTGCACAAAGCCAGACAATTGTTGGAAAAAGAATTGGAGGATTATTATTCATGAAAGATATGGATGAATTATTAAAACAGAATCTTCTTTCCGACTGTGTTCCAGATGAGAGCCTGAATGCATCGATTTTGGAAAAGGCAAAGGAGACACAGACTATGAAACATAAAACATTTCGTTCAGGAGCAGCTGCTGCGGCTGCAATCGCAATTCTTGCAGTGGGATCGGTATCCGCGTATGCGGCGTACCGCTACCTCACGCCTTCGCAGGTTGCAGATGAGAGCATGGATGGAGGCGCACTTGCCAAGGCGTTCGAGAGTAAGGATGCAGTGCTTGTCAATGAGACGCAGAAGACAGCCGGATATGACATCACACTGATGGGACTTGTATCCGGAAAGGATCTGATGCCGGTTGCAACGGAAGACAGTCTGGATGGCATCAGCAAGGAGAGGACGTACGCGGTGCTCGCAATCGCAAAAGAAGACGGATCGCCGATGCCTGGCATGCAGGACGACGATTACCAGATCTTCTGTGCGTCCGCACTGGTCAAGGGCAAAAGCTTTATGGATGTGAACAACGGAACGCTGAATGCCGGAGCTCACGCATTTGAGCAGGATGGTGTGCAGTACCAGATCTTAGAGTGCGATAATCTGGAGATTTTTGCAAATATCGGCGTGTATGTCGGCGTAGTGGAAAGCTTTGGACAGGAGTCGCATGCGTTTACGATGGACAAAGAGACTGGGGAGTACCGTGTCAACGAATCGTATGACGGAATGAAAGCGCTTTTTACCATTCCGCTTGATAAGTCGAAGGCAGATGATGCTGCGGCAGAGAAATTCTTCAAAGAAATCGAAGCTGAGGATGCACAGGATTCAGATAGCGGGACAGACGCACAGGATGAAACGGTAGACACGGAATCTTCGTCTGATGAGAATGAACTGACAAATCAATGGATGAATAATATGGTATCGTTTAAGAATCTTTTAACACCGGATGCACAGGAGTTTCTAAAGCAGCACGCGGAAGTTTACTTTCGGGAGACCTACACACTAAATGAAAACGAAGGTCTCGATGTGCAGACGAATGCGGGAGAGGCAGAATACGACAAGGACACGTTGCCGAAAGAGGTCGGTGTTGAGACCGTAAGTGCATTTTCTTCGGATGGAACACTTGCAGGAACATTTGGAGATTCTATCACGAAGAACGAGGATGGAACGTACACTTACACGGTGTATCGACCAATCAATCTGAAATAAATTTGAAGTGGAAAGAAACCCGGACGGTTCCAATGAGGACTGTCCGGGTTCTTTTTATTTTCCAAACGGACGAATCCTTTTTGAGAGAATTGCGTTCAATGCAACGAAACTTGCATATCTTAAATTTGTGTGGCATAATCGAAAGGATAGCATAGATTAGCCGTTCCGCAGACTTGTGATAAGACAGGTTTGTGGAAATAAAAACAATACACATAAGAAAGAGGCGATACGATGTATCAGGAAATTTCACAATTACTGATGTATGGAGATTTGGAGGAGGACAGCATCCTTTACCAGATGGGAGAGATTTTTGCAAAATATGAGACCGGAGAGTATAACAAGACCGGACTTGTCAGAGATATCAATGTACAGGTAAAGCGAATTCTGAAAGTAGCAACAGATTACGGATTTGATGACAATCTGTGGCACAATTACCTGACGTTCTTCCTTATGATGAGCGAGAATCCGTTCAGCATGACCTGCGAGAAGGTCGGTGCGAGCGAGGGAAGCGTGAATGCGCTTGTGCAGAATGATTTCCGCATTTTTAAGGCATTGTTTGATTATGATTTTGCCTCGATCGAGAAGGACCTCGGCATCAGCTGCTTCAGCCAGATTTCCGATTATAAGGCGATTCATAAGAAGGATCTCATGTACAACAAGAACGTGAGCGAGAAGGTGCGCGCGCTCAGCAAGAAGCTCGAGGCGGCGAAGGACGAGAAGGAATTCTTTGATGGTGTGACGGGATTCTATAAGGATTTTGGTGTCGGTATGTTCGGGCTCAACAAGGCGTTTCGTATCGATGAGAAGCCGGAGGGCGGTATTGCGTTCCGTGCGATCAACAATATGGATACCGTTATGCTCGATGATCTTGTCGGATATGAGATTCAGAAGAAGAAACTTGTGGACAACACAGAGGCGTTTGTGCAGGGCAAGAAAGCCAACAACGTATTGCTTTTTGGCGATAGCGGAACCGGTAAGTCGACCAGTATTAAGGCAATCGTCAACCAGTATTACAAAGACGGTCTGCGCATGATCGAAATCTACAAGCACCAGTTCAAGTATCTGTCCACGATTATTGCGGACATCAAGAACCGTAACTACAAGTTCATTATTTATATGGATGATCTCTCATTCGAAGAGTTTGAGATCGAGTACAAGTTCTTGAAGGCTGTCATCGAGGGTGGCGTGGAGACAAAGCCTGAGAATATCTTAATCTATGCGACATCGAACCGCAGACATCTCATCAAGGAGAGCTGGAATGACCGCAACGATCAGGATAATTCCAACGATCGTCACCATTCTGATACGGTTGAGGAGAAACTTTCTCTGGTCAATCGTTTCGGTGTCACGATCAATTACTCAAAGCCAACGCAGAAGGAATACTTCGACATTGTCGTCAATCTGGCAAGACGCGCCGGCGTGACATTGGACGACGAGAAGTTGAAGGCAGAGGCGAACAAGTGGGAGCTTTCTCACGGAGGAATCTCCGGACGTACGGCGGAGCAGTTCGTCAACTATCTTGCATCGCAGCCGGAGGCATTCCAATAAATATTTGAATTTCTGTTACGTTTGCAATGTGCGATAAGTCGGAAGTTACTTTTATGGCACATTCGGATGGATTGGAAACAGTGGAAACAAGGAGAGATCATGTTATATCAGATTAGTCATGGAGCCGTCGCATTTGCGGACGACGTCATCCTACACGATATTAATTTTGAAATAAGAAATACAGAGAAGATCGCCGTGGTCGGACGTAACGGCTGCGGCAAGACCACGCTTCTGAAGTTGATCAACGGAGAGGTGGACCTGGAAAAAGGTGAGAGTGATACGGATGTCTTTATCGCGAAGGCGGGCAATCCACAGATCGGTTATCTGCGCCAGATCGCTTTCGACGATCCGTCCATCACACTTGAGGAAGAAGTGCGAAAAGTCTTTGCACCGATGGAGCAGCGGAAGCGGGAACTTGAAGCGGCAGCGGCAGCACTGGAAACGGATTACTCTGAGGAGCAGGTGGCACGCTATACCGCGTTAGAGGAGAAGTTCAAGGAGGACGGCGGATATTATTTCGAGAAGGAATACGATGTCCTGATCCGTAAGTTCGGTTTCTCCGAAGAGGAGCGCAAGAAACCTCTGTCGGAGTTTTCCGGTGGGCAGCAGACGAAGATTGCATTCATCAAGCTGCTTCTCAGCAAACCGGACATCCTGCTTCTCGACGAGCCGACGAACCACCTGGATATCACGACAATCGAGTGGCTGGAGAGTTATCTGAAAAGCTACCCGAAGGCAGTCGTTGTTGTATCCCATGACCGAATGTTCCTTGACAACATTGTTGATGTGGTTTATGAGATCGAGTACGGTACAGCGACCCGCTATCCGGGCAATTATACGAACTTCATGGAGCGCAAGAAGGAGAATTACCGCAAGCTCATGAAGGATTACACTGCGCAGCAGAAGGAGATCGCGCGCCTGCAGCGTATGGTCGACCGCTTCAAGAATAAGCCGACGAAAGTGTCGATGGCACATTCCAAGGAGAAGGCGATCGAGCATATGGTGAAGATCGAGGCACCGGACCGCTTTGACACGAAGACGTTCCATGCAAATTTTCAGCCGCAGATCGAGACCGGAAACGATGTCTTAATGGTATCAAATCTTGCGATCGGATACGATCATCCGCTTTCTACGGTCAGTTTTGATCTGAAAAAAGGCGAGAAACTCGGTATCCTTGGAGGCAACGGCTTAGGAAAATCGACGTTGCTTAAGACTTTGGTGAACCGTCTTCCGGCATTGTCCGGCGAGTATCGGTTCGGCACGAATGTGCAGATCGGATATTTTGACCAGCAGATGGCGATGTATTCCAGCAACAAGACTGTACTTGATGATTACTGGGACGAGTTCCCAAATCTGACAGAGACGGAAGTTCGAAATTCGCTGGGAGCGTTCCTGTTCAGCGGGGATGATGTCTTTAAGAACATCGATATGCTCTCCGGAGGCGAGAAGGTGCGTCTCGCACTCTGTAAGATATTAAAGAGACGCCCGAATGTGCTCGTGCTCGATGAGCCGACGAACCATATGGATATCGTCGGAAAAGAGACACTTGAGAGTATGCTTAAGGATTTCACCGGAACACTGATCTTCGTATCGCATGACCGTTATTTTGTGAAGAAGGTTGCGGATCGTCTGCTTGTATTCGAGGATGGAACAACGCATCTCTACCAGTTTGGTTACGAAGAATATCAGGAGAAACTGGATCGTGAGGCGGAAGCGGACAACGGATATCGGAAGTCTCCTGTGGCGCTCGGCGGAGCAATCAGCCAGAACGGCAGTAATGCGAAGAATGCACAGGCAGCAGGCGAGACAACCGGAAAGAAGGCTTATTACAATCCGGGCAAGGAACGCTCGAAGCTGGAGAAGAAAGTGAAGAAGGCGGAAGAGGAGCTGGAAGTTAAGGAAGCAAAGCTCGAAGAACTGAAAGCGGAGCTGCTTAAGCCGGAGTATCAGTCCAGCTATTCCAAACTGACGGAGATCCAGAATGAGATCGACGCCATGGAAGAGGAGATCATGGAAGATATGGAGAACTGGGAGGCACTCTCGCAGGAACTTGAGGCGCTTGAGGCATAGTCGAATATGGAACATTGTATAGCTCCGGGAAGCCACCGGAGCTATTTTCATAGATGCACCATTGTCGAATTATGAAGCCTATATTTTGTGAATTTTATGAGAAAAATATAAATTGTGCATAAATATTTAGAAAACTCGTTGCTTTTTTTGGTACTTATGATATAATACATACATGATACAACTTAAGTCGTATCAAATACACAGCAAAGGGGTTGGACAGCATGAGAATCACAATTACCGGAAGAAATATTGAACTTACAGAGGGACTTAAGGCTGCTGTGGAGGAGCGCCTTTCTAAACTTGAGAAATTCTTTACGGCGGATACCGATGTATTTGTTACATTGAGTGTGGAGAAGGAACGCCAGAAGATTGAGGTAACGATTCCGATTAAGGGACATGTTATTCGTTCTGAGCAGGTCAGCAACGATATGTATGTTTCCATTGATTTAGTAGAGGAAGTCATTGAGCGTCAGCTTAGAAAATACCGCACGAAGCTCGCTTCCAAGAAGATGAACGTTGCAGAAAGCTTTAATGCAGATTTCATCGAGGCAGATGTGGACGAGGATGAGGAAGTGAAGATTGTTCGTACCAAGAGATTTGGTATGAAGCCGATGTATCCGGAAGATGCCTGCATCCAGATGGAACTGACAGGACACGATTTCTTCGTATTCCGTAACGCAGAGACTGACGAAGTGAATGTCGTATACAAGAGAAAAGGAAATACATACGGACTGATCGAGCCGGAGTGCTAGGAGCAAATGTATTCTTTTGAATGAATGTGTAAGATGCCGCAGACCTATAAGGTCTGCGGTTTTTTTACTGTATAGTAAATTTCGCTCGGGTATGAGAGTGTGCGACAAACACACACTTTATTTTGCATGCAACGAATGAAAGCCAGGGTCTGCATGATATTTTGGCAATGATTACGACAAATATGCACAAAACAGAATCTGCGAAATTGTGCATTAACTATACGCGAAACGCGTCTTGCTTTTTAGGCATAAATACGATAATTTTGAGGGTAGAGACGCGAGATGGGGAGTCGTAGCCTTGCAGTTGTGAAGATGCCAAGGAGGGTAATGAGAGAAACTAGTAATAATACTTTACAGAAACATTTTCAAACAATGGTTACAAATGAGAGCTTTATGAATGAGATTTCAAACTGGCTCGATATATGGGGAGATAAACGTCTGTTGATTCTCAGGCATCTCGTATATGAGATTGATCTGTCGGAAACGGAGCAGTTGAAAGAGGCATTGTATGAATATGGAAGTTGTCTGACCGAGAAGAATTACTGTGGCAGAAAGCTTTTTTCCATGATGGCGGTATTGATCGGACAGATTGAATCCGGCGAACTTATGGAAGCGTAGCGAGTTTTAAAAAAATACAAAAGAGAAGGGAATGCATTTTCACAATTGCGTTATGGAAGCCGGTGAACTGACGGCTTCCTTTTTTTTATTGTAATAGGAATAGTTACTTGTTTTATAACTATTCAGCCCCACCCATACATTCGCAAAAGCGCACGATAATAGTTACTTGTATTTTATAATTGTGCTACAAACATCAAAAAAAGTGCGCAAACAAATTCTTTCTCTTGTGTTTGAGTGGTGGGAGTGGCTATAATAGAACGATAGGAAATTGATAGATACTATATTAAGATAGAGGAGATGCAAAAAATGGATATCGTAGTATTAGCAGGAGGACTCAGCACGGAGCGTGATGTGTCATTCAAGACAGGAAGTATGGTTGCAGCAGCACTCAAGGAGAATGGACACAGAGTGATTCTTCTGGATGTGTTTATGGGATATGGTGAGCAGGAAGTGGATTTAAATGGAATCTTTGATCGCGCAGATGAGATCAGCGTGAAGGTTTCCGATATTCCGGAGGTTGCGCCGGATCTTGCTGCTGTCAAAGCGTCAAGAAAGGATCAGTCACCATGCTTTTTCGGCCCGAATGTAATCCGTATGTGCCAGATGGCAGATATCGTGTTTATGGCGCTGCACGGAGAGAATGGAGAGAATGGTAAGGTACAGGCAGCATTTGACCTGTTTGGTGTCAGATATACAGGAAGCGATTATTTAAGCAGTGCGATTGCGATGAACAAAGGTATGGCGAAGAAGCTTTTTGTGGAAGCTGGTATTCCGACTCCGATGGGAATTTCTATGACCAGAGAGACACGCGAGGATGATGTGACAAAGTTAAATCTTCATCTTCCATGTATCGTAAAGCCTTGCTGCGGCGGATCCAGCATCGGTGTCACGATCGTAAGGGATGCTGCGGAGTTTAAGGCAGCGCTTGATGAGGCGTTCCGTTGGGAGAATGAGCTTGTGATCGAGGAGTTTATCGAGGGACGTGAATTTTCCGTCGGTGTCATTGAGGGCAAGGCGCTTCCGGTTATTGAGATTGCTCCGATTCAGGGATTCTATGATTATAAGAACAAATATAAGGCAGGCAGTGCAGTCGAGACCTGTCCGGCAGAACTTCCGGAGGAGGTATCTGCGCAGATGCGTCATTATGCAGAAGAAGTTGCCAAGGTGATCGGACTTGATACTTATTCCCGTTCCGACTTCCTTCTCGACAAGGATAACAAGATGTACTGTCTCGAGGCAAACACACTTCCGGGTATGACCCCGACCAGCTTACTTCCACAGGAAGCTGCTGTGGTTGGCGTGAACTTCAACGAACTGTGTGAGAAACTGATCGAGATCTCGATGAAGAAATATGAGGATTAAGCATGTTTGGATGTTATTATAAGAACGAACTTGAGAATGGTATGCCAAATATGACTCTGGAAAATATTGCAAAGGCATGTGAAGGCACTTATGTCGGTGAGTCTGCGGATCTGCAGAAAGTGATTGCAGGCGCAGTCACAGACAGCCGCAAGGTGGAGAAAGATTATCTGTTCATCCCGATCAGGGGAGAGCGCGTGGATGGTCATTGTTTTATCCCGGATGTATTTGAAAAAGGCGCGCTTGCCGTACTCTCGGAAGCTGCGCTGGATCATCCGGCAGGACCGTATATTCTTGTGGATTCCACAACGGATGCGATGAAGAAGATCGCTGCTTTCTATCGGACACAGCTGGATATCAAAGTAGTCGGAATCACCGGAAGCGTCGGCAAGACGAGCACGAAGGAGATGATCGCTTCCGTGTTGTCTCAGAAATATTCGGTGCTGAAGACCGCGGGTAATTTCAACAATGAGATCGGACTTCCGCTCACGATTTTCAATATCCGTGCGAAGCATCAGGTTGCGGTATTGGAGATGGGAATCTCGGATTTTGGTGAGATGCACCGCTTGTCTACAATGTCGCAGCCGGATATCTGCGTGATCACGAATATCGGATTATGTCATCTGGAGAATCTTGGAACAAGAGATGGAATCTTAAAGGCAAAGACGGAGTGCTTCGAGCATATGCAGCCAGATGGAACAGTCATTTTAAACGGAGACGATGATAAGCTTTGCACAAAGAAGGTGGTTAACGGAAAGCCGGCAATCTTCTATGGTATGGGCAAGGAGCCGCTGCTCTCCGCAGACAGAGAGCCGATGGCGGAGAAAAGCATTTATGCAACGGATGTGAAGAACCTCGGTCTGGATGGAATGCAGGCACACATCTATACACCGGAAGGTGATTTTATGGCGCATATTCCGATCCCGGGCGAGCATAATGTATATAACGCTTTGGCAGGTACGGCAGTCGGACTGCAGCTTGGCTTAACCATTCAGGAGATTCAGCAGGGAATTGCCTGCGCGCAGACAATCTCCGGTAGAACGAATGTGATCCATACAGCAGGCATGACGGTGATCGATGATTGCTACAATGCGAATCCGGTTTCCATGAAAGCATCCATCGAGGTGCTGGCAAATACGGCGGGACGCAGGATCGCTGTGCTTGGCGACATGGGAGAACTCGGAGAGAATGAAGTGGCACTTCATTACAGTGTCGGTGAGGCTGTCGGAAGATCCGGTATCGATGTACTTTTCTGCGCAGGCAAGCTTGCGTCCGAGTACGCGCGTGCGGCAGCAACTGCCAATGTGAACTGCCAGATCTATTATTACGAGACTGTGGAGCAGCTGCTTCCGGAACTTCTCGCTTTCGTCAAGGAGGGAGACACAATTCTTGTGAAAGCGTCGCATTTCATGCAGTTCCCACAGATTGTGGAAGCACTTAGTGCAAAGAAATAAGAGAGGAAAGCTCCGTTGACTTTGGTGGTCGACGGAGCTTTTGTTCTATATTTGAACACAGGAGATGTAGTAACCGAGATTGCGTGGATGATGAGTGCCTTTTACAATATTTGCCTGATAGATTTCAGGTCCATTCTTTGTAATCAGGGAAAATCGTATCGGTGTATCGGTACTGATAAATTCAATTGCCTCATGTGTGGATTCGCTATATTTCATTAATGCATCGATCACAGCGTTATCCGGTGGTGTCGGATAGTCTTTTGCGCCCGGATAGGATGCCGGGAAAGCATATTCATCCGGCAGGTCAACACGAAATGATTTTAGAGAAGCATTTTTAAAATTTTGAACAAAATTAAACATTATATTAATTCTCCTTATAATCAATATAGCAGAACTATATTGATAATTATATATACAATTTTACAAAAAATAAGATTTGAGTAGGTTATATAATAAGGTATAGTTTTGAAGATAATCAATTCCTGCTTCTTCTTGTAATTTATGGTAGGTAGTAAATAAAAGCTTCAAAAATTTGCTGATTATTTTTTGAGGAATTGTTATAATGTAGGTGTTAATTATAAAAGCAGAATATGTTTTGTTGATTGAAAAGTAGAAAAATCTGTAAAAAGCGGTTGTATTGAGGTTGAAAATCCTTGATAATAAAAGTAATTGAATTGTGGATATTCTAATGAAAAAATGATACTACATATTTTAAGAATAACGCACAGAAATAATAAAAAGAAAGCAGAGGAAAGATATTATGGCAAATCCAATTGTAACATTTACTATGGCAGACGGAAAAGTGATGAAAGCAGAACTTTATCCGGAAGTCGCACCAAACACGGTTAATAACTTTATCAGCCTTGTAAACAAAGGCTTTTACAACGGACTGATTTTCCACCGTGTCATCAACGGCTTTATGATTCAGGGTGGAGACCCGGAAGGAACCGGAATGGGTGGTCCTGGATATGGAATCAAAGGTGAGTTTGCACAGAATGGTGTGCAGAACGACTTAAAGCATACCGCGGGCGTTCTCTCTATGGCACGTTCCATGATGCCGAACTCCGCAGGAAGCCAGTTCTTTATCATGCACAAGGATGCTCCGCATCTTGATGGCGCATATGCTGCATTCGGTAAGATCATCGAGGGACAGGATGTGGTCAATGCAATCGCAGAGGTTGCAACCGATTACAGTGACCGTCCACTTGAGGATCAGGTGATGGAGACGGTTGTGGTTGAGACATTCGGCGAGGAATATCCGGAGCCGGAGACCGTATAGTAGAATTAGATTAAGAGGCAGATTCTTCGGAATCTGCCTTTTTAGGATTTTATGGCGATATGGAGAGAGTATGAGTCGAAAAGAGGAGAATGGATTCTCGACAAATTTAAGATTGACCACGATCGTGTACAGGGAAGGTGAGTGGTCGCCGGAATTGCTATCCAAAGATGTACGAGATCAATATACGTATTGTGAAATGCCCAAAATGCAATCTATATCAAATGAGCAGGTGAAATCATCGGCACAAATGAATTCCCAAGAGATAATTTCGGAATATGCGGACTTACTTAAGGATACAATGATACAAAATAACATCGATCCTGAGAATGTGTTATATATTGCAGCAACACAGGAAAGCCTGCACGCGGCACAGATGCTGGGGATGGCGGTGCTTGGCTATGATAACAGGTCAGAAATGGGATATAGCTATATCCAAGAGAAACAGGAGTGTGTGAATCTGCCCCATTCTCTCAGTGGCGTAAAAAACGTTGTCGAAGGTTTCGAGGAAGTGGATGCGCTTTTTCTGAAACGTGTATATGAGAGAGAACATCACCTTCCGTTGGAGATCGCAAGAACCGACCGGTGGATCCTGCGGGAATTTACAATGGATGATATGGATGGTCTGGTGGAACTCTATGACCAGCCGGGCGTTGCCTATCGGATCGTGAATGGATATCAGGTTCCGGGATATATTGAGCCGCTGCTGCCGCGCGAGGAGGAAGAGGAATACCAGAGATGCTATATTGAGAATATGTACGGCTTCCATGGATACGGAATGTGGATCGTGACAGAAATTCGCTCGCCCCGTATCATCGGTCGTGCGGGTCTTGAAAACAGGGAGTATGAAGATGGCGTGGAGCTTGAGATGGGATATGTTATTGATCCGAGGTGGCAGCGAAGGGGAATTGCATATGAGGTATGTTCCGTTATCATGGAGTATGCGAGAGAGAGCACGGATTTTCCGAGGCTGAATGCCTTGACGGAGGCGGACAATGTGGCATCGATCGCTTTGCTTGAGAAACTGGGATTTACCTATCTGGAGGATACCGATGTGTCGGGAAGCAGAACCAGAAGGTATGTATATGATTTCGACCGGACATAAAATGGAATATCGGTAACGAAAATAGTCAAGAACCTTGCACAAAATCTTGCAATACGTAAAAAAATAAAATATAATTTAGTATTATACATTAAGGATTCATAAGTAAGCGGGTGAGCAGATGGCAGACATTTCTACAGAAGAACTGGAACGAATCGAACAGGAATTTCATTCGGGTCCCGGAAATATTAAGACAACAAAAGAATTTGCAAAACCGGAGGATCTCTACAAGGATCTGATTGCGAGTATCAAGAAGTATCATCCTTCTACGGATATCTCGCTGATCGAGAAGGCGTATAAGGTTGCTTATAAGGCACATGAGGGACAGGTGCGTAAGTCGGGAGAGGCTTATATCATCCATCCGCTTTGCGTGGCAATCATCCTGGCAGAACTCGAGCTGGATAAAGAGACGATCGCTGCCGGACTTCTTCACGATGTATTGGAAGATACTGTGATGACGAATGAGCAGATGAAGGAAGAATTCGGCGAGGAAGTTCTTTTGCTTGTTGACGGCGTGACCAAGCTGCAACATCTGCATCTGACGGACAATATTAAGAATCCGAAGGATAAGAATGCGGATCGTCTGGAGATGCAGGCGGAGAACCTTCGTAAGATGTTCCTTGCGATGGCGAAGGATATCCGCGTTATCATGATCAAGCTTGCAGATCGCCTGCACAACATGCGTACGCTCAAGTACCAGTCCCGCGAGGCACAGACGCGTATCGCAAGAGAGACGCAGGAGATTTATTGTCCGATCGCGCAGCGTCTTGGTATCAGCAAGATCAAGGTAGAACTTGAGGATCTGTCGTTGAAATACCTTGAGCCGGAAGCTTACTATGATCTGGTGGAGAAAGTCGCTTTGCGCAAGAATGTGCGTGATGAATATGTACAAAGCCTCGTGGAGGAAGTGCGCAAGCAGATTGAGGAGGCCGGTATCAAGGCAGAGATTTCCGGTCGTGCCAAGCATTTTTTCTCCATCTATAAGAAGATGAAGAATCAGGATAAGACGATCGATCAGATCTATGATCTGTTTGCAATTCGTATTATCGTAGATTCAATTAAGGATTGTTATGCGGCGCTTGGAATCATGCATGAGAAATATAAGCCGATTCCTGGCCGTTTCAAGGATTATATCGCGATGCCGAAGCCGAACATGTACCAGTCGCTTCATACGACGCTGATCGGACCGAGCGGACAGCCGTTTGAGATTCAGATCCGTACATTCGAGATGCATCGTACCGCGGAATATGGTATCGCAGCACATTGGAAATACAAGGAAGCCAACAACGGTGGTGCGACCTCTACGACAGTTACCGAGGAGGAGAAGTTAAGCTGGCTCAGACAGATTCTTGAGTGGCAGCAGGATATGTCGGATAATAAGGAATTCATGACTCTGCTCAAAAGTGATCTGGATCTCTTCTCTGATACGGTATTCTGCTTCACACCATCCGGTGATGTCAAGAATCTTCCGAACGGATCGACACCAATCGATTTTGCGTACAGCATCCATTCGGCGGTCGGCAACAAGATGGTCGGTGCAAAGGTCAATGGTAAACTGGTGCCGATTGATTATGTGATCCAGAACGGAGATCGTATTGAAGTTATTACCTCGCAGAATTCCAGAGGTCCGAGCCGCGACTGGCTGAATATCGTCAAAAGCACCCAGGCGAAGAACAAGATCAACCAGTGGTTCCGAAGCGAATTAAAAGAAGAGAATATCCTGCATGGCAAAGATATGATCGCAGCTTATGCGAAGTCCAAGGGTATTAACTTCGGAGAGATCAACAAGCCGGAATATCAGGAGAAGATCATCCGCAAGTATGGCTTCCATGACTGGAACTCCTGCCTGGCTACGGTCGGACACGGTGGTCTTAAGGAAAGCCAGATCGTCAACCGTATGTATGACGAGTATCAGAAGGATCATCCGGTTCTTGTCACGGATCAGGATGTCCTTGACAGCGTAGCAGGGAATAAGCCTGCGGAAGCACCGCAGCATTCGAAGAGTGGTATTGTCGTCAAAGGTCTTTATGACGTTGCGGTACATTTCAGCAAGTGTTGTTCACCGGTGCCGGGGGATGAGATCGTTGGTTTCGTAACACGAGGCAGAGGTGTATCCATCCACCGTACGGATTGTGTAAATATATTGCATTTGTCAGATATGGAGCGTGCGCGTCTGATCGAGGCCGAGTGGCAGGCAGGTGCGGAGCGCGAGGAATTTGGTGAGTATCATGCGGAGATCAAGATTTTCGCACACGATCGTTCCGGACTTCTTGTGGATATTACCCGTGTATTTACCGAGGCGGATATCAATATCTCCGGTATTCACTCGAAGACGAGCAAGCAGGGGATCGCAACCATTGAGGTCGCTTTCCAGACAAAGGGACGCGACCAGATTACAAAAATCGTAGAGAAGATTCGTCAGATCGAAAGTGTAATGGATATTGAGAGAACCACGGGTTAAGTGGAACTTATGGAATCGAGTAGGGTAACCTACTCGATTTGCTGATAGAGAGTAAAGGAGTTATTATGTCAAAACTGAAAGTAAATCATTATGTGGTCGGTCCGGTGCAGACCAACTGTTATTTTGCAATCAATGAGGAGACGAAGGAACTTTTAGTGATCGATCCGGGCGCAAGTGCAAAGCAGCTTGCGGAGCGCATCAGACAGGAAGGATGTAAGCCGGTGGCAATTCTTCTGACACATGGGCATTTTGACCATGCGACCGGTGCGGAGGAACTGGCACAGGAATTTGATATCCCAATTTATATTTATGAGGACGACAAGGCAACGCTTGAGGACCCGGAAATGAATGTGAGTTACATGATGGGCAGGGAGCTGGTATTTCACGCGGATAAATTCTTGAAGGATGAGCAGGAAATCGATCTGGCGGGATTTCATATCCGGGTACTCCACACACCGGGGCATACCCCGGGGGGCTGCTGCTACTATTTTCCATATGAGGATGTGGTGTTTACCGGAGATTCTCTGTTCTGCGGTTCTATCGGTCGCACGGATTTCAAGGGGGGAAGTTCTTCGCAGCTTGTGCGTGCTGTCAAGGACAAGCTGATGAAACTGCCGGATCGCACAACCGTTTATCCGGGACACAATGATATTACAAGTATTGAACATGAGAGGATGTACAACCCATACCTATGATTACAGTAAATTTAAACCGAACGGAATTTGAATATGATATTCACTCGCTGCTGAAAGCATTTTTCCCGAAGGAGGACGTCGAGATCTACTATACCGCGGAGGCACATGCCGACGAGAAGAATGTAGCGTGCACGAATCACTCTGTTGCAGCGGGAAATGAGGATGAGACAAACAGGAAATCTGGTCATCGGTCGCACCGGGCAGATGACGATGCGGATAGGAAACAGATTTCACATTTTACGATAGATTATGCGGATGACAGGATCTCGATTGCATGGGATGGCATGCCACTTTGTCTGCTTGGCACTACGCCGGACGCGGCAGGCGAAAATGCCATTCTTGAATCGGCAGACGAGGCGGCGTTGGAAGGACCGGGACTTCGTACCTTCAAGGTGGATTTTTCCGATCGCGCGGAGACGAAAAATGCCTTAAAGGAGCATCTGTACCGTTTACTGGAGGAAGAGACCGGGCGAAGCCTTCCGTGGGGAACTTTAACTGGAATCCGCCCGACGAAGATCCCGATGCAGCTTCTGGATGAGGGAAAGTCAGAACGTGAAGTGGCAGATTACATGAAGAAGACGTATCTTGCTTCGGATGAGAAGATTGACCTTTCCATTGCGATTGCGGAGCGTGAGCGTGCACTGCTCTCCAAGCTGGATTATAAGAAGGGATACAGCCTTTATATTGGTATTCCGTTCTGCCCGAGCACCTGTCTGTATTGTTCGTTTACGTCGTATCCACTGGCTTCATGGAGAAATCAGGTGGATGCGTATCTGGATGCTTTGGAGAAGGAACTGGATTATGTGGCAGCGAAGAATTATCACAAGAAGCTGAACTCCATCTATATCGGCGGAGGTACACCGACGACGCTGGAACCGTATCAGCTTGACCGTCTGATCCGCAAGATCCGCTGCAGCTTTGATCTTAGCCATTGTATCGAATTTACCGTAGAGGCAGGACGACCGGATTCCATCACGAAGGAGAAGCTTCAGGTGCTGCGTAATAACGGAATCAGCCGTATCTCCATCAATCCGCAGACGATGAAGCAGGAGACACTAGATATTATCGGACGTCATCATACCGTTGACCAGACGATCGAAAGCTTTAAATTGGCCAGAAGTCTTGGCTTTGACAACATCAATATGGATCTTATCATGGGACTTCCGGAAGAGGATATCGATGATGTGCGTCACACGATGGAAGTGTTAAAAGAACTGGATCCGGACAATATCACGATCCATTCGCTTGCCATCAAGCGTGCGGCGCGCCTGAATATCTTCAAGGATCGTTACGAGAGTATGCAGATGGTCAACACACAGGAGCATATGGATCTGTGTGCGGATTATTGTGCGCAGATGGGGCTTTCCCCGTATTATCTGTATCGCCAGAAAGGTATGGCGGGCAATATGGAAAATGTCGGATATGCAAAGCCGGGCAAGGCGGGCGTATACAACGTGCTCATCATGGAGGAACGCCAGACGATCATTGCCTGCGGAGCGGGAAGCAGTACGAAGCGTGTCTGGCAGGAGGCAAATCCGGATGGTACGCACCGGATCGAGCGGTGTGAGAACGTCAAGGATGTTGCACAGTATATTGCAAGAATTGATGAGATGATCGGACGAAAGCAGAAGCTTTTTGCAGAAAAATAATTGAATTTCAATCGTTCTTTATGAAAAATTATGGAATGTTACGAAAAGTCTGAAATGACACAATAAGTGTCTGTTTCAGACTTTTTTTCGTTTATAAAGAAATCCGTTGACTTTTCGTTCTACTCATTGTAGTATAAAACCATACTACAATGAGTAGAACGAAAGGGAAAACATATGGCTGAGATGAGAATGGGTACGGCGGAAGCAAAATTTGCAGATATCATATGGGAGAATGAACCGATTTCATCGGGAGATCTGGCAAAGCTGGGAAATAAGGAATTTGAATGGAAGAAGACAACATCATTTACGGTTCTCAAAAGGTTGTGTGAGCGGGGACTTTTTCAGAATCAGAATGGAACGGTTACGTCGTTGGTTTCAAGGGAAGAATTTTATGCCAGACACAGTGATCAGTACGTGGAAGAGACATTTGGCGGTTCGTTGCCGGCGTTTTTGACTGCGTTTGGGAGAAAAAATAAACTTTCTGACAAAGAGATTGACGAGATACAGATGATCATTGATTCGATGAGGGAGTGATATTATGTTGGAACAGATATTTCTGAAAGTGATGGATATGAGCTTTACAGCAGCGATTATTATCGGGATTGTATTGATCGTGCGTATTTTCTTGAAGCGTTTTCCAAAGTATATTTCATATGCGTTGTGGAGCGTGGTATTGTTCCGGCTGCTCTGCCCATATTCCTTTGAATCTGCCTATAGTCTGGTTCCGGATGTGAAACCGGTCTCTTATCAGTATGAGATGGCAACCGATACCGTTTCTGTGCCGGAGGAGTCTGGCGGGGAGAATTTTTCCGGTATTGCTTCTAATTTGAGAAAATCGGATATACAAGCAGTGTCAGGTAGTGGCAGAACAGACACGGATGCGAAACTTTCATGGCAGACGCGATGTGTTACATTCGGAAAATATGTGTGGGTGCTTGGAGTGTGCGTCATGCTTTTCTATAGTATCGTTTCCATGATAAAAATACGCCAGAAAGTATCGGTTTCAGTGCGGGTGAGAGACAATATTTATATCACAGAAGGACACATATCGCCGTTTGTAATGGGTGTGTTTCGACCAAGAATTTATCTGCCGGATTGCCTGAGTGAGAAGGAGCAGGAATATATCATTTTCCATGAACGTTGCCATATCAGGAGGCTGGATCCGGTGATCAGAGTTCTGGCATTTTTGGCATTGAGCATTCACTGGTTCAATCCACTTGTGTGGGTAGCGTTTATTATTTCTGGTAAGGATATGGAGATGAGCTGCGATGAGGCGGTAATCCGGAAAATGGGTGAGAACATCCGGGCGGATTATGCGCAGTCTTTATTGGCGCTGGCTACGGGGCATCGCGTGGTTCGAGGAATTCCGTTGGCGTTTGGAGAGGGAGACACGAAGAGCCGTGTGCAAAATCTGGCAAAGTTCAGGAAAACCAGACGTTGGGTACTATTTGTGATTATTCTGGCGGTTGCGATTCTTATATTATGCCTGGTATCGAATCCGAAGAATCAGAATACAAAGAAAACGCAGAGCAATCAATTGACAACTGAGGAAGCGAGTGAGATGGATAAGGTTGACGATACTTATAAGAAGCTGACCATTTCTACGGTAGATCTCTCTTATTCGTTGCGTAAAGTGGCGATGTGCAGTACAAACGAGGGCTGGGCGCTGAGCACCGAAGACGAAATCCTGTTTACCGATTCCGGAATAGAGAATTTCTCTGTAACTCGACAGCTTGAAAGTGTGAGCAGCCTGAATGATGGTCAGGCGGATCTCTGCGCCGTGGATCGTCAGAGTGCGTACGTGGCATATATTTCGGAGGAGGGCAGATTGTTCGTAGACTATACCACGGATGGAGGGGACAATTGGAAACAGACGGAGGTTACATCGCCGGGAGACGCTTTCGATGGTAGCGGAAGCGCTTATATCAGTTTCTCGGATAAGGATCATGGATATTTATTGTACTGTTCTTCGCCAGCAGCGGGACAGATGACGAAACGCTTGTTTTACACCGAGAATGCAGGGGAAAGTTTTTCACCAGCTGACGATCTTTCCAGGCTTAGCGGTTATCCGCAGGGGATTTCCTTTTCTGCGGGAACATGCTATATTGCAGTCGCTTCCCATGGTGAGGATGCCTATCTGTATGAGAAAGAGAGCGGCACAGATCAATGGAAAAAGGCAGAGGTTATGGAACTGCCGGAAGGAGTTCGTTATATGGATGGTTTTGTGTCTGCGTTTGATTCGCAAAATAAGAGCGAAGGAATGCTGGTGTTGAAAGCGGTTGGAGATGATGTGAGATTCCTGCTTCTGACCACGGAGGATGCGGGGGCGAACTGGAGCGTTCAAGGGGAAATTCCGTCGGAGAGTGTTTCCGGCTGCTTTGATGCAGGGGAGCAGCAGTTCTATGTTATTGATGAATTGGGAAGCTTGTATAAGTTATTTTAAACATTGCTTACTTTTGGTGTTTGCATTATAATTAGATGCAAATAAAGGAGAGAAGCAGATGCAGAAAGTAGCGGCAACCAGTGGGAAATATCTGAATATAGGAAATGCAGGGTTTCGTTCGATCCGGAATGGTGAATACATCGATAAGTCCGGTTTGGTTGGATTTATGAATCGTTGTCTTAATACACCACAGAAACTGATCTGTGTCAGCAGACCGAGACGGTTTGGAAAGTCGTTTGCAACCAAGATGCTTTGTGCATACTACAGCAAGGATTGTGACTCGCGGGATTTGTTCGAGAATTTAAAGATCGCACAGGATTCGACCTTTGAAACAAATCTGAATCAGTATCATGTAATCTATTTGGATATCACGCTTTTCTTATCAACGCTAAAACAGGACGACCAGTTAGTAAAACGAATGGAAAAAGAAATTATTCGGGATTTAGAGCGTGTATATCCACAGGTGCAGAATCAGGAGAATCTGATCGATGCGTTATGTATCATGCATGAGATTACGAATGAGAAAATTATTCTTATTATCGATGAATGGGATGCTATGTTTCGTGAATGCAAGGGACAGGACAAGATTTTGGATACTTATATTTTGTTGTTACGTTCTTTGTTTAAGAGTAGTCTGACGGATCAACTTTTTGCAGGAGTGTATATGACGGGTATTCTACCAATTAAGAAGTATGGACATGAATCTGCGGTCAGCGATTTTTATGAATATACAATGGTGGATCCGAACCCATTACAGGAATATATCGGCTTTACAGAGGAAGAAGTAGAAAGACTTTGCAGAAAGCATCAGAAAGATTATGCTTCTATGCAGCAGTGGTATGATGGTTACTTTGTTGGTGGAATTCATGTGTATAATCCTAAGTCGGTTATGGAGTCTATCCTGCGTGATAAATTCAGCAGCTATTGGACGAAAACGGAGACTTATGAGGCGCTTCGCGATTATATCGATATGAACTTTGATGGACTGAAAGATGCAGTTGTCAATATGTTAGGTGGTGCTGCGTGTGAAGTGGATACCGGTTCCTTTCAGAATGATATGACTTCGATGAAAAGTAAAGATGATGTACTTACTTTGCTGATTCATCTTGGCTATCTTGCGTATGATGAGGATAAGCAGTCGGTCAGAATTCCTAATGTTGAGGTGCGACAGGAATTTGTGCGTGCGATTAAGAATGGAAATCGTACAGAACTCATGAAGGCAATCCAACGGTCGGACGAGATTCTGCAGGCGACGTGGCAGAAGGACGGAGATTCGGTAGCAGAATTAATCAATGAAATTCATGATGAGGACACGGCTTCTCTTTTTTATAATAATGAGCAGGCATTGCGAAGTGTTGTCAAGATGGCGTATCTGAGCAGTCTGGATTATTATACAAGAGTGGAAGAGATGCCAGCCGGCAAAGGCATTGCGGATATGATATTTTATCCGAAGAGGGAAACACAGGCACCTGCGCTCATTGTAGAGTTGAAATGGGATAAGACAAAGGACGCTGCAGTGGAACAGATGAAAGAAAAGAAATATGTGAGAGCATTAAAGGATTTTCGGGGAGAAGTGCTTCTGGTTGGAATCAATTATGATAAGACAACACGGGAACATAGTTGCCTGATTGAAAAGGCTATGTGAGTGTTATAATGAAAGCGGTCAATCAAATGGTGATTGGCCGCTTTACTATTATGCATATAGACTAGATCACTAGCAGGCTTCGATAATGACAAAATCCCATGCGTTCATCTGGATCGTATCTCCATCTGAAACGTTATCTCCAGACCGCAGTTCTGTGCCGGACAATCCCTTGCATACAACGGTCTGCTTCTCGCCAGAGTAGTTGAAGTAGAAGCGGACACACTTGCCGAAATCATTGATTCCTTCCTTGATGATCACAGGAAAGTGACAATCGCTGTGTGCAAGGATTTCGGAACAGAAACTTGTAAAGTAATCGCGTAAAACTTTCTCCAAAGAATTCTGATCGAACATGGTGGCAAGATATAATGTAGAACCCTTACCGTATTCATTTACAGTCACTGCCGCGTAGGTATTCCATGCCGGATGCTCATAGAAGCACAGAGGCTTCGCAGTATCACAGCTGACCATGTCCATCCAGTATTTGCAGGCGCTCGTTGTACCATCTGCGAGTGTAATCTTCACATCTTCCGGATATGTGTACTGGTCATAGTGGATGCCAAGGCATTCATGCAGAACATGAGGCTGCGTATCCGCATAAATCTTAATCTGCTCATCGGCAAAAGCGCTGCGGAACGTAGAGATCAGATGTCCGCCATCCTGCACATAATCATTTAGTGCAGTAAGCAGTTCCTCCGAGGCACTGTAGAGTGCCGGCGCGATCACGCAGTCGTATGCAGTAAAATCGCGTTCTGCAGAAGAAATCATATCGTACTCGATGTTCATGCGGTAAAGCGTATCGCCGATCCAGCGGGCAACCGCATTGTAGCTGTGCTCACCAAGCTCACCAATCGGGAAAAGGCGCAGTCCGGTCAGCGAGTTATTGTCAAGCATGATCGCCACACGGTTCGTCTTTTTTAAATTCATAATATGTGTACCGATGCGTTTCCAGTCTGTACCGATCGTGCAAGCCTCGCGGTAAGTCTCGTTCTCGGAGAAATCGTGGGAAAGCACACCCTTCCAGTAGCTCTCAATCGCATTGTGGATGGAATGCCAGTGCCAGTACATAATGCTGTTTGATCCGTTCGCAATGTGGCTGTATGCCTGTAAACGGAGCTGCCCCGGGTATGGCAGCCAGGCAATATTGCCCTGTGCCTGTGTCTCAAGAACGAGGTAATTGTCTTTCTTAAGGCTGCGGGAAATATTACCGCAGAAAGTAATTTCTTCACCGGTGAGCAGCGACTGGGAAGGATGGTAGATATCACATCCTGCAACTGTTGTTGCATCCGATGCTTCATATTGATTCACTTCCGGCTGATAACCGATCGAGTGATCCGTCCATTCATAATCGAAATTCTGTGTGATGAACTGATCGTCACGCTTGTATTCTGATACAATGACAGCTTGCCACTTTAAGAAATCTGTGACAAGAAGGCGCTGGAACTTGGCATACTCTGCGGCAAAACTCTGATTGATCGTGCCACGCACATCCGGGAAATCCTCCCATGTATTGATGCGGTTGCTCCAGTAGTCAAAGCCGAATTCATGGTTGAACTCATTGATATCCGGGTATTTGTTTTTTAGATAATCAACGAACATTGCCTGCGCACGAGGACCGGCAGTGCCGTAACTTTTCGTCTCGTTGTCAAGCTGGAATCCGATAATATGAGGAACATCTTTGATATGCTCCATTATCGCGCGGATGACACGCTCGCAGTGGAAACGGTATCCGGCATGTGTGATATCCATATTCTGTCTTGCACCGTAAATGTTTTGTCCGTTGTTCGTGAGTGCAAGAATATCCGGATACTTCTTTGCCAGCCAGGTCGGGATCGCATAGGTCGGTGTGCCGATAATGACAGAGATTCCGTGTTTTGCTGCGGCATCCAGCATCTTGTCAAGATGCGTGAAATCAAATACGCCGTCTCTTGGTTCGATGGTGCTCCATGTGGACTCCGCAATACGGATCGTGTTCATTCCGGCTTTTGCCATCATCTCCATGTCCTTCTCTACACGGTCATACGGAAGATATTCCGAGTAGTAGGCAGCACCGAATAATAGATGATCTGTTTTCATAATATTTGTTTCTCCCCTAAAAATATTTCTTTCTTAATTGCGAACCGGTAGTTGATAAAAAGTGCACAAAAATGCGTTGCATGGATTGACAGACGCAATCACATTTTATATATTAAGAATACAACGCAACCGTTTGCGCAAAAATATTATATCATTCAGGCGAAAAAAAGTAAATAATTACACTTGCTTTTTAAGGAAAACGATACGATAATGAAGTTGCGCAATAAAAGTGCGCATGAGTAAGATTTACAAGGAGAAGAACACTTGCATCAGCAAAATTGGTTTCGTTCGATTCTGGTCTGGGGAGAAAGTTTGTAATCGAGATGCAAGGAATGAGTGGTAATTATGGGGAACGAAGATAACAGAAACTTGACGATCGCTGATGTCGCGGAGGCACTTGGCGTATCGAAGACGACGGTGTCACGTGCAATATCCGGTAAAGGAAGAATCGGAGTTGCAACAAGAGACCGTGTTTTGAAATATATAGAGGAACATGACTATAAGCCGAATGTTATTGCCAAAGGACTGGCGCAGTCGAAGACCTATAATCTGTGTGTTGTTATGCCGGCAGATTATGCGGTCGTGGATCTCACTTTCTTTCAGGAATGTCTGCTCGGCATCCAGGAGATTGCCGGAATTATGGAGTATGATATCCTGCTGTCTATCTGCAAGAATGATGATATCGCATCGTTAGAGCGCATCGTGATGAATCACAAGGTTGACGGAGTGATTCTTATGCGTACCTTCGTGGAGGATAAGCAGATTGAGTATCTGCAGTCGAGAAATGTGCTGTTTGTGACGATCGGATCGACGAACTACAGGGATGTGATCCAGGTGGATCATAATCATAAGAGTGCCTGCAAGGAACTGACATCGATCATTCTTATGAAAGGCATGAAGAAGATCGCTTTGATCGGCGGCGATGAGAATCACGTTGTTACCCAAAGCCGTCTTCGTGGATTCCGAGAGGCTTATGATAAGATGAATGAGCAGCTCGATCCGACGCTTTTGTATCTGAATCTGGATAACAATGTCGTAATCGACCGAACGGTGGAGGAAGTATTGGATCGTAAAGCGGACTGTATCCTGTGTATGGATGATGCAATCTGTAGCCGTGTGTTAAAGAGGCTTCGCGAGAAGCAAGTCAGTGTTCCGAAGGATATCCGTGTAGCATCTTTCTATAACAGTATGGTATTGGACAACAATGTTCCATCCATCACTTCACTGGACTTTGATTCGAAGGAGCTTGGCATGGTGGCGTGCAAGACACTTCTTGATCTGATTGAGGGCGTGAATGTTGAGACAAGAACACTGCTTCCATACGAAGTTGTACTGAAGGAATCAACCAAATAGATTATGCTTAAAATACTGAGGCGTACTTTATGTGAACTCATATAAGGTACGCCTTTTCGTATTTTCCTAGACTTGAAAAGACAATTGGAGAACCGATTGCGCAATTATTTGCGCAGGAGGGTGATTGGGAGGAGAAAATAATGAAGAAAACAAGGATGAAGCTGATGGCGTTATGCCTGAGTGCTGCAATGTGCGTTCCGGTTCTTGGGGGATGCGGCAGCAAAGAGGCTGACACACAAAGCGTGGGAACAGAAACAGTTCAGGAAACACAATCAGTTGCCGATGCAGAGTGGTCCATGGATCCAGCGGATGTGTTTGTACAGCCGGTAGAGGGAATTTCGGATGATTTTATCCGTGGAATGGATGCTTCCGCAGTATTGTCAATCGAGAAGAGCGGCGCAAAGTATTACGGATATGACGGTAAGGAACAGGACGTATTTAAGACCCTTGCTGAGTCCGGTATTAATTATATTCGTCTTCGTGTATGGAATGATCCATACGATGCGGATGGAAATGGTTACGGCGGCGGAAACAATGATGTTGCAACCGCGGTAGAACTTGGTAAGCGTGCAACGGAGTATGGCATGAAAGTAAGCATTGATTTTCACTACTCGGATTTCTGGGCAGATCCAAAGAGGCAGCATGCGCCGAAGGCATGGCAGGGCATGACCGCTGATGAGAAAGCAGATGCATTATATACCTTTACCAGGGATTGCTTAAAGGAAATACTTGATGCAGGCGTTGATGTCGGAATGGTTCAGGTTGGTAATGAGATCAACAACGGAATGTCAGATGAAACGGATGTGCCGTCTGTTATGAAACTGCTGACAGCAGGAAGCAAGGCGGTCCGTGAGAGTGCAGCGGATTACAACAAAGACATTCTGGTAGCACTTCATTATACCAACATTACAGACAATGAGCAGGTTAATACGATGGCAGCAAATCTGAAAAAGTACAATGTGGATTATGATGTCTTTGGTCTTTCCTACTATCCGTTCTGGGATGGAACGAATGAGAATATGCAGAATGTTGCCAAGAATATCATGGATAAATATGGCAAGCAGGTGATGATCGCCGAGACATCCTATGCATATACAACAGAGGATGGAGACGGATTTGCGAACAGTTTTGACGGTGTTGAAGGTGTGGTAGACGGATATGCAGCAACCGTACAAAGTCAGGCAACCATGATCCGCGACATCTGTGCCGATGCAAACGAAGTTGGTGTGATCGGCGTATTTTACTGGGAAGGAACATGGATTCCGGTCGGAAGCAAAGACGCGGATAATTCCGGACTTTGGGAGAAGTACGGAAGCGGCTGGGCAAGCAGCTATTCTGCAGATTATGACCCGGATGATGCCGGACTCTATTATGGCGGCAGTTCATGGGATAATCAGGCAATGTTTGATTTTGCAGGACATCCGCTTGCATCGTTGAATGTATTCAAGTATTTAAAAGACGGCAATTCCATTCCACTTGCAGTTGATTTTGTGTCGGATGTAAACCTTACATTTGGTGTTGGTGAAGAAATAAAGCTTCCAGAAAAGGTGCAGGTTGTATACAATGACCGTTCTGCAAACACTGAGGTCGCAGTCAGCTGGGATCAGGATGCAGTTGCAGCAATTGATAATACTACAGGTGGTAAATATTCTGTAGAGGGAACACTGGATGATGGAAGCAAGGTTCAGGCAAACATTGAAGTGATCATGATCAATTATGTGACTAATCCAAGCTTCGAGGATGCAGATACGTCCATGTGGAAAGTTACCTATGCCGGAGATACCAACCCGACGGATTTCCAGGTAAAGGCAGATGATGCGCACAGTGGAGAGGTTGCATTCCATTTCTGGTCTGGTGATACAGATATGGATTTCTCCATTGAGCAGACCATTACGGATCTTAAGGCTGGAACCTATCAGTTATCCGCATATGCGCAGGGTGGCGATGTGGCGGATGATGCCGATATGGAACTTTATGCAGCGGTCAACGGAAAAGAAGTGGATCCGGCATCCTTTGTGCTGACAACATGGGCCGATTGGAAACTTCCGACAATCAATGATATTAAGATTGCGGACGGCGATACGCTGACCATCGGTGTTCGTATGAAATGTAACGCAGGTGCATGGGGCACAATGGATGATTTTACATTAAATCGTATTTCAGACTAGAATGCCGAAAAATAGCCAACTTAATCGTTTGCGCAACGCACTGTTACGCATGGTAAAACGCGTAATAAAGGGCAAGATTTGGCAAATATCAACAAAAAATGCAATGGGTAATTATAAAAAGTGTACATTGACACAAAAGGTAAGGTAGATTATACTTATAACATCGAACAACCGATTGCGCAGTTGCAAACGGAAAAATTAAAGTTCGAGAAAAGAGATAGGGAGGAAAAAATAATGAAAAAGAAAGTATTAAGCGCACTGCTCGCTGCTACAATGGTAGTATCCATGACAGCATGTGGCGGAGCAAAGACAGATGAGGGATCTGCAGACAAGCCAGATACTCAGGCACCTGCAACAGAGGCAGACACAAGTGCTTCTGAGGACGCAATCGCAAACCTCATCGCATCAACAGAGGGAGATGTAAACATTACACTCTGGTGCTCAGAGATGGAAAATTACCAGAAGGTTATGACAGAACTTACAGATAAGTTCAAGGAGCAGTACTCCGATGTAAACTTTAATATCAAGATCGGAGGAGTATCTGAGGCAGATGCCAAGGATAAGGTACTTGAGGACATCGATGCAGCAGCTGATGTATTCGTATTCGCAGACGATCAGGTAAAGGATCTTGTGAATGCAGGAGCACTTCAGGAGGTTGCAGCAACTTATACATATAATCCTGCTGAGACAAACTCAGAGGCAACTGTTAATGCAGCTACTGTTGACGGAAAGCTTTATGCTTATCCACTTACTGCTTCAAACGGATATTTCTTATATTACGATTCAAGCAAGTTCTCAGAAGAGGATGTAGCTTCATGGGAAGCTCTTACCGCTAAGGCTGAGGAACTTGGAACAAAGGTTGGATGCGATATCGCAAACGGCTGGTATGTATATGGATTCTTCGCAGGTGCAGGATGTAACCTTTCATTGAATGATGATGGATCTAACTCATGTGATTGGAATAACGAGACTGGTTTAGCAGTAGCAGAGAGTGTTGAGAACATTACTTCTTCTAAGAGCTTTACAGCAGCTAAGAATGACGATGCTCTTGCTATGTTAGCAGATGGAGAGCTTGGCGCATATGTATCTGGTACATGGAATGCTACTACATTCGAAGAAGCTTATGGTGACGGATATGCAGCTTGCAAGCTTCCTACATTTGATGTGAATGGTACAGCTACACAGATGGGATCTTACGCTGGATATAAGTTCGTAGGTGTTAACTCTCACTCTCAGAACATTGGATGGTCAATGCTCCTTGCTGAGTACTTAACCAATGAGGACAGCCAGCTTGCGATCGGTCAGGCAACAGCGGAAGGACCAGCTAACCTGGTAGCAGCTCAGCAGATCGACAGCCCGGCACTTGCAGCACTTGCAGCACAGTCAGCATACGCAGACCAGCAGGTTGTAGGAAACAACTTCTGGACACCGGCAGAGTCTCTTGGACAGAACCTTGTAGATGGTGCTAAGGATGTACAGAAAGTACTTGATGATGCTGTAGCCGGAATTACTCAGCCGGTATCTGAATAATAGAAATCTATTAATCAAACACTGATACAAAACCTTTTCAACTCGAATATCCACATGCTCTGCGGAGTGGGGCATGTGGATATTTTTTACGAAGAGAGAATTTCTCGTACACGCATGGGAGTGATTCTATGAAAAAATTTTTAAACGCTTTTAAAAAGTACTTTGTCGATTTCGGCACAGCCGTGGCAAAGGGTGATATCTGGTGTAAGCTGTCTCTTCTTGTGATGGGTGCCGGATATTGGGGACGGAAACAGATTGTCAAAGGAATTATGATGACTCTGTTAGAAGTAGTGGTACTTTTGTTTACCGGAATGTTCTCCATTAACTATATCAAGGATCTGAATACACTCGGTACTGTACAGTACGAGTCGAAGTTTGATCCGCTGACAATGAAAAACACTGTAAATGATTATGATAATTCTTTGCTGATCCTTCTTTACGGAATTGTTGGAATTATCGTGATCATTGCATTTATACTTTTATATATAAGCAATATGAAGGCAGTATATCGTCTTCAGCTTATGAAGGAGCAGGGGGAGCATATTAATACATTCCGTGAGGATTTAAAGGAACTCGTCAATGGAAAGTTTTATGTGACATTACTTACTCTGCCAAGCATCGGTGTCATTCTGATGAATGTCATCCCGATCATATTTATGTCATGTGTGGCATTTACCAATTATGATGAAAATCATATGCCGCCAAACTACCTGTTTACATGGGTTGGACTTAACAATTTCAAGACGATGTTTACCGGTGGTGGTGCAACGATCACATTCTCCTATGCATTCGTAAGAATTATTACATGGACTATGATCTGGGCTGTGACCGCAACGTTTACAACCTTCATCGGTGGTATTCTTCTTGCAAAGCTCATCAATCATGAGAATACATATTTCAAGAAGGTGTGGCGTTCACTGTTCGTAGTTACGATTGCGATTCCACAGTTCGTAACATTACTTCTTGTCAGCAAGATGTTTAGTAATAACGGTATCGTGAATTCATGGTGCTCATCACTTGGACTGACCGGATTCCTTAAGGATGCGGGTGTGATCGCAACCAATTATATTCCATTCCTGTCAAAGCCGGGATGGTCACATGTGATGATCATTTTGATCAATATCTGGGTCGGTGTTCCTTACCAGATGCTGACTGCAACTGGTATCCTGATGAATATTCCGACGGATCAGCTGGAGAGTGCACGTATTGACGGTGCAAATAAGTGGCAGATTTTCTGGAAGATCACTATGCCATATGTACTGTTTATCTGTGGACCGTCACTGGTGCAGAGTGTGATCGCCAACATCAATAACTTTAATGTTATCTACCTGCTTACAAGCGGTACGGCTACGGCTAATATGGCATTTGCCAATTCCAAGGCAAAGGAGACAGACCTTCTTATTACATGGCTGTTTACTCTGACAAATGATAACTCGAACTACAAGATGGCATCTGTTATCGGTATTATTTCGTTCGTTATCTGCGCACTTCTTACACTGCTAAGCTACAGTCGCATGATCAGTGGAGATAAAGAGGAGGTGTATCAATAATGAAAAAGAAAACCTGGAATATTATTATAAGACATGTTGTTCTTGCGTTCCTTGCATTCATCTGGTTAGTTCCGATCGTATGGCTGTTTGTGACATCGCTTTCAACGGTAAAAGGCGTAAGTGGAAAAAATTTCTTCCCAAAGCATTGGACGCTTGCAAACTACAACCAGTTGTTCTTCCATACGGATACAGCAGCGAACTTCCCGGCGTGGTTTAGCAATACGTTTATTGTAGCGTTTTTTTCCTGCATCGTTTCTTCTCTGTTTGTACTGATGGTATCTTATGCTTTTAGTTGTATGAGATTTAAAGGAAGAAAAAAGTTGATGAGCTTTTCCATCATCCTTGGAATGTTCCCTGGTGTACTTTCCATGATTGCTGTCTACTTTGTGTTAAAAATGTTAGGACTTACGGATTCTCTTGCCGGACTTGTGTTTATTTATTCTGCCGGTTCCGGACTTGGATTCCTGATACTAAAGGGCTTTTTTGATACCATTCCGGTATCGCTCCGCGAGGCAGCCCGTCTTGAGGGAGCATCGGAGGCAACCATCTTTACCAAGATTATTATTCCGTTATCAAAGCCGATGATCGTATATACGATCATTCAGTCTTTCCTGAATCCGTGGATGGATTTCGTTATGGCTCGTATCATGATCAAATCCAAGGATTCTGCAGATTGGACGGTTGCAATCGGACTTTATAATCTGCTTCAGAGATCATTGATCGGCGACTATTTTGCAATATTCTGTGCCGGTGGTGTGATGATCGCAATCCCGATTTCAATTCTTTTCGTAGTAATGCAGAAATTCTATGTTGAAGGCGTTACCGGAGGAGCTGTAAAGGGTTAATGTAATATTTATTTTTGAGGAGAGTATTTAAAATGGATAAATTTGTATTAAATCTTATTCATCGCCCGGAATTGGTGCCGGAGTATTCCGCAACTGTCACCGGACAGGGTAAGGAAGAGGATATCGGAGATAAGGCACTTCTGACCGAATCACTTGATATCTTTAAGACGCAGCAGAGACTGGCTCATGAGAACGGACTCAAGGTTACCATTCAGATGACCTATGCATCCCTTTTCAATGATGAGGCGGTTGAGATTGCGAAGCATGACCATGAAGTATATGGTGATGAGATCGCGTTATCATTACTTGGTCTGCCTTGCGAGGAGTTCAGAGAGAAGTATAAGACAAAAGACTTCTGTATCTGGATGTTTTCTATGGAAGACAAGAAAGCAATTGTAAACGATGTATTTGAGAAGTTCCATGACAAGTTCGGATTCTATCCGGAGTCAACAGGTTCTTATTATATGGATGCAGATCTGACCAACTACATTAAGGCAACATACCCGACAGTAAAATGTGCGGTTGCTACCTGTTGGGAGGAAGGACCTAAGGCATACCACACATGTAACAATTCATGGTATACATTATTCGACGGAGGCCCATGGGCACCATGGATTCCTTCTAAGCAGAATACACATGCACCGGCTGCCAATAAGGAAGAGGATAGCGGAATCGTAGCAATCCCACACCTTTCACGAGACCTGATCGCATGTTATGATGGAAATGGTTCCAACTTTGGTACGCATCCACAGAACGTACTTCGTGGAATGATCTACGATACCAAGACCTGGGAGTACCCATATCTGTACAACCTGATCGATCAGTATCGTTCTCTTGAGAAGTACAACAACGGATACGCATACAACATGATGTTCGTTGGACCAGGCTGGATGAACAAGATGGGACGTTGGGAGCAGCCTTATGAACTTCTTTACAAGTCATACAGTGACGGATGTGCTTACTACGGTAAGTTAAAGAAAGAAGGACAGCTCATCGATATGACAATGTCAGAGTTCGCTGACTACTATCGTGAGAAGAAGGGTGTCAACGACAACAATTATAACGAGCCGGAGTGTGCACTCTGGAGAGATATTTTATATGGATCCGACAAGCAGCTGTTCTGGTACTGCGATCCATACATGAGAGCCTGTGTCAACATGGATCAGGGTGGTGCAATCGTAGACCTTCGTCCATATGCGGCTAAGCTTGAATGGCCGGTCGGAATCGGAACAAAGCATGTTCAGGATGCCTCTTATCCATTCCTGATCCAGGAGAAGTATCGTGCCGGATACTTTACACATTATGCTGGAGAGGGAACCGTCAGAAGTGCAAAGCTTTCTTACAAGGGAGAGGAAGTTGATCTGTGTCTCTGCCCGACACATGCACACTTCTCACAGGAAGGAAAGACAAGAATCCTGACTCTGGATCCTGTAACAATCGAGTTTAACGATCTGACCGTTAAGCTTCAGACGAAGGAGTATTTCGAAGAGGGATCTTCCAACATCAAGATTGAACGTCATATTCTTGAGATGAGCAATCCGGATGCCGAAGTTACCTTAAACGAGTACATGGTAGCATGCTACGGTACAACAGAGTATTCTGAGGATATGTCCAACATTAAGTTAAGAATTGATGGACCGGAAGTTAAGACAATTGATTACGCTTACAAGTGCCGTGAGGAGGGCGTTGTAGGTGCAACCGAAGTCTCAGCAGTCGTTCCTGAGATCGAGACAAGAGTTTCCATGACCGCATCAGACTCCGCAGCAGAGGGTTACGTGAAAGAAGGTTATGCATTCTCGCCAATGTTCACACTTGGTTACAAGAAAACAATCTCAGACAAGGAGGTATTTGCAACATGGCTCAACTTGGCAAAGGCAAATTAAACTACAGATGCCCATCCTGCTTCCTCAGAGATCTGGACATTGATATGTTTTACAATAAGGAAACAGGTATTTATAGCTGCATTCGTTGCCAGTACAGAGGAACGGAGCAGGACGTTTTAGAAAAAAATGAGATGATCCGCTTCCGCTACAAGGCAATGCATGATCGAATTACAAAATTCGATTTCGATTAAAAACAAAGCTGCCGTACGCGAGTGCGGCAGCTTGTATTAAGTTAAGGAGAAAACGCATGAAATTTGTAAAAGGCATGGATTTATCCACATTATTGGAACTTGAGAAATGTGGAGTCAAATATTATGTCGATGGAACCGAGATGGATATCTTAGACATCATGAAGAAGTATGACGTTGACACGATCCGTATCCGTCTGTGGAATGATCCGTACTCTGAGAGTGGAGAGTCTTACGGTGCCGGAGAGAATGATCTTAAGACAACGCTTGCGATTGCAAAGAAAGTAACCGATGCAGGTCTTGGTGTGCTCTTAAACTTCCATTATAGTGATTTCTGGGCCGATCCTGGTAAACAGATCAAACCGAAGGCATGGAAAGATTACGGTGTTGAGGAACTTGAGAAAGCAGTATATGAGTTTACCGTTGATACGATGAAAGTATTCCGTGACAACGGAATCAACACAACGATGGTGCAGGTTGGTAACGAGTTATCGAATGGTCTGCTTTGGCCGGAAGGCAAGGTTCCAAACTATGATAATATCGCAAAGTTTGTGAATGCCGGTATCCGCGGTGTGCGTGCGATTGATGAGGATGTGCCGATCATGATTCATCTGGACAACGGCGGAAACAACGCTTTGTACCGCGAGTGGTTCGACGAGTTTACAAAGCGTGGCGAGGACTTCCAGCTGATCGGATTGTCTTATTATCCGTTCTGGCATGGAACACTTGATATGCTGACCAATAATATGAACGATATTGCGGAGCGTTACGGCAAGGAGCTGATCATTGCAGAGGTTTCCATGGGATACACCATGGAGGACTACAAGGACTATGAGAAGCTTACCGATGAGCAGCGCAAGGGATATGCAACCAAGCCTGAACTTGTGGCAAAGATCGAGTATCCGATGACCGTGCAGGGACAGTATGATTTCATGGAAGATTTCTTAAACCGTATCAGCCACATCCGGGGCAACAAAGGAAAAGGCTTCTTCTACTGGGAGCCGGCATGGATTCCGGTTTCCGGTTCCGGCTGGGCAACGGAAGCGTCTCTTAAGTATATGAACGACAAGGGACCATGCGGTAATGAGTGGGCAAATCAGGCATTGTTTGATTATGACGGCAATGCACTGCCGACCTGGAATCTGATCAGAGATTTTAAGCCGGAGAATGAGTAAAGCAGATTAGCGCGGACGAAAGATAAGACGCACGATACATTGCAGAAATTCTGTGATGTATTGTGCGTTTTTTCAATTCGTCACGCGGTTGGCGAAAATTTGGTGGAAATCCGTATTCCTTCGCACTTCGATGCTTGACGTATGGGAAACTCAAACGTATAATGAATTCTGGATAATTAGAATGATAAACGGAGGAAAGCAGATGGCATTAAGCAAGAAGCCGGTGAACGGCATGAAAGATATATTACCAGCAGAGATGGAGATCCGCGATTATGTGACAAGCGTGATCAAGGATACTTACCGAAGCTTCGGTTTTACACCGATCGAGACACCTTGTATGGAGAATATCGCAAACCTCTCCAACAAGCAGGGTGGCGAGAATGAGAAGCTGATCTTCAAAGTATTGAAGCGCGGCGAGAAGTTGAATTTAGAGACAGCAAAGGAAGAGGCGGATGTTGTTGATTTTGGTATGCGTTATGACTTGACCGTTCCGCTTTCGCGTTTCTATGCGAACAATGCCAATGATCTGCCGAGTCCGTTTAAGGCATTACAGATCGGAAGTGTGTGGAGAGCAGATCGTCCGCAGAGAGGCCGTTATCGTCAGTTTACACAGTGTGATATCGATATTTTAGGCGAACCGAGCAATCTGGCAGAGATCGAGCTGATCACGGCTACGACCACAACAATCGGAAGACTTGGATTTAAGAACTTTGAAATCCGTATCAATGAGCGAAGAATTCTTAAGGCGATGGCTGCATACAGCGGATTTGCCGAGGAGGATTATGACAACGTATTTATCACGCTCGACAAGATGGACAAGATCGGTGTTGAGGGTGTTGCCGAGGAGCTGGCAAAGGATGGCTATGCTCAGGAGTCGATCGACAAATATTTAGATCTTTTCAAGCTGCTTGAGGAGAAGAAGGATGTCGCCGAAGGCGTTGCATTCCTCGCCGATACATTAGGCAATTTCCTTGATGAGGAAGTTGTGACGAACATGACAGAGATTGCTACTGCGGTCAATGCGACCAAGAATGCGGAGTTTACACTGGTATTCGATCCGACACTTGTAAGAGGAATGAGCTACTATACAGGTACGATTTTTGAAATCTCTATGCCGGAGCTTGGAGCAGCCTGCGGCGGCGGAGGAAGATACGATAAGATGATCGGCAAGTTTACCGGAAATGATGTTCCGGCCTGCGGATTCTCGATCGGATTCGAGCGTATTATCTTACTTCTTATGGAGAGTGGCTTTAAGATTCCGGAGAGTCCGAAGAGAGTGGCTTATCTCGTGGAGAAGAAGTATCCGGCCGAGAAGCTTGTGGATGTCATGAAGCAGGCGAAGGAAGCGCGTGAGAACGGACAGCAGGTACTTGTTGTGCGCATGAATAAGAATAAGAAATTCCAGAAAGAACAGCTTTCCAAGGAAGGCTATGAGGAGTTCGTGGAGTTTTTTAACAGATAGTTACGATTCACAGGTGCTGACAGAAGAAATGTGAGAGGCGAATTTATTCGCATGCGAACATTTCGATTGTCTAGCACCTGAAATCAGAAACCTCCATTCCACATAAGCAAAATGAGAAGTTGCGGAGCAACGACAGACACGAAGTGGCTGATTTTGCGCATGGGAAAGGAGGGGACTGTGAATCGTAAGAGCAATGATAGATAAATTAAGGAGACAATTATGGCAGAATCAATGAAAGGCTTACACAGAAGCCACAGATGTACAGAGGTAAGCAGTTCCAATATCGGTGAGAAGGTTACCGTGATGGGCTGGGTACAGAAGAGAAGAAATTTAGGAAGTCTGATCTTTATCGACTTGCGTGATAGAAGCGGTCTGTTACAGATCGTATTTGACGAGGACAGTGTCGGAGCAGAAGGCTTCGCCAAGGCGGGAACGTTAAGAAGTGAGTATGTTGTCGCGATCGAGGGAACCGTGCAGAAGCGTTCCGCTGCAGTCAATGAGAATTTAAAGACCGGAGATATCGAAGTGATCGCAACAAGCCTTCGTATCCTTTCCGAGTCACAGACACCTCCGTTTGCAATCGAGGAGAACAGCCAGACAAAGGAGGATATCCGCCTGAAGTATCGTTATCTTGATTTGAGAAGACCGGATATCCAGCGTAACTTAATGCTCAAGAGCCGTGTGCTCGGACTGATGCGTCAGTTTATGGCAAATGAGGGATTCTTAGAGATCGAGACTCCGATCCTTTGTAAGTCTACTCCTGAGGGAGCAAGAGACTATCTTGTACCGAGCCGTGTACATCCGGGTAATTTCTATGCACTGCCACAGTCTCCGCAGCTGTTCAAACAGCTTCTGATGGCTTCCGGATATGACCGTTATTTCCAGATCGCAAGATGCTTCCGTGACGAGGATCTTCGTGCGGACCGTCAGCCGGAGTTTACACAGGCAGATATGGAGTTATCTTTCGTAGATATTGAGGACGTTCTCGATGTAAACGAGCGTCTTCTTAAATATGTTTTCAAAGAAGCAATCGGTGTCGATATCCAGCTTCCGCTGCCACGTATGCCTTGGCAGGAAGCGATGGATCGTTTCGGTTCCGACAAGCCGGACACGCGTTTTGGCATGGAACTCGTAGATGTATCCGATGTTGTGAAGGGTTGCGGCTTCGGTGTATTTACCGGTGCGCTTGAGAACGGTGGATCTGTCCGCGGTATCAATGTTTGTGGACAGGGCGCTATGCCTCGTAAGAAGATCGATAAGCTTGTTGAGCATGCCAAGGGATGCGGTGCCAAGGGACTTGCTTATTTGTGCGTCAACGAGGATGGAACCTATAAGTCATCCTTCGCAAAATTCATGACGGAAGACGAACTGAAGGCTTTAGTTGAGAAGATGAATGGTAAGCCGGGCGATCTGCTTCTGTTCGCTGCGGATAAGAATAAGATTGTATGGAATGTGCTTGGAGCACTCCGTCTGCAGCTCGGCGAGGAACTTGGACTGATGGATGAGAACCAGTACAATTTCCTGTGGGTAACCGAGTTCCCGCTTCTTGAGTGGTCCGATGAGGAGAACCGTTTTATGGCAATGCATCATCCATTCACGATGCCGATGGAAGAGGATTGGGACAAAATCGATTCGGATCCGGGTGCCGTGCGTGCCAAGGCTTACGACATCGTATTAAACGGAACGGAGCTTGGTGGAGGATCTGTACGTATTCATCAGGACGATATTCAGGAGAAGATGTTCGAGGTTCTTGGATTTACCAAGGAGCGCGCGCATGAGCAGTTCGGATTCCTGTTAGACGCTTTCTCTTACGGAGTACCGCCACACGCAGGACTTGCTTATGGTGTTGACCGTATGATCATGCATATGGTACACGCAGACTCTATTCGTGATGTAATCGCATTCCCGAAGGTAAAGGATGCATCGGATCTGATGTCTGAGGCTCCGGGAACTGTAGACGAGAAGCAGCTTGAGGAGCTTGGAATCCAGATTACAGCAACCGAAGAATCTTCGGAGCAGTAGTTTTGTGAGTCAACGTTTTATATGAAGAAATGGAAATTGAATTTTAAAAAAATCATCATCATTGTCATTATAGTGTTAATTCTTGCACTGATGTACGGAATGTTCCGCAAGATTGATGCTTTGACGAATCAGCTTACCTATCTGCAGGATTCCACGAGCGTGATTTTGTCCGATATGACGAATTTGCAGTCCAATATTGAGAAGACCCTGCAGGAGGAAGCAAGCATGGTTGAGGATTATTCCATCGCAGTGGAAAGCCTCGACTTTGCGAATCGAAAGTATAAAGTGAATGTGTCCGTTGTTCCGAAGGAATATACCGATAAGACGGAAGTCAGTATCTTTTTCGGGACAAAGGAGACAACTTTAAGGCGGGGCAAGTATGCTTTTACCGGAAGTGTGGATCTACCACTCAATAAGGATTTTGACGGTAATATTACATTTTTGATTTCGAACGGAAGAAAGAAGACCACGGAAGTCTTAAATGATTATCAGGGACTCGATTTCAGTCTTGATCAGGTGCTTCTTGCGAAGCTTGATAAGGAACCTTCTTTTAAGAATGGAGCATTCCGTTTAAACAGTGACTGTGATGTTGAATTGAGCGGTCTGAGTCTGTTTACATTCCAGAGCCTGGAACTGGTTACGATGCTGGATGAGAAGCAGATTGACGAGGAGGATCTTCTGGCGAAGATGAATGGAGCAGATTCGGATACCGGAATAGCTTTGGCAGAAGGCAGCAATAACGCTGTGGATGCGACAGAAAGTTCTTCTGACAGTGCCAGTGAAGCGGATACGATTGAGGGCGTCTCTGGAATCGCAAGTTGTACATTTACTTACGAGATGCCGGAAACGAATACCGAAGAGTCGGAGAGCGAAGCAGAGATTCCGGAGCAGCAGCACATTCGTATTTGTGTGAGAGCTAAGACGACGGAAGGATACCGGTTCGAATATACGGTGTTTGAGGGTGATTACCTGACAGCCGACAAGAAGTTTGACAGAGAAAGCTTCCAGTGGAATACGAAGAATGCGGCATACGACCGCAACGGAAATGAATTAGATCTGGATGTTCATGAACTTCATGAGGAGAATTAAAAGAAGTGCAGTGGCAAATGCTACTGCACTTCTTTTTGCGAGAGCGGCAGGGTGAAGATAAATTCCGTTCCGACACCTTCCGTGCTGATGACATTGATGTGTTCGTTGTGCGCCTGAATGATCTCTTTGACGATCGCCAGACCGAGTCCGGTGCCCTTCTTATCCTTGCCTCTTGAGAGGTCCGTCTTGTAGAAACGCTCCCAGATCTTTTTGATGCTGTCTGCCGGAATCCCGATGCCGGAATCCTTGACAGAGATGAACACTTTCTCGTTCTTGATGCTGGTCTCAATCTTAATCGCACTGTTCTGGTGTGAGAATTTCGTTGCGTTATCGATCAGGTTATAGAGAACCTGCTGGATCTTCGACATGTCTGCATGGACGAATAATTCCTGCCCGGTCAGGACGAGATCGAACGTGATCCCTTTCTTCTCGCAGGTTCCTTCGAAGGTCAGGATGGTTGTCTTGATCATCCGGTTGATATCGAAATCTGCCAGATCGAGCATGATGCCGCGATGGCGTCCGAACTGGTTGAGATCAAGGATTCCCTGCGTCAGCTTTGTCAGACGTTCCGTCTCAAAAAGAATGATATTCAGATACTTGTCCTGCAATTCGACCGGAATCGTTCCATCAAGCATTGCTTCAATATAGCCTTTGATCGAAGTCAGCGGCGAGCGGAAATCGTGCGAGACATTGGAGATGAACTTGCGCTGGTCTTCCTCTAAGGTGTCAAGCTCGTTTGCCATATAATTCATCGTATTGCCGATGATTCCAAGTTCGTCATTCGCATGGATATGGATACGTGGCTCAAAATTGCCTTTCGCATAGCTTTGTGCAACTTTTGTGATCTCACGCAGCGGCCGGTAGTTCAGATAGGAAAAGGCAAGCAGCAGTAAAAGTGCGCAAAGTGCAAGAATTCCTACCGTGTAGAATGCGATATTTAAAAATTCATTGGAAACCCGGACAATTCCGGATACCGGCTTATGGATCAACACATAGCTTCGGACTCTGTAATTGGACGTAATTGGGGAGAACACACTTAAGGTATCCTCGTCGAACATTCCGTAAAAGCGTCCGATCGTATAGAAATGATTGCTGAAACTGGTGCTGTCAAAGTCGGGAAGACTCGTATACTCGGATTTGGCGGCATTCTGACCAATCTGTGCGTCCGCGGAATTAAACAGGATATGTCCCTGATTGTCAATGACCCAGATTTCTGCGGACAGATAGGTACTTAGCATCTCCATCTGCGACTGGAAGTCATGCAGAGACAGAAAAGAATTCATAAAATTGGCAGCATATCCGGATGCAATCAGGTTCGATTCGCGATACAGCTGCTGCGCTTCCCGGCGCTCCAAATGTTCCGAGACGGTATTCTGGGTGAAGGTGCACAGGATAACGATGGCACAGATCCCAAAAAGAAGATAGCCGAGAAGCATTTTTATGTACATGCGTGATTTCATTCTGTTACCTCGAATTTATAACCGATGCCCCATACCGTTGCGATTGACCAGGAACTGTGGTCCTTGATCTTCTCGCGAAGACGCTTCACGTGGACATCCACGGTTCGTGTGTCGCCGATATATTCGTATCCCCAGATATGATCGAGAAGCTGCTCACGCGTAAATACCTGATTTGGTGAGGAGGCAAGGAAGTAAAGAAGTTCCAGCTCCTTCGGAGGCATGTCGATCGGTCGTCCGTTGTAGACAACGGAATAGTTGGACAGATTGACAATGAGATCCGGATATTCCACACATTTGATCTCGACAACCGGTGGGGTTTCTGTTTTGACCGGCTGGTAGCGGCGGAGTACTGCCTTCACGCGGGCAACAAGTTCCTTGGAGTCAAAAGGTTTTAAGATATAATCGTCAGCACCGAGCTCAAGACCAAGCACTTTGTCAAAGACTTCGCCTTTGGCGGAGAGCATGATGATTGGCGTGTTACTCTTGGCACGGATCTCGCGACATACCTGATATCCGTCGATGCCCGGAAGCATTAAGTCGAGCAGGATCAGATTGGGATTGTATTGTTCGAATGCAATCAGTGCCTCCTCGCCGTCATTGACGATGCGGGTGTCGTAGCATTCTTTTGTGAGGTAGAGCGATATCAGTTCTGCAATGTTGTTATCGTCATCAACGATGAGTATTTTCTGTTTTGATACCATAGTGTTCCTCCTGTTTATTCATTAATTGCATCTGTTCAGAACCCCATCCATACATTCGCAAAAGCGCACGATAAATCGTGCTTTCTCGTTGCTATCGCAACTACTTTTGCTCATATCTGGGGCGGTGACTCTATTCGAGCCACCTTACGAATAAGAAAACTGTTACTTACATGCAAGCATGACGTATCAGTTTTTCTTATTCTCAGGGGTCTGAATAGTTAACTTTAATCAAATTCAGCGATTGTTACACCGGCATCTCCTTCGCCGGCAGCTCCCGCATGGAAGGATTTGACGTATTTCTGCCTGCGCAGGTGCGCCTGCACAGCATTCCTTAATGCGCCGGTTCCCTTACCGTGGACAATGCGGACGGATGGCAGATGCGCCAGATAAGCATCGTCTAAATATTTATCAAGATGCGCGATCGCCTCGTCAACTGTCATACCGATCAGATTGATCTCTGTGGATACCGAAGCGGATTTACTCATCTTGATCTTGCCGGAGCCACTGCCACCGTATTTCTTGGCAATCGGAGAAGCTGCATCGTCATCGATCAGCACAAGATCCTTGATGTTGACAAGAGAACGGAGAATTCCCATCTGCACATACAGATCACCTTTGGCGTTCGGCAGCGTGTGAACAGTTCCCTTAAGATTCATTGAGAGAACCTTGACGGAATCACCGACGCGAAGTTTCTTCGGAACCTTGTGATTAACCGTCTCTTTCTTCTTCATGGACAGATTCTTTTCACTCGCATTCATCTTGTCGCGGACTTTACTTCGTTCCTTCTCCATCTTGCTCATCGGAGCCTGTCCCTGACCGTATTTATTGAAGTTGCGGATCGTCTCATCCGCAAGATCCTTTGCTTCTTTGAGAATCTGGTAGGCTTCTTCGTTCGCCTTGCGAAGAATATCGTCGCGGCTTGCATCGAGTCGTTCATTTTTCGTGGTGAGACGCTGTTTTAACTGTTCAATTTCCGCTTTGTATTTCTGTATTTCCAACTGTTCCTTTTCAATTGTGATGCGGCTGGTTTCGAGATTGGCAAGCATATCTTCAAAGTCAACATCTTTGTCACTTAAGCGGCTTTTCGCATCTTCAATGATGTTCTCCGCAAGTCCGAGTTTCGAGCTGATTGCGAAAGCGTTACTCTTGCCCGGGATACCGATCAGGAGACGGTAGGTCGGGCTTAAGGTTTCGACGTCGAACTCGCAGCAAGCGTTTTCCACGCCTTCCGTGGAGAGCGCGTAGACTTTCAGTTCACTGTAGTGTGTGGTAGCCATCGTGGTAGCACCATATTGGTGAAGCTTGTGCAGAATCGAGATGGCCAGTGCGGCACCTTCTGTCGGATCGGTTCCGGCGCACAGCTCATCAAAAAGGCATAAGCTTCTGTCATCCGCGTCTTTTAAGATGCGGACGATATTGGTCATATGAGAGGAGAAGGTACTTAAGCTTTGCTCAATACTCTGCTCATCACCGATATCCGCATAAATCTCATGGAAGATCGCAAGTTCCGAACGGTCGCCTGCCGGAATGTGCAGACCTGCCTGCCCCATCAGGGTCAGCAGTCCGACCGTCTTAAGCGATACCGTCTTACCTCCGGTGTTTGGTCCGGTGACGATCAGCTGGCGGAACTCGTCGCCGAGACGGACATCGATCGGAACAACCTTCTTCGGATCGAGCAGCGGATGTCTTCCTTTCCGGATGTTGATACGTCCCTCTTCATTGAAGAGTGGGGCAACACCATTGTAGGATTTGGCGAGCTGCGCTTTGGCGAAGATGAAATCGAGTTCTGCAAGTACAGTGTAATCCTGGCGGATTCCGTTCACATTTTCCGCAACACGGTTGGAAAGATCCGCGAGAATTGCATTGATTTCTTCCTGCTCCTTTAAGAATAATTCACGGAGTTCATTATTTAAATTGACCACAGCCATCGGCTCGATAAAAAGCGTGGATCCGCTGGAAGACTGATCATGTACCATTCCGGGAACGGAAGTCTTGGCTTCTGCTTTCACCGGCAGACAGTAGCGTCCGTCGCGCATCGTGATGACAGCGTCCTGCAAGAAGCTTCTGGTCGTTGTGTTGTTCATAAGGCTGGTCAGCTGCGCGTGGATCCGGTCGTTCATGCCACGGATCGATTTACGGATCTTGGATAAAGCAGGACTTGCGTCGTCTGCAATCTCGTCCTCCCCGATGATACAGCGTTTGATCTCCTCGTGCAGAGGTGTCAGCGGCTCGAGCTGTGAGAACAGCAGGGAGAGCGAATCGGTCTTGTCATCTGCATGATCCGAGCGGTCGTAGGATTTGGCGCGTTTTGCCACTTCAAGGAGCGAACTGATCATAAGAAGCTCCGTCGTGTTTAAGGTGCCGCCGATGTCCAGACGCTTCAGTGGACCATTGATATTGTGTACGCCGGCGAAACTGATGCCGCTTCCCTTGTAGAGACGGCTCAATGCGTCGGCTGTCGTTGTCTGCAACTGCTCGATCTCTGTCTTGTCAGTGAGCGGCGTCAGGGCAAGGCAGCGTTTCCTTGTCTCTTCGCAGGCCGCATATCCGGCGAGCATGTCGAGTATTTTGTAATATTCCAATGTATGATAAACTTTTTTATTCATGGTGTATCCTCTTTCATATTTGCAGTGCTCGCTCGCTGTTTATTTCACATTTGGCACTGCTTGTTGCTTCGCATACATTATACCTCATTCTTGTTTGCGGGAAAAGGCAAAAATGGTTGCAAGAGTACAGAAATGCGAATATAATATTGGTTGATGTGTTGGTTTTTCAAATGAGGATTGAGAAGGTCGTACATGGAAGACAAGCAATTACCGAAGAATGAATTTGTTAGAGAGAAAATTAAAGATAAGCCGAAGAATTACAAGCGCATCTGGATCCGTTTCCTGACTGCGGCAGGCTGTGGCATTGTTTTTGCGCTGACGGCTGTCCTTGTGATGCTTCTGATGCTGCCGTCGTTGCGGGAGGAACTGAAGGAGAATACACCGGATACGCAGGTGCAGAATTCGCAGGAACCGGAGACGGAGGATACGCAGGAAGCGACGCAGACACCGGACGATACGCAGGAACAGAAGGAGACGATCAGGGAATTTACAATCGATGATTACCAGAAGATCCAGACGCAACTTTATGCGATCGGCAATGTTGCCAATAAGTCTATTGTGACGATCACGAGTGTGGTCAGTGATACGGACTGGTTTAATACTTCCTATGAGCGTGAGGGACAGGGATCCGGCACGATCGTTGGCGATACCGGCGGCAAGCTTTTGATCCTTACGGAGCGCAAGGTGATCAAGGATGCGTCGAAGATCAATGTGACATTTATCGATGATTCTGTCGCACCGGCAGAACTGATGAAGTATGATGGAAACACAGGACTTGCGGTGCTTGCGGTCGCTAAGGATAAGATGGAGAAGTCAACGCTTTCTCTGATTAAAATTATGTCCATGGGCAATTCCAGCACGGTGCACAAGGGAAGCATTGTGATCGCTTTGGGAAGTCCGCTCGGAACCAACTATTCGATCCTGACGGGAAATATTACATCCACAGGTAATGAGATTTCTACGCAGGACAGCAATTATTCTGTGTATACAACGGATATTGTCGCGAACAAGAATGCAAGCGGAATTCTGATCAATACGGATGGTGAAATGATCGGCGTTGTGATGCAGAATTACAGCGCAGCTTCGACAGGCGCTCTGACGGCGGTCGATGTGACGGAACTGAATCGGATCATGGAGCTTTTGTATGCGTCGAAGGATGTTCCGTATTTGGGAGCCCATATTTCGACCGTGACGGATAAGATTGCCAACACCTATGGTATTCCAAAGGGCGTTTATATCAAGGAAGTTGAGATGGATTCTCCGGCGATGAACGCGGGATTACAAAGCGGCGATGTCATCCAGAAGATTGACGATAAGGATATCACAACGGATGATTCGTATACGGATGCTGTACTCGGATTGACGCCGGGAGAGACGTACTCTGTGGTATTCATGCGGGAAGGCAGTAATGGTTATAAAGAATTAACCTGTGAAATTGAAGCAGGAATTTTAAAATAAAGGAGCAATTATGAAATTTATCGAGACTCTCCGCGAGGGAGAGAGAATCAACGAAATCTACTTATGTAAATCCAAACAGGCGGCATTGACCAAGTCTGGAAAGCCGTATGATAATGTACTTTTACAGGATAAGACAGGAACGCTGGATGCCAAAATCTGGGATCCGGGTTCGGTCGGAATTGACGAGTTTGATGCTTTGGACTATATCGCTGTCACAGGTGATGTCACAAGTTTTCAGGGAAACTTACAGTTGTCGATCAAGCGGGTGCGCAAGGTCGGTGAGGGCGAGTATGAGCCGGAGAATTATCTTCCGGTGAGTGATAAAGATATTGATGAGATGTATCAGGAGATGATGGGATATATCGCTTCTGTCAAGAATCCGTATCTGTCCAGGCTTTTACATATGTTTTTCGATGATGCGGATTTTGCCAAGGCGTTTAAGTTCCATTCCGCTGCCAAAAGTGTGCATCACGGATTTGTCGGCGGTCTTCTTGAGCACACGGTCAGTGTGACAAGAAACTGTAATTATTTTGCACAGAACTATCCGTTTTTGAACCGGGATCTGCTGCTTACAGCTGCAATGTTCCACGATATCGGTAAGCTGAAGGAACTTTCCACATTCCCGGCCAATGATTATACAGACGCTGGTCAGCTGCTCGGTCATATTATGATCGGTGCGGAGTGGATCGGGGAGAAGATCCGTGAGATCGATGGATTCCCGGAGGTTCTTGCGAACGAATTGAAGCACTGCATCTTAGCACACCACGGAGAACTGGAATACGGTTCGCCGAAGAAGCCGGCTTTGGTCGAAGCTTTGGCACTTAGCTTTGCAGATAATCTGGATGCGAAGATGGAGACGGTTCGCGAGGTGCTTGCAGGCGTACCGGAGAACAATTTGCAGTGGCAGGGATTCAATCGCCTGTTAGATACCAATATTCGTAGAACAAGTACGATATAGTTGTATATTTATAGAAGGGTAACAAGAGTGAAGAAAAACGATTTATTTCCCTTGATCATTACAGATATGGGCGTCGGCGGAGAAGGCATCGGCAAATACGAAGGAATGACCTTTTTTGTGAAGGACGCTTTAATCGGTGATGAGATCGTTGCACGTGCAACGAAAGTGAAGAAAAATTATGGATATGCGCGGGTGGAGGAGATCAAGTGTCCTTCCCCGCATCGAGTAGAGCCGGAATGCCCGCTGCACAGAAGTTGCGGAGGTTGTCAGATTCAGGCTCTTTCTTATGATGAGCAGCTTGCATTCAAGAATCAGAAGGTGCGAAACAATCTGATCCGCCTCGGTGGATTTTCGGAGGAAGAAGTGGACGCTGTCATGCTTCCGATTGTCGGAATGGATCAGCCTTACCGTTATCGTAACAAGGCGCAGTTTCCGATTGGAACGGACAAGGAAGGGCATGTGATCGCAGGCTTTTATGCGGCGCGCACACACAGCATCATTCCGGTGCAGGATTGTATGCTTGGGGCAGAGGTTAATCAGCCGATCCTTGCCATCGTCTGCAAATGGATGAAAGAACATCAGATTCGTCCGTATAAGGAAGAGGACGGAAGCGGTCTTGTGCGCCATGTGCTGATCCGTTACGGCTTTACGACGAAGGAGATTATGGTCTGTCTGATTATCAATGGAACCGAGATTCCGCATGAGGAGGAACTGGTGCAGCAGTTGCAGAAGATCGAAGGAATGACTTCAATCTCGCTGAACAGCAATACGGAGAAAACGAACGTGATACTTGGGCGCAAAACGCGTTGTATCTGGGGACAACCGTATATCACGGATTATATCCATCTGCGCAATACGGATGATTTCTCCCTGACGGACACCGCGATTGCTTACCATATTTCGCCGCAGTCCTTCTATCAGGTGAATCCGGAGCAGACAGAGAAACTGTACAGCATCGCAATGGATTATGCGGGGCTTACCGGTAAAGAATCCGTGTGGGATCTCTACTGTGGCATCGGAACAATTTCTCTTTTCCTCTCCCAGAAGGCGAAGCAGGTCTATGGTGTGGAGATTGTTCCACAGGCAATCGAGGATGCGAAAAACAATGCGAAGCTCAACGAGATTACGAATGCAGAGTTCTTCGTCGGAAAAGCAGAAGAAGTGCTGCCGCAGTTCTACGAAGAAAGCGGGGATGCAACCGGTGATTCCCAAGGCACAGAAACATCCGATGTGCAGAAGAATGCATTACAACCGGTTCATTGTGGCTCGGACGCAGCGATGCGCCATCCGGATGTGATCGTTGTTGATCCGCCGCGCAAGGGCTGTGACGCGGTCTGTCTCAACACGATGCTTGCGATGCAGCCTGATCGCATCGTATATGTCAGCTGCGATTCTGCGACACTTGCAAGAGATCTTCGGATTCTAGTGGATGGCGGATATGAGCTTAAGAAGGTGCGGGCGGTGGACCAATTCGCGCACACGGTGCATGTGGAGTGTGTGACTCAACTTCAAAGAAAAGATATCTAAGTCGGCTAAGCTGCTTATTTTCAAGTGTATTTGGAAATAAGCAGCTTTTTTCGGGTGAAATTTTTGTTATAAGAATGATATGGCATGACAAAACCATATTGACTAATACGGATTAGAAACATATAATAAAGACAAAATGATAATGGCATGAGTGGAGGAATGGGTGGATGAAGAATGTGACAACACTTGAAGAGGCAATAAAAAGAATTGAAGAATTAGAAAACGAGAATGCCAAATTACGTGAAGAACTGGAATATTATAAAAATCGTAAATTAAGTGGAAGGCAGAAGCACAATGCAAAATGGATGGCAATCTACAATGATTTTGTTGATTGCTATGAGAACGGCATGGCTATGATAGAGATTGCAAAACGAAATAATGTCAGCGAGAGGACGATATACAGGTATAAGGCGTATTATGACAAGATGAGGAACACAAAGGAGAATGTGATAGAGTAATTGAAGAAATTAATAGTAAAAAACATATTGCTGGCGTCAGCAATATGTTCATAAGAGGAGGAAATTTGAATGGAAAAGAGAATAATTGAATTGTACAGAAGAAAATTTGATGATATCCGACATGAAGCGGATGGCATTGAGTATTGGTATGCACGAGAATTAATGACATTATTGGACTATATTCAATGGAGAAATTTCGAAAATGTTGTAAAAAAGGGAATGCTTTCTTGTAAAAATAACGGAATTAGTGTGGAAGACCATTTTGCTGGCGTCAGCAAAATGGTCACATTGGGAAGTGGAGCCAAAGGATGTAATTAAAAATTGGATGAGAAGCAAAGACACAATAGAGTTTCTTGGTTTATGGGAAAAATTACATAATAATAACTTTAAAGGGGTCGAATTCGACTCCTTTAGAAATCAGGCGGGATCTAATGCATTTACAATGTCACCTACAAAATGGATAGAGACTACTGGGGCAATAGGAATCGTATGTAAATCCGGACGTTATGGTGGCACTTATGCACATTCAGATATCGCATTTGAATTTGCATCATGGATTTCAGCAGAATTTAAACTTTATATAATCATGGATTATAAAAGGCTGAAAGCAGATGAAAATAGCCGCTTTTCATTAAATTGGAATCTAAACAGTGAAATATCAAAATTGAATTATAAAATACATACAGATGCAATCAAAGAAAATTTGATACCACCGGAATTGACACCAGCACAAATCAGTTTTACATATGCAAATGAAGCTGATATGCTAAATGTGGTTCTATTTGGCAGAACAACCGCCGGAAGCATATTTGCCACGCGGAATTTCTTATCCTAGACAAGGTTCACACCCACGCAGAAGATCAGGATAGAGCCGATGAGGGAGAGATCGGTAATGGCGGCATCTGTCATGACCGGTGCAATCAGTCTTGCCAACAGCGTGACCGCACCCTCGAACAGAGGGTCTTTGGCATTGCCTGTTTTTTTCTTTGGTAAAAAATCTGTTGAATACAGTGCCGGCGATCCTGCTGGCGGATGAGCCTACCGGCGCCTTGGACCAGACCAGCGGCAAGGAGGTACTGAAGCTGTTCCGGGAATTAAACGACATGGGCAACACGATCGTAATGATCACACATGATCTGGGAGTGGCACAGTCCGCGAAGCGTATCGTAAGAATTGTAGACGGACAGCTGTATGAGTAAATTAAATACTTTTTGCAACAAGCACAATTCCTGAGAGAATGAGCAGGAGAATCACGATTTTGCGGATGAGCTTTTCATCCATCAGGTCGCTGCTCTTCAGGCCAAGGAATAATCCCAACAGCATTAGGGGAATCAGGAGTATCGCCTGCCGGATCGTCTCGAACCGGATCAGTCCCAAAGCACTGTACAGGCAGATGCGAAAGGTGCTTTCTACAGCAAATACTGCGCTGATATTAGCTTTGAAGGCATCATTATCTTCACAGACGCTTGTCATATAAACGGCCAGCAGAGCGCCGACACCAAACAGCCCGCTGAGTAATCCGGCGGAGAGTCCTACTATTACGGTGAATAGAGGAGAGACTTTTTTCGGGGAAAAGGTCTCTTCATTTTTTGCCCCTTTTTGTTGAAACCACATCTGGATTCCAATGCCTATGACCACAATACCGAAGATGATCTTAACGATATTGGCAGTGATGTATTTTAAAATAAATGCCCCCGGAATGCTGCCGGCAAGAACGAACAGCATAGGGAGGAAAAAGATACGCGGATGCAGGGAAGTTCTTTTTTTCCATACTAGGATCAGGTTCGACGGATAACCGATCAGCAGTTCCACCGGAGAAATATTAGCATTTACGATGCCGAAACTTAAAATAGAGGTGAATACCAGTGTATTGGCGAATCCGCACAGACCTTTTATGAAAAATGCTGTTAAAGTGGCTAAAATCCAGTAAATCATGAGAACCTGGCTCCTTAATCGTTCGTTTCAGCTAGAATAAAGTCCCATAGGCGCTGCCTGTGCAGGAATCATCCATAGCGCAACTTTTTTCTATAGTAAAATACACACGTGGTCAGGGCAAGCATTTTGTGAAAAAACTTGTGGGAACTTTGGGAGTGTGGTACATTGACACTAAGCAAAAGGAAAGGCAGGAAGATTCGTATGGCAGGATATTTGATCAAAGATACTACAAGAGAAGAACGGGAGCAGATCGTAGCGGAATCCTTAGGATATATGGAAGCAAATTGTGACGGCTGTTCGTCCGGACTGGCAGAGATGTATCAGGCATACATCGATGGGGAGAAGGAGCTTCGGGACATTAATATGGAGTTTCATGCAGGATATGTCTCGGGGGAGGAAGTACCGGGGAGAAGATCCTGCCCGATGTAAGGATAGTAAGCATAAAGTTTCGAAATTTGCAAAAACTCTTTCTATAAGGGAGAAACCGGAAAAGAGGGATGCAGATGCGGAAGGATCTTATAATTATAGTAAATCTGGAAAATGGAAAAGCACAGTTGGAATTCAAGCTGCCGGAAGAATTTTTGACGGAGCGGCGGGAGACTGAGATGCGAATGGAAATATGGGAGACAGCAGGAGGCGGTCGCCCTATTTTTTATGGAAATTATCGGAATGTGGATCAGGATCCGATGACCGCGTTATTATTGCGGCCGCACCTGTGGGATGGGAGGAAGGATCCCTATCTCTATCAGGTGAGAGCCTGGCTGCGGTTCCCAACCGGGATCGATAGTAGTCTTTTTAAAACAGAGGATTCAGGAAAATTCCGGGATTCAGAAGATTTCGAAAATCGACGGGAAGTGTACTGGCAGCGGGACCTTGCAATTTATGACTTGCGTGTCATAGAGAAAAAAGGCATCTATTTGAACGAAGCCGAATTTCATCCACACATCGTAGAATACCGGCTGCCACCGCAACTCAGTGAGTACGGTACGCAGGACGAACAGATGGAAAGAGATCTGGAGCGGCTGGCACGGATGGGAGCCAATGCGATTCTGTTTCACAATGACGACAGGAAAAGCGAAGGACAGGAAAAGACCGGGCAGGACAATGCCGGACAGAAAAATGGGGTAAGGCAGAATCCGGGAACAGATCATTTTTACAGGTTATGCCTGAAACGTGGATTTTTGGTAAAAGACCTGTGGATAACAGACGAAAAAATCCCCATATACCGTGGATTACCCGGAGAAACTACGCAGGAGATGTTGCTTTCGGAGGACGGCAGGACGTTGACGGAGCACTATTACTATTATCAGGCGAAATGGAGTAGGGAACCGGTACTCTATCCGGCACTTTCTACCCTGCACCGGCAGGAGAACGGTCTGCTCTCCCTGACAGTCTACAGCAACCAGAAAAAAGTGGTGCTCTATGTGGACGGGGTACTTTTCCTGTTTCAGTCGGCGCAGACCGGAGGGCCGGAGTTTATTTTTGAGGATATTCCGGCAGAGAAGCTGCCGCTGCATCTGGCGGTGGAAGCCGGTAACTTAAGCACTTCTTTGACGATAAGGTGAAAAGTTTTTTGTAGGATTCAAAACCGGTTTCACACAATTTTCACAAATGTTTCACCTTTTGATGACATTTGCCTCATATAGTAATACAAGTACACCAAATAATGATTGACACAAGTATCGGGAATTATTTGAGGTAAGCGCAAGTAACTGATATGGGAGGCAAATATGATAGAAGTAACCAATCTTACAAAAAAATACGGAGACCATATAGCCGTAGATCATCTTTCTTTCCGTGTGGAAAAGGGACAGATTTACGGCTTTCTTGGTCCAAACGGCGCAGGTAAATCCACGACCATGAACATCATCACGGGTTATCTGGCAGCCACGGAGGGTACTGTGACGATCGATGGCAAAGATGTCCAAAAAGATCCGGAGGAGGCAAAGCGTGCCATCGGTTATCTGCCGGAGCTTCCGCCGCTGTATGTAGACATGACTGTCAGAGAATACCTGGATTTCGTGGCAGAACTGAAAAAAGTGCCGAAAAAAGAGCGGAAGCAGCAGATTGATGAGGTCATGGAAATGACACAGATCACCGATATGCAGCAGCGTCTGATCAGGAATCTGTCAAAAGGTTACAGGCAGAGAGTCGGACTGGCGCAGGCAATCCTTGGCTACCCTGAGGTTATCATTCTGGATGAGCCCACGGTAGGTCTGGATCCGAAACAGATCATCGAGATCCGTGATCTGATCCGCAAGCTGGGGGAGAATCATACCGTGATCCTCAGCTCCCATATTCTGTCGGAGGTCAGTGCGGTCTGCGACCATATTATGATCATAGCCCACGGTAAGCTGGTAGCCAGTGATTCTCCGGAGAATCTGCAGAAGCTTATGAGTGGTTCCATGGAACTGGATCTGGAAGTAAAGGGAAGCATCGCTGCGGTGAAGAGTGCATTGCAGGAGATCTCACAGATCGACCGGATCGAAGAGAACACGGAGGCATCCAAAAATATTGCAAAGCTGAAAGTGATCTCCAAAGAGAATGCAGATATCAGAGAGCAGGTATTCTATGCACTGGCAGATGCAAAGCTGCCTATTTTAGAGATGACCCATGCGGAGAAGTCTCTGGAAGACATCTTCCTGGAACTGACCGAGGATGTAGCACCCACACAGCCGGAGAAGCACAAACTATTCTCAAAAAGAAAAAGGCCGGAAATGTCAGATGCTGCCGCACAGCAGACAGAAGCTTCGGAAGAGGAAGCACAGCCCGGAGAAGAGAAAAAAGAAACTGTAACTACAAAGGAGGCGGAATAATATGCTAGCCATTTATAAGAGAGAATTGAAATCCTATTTCCGTTCCTTTATCGGATTTTTATTTATTGCAGTCACCCTGTTTTTCCTGGGACTGTATTTCAGCGTTTATAACCTGATGAACGGATATCCTTATTTTGCGTATGTGGTATCCAGCGTTACCTTTTTATTCATGCTGACCGTGCCGATCCTGACCATGCGTATCCTGGCGGAGGAAAAGCGGAGCAAGACGGATCAGCTGATCCTGACGGCACCGGTGTCCGTAGGCGGCATCGTTATGGGAAAATTTCTGGCACTGTTAACTATATTTGCCATTCCCGTAGCGATCATCTGCTTTTACCCGCTGATCATGGCGCAGTACGGCAGTGTTCCTATGGGAGAGGCTTACCTGTCGATCCTGGCATATTTCCTTTTCGGAATGACCGCCATTGCCATCGGTCTGTTCCTGTCCTCCCTGACGGAGAGCCAGGTCATTGCAGCAGTACTTACTTTTTTAGTATTGTTCCTGGGATATATGATGGATTCCATCTGCTCCATTATTTCCAGCACCGGCAATCTGTTGACAAAGCTGCTATGTTGCTTTGACCTTTATACACCATTTTCCAACCTGTTAAATGGCACACTGGATGTATCTTCTATCGTATATTATGTATCCGTTACGGCACTGGTTCTGTTCCTGACGGTACAGTCCATTCAGAAACGCCGTTACAGCATGTCCGTGAAAAACTTAAGCTTCAGTGCTTACAGTACCGGTATGATCGCTGTAGCTGTAGCGCTGGTAGTAGTCGTTAATATTATCATGGGCGAGATGCCTTCCGGTTGGACAGCAATCGACATGACCAGCCAGAAGCTGTATTCCCTGACAGATCAGACCGTCGACTATGTGAAAAATATGCAGGATGATGTGACAATCTATGTGTTGGTAAATCAGGACAATCAGGATACCACACTGGGGCAGACTTTGCAGAGATACGATGATCTGTCGGATCATATCACCGTGGAATATGTGGATCCCACCGTTAACCCGATGTTCTATACCCAGTACACCACCGGCAACATCAGCACGAACAGCCTGATCGTGGTCAGCGACAAGCGCAGCAAGGTCATTGATTACAACGATGTCTATGAGTCTTCTTATGATTTTGACTATTCGACGTACAGTTATAACACCACGACCACCGGTTATGATGGCGAAGGACAGATCACCAGTGCACTGGATTATGTGTTAAATGATGATATGCCCAAGGTATATATGACAACAGGACATAATGAACTGAGTTTAAGCAACACTTTTACATCCGCACTGAACAAAGAAAATGTGGATTATGAGACCGTAAATCTGATGGATCTGGATGCTATCCCTGACGATGCGGCCTGTCTGTTCATTAACGGTGCCACCAGCGATTTTTCATCCGATGATAAGGATAAGGTGATCGACTATCTGAACAACGGTGGAAAAGTCATCCTGGTAACCGGTTATACCGATGAGGAGACACCCAATATAGATGCTATCTTAAGCTACATGAATCTGAGCATTGCCAAAGGACTGGTAGTGGAGAATGATTCCAACGGCTACTACAGAAGCCCGTATTATATTCTGCCGACACAGAGCTCTGACAGCTATACCTCCGGTACCTACGGAAAATATCTGTTCCTGCCGTATTCTCAGGGCATCATCGTCCCGGAGGAAGTAAGTACCGACGAGACAGCCACCGGCGATATTACCTATGATGTATTCCTGAGCACCTCCGACAGCTCTTTTGCAAAACAGGATGTTAACAATACACAGGATTTTTCACAGGGTGAAAATGATGTGAATGGTCCCTTCGCATTAGGTGTTGAGGCAGTAAAGACTTTGGATGATGGGGATGCGACACTGATCGTGTACGGTTGTGAGCAGCTGTTCACCGACGATGCCAACTCTGTCGTCAGCGGTGCGAACCTGACCCTGTTCACCAATACGTTCAGTGGAATGGCAGATCATGAGACCTCGGTATCCATTCCGGTAAAAAGCTATGAGGTATCTAATCTGGTAGTGGATTCCGCACAGATTCTGTTGTTGGGACTGCTGGTTACTGTGATACTGCCTATCGGCTGTATGATCGCCGGATTCGTGATCTGGTTCCGCAGACGGAAGAAATAATTGAAAGGCGTGAGTTATAGATATGAAAAAGAAACAAAGACAGATGATTGGGATGCTGCTGGCACTGGTAGTGCTGGCGGCAGCATTCCTGGGCATCCGACAGTATAATAAAAATGCATCGTCTGCGACTTCCACCACCGAGGATACACAGGAGACGGTGCTGGATGTGAACTCCGATGGTATTACCAGCTTCTGCTATGTATATGAGGGAGAGACCTATGCCTTTGAAAAAAAGGATGAAACATGGTACTATACGGACGATCATTCCCTGAATCTGAACCAGGACCGGATCAAGGCGATGATCCTGAAGGTGGCACCGTTAAAGGCAGATCAGGTGATTGAAAATGTGACGGATATGTCACAGTATGGACTGGCGGATCCGGAGCGTACCATTCAGTACGAGACTGCAGATCGCAGCGTGATCATTAACGTCGGTAATCTGAATTCCATGACCAGCCAGTATTACGTCGCATTTCCCTATGAAATGAAAGTGTATGTCGTGGCCACCAACGTGGTGACCGGATTCAATTATACACTGGAGGATCTGGTGGAGGTGGAGGAGACCGCTGAAGAGACAGAAAGCATCGAAACTACAGATACTACGATAACGGAAAGCGAGACAACGGAAACTGCGACGGAGACCGAGAATGTCGAGGCTGAAACCGCAGAAAGTGAAACAGTGGCAACAGAAACTACGGAAACCGTGGAAGCCAAATAAGTATCACAAATAATAAAGACTGCCCCTGCAAAAGAGGCAGTCTTCACTATTGTTAGGGATTCTCACCACGAATGACAATGATGTCATTTATTTTCAACATCGTATCTTTTTGAGGCAGAATGGACAGATCCCCCCGCAGAATGAGGAAGATCGTGACCTGTTCTGCCTCTTCCATTTCTTCCACGGATTTGTCCGCAAAGCGTTTATCTACGAAGATCTCGGCGATCTCATGAATATCTGCTTCTTTAATATTAGAGAGACTGCTTTTGCGCTGGTACTGTTCCACGAAACCGGCACTGATGATACCGGTGGGGATAGCCACGGCACCGACACCGAGATAGGCGATACAGATCGCCATGATCCGGCCGAGTGTGGTGATGGGATAGATGTCTCCGTAGCCCACGGTGAGCAGCGTTGACATGCTCCACCAGATGCCGCTGAAGGCATTGCGGAATACTTCCGGCTGGGAATCATGTTCCACGCTGTACATGCACAGACTGCTGGCGAGCATCAGGATCAGTATGATGAACACGGAGGAAATGATCTGATTGCGTTTTTCATACAATACCGTAGTGATGACATTGAAGGAATCATACCGTGCATTCAGGCGGAACAAATGGAAGATCCTCGCCACCCGCAGCATCCGGAAGATGACCATACCGGACAGGAAGAAAAAGGGTAAAATTGTCAGCAGGTCGATAATGCCGTCGAAGGAGATCAGAAACCGCAGCCGGGAGCGGAGCTCGTTTTTATCAGGATATAGATAGTCCGCAGTCCAGATCCGCAGGACGTATTCCACACAGAAGATCAGAATAGTGATAACCTCGATCACGTGAAATACCGGAAATAAAAAAGCAAGCTCATCAAAGGTTTGCAGAAAAGTCACCAGAATATTTGCACAGATAACGATAGCAATAAAAATATCAAAGAGCCGGCTCAGACGGTTACTTTTGTCACCGATCTGGATGATGTTAAATACTTTTTTCTTCATGTTGAATCCTCGATGTTTTTTGGAGCAGCGCCAGTGAATGCCTGTGATTCCATCATACGGAGGTGGAAGAGGAAAGTCAAGAAATGCGGTGACAGAATCCGTCAACTTTCTTAAAAACAGTCATATATTATAGTAAATCCAAATACAATGAAAGGATACAAAAATATATGGCTAGATTTACGAACCAGGCACAGCTTCGCTATGGAAATGAGATTACAAACTCCAATATAGCAGTGGGTGAGATCACGGAGGTATTGTCTGCAACCAAGACAGCAGTGCGGGATACCTACGGGCAGAATGAAAATGTGACGTATGTGATCAGCATTGTGAACTCAGGCACTACAGCATTTAACGGAATTACAGTAACGGACAATCTGGGAGAGTATTTGTTTAATACCAGAGAACTGACACCTCTGACGTATATTCCGGGGACCGTAAAATACTATGCAAACGGAATTTTACAGGCAACACCGGCTGTAACGGCAGGCCCTCCTCTGACAATCACGGGAATTACCGTGCCTGCGGGAGGTAATGTGACACTTACCTATGAGGCTGAGGTGAACTCTTATGCACCGCTGGCAGCAGAGGCTTCCATTACGAATACGGCGACGATTGCCGGGGCAGGGGTCACTCCTGTTACTGTGAACGAGACAGTAAATGCGGTAAGCGGACCGCTTCTTACGATCACAAAGTCCGTCAGTCCCGTACCCGTGACAGAGAATGGAACATTGACGTATACGTTCCTGATACAGAATCTGGGGAATACGGCAGCAGATGCAGCTACCGGTGTCGTGATCACAGATACCTTTAATCCCGTATTGGAGAATCTGACTGTGAATTTTAATGGAACTGCATGGGCAGAGGGAACAAACTATACGTATGATACGACTACCGGATTATTTACCGGAACTGCAGGAGGTATTACGGTACCCGCAGCGACTTACACCCAGGATCCCGTTACAGGAGCGTGGGGGATCAACCCCGGCGTCAGCACGCTGGTGATCTCCGGAACCGTATAAGGGCTGCCGCGCTCCTAAGGCTGGCGCCATGCAACCCATTCGCAGTCACTGCGTGACTTGCTCATGGACGGCTGTCGCCGTATAAATCTAAAATAAAAAGTCACTGGAAGTACATAAATGTCCTCCCAGTGACTTTTTATTTTATCCTTGCATGGCTTGTAGCTTAGCCAAAGTATCTCTTTAACAGACCCTCAAATGCCTTGCCATGTCTTGCCTCATCACGAGCCATCTCATGAACGGTGTCATGGATAGCATCCAGGTTCAGAGCCTTGGCTCTCTTAGCCAGATCAAACTTACCTGCGGTAGCACCGTTCTCGGCATCTACTCTCATCTCCAGATTCTTCTTGGTGGAATCGGTTACGACTTCACCTAACAGCTCAGCGAATTTTGCAGCATGCTCAGCTTCTTCGTAAGCAGCCTTCTCCCAGTACAGACCGATCTCGGGATAACCTTCTCTGTGAGCAACTCGTGCCATTGCCAGATACATACCAACCTCAGAGCATTCACCCTGGAAGTTCGCACGCAGATCAGCAATGATATCCTCGGGAGCACCCTTTGCTACACCTACTACATGCTCAGCAGCCCAGGTCTTGCCTTCCTCCTGCTTGGTGAACTTGGAAGCGGGAGCGTGACAGATGGGGCACTCTGCGGGAGCCGCATCACCTTCATAAACATAACCACATACCTGACATACATACTTTGCCATAATTTTTTCTCCTTTTCTCTAATGAAATGTTTTGTTTTCAGTTTTCTCTTTTTGCGTGTGCTTTATAAGCACAAATATATTATGGAACGAAGCCAGTTTTCATTCAGAAAACTAGGACTCCGTAGCAACCCTGGTACAGGCGGGACAAGAGCCGTAGAAATAAGTGACATGTCCCCGGATCCGGCCGTCAAATCTCTCTCCGGCTGTCTCCATGATGGAATCAATACTATCCATGTCCAGATCAATGACGCTTCCGCATTCCGTACACACGAAATGATAATGCTTGGAAGTATCGGCATCAAAATGGTCAACACCGTCACCGACCCGGAGTCGTAAAATCTCTCCCATGTCCGACAACAGAGTCAGATTACGATAGACGGTACCGAGACTTAAGTTCGGATCCTGCTGCTTCAGATTAGAATAGATCACATCAGCGGTAGGGTGATCCTTGCGTCCCATGAGAAAGGATTTGATCATTTCCCGTTGTCTGCTTCGTTTCAGTGCCATGATAAGCCCCTTTCTCAATAATAGTAATGATTACTGTTTCTTATAAGCTTATTATACATGATGCGAGAATAATGTCAACAGAAAAATGAAAAAATTTTGTTTATATTTTTTTAATGATATTCTTGCTTCCTTTATACACAGAAGGTGGGAATCATGCTATAATGAGCGAAAGTAAAGTATAAAATATAAATTATTCACGTGCAGGTTGCTGAAAGGCAAGAGTAATATGAAATTTAAAACAAGACTTCGTGTAACATTTATAAGTATTATATTACTTCCGTTATTGTTGACGATCATGGCTTTTGTAATGATTGCCATTTACCTGATGAATTACTCTCAGGGTCTCAGCCTGACGGATATTGATTATTCCATGATGTCGGAGAATTTCAGGGAATTCACCAACACCACGGATCAGGCGTATTATGTGCTGCTGGACCAGGTGAAGGAAGACAGCAGCAGGCTGGAAGATAAAGAATATCTGGATCATATCAATGAGGAGGTATCGCGGAAGTCTACTTACATTATTGTAAGAAAAGGTGATAAGCTGTATTATGCCGGCAATGAAGAAGCCGCACAGCAGATTTTTGAAAAACTGCCTGCCTATGGTGACGAGAATCTGTCGGATGACAGCGGATATTTCTACAATGAACTGGAGAAGTATGTAAAACAGATTGATTTCACCTTTCGGGATGGAACACCGGGCAGCGTATTTATCGTCACGAAGGTCAATTCGCTGATCTCGAGACATCTGCTGATCGATATGTTCGTGGCGATCATTGTGATCCTGATCTTCACCAGCCTGATGCTGACCCAGTGGATCCACAAGGGCGTATTTGAACCTATCAATGAGCTGAATGTGGCAATGCGCAAGATCAAGGAAGGCAACTTTGATTATGTTCTGGAGACGGATGCCAAGGGGGAGATCGGTGATCTCTACCGCAATTACGAGGATATGCGTCTGCGGCTGAAGGAATCCACAGAAGAGAACATTCAGCATGAGAAGCAGAACAAAGAGCTGGTCAGCAATATTTCCCATGATCTGAAGACCCCTATCACAGCCATTAAGGGTTATGTGGAAGGAATCATGGACGGCGTGGCAGACACGCCGGAGAAGATGGACAAATACATCAAGACCATCTACAATAAAGCCATTGATATGGATCGTCTGATCAACGAGCTGACCACTTATTCCGGAATTGATAATAACCGGATCCCGTACAATTTCCACCGGATCAACGTGGCGGATTATTTCGGTGACTGTGTGGAAGAAGTCGGACTGGATCTGGAGCAGCGGGGTATCAAGCTGAACTATTCGAATCTGGTATCTCCTGACACAGTTGTCATCGCGGATCCGGAGCAGATGAAGAAGGTCATCAATAATATTATCAGTAACAGCGTAAAATATATGGACAAGCCTGACGGGCATATTGATATCCGTATTCTTGACGAAGTGGATTCCATCCGGGTAGAGATCGAGGACAACGGCAAGGGAATCGCACAGAAGGATCTGCAGAAGATCTTCGAGAGGTTCTACCGCACGGATGCTTCGCGCAATTCCGCCCAGGGCGGCAGTGGCATCGGATTATCCATTGTTAAAAAAATTGTTGAGGATCATGGCGGTTATGTATGGGCGACAGCCAAAGAAGGGGAAGGAACCTGTATGCATTTTGTATTGAGAAAATATATTGAGCTGCAGCCGGGTGGAACCAAGTAATGAATAAGGGAATGAAACAGAAATGGCATGATAATCGATAATACAAGGACATTCTGTAAATGGAGGATAAATAATGAGTAAGATTTTAATTATTGAAGATGAAGTAGCAATTGCAGATCTTGAGAAGGATTATCTGGAGCTCAGTGATTTCAAGGTCGATATCTGCAATACCGGCGATGAGGGACTGAAGACCGCACTGGCAGGCGATTATGATCTGATCATTCTGGACCTGATGCTGCCCGGCATGGACGGCTTCGAAGTATGTAAGAAGATCCGCGAGGAGAAAAATATTCCCATTCTCATGGTATCTGCGAAGAAGGACGACATTGATAAGATCCGCGGCTTAGGGCTGGGTGCGGATGACTATATGACCAAACCTTTCAGCCCCAGTGAACTGGTAGCCCGCGTGAAGGCGCACATGGCCCGTTATGAGAGACTGGTGGGAACCAACCAGAAGCAGCAGAATGATATCGTGGAGATCCGTGGTATCCGTATTGATAAGACTGCAAGACGTGTCTATGTGGACGGTGTGGAGAAGACGTTTACGACCAAGGAATTCGATCTGCTGACGTTCCTGGCGGAGCATCCGAACCATGTATTTACCAAAGAAGAATTGTTCCGTGAGATCTGGGATATGGATTCTATCGGTGATATTGCCACCGTCACAGTGCATATCAAGAAGATCCGTGAGAAGATCGAAAAAGATACTGCAAAGCCTCAGTATATCGAGACCATCTGGGGTGTGGGCTACCGATTTAAAGTATAAAAGAAGAAAAATAAGATCAGAAGAGAACTCCTATGATGGATACAGCAACAAACTGTCTCCAATAGGAGTTTTTTATCTAAAAGTGTGTTATAATCATAGCATTGCGGATTGCACCCGTGAAATTTGATTAGCGATTCCACTGATGAGATAAAGCATCGGCGGAATGGAGTGTGTTATGAACAGTAAAAAAATAATACAGTTGTCTACGACACAGAAGATCATGCTTAGCTTTCTGTGTGCCATATTAGTGGGTAGCTTCCTGCTGGCATTACCCATCAGTTCAGCTACCGGAGAAGCGGTTCCTTATATAGATGCTTTATTTACGGCTACCACATCCATATGTGTGACCGGTCTGGTGACGGTTCCCACATATTCCACCTGGAGCGTCTGGGGACAGATCGTGATCCTGTTTCTGATCCAGTTGGGAGGTCTGGGAGTCATTACGGTCATGTACGGTGTGATGATGGGACTGCACAGACGACTGGGACTGGGTAACCGGTGGATGCTGCAGGATGTATTTAATCTGAATAATATCTCCGGAATCGTGAAATTCCTCCGCAAGGTTCTCATAGGTACTCTGGTGGTGGAGGGATGCGGAGCTCTTTTGTACATGACAGTATTTGTGCCGGGATACGGACTCAGAGGCATATGGATTTCGATTTTTAATGCCGTATCTGCCTTCTGCAACGCCGGAATGGATATTATGGCGGAAGACAGTCTGTGCGGCTATGTATTTCAGCCCATGGTCAATCTGGTCACGATGCTGTTGATCATATTGGGAGGTTTGGGCTATATCGTCTGGTGGGATGTACTGCGGGTTTTGAAAAATATCCGGAGCCAGAAGCTGAAATGTTTCCGACTGCTGACACTGCACAGTAAAATAGCACTCACGGTGACAGGAATACTTATTGTAGTGGGAGCGGCGGCATTTTATATTTTTGAATACAATAATCCTCTGACGATGCAGGATTACACGGTGCCGCAACGGATCTGGGCATCCCTGTTCCAGGCAGTAACTACGCGAACCGCAGGTTTTGCCACGATTCCACAAGAGGATCTGACCAATACCTCTGCGATCATTTCGGTGCTTTTGATGCTGATCGGCGGCTCTCCGGTGGGAACCGCAGGAGGAATGAAGACAGTTACGATCGCAGTGCTGCTGGTATCTATGTTTGCCACCATAGGTAATAAGGAGGATGCGGAGCTTTTTGGGAGAAATATTCCGAAGCAGGCGGTGAATAAATCGGTAGCGGTTGTAGGTATGTTTTTTATCATTGCGTCGTTGTCCACAATTCTTTTATCTGCAGTGACAGATGCGGCTGTGATCGATATTGTGTATGAAACAGTGAGTGCCACAGCTACTGTGGGATTAAGCAGGAACCTGACTTCCATGCTGAATCTTTGGGGAAAACTGATTATTATCGTGACCATGTATCTGGGAAGAGTCGGCCCCATATCTCTGGTAGTGGCATTCAGCACGCAGAAAAAGAACAAAAATATTGTGAAGAACCCGACAGAAGAGATCAGCGTCGGATAAAGCAGATCGAAGCAACAGGAAGGAAGAGACTATGGGAATCAATCAGACCTATGCAGTATTTGGACTTGGAAGATATGGAAGAAGTGTGGCGAAGGAGTTGGCCGGGAACGGCGCAGAGGTGGTAGCGGTGGACAACAGAGAGGCAGTTGTCAATGCGGCAATTTCAGAGATTCCATACTGTAAATGTGCGGATGTTACAGATCCGGAAGCGTTGAGACAGATCGGTATTGCGAATATTGATGTGGTCATTGTGACCATGGCAAATCATCTGGAAGCCAGCGTTATGACAACCATGCTGTGTAAAGAACTGGGCGTAAAGACCGTTATCGCCAAATGCGCCACTGAGATAAACTGCAAGATCCTTACGAAAGTAGGAGCAGACCGTGTAGTATTCCCCGAGAGTGAGTCAGGGATCCACCTGGCCAAAAATCTGTTAAGCTCCGGCTTCATGGACATTATCGAATTGTCCCAGGATGTGTCTATGGTGGAAATGGAAGTCAAACAGCAGTGGATCGGCAAGAATCTGATCGAGCTGAATCTGCGGAAAAAATATTCCATTAACGTGGTGGCGATCATCGAAGGAAAAAATGTAAATACCAATATCGATCCGGAAGTACCTCTGACACAGGATATGCGTCTGATCGTTATTGCCAACCGGGCAAAATTAAATAAACTGAAATAGAATAGCTTCGAGCTATAAAAAAGTGAAACTTCTGACGGTGCACTTGAGCACAAGACAGAATGTTTCACTTTTTTTATACAGTGCAACCATCTGGAAAGCTGTAAACAGGTGATCAGTTATCTGCCTGGAAAGTCTTTTCGTTAAAGGCTCCCTGCTGCTTGGCAACGATGGTGGTACATACAGCATCACCAGTGATATTTACGGCAGTACGCAGCATGTCCAGAATACGGTCGATACCCATAATCAGTGCGATTCCCTCGGTGGGAAGGCCCACGGAAGTCAGTACCATGGACAGGGTGACCAGACCGACACTGGGGACACCGGCAGTACCGATGGAAGCGATCGTCGCGGTGGCAATGACAGTAGCAATGGCAGCCGGGGTCAGAGGAATACCGTAAGCCTGTGCTATGAAAACAACTGCTACGCCCTGCATAATGGAAGTACCGTCCATGTTAATGGTGGCACCCAGAGGTATCGTAAAGGACGAGATCTGTTTGGAAACACCGATTTTTTTATATAAGGTGTCGATGGACAGAGGGATCGTCGCATTACTGGTGGAGGTGGAGAAGGCAAAGGTCATAACCGGGAAGAACTTTTTAATGAACTTAAAAGGATTCAAGCGGGTGAACACAAACAGCATGACCTGATATACCACGAAACACTGTACTGCCAGCGCCAGAATGACGCTTCCCATATATTTCAGCATAGGCACAAAAGCGTCGAAGCCGATACCTGCGAAGGTCTTGGCGATCAGGCAGAAGACACCGACAGGGGCTGCTTTCATGACTGCAATCGTCATTTCCATCATAATGTCATTGAACTGACTGAAAAAGTTCGCCACAGTGGAGACACGGTTGCCCATGGCAGCCAGAAGAATGCCGACAAATAAAGCAAAGAAGATGATCGGCAGCATATCTCCGGTGGACAGAGAGGTAAAAATATTTTTCGGAATAATATTCAGCAACGTCTCCGCAAAGTCTACCTGGGTGGTCGCAACTTCGGTGGCATCCTCCGGCAACGCAATATTTAAACCGACGCCGGGATTGATCAGACTGGCAATGCCCAGTGCCACGCAGATCGCCAAAGCAGTGGTGCACAGGTAGAACAGGATCGTTTTCACACCCACAGTTCCCAATGTTTTCGTATCACCGATGGCCATGGCGCCGCAGACCAGGGAGCAGAATACCAGAGGGACCACCAGCATTTGCATCAGGCGGATAAAACCATTTCCCAGTACATAAAGAATACCGTTGATCAGAATCGTATCTCTAAAGTACCCTCCCGTCATATAATAATGGATCAGCACACCACATACCGCACCGGTTAACAGGGCGATAAAGATTTTGGTGGACAGACCGAGTTTTTTCTTTTCTTTTTCGTGTTTTTCCACTATTCCAGTCCTCCGGTTTCTTTCATGTAGCAAGCAAGTGTCTCTCTCCAGCCACTGGGTTCTTCGATGCCGGTGAGACGCAGCATCATATTATCCAGTACGGAATATTTCTCCGGGGTGCCGTCTTTTACTGTAACGGTAAGCCGGTCCTCTTTTCCGGCAAGACGCAGGATCTCTTTCGCAAATTCCAGGCGTGTGCAGGAACCGCCGCTGCATACGGCGTGATAGATACCGTAATGGTCGTTGTCGATGAAAAATTTTACCACCCGGGCAAGCTCAGCAGCGGAGGTAGGTACCGCACGGTCGTTATTTAGCAGTTCCATAGTGGATACCTGGGAGTCCGCGGCAGCTTCCAGTACTTCATTCAAAAAGTCTTTGCCGATGCCATAGATCCAGGAACTGCGGATAATGACATAGCGGGTCATCAGCTGGATGACGAATTTCTCTCCGGCATATTTGGATTTCGCAAACAGTCCCACGGGATTTACATCATCGAACTCATTATAGGGTGTGTCGGATGCGCTGGAAAATACATCATCCGTAGAGATCTGGATGAGTTTTGCCTGAATGCTCTCCGCAGACTGCGCCAGATTCCTCGCACCTACGGCGTTTACCTTGTAAGCCATATCTGTCTCCGACTGCGCTGCACCGGCGGAAGGATGATATCCTGCACAGTTGATGACGACATCGGGACGATTCCGGTGCATGAACAGGGAAACTGCATGTTCATCCGTGATATCCAGCTCGTCCTTATCGGTCTCGTATAATTCATATTCCATCATGTCTAACAACCTGATCAACGCCTGCCCCATGTGACCGAGGGAACCGACGATCCATATTTTTTTCATTGTGATATAACCTCCTGCAATTTGTGTGTAACTGAGAACGGTATAACAAGTATATCATAGGAAAGATTCCCAGGAAAAGAGAAAATTAAAAAGTCAGAGAAACGCAATAAAAATTGATATTAACAGGGAGAAAAGGATTTGCTATACTAACCACAGAGAGCAGAATCCGAAGGAAAAGCTCGGGATATATTTAACAGGCAGAATCTGGAAAGGCAGGGAGTTTATATGGCAGAATTACGTCTGGGTGCATTGGAAGCCGGCGGTACAAAAATGGTCTGCGCTATTGGCGATGAGAATGGTGAAATTTATGAACAGGTATCGCTTCCTACAACTACGCCTAAGGAGACGATTCCTAAGATGATCGCTTATTTTAGGGACAAGAGGATCGATGCATTGGGAATTGCCTGTTTCGGGCCCATTGAGCTGGACAGAGATTCCGAAAAATACGGTTATATCACAACCACGCCAAAGCTGGCCTGGAGGGACTGCGATATTGTTGGGCAGATGCAGGAGGCACTTCATTGCCCCGTGGGATTCGATACAGATGTGAATGGTTCTGTCCTCGGCGAAGTGACTTTCGGACAGGCACAAGGGAAAAAGTGCGTCATGTATCTGACCATCGGTACGGGTGTCGGCGGTGGTATCTATAGTAACGGAGATCTGCATCACGGAATGCTCCATCCGGAGACCGGACATGTGCTGATCACGAAGCGGACCGCAGATACTTATGCCGGAAGATGTCCTTATCATAAGAATTGTCTGGAAGGTCTGGCGGCAGGCCCTGCCATCGAAGAACGCTGGGGCAGGAAAGCAGTGGACCTGGCAGATTGCCCGGAAGTATGGGAGTTGGAGGCAGATTACATTGCTCAGGCACTGACCGGTTATGTCATGACGGTATCACCGGAAATGATCATTTTAGGCGGCGGTGTCATGCACCAGGAGCAGTTGTTCCCGCTGATCCGCAAGAAGCTTAAGGAATACATCAATGGCTATATCGTAACAGATGAACTTGCAGACATGGAGCATTATGTGGTGCCGGCATCTCTTCATGATGATCAGGGCATCATGGGATGTCTGGAGCTTGCAAGAAGAGCTCTTGAAAACGATCATTGATAAGGCAGCTGCTTACGATATTGCAACGGAGACATCTGATATGTCCTATGAAAGCAGCGGATAAAATGACTCACGTTGGGGAAGCCGGACTGCAGGGCAACCTCTGTAACTGGCAGAGAGGTACTCTCTAACAGATGGCAGGCATGGGTCAGTCTCAGATGCATCAGGTATTGCGTCAGAGTCAGATGAAAGTGCTGTTTAAAATAGCGGGACAAATATTTTTCGGATAAATGAAATTGTTCTGCCAGGGTTTCCAACCGAAGGGGTTCTGTGTAGTTATACTGCAGATAAGTCAGTATCTCACGCTGCATCGGATCGTTCCTTTTGGAGCCCATCGGGTTAATGGTTCCGCAGGAAGCAATTTTTTGTATAAGTGACAACAATAAAATACGTAATCGGAAATGCCCACTCAATGTATTTGGAAGCTGTCTGACAGACAGAATCTCACGGATGAGAGAAATGATGTCAGGACAGCTTTTTTCGTGGGAAAGATTATGATGCAAAAGCAATTCATGGTTACGCAGGGGAAGGAGAAACTCCGTTTCCAACAGATCGTCCGTCTGAAAGGAAATAAATTCCAGTGGAAACAACAGGGTATGATAGTCTACGCCCGGAATTGCGGAACCCATAAAATGAAGCTCACCGGGATTCACAAGGAATACGGAGCCGCCGGCCGCTTCGTATTCTTCCCCTTCAATGATGACATTAAGAGAGCCGGAGCGGACATATATGATCTCGACCTCCGGATGCCAGTGGACAGGAATCTGAAAAAAAGCAGGCATATCATGCAGGTGATAACAGCTAAAAGGAAATTCTTTTGTTCCGTGAATGCGTTCTTCTCTTAATTCAGGGTACATAGGCAGGCCTTTCTGTGAAGTGGATCAGAGGATATTATGGTCAGATTACTATAAAAGTAGAAATAAGTCAATTTTCTGTGGTAAAAATGCAAGCTTTAGGAAAGATAAAGTAGTAATATGTAAAAATTAAAGATACTATTCAGAATAGTATTCTGAATGGTTACAAAATGAAAATGCAAATTTATAGGAACCGCAGAAAGGATATAAAACATACGATGGAAGGACAGAATAAGTCATTATTTCAATTATTTGTACCACTGTGTCTGGAGACAATCTTTTACATGTTGTCCGGAATGGTGGATACTTTAATGCTTTCTTCTGTGGGAGATCAGGCAGTCGGAGCAGTCGGAACAGCAAATACTTATATTGGTGTATTTATTATTATGTATTCGGTAGTTTCTATGGGAATGCTGGCTGTGATGACACAGAATATCGGTGCGGGCAGACCGGGGATCGCCTGTCAGGCAAAGACTCTGGGATTATGGTTTAATGGGATCCTGGGTGTTATGATGTCTGTTTTTTTGTTTTTCTGTTCCGATGGGATTCTGTATGTGGTAGGTATTGCGCCGGCATTGAAGGAGCCTGCCGTACAATATCTGCGGATCGTAGGAGGCGGAAGCATACTGAACGCAATGATTCCCATACTGGCAGGATATCTGCGTGCATTTGGATATACGAAACAGCCTCTGATCGCAACTGTGACAGGTAATATTTTGAACTTTATATTAAATGCCGTGTTTCTGTTTCGATTCCACCTCGGCGTGCAGGGGGTTGCATCCGCAACAGTGATCTCCAAAGTAGTGAATCTGATATTGATCGTGATCTTTGTACGGCGGCTGATCCCTGCAAAAAAATATTCGGAGAGGGTAAATTCCGGAGAGATTTTGCGGAAGATCATCCGGATCGGATTACCTTCCGCTTTGGAGAATATTATTTATAATGTAGCGATGACACTGGTGATTCGTTTTCTGAACCAGATGGATACAGAAGGAATCAATGTGGCTGCCCGCTCCTATACGGCACAGATCACAAATTTATCCTTCTGTGTGGGAAGTGCGCTTGCACAGGCGAATGCCATTATGACCGGATGGTATATGGGTGCGGGAAAATATGAAATATGTGATAAGCAGACGAAAAAATCTGCGGCGATCGGAGCGGTACTGGCGATGGGAACAGAATTTCTGTTTGCAGTCAGTGCCCCGGTCCTGATCTCTTTTTTCACGCAGGATAAGAGTATGGTAGAACTAGTGCAGAAGCTGATGTTTATTGACATTGCCCTGGAAGCCGGACGAGTAACAAATCTGGTATATGGAAATGCACTGAAAACCAGTGGAGATGCTGTATTTCCGGTGATCCTCGGAGCTGTTTTTATGTTTTTGTGTGCAGCGGGAGGAACGTATCTGCTGGGGATACAGCTGCATCTGGCAGTAGTGGGTGCTTATATCGGTCTGACAGCAGATGAATGCTGCCGTGCAGTCGGCATGCTGCTGCGCTGGCGGAGCGGAGCGTGGAAGAAAAAAGGATTGATCGAAGATTGATCGAAGTGCAATAATAAGACGGTATACCGGCTGGCTTTTGCCCGGATGTGCATTCTCTTGCTTTTCGTAGCTTATCATAGCATAGCGCATTTTTTATAATTAAAATATTGACAATATGAAAAAATGTGTTATAGTTCTAAATGCAAATGCAACTCATTTGCATTTAGAACAAATATATGATTAAGTATTCATTTGATAAAGAAAGTATGGAAAGGTAAGAGTCATGTCGGAAGTTATTTTAGATACTTTAATAGATAGTATAAAGCTGGTGCCATTTTTGTTCCTGACCTATCTGGCTATGGAATATCTGGAGCATAAGGCTGGCGAGAAGACCACACATATGGTGCGAAAAGCAGGTAAAATGGGACCGTTGATCGGTGGCGTGGCAGGTGTGCTGCCTCAGTGTGGATTCTCAGCAGCGGCATCCAACTTATATGCAGGCAGGGTGATCACCCTGGGAACACTGATAGCCATTTATCTGTCCACCTCTGATGAGATGCTGCCGATCCTGATTTCGGAGAAAATGGATATCCGCTTTGTTCTGGGCGTGCTGGGAGCGAAAGCAGCCATTGGTGCCATAGCCGGGTTTGTGATCGATCTGTTGGTCCGGGAGAGGAAGATGCATCCTCATGACCATGTTCACGGGCATGAGGAAAATGATCATGAAGAGGAAGAGCACATTCATGAAATCTGTGAGCATGAGAACTGCCATTGTGAAGAGGATGGCATTTTTCTGTCTGCGGTAAAACATACGCTTCAGATTACCTTTTTCATTATAGTCATTGGATTTGTTCTGAACACAGCACTGCATTTTGTGGGAGAAGATGTTCTGGCCGGCCTGATCCTGAATCGTCCCGTACTGGGACCTGTGCTGGCAGGAGTGGTGGGACTGATTCCCAACTGTGCAGCATCTGTGACCATAACGCAATTGTATATCAGTGGTGTGATCAGCCTTGGAGCCATGATGTCCGGATTGCTGGTGGGCGCGGGAGTAGGACTGCTGGTGTTGTTCCGCGTGAATCCGGATAAAAAGGAAAATCTGAAAATCGTGGGAATTTTATATGTGATTGGCGTTTTAGCAGGAATTGTGATAAACTGGCTGTAGGCACAAGCAGTGCCAAAATTGAGAGCTGACTCTTTGACTGCTTGCAGGCATAAGAGGCAGATCCAATTTTGATAGGGCGACGCCCGTCCAGCGAGGAACACGAAGTGTTTCGAGGTGGAAAGCACTGCGCCCTCGAGATCGCGATATAAAAGGACAGATATCTATGGAAGAACATAAATGTGAACACAATGATATTTCCTACCCTAAGGGATTGAAATGGACCAAACAGAGAAAATGCGTGTATCAGGTGCTGGAAGAAGCGACCGAACCCCTCAGCGCCGTGCAGATTTACAATCGTATTGAGAAAGAACACGAAGGCAGCGATTATGCTGTATCCACAATCTACCGGATCCTGGCAACATTTGAAGAACATGGAATGGTAGAGAAGACAACGTTCATGGGAGACGGTACCGTAGTATACGAACTGAACCGCGGGGAACATACCCATTATGCGGTCTGCCTGGAATGTCATAAGCGGATTCCGCTGCCCAGCTGCCCCTTTGCACATGTGCATTTAGAGCAGGATACCGGAGATTTCACTGTCACCGGACACAAATTAGAGCTTTATGGCTATTGCAAAAAGTGTCAGGAAGCCCGCGAAAATCACTAATTTCACCTATTATATAAAAAAATCGAAAAAAATATTTAATTTTTTTTGAAAAAGTACTTGCATTATTTAAAATCATGTGATAACATATGTCTTGTCGTTGCGGGAGACACAACAACGACAAAGAAAATGCACCGCTAGCTCAGTTGGTAGAGCACCTGACTCTTAATCAGGGTGTCCAGGGTTCGAGCCCCTGGCGGTGCACTCGAGAGAATCGTTTTTGGAGACTTAGGAGCTCCGGGGACGGTTCTTTTTTTGCATAGATACCCTGATTAAGGAGATTTCACATGACTGCGATATTTGATACGCATGCGCATTATGACGATGACGCATTTAACGATGACAGAGAACAGCTTCTGGCGGCGTTGCCGGGGCAGGGCATTGCCCGGGTGGTGGATGTGGGTGCGAGCCTGGCATCCTGCCGGAAAGTGTTAGAGCTGATGGAGCAGTACGATTATATATACGGAGCCATCGGCGTACATCCCAGCGAGACCGCGGAACTGGATGAGGAATCTTATTCCTGGCTGAAGGAACAGTGCCGGAAAAAGAAATGCCTGGCGGTGGGAGAGATCGGACTGGATTATTACTGGCCGGAGCCGGATCACGAGACACAGAAGAAGTGGTTCCTGCGGCAGCTGGATCTGGCGCGAGAGATCCGAAAGCCCGTTATCATTCATTCCCGGGATGCGGCGAAGGATACTGTGGATCTCATGACGGAGGCGCGCGCGGGGGAGATCGGCGGTGTGATTCACTGTTATTCCTATACGAAGGAGACGGCGAAGATTTTCCTGGATATGGGATTCTACTTCGGAATCGGCGGCGTGCTGACTTTTAAAAATGCAAAGAAGCTGAAGGAAGCGGTAGAGTACATTCCCATGGATCGCATTGTATTGGAGACGGATTGCCCGTATCTGGCACCGGAACCGAACCGCGGCAAACGCAACAGTTCCCTGAATATTCCCTATGTGATCGCTGCCATGGCACAGATCAAGGAGATCACAGAGGAAGAAGTGTGCAAGGCGGCATGGGACAATTCCCTGAAATTGTATCGCATGGATAAATAACCGGGAAAAAAGAAATGGAAGCAAGCAAAACAAAACTATTTTCAAAAGATGATCTGAAAAAACTGATCATCCCACTCTTATTTGAACAGGCACTGGCAATCACTGTGGGCATGGCGGATACCGTCATGATCTCTTCGGCGGGCGAAGCGGCGGTTTCCGGCGTATCCCTGATCGATATGTTCAATAACCTGATCATCAGTGTGTTGGCGGCATTGGCTACCGGTGGCGCGGTGGTGACTTCCCAGTTCCTCGGAGCAGGGAAAAAAGAGGACGCCTGCAAATCCGCAAAACAGCTGATCGTGTCCTCCGTATGCATTACCATCGGTATTTCGATTCTGGTCATGGTGTTCTGTAACGGCATCATTTCCCTGTTTTTCGGTAAGATTGAAGCGGATGTATTCCACAATGCTGTAATTTACATGATGATCTCTGCACTGTCCTTCCCGTTCCTTGCCCTGTACAATTCCTGTGCGGCGCTGTTCCGCTCCATGGGAAATTCCCAGATCACGCTGAAGGTCTCCGTGGTGGAAAATATCATTAACATCGGCGGTAATGCTTTGGGTGTCTATGTGCTGGGACTGGGCGTGGCCGGTGTGGCGATCCCTTCCCTGATCTCCCGTGGTGTGGCGGGTTTTATCCTGTATCACTTATTGAAAAACCCGTCCAACGAAGTGCATTTATTAAAAGAAAGATTCCACATCGACTGGCCGGTGATCCATAAGATCTTTTATATTGGCATTCCCAGTGGTATTGAAAACGGTATTTTCCAGCTGGGACGTGTCATTGTGGTAAGCATTATCGCGGGTTTCGGAACTGTGCAGATCGCTGCCAACGGCGTGGCGAACAGCTTAGACAGCATGGGCTGTATCGTGGGACAGGCTATGAATCTGGCCATGATCACGGTAATTGGCCGTTGTGTCGGCGCCGGAGATTCCGGTCAGGTGCGGTACTATACGAAAAAATTATTGAAGATCACGTATGTTTGTACGTTTGTGGTAAACAGTATCATTCTGCTGTGTCTACCCTGGATCCTGAAATGCTACGGATTAAGCACGGAGACCACGCAGTTGTCCTACATTCTGGTCATGATCCACAATGGCATGGCAATGTTTTTGTGGCCAGCATCTTTTGTACTGCCGAACATGCTTCGTGCCTGCAATGACGTGCGCTTTACCATGGTGCTGTCCATATTCTCTATGTTCATGTTCCGCATCGGTTTCAGTTATATCATCGGTGTGAACATGGGCTACGGAGCCATTGGTGTCTGGATCGCCATGGTACTGGACTGGATCTTCCGTGTGATCTGCTTCGTGAGCAGATATTTGTCCGGCCACTGGCTGAAAACGGCCGGGTTAAAGGATAACAGATAGTATAGAGCATGATTTTTGCGCCCGAATAGGTTCACGGATGAACTGTTATGAGGTATAATGTGGGAAAAAGAGAGGAAGGTATGTAATATGCAGGTAGTATTGGAAAATGAAGCTTTAAAAGTAACCATCAACAGCTTTGGCGCAGAGCTTGCAAGCATTCAGGGGAAAGCAACAGATACCGAGTATCTGTGGAATGCGGATGCAAAATTTTGGAAGAGAACTGCCCCGGTACTGTTTCCCTTTGTAGGAAGTCTGAAAAATAAGGAATATCACTACGAAGGAAAGATCTATTCCATGGGTCAGCATGGCTTTGCCAGAGATATGGAGTTTGCCGTGGATGTACAGACCGCGACGGAAGCATGGTTTTCCCTGAGATTTAATGAAGAGACCAAAGCGAAGTATCCGTTCGAGTTCATTTTAAAAGTAGGTTATGAATTGGAAGGAAAAGACCTGAAGGTCATCTGGCAGGTCGAGAATCCGGATACGAAAACACTGTACTTTTCCATCGGCGGACACCCGGCATTTATGTGTCCTGTGGATGGAAAAGGAAAGCAGTCGGAATATTATTTCAAGTTTGATACGGACAAAGATCTGACTTACGGATTGGTGGCAGATGACGGACAAGGACTCATGGGACAGCAAAAGGATGTACTACCGGTGAAAAGCGGTTATGCGCAGATCACAGAGCACTTATTTGACCGGGATGCTCTGATCGTGGAGGATCGTCAGGCTTCCGCAGTGAGCCTGTGTACTCCGGACAAAAAGCCTTACCTTACCGTGAGCTTTGACGCTCCGTTATTCGGGCTGTGGTCTCCCGCAGGCAAGGGAGCACCGTTTATCTGCATCGAGCCCTGGTACGGCAGATGCGACCGGACGACCTTCGACGGCAGCCTGGAACAGCGGGAGTATGGCAATACTCTGCAGGCGGGCGGGGTATTCCGCAGGGAGTACACCATCACCGTAGAATAAATCCAGAAACAGCAGCGATATGTTAGGTATCGCTGCTGTTTTTAAGTGGCTCATCTTATGAATTATTCTTGTTCTTGTAATGGAAATTCGGAATATGCTCCCATCTGTCCCGGAAATAATGGGCGATCAGCTTCGGACGGCGATCTCTGGTAAAGATGCCCTTGCGATTGCCGTCGGCACGCATGCAGCCCTGTAAGGTGGCGTAATCGGCGAAATTCCATGCCTGTTCCCCGATAAAGAAGTCTCTTCCGTCGAAGGTTTTGCTATACATTTTGTAAAGCGCTACCTGGAATTCTTCACTCCACATTTCCGGCGCACAGTTATGGAGCCCGGCGAGAGTATCGGCGCCGTATTCGGTCATCATCACGGGTTTTCCGATCTTTTCCCAGAAATCCAGTTCCAGATTCCAGGCGTAGGAAGCAGCTTCCAGATCACCGGAGAGATTGTACCATCCGTAATAACGGTTGAGACAGACTACATCCATGGTTCTGGTCACAATGTCCTTCTCGTAATTGTTCTGGCAGCAGACAAAGGTCACGGGGCGGTTCTGAGGATCCAGCCGGTGGGTAAATTCATAGAGAGAATGCCAGTAATCGTAGGCGGATTCCGGGAAATGCTCGGTATCCGGTTCGTTTCCCATGGACCACATGACGATGCAGGGATGATTTTTGTCCCGTGCGATCAGATCCCGTAGTACCTGTTCGTGATGCTCTCTTATGGGAAATGTCTTATAAGGGTCACAGCTGTCTCCGGCACCGATGCCCACGGCGGGCGTCTCGTCAATAATAACGATACCCTCACGGTCACAGAGCCGGTAGATCTCCTCCGCGTAAGGGTAATGGCTGGTGCGGAAGGAGTTGGCATGGATCCAGTGTAGAAGATTAATATCCTTTACATTGAGGCAGAGATCCAGTCCTCTTCCGCGGAAAAATGAATCCTCATGCTTGCTGAAGCCCTTGAAATAAAAAGGCTCCCCGTTGATCAGAAACTGCGTTCCCTTCACCTCTACGGTACGGAAACCGAATTCTTCCGTATAGCAGTCCTCTCCGTAATGAACTTCCGCCTTGTACAGGTAAGGAGTGCCGGGATAAGGCTGCCAGAGATGGACCTGCGGGATCCGAAGCTCTCCCTTTCGGCCGGTGGCTTCTGCTTTGCAGTTGCTTTCTGCGTCTATGATTTTTAAAGTGACAGGAGCGTCACTATCCATCCCATCCGTGAGAATTTCGTAATTTAAGACGCCGGTGTCACCTTCGATAGACGGGACCAGAGTAATGTCTCTGATGTAGGAGGCCGGAGTGCTGTAGATGCGTACCGGACGGTTGATGCCTGCAAAATTAAAGAAATCAAAATTCGGAAGATTTTGCTTTTTTCTCCATAGCTTTGCGGCTTCTACACTGGGAATGCCTGGATTGTCCGAGCCGAAGAAGGCGATATTGCCCTCATTGCCGATGGGCAGAGTGCTGTGGCTGATCCGGTTGTCCACAGCGACACCGATGGTAAGGTGCCCATCCTCCGGAATCAGATCCGTGATCTCTACTTCAAAGGGGAGAAAACCACCCTTATGTGTCATAATCAGTTTCCCATTGATATAAACTTTTGCAACATGGGTCACGGCATCAAAACGCAGTACCTGACGTTGTCCGTTGCTTCCGCACAAAAGTGCCGGGAGCTCCACGGTTCGTTCGTAATAAGCCCAGCCGTAATGATTCCGGTAAGCCGGATCATCCTTCTGGTCATTGTAAGAGGCCGGAACGCAGATCATTTCCATCGCCTGGGGTTCGATCCAGGTATCTCCCGGTTCCTTCTCATCTCCTAATTGGAATTGCCATACCCCTCTCAGATCGATCAAGCTGCGGGAGCGGTTCATGATTGGATATAACATGGTAGTCCTCCTTTTGCCCTGTGGCCTGTAATTGCGCTTATTATAGGGCAGGACAAAAGGAAAATCCATGTGATTATTTTTAGGAAGTATGTAAATTTTTATGAATCTGGCAAGTCAGTAATTAATGGTGGGTATTCCTGTTTTTTTGCAAGGGCGCAGATAGCGCCCCAGCGCCTGGATTTAAAGTAGAAGAGCATGGCAATCATGCCGGTAATAAAGCTGGCGGAAACACTGACCATGGCATATTCGCCATAGCCGGCATACATGATGAGATAAGCGGCAGGGATTCGGACAACCCATAATAGCAGAATATTTACGATGGTGGGATAGCGAATCTCTCCGATACCATTGATAAAGCACATAATGCCATTGAACACGGCGTAGGCCCAGGTGAATGGCAGAACAAGATAAGTATATCGCTGTGCAAAAGCCAATACGGCAGGATCACGGCTGAACAGCATTAGCAGAGGATGGCAAAAAGCAGTCACAAGTAATCCCCCTGCAAGGGTGACGATGCCGGAACAGAGCGGTATCTGCCATGCCCCACGGCATAAACGACGGTAGTTCCGGGCACCAAGGTTCTGCCCGGCAAACACAGTAGCCGCAGAAGAATAGGAAGTAATGGCAATATTAGCAATGCCGCTGACTTTACCGGCAACAGAGCATCCGGCTACGAAGGTGGATCCAAGCGTGTTATAAAGTGCCTGAAGCAGCACATGACCGACAGAATAAAGTGCGGTATTCAGTCCGAGCGGCAGGCCGATCTTTAACATTTCATGAAGAATAGGAAGGTCAAAACCATGCGCAAAAACCGGAAAATTCATGGCAGGATAAGTATGACGGATGTAGAAGATGCTGAACATCCAGGACAGAAACAGTGAGGCAGCAGTTGCGATGGCAACACCGGTGACGCCCATTCCCAAACCGGCAGTCAGTACAAGGTCCAGAACAATATTGGTAACGCAGGAAATGCCAAGAAATAACAGCGAGGAAGTACTGTTTCCCAGACCCCGTAAAATACCTGCGTTAAAGTTATATCCCATATTGCCGAGAATGCCTAACGTTGTGATACGCAAATACACAATGGCATAGGGCATGGCATCGGCAGGCACCTGCATCAGCCTGAGAAGGAACGGTCCGGCAGCTACGCCTAACAACGTAAGCGGCAGACTGGCAGCGTACAGAAAAAACACTGCGGTTTGTGCAAGCTTACGCAGTTGATCGGCATCGGAGGCACCTGCCGCTTGTGAAATCAGGATGGATATTCCAGAACCAATGCCAAGAAAGATACACAAAAGAATCTCCAGTGGCTGGGAACTTGTGGCTACAGCGGCCAAAGCGGATGCATCACAGAAATTACCGATGACCAAAGTATCAACGGTTCCGTATAACTGTTGTAAGATATTTCCGATGCAGATCGGCAATGCAAACTGTGCTGCGCGGCCTAAAATAGAACCTTGTGTCATATCGATTTTACTCATATTCATTGACAATCACCCGCTTTGTAAAAATGGTAAATATTTAAATTGTAGAATGTAAAAATTCATCAGCTGATACTGGCTTGGTTCAGAGTCTATGCCAAAACTGTGTCCAGGGTTTTATGTTGAGAAAGCTTTCGATGCTGCCGGTTATATTCTCCATTGTAATATAATCATAATGTTGCGGAGTATCGGGATGTAGCTTGAGCCTCTTCCGTGTGCAAATTGGAAATTGTCAGTGCATCATATCTCGAAAGCAGAAGCTTCGCATTCGGCGGCAGTACACAGTCTGACAAAAGTACATTTTTGATTTTATGCCCAGGTGCAGTAAAACCATCAATTTCAATGGGGGCAACGGATTCCACTGTGCCGTGCTCCTGTTTTTGTCCGGTCAGATGCAGCCGTTCAAAGTGGAAATCTTCAAAATAAGGCTGCTCTGAAGCAGGAATGCCGTCATCATTGTATGGAACAGAATGAATGAGCAGGCGGGGGAAGGTGCAGTCGCGTACAGTGACATTGCGCACATATCCGCCACGCTTAGGGGTTCCTTTGATTTCAATGCCATTGGAAGAGGCAGCTATATCGCAATCCCAAATTTGCACATCTGCAACACCGCCAGACATTTCACTGCCAATACAGATACCATGACCGCCGTTGCTGTGGCAGTCAAATATGCGGATATGTTTTGTAGGACGATTGATGGCGTTACCTTCAGGATTCTTACCGGATTTGATGGCAACGGAGTCATCTTCGGTTTCAAATTCCGTTGCAAATAACGTGCAGTTTGTGGAAGAATCCGGGTCCCAGCCATCGCCGTTCCAAATACCGCCAGAGCGTAGCGTGCAGTGGTCAGTCACAATGTCATCACAGTAGATCATATGGACATTCCATGCTGCGCCGTTTTGTAAAGTCAGCCCTGTAATACGAATACGGGAGCAGTTGCTTAAATTAATAAGTCGTCCGCGGACACGTCCCGGAATGGTACGGTCATTCTCACAGGTGGCAACCAGTGCAGCATTTTGGGCAAGATATTCCCTGAGATTCTCCCGTTCGATATCGATCATGCGCTCAGCCAGAACATGCCCACCGCCACTAATGGTTCCTTTCCCATAAAGCAGGATGTTTTCGCAATTTGCACCTGCGGTATGATCAAGCTGTCCGGCGTTTAAAAGACTGCGGTAACATTCCTGCTCCGTGCCTTCAAAACGGCTCCAGATACGAGGCAGATAATCTGTGGGGTCAGAACTTCCCTGTAAAACAGCATCTTTCTCCAGATACACGGCCATACAACTATGTAGATCAAGAGCTCCGGTCAGATAGATTCCGGCGGGAAAGTATACTTCGTCATTTGGTCCGCAGTCTGTAAAAGCCTGTTGGAGTGCGGCAGTATTCAGCGTTTTTCCATCACCCACGGCATTGTAGGGTTCTTCTGTTACATAGATGCGGTGCCGTGCAGGTGAGGTACAGATGCGGATACTGCCGATATTGTAGACAGTAACACAATATTCAGTATTGGGTATCAATTCTGTGAATGTATAATGTGTCCGATTTGTGTGAACAGAATGTCCACCATCGAGAGAAACTTCATATACTGTGTCGGCATTGGCATTTTCCGGCTTATTCCAGAACACAGTTGCGGTGTTGGCAGTACAGCGTGCGGATAGTAAAACGGATTCCATAAAAATCCTCCTTTTCTTTTTTACTGCTTTCATTGTAAAAAAAAGCACTGAGAATGTCTATATCAATTATTTTCATTTATGTTAAGGTGAATTGGAAAATTAAATTCCAGTCCATTCACCCAAAAACTGGAACTTAGTATTGCAAAATATATCCTAGAAGTTAGTGTTGCAAACCTCTTGATATCTAGTTATAGTTGTGGCTCAGCAATAGAGTCCGGATGGCGTTATCCAAGGAGAATACCATGGCTAAGAATGCACATCTGGTTCTTGATGAAAGAGCCACAATAGAAGTTCGCATAAGAGAACGAGCTTCATTTACTGAGATAGGTAGGGAACTTGGCAAGGACCCTTCTACTATCTCAAAAGAAGTCAGACTCCATAGTCAGACTGTACGTAAAGATTCCTTCAATCCCTGCAGCAAGCGAAGTACCTGTGATGAATACGGAACAGCATGTTCAAAGTGCAAACTACAGTATTCAAAAAGCTGCAAGAGATGTCCTCGTGTAAAGTGCTACGAGCATTGCAAGCAGTTTGAGGTATTGGTTTGTAACAAACTGAAGAAACCACCATACGTTTGCAACGGCTGTATCCAACGGCAATCCTGTAAGCTGGAGAAGCATATTTATTCTGCCAAATCAGCTCAGAAGAATTATGAGACTACTCGCTCAGAAAGTCGTCAAGGAATAGCAATTACACCGGAAGAATTAAAGCGTGTAGATGCTATTGTTTCACCGCTTGTTAAGTTAGGCCAGTCTATTCACATGATATGTGTCAATAATGCAGATGATATCATGCTTGATGAAAAGACTATTTATAACTACATTGATGCAGGGCTTTTATCTGTAGATAACGTTGATCTTCCAAGAAAGGTCCGTTATCGTACCCGCTCACATAAGAAGCCTGTAAGAGTAGACAAGCAGTGTCATGTAGGACGCACTTACGAGGATTTTGAAGCTTATCTTGCTGCGAATCCTGATATTCCGGTAGTGGAAATGGATTCAGTAGAAGGTCGCAAAGGCGGTAAAGTCTTGTTGACCATATACTTTAGAAATAGTAGTTTAATGCTTGCTTTTATCCGTGATAACAATACCGCCAAGTCAGTTACAGAAATATTTGACTGGTTGTATGAACAGTTAGGACATGAAGTATTCACTAGCCTCTTCCAGGTGATTTTGACCGACAGAGGAAGTGAATTTACTAACCCGCTGGCAATCGAATTTAATAAGGGCAATGGTCGCAGAACACATATCTTTTATTGTGATCCACAGCGTTCTGATCAAAAAGGTGGTTGTGAAGTTACACATGAGATGATTCGTCGTGTGCTTCCGAAGAAAACCTCTTTTGATAACTTAACTCAGGATGATATCAATCTTATGATGAGTCATATCAACTCATATAACAGAAAAAAGCTGAATAACCAGTCGGCACACCAGTTGTTCAGCTTCATTAATGGCGGGGATATTCTTGACAAGTTAGGAATAAAATCCATTCCCGCTAATGAGATTAACCTTACACCTCTATTACTGAAAAAATAAGAAACGTAGCGCCATTCGGAAAAAATACTGAACCGAATGAGGGGTGGAATTTAATCTTGCGAAAAAAGAAATAAAATTCGACCTCCGCTTAACGTGACTCTTTTTTCAGAGGATTAAGATCTCAAAAAAAGAATATCAGCATATGAAGCATAAAACAACTTGTTTCTAATAGTAAATTCCAGTTTTGAAGAACTTTGCAAAACTAACTTCCATAAAAATCATGATATTTTGATTTGCCAGAATTTACTTATGCAAGCGATTAGCTAAATCAGAACTTAAACTTGCAAACTGGAAGCTCGGATTCCAATTCAGCTCATTTATGTTAATAATTCCCTATTTACCCTATATCTGCTCTGTGATATATGAGATTCAATATAAATTTATCGAATATCAATAAAATTATATTGACATTCGTATCATAGAGTGATATGTTAAGGCTACCAAGAAGGAAAGAGGTATTCATTATGGAGAAGAGAGAGTTGTCGGAAAAGGAGCTGCGGGAGAAAAAGTTATCTTTGGCGAAGGGGACAAAGTACCTGCTGGATTTCATGTTCTATGCGGGGATACTGGTGACGGTAAGTCTGCCGCTCAGTCTCAAATACATAGGAAAGTATCTGGAGGCAGTGGAGGAGAATTACCTTCCGGCAGTGATCATATTCGCCATTCTGGGCTTGCTGGCGTTATTGTTGATTAATGAACTGCGCAAGATGTTTGGCACGGTGCTTGCGGAGAACTGCTTTGTACCGGAAAATGTGGCGAGCCTTAGGAGAATGGGAGACTTAAGCTTTTTCATCGCGGCCATGAGCGCTGTGAGATGTGTGGTGTACCTGACCATTGCCATGCTGGTGATCATTTTGGTATTTATTATTGCAGGCATGTTCAGCAAAGTGCTGGCGATGGTATTTGAAGAAGCCGTGCGCTACAAGAAAGAAAACGACTTAACAATCTAAAAATTCAGTCACGAAGTGATAGAGCGTGTGATACGCGACTATGTAAATGACGCCGGCTGAACGGAAATTCAAAAGTAGAAAGGCATCTATTATGGGAATCATTGTAAATCTGGATGTAATGATGGCAAAGCGGAAGATCAGCCTGACGGAACTGGCGAATCAGGTGGATCTGACACAGGCAAATTTATCCATCCTGAAAAATAATAAAGCAAAAGCCATACGTTTCTCTACGCTGGAATCCATCTGCGAGGTGCTGCATTGCCAGCCCGGAGACATTCTGGAATATGTGGAAGATTCAAAAGAAGAGAAAAACAATTAAATCCTGAAAGGGGGAGATCACAATGCAGGAAAATACAGTAGTACAGGAAACAACTTCAGCAAATCAGGGACAGATATCCGGGCAGAATGTAGTCCGGGTGGTAGAAAAGACAGAGACTGCGGAGACAAAGCGCATGAAGGAACATTTTAATTTCTTTGGACCGGTGACGTTTCTCTATGCCGTGTTCTATGCGTTTTGCATGTTTCATAACGGATCGGGAATTACCTTCCCTTTTTTTCTCGCAGGCACTTTACTGTATTTTGTCTTCTCGCTGTCAAAACTGGAGATTACCTTGAAAAAAGGAAGCACCTTTTACATGATCAGCATTCTGCTGATGGGGATATCCACCTTCTGCACGGACGGATGGGCAATCATCAGCCTGAATAAGCTGGCGGTCTTTTTGCTGGTAATGTGTCTGCTGCTGAATCAATATTTTGATACGAAAAAGTGGAATCTGGGAAAATATGTGGGAAGTATCTGTCAGCTGATCGTTATGAGCTTCGGCGAACTGGGCAAGCCCTTCTCCGATGGCAAAGCCTATTTTCGTGAAAAGGGAAAAGTAAATAAGAAGGTATGGTATGGGCTGCTGGGAGTAGTGATCGCATTGCCTATTGTACTGATCGCTGCCGGACTGTTAAGCTCTGCCGATGCGGTATTCCGTAAGATGACAACGGATTTCATGAACTGGATCCGCCCGGGCAATATATTCAACGTAGTCATCAGGGTAACATTTCTGTTCTTTACTTCCTATGCACTGACTTCTTATCTGTGTAAGAGAAGCATCCCGGAAGAAGTGAAGGATCGCAGAAAGGGTGAGCCGGTACTGGCAATTACGATTATGTCACTGCTGTCACTATTGTATCTGCTGTTTTCCGGTATTCAGATCTTCGGATTGTTCTTAGGAAAAATGCAGCTGCCGGAGGGCTATACTTACGCACAGTATGCAAGAGAGGGCTTCTTCCAGCTGCTGGCTGTCAGCATTCTGAATCTGATCCTGGTACTGGTGTGCCTCAGCTTTTTTAGGGAAAGTAAGGTACTGAAAGTAATTATGACGATTATGTCATTATGTACTTTTATCATGATCGCATCCAGCGTAATGCGTATGATCATTTACATCCGGTATTATTATCTGACTTTCCTGCGGATCTTCGTATTGTGGATGCTGGCGGTATTATTCGTCATGTTTATCGGAGTACTGATCAACATTTACAGGGAAAGCTTCCCTTTGTTCCGCTATGGTGTGGTGATAGTGACCGTGCTGTATCTGGCATTGTCCTTCAGCCATCCCGACTATATTATAGCCAGAGTGAATATTGCCAATGCGCCGGGTACAGATGGTGCCGGCTGGGAAGAATCCGTGGCACAGGATTACGGAGATGATTTTTTCACCGGACCGTTTTTCCGGGGATCGGAATATAATGACTACTCTTATCTGAGTGATCTCAGTGCGGATGCGGCACCGGTCATTATTCCTTATATGGAGAGCCTGGGGTATGATTTTGGCGCCTATGAACTGGAGAACCCTACGGATATTATGAGCGAAGATACGCAGGCTCAGTGGTGGGGGAGTTATCAGCCGAAGGGATTCGGATATTATTACCTGAACCATAATAAGAAGCGTCTGGAGCAGACATCTCTGCGGACATTTAATATTTCCAGATATATGATGCGGAAACAGATAGAGGCAAGAATCGGTGGAAAATAAAGAAATGAATACGGAAAAAATAAAGTTTTATAAAAAGCATCCGGTGTTGCTTGCATGGCTGATTTCTATATTTATCGGACTGGGCTATGCGCTTTTTACGATCATAGCCTCTGTTATTCATTATGAGCAAAGAGATTATGTATGGGAGATCATTAAGGCTTTTACAGAAATGTTTACTTGGGCAATTTTAATGGGAGCGGTACTGGTATTTCCTGTGGTGCTGACGATCAGCGAAGGAATCTGCCTGATCAGTGAAGCATGGGAACGTCCGGTGAAGGGAGCCTGGCTGTTTGACCAGCATGTATTTTGGCTGGGCGGATTCTATGAACTTTGTTATTTGGGGTTGATTATGGATGTGACATCCGCTGACTGGCAGACGCAGTTAAGCAATTCCAATAAACATACACCGATTTACAGTGGTTCTATGGTTACTTTTATAGTACTCATTCTGCTGGCATTTATAGGGTATGAGATCCTGCAGAGCATTCCGCTTTGGAAGCTGCCGCCCCTTGTGACAGTCCTGTCGATTTCCGCAATGTACATGGGACTGTTAGAGCTGATCCTGTTCACAGTACAGATATTCAAGCCGACGATTTTGCTTGATGGATATTTGTTATTATTTCCACTGTGCTGTGTGCTGCTGGTGGTGCGACTGCTTCTGAAGAAAATACGGGAGTGGAATGCACTGGTGCAGAATGCGGAGGCGGAACACTTTGGGACGGGGAAGATTTATCAGAATCCCATGCTGCGTTGGTGTGACAGCATATTGCGGAAGGCTGCATGGTGGCCGGTGCTGGGACTGGTATTGATGTTCCCACTGTTGGGGATCCTGATCGCAATCCTCATGCTGTTTGGGCAGGCACCGGATTCTGTGATTAAAGCATTCACGGAGACCAGCGACTGGAATCTGTCTCTCAGGCAGGCACCGCAGAATGTCATGTATGATGAACATTATCTCTGCACGGTAGCTGCCGGCGGTCATGAAAAGGTCGTAAAGCCTATCCGCCTGGGGAGGCGGCATGGGCATGAAGTCATTGTGAACCGTCAGTTGTGCATCGCCAATGCTTTTGAACAGGTGTTGGAAGAACGGACTCCCGGCTTCCACCGGGCACTGCGTCATTTTTATGACACTTACGGGTTCCCTGTGGCGAGACTGATCCACAGTAAATACACGGCGGATCTGGTGTATTTTATCATGAAACCTTTAGAATGGATCTTCCTGTGCGTGCTGTACCTGACAGACGCCCATCCCGAGAACCGCATTGCTGTGCAGTACACCGGGAAAACGGCGGCGCAGGTGGAAGAATAGTAAAATATTAACTCCCTTTTCGGAATTGTGTACCCACTGAAAACGAGCCTATAAACATGCATTCACAATGCATAAAAACACGTTCCGGCTATTTCCCACACATTGAAATATACACTTAGATAACGTATAATACGAAATATATTTTGGGGAGGATTATGACCATGAAAAAGAAATTATGCAGTATTGTTTGTCTTTGCTACTTTGTTTCAATTATGTTATGTGCATGTGGAAGAAAAGAACAGGGGAATCCTATTAGATTGCCAGCCAGAGAGGATATTGTATCGATTGGTGTCTCTGACGGTGACAAATATGCTATGTCACCTAACACAGAAGGTGAAGCTACGGAGTTTATTGATGAATTTTTATCTATGCTAATGGATATGGAAACAACCAGTCAGCAATCAATCAATGATGCACCGGTCAACAAAGATTCTATTACGATCAATATAAATTGTGATGGGGCGGCAGGAACTACTCTTTTTTACTATGTAGATAAAGGAATCGAATATGTAGAACAGCCATATCAAGGAATTTATAAACCAACGCCTGCTTTAGGTAATTGTATAACTGAAATGCTTGCTTCGGCAGATAATAGACCGCTAATGGTAACATTTCAGGCATCGGTAATTGAAACGAATCATGATTCAATAATAGTAAAACCGGTAGATGGTTCTTTGGAACTTGATTCAGCAGATAAGTTTTATATATCAAACGAAGAGAACCTTGAATTGCAAATTGGAGATTTCGTAGAAATTAGCTATAACGGAGAAATAATGGAATCATATCCTGCGCAATTAGGAGAGGTTTATAAAATTACCGTGATAGAACAGACAGAAGCAAATGCCATGTGGGATAGAATACCTATGGTAAGAATAGATGGTAAATTATACTACGATACAGGGAGAGAAAGCATCATGGATGCACGTTGTGGCACTATGGATGGAGAAATAACATCAACTGTCGATGGAACTGAAATACCAACAGAAGATAATCAGTCTAATTTTGGAAGTGGATTTGGTTATCAGTATGGGGCAGACGATACAATAGAAATTTATATGAATGAAAAGTGGTTCGTCTTTGAATACAGAGAAGAATCTGAATGAGAGAATAAACGATAGATAAGTCAAATTAAATTCAAAAGGCTGTCTCAATAAAGGGATAGCCTTTTTTCAATTCTCAGCCTAAATTTTCTCAATATTCAGTAGGCAAAATCCAAGATACAGTTGCTCAAATTGCTCGAAAAATTAAGAAATGTATGAATATACACTAAAATTGGGGAAATGAACAGCGGGAACACTTTTCCGAAAAGGGAGAATATTAATGGAAAAAGCTCTCCCTTTTGGATATAATAATATTTGAAAGGGAGGCTTTTTTATATGATAAAAGTAAATTGAACTAAATCGGAATTTGGGGGAGGAAACAGTATGAAAAAGATTATTGCAATGGTTCTTTGTCTTGTGTTGGTTTTTTCATTGGCTGGTTGTGGAAATAATGATCAAAGTTCAGATACGCATGATGCGAACTACGAAGAAGGTTATACGGCTGGCTACGAGGTTGGATATAATGATGGGAAGCAGCAAATGGCCGAAAACAAAAAGTACTTTGCACAGTTTTCGGGATCTTTTACAGCTTCCGTTGAACAACTCTTGCCGGATTACTTTGCGCTTCCGGGAAAAACGATTGCCGTAGTTCACTTCTTTCAGGATAAACCATTTTTACTTCGCTTTCAGGAAGATATGACAGGAAAGCTTGTTGAAGGAACGGTTTATGTGTTCGAGTTCAAGACATTTGAAGTTGAACTTCCGGCTGATGAGGAAAATCCAGATATTTCGGATTATATGTATTCAATAGATGTTACTAATTATAGAGTTGCGGAAGATAGCGAACTCGGGTTGGACAGCATAACGCCGACTGTTGAAATAATATCGAAGTAAGTAACCGGATTATTTAATAAGCAATCACCGTGGTAAATTATCATTTATAGGATTGTCTTTTAAGGGGTAATTATACTATTACACTTAAAAGACAATTCTATTTAGATATTAAAATATATTTATTGTCTAATTAGGAATTATAAGTTATACTTTGCGTATAAGTACATTTCACTTATGAAAATTTCTATGTCAGCGAAAGCTGATGTCCCATCCGATTCCCTAAATCATAGAACCAGGAAGAAGGGAAGAGGAAAACCCACACAGAAAGAAAATCAGTTGTATCAGAAAAACAGGTAAGTTATAATGTAGATATGGCGAAATCCTTTTATTTCCGGCGGTATCTATGATTACCTGACACAAAAGGAGGAAACCATTGAATACGGAATTAAAGAGTGCAGTAATGGCAACAGACAGAGACGCCCAATACGATAACAGCGCAAAACGCCTGATAGCACATAAGATCATCCTGGCGCGGATCCTGGTGAAGACCGTGGAGGAATTTAAGGGGATGGATCCGCTCGAGGTAGCAGCACTGATAGAGGGACTTCCTTATATCAGCGCCGTGCCGGTGGAGCCGGGACTGACGAATGCGGTGCATTTTCAGAATGGTCAACGCCTTGTTGGTTTTAATACAGAGAATCAGGAACTGAACGAAGGCCTGGTGCGTTTTGACATTGTATTTTATGTGCGGATGAAGGATGGCCTTTCGCAGATCATTATTAATGTGGAAGCACAAAAGGATGAACCCGGCGAATATGAGATCCTGAACCGGGCAGTCTTCTACGTGAGCAGATTGATTTCTTCCCAGAAAGAACGGGATTTTGAGAATTCGAGCTACGATGACATCAAATGTGTCTATTCCATCTGGATCTGTTGAATATCATTATGATAGGTCTTGCGAAGGAACTGCCGGAGCATGATGAGGCCTACGAGCTGCATCGTCTGTTGGGAGCATTATTGTCCAGAGAGCTTACAGTGGACGAGAAGCTGGATATTATTGGAAAGGAATATGATATTCCATTAGAAGAGAATTTCAGAAAGGATATGAGTACTATGTGTAATTTGAGCCAGGGAGTTAAGGAAGAAGGTATCGCAATTGGGCGTGCAGAGGGTGAGGCAGGACTCATTACAAAAATGTATAAAAACGGTCTTTCAATAGAACTGATTGCATCTGCAACAGATAAAACAATAGAAGAGGTAAAGACGATTATTGAGGGAAAAGAAAAATCCCAAGAGGCCTGAGAATTATTACCGGAAAAAACGCGTGGATGTGTAATTCATGTTTATACATTTCTGCGTTTTTTATGAAATGATAATTGAATAATAAATCGGAAGAGTTGCACGTGATGCAACTATGATATTATAATATGTTAAGCTTATGCTTGTAATGGACGGGGGAAGCGTTCGGTTACAATAAATACATAAGGAGAGATACAAAATGAGGAGCAAATTAATTTTTATCACAGGAGTTATGGCACTGGGGTTGTCTGCATGCGGAGTACAGGGGAGTGATCCGATGGGAGGGAGTAGTAGTTCAGAGGTTATCGTATCCGCAGAGGCTGCGGTAACGGAAGAGAGCACTTCAGAGACTGGTGAATCCATGGAAGCGACAGTATCCACGGAGACTGTTTCCGACACTACGGCATCCACGACAGGTCCTTCTTACGAAGATGAGGACGCATGGCTTCCCTGGGAAGATTATGGAGAATGTTCCAACACGGTAAAAGAATTCTACAATGATAATGAAGAAAAGACCTATTATTTCGAAATAGATGAGTTCTATTTTGCTGATGAAAAGTATGCAAAGGTAAATGATTATCTGCAGCAGATGTATGAGAATTACAGAACCCAGTATGAGGAGGAAGGGGAGAATCACACCGGAGCGTATGAGTTAGTGGATGAAACTCTTTCCGAGGGACAGCGGTATGATGATAATTATCTGGTATTCAATGGCATTACTTTAGCGGATGACGAGTATGTCAGCCTACATTTTAATGACACGGTTTATTATGCAGGAGCAGCGCATCCATTATCCTATTACATACCCGTGACGATCTCCGTTGCCACCGGCGAAGAAGTCACTCCGGAAGAAGTTTTGGGGAAGACCTGGGACGAGATCCGGGCAGCAGGCTCTATTGAAGAAGAAAACGAAGAAAATTTTAATGCCGATTACGGCTTTTACATCACAGAGAAGGAACTGCGCTATCTCTATCGCACGAATTTCTTTGTAGAAGAGATTCGGATTTCTCGGTAAAAGAATCGGATTGAACTGACAGGGCAAAAGAGGTATACTTATTTCCGGAAACGAACGGAGGTACCGGGATGGAAAAGTTTACCCCTTCAGAGCTTTGTGCAGACATTAAGATCTATGATTATAAGCAGAAAGTAAAATATGATGAGAAATCCCTGGTGATTTTTGAGAAAACAGGGAAAATGATAACAGCCGGAAAAGAGTGCGAAGGCATGCTTTACGCTCTTCCGGCTAATTCTATTGGTTTTTCTCCGATCGTATTGGGAAGAGTCAGCGACTATACCTGTGCGGAAAAGATGCTAAAGCAGATGCTGTGCCGGTATCTTGGCAAGGCATCATTTACGGGATACGGAGAAGGGCTTATTTTTATTCACGAGAAGCTGAACGAAGTGGAAATGAAAGCCTATTTCGATCTTCTGTATCAGGCGGGAGCCAAAAATGTGGTCTATGCAGATGAAAGCGTGAAAGGAATCCCGGAGGGAACTCCCTGGGAGGATGTGATCTGGGGAATGAAGAACACTTATAAAAATCTTCGTTTTGCCGTGGAGATTACGAAGGAACAGCCCATGGATTATCTCAGATATTCGCTGGCGGAGCTGGCAGAGAACTGTAAGCGGTGGGGACTGGAAGAGGAAATGTCAAAATTGTATATTTAAGAAAATAGGCTAAGGGTAAATGAATTTATTTATCCTTAGCCTAAATTATTAGCTTTGTTGATAGTAATTATGCCGGTAAAGATGATCGTCTACCTGCTGCGCCAGGTGATTCATTTCTTCTTGTGCATCAGCACCCATGGCAATATTATAAAACGCATAGGAAAACTGCTTACTGAAGAAAGGATATGCGGGGGTCTGCGGTCTGGTAAAAGAGGTATTCCGTAATTGTGAAAATAAAATATTGCTGTTGCCGGAACCAGCCTGAAAGCTGTCCATTACGTCATAAATCTCTTTTAAAACAGGAATACCCGTTAATTGACTGATCTTCAACTGGTTCTGCAGACTGAAAACATAACGGATAAATTCACAACATTCCCTGGGATATTGTGTCTGTCTGGACATGCATAATCCCCAGCTTCCATGGGGAGAAGCTGCTTTTATACCATGGGGAAGAGGGATTATGCCGATATTACTGTTCCTTTTTTGCGATTGAAAATAGGCACTGGGCAGTGAAAGACTCATGGCAAAGTTTTCAGGAAAATCGGCACTGAGATCCTCTACGTGGGTATAATGATATTTATGAAATAATTCGCCCAGCCAATTCATAGCAGTGACGGAAGCCGGAGAGTTAATATATCCAGAGGTTGCCGTCAGCGTATCGTTAAAAAAGCTGCCGTTGTTCTGCACGATAAATGGCAATCCGGCGTAGCTGTTCCATTCTCCGGATTTTGGAGAAAGACCGCGTCCGGAGTCCATAAGCAAAGGATAGGGAAAAGAAGTTTTGGTCTGTATTGTATGGCAGACATTCAGAAACTCATCCCAGCTCCAGGCATCTTCCGCAGAAGTCGGAATGCGGATACCAAGGGAATGGAATAACTCCTTGTTATACAGAATACATAAAGTGGATTCCGTATAACCCAGATGATATAGTTTTCCCTGATAGGTTCCCTGTGTCACAATGGGAGACAGAAAAGAGGATAGGAAAGACGAATCCATATATCCATCAAACGGCAGCAGAGAATTCATATATGCCCAATAGGGGACATCAGGACCGTCCAGGGACAGAATATCCGGTGCATTTCCACTGGTAAAGCTTTGCAACAGCGAGTCACGCAGAGGAGCCTTATCGTTGGTGAGAAAAGTCGGTGTTACAAAAAAACCGGAAGATGTCAGATTAAACTGTTCGATCAGAGAGATCCAAAAATGTTTTTCATTATCTTCCATAGGACATAAATAAATAGATAGGTTTATTTTATCTTTGGAGCGGTCTGCTACAAAAGTACCTTTTCCTTGTTGCCGTATAATATATCCTTCAGCTTCCAGACATTTCAGGGCTTGTGTAATAGTGCTTTTACTTACATTTAGAGTACGCATTAATTCATTATCGGAAGGGATGAGATCGCCGGGACGATAATATCCGCTTTCGATTTTCTGGACAAATTCATTTTTTATAAGCATGTATTTTGGTGTTCTGGTGTTCATAAAATCCCCCACATTTTGAAAAGTGATTGACAATATATTTTCGTTATGCTAATATCATAGCATAAGTTATTCGAACAAACAAGATTAAATAAAAAACTCTCTGCAAAAGCAGGGAGTTAAAAAATAAAACAAGTTATTCGAACAACCGAACAACTAAAAGGAGGAGAAGATGAAAAAGACATTTTCAAAAGAGAAATTATTTGACAGAACACCGCGGGTCTTTAAGCGGGATGCAACGGAAGTCCGTTTTCTGCTGGGCGGAATCGGAACAGGTAATTTTTCTGTAAATTCAAGAGGAAAGTTCCTCGACTGGGAAATTTTTAACTGGCCTTCCAAGAATACGAAATTTCCCCTTTCCTTTTTTGCAATTCGTACGGAAAACAAAGAACTGGAAAAACCTATATCGAAAATTCTGGAATCGAGAATGGTTCCGCCATATACCAGCTCACACGGATATCTTCAGGCTGAATTAGTAAATCTGCCAAGAATGGAAGATTCCGAACTGATTTGTGAATATCCTTTTGCAAGGGTGAATTTCAAAGATTCCGAATTGCCCGTAAAAGTATCTATGGAAGCATATACACCGTTTATTCCTTTAAATACAGACGATTCCAGTATTCCCTGTGCAATTATCCGATACACAGTGAAAAATGTTGCAGACTGTCCGACAAAAGTAAGCCTGGTAGGCACACTTCCCAATGCATCCGGTTTTGAGGGATATGATGTTATTGAGAACCTGAAGCTGGCCGACAGCGTAAAAAATGAATATCGGGAATTTGATGATGTGAAGGGATTGTATTATTCACCCGAACATTTGAAAGAGGATCATTTACGGTATGGAAATATGGCGATTCTGACCAGTGGATCCAATGTAACCTATAAAACACAGTGGTTTGACGGCGAATGGGTGGATGGAATACAGGATTTCTGGGATGACTTTACCAGTGATGGACTTTTGGAAAAAGAGACCGTATCTGACAGTGTGGGATGTGAATTTGCACAATTTCATAATTTCAGTTTCCTGAAAAGAAGAGAAAAGATCGGATCCATCGGAGCCTGGGAAGAACTTCAGCCGGGAGAAGAAAGAACCTTCGAATTTGTCATTACATGGTATTTCCCCAACAGGGTAAAGGCATGGATCGAGTTTGATGAGGACTACGAGAAATTCCAGCGCGGTGAATACGGAACGGTAAGAAATTACTATGCAACAAAATTCACAGATGCATGGGATGTAGCAAAATATGTATACCATAATAAGGAACGACTGGAATCAGACAGCAGAAAATTTGCCGATGCTATGTTCCATAAGACTACATTACCTTATTATGTGATTGATGCTCTGACTGCAAACATTACGAATCTTCGAAGTAATTTATGTTTCCGGCTGGAAGACGGAACCTTTGCCGGATTTGAAGGAATACGTGACTACATAGGCTGCGGTTACGGTAGTGTGCCTCATGTATGGAATTATGCACAGACGGTTGCTTTTCTGTTCCCGGATCTTGAAAAAACTATGCGTAATGTAGAATTTTTGAGAGAAACAGATGAGACAGGATGCATGTCTACACGAATGTTTTCCGTATTTGATCAGGAACGGTATGCAATGGTTCCGGCCTGTGATGGAGAACTTGGAAGTGTTGTTCGTGTCTACCGGGATTTCAAGAATCTCGGGGATGTGGAATTTTTGAAGACCATTTGGCCCAAAGTAGTGTTGGCAATGGAATATGCCCTGAAACAATGGGATCTGGATGGAGATGATGTACTGGACGGTCAGCAGAATACAACCTATGATATTGAATTTTACGGACCGAATCCCATGACGGACAGTATCTTCCTGGCAGCACTGAAATGCTGTGAAGAGATGGCTGAGATCGTAGGGGATGAAGAACATCATCAGCTATACGCAGATGCTTACGAAAAAGGAGCTGCAAGAGCCGATCAACTGATGTTTGACGGAGAATATTATATTCAGGTACAGAAGGAGATTGATAAATATAAATATCAATTCGGAAAAGGCTGTTTGTCAGATCAGCTTCTCGGACAGTTCCTGGCATATATGGCCGGAATCGGGGAAATTTTACCGAAAGAGCATGTAAAATCTGCTATGGAATCCGTATTCAAGTATAATTATAAAACGGATTTTTATCATACGGACAGTGTGCACAGAGCATATGCAATCAATGAAGAGCATGGAATGGTAGTAGCTACCTGGCCGAAAGGCGGCAGACCTAAATTCCCGTTATCCTATGCCGGAGAGGTGTGGACAGGAGTAGAGTATGAAGTAGCCGTTAATCTGATTTATTCAGGTTGTGTAGAGGAAGGTCTGACGGTGGTAAAGTCAATTCGGGATCGTTATGACGGATACAAGAGGAATCCGTTCAGTGAGATCGAGTCCGGTCATCATTATTGCAGAGCAATGGCAAGCTGGGGAGTGCTGAATGCATTATTGGGACTGCAAAGTGATATGTATCGCGGAACCTTGTCATTCCATCCTGCAATAGAAGGTGAAATGTCCAGTTTCTTCATCTGTGGAAAAGCATGGGGTATCTACAGTCAGAAGGAAGAGAATGGGAAAATGTGCAAACATATTGACATCCTGTATGGGACGTTAGATGATATTCATGTACAAGAATAAGGAGGGTACAATTATGATGAAAAAGTATTGGAGAAAAATGATGGCACTTACTTGTGCGGCCGCTATGCTGTTTACAATGGCTGGATGCGGAAATGCAGAAGGAACTACAGGCGGCGCAGAGACTGCGCAGAGCTCTACGACTGCAGATGGATCCGGAGAGATCACGATCAAGTTTGCAGAGCATGTTGCTGATATTCAGGCACAGGAGCCGCATCTGCAGAAGATTATTACTGCTTTTGAAGAAAGCCATCCGGGGATTAAAATTGATATTACGGGCAAAGAAGTGTCCGAGCATAATACACAGATGACTTTACTGGCAGGAGAAAATAAGCTTCCGGATGTTTTCTGGCTGGAGCAGGCAACCGCAAAGGAGTTTGCACAGAATGGGTATTTATATGATCTGACAGATGCATTGGATCAGTATGGTATCAATGACAGCCTTCTTCCCGGACTGGTGCATTCATGTACCGTTGACGGTAAAGATGTGGGAATGCCCAGTGAAGTTATGATGGTAGGATTTTATTATAACAAAGATCTCTTCCAGCAGGCAGGAATCGAAGAAGTGCCTGTTACCTATGAAGAGTTCCTGGATGCGGTAGATAAGCTGAATGCAGCCGGAATCACACCGCTGACCGTGGGTGCGCAGGATAATTACAGTATCTGGGCATTTGAGACAATGCTGGCAAGATATGGATTTTTTGAAAAGCTTGACGGTCTGAAGGATGGAAGCATTTCCTGGAATAACGAAGACTTTATTCACTATTTTGAAAAAGTAGAAGAAATGCGTGAAAAAGGAACTTTCACAAAGGACATTTCTAATATTGGATATTTTGAAGCAAAAGAGCAGTTCCTGGGTGGAAATGCAGCAATGTTCAATTCCGGAGCATGGGATATCGGTGATTTTGAGGGAAGTGATATGGCTTCTAAAATCGGATTTTTCTGGGGACCTACCTTTTCCGACAGCCAGTATGAGCAGCAGATCGGAATCAAGGCATCCGGCGGTGTTTATGTAGTATCTTCAAAGGCAGCAGAAGAAGATCCTGCGTTGTTAGATGCAATTATGCAGTTCTGGCAGTTCTATTACGGCGAAGAGGGAACCAGGATCATTGCCGAGGATACCGCGGCATTACCGTGCTCTACATATAATGGACAGATTGATGAGAGCCAACATCCTGTACTTTCCACGATGATCACGGCATTAAATGATGACTGGAAAGCAGTAACTGAGCCGTTTAATTCACTTTCGTCCAATGTGGCATATGGATATTTTGATGCTACCTTCGGTGTTATGACCGGCGTTTACACACCGGAACAAGCAGCTGATTATGTAGAAAATTTACAAAGTGCCGAAAGATAAAACCAAAAGAGCGGTATGAAATTAAGTAATACCGCTCTTTTCTATAGAATGGAAAGGGAGAAAGCTATGTATTGGTTGAGTACAAAGAAAGCAAAAATCATTATGCTGCTTCCGACTCTTATGATTTATGCAGTATTTATTATTATTCCTGTGTTTATCGCATGTTATTATAGCTTTACGGACTACAGTGGTCTTGGAAAAGCATCATTTGTGGGAATAAAAAACTATGTTGCTATGTTCCATGATAAGCTATTTCTGATCGCATTGAAAAATACATTTTTAGTATTGTTATTCAGTGTGATATTCCTGATCGTTGGATCTTTTATGGCAGCATTATTGATGAACAAGAATTTTCACGGAAACGCATTTTTTAAAATGGTGATTTTTGCTCCCTATGTAATAGCGCCTATTATCATAGGAATTATCTGGGGATATATCCTGAATCCTAATTATGGGCTGGTAAATAGTGTATTGCACAAAATAGGACTGGATATGCTTGCTATTGAATGGATCGGTGGAACTAAATGGTCTCCATTGTCATTGGCGATCGTATTCACATGGCAGGTACTGGGTTTCCATGGAACTATTTTTTTATCCGGAATCAAAGCAATACCGGGAGATATTTACGAAGCTTGCGATATTGATGGAGCCAATTTGTTACAACGCTTGTTTTATGTGACAATTCCTATGCTGAAAGAGACCTTTATTATTAATATTGTTCTGGTGGTAACAGGCGTATTTAAAATATATGAACTGGTATATCAGATGACAGGCGGAGGACCTGCTCATCAGTCGGAGCTGCTTACCTCATATATGTATTTTACAGTATTTACATCCAGAAGGTATGGATATGGAATGGCAATTGCGGTTGCAATTCTGTTACTTTCAATTCTGGGCTCGTTTTCCTATATTAAGATCACAACGAGGAAGCAAAGGAGTTAAACATGAGAAACAAGAGAATATCGATAAAAAAAGTCATTTTTTACATATGTCTGCTGGGATTGATTATTCTTTTGGTCATGCCCATACTGTGGGCTATGTTGCTTTCATTAAAGACAAATAATGAGATTGTCAACAGTCCGCTTTCTTTGCCGCAGACAATAAGCTTTGAAAATTATCAGCGTGCGATCGATACTATTGATTTTTCCAGAATGTATTTTAACACGATTTTACTGGTAGTAATATCTACTTTTTTCAGTATTTTATTTACTTTTATGAGTTCGTTCGCAATTGCCAGAATGGTTTTTCGAAACCATAAGGCATCGGAAACATTGTATCTGTTCCTGCTGGTCGGGATTGGCATTCCTATTTATGTGCTACTGTTTCCGGTATACCGGATTGATTCATTGATGGGAATCCTTGGAACCCGTTTGGGACTGATCCTGCCGTATGTTGCAGTGAACATCTCGTTCAATACCTTACTGTTTACCGGATTTTTGAGAGATATCCCCGGAGAATTGGAAGAAGCAGCAATTATCGACGGCTGCAATCTTTTTAAGCTGTGTACCAAAGTAGTGATTCCGGTCATGAAACCGACGTTCGTGACGATCATTATTTTTAATGCAGTTTATATTTACAATGAGTTCCCGTTTGCATCAACCTTTATTCAGAATAATGCCTTAAACACCGTGTCGTTAATGACATCTATGTTTAAAGGACAATATTCCATGGATTACAGTGGGATCATTGCAGCGAGTCTGATGATCATGCTTCCTGAATTGGTATTTTATGTCGTTTTGCAGAAGTATATTATAAGTGGTATGACTGCAGGAGCAGTGAAAGGATAAGAAAATGAGAGAAATCGTAAGGCCATCCCTACATTTTACACCACAGAAAGGCTGGATCAATGATCCTAATGGCTTGGTGTTTTTTAAAGGACAATATCATTTATTTTATCAGTATAATCCGTACCATGATAACTGGGACAGTATGCACTGGGGGCATGCGGTAAGCCGGGACCTGATACACTGGGAAGAATTGGAACCGGCACTGGTCCCCGATATGCCATATGATAACGATAAAAACGGCGGATGTTTTTCCGGATCGGTTGTTGTACATGATGATCAGCTATTTTTATTTTATACAGGAAGAACGGAAGATGAAACCGGTATTTTTGAGACGCAAAATCTGGCAGTGTCGAAGGATGGGATACATTTCGTAAAGGCAGAAGAAAACCCGCTGATAAAAGAAGTCCCGGAAAAGGGAGGAAGAGATTTTCGAGATCCCAAGGTGTTTTTTGCACAAGGGAAATGGAGAATGATCTGTGGAGGATCCACCGGAAGAATTGAACATCCGGACAGCTGCGGAAGAATTTATCTGTTCTCTTCTACCGATCTGTACCATTGGGCGTATAGCGGAATTTTGTACGAAGCAGAGCCCGGTGAGGGCAGAATGTTTGAATGTCCGGATGCCTTCTGCCTTGATGATGTCTGGTTTTTGACAACTTCGCCGATGTATGAAAAAGACAGTGTAACGACGCTGTATCTGTCCGGACAGGTAGATTTTGACAAATGTGAATTCCATAAAGAGACAAGAGGAACCTTGGATCTTGGAACTCATTATTATGCAGCACAGACATATCCGTTATTGCATGGGGAAATACGGTCTGTTGCCTGGCTGGGCGGCTGGCTGTGGATGCCTTGGATCCGGGATTTCGGTCCGGAGGAAGATTATCGTGGAATATTGGATGTATCACGAGTGTGGTATTTAGATGATAACAGGCGTTTGTGCGCAAAAGTGGCTGATAAAGTGAAATCTGAGTTGAAGGTCTTCAGCAGAACATTGGAAAAACATTGGACCGGTGAAAACATACCACCGCAAAGTCAGCCGGTTATGGTAGAGCTGAAGGGAAATCTGCCGGGAGATGGAGAGTTATTATGTATTGACCTATATGATGCAGACAGACATACAGTGACAATATGCTTTGATTCTTCAAATAAAGAAATGACCGTGAATTATAACCGGGCAGACAGAGCTTCCAGATATGGTATACGGACTGTGCCCTGTGAAATGATGGAAAAGGAAACAGATATTGATATCCTCATAGACGGAAATACATTTACATTATTGTGGGAGCATGGTTTATATCGCTATACAGGAAAATTATACCCACAAGGAAATATAGGCGTAGATATAAAATATAGGACAAAACGGCATTATGATATTACCTCTCTGGGAGAGATATTGATTGATTTTACCGGGAAAAAAGAGAGTGAAAGACAAACATTGTCTTATACACAAAATCCGGGAGGTGCACCTGCTAATGTTGTGGTTGCGGCACAACGGCTGGGTGCCCAAACAGCATTTATCGGAAAAATAGGAGAAGACTTCCTGGGAGATTTCTTAAAGGAAACCTTGGATAAATGCGGTGTTTCAACCGAAGGATTAATAAGTGATGCAGACTATTTTACAACCCTTGCTTTTGTTAAACTGGCGGATAACGGAGAACGAAATTTTGCGTTTGCCAGAAAACCCGGAGCAGATATCGGACTGAAGGCTGAGGAAGTACGGAAAGATATCATCTGCCAAAGCCGTATTCTTCATGTAGGCTCTTTGTCGTTAACATATGAACTATCCAGAAATGCAGAGTTTATTGCATTAAAAGCTGCGAAAAGTAATGGAACAATTATTTCTTATGATCCGAATTACAGAGCCAGTTTATGGGATTCACAGGAAGAAGCCTGTAAATGGATGAGAAGTATTTTAGAATATGCAGATATCGTTAAAGTATCAGAAGAAGAGATTGAGCTATTAACAGGTTATACGGATGTTCGGAAAGCAGCAGAGACCATAACAGAGTATGGCGCAAAAATAGTACTCATTACTTTAGGAGAAAAAGGATCGTTTGTATATCTGCAGGATCAGCAGGAAGCATATGTTTCAGGTTATTCCAGCAAAGTTGTGGATACCACCGGTGCCGGAGATTCTTTTATGGGAGGCTTTTTATATAAGATTTGTGAATCCGGTAAGCGTATAGAAGAATATTCTTTACAGGAAATGATAGAATGTGTCCGCTTTGGAAATGCGGTGGCTTCCCTATGTGTTGAGAGAGAAGGAGCAATACCTGCGATGCCCGTAATGGAAGAAGTAATTAAAAGGATCAATAGCTAACATAATCCGATCAATGGACAGTAAGAAGGAGCAACTCTGCAGTACCGGGAGATGCTCCTTTTTGATATAATTTATTGTCCAGGATATGCTTGCTTTTTACATAAATCATTGTCATAATAGGTGTGTTATAAATAGATTGGAGAGATATAGAAATGTTACTGGATGTTTTAGGATTACTGTCAGCCTGTTCGTATGCTTTGGACTGTGTGGAGGCAGAACTGGTACATGTGTCTGACAAACATGCGAAGCGTGTGGCATACATGAGTGTCTGCATGGCAGAGCAGCTGGGGATCAGCGATGAGAGCCTGCAGGATCTGGCAGCATGTGCCCTGTTGCATGATAATGCACTGACACAGTATATTCAGGAAGAATTACATAAGGATGTTGCAAATGTTCCGCAAGCTTCTCAGGTAGGAATTCACTGTACCCTGGGTGAAAAAAATATACAGAAACTTCCCTTCCATACGGATGTGAAGAATGTAATTCTGTATCACCATGAAAATGCCAATGGGAGTGGACCGTTTGGAAAAACATGGGAAGAGATTCCGCTTTTTTCCCGCATCATTCATTTAGGCGATCTGTTGGACCGGGCGTACGGTGCAAAGGGCTTCACGGAGGATATTTTCAATAAAGCTTGTGGATATCTTCACAAAAATGAAGGAACCGTTGTGGACAAGGAATGTGTGGATGCTTTCCTGCAGGCATTTCCCCTGCCGCATTTTCTGACACTGGGAGAGGATAGCTTTGAGAAAAATCTGTGGGAGAAAATCCCCCGCATCAAACAGGAGCTAAGCTTCGCACAGATCAAGGAACTGGCCCGTTTTTTTGCACAGATCGTTGATTACAAGTCACCCTTTACCAGCACCCATTCCATTGGTGTGGCGGAGGATGCGGAGCGCCTAAGCCGCTATATGGGCTTTGATGAAGAGACCGTGCAGAAAATGTACCTGGCGGGCGCTTTACATGATATCGGAAAAGTGGCGGTAGGTAATGAGATCCTGGAGAAGCCGGGAAGGCTTACGGAGGACGAATTTGCTGTGATGAAACATCATGCAGCATATACCTATTATATTCTGTCAGGCGTAGATGATTTTGACGAGATCCGCGACTGGGCGGCATTCCACCATGAGCGGCTGGACGGAACCGGATATCCTTTCGGGAAGACCGCCGCAGAGCTGAACACGCAGGAGCGCATGATGGCCTGTATAGACATCTATCAGGCACTGACGGAAAGCCGTCCCTATAAACAGGGCATGCCTCACGAAAAAGCTTGTGAGATCCTGCGGGATATGGCGAATAAGGGCTGGCTGGATGAAACGATTGTGAAACAGGTCGAGGATTGCTTTCGGGGATAAAAGATGTGAGGGCGATTATTGCAGGATTAATATGACGCAGATATAGGGAAGGTATAAAGATATGGACAACTTTATAGAAGCTTTGTATGGACAACCGGAAGGAACTATTCCGGAGGAGTATGATTGGTTTGCTCCGCTGTTGGGTGATTGGGAGTTTGATTATAAAGATAAGTTTATAGATGGTGATCATAACAGGCCACAGCGTCAATTAAAGGGAGAGTGGATCTTTAGGCGGGTATTGAACGGGATAGGCATTGAAGATATGTTCATATGTCCTTCCAGAGCAACGAGGGAGACTTCTCCACAGCCGGATGGTGAGTATGGTGTTGGACTCAGAATATATAATTCAAAGACCCATTGTTATGATATGGTATATGCATGCAAGAGTAAATTTACAAATTTGTGTTTTACCATGGAAAATGGAATATTGACGGGAACTGTTCTGGAAAATCCCAATCGAAAATGGCGATTTGTGGAAAGAAATGAAAATACATTTCATTGGCAGAATATTACCGTTCAGGAGAATGGTGACATTACTGTAAATTGTGAGGTTTTCGGGAAAAGAAAAAGCGAGGAAGCGTAAAACATGAACGTTATAGACATTATGAAGCGCCCTGCGGCCTATGCCAGTGGCTATGAAAATATCCCGGGAGAGGAACAGAACCGGGCAAAACAGCTTTGCTGGGAATATAACCGGACAGCTCCGAAGGAACAGCAGAAGCGGCGGGAAATCTTACAGGAGCTTTTGGGAACCTGTCATCCGATGACAGGCATTGAACCGGATTTTCACTGCGATTACGGATTTAATATTCATACCCACGGACTTACAGTCATCAATTATAACTGTGTCATTCTGGATACCTCACCCGTCAATATCGGTGCGGGTGCATTTATCGCGCCCGGCGTCTGTCTGGCCTGCTCCGGACATGCGGTTGACCCGGGACAGCGCAGTCAGGGAATCGGTACTTCTGCACCCATCACGCTGGAAGAAAATGTATGGATCGGAGCAAATGCCACGGTCTGCGGTGGTGTAACCATCGGCGCGGGTTCTGTGATCGGCGCCGGAAGTGTGGTTACCCATGATATTCCGGCGGGAGTGATTGCAGCAGGCGTTCCCTGCCGGGTGATCCGTCCCATTACGGAGAAAGATAAGATCCGGCCGGAGGACATTCTTTTCTAAAAAAGATGACGATAGCCCCACTCTTGTGTTACTATGGTGGAAAATAATACAAAGGAGTGGGGAGAATATGTTTACAAAAAGGAGTTGGGAATCCTTTTATTCCGGTCTCATTATGGTGGGACTGGTATTTATGGTGTTCCCGGTTATTTATTTCTGCGGTGCCACAAAGGAGAAGCAGATCCTGCCGCCGCTTATCATGTTTCTGCTGGGTCTGGTGATCTTTGTGATTAGTGTTCACTTTTCTGTCAAATACCACAAGGAGAAAACGAAATACACCAAGTATAAGATCGACAAGTCTCTGACCTACACATTCACCTTAACTTACGGGGATAAGGTGGAGACCGTCACGGATTTTTCCCAGATCGAATATGCCATCAAGTGGCTGGCGAAATACCGGACGGGCCATGTGGAGATCGCAGTCACGCCTACTATGGGAAGCCTGAAAAAGTTCTACATCTGCTACACCGACAAAGATCCGTACATTCACATGCTGATCGAGCAGGAGAGAGAAGACGGCGTGGGATATTGGGAAGAACGGGGAGATTCTTACAAGATTCCCATTATGACACTCGAGCGGCTCTATGTGAAACATAAGATGATTTCGTTTGATTACCTGAACCGCAGGGAGACTGGTGTGGATGCAAGGGAGGGACTGATCTTATGATGCAGCGCTGGCGGGAAAAACTGAAATATATAGAAGCCGGAATGATCATCAGTGCGTTGATCCTTTTTGTGGCAACGTTGATATTCGGAGACAACCTCACGCTGGAAGTGATCGCGTTTATAGTAGGAACCGTGTTGTTTTCCCGTGTGATCGAGCGTATGGATAAAAAAGAAATCGAGAAAATGAAACGCCAGGAAGAGGAAGAACTGAAAGATATTGTCTGAGAATAAATCCTGTTTCCCAAAGGAAGAATGATTGACACGGAGGTTAGCGAGTGCTAACCTTAGGAAGAGATTTTGAAAACTTTGGGAGTGACAATATATGGATCTGGCATTCTGGCTGGCGATTGCAGCAGCAATCCTGTGCGTTGCTGTCGCCATTTACGGTGAAAGTAAAAAGGATAAAAAATAGGGAAAAGAATGACACTTCAGCAATTAAAGTATGTAATAACGGTAGCAGAGACCGGCACCATCACGGAAGCAGCCAACAGGCTGTATGTTTCACAGCCCAGTTTGACCAACGCGATCCACGAGTTGGAAAAGGAAATGAATATTGTTATTTTCAACCGGACCAACAAGGGGATCACGCTTTCCAAAGAGGGAGATGACTTTTTGGGATATGCGAGACAGGTGCTAGAGCAGGCGGCGATCCTTGAGGATAAATACAAGGGAAATCCCGGGGGCAAAAAACAGTTCTGCGTATCCACCCAGCATTATTCCTTTGCCGTCAACGCATTCGTGGACCTGATCAAACAGTACGGGCAGGAAGAATACGATTTCAGCCTGCGGGAGACACAGACCTATGAGATCATAGAAGATGTGGCGCGTCTGCGCAGCGAGATCGGAATCCTGTTTTTGAATGATTTCAATGAAGCGGTACTCAGCAAGCTGTTGAAATCCCATGATCTGGAATTCCACCAGTTGTTTGTTGCCAGTCCCCATGTATTTATCAGCAGAAAACATCCGCTGGCGGGTAACAGCATAATTACGAACGAAGAACTGGAAGAATACCCGTACCTGTCTTTTGAACAGGGAGAGCACAATTCCTTTTATTTTTCAGAGGAAATCTTCTCTGATTTTGAACGCAGGAAAAATATCCGTGTGCGGGACAGAGCGACACTGTTCAATCTGCTGATCGGCCTGAACGGTTACACCGTGTGCAGCGGCGTGATCGATAAAAAATTAAACGGAAAAGATATTATCGCCGTGCCACTGGCAGATGAGAGTGACATGCGGATCGGTTATATCACACACAGAAAAGGAATGCTCAGCAGACTGGGTACTACCTACCTGGAAGCACTGCAGAAGTATTTAGGATGAATGGGTTGTCCATAGCTTTAAACTATGGACAACCCTTATTTTTACGTATTTTGCGGATTTCATCATTTCTCTTATAATGAGGACAATTCAAAAAACGACAAAACAACAAAGAAATGGAGAGAATGACAATGAGCAATTTACAGACACCTTTTCGCTATGATTTCGTAGGAAGTTTTTTAAGACCGGAGAAGCTGAAGAAAGCAAGAAGACAGTTCAATGAAGGAAAGATCGATGCTGCGGCACTGAAGAAAGTGGAAGATGAAGCCATCACAGAGCTTGTGAGCAAGATCAAAGAGCTGGGCTATCATGTGATCACAGACGGTGAATTCCGCAGAGCCACCTGGCATCTGGATTTCATGTGGGGATTCGACGGCATCGGCCATACCCCTACCAAGACGGGACTTCCGTTCCACGGCGAGGCGGCCATGGTGGATGATACCTATATTGTAGGCAAGATCGGACTGACCGGGGAGCATCCTTTTGTAGATCATTTCCGGTTTGTAAAAGCATTAGAGGATGAAAATACCGTAGCAAAGCAGACCATACCTTCTCCCGCCCAGTTTCTGGCACAGTTTACCATGCCCTTTAACCGAGGCTGCACAGAGAAGCATTATCCGAATGAGCAGGAACTGGTAAATGACATCGTGGCGGCCTACGGAAAAGTGATCGATGATCTCTATGCGGCAGGATGCCGGAACTTACAGCTGGATGACTGCACCTGGGGCATGTTCGCAGACAAGATCGGTCATACCCTGTACGGAACCACCAGAGAGGGAATTGTGGAGTTCCAGAAAGCCCACAAGGATATTAACAATAAGGTGATCGCCAATGCACCGAAGGATATGATCATCAACACCCATGTATGCCGCGGTAATTTCCATTCCACCTACGCAAGCGAGGGTGCCTATGATTCCGTAGCGGATATCCTGTTCGGCGAAGAGAATGTGAATGCCTATTTCCTGGAGTTTGATGATGAGAGATCCGGCGGTTTCGCACCTTTGGCCAAGGTATCCGGGGAGAAAAAGGTTGTTCTGGGACTGATCACTACCAAGTCTCCCGTACTGGAGGACAAACAGCTTGTCATTGACAGAATCCATGATGCGGCAAAATACATTCCACTGGAAAGATTATACTTAAGCCCCCAGTGCGGATTTGCTTCCTGCGAGATCGGCAACAAGCTGACCGAGGAAGAACAGTGGGCAAAACTCCGACTTGTGAAAGAAGTGGCGGAGGAAGTCTGGGGAAAATAAATAAACGTGGTTCCGGCGATTACCAGAGAGGTGGTCGCCGGAATTTTAATTATATTCAATTGTCTCATTTTTCTGGATAGGCTATAATATACCTATGGTTATCCCTGTTTAACATTTTCTAAATGGGGATTTTTGAAATATTTTGAATATGAAAAATAATACGGAGGAAGCAGAAACATGAATAAACAAACAGCCCATTACCATCTTCCCGGTCTGTTTGAATTCTATGAATTATACAGAATGTTCCTGCCGTTGTTTCGGGAGCACCGGGAATATTTTTACGACTGGTGCGACATCGGTTCCATCTACGGAGCCCCACCGGACTGTATCTGGGGAGGCGGCCGGGTCTCACTGGAGGATCACGACGCAGGAGAAGTGCTGGCACTGTTACAGGAATACGGGATCTCAGCCCGTCTGACCTTCAGCAATTCAAAGCTTATCGAAGAACATCTTTCCGACGGAAAATGCAATGAACTCTGTGCCCTGTTTGCGGAAAATACAACCCCGGAAAACGGCGTGATCGTCCATTCGGAACTGCTGTTACAGTATTTGAAAAGTCATTATCCGCAACTTTATCTGATATCCTCCACCACAAAAGTACTGACGGATTTTGAAGCGTTAAAAAAGGAAACAGACAGAGAAGATTTTCGCTATGTTGTACCGGATTTCCGCCTGAACAAGGCTTATGAAAAATTAAATACGCTGACAGAATCACAGAAAGACAAAGTGGAGTTTTTATGCAATGAGTGCTGCTATTTTGGCTGCAAGGACAGGAAGGAATGCTACGAAGCCGTCAGCCGCAGGAATCTGGGAGAGGAGCCGGATTTTAGTTGTACCTCACCGGGGGCGGAGGAGGGCTATCGTTTCTCCAAAGCTATGAAAAATCCCGGATTTATCAGTGCGGGAGATATTCAGAAGATATATCTGCCTATGGGATTTTCCAATTATAAGATCGAGGGCCGAGGACTGGGCAGTGCACTGGTTCTGGAATTTCTACTGTATTATATGACGAAACCGGAGTACCAGCTGCAGGTCAGAGAAGAAATCTATCTGGACAATATGCTGGATCTGTTTTAATTATTTGAGCCACCACCTCATAAATGAGCAAAATCAGCTGCGTAGCAGATGGCGGCAGGGTCGTTGCTGTAGGAACTCTGGAGCAGATCAAGGCAGATGCCGATAGCATTACGGGAAAATATCTGTAAAAAATCAAAAACCCGGATACGGCAGAGGCATCCGCTCACCGTACCCGGGTTTAAAAAACTGATTTTTACAGAATCACCTGCTCCAGCTTCTCACGGAAGTCCGCTTCGGACATGGCGCCGACGAAGTTGGCCACGGGTTGTCCGTCTCTGAAGATCACAAAATTCGGAATGCTTGCCACGCGGTACTTCTGGGCGATGGTCATGTTCTCATCCACATTGATCTTGCCGACCTTTACTTTTCCCTCGTAAGCTTCTGCCAGCTTTGCCACGGTAGGAGCCATCATCTTGCAGGGATTGCACCAGTCTGCGTAGAAATCTACCAGAACGGGCAGAGGGGAGTTCAGAACTTCTTCCTCAAAATTAGCAACGGTAAACGTATATTCCATAAGTATCCTTCCTTTCTGTTATCTGTTGTTGATAGTATCTCAAAAATAAGATTCTATATTCGGGGCCTTATCTGTAAATAATATATTTGCAGATGGGATTGCCAACGGAGGAAAACTTTTCCTCGTATTCGGTCATGACGTTCCCCTCCATCAGCGCGGCATCGTTATGCAGATCGTAGGTGATCACCTGCGCTTTCCATCCGGCGGGCTCCAGTTCCTCTACTGCAAAATCAAACAACGGGCGGTTGTCTGTCTTGAATTCCAGCGTACCCTCTTTTTTCAGGATCACATCATAGCGGGCCAGAAACTGTCTCGAAGGAAGTCTTCTCTTCGCATGACGGTCCTTGGGCCAAGGATCGGAGAAATTCAGATAAATGCGGTCCACTTCACCTTTTCCGAATACCTTATCGATGTCTTCTGCATCCATACGGATGAATTTCAGGTTGGGAAGCTCGTCCTCTTCCATTTTCTGGATCGCGCGGAGCAATACGCTGGAATATTTTTCAATTCCCACATAATTGATCTGCGGATTCTGCTTTGCAAGGGTATTTAAGAAACGTCCTTTTCCCATACCGATCTCAATATGGATCGGATGATCGTTTCCGAAAATCTCATGCCAGGTTCCGGGGCATGCTTCCAGGGTATCTTCCGGTACGACATAGGGACTTTTCGCAATAACTTCCCGGGAACCGGTAATATTTCGTAACCTCATGGTAATCTCAGCCTTTCTTAATAGTAATCTGTATTGTCAATGTACTTTATCTGAGAAAGCTTGTCAAGTCACAGGCCGGGGGATTATACTGGCAGTAGGAGGAGAAAATTTATGAAATGGATGATTGCATCGGATATTCACGGATCGGCATATTACTGTCGAAAACTGTTGGAAGCATATACGGAGGAAGGGGCCGACAGGCTGCTTTTACTGGGGGATATTTTATACCACGGCCCCAGAAATGATCTGCCCAGAGATTATGCGCCCAAGGAAGTGATCGCTTTATTGAACGAGCGGAAAAATGATATCTACTGTGTACGCGGTAATTGCGATACGGAGGTGGATCAGATGGTGCTGGAATTTCCGGTGCTGAGTGATTATTGTATACTTGCGGAAGGGACGCAGGCAATCTATGCCACCCATGGACATATCTATAATGAGCAGAAACTGCCGCCATTGCATTCCGGAGATATTTTACTGCACGGTCATACTCATGTGCCGAAATGCGTTGTTCATGAGACAGAGCAGTATATCTGCATGAATCCGGGGTCCGTGTCGATTCCCAAGGAAGAAAGCTGGCACGGATACATGATCTGGGAAGGCAAAAATTTTGTGTGGAAAGACTTCGACGGACAGGAACATTTACGATATTCCGTATAGAGAATGACAGCGTTCGCAGAAGGTCTTAAAAAGAATTAAAAAATAGAGATAAGACTTTGGTTTTTAGGTAAAATGGTGTATGATAAAGAATACGCATTATCATACACCATTTTATTTTGAAGATATCAGGAAGGATTTATACATGCAGTTTTTCAGGCATTTTTCATATAGAAGTTTTTTAACCAGGGCAGTGATGGGAATCAGCGCTCTCTGCCTTTTTGCATCTCAGGGGCTTAGTGTCTCTGCTGCAACGATCAAAGAAGAGAACATCGCCCACAATCAGGCACTGGCCATTCAGTCCAATGAAGTGGCAAACTGGCCTACGGGACCGGTAGTCAGCGCAGAATCCGCCATTTTGATGGATGCGGATACCGGAGCGATCCTTTATGCCAAAAATATCCATCAGCAGGAATACCCTGCCAGTACCACCAAAATTCTGACAACATTGATCGCATCCGAGCGCTGCAGCATGGATGAGATCGTGGATTTCTCCTATGATGCGGTACACGATATTGATCCCGGAAGCAACCATATCGCTATTGACCCCGGCGAGCAGCTGACCATGGAGGAATGTCTGAATGCCATTCTGATCCGCTCCGCCAATGAAGTTTCTTTCGCAGTAGCAGAGCATATTTCCGGAACGACCTGGCAGGACTTTGCACCGATCATGAATGAAAGAGCCAAGGAACTGGGGTGTGTTGATTCCAATTTCGTCAATCCCAACGGACTTCCCAATGAGGATCATTACACCAGTGCCTATGACCTGGCGATGATCGGAAGAGCTTTTTTTGCCAACGAAGCGCTGTGTAAAATGACAATGACACATATGCTGCACATTTTGCCGTCGGAACGCCAGCCAGATGATATTATGGAAGTCAACAAGATGGAACTGATCCCCGGCGGTAAATATGCATATCCGTATCTGGTAGGCTGTAAGACCGGTTACACCGATGTTGCCCGCAGTACACTGGTGTCCTGTGCGGAAAAAGACGGCATGAAGCTGATCTGTGTGGTCATGAAAGACGAAAATCCGAATTACTATGAAGATACAATCGCTCTGTTTGATTATGGTTTCAGCAATTTTCAGAGAGTGAACATTTCTCAGACAGAGACCAAGTATAATATCGAGAATGCAGGATCTTTTTACAGTGGGAATGATATTTTCGGCAACTCCAAACCGATTCTGGAACTGAACCAGACGGACAGCATCACTTTGCCGAACACCATCACCTTTCAGGATGCGGTGTCCAGTATTTCCTATGATAATACAGAACCAGGACAGGTGGCTGTGATCACTTATACTTACAATGATGTGGTACTGGGAACGGCATCCCTGGACTTTACGGCAGCGGAAAAGGGCAGTAGTGTCTTCCGGGAAAATACGGCAGAGACCACGGAGTCTGCAGAGGAAAGCGGTGCAACCGATGAAACGCAGTCAGGCACAACGACCACAGAGGCAGACAATACAGAGACAACCGAAACAGCAGGAGATAACACCGGAAACAATGGTGGAATTCCAACGGTTGCACAGGAGACATCTCCGGAGGAGGAAAACAGCACTTCCGGTGGTCCTGCGGTTATTTTCATTAATGTGGTAAAAGTATTTTTCTGTATCGTGGGAATTGCGGTATTGATCTTCCTTGCACTGTTATTACGTGCGTTTTTCAAGAATTATCATTTTGCCCACCGCAGTACCCGCCTGACCTGGAGATTTAACCGCAGAAGAAATCGTTCCAGATCCCGGTATCGTTCGGTGGATCAGGACCTTCGTAACCGACGCAAAGAAGCAATCCGACAGGCGAAAAAACGTCAAAAGCCCAAGAAGTCATCCCACTTTCGTGGGTAGTATTCCGAAGGGGAGATTTCCATACATTTTGCCCAGTTTGATTTTGACATATCAATGGGTACTATGGTACACTGAATAAGAAAAAAGTGGGGTAGTATACCCGGGGAAATGAGAAGCTTAGGATAAGAAAAGGTTAAGGGAGCGAAATACCTTGGATAAGAGTGAATATAAATTAAGAGCGGAAGAAATCAAAGACCTGATCAGCCGTGGGGAGTATGCGCAGGCTGCGGAGATTGCGGATACCATTGACTGGCGCAGAGTCAAAAGTGTTATGATGCTGTGCACTATCAGTGACCTTTACAAGATCAATCGAAGATACGAGGATGCCAGAGATATGCTGCTTCTGGCATATGAACGCCGTCCGGGAGGAAGGACGATCTGCTATTCTCTGTGCGAACTTTCCATTAAAATGGAAGAGTATGTACAGGCTATCGAGTATTACAAAGAGTTTGTGCAGGTAGCGCCCAAGGATCCCGGCAGATATATTTTGCAGTACAAATTATATGAGGCGCAGGATGTCAGTCTGGAAGAGCGCATTGCTGTTCTGGAAGAACTGAAAAAGAGAGATTACAGAGAAAAATGGGCATATGAGTTGGCTTATCTATATCATAGAGTAGGACTTGCTGCCAGATGTGTAGAGGAATGTGATGAGCTGATCCTTTGGTTTGGCGAGGGCAAATACGTTATCAAGGCAATGGAGCTGAAAATGCTCCATCAGCCGCTGACACCGGAACAGCAGGAAAAATACGATCATCGTTTTGACGCGCCCGGTACGCAGCAGTATTCTCAGAATTATGCGCAGGATCCCGGTTATGGACAGAACGAAACTTATGATCCGAATCAGGGCTATGTGCAAGACGGAAGTTACGACCCGAATCAGGGCTATGAACAGGGCGGAAGTTATGACCCGAACCAGGGCTATGCACAAGACGGAAGTTATGACCCGAACCAGGGCTATGCACAGGATGGAAGTTATGACCCGAATCAGGGTTATGCACAGGAGGGGGCTTATGATCAGGTGATTGATGACACCAGAGTCTATGAACCGGTGCAGCCCCAGCAGGCACCCGCACAGCCGGCGGAAGATGATTTCGACATTCATGTGAAGACCATGGATGTGGGACAATATAATACGATCAATCTACAGGCAGAACTGGCAGCAGGCCTGCGGGAGGTACTGAGTGAGGACCATGCGAAGGAGACTTCGGATTCCATTACCCGTTCTATCGTGGCACCCATGATCGATCCCGGGGATTCCGATACGGAGTCTCTGGATTATCCAGAGATCGCAGATGTCAGTGAAGACGATCTGGAGCCGGAGACGGAGCAGATGGAGAGCTCGGAAGTATTCTTTGGGGAGACCGGAGAAATCGGCGATCTGTCACAGGTGCCCCAGGTAGAGACGGAAGAGATTCTGCCGGAAGAGCCTGTTGTTGCAAGAAGAACCGATGTAGTACCGGAGCTATCCGAAGTACAGAAGACACCGGAAGTACAGGAAATCGTGAAGGAACCGGAAACACAGAGAGTACCGGAAGCTCCCGTAGAGCCACCCAAGGAACTGGCCGATGTGCTGGCACAGGAATCCGACGGTCAGATCAGCCTGGTAATGCCGGAGGCAGAGAGCATTGAGAAACAGATCACCGGCCAGATGAATATCGAGGATATTCTGGCAGAGTGGGAACGCAAGAAGAAGGAGAATCTGGAGAAGAGAGAAGAAGAGGTTCGCCAACATGTATTACAGCAGACCGGAGCCATGTTCACGGAGTTTGAGCAGGCGGTAAGAGACGGATTGCTGGAAAAACTGGAAAAAGAAAAAGCTGCGGACACGGCAGATACCGTGGCAGAAGATACAACAGATACCGATGAGGTAGAAGAGCTGGAAGAGATCACGGAAGAGCCTGCCACAGGGGAACCCGTGGAAGAACTGACGGAGGCTGCTCCTGCAGAGGAAGCGGAACAAGAGCCTGTAGAAGAGCTTCCGGAAGAGGATACTGTAGAAGAACTCGCGGAAGAACCTGCATATGAGCCGGAAGCAGAAGAATTTGAGGAACCTGCGGAACCGGAAGCAGAAATCTATGAGCAGGAAGAAATCGTAGACGAGGAACAGGCAGAACCGGAAGAAGCAATGGATGACGAGCCTGTAGAGGAGCCCACGGCGGAAGCAGTAGAATCGGTAGATGAGGAAACAGCCAGCGAAGAGATAGAACTGACGGCTGAGGAAACGCCGGAAGCCGGGGAAGCACCGGAACAGCCGGAGCGCCCCGCAGTAGAGCGAGACAAAGCAAAAGTTCGTGCGCTTACCAGAGAAGAGAGAGAGCTGTATGCACCCTTTATCCAGAGCAGATCTGCCAGAGAGCAGTTAGTCAAGGCCATTGATAATATCAGTCTGGCAGCCTACACCGGCAACGTGATCATCACTGGAGAAGAGGGTATGGATACCTTATCTCTGGCGAAGAACATGGTTCGCGAAATTCAGGCAACCGACAGCAATTTCTCCGGAAAAGTGGCAAAGATCTCTGGACATGCATTGAATAAAAAGGATACTGCAGATACCTTATCCAAGCTGAAAAACGGCGCGCTGATCATCTGCAAGGCATCCGAAATGAACGATGCTACGGCAAATGTACTTCACAAGGCATTGCAGCAGGAGAGTCAGGGAATCGTAATTATTCTGGAAGATACGAAGAGGGATATTGATAAATTCCTCGAGAAACATGAAAAATTGAGAGAGTGCTTTACCGCACGAATGGATGTGGAAGCCCTCAGCAATAACACGCTGGTGGCATTCGGCAAACAGTATGCACGGGAGATGGAATACTCTATTGACGAACTCGGAGAACTGGCGTTACATACCAGAATCGAAGATATGCAGACGATAGATCATGTGGTTACGGTAGTGGATGTAAAGCAGATCGTGGATGAAGCGATCGCTCATGCAAATAAAAAGACATTGAAGCATTTCTTCGATGTCCTGTTTGCCAAGAGATATGACGATGAGGATATGATCATCCTCACCGAGAAAGACTTTGTATAGCGGGAGGCGCGGTCATGACGAAGGAGAAGGTATTTATTTCCGAAGCAGATCAGTATCTTTTTGCCCAGGGGACCCATTATGATATTTACAAAAAACTGGGTGCACATCTGTCGGTGGAAGACGGCGTGCAGGGAGTCTATTTCGGAGTATGGGCACCAAATGCAGCACAGGTGAATGTCATTGGCACATTCAATGAATGGAATGAGGAATCCCATCCCATGCAGAAGCTGGGAGAAGGCGGTATCTGGGGGCTGTTCATTCCCGGCGTGGAAGAGGGAACGATGTATAAGTTCCTGATCTATGCAAGGGATGGCAGAAAGCTCTACAAAGCAGATCCTTTTGCCAATTATGCGGAGTACCGGCCGGGTACGGCATCTATCGTCACCGATATTACAGGCTTTGACTGGAGAGATTCCAAGTGGATGGAAGCCCGGGACAAAAAGGATATGAATAAAGAGCCTATGGCGATCTACGAATGCCATATTGGTTCTTTTATGAAGCATCCTAACAACGGTACCGCCGAAGGATTCTACAATTACCGGGAGTTTGCGGACCGGATCATAGAATATCTGAAGGAGATGAAGTATACCCATGTAGAACTGATGGGTATTGCAGAGCATCCGTTTGACGGTTCCTGGGGATATCAGGTGACCGGCTACTATGCACCGACTTCCCGTTACGGAGCGCCGAAAGATTTCATGTACCTGATCAACGAACTGCACAAGGCCGGAGTCGGCGTGATTCTGGACTGGGTACCTGCGCATTTTGCAACTGATGCCCATGGCTTGGCTGAATTTGACGGTCAGTGCATTTTTGAACATCCCGATCCCCGTCTGGGAGAGCATCCCGAATGGGGAACCAAAATCTTCAATTACGGCAAAAATGAAGTAAAGAACTTCCTGGTAGCCAATGCCTTGTTCTGGCTCAGAGAGTTCCATGTGGACGGCATCCGTGTAGATGCGGTGGCATCCATGCTATATCTGGATTATGGTAAAAAAGAAGGTGAGTGGCTGCCGAATAAATTCGGTGGCAACAAGAATCTGGAGGCCATTGAGTTCTTCCACCATCTGAATTCTGTCATCCGTGGAACGTATCCCGGATTTGTGACAATTGCCGAGGAATCCACGGCGTGGCCGAATGTGACCAGCGATATCGGAGGCGAGGGATTAGGCTTCTCCTTTAAATGGAATATGGGCTGGATGCATGATTTCTGTGAATACATGAAGCTGGATCCTCTGTATCGTAAGGGCAATCATTACGCTATGACCTTTGCCATGAGCTACAATGACAGTGAGAACTACATTCTGCCCTTGTCTCATGACGAAGTGGTACATCTGAAGTGTTCCATGGTAAATAAGATGCCAGGTTATACTGCGGATAAATACGCAAATCTGCGTGTGGGCTATACCTACATGTTCGGACATTCCGGCAAAAAGCTGCTGTTCATGGGACAGGATTTCGGACAGGAGCGTGAGTGGAGTGAAGAGCGCGAACTGGACTGGTATCTGTTAGGTGAGAAGCTGAATCAGGGCGTACATACCTATGTAAAGGAATTGTTGGAACTGTACCGCAGGTATCCTGCAATGTATGAGATCGACAATACCTGGGACGGTTTCGAGTGGATGAATGCGGATGATGCAGAACACAGCACCTATTGCTTTGTGAGAAAATGTTCCAGCAGCAAGAACAATCTGCTGTTTGTATTGAATATGACTCCGATGAAATGGGAGAATTATACCGTACCCGTGCCGAAAAAGAAGAAATATAAGCTGCTGCTCAACAGCGATGAGGAGCGTTTCGGCGGCTGGGGCAATGAAATTCCCGCAGAGATCATGGCAGAGAAAAAGCCTTACCATTACAAGGATTATTCTATCAGCTTTGATCTGCCCCCTTACGGAGCTGCTGTATTTCTGTTCTAAGTCCGGTTAAGAAATTATAAGAAACGACCGAAATAAAAGATGAGTGTGACCCAAAGGTGCACTCATCTTTTTTCTTAACTATTCAGAGACATGTAAATATCACTAAGGCCTCTTTGAATGCTTGCATTCGTAAGAGGATTTAGTGATATTTATAGGGCGATATAGCCTCAATGGGCAAAAGGAAAGCTCTGAAAGAGCGATTTTGCGAATGAGTCTCTGAATAGTTATTTCAAGAGTTATTACCAGGAAGGACGACAAGCGTGAAGATAACATTTCAGAATCAGACGGTAACTGATACAGAAAATAGAACAGAAAGTATCCGGGCGGAGAAAAATACCTGGGGCAGAGATAAGATACAGCGCAATAAAAAAAGTGTGAATGCAAATACTTTTGGAGCCGTATACGAGAGTGGGCAGATCCCAATGCCTGTGGGAAATGAAGAGAATAATAAGGGAAAATCCCTGATTGAACTGCAGCAGGATGCCGGGAACACCAATGTGGCATTACAGCAGGATTACATGACACTACTGTCACATACTATGTCCCAGGAGGATTATGCGAAGGCTTGTGAGGACGGATTTGACCCCAGAGAACTGGATCAGGATACCGCAGTTACCATCGTGGACAGGATCAAAGCAGAACTGGTGCGTTCCGGACAGAACATTGCCGGATACACGGACGACATAGATCTGGACACCCTGGTGGCAGCTGTGGGCAGCGATACACTGGCACAAAGTATTGAAGAACAGTTCCGGGCAACGGATATACCTCTGACTCCTGAAAATGTAGATGAATTAAAAACCGCCTGGGAGCTGGCATCTTCTCTGCAGCAGCCCCAGGAAGGAGAGGTCGGGTATCTTGTAGATAATGGATTGGAGCCGGAGATCTGGAACTTGTATGTGGCAGAGAACAGCGGTGCGAAAGTACAGCAGAATACCGTACCGCAGGAATTGCAGGACCAGATGGATAAGGTGATCACGGATGCCGGCCTGCCGGTCAATGATGAGAACCGCCAGAAAGCGCAGTGGCTGGTGGGAGCAGGTTTGCCGCTGACAACGGATACCTTGCAGCAGTTGGCAGAACTGGATACGATTGACTATCCCGTCAGTGAGGATGCTTTTGCACAGGCAGCGGCATCGGCACTCGCGGAGGGGAAATCCCCTGTTCATGCGAATCTGGCACGGCAGGAAAATATATACGAGAAAGCCACAGAAATGGTACAGGACTGGTTCTCGGATGCAAAATGGGATGTCACGGCGGAGAATCTGGCGGCCAGAAAACAACTGGAAGAGATCCGGCTGCGCATGACAGCGGAAGTGAATGTGAAACTCTTACAGAGTGATTTTTCCATTGATACGGCCCCTATGGAGCAGCTGATCGAAGCACTGCGTAGAGCGGAGGCAGAAGTTGCGGATAAGTATTTCCCCAACGATGTGGATGCCGTGGCAAAATATGAGACCTATACACAGACCGTACAGGTGACAAACGAACTGCCGGGACTGCCGGTCAGCGTGTTGGGATCCTATAGCCTGAAACAGAAAGTTTCGCAGGAGACCGTGGCAGAATTTCACAGCGAAGGTAAGGCGTTGCAGACGGCCTATACAGAAGCAAATGAACGTTATGAGACACTGATGACAGCCCCCAGAAGAGATCTGGGGGACAGCATCCGCAAGGCATTTTCCAATGTAGATGACATTCTGACAGATATGTCATTGGATAAAACACTGGAGAACCAGCGGGCGGTCCGCATCCTCGCGTATAACCGGATGGAGATTACTGCAGAAAATATCGAGAGAGTCAAAGAAGCAGACAAACAGGTCACTGCAGTGATTGAGAAACTGACACCGAAGAATGTATTACAGATGATCCGGGACGGCGTAAATCCGTTGGAGAAGACTTTTGGGGAACTGGAGTCCTATTTTGCCGAAAATCCTCAGAGTTATGAGGAAGAGGCGGAGGACTACAGCCGTTTCCTGTATCAGCTGGAACAAAAGAAAGATATCACGGAGAATGAGCGGAAAGCTTATATCGGTATCTATCGTATGGTACACCAGATTGAGAGAGAAGATGGTGCCGCAGTAGGCGCGGTGGTAAATATCGGCGCAGAATTGCAATTTTCCACACTCCTGGCAGCTTCCAGGAGCAGAAGAACCTCCCATATGGACTGGAAAGTGTCGGATGATACCGGACTGACACAGGAAGTACGTTTATCGGAGAACAATATTTCAGAGCAGATTTCTGTAGGGATGGCAAAAGAAATATTGACAGATGTGTCAGAAGACGCTGAGAGCAGAGACGCATATTATCAGGAATGTCTGCAGCAGATGCGGGAAGCGGTAGAGACCGAACCGGGAGCAGCACAAATGTTGGAAAGGGGAGAGGTAAATACCAGTACTTCTAACCTGCTGGCAGCTCAGGCTCTGCTGGAGGATCCGGCGGAACTGTTCAGCGACCTGCAACGCTATCGTAAGAAATACAACAAAGAGAAAGAAATACCTGTGGCGGCAACCGGAGGGGAGCCTGCCGGAACAGAAGCCTCCGGATTGTGGGAACAGCTGGATCAGCCGAATTTTGCAGATGATTACCGGACCATGCTTCAGGATGCTTTACAGGAGACAGAGACGATCAGTCTGGAACAGGCAGAGAGCCATCTGGATGTGAAACAGTTACAACTGGTACACAAACAGCTGCGCCTTGCAGGAAATCTTCAGAACAGGCAGGAGTATTTCCTGCCGATGTATCTGGGAGACCAGCTGGCAGGAGTGCATCTTACCCTACAGCAGGGAGCCGGAGAGACCTCGGCTGTGGATATCCGGGTAGATGCGGGAGACGAACAGCTGGAAGCGCATTTACAGGTCAACGGAGAACACATCGAAGGTTATCTCGTAGGAAATACCCCGGAAGAGGTTACGAAACTGGAAAAGACCTCCGATATATTCCTTGAATGGATTCAGACAGATACCTCTGCAGACTGGAAAGCGGAAAAGCTTTCTGTTGTCAGCTCCCGGGATATGACAAGGATGGCTGCCGGTGAGACGCAAAATGCAGAAACAATAGAGAGCCGGGCAGATGCGGCGCAACTGTACCGCCTGGCAAAAGGATTCCTGCAGGCTGTCGCAGACAGCAGCGGAAAGTAAGGAGTAACAACACATGAGAATTAATTACAATGTATCGGCAATGTTATCCAACAATGCCTTATCTACCAATGATGACCTGCTGTCCAAATCATTAGAGAGACTTTCTTCCGGATTAAAGATCAATCATGCAAAGGATAATCCGGCAGGACTGGCAATGTCCAAACGTATGAATGCCCAGATCGAGGGCCTGTCCGTGGCAAACCAGAATGCTAGCGACGGCGTATCCATTATCGAGATTGCAGATGGCGCCATGACCGAGATCAGTGAGATGCTGCAGCGAATCAATGAGCTCTCCGTCAAGGCTGCCAACGGTATAATGACGGATGATGACCGAGCTACCGTACAGGATGAAGTAAAGCAACTGAAAGAGGAAATCACCAGAATTTCTGACGTAACAGAGTTCAACGGACAGAAACTGCTGAATGGGGAGTACGATCTGAAGGGATATACCAACAAGCAGGAAGTTAAGGTGAACTACTATTCTACCGACGTGCCGGTAAAAGAATATACCATAAAGTCTATACCGCTGACAAAGGATGCGGACGGCAATATTGTGCTGGACGGAGATGTGACGTTCGGAGATGGTTTCCCGGATGCGAAGACACTGAAGACTGAACTGAAGGATGATCTTTTGACCATCACCGGAGAAAACGGATTTGAGATGCGCCTTGATGTGAGCGGAACTTTGAATGGAGCACAGACAGGAACAACGGTTCAGGATCTGAAGATCAATGCCACAGGTATCGGCGCTATGCGCTTACAGATCGGAGCTAATGAACATCAGGTGCTGGAAGTAAATATTCCTGCGGTTTCTTTACAGAATATGGGAATCGAGAATGTTGATGTCAGTACTGCAGAAGGTGCGGACGATGCCATTGATCGCGTAGACGGCGCCATCAAATATGTATCTTCCGTTCGAGGCAGACTGGGTGCATTCCAGAACCGTCTGGAATCTACGATCAACAGTCTGGATATTACCAGCGAAAATATGACTTCCGCATATTCCCGTATCATGGATGTAGATATGGCGGAAGAAATGACTTCTTATACGACTTATCAGATCCTGGCACAGGCAGGAACCTCCATGCTGGCACAGGCCAACGAGAGACCGTCTCAGGTACTGCAGCTGTTACAGTAGGAAAGTTCTGAATAAGAGGACATGGCAGAATGACAAAAGAATGCAAACAACAATTTACACTTCGGATCACACAGGCGAATTCCACGCAGTTGATCGTGATCCTGTATGAAATGACCTTACAATATCTGGCAGACGGAGAGCAGGCAGCAGATGATGCCGGACTGGCGGAAGCTGTTCATAGAGCCAGGGGATGTATCAAAGAGCTCCTGAACTCTCTGCACAGAGAATACAGCCCGGCAGGAGAGCTTTCCAGACTGTACCTGTTCTGCCTTCGCAGACTTGCTGTATGTGAAGTCCGCAGAGACCGCACAATATTGGAAGAGATTCGCAAAGTGATCGCACCTCTCTGCGATGCGTACAGGCAGATCCAGGATCAGGATACTTCCGGCCCGGTGATGAACAATTCTCAGACAGTATATGCCGGACTGACTTACGGCAGGAACCAGTTAACCGAAAACATGGCTGACCAGGGCACGAATCGGGGAATGTTGGTATAGATTTTTTTCCTGATCCGCCGGCTGCAGAGCGGCCAGCTCTGTGAGATGCTGATACCTTTTTTGTAACGCATTGATTTCATAAATATAACTGTCAATGAGATCACTTTCCAAAGCATTATCGAAACCCGCATAGGCGATTTCCAACGCCTGGCGGGTTTTTCTTATGGATTCTTTCAGATCTATGGGAGAGAAATCCTCTTCAATGATTTCCGGGGAGGCATCTGCCTGACTAAAAAAGATTTTCATAACATTAACCGTCCTTTCTGCTAACAGTATAGGAACAAAAAAGGAAAAATATACCTGACATGGAGGAAAACGGAAGACATTTTTACACGGAAAGAGGAATAGATTAGGATAAAGAATTGTCGGGAATGCGAGAACAACAGTGGAACATCCGGAAAATTTATTATGGCTGATAGCAGTGGCGGCATTATTGCTGCTCATAAGCTTTTTGGGGAAAAAGGCAGAGTGGCTCCTCAATTTTGCATTGCGGGGCATTATGGGAACCATTGCCATTTATTTTATTAATATGGGTGTGACTTTCCTTGGATTTACTTCAGTGGTTGGAATCAATGCAGTAAGTATTTTGACAACGGGAATCCTTGGAATTCCGGGCATTGTGATGCTGTACGGGCTAAGTATTTATGAAATATTATAAAAAGGTGTTTTGACATACGGAAAGCGTGTAAAATAGCGTATTTCAGGATGACTGAAAATATGAAAAACAATTCTGTTTGTTAAAATGTACTAAAGTTTATCTTTTTACGAAAAAGGTATTGCCAGACGGAAAGTGAGCATTTATAATTCATCTTACAACCAATCGCGATGGTTGTTCAGAGCATCTTATAAGATCTTTTAGAATTTCTATTTTGGGATAGATTCATCCCGCATTACCAGAAGACTGATTTTGAATAGTTGGGAGGAAGGTGACGACAGGACTATACGCAGGAAAATAATGTGAAATCAGGAGAAGGAGATGAGATATTTGGGGTATTATGTATACTTTTGGCAATAGCTTGCTGTTTTGATTACAAAACGCACAGGATACCCAATTGGCTGATCGTATGCTGCATGTTTGCAGGCCTGGGGTATCGGTTGATCAGCGGCGGGCACAAAGGCGTTTTGGAATATCTGGCAAGTGCATTACTGACAACGATATTACTTTATTTTGTTTTTTGGATCGGAGCCATAGGAGCCGGTGATGTTAAGATGTTGGGAGTCTGTGCCGGTTTTTTTCCCTGGAATAAAGTACTTTATTTTCTGTTTTTCGCGCTCATGATTGCAGCAGTAATTGCACTTTTCAAAATGTATCTGGAACGCAATATGAAAGACCGTTTGTACTATTTGGGAGAGTACTTATGGGACGTATTCCGGTGTGGAAGATGGAAACTTTATTTTGCCGGAGAACGGGAAGGTGCCGGAGCAGGGATTTGCATGGCGGGACCGGTGTTCTGCAGTGCATTGATGTATATGGGAGGAATGTATTGATGGAACAAAAGGAACCGGTTCTGGTTCTGTATGACCGGGAGGAAGAATACGCGCGGCTTTTTTCAGAATACCTGAAGAGGCAAAAGGAATTGCCCTGGCAGATCCATACTTATACCAGGGCGGAAGAACTGTTGGCGGGAGAGAAAAGCGGGGAGGTAACAATGCTGGTGGTGGCGGAATCCTCCTGTGAGGAGGCATTGAACACATTACAGCCGACATGTCAGGCAATTTTAAATGAGAGCGGAACTCTCCGCTTTCATCAGTTTCCCAATATTAACAAATATCAGGAAGCGGGACAGGTGTGGAAGGAACTGTTGGCGTTGTATGTAGAGACGACGGGGATACGGATGCCGCTGTTATGTGCGGAATATAAGACCCGTTTTATCGGAATGTACTCTCCGGTTCACAGATGCCTTCAAAGTACGTTCGCATTGACTTTCGCACAGCTGATGGCAGAAAAACATCCCACGCTGTATCTGAATTTCGAACATTATGTGGGGATCATAGAATTGCTTCCGGAGAGACAGAACCGGGATCTGGCAGATCTGCTCTATTTTTTAGCAGGAGATGAAGGAAAATTTCCTCTTCGCATGCAGACGGTCATTCAGAGAAAAGGCAATCTGGATTATATTCCACCCATGCGGAACGGACAGAACCTGTTGGGGATCACCTGGGAAGAATGGAGAAGTCTGTTCCAAAGGATCGAGGAGCTGGGGAAATACGAATATGTCATTCTGGATCTGAGTGAAAGCATACAGGGGCTGTTGGATGTTCTGCAGATGTGTATCAAAGTATTTACGCTGACCAGAGAGGACAAGATGTCACAGTGTAAACTGGATCAATATGAACAGCTATTGTCACTATGCGAGAAAGAGGAAGTAAAGGGGAAGACCAGAAAGCTGAATTTGCCATACTTTCAGCGACTTCCCGTGGAAATGGAACAGTATACCAGAGGGGAACTGGCAGATTATGTGAGAAAAGAAATAGAGACATTGGAAGAGTAGAATAGGAGAAGGACAAATGGATTATTTAGAGCAGAGAAGAAAACTTCGTCAGATGGTACAGGAAAGACTGGATTATGGAAGAGATTATACGGATGAAGAAGTGGAGGATACGATCGATGAAGTACTGATGGAGCAGGAAAGTCTGGAGTTATGCCCGGTAGAATTGCGGAGACGTCTGCGTAAGGAATTGTTTGATTCCCTGAGAAGACTGGATATTCTGCAGATTTTTGTGGAGGACAGCTCTGTTACAGAGATCATGATCAACGGCATGGATCACATTTTTGTAGAACAGGATGGACAACTGCGGGAACTGGATCGAGCCTTTGATTCCGTGGAAAAATTACAGGATGTCATTCAGCAGATTGTGGCGGGGTGTAATCGCGTGGTCAATGAAGCGTCACCCATCGTAGATGCCCGGTTGAATAATGGCTCCAGAGTAAATATTGTCATGAATCCCATTGCTCTGAATGGTCCGATCGTCACGATCCGGAGATTCCCGGACAAGCCTGTCACCATGCAGAAGCTGATCGGTCTGGAAACCATTTCGCTGGAGGCAGCCCAGTTCCTGGAGACACTGGTGAAGGCGGGCTACAACATTTTTGTCAGTGGAGGAACGGGAAGCGGCAAGACAACATTCCTAAATGTTCTGTCCGGCTATATTTCGGCGGAAGAGCGGGTGATCACCATAGAAGACAGTGCGGAACTACAGTTGCAGGGTCTTCCGAATCTGGTTCGTTTAGAGACTCGTAACGGCAATACCGAAGGATGCAGAGAAATCGGAATCCGGGAACTGATCCGTTCGTCTCTGCGAATGCGGCCGGACCGGATCATTGTAGGAGAGGTCCGGGGACCGGAGGCTATCGATATGCTGCAATGCATGAACACCGGCCATGATGGGAGTATGTCCACCGGGCATGCCAACAGTGCCACGGATATGCTGGCAAGACTGGAAAATATGGTCCTGATGGGAATGGATCTTCCGCTGACGGCTATTCGCAACCAGATCGCCTCGGGAGTGGATGTTATTGTACATCTGGGGCGGATCCGTGATAAGAGTAGACGTGTCCTGGAGATCACGGAGGTAGTAGGTTGTGAGAATGGAGAAATACGCCTGAATCCTTTGTATCAGTTTGAAGAGCTGGGGGAAAACAGTGAAGGAAAAGTGGTCGGCAGGCTGCGGAGAAAAGGAGAATTACTTCATGAAGGAAAGCTTAAGGCAGCAGGATTATCATAAGGTTTTTCAGAAGCGGGGAGATTGCATACGGCTGCTGGCACAGACATCAGGGGTAGTTATATTTTTTGCCTGGTTTTTCTATCGCTCTATCTGGGCGGTTCCGCTATTGTTCCCTCTGGGGATTCTCTATTTTCGCAGGTGCGTCAACAGACAGTGTCGGAAGAACAGACAGGAACTGACCATGCAATTCAAGGAATGCATCTTGTCTGTGGCAAATTCTCTGAGAAGCGGATATGCGTTGGAAAATGCTTTTCTGGAAAGCCGGGAGGATATACGAATGTTGTATGGTGAGCATTCCGCCATGTACCGGGAACTGGAACTGATCCGCAGAGGAATGATACTGAATATCACGCTGGAAGAGTTGATCAGTGATCTGGCAGACCGGAGTGGCATTGAGGAAATTGAGCAATTTTCCGCTATTTTGAACATTGCCAAGAGAGGCGGTGGAAATGTCACGCAGATCATACGGACTACAGCAGAGGTGATCAGTAATAAAGTGGAAACCATGCAGGAGATGCTGACCATGTTACAGGGGAGAAGACTGGAACAGAACGTGATGGAGATCATGCCGTTTGGAATTTCTCTCTATATCGCAGCCGCTTATCCGGGATATTTTGGAACGCTCTACCATAATGGAATGGGTATCATAGTGATGACACTCTGCCTTGCAGTCTATGCAGGAGCATATCTGCTGGGTGAGAAGATACTGGATCGGATCGAGGAGGAACTGTAGAAAGAGATGATGGGTAAGAAAGGCATCCTGCGTTTTTTCTATAAGGTGATGATGGTCTGCTATAAAAAGCTACATTTGTGGAGAATTCCGATACCTGGAAGAGATAAGGTGCAAGCGGATCTGAATCGTATGCATCCGGGAGAAAATCCGCAGGAGTGTGTGACAGACTATTATGTGACAAAGCTGACACTTTCTGCAGTCATACTGATCGCAGGGATAATGCTTGCCATTACAATGCATTACAGCAGTCGGGAAAGTCATGTCCTGCAGAATCAATGGGTGTATCGGGGATCTGGGGAAGAGGGCAGTCGGGAATACAGCATCACTGGACAGGTGGAGGACGGCGAGAGATATTCTTTCCAGATGGAAGTGATGCCTCGCAAGTATAGCCAAAGCGAATTGGAAAATTTGTACGAGCAGTTTGGGAGAGAACTGCCTCAGTTGATCCTGGAGAAAAATGATTCTCCCGATGAGATCAGAGAGAATCTGGATTTATCGGAAACGTATGAAGGATACCCGTTTATGGTGAACTGGAAAAGCAATTCTACGGAAGCCGTTGAAGAGAATGGACAGATACATCCCGGGCAGGAGGATGTGCCTGTATTGTTGAGAGCGGAGATACAATACGGGGAATTTGTCAGAGAGACAACGGTTAAGGTAACAGTCGTAAAAAGGAATGAGACCCCACAGGAAAGAGAGAAAAGCAAGTTGTCGGAATTACTGCAGCGGGCGCAGGAGGAAGATCCGGAAAGTGAAAAAATCCAGCTGCCCACAGAAATTGAGGGCAGAAAAATTTCCTGGGAAGAAGATATTCCGGAGACTGGATGGAAGATTCTGGCGGGGGCTCTGTTGTTGGCGGCGGCAGTCTTTTTCTTCCAGGACAAAGACCTGCATGATCTGGTGGAGAAGAAAAAGCGGGAGGAACGTAGAAGCTATCCGGAAATCCTGCAAAAGCTGACACTGTATCTGGAAGCGGGATTGACGGTCCGGTCTGCGTTTTGCCGGGTTGCAGAAGATTATGAGAAGGAAAGAAAGCGAGGGGGACGTTGCCGGGAAGCTTACGAGGAAATGCTGATAGCAACCCGGGAGATACATATGGGAGTGCCGGAAGGGGCAGCATATGAGAACTTTGGGAAAAGGACAGGAGTCAGGGAATATGTCCGTTTAAGCACATTCCTGACGCAAAATCTGAAAAAGGGCAGTTCTACGCTTTTACAGCAATTAAAGGAAGAGTCTGTCCAGGCGGAAGAACTGCGGATACAGAATGCCAGAAAACTCAGTGAGGAAGCGACGACAAAACTGCTCCTGCCTATGGTGATGCTGCTGGTGGTAGTAATGGTAATGATCATGGTGCCTGCATTTTCGAATGCGGGAATATAAGAAAAGGAAGGTATGGTTATGGGAAACAACAAATTAAAATCATTTCGACAGTTTCTGACAGAAGAAGACGGAATGGGTACAGTGGAAGTAATACTAATCATTGTGGTACTGGTAGGGCTGGTCATTATTTTTAAAGAGAAGATCACGGAAGTTGTCAATTCCATTTTCACAAAGATTACAAATCAGACCAAAAAGATATAAGGAAAATACGTTATGACATCCGTGAAAAAGGTAACCCCGGGTGGTTATATGACGGTATATCTGGCACTGACGGTGACAGTGATCATGGCCCTGTGTCTTGCTTTGATCGAGGGCTGTCGGTATCGGGGAATCTCACTGGAAACAGAATGCGTCATGGATATCGGAATGGATAGTATCCTGGCTGAATATCATAGAGAACTGCAGAAACAGTACAATCTGTTTGCCATAGACTGCTCTTACGGGACAGAAAGTGCTTCGACAAAGCTGACGGAGAGTCATTTGCTGGAGTATATGAACCGTAATTTTTCTCTGGAGGATGTGTTTCTCGAAAAACTGTTGTACCGGGATTTTTTTGCTGTTCAGGCAGAAGAAGCACAGGCTGTGAAAGCGGCATTTCTGACGGATGGCGAAGGAGAAGTCTTTCGGCGGGTTGCTGTCGATGCCATAGAGGATACGGTGGGAATCGGACTCTTACAGCAACTGACGGACTGGCTGCAGGTCATAGAATCCCGTGGACTGGAGCAACAGGATATTGCGGGACAAAAACAGCAGATCGATGTACAGATTCAGGAATATGACGGGAAGGAGACCACGGAAGGAAAAACCGTTCATATAGAGAATCCTACCGCAGCCCTGGAAGAGAAAAGAAATAAAGGTCTGTTAAAGCTGGTAACAGAGGAAGACAATATCTCCTCCCGCAGGATAGAAACAGAGTCACTATTGGAGACGCGGATGGAGCGAGGAGAAATAAACCGCGGAAATCTGGTGCCGGGGACCGCAGAAAATTATGAAGAATGGGAAGCGTTAAAACAAAAAGTTTTTTTCCATGAGTATCTGTTGCGGTATCTTGGGCGGTATGGCCAGGAGAAACAGGACAGCCCCCTATGGTATCAGACAGAATATGTCATTGTAGGCAAGGATAATGATACTGACAATCTGAAGGGAATAGTGAACCGAATATTCGTTATCAGAGAAGCTGCAAATACCATGTATCTGACCGGTAGTGAGGAAAAACGGGCAATAGCGGAGCTATTGGGAGAGGCACTTGCAGCGGCAATGATGGTTCCGGAGATTGGAGAGTTGCTTGCGGCGACACTGATCCTGGGATGGGCTTTTGCAGAAAGTGTTTATGATGTAAAGGAACTTCTTGCCGGGGAAAAGATTCCCCTGTTAAAAACAGATGCTACCTGGCATTACGGACTTTCTTCCGCATTACAGGGAGAATTGTCCGGGACTTCCGAAGAGGATGTCTCCGGTTCCGATTCACCGGGAATGGGATATGAAGATTATCTGAGAATATTTTTGCTGCTCTGTGAGGAACAGTCTGTTACCTGCCGGGCTATGGACGTGGTGGAAATGGATATTCGAAATACTCCGGGAAACAGAGCATTCCGACTGGATACCTGCATTGTGGAAATTGCAATGAATGTGAAAGTAAAAAGCAAATATGGCTATTCTTTTGAGATCGAGAGACAGAAATCTTATATAGGATCTTTAGAGGCAATAGAAAATACTGGTAATTAGGAAGACGAGCCGGGAAGGGAGGTGAGCAGCGATGTCCTCTTTATGCAAGTACAGCTTTACAACTATTAACAAGAATGATTCAAGTCCTACTCCGACTTTAAGAAAAACTCTTAACCCATGTAACGATTTACTCCCCGTAAAATTCCTACAGACAGCAAACTTCATAAAGAGGATATCACTGCTTATACTCCCGCGAACACCGGTGAAGGCAAGTATGACGGTGGAAACAGCACTGGTTTTGCCGTTGTTTTGCTTTTTTATGATCCATATGGGAAGCGCTATAGAAATGATGCGTTTGCATGGAAACCTGGAAGTAGCATTGTGGGATGCCGGCAGACAGGTGGGAATCTATGGCGGAATACTGAATGCAGGAGATGCCGGAGAGAAAGAGGATAACGATGACAGGTTGGGAACAGTGGCTGTTTCCTATACCTATGTTAAAAATCAGATCTGCAATCAGCTGGGAGAAGAATATCTGGAGCAGTCGCCATTAGAACAGGGGGCAGACAGCCTGCAATTTCTGGAGAGCAGCACAAAGAATGATATCTGTGAGATTGTAGTCACCTATGGGATCAATCCGCTCACGGAGGTTTTGGGATTTCGAAAATTCCGTATGGCGAACCGATACTATGGGCATTTGTGGAACGGCTATGCGATTCCGGGGACTGAGAATGATGAAGAATATGTCTATGTAACGGAAGATTCAGAAGTATATCATAGAAGCAGAGAATGTACACATCTGAGATTGTCGGTTCGACGGGTGGAAGCAGCGGAAATTCCTAAGGGTTATCATCCCTGTGAGAAGTGTATGGTACAGAAAAAAGATGCCGCTGCCCCGGAAGAGAATGGCTACTATATTTGCTCGGAGGGTGAATGTTATCACAGAAGGCGGGACTGCCCCGGGCTTAAGAGAACCGTATATTGCATTGCCAGGAAAGATGTGGACGGGTACAGAGAATGCAGTAGATGCGGAAGAATATAAAACGGGAGAATGGTGAAGATGGAGCTGTGGGAAAATGTGATACTGACCGGCTATCTGCTATGGGGCAGCTGGTATGATATCCGGAAGAGAGCGGTTCCGGTGGGGGTATTGTTCCTGGGCGGAGTACTGGCTGTTATGGTTATTGTCTGGAAAGGCTTTGAATGCAGCAGGCTTGTCGCACTACTTCCCGGAATTCTGCTGTTGCTTTTGTCAAAGGCAACAAAGGAAATCGGTGAGGCGGATGGTATCGTACTGGCGCTGACCGGTTTTATAAGCAGAGATAAAAATATTCTTCTTATCTTAGGCATAAGCCTTCTGTATATCTTTCTTTATGCAATGTTCCTGTTTTGCAGAAAGCGGAATCGCAGCCTGCAGATCCCATATCTTCCCTTTTTACTGGCAGCATATATAACGGCATGGATGACAGGATGATTGGAGGGAGCAATCGTATGCAACGAAAGAATTATAAAGCGTATTTTACCGTGGAGGCGGCAGTTCTGTATCCTATAGTGTTGGGAGTGATAGTGTTGATGACGTATTTACTGTTTTTTCAATATGATCGCTGCCTTTTGGAACAGGATATGGGAAGGGCGGCAGTGAGAAGCGGCAGTAGATGGATGCAGAAAAAAGAGGAACTGAATCGACAGCTGCAGGAGAAAGATATGTTTTTTGACACGGAGAAATATATTGCCTGGGAGAGTGAATTGCCGGTCTGGAAACTGGAAAAGAATCAGGTAACCGTGGAACAGACGGGAAGAATGCCTTATCCGTTTTCCGAAATAGCGGAAGTACCCAGGTATTGGAGCGCAAAAGCCGCATTTCAGGTGAAGAGGAACAATCCGGTGGAGATTCTGCGAAACAGTCAGAGGTATCGTGGGAAGACGGAAGAAACAACAGAGAGTGATAACAAGGAAAATACAAGTGGTGCGGTACAGTGAGAAAGGATGGAAGAATAGTTGCTAAATACAGAATATATCAGAAGCTTAAATGCGAATTATGAGAGACTATTATTAGAACGGAAACCGGAGGAAAAGAAATATCAGTATTGTATGATCAGCCGGGGAGGGATCAAAGGATTGCTGCCCTGCAGTTTGAGATACATAGACGGAGAGGCCTATCTCTATTATGATATTACTTCCAGACAGAATATTGCACAGCTTTTTGAGAAGAAGCCTATTACAAGACAATGGATCATGGACTTTTTGTGGAGTATGCGCAGAGTGCGGCAGGAAATGTCCCGTTTCCTTTTGGAAGAGAGTAACATCGTGTGGTTTCCGCAACATGTCTATCAGGATCTGGAGAAGAAAGAATTTTATTTTATATATGTCCCGTATTGCACGGAAAATACAGGATTTGATGAGCTGATGGAATACCTGGTGGAACATGTGGATTATCAGGATGAAAGCCTGGTGGAATATGTCTATAAAGCCTACGAGCAATATGAATCGGCAGGAGAGGTCTATTTGCAGGCCAAAATTTTTGAGGATGCAGAGTGCCTGAGAATCCCTGAAAAAATGGATGCCGTAGAGGAGGAAACAACTGTTGTCGTGGGACAAGATCAGGAGAAGGATGCGATAAGGGAAGAAGAGAAGGAAATGCCGGTGGGAGAAGTTACAGTAATAAAGGAAAAGAAAGGCCTGTTTAATCTGTGGGAAAACCGGAAAAAGAAAGAGAAGCAGGAACGGGATAATTATACCCGGAGTCTGCAACTGACCATGACGGGATATGCGGTGGCGGAGGAGACCTCTTATGAGGAAGAAGATATGGGAAGGACTGTGTATATGGAGGAAAGACCGGCCCCCAGAGAGAGTACACACCGCCTGTTGTCGGAAGAAGGGAAGCTGCTTGCAACATTAGAACAACCAATCTACACGATCGGAAAAAAACGGGGAGAAACGGATCTGGTATTGAATGATCAGTCGATCAGTCGTCTGCATGCAAGGATCATAAAGGAAACAGATGGGTATTATCTTGAAGATATGAATTCCACAAACGGTACATTTAAGAACGGATTACAACTGCAGCCTTATGAGAGGCGAAAGTTGGAAGAAGGAGATGAGATTACATTGGGTAAGATCACGGTAATCTACCGGTAGGCAGTGTGCAGCCCCCTTTTTGTTGACGGAGTGATATAAACAGTGGTACATTTGAAATACAATACCGGATGGAGAGAACATTGAGAGGAGCAATGAAGGTGAAAAGGCTTCGTAATGTACCCTGGGTAAGCGGAATGCTTGTGGTGATCAATGTAATTGTGTTCCTGATGTGTACTTTTTCGGGAAATGTGTTATATAATAAAGGCGAACTGGATGTAGTCAGTGTATTGGCCGGTAAACAGTACGGCAGGCTTTTGTGGGCAATGTTTTTGCACGCGGGCATAGAGCATATTTTTAATAATATGGTCCTCCTGTTTTTTCTGGGGGCCATGATTGAGAAGGTGACAGGTCATGTCACGTTTCTGGTGCTTTATTTTCTGTCCGGAATCGGAGGGAATTTATGCTCACTGCTGGTAAAGCTTCTGCAGATGGATTATTCGGCATCTGTAGGTGCCAGCGGAGCCATCTTTGGACTGGACGGAGTACTGCTTGCCTGGATTTTGCTGGATCGGCAATCTATGCCGGATGTGACACCCAAACGGGTGATTCTGATGATAGCATTATCTCTGTACAGTGGTTTTACTGCACAAAATATTGACAATGCGGCACATGTGGGCGGACTGGTGACCGGATTCCTGGCGGGACTTTTGTTTTGTGCGCTCAGGAAACACAGAAGACAGAAGAAAACGAAAGAGGTGTGGACTTGAATATCAACATTTACTATGGCGGACGAGGAATCATTGATGATCCTACGATCTATGTGATCAATAAGATGCAGGAAGTGCTGGAAGAGTTGCGGGTGCATGTGGAGAGATACAATCTTTATGATGGAAAGACCAATATTACGACATTGCCACAGACGCTGAAAGAGGCAGACGGAATTATTCTGGCAACGACAGTGGAGTGGTACGGTATCGGTGGCTATATGCAGCAGTTTCTGGATGCCTGCTGGCTGTATGGGGATAAAGAGACGATCGCGGGAATTTATATGTGTCCGGTCGTGATGTCTACCACCTACGGAGAGAGAGAAGGCAAGCTCAGTCTTGCGGCGGCCTGGGAGATTCTGGGAGGATTGCCCTGCAGCGGCATATGCGGATATATAGAGAATACAGTAACGTTGGAGATGAACGGACAGTACGGCCAGATCATTGAGAAAAAGGCTGAGAACATGTACCGTACTATCAACCAGAAGATTGCCAGTTTCCCGGCCAGCAATAAAGTGATGCGTCAGAAAGTAACGATCCCCAAGGCAATCAACCTGACACCGCAGGAGACAGAACAGTTGTCGGAATATGTATCGGATGATACGTTTGTACAGCGACAGAAGGAAGATATTCAGGAATTGACTTCCATGTTCCGGGATATGTTGGATAACAGCGGAACGGATAATGAACAGGAATATCTGGAAGAGTTCCGAAAAGTTTTTGTACCGCAGCCTGGTTTTGAAGCAAGATATGTTATTAATATAGAAGAAAAGAAGAATCCTCTGTGGATCGCTATTGGCAGTGGCGCACTGGAATGCGGATACGGTGAGACGGAGAAGCCGGATGTGGAGATGCAGATGAATCGTGCTGCCATGGAAGATATTGTGAACGGACGAATGACCTTCCAGAGGGCGTTTATGTCAGGCATTATGAAGCGAATGAAGGGAGATTTCCGAATTCTCAGAACACTGGATCAGATGTTTCCCTTTGAAGAAAATAATAGATAGGAGCAAAACGATGAAAAAGGAAGATTGTATTTTCTGTAAAATTGCAAACGGAGAGATCCCTTCCAAGACATTATACGAAGACGGGGATTTCAGAGTAATCTTGGATCTGGGACCGGCTACCAGAGGACATGCGCTGATCCTGCCCAGGGAGCATGCGGATAATCTCTATGAACTGCCGGAGGATACAGCGGCAAAAGTATTTGTTCTTGCAAAAAAGATGGCAACAAAGATGACAGAGAAATTACATTGCGATGGTCTCAATATCGTACAGAATAATGGAGAGGCTGCCGGACAGACCGTTCGCCATTTTCATATGCATTTGATTCCCCGTTATGAGAATGATGGACAGCATATTTTATGGAATCCCGGGGAAAGTACACCGGAAGAACTGGAAGAGATTCGCAAAACCATTACCGAATAACAGGGAGAAACCATGAGAACAGCAGATGTAGCTACTTTAACGCAAAATATCAAAGAAATGTGCATAGAGGCCAATCATTTCTTATCTGAGGACATGAAGACGGCATTTACAAAAGCGGAACAGCAGGAAAAAGCACCTTTGGGGAAGCAGATCCTGCAACAGTTGCAGCAGAATATGGATATTGCAGGCAAGGACATGATTCCCATCTGTCAGGATACCGGAATGGCGGTTGTATTTCTGGAAGTGGGTCAGGATGTGCATCTGACAGGGGGCAATGTGGAAGATGCCGTCAACGAAGGTGTCAGACAGGGATATGTGGACGGTTATCTGCGAAAATCTGTGGTGAAGGATCCCATTTACCGGGAGAATACGAAGGATAATACACCCGCGATCATTCATTATAGTATTGTTCCGGGGGATCGTGTCAGGATAACCGTGGCACCGAAGGGATTTGGCAGTGAGAATATGAGCAGAGTATTTATGCTCAAGCCAGCAGACGGAATAGAAGGCGTGAAGAACGCAATCCTGACGGCGGTCAAGGATGCAGGACCGAATGCGTGCCCTCCTATGGTGGTCGGAGTGGGCATTGGCGGTACTTTTGAAAAATGTGCATTGATGGCGAAGAAAGCATTGACACGTCCGGTGGATGAACATTCGGAGATACCCTATGTGAGGGAACTGGAAGAAGAGCTGCTGGAGAAGATTAATAAAACAGGCATCGGACCGGGAGGACTGGGCGGATCAACCACAGCACTGGCGGTCAATATTAATACATATCCCACACATATAGCGGGATTGCCGGTAGCTGTAAACATCTGTTGCCATGTCAATAGGCATGCAGTTAGAGAGATCTGAAGTAAAGATGTCCGGATATTATAATAATTGGAGTGTAAGCGACATGGATAAATATGTAAAAGTACCTCTCAGCGATGAAGATGCCCGCTCTCTGAAATCAGGAGATTATGTATATCTGACAGGGACCATCTATACAGCCCGGGATGCGGCGCACAAGAGAATGCAGGAAGTTCTGGACAGGGGAGAAACACTTCCTATAGGAATGAAAAATAACGTAATCTACTATATGGGACCGTCTCCGGCGAGAGAAGGCCGTCCTATAGGGTCTGCAGGCCCGACAACAGCCAGCAGAATGGATAAATATGCACCGGGATTATTGGATCTGGGACTGAAGGGGATGATCGGAAAAGGAAAAAGGTCACAGGCAGTCCGGGATGCCATTGTAAGAAACGGAGCGGTATACTTTGCAGCCGTAGGTGGTGCAGGAGCACTTTTGTCCCGCGCAATTACCTCTTCTGAGGTCATTGCATATGATGATCTTGGAACAGAAGCTATCCGTAAACTGACCGTAAAGGACTTTCCTACGATTGTAGTAATTGACGCAGAAGGTAATAACCTGTATGAAACGGCGGTAAAAGAATACAACGAAGAGTAGACTGGGGCGGACTATGTATAGAATCATACTGATGGTGGTAAGACTGTTCTATAAGGTGCCGTATTATCTGATTCGGATATGGTGGCTGGGAACCAGAAAGAATTTTGACCTGGAAAAGAACTATGCATTTATCAAAAAGGTAACAAAAGCGGCAAACCGTGCCGGAAGAGTAACCATAGAGAGCTATGGTGTGGAAAATATTCCGAAAGAAAACGGGTTTATCTTTTTCCCAAATCATCAGGGAATGTTTGATGCACTTGTGTTTCTGGAGTCCTGCCCGGTTCCTTTCTCTGTAGTCTATAAGAAAGAAGTAAGCAATGTAATCCTGTTAAAACAAGTATTTCGGGCATTGCACGCGATTGCCATAGACAGAGAAGACATTAAGCAATCACTTCAGGTGATCAATCAGATGACAGAAGAAGTAAAGCAGGGCAGAAACTTTCTGATCTTCCCGGAAGGAACCAGAAGCCGTATGGGAAATCAACTGCTTCCATTTAAGGGAGGAACATTCAAAAGCGCAGTCAGAGCAAAGTGTCCCATTGTACCCTGTGCTCTGATTGATTCTTACAAACCGTTTGATGAGAAGTCCATAGCTCCGGTAACGGTAAAGCTGATTTATTTACCGCCAATCTGTTATGAAGAGTATAAACAGTTGAAAACACCGGAGATTGCGGACATTGTAAAAGCGAAGATTGAAGAAGCTATTCGGCAATATTCATAAACAATATCTACAATTAGGAAAATAATAAAAAAAGCGATTGACAAAAGCATAGAGCTTATGTATAATAATTTTTGCGTCACGAAATGACGCCAATAACATATTGGTAGAGACGATGTTCAGATCATGGAGAAATACTCAAGAGGCTGAAGAGGCGCCCCTGCTAAGGGTGTAGGTCGGGCAACCGGCGCGAGGGTTCAAATCCCTCTTTCTCCGCTTGGCAGGATCAAGCTCACAACCATATGGTTGCGAGCTTTTTCTATGGGATTTCATAAGCTGGTTATGAAAAGTTATTTACTTAAAGCTTCACAGGGTTAATATTTAACCAGAAGCGTTAATGCAGTTTACATTATCTTTATTGAATGTTTTTGATGGACTTGATTGTTTGCAATCAGAGCATTGATATGAAGAATGAGTGAGTTTTAAATTTTTTTTACAACAATTTAAAATAAAATTCAAAAAAATGTAAAAAAGTGTTGACAAAGTAAATAACAAGTGATATTATAATCAAGTCGCCACGAGAGATGAGCGACACAAAAGCTTCTCAAACACAGATAAATACTGAACTTGAGAGCGATGAACTTTGATAACTGAACAGAAAGACAACCTTGAAAATTCTTTTTAGAATTTC
>ERZ773224.49-NODE-49-length-140058-cov-7.304236_pt1 | contig 140058 bp, 158 predicted proteins | sample MGYA00580526_ERZ773224 | MGnify/ENA primary metagenome ERZ773224 (study PRJEB29015, sample SAMEA2737743) | human gut metagenome | biome: human gut; feature: human-associated habitat; material: faeces | place: China | collected 2012 ... | reverse complement strand
TTTATATAGGAAGATATGAGTTAACAGCAAATGGAGAGAAGACAGGAGCTACTCAGACTAATGTAAATTGGTATACATTATATAAAAATTGTAAAACATTAGCTAGTGGAACAAAAGTAAAAACCAGAATGATATGGGGATTGCAATGGGATGCAACATGTAATTGGTTAAATAACTCTGGATTCAATATATTCAATTCAAGTTCTTGGGGAAATTATAGTACTAATGATGCAACAGGACATGGAAGTAAACAAAATACTGGATTTAGTGAAAGTTGGAAGGCAAATAATATATATGACTTTGCTGGAAATTGCTATGAATTAACCCAAGAGGCGTACAGCACCCGCTACAGAGCTTGCAGAGGAGGCCTCTATGACAGCAATGGCTCTAACACTCCGGTTTCTTATCGTGTCGGCGGCAATCCTACCAACACCTTCAGCTTCTATGGTTCTCGCCCTACTTTATATTTGATACCATGAGATATAGAGGCGAAGAGTTCAAAAGAAGAACTCGAAACTTCAATGACAAAGAGAAAACAAAAAGAAGGCTATGCTAACGCATAGCGAATGGAATACGCTATGTGGAAAATTTTAGGTGGTACCCATTGAAAATGGGCCACACATCTAAAATTTTCCACTTGCGTGGCGCCACTTGCGTGGCGCTTTTTCTGTGTTTGCGAATTCAGTTATGTAAAGTAAATATGGAAAAAGTTGCTACAAATTAATTTTAGGAGTGGTGAGAAAATGAGTTTTAGTCAAATGTTAGAAATTTTACAAGATAAAGATTCAAGTAAAGTTGTATTAATTAAATTAGGACATTTTTATATTGCAACAGGAAGAGATGCAGTATTATTACATAAAAAGTTAAATTTAAAATGTACATGTTTTAAGAATAATATATGTAAGGTAGGAATACCAGTTAATTCATTAGAAAAGTATGTGGAAAAATTTAATCAAATGCAGTATAGCTACATTATTTATGATTATGATAAACAGGCAAATGAAATAAAAGAAATTATAAACAAAACTGGAAAAGCATGTAAGATAAAGGATAAGAATATTAATTGTTTAAAATGTAAAGGAATATCAGAATATAAAGATGATGAATATATAGTAGCTCTTAGTAAATTTTTCGAAAAGAAAAATGAGGATTAGAGAGAAAAGAATATGGCGAATATAGAAAATGTAAAAGACAAAAAGGATTTAGAAAATAAGCAATTAATATTAATACCAAAAATAGAAGATTATATAGAATATATGCTAAATGTTATATTAAAACTTCCAAGAACAGAAAAATTCAGCATTGGAACAGAATACAAGATAAGCATGTATAAAATGTTGAACAGTGTTTTATACATTTACAAAGCAAATAAAAATACGTCTAATTACATGTTAGAACAATTGAAACTTATGAATACTATAGACGCAGAAATGAACTGTCAGAGAATATATTTAAGAATAATGAATAAACAAAAATGGATAGATACAAAAAGATTTGATATAGCAATGAATAAGATATATGAAATTGGTAAGATAATAGGAGGACTTGCAAAATACTATGCCAAGAACAATTAGAAACCAATTTGATAAAAAATTAACTTATGAAAAATTAATGCAAGCACATAACTTAAGTAAAAGAGGAAAAGGCTATAGAAATGAGATAATTCTATTTAATTTAAAACAAGAAGAATACATAAATTGGTTGTATGAAAATTTAAAGAATGGAGGATACAAACATGGAGGCTATATAGTATTCTATGTAACACAACCAAAGTTAAGAAGAATTGAAAAAAGTAGATATTTAGACAGAATAGTTCATAGATGGATAGTTGATAATTTTTTAAAAGAATATTTTGAAAAAACATTTATAAATACAAGCTATGCATGCATAAAAAATAGAGGAATGCATAAAGCGTGTAAAGATGTTCAAAAAGCTATGAAACATTGTAAAAATAAATGGCAGGAATATTACATACTAAAAATGGATGTAAGAAAATTCTTTGACAATATAGATAAAGATATACTTTATAGAATATTAGCAAGAAAAATACAGGATTATAAACTTTTGAAGATAATAAAACAAATTGTGTATTCAAACGAAGGAAAGAAAGGACAACCAATTGGAAATTATACCTCACAGACATTTGCAAATATATATTTAAATGAAGTAGACCAATATATAAAGCACAAATTAAAATGTAAATATTATTTTAGATACATGGACGATGGAATAGCACTTGTTAAAACAAAAGAAGAAGCCAAGCAAATGTTAGAAAAGATAAAAAAGTTCTTAAAAAATAAATTAGAACTTGAATTAAACAATAAAACGCAAATATTTAAGAACAAGCAGGGAGTAAACTTTTGTGGATATAAAATAAATGAATATAGATTAAAAATAAGAGATAGAGGAAAACAAAAATTAAAGAAAAAAGTAAAATATCTTACAAAACAAATAAAACAAGGTAATGTTTCTAGTAAAGAAGCAAATAAATATTTGTGTGGACATTTAGGGTATATAAAAATAGCAAATACATATTCACTAGAACAAAAATTGTTCTTTTATGAAAACGTAGAATAGAATTATAAATGTGTAATATACAAGTAAAAAATGAAAAATATATTAATTTAAAGATATTATATCGATAATAAAAAACAAGAAGAAAGTTACAAAGAAATAAGTAAGAAGTTATAAAAAGAATAAAATTAGGGATAAATCAAAAAGCGAACAACACCAACAACAGAGCTAACAGAGGAGGCAACTATAACAACAATGGCTCTAACAATCCGGCTTCTAATCGTAACAACAACAATCCTACCAACACCAACAGCAACAATGGTTCTCGCCCTACTCTAATACAAGTTCTAGATTATATGTTTTACGGAATATATACAATGAAGGTATTAGTATTAAAGAGATTTATTCCTTCCTAATTAAGGTAAAAATGAATCAGCAAATTGCATATTAGTAAACTTGAAACAAAGAGGAATATATGCAAATTGTGAATGAATACTAGCATAATATAAAGTATAAATTACTAGTATTTGTTTTATATAAAAAGAAAAGACGCAGAAGAATACAGAAATTAAAGTTATAGAAAAAATGTATTGTAATATTATAGGAAAAAATTATGAATGACGTATTTTTAACTGGTAAGATAATAAGTAATGTAGAATTTAAATTTATAATAAATTCTAAAAATATATCAATAGCAGTGTTTAATATTGAAACGAATGATAAACAAGTAATAAAAATAAAAGCATATAATGAACTTGCGGACTATTGTTATAGTAAATTGGAAACTCGCCAGAGAGTGTTTATCTATGGAGAAATTTCAGAAAATGATGTTATTGTAAAAGAAATATATCAATATTGATTAGGATAAAAAATAGAGTTAGAGTGAAAACTGAGCAAATGTATAGAAAAAGCGAAATATTAGACAATTAAGTACTAGACTTTAAAGGAAAAATGTGGTAAAATGTTAAACACAAAGTTGTATGTGGAGGATACAACTTGCAATATGCAAACTTGAAAGGAGATAGGTCATTGTGCAAAAATTTGTATGCAATGTTACTATCGATTTAAAGATAATGGCTGCATTCTTAATGACTCTTTTAATTGGAGAACTCTGGGGTCAACATTATCCGCAAGTATACTTCTGGACACTTATTGCACTATTTTCTGTTGGAATGGCTTTGTACCTTGCAACAGATCCGAAGGATATAGCATACTTCGTAATAGGAGTAATTGCTATGATAATTGTTGGAACAGCACTTGCAGTACTGATACCATGGAAAGTGGAAACGCTAAGACCTTTGGTGATGGCTATGTGTCTTGCTCCAATATATTGCCCTTTGTGGAGACAGTTTGTGAAAATATGTCAGAAACGATATAAGAAAGACCAGGAACTTAATAGACATTAAAAAAGGGTAGACATCCTCCAAGTCTACCTTTAAATAATGCTTGAAAAACCTTGAAATACTTGAAAAAAGGTGCTAGAATATATTGCATTGGCGTTGCCAATAATTTGAATAGAAGGTTGTGAGTTGCTTATGTGTAATGGGAGATACGATGAAGAAACGTATCACAAACGGCTTACTTTCTATGCTACGTTGGTCAGTCTGAAAGTGTACCTGAACAGGAGCACACAGGACAACGAGGACGTAGAATGTGCAAAGCAAGCATTACTGGAAAGTGAGCTGATAAACAGTCCAGAATATGAAAATCTGAAAAAATGGATTAAGAAATGCAGTGCAAGCAAACAGAACGATATGGAGGTACTTATACAAGTCATAGACGAATTTAAAATATAACAACTTTCAAAAAAGAAAAGCAAGAAAGCTATAGGAGACAAAATGACTTCTGTAGCTTTCTTGTTTTTTATATTCTTTTCGATTCCATTAAAAGGAGTTGTTTTTTATCGTGGAGCGGGTAGTCGGTAATGATAACCCGCAAATGCACTAAACATAAAGACTTTTTTTAGATTTAAAAAAGTTTTAATGTAATTTTAATGTAATTTTATGCACAAAGTTTCATCTTTTTAGAGTAAACACGGCAGTTTTTCAATTGTCTGTTTCTATATCTTGCAAGTATATGACCATAAGTTTCTTTTATTTGTCTATCATCCACATGACCAAGAATAGAGGCAATAACAAGTAGATCCATTCCAGCTTCAATCATTCTAGTAACAGCAGTATGTCTACACATGTGTGTATGGCATCCTTTGGTAAGTTGAGGTTTGACACCAGCTTCTCTACAAATTCTTTTGAAGATATTATTTATACAACGATGATCGAGATAACTACCATCTAATTGACAAAATAGTAGTCCATTTTTATTATAAGGATTAGACTTAGCATTTTTTATTTGGTCTTTTACTACTTTTAGCATGAGTGCATCATCGAATATGTCGAAGGGAACAAACCTCTCATCTAGTAATCCTTGTTCTATTTTTCTTCGACCAGTTTTTGTAGTTTCTCCCATAACTATTTTTCCATCATCACTGGATAGAGTTTTATTGATAATGAACCCATTAGCAGTTAAGTCAATATTCTCATCAATAAGAATAGCACCTAATTCTCCTATTCTTGCAGCAGAGAGTAAAGCACATATAAATAAATTTCTTAAAGTTCTTTCATCATATTTACATCTTGAACTTTTGACCAATGGTTGTGTTAATAAATATTTAATTAGTTTTCTTTGCTCATCTATTTCAAATGCTTGCACAGGTTCTTTCTTTTGCAATGAAACAGGAGTATATACTCTGAGCATAGGGTTATCTGGATATGCTATTATTTTATCAAGAACACATTGCATAAAACCTGCTTTCAATTTTGCTACTATTTTATCTATTTCTCCGTTGAGATAAATGCCTTATTGAATTTAGAAAATTTTGAATTTCAGTATAAGTTACCTTTTGAACAGGTTTTTTGAAATCATCCCAATTTTGAATATAATTATAGTGATATTTATCCTTGTCTTTGGTATTCTTTATAATTTTTCCTGCTTCAAATTTAGTATTTCCAATTTTTTTACATACATCAATAATAGTAATGCCATTTTTCTTAACATAGCTTTTAGTTTGAACTTTTGCTTCGGTTTCTAATTTTTTATCTACAGCTGCTCTTTTCTTATTTTCATTTGCAACAGTAGTTTGTTTTTTATCTATTGAGATTTGAGCCTGATATCTAAAATAACAATAGAAGCGGTCACAATAAGTATTACTTTTTAAACAATCCGTACATTCAATACATTTTTGACATTTATTAGTACCAGTTCTATTATTGCATAAAGATCTATCAGTACAATTTTTACATATTTCGCATTCATGACCTAACTTTTTTGGTCTTTTTATCTTTTGTATAGTATCGTAAATAGAACCTTCTCCGTTGGCTCTACGAGTACCAGTATTATTCATAAAAAAAACCTCCATTTTTCTTTAAAATCCACTTGAAAAATGAAAGTCTTTCATATATAATATAAAAGTATTCACTTTTCGAAGTGTTTACATTCTTGGGTAATGTGTGTCGTTCCGCAAAAAATGAAACACATTATCCTTTTTATTTATATAATTCTATTTAAAGGCACTATTATTTTCTACTTTTATAACTTCTCCTAAGATTTCAATATCATCCATGGTTAAATCATATTGAGTAGGGAAATTCCACATATTCATAGCTTGCAATTCTATTTTGCCATCATCAGCTTGAATAACTTTACGAATAATAGGATCGCCATTTTTTATTTTCAATAAATATGTCTTTCTATTTGAAAATTCCGTATATTTTTTTATTATTGCTATATCCCCAACATCAAGAAGCGGAGCCATAGAATTATCAGTTGCATGTATTGCAAAAAAGTTTTTTGGATCATCTGCAGCAATATCGGTTCGATAAGAATATGGAATCTTTTGGACAATTTCATTAGTAGAAAGATTTATAACATCTATTTCTGCAACTTTTGTTTTTCCGTAATTTTTATCCATAGGAACATTATAACCCATTAACCAAACTTCATTAGTATCTAATGCATCAGCTAAAATAGAAAGTTTGTCTTGTCTAGCAAATGCTTTACCTTTTAAATATTTATTTATTAAACCACTACTTAATTTGGTTTTTTCACATAATTCTACTTGTTTCATATTTCTTATTTCTAGTATTTTCTTTAATCTATTAGCAAATGTATCTTCCAAATTGCACACCTCCTACAATTATTATTTACTATTATAAAAAAAAACTTAATAAAAGTCAATAAAATTTTAATAAAAATAAAAAAAACTGAAAAAAATTCAAAAAAAGTATTGACAAAAGAAAGATGTTAAGATATTATAATAAAAACTGAATAAAATTCAGTAAAAAGAAAGGAGGGGATCAAGATGCCAGACTATTCTAAATTAAGAGGAAGAATTAAGGAAAAAAGTTTTTCAGAAAAAGAATTTGCTGCATTAATAGGCATGTCAGCACCAACACTTAGTGGGAAATTCAAAGGGCTATCATTTTTTGATACAGAGCAAATAAAACGAGCAGCTAAAGTTTTGGAAATATCTGAGCAAGATGTTTATAGTTATTTTTTTGAAGAAAAAACTGAATAAAATTCAGTAAAAGAAAGGAAATAATATGAAAGAATTAAAAAATGCGGAACGACACACAAAACAAGGAGTGATTATTTATGAGGGTTGATAATAAACCAACAATGACTTGGGATGAAGCACCAGATACAATATCACCTAAAGAATTATCCAAAATACTAGGAATAGGAATTGTAAGTGCTAGGAATATTTTTGACAAACCTGATTTTCCTAAAATACCAAAATCAGATATTGGAAATATAGGCAGGGCAGATAAAGAGGCAGCAAGATTATATATTCAAGGTGTAAAAATCAAAAATAATCCTAAAGAAACTATTTTAAGTATGATCTATTTTGAATTAAAAAGAATGAATGTAAACCAAATGAAAGGGGAAGAAGAAAATGAAGATAATTAATAAGAAAAAATTTATAGTAAGAATAATAGAACTATTAGTAATAATAGCAACAATTATATTAACAATAAAAGCAATAGGATATGCAACATTAATAAGAGGCTACAAGGGATATGGAGGAGAATACTTAATACCAATATTAGGCTTAATTATAGTATTAGTTTTAGAAACAATTTTAGAAGAAAGCGAGAATAAAAAACATGAAAACAGAAAATCAAATAAAAGAAGAAATTAGAAAACATAAAGAACATTTAAAAAACACAAATTTTGAAGATAGAACAACAGAACAAAAAATGCATTCAGCAATAATTGAGGCTTTAGAATGGGTATTGGGGGAAATGTAAATGTATATAGAAGAAGCGGTTAATATATTAGAAAATATGTGCTACAGATATGGAAAGCCAAGACAAAAGGGGAGAACAGAAGAACAAATAAAAGAAGTTGAAGCATTAAATGTTATATTGGGAACATTTAGAAAGGAAGGGCAAATCAAATGGACAAACTAGATAAATGCTATATTTGGCACATTATAACATTGGCCACAATGCAATATAAATTAAAACAATTGAAATTGAAAGGAGGTAAGTAATATGAATGGGTATCAGGAAATAAAAGATCTTATTTCAGACATAGATGAATTTCACAATGAAGCGGAATTGAGAGAAATATTACAACAGATTTTATTTATCTGTGAAGAAGAATTAAAACCTATTGATTACAACAAAGTAATGAAGAATGTAGCAAACTTTTTTGAAAATGCCACAAAAAAAGAACCATCTACCGACAACCAAATCGAAAAATAGATGATTCACAAAAATATTTATAAAAATACTTTCTTTATATATTTTATCACAGAAAGTAAGAAAGGGCAAGAAAAATGTTGAAAATAGATGAACATATATGCAGCATTTGTGGGAAAAAATATGATGGATATGGAAATAATGCACAACCAATAAATGATGAAAGATGCTGTGATGAATGTAACAGAAAAGTTGTAATTCCAATAAGAATTGCAAGTACGATGCGATTGGACAAAAGATACCTTGAACGATTAAGAAAGGGGGAATAAAAGACTATGGAAAAAGATAAGAAAATAATAAATAGGCAAAATATAAATAAAGATGAAAAATCAGAACAAATCAAGAAAATAGCAAAGCAATTATTAAAAGAAATGGGAATTAAAGTAAATTTGTTAGGATTTAAATACTGGCAAACAGCACTAGCACTTGTCATAGAAGATGAAGGAAAAATCGTAATGATGAGTTTATACTGCAGTGTAGCCAAAAAGCATAGAACGACAGCTTCTAAAGTTGAAAGAGCAATGCGTTATGCTTATATGGATTTAAATTTAAAACAAATATTTAAAACAGATTATCCTATTAATAATAAGGCTTTGCTATTTTTATTAATAGATAGAATTATGAATAAAATTGACAATACTTAGAAAATCAATAGTTTTTCAGGAAACAAGAGATTTTGTCGAATACTAGAAAGGAGTATATCACATGGCAAACAAAGATGCATATTATTTTAGCCATGACTCAAATGCACTAACGGATCCAAAAATACTTTCAATGCGTTGTGATTATGGACTAGAACGGCTATGGTCTATATTGGGCAATCTTGGAAATGTTAAGGAATGAATCAACATATAAATTACCACTAAACAGGAATACATATAGAGCAATAAAAATGCAAACTAACACAACAATAGATGTAGAGCAATATATAAATGATTGTATTAACGAATATAAAGACAGTGAAAGTGGAAACGGATTATTTACTTCAAAAGATGGTATGTTTTGGTCTGAAAGTTTTATTAGAAGAATGGAAAAATATGAAAACTTAAAAGAAAAAAGAAAACGAGCAGCAAATGCAAGATGGAATAAAGAAAAAAACACAGAACCAGTAAAAAATACAAAAAAATGCAAAAGCATAAAAAATTATTGCAAAAGCAATGCAAGTGCATATAAAAAACGATACAAATGTAATGCAAAACTCAAAAAAGTATATGCAAAATTATGCAAATTAAATCAAATCAAATTAAATGAAATTAAATTAAATAAAATTAAATCTATCTATCATTCTGATCCAGAAGAAGAAAAAACAAAAACTAAGATGGATGAGATAGACAAGATGGAATTTGAGAGAATTATACAAAATTGTGAATTACATGTTTTGGATCCTGCTCTTGCTATCGAAATCAAAGAAATATTAAAAGAAATGTATATGGATTTAAAAACTAAGGAAAAAGTCGAAGAGATGAACTCTAAAAAACTATTATATGCACTGAAACAATACTCAATAGCAAATACGAAGACTGTAATTCAAAAACCAAAGGAATATTTTAAAAAATGTATTTTATCCGCAATAGGACAAACAGAGTTAAGTACACAATATGATGCCTATACAATAGAAATGGGGGCAGTATAATGGGAAACTTAGACATTCTATATAACAGAACTACGGTTCCTGTATATGTAAAAATGAAAACAATAGAAAGAGGCAGCTCAGTTGTAAATGCAAAGAAGAAGAAAGAATATGACTTTTATAAATGTGATTATTGCGGAGCGGAAATAGAAATAAAAGAAAAAAGACATGAAATGGTGGGCGGAATTGCAATAATACCACACACTATTACAGGAAGAGGAGAATTAAAATTAGCATTGTGTAGTAAATGTTTAAAACCTGCATTGAAAGAACTGGAAAAGGAGAAATAAATGGGAGAAGATAGCGATTTAAAAGCTGTATTTTATGCAGTAAATGGATTAAGTGGAGAAATGAAGCCATTAGGAAAAGCACAACTTGGTTTAACTGATGAAGAAAGTAGATGTCCTAAATATGCTAAAGGTGGAATTAAAAATGAATGTGTAGCTTTTGCTGAAATAGGGGAAGAAGAATATTCAGGAGAATTAAACTTGATCGTAATGCCTAAAACAATGAAAAAGAAACGATTTATAAAATTAATTATGAGTAAAGGGTATCAAAGAAATAAGGCTAATAAGATGCACCAAGAATATATGGAAAAATACAAATATAGAACAATGATTGGCTTAATGGTGTTTTTAGAATGCTATAACATAAAACCAATATTTAAATTAAAAATTGGAGAAAAAATTTTTGAAGGAGAGATGAGATATGAGAAAGGAAATGATATATCAAGCAGATAGAAAAATAGAAATATTAGAAACAGGAACATGTTTTGGACTATTATACTATATTTTAAATTTAGGAACACATCCAACAGCATATGTTAGAATTCCTAAAAACAATAAATTTTATGGGAAAGAAATAAGTGAAATAGATATAAATGTCCATGGAGGAATTACTTATTCAAAAGAGGGATTACACATAGGAAATGAAAAAGCAACAGAAGGCTGGTATATAGGTTGGGACTATGCACACTATGGAGATTACATAGGATTTGAGGAGAAATATCCAATTTTGTGTAGAACAGGTGGCAAAAAGTGGACAACAAACGAAATATTTATTGAAATAAGAGAAGTATGTTATCAAATACAATTAGTTTCAAACCAAATAAATGGTCAAAAATTATATTTGATAGGACAAAAAGATGCTTTAATACATTCACTTAGCGAAGTAAAAATGCAAGAACAATATATAAGAAGAGATATAGAATTAATTGATAAAGAAATCAAAAAAATGGATGCAGGAAAAAAGTAAATAAAGAGGTGGTACAAATGAAATTAAAATATGAAATTGAAATAGAGGAAAGTATAACTGGAAAAGCTAGACCACGAATGAATACATATACAGGAAGGGCATATACACCAACAAAAACAAAAAATTATGAATATTTGGTAAGACAGATTTTTGTATATAAATATCCACAATACAAACCAATTGAGGGCAGAGTAACTATGACAATTATAGCCTATTTTGAAATTCCTAAAAGTACAAGCAAAAAGAAAGAAGCGGAAATGCTTTGTGGAGCAATAAGTCCAACAAAGAAACCTGACTGGGACAATATAGGAAAAATAGTTAGTGATGCACTAAATAAATTTGCTTTCAAAGATGACTCACAAATTACAGATGTAAGAATTTTTAAAAAGTATGCCAAGACACCAAAAGTTATAGTTCAAATAGGAGAGTATTAGGAGGAATGATATGAAATGTATAAAATGTGGAAAATATCCATTTTGCAATAAAATACAGGACTCTCAACAAGAGGCTTGTGAGAATTTTAGAAAGAGAAAACTAATTATAACAACCAACTCACCGTTGATAATGAATAAAGAGGCAAGAGATACAGAAATAAAATTATAAGGAGCAAAAAAGAGTATGTCTAATATTTATGATATGGAAGGAAAAAAGAAAGTAATATTTACAGAAGAACCAGATGTAAATATTACATATAAAGAAATAATGCAAATAGTGGTAGAACATGCAACAGAAGAGAGATGTCATCAGATATTTTGCTATGGTGGAATAAATATGTGTCCATCAGATGTATTCGGCTCAGAAAAGATAGATAAGCGAAAAGAAGAAGATACTTGCAATTACGAAGGAATAGGATGCACAAAATGTTGGTCAAATGCTATAGTGAAATTAAGAAAGGAAAATAAAAATGTTAAATTATAAAGAAGATGATAAAAAATTAATTGAAAGTGAAAGATACAGGTATTATGATTTTACAGAAGAAATTATAAAACAAATTATGAGTAAAAATATAAGTAAAGTAACAAATGAGGAATGGAGAATATTATTACAAATGTTATATCCAAAAAATATGATAGGAAGCGGACTTTTTCAACCAATATTAATATTCAAAATAAGTAAAAGTGGAGAAAGAGTAGATCCACCATTAGAGGCTTATAATTCTATAAATGACTTGAAAGGAAATACCTGCTTATTATTTAAAATAATAGAATATATTGAAAACAATAGTAATTTAAAAATACATAATAGTTGGTATGAAGCTAAAGAAAGTATAAAAGGAGGTACAGAAGGATGAAATGTACAGGAAAAGAATGGGATACTTGCAGAGTTGAGAAGATGGGATGTCGTGGTTGTTATTATGATGAAAAGAAATTCATTGAATTTACAAAAGATCAGGAAGGGGTAAATGTATATTGCATAAAAGAAGATATAACAGTTGGAGATGTTTTAATGGGCGTAGCTGCAACAATAAAAATGGTTATAGAAGAAACAGGCAAAGATGAAGAAACGGTATGGGAAGTAGTTAAGAAAATGATAGATGAAACAAATAACACGAAAAAGAGGTGTGAAGATGATTGTATTACCAATAAAAAAGAAATGGTTTGATATGATTGCTAGTGGAGAGAAGAAAGAAGAATATCGAGAAATGAAACCATATTATGATAAAAGACTTGGATATTTGACAGTGGGAACAGGCAAAATTGCAATGGTATTATTACGAAATGGTTACAAATATAATTCTCCAACAATAAAATGCAAATGTGCTGTAACCATAGGAGAGGGACAAGTAGGTTGGGGAGCAGAACCTAATATAAATTATTATATTCTAAAAATTTTAAAAATAGTGGAGGTAAAAAATTATGAAATACCTATTAAATAATAGAGTATATGATACAGAAAAAGCAGAAGAAATTTTAAAGTATATAAAGACAATAGAGCAAAAATCAATTTGGGGATTATATCGTTATCCAAAATATGAATGTACATTATATAAAACGCAAAAAGGAAATTTCTTTGTGCATGTTGGAAAATATGTTGGGAACACTGATGTATCATATCAGGATAAAGACAAAATTGAGTTGTTATCAGAAAAAGAGGTAAAAGAGATACTTAATCAATTAAATGAAGTAGAAACATATAAAAAAATATTTAATGATTTAGAGGAGGGATAATATGAAAACTTGGGAAGAAGCAACGAAATTAAATAGAACAGATATATTAATGCTAGTATTTTATATTATGAATGGAATATTAGACATAACTGTATCAATAATAAGTGAAAATAAAACATGGATAATATGTGGATTATTATGGATAACAATAGCATTAATTAGATATTGTGATTTAAAAATAATAAAAGAAAATGAGGCAATTATTAATATTCAAGAAGCGGACAGCAAAATAAAAAAAGAGATCATAGATGCCTTAATGAGTGAAACTGCAGTAGAAATAGAAATAAGTAAAATCAAGATACCTGAACATTTTTCAAAACCAAATCCAAAGAAACTACAACAGAAATTTAAATATTATAAAGAAAATCATAAATTTGAATCGCAGATAGTGATTGATTTAGACTACAACTTAATTGATGGATATACATCATATTTAATAGCTAAAAATTATAATAAAACTACAGTAATTGCAAAACTGAAAAGAAATAAAGCAATGGAGGGAAAGTAATGAGTGGATATAAACCAAAAGGAAATAAAAATAGTGATGGACTAGAACCACCAAATGAAAATAGCAGCATATCAAAAAAAGAAAATAGCAAATCTATTGGAACAATAATTGATGAATTATTAAATAATCCTGAAGTGATAATGGTACAAGCTGGAAGAGTTATAAATGAAGCTAAAAAAGCAGAAGAAAAAATATTAAATAAAAATAAAGAACTAGAAAAGCAATTAATTGAGAAAGATAAAGAAATAGCATATCTAAAAGGAAAAATAGATGTGATGAAAGACTTTATAAATGAATTAAAAAACACAGATATTGAATATGGCTCAATAGAAACACAGCTGCTAGAAAAAAACTAGGAGGATACTATGGATGAAGAAGAATATATACAATTACAAACATTGTTGGCAAAATTTAGAGTGGTTGCAATGAAGGAGTTTGGAGCCGAAAGTACACCAACAAAAATAAAAGAAAAAGATTTAAAAATCATTAGAAAAATAGATTATCTAAGAAATAATACAATATTAAATTTATATGGAGGAAATGTAAGATGAAAGAATTTATATATTTAGTCTTAGTTATAATGCTTACACCAATATATATAATAATTAAAGTTTTTAGTACATTTATGGAATTTATGTTTGAAATAGTAGAACCCATGGCTGAAACAATGCAAAAGGCAATAGATAATATGGCATATTTTTGGAAAAATGTTTTTAAAAGAAATCAATAACCAATAAAAAAACAATAACAATGTATAGCAGTAAGAAAAAAACAGAAAAAATTATTAAAAAAATAAAAAATTCAAAAACGAACTCAATAGAAAAAAATAATCTTGAAAGGTAGGTGGACATTATGTTTGAAATATTAAAAATTATATTTATATCTTTTTTAGTAATATTAGCACTGTCAAAAATAGCAAAAGAATTAAATTCGAAAGACAGCAATAAAAACAATATTATCAATGTGATAGAAATATGGGCAATTATAGTGTTGACTTTCTTTATTTATAAAATTTAGGAGGTGCCAAAGATGAATATTCAAGAAGTCCTTGAAAATTATAATACATATAAATTTAAGATAAGTATGGTAGAAGCGGAAATACAAGATCTAAATGATGAGATAGTTGATATAAAAAGTGCAAATTTAGATGGTATGCCAAAAGCAAAAGGATATGTACAATCAAGTATAGAAAATCAAATAATAGAAAAGCAAGAGAAGATAGAACAAAGAGAAAGATTTATAAAAAAGCTAAAACAAAAATTGAAAATAGTAGAAGATTTAGTAAAAACATTAAAAAAATATAATCAAGATGTGATAGATATGAGATACTATCAAAAAATAAGCATAGAAGAGATAGCCGTAAAAAAGAGTAAAACATATGGTGCAATAACAACAACACTAAAAAATTCTATAACAAAAATGCAACGAGAATATAACAAAAATAAAAAATTATAGAAAAATTATATAAAATTTATATATTTTTTCTGTATTTTTTAAAAAAATAATCTGTTATAATTATAATTGCAAAAAAACTAAGTATAGTCAAATTAATATTTTTAGTAAAAGCTACCTTCTTTTCCTTTCTGGGTAGCTTTTTTATTATATTGCGGAGATGGTGCAATGGCAGCACAAGGGGCTCATAACTCCTAGACGAGGTTCGAATCCTCTGTCCGCAACCAATAATACAAATGAGGTATATGCCTATGAATTTAAGTAGATGTATGACACGAGAATGCAAAAACTGCAGATATGAATCAAGTTGTTTTAAGGAGTACAATTATGGAAATAAGAGTAGTAGAAATAAGCCAGCTAAAAAGAGCAGAATACAATCCAAGAAAAGAATTAACACCAGCAGATCCAGAATATCAACAATTGAAAAAAAGCATTGTTGAATTTGGATATGTTGTACCAGTTGTTATAAATTCAGATATGACCGTTATAGGTGGACATCAAGGATTAACAGTATTAGAGGATTTAGGATATAAGCAAATAGAATGTAGTGTCCAAAATCTTGACAAAACACATGAAAAAGCATTGAACCTTGCATTAAATAAAATAAATGGTATTTGGGATAATGAAAAATTAGAAAAAATACTTGCAGAATTAAAAGAACTAGAATTTGATATGGATATAACAGGTTTTAGTGCAGATGAATTGAATGAGATTTTTAATGATACATTAGAAGCAACAGAAGATGATTTTGATGTAGAAAAAGAATTAGAAGAAATAAAAGAACCTATAACAAAAATAGGAGATACATGGATATTAGGAAACCATAGGCTAGTATGTGGAGATAGTACCAATAAAGAGGTAGTAGAGCGACTGATGAATAATAGAGAAGCGGATATGGTATTAACGGATCCACCTTATAATGTGAATGTTGAAAATAGTCAAGGAATGAAAATTCAAAATGATAATATGGATAATAAGGCATTTGGAGAATTTTTAACAAAAGCATTTAAAAATCTATCAGAGATACTGAAAGCAGGTGGAGCATTTTATATATGGTTTGCTTCAAGAGAACATATAAATTTTGAAAAAGCATTAAATGAAAATGGATTAAAAGTCAGACAAGAGATAATATGGAATAAAAATATGTTTATATTAGGAAATCAGGACTATCAATGGAAACATGAGCCATGTCTTTATGGCTGGAAAGATGGTGCAGCACATTATTTCATAGATGATAGAACACAAGCAACAGTTATAGAAGATAAGCATCAAGATTTTAGAAAATTAAAGAAAGAAGAACTAGTAAAAATGCTAGAAGAAATATATGCAGATAAAATTAGTACAACAATTATAGAAGAAAATAAACCTACAATAAATGATTTACATCCAACAATGAAACCAATAAAGCTACTAAGTAGATTAATAAAAAATAGTAGTAGAATAGATGAATGTGTCGTAGATTTATTTGGTGGAAGCGGATCAACTCTAATAGCTTGTGAACAATTAAGTAGACCTTGCTATATGATGGAATTAGATCCAAAATATTGTGATGTTATAGTAAAACGCTGGGAAACACTAACAGGAAAAAAAGCAGAGTTAGAAAAAAAGTAATGGAGGTGGGTGAGTTGCGTTGACACAGAGCAAAATTGAAAGAATAAAGACAGATTATTTAGGTGGAATGACATATAAAAACATTTTTAAAAAATACAACATTACTTTGTCTGATTTAAAAAAGATTATAAATCAATATAAATTAACAAGAAATAAAAGTGAAATACTTAAAGGCAACCAAAACGCCAAAAGCAACAAAGGCGGACATGCTCCACCTAAGAACAAAAACGCAATCACTACTGGAGAATATGAAAAAATATATACTGATGTTTTAACAGAGGAAGAAAAAGAATTATTTAAAAATTATAAGATAAGTGACATAGATAATTTGCTAATGGAAGAATACATGGCAGAATACAAATTGCTAACCATACGAGAAGTTAGAATGCTACGAAGAATAAGAAAACTGGAAAAAGCAGATAAAGATATGACAATAGGACATATTCGAAAAAAGAATAGTGATGGTGCAATAGAAACAGTAACAGAAGCGGAAGCAACTGTTGATAAAATCCAAAGAATAGAAGATGGACTTACAAGAGTGACAGAAGCAAAAAGAAAAAGCAGAGAAAATATGATAAAGTTAGGATTTAGTAAACGAGAGTTAGAACTAAAAGAAAAACAAGCAGAAGATGAATTATGGTAAGGAGGGGAATATGTTATGTTTGAAAATCCCCATGATTTATATAAATCTAAAGAGTGGCAGCAATTACTAGAGAATTTGAAACTAGAAAGAGTAAATGAAGAGGGAAAACTCATTTGTGAGTATTGTGGAGCGGAAATAGTAAAGGCTTACGATTGCATAGGACATCATAAAATACCACTAAATAATATAAATGTTAATGATTATAATATAAGTCTTAATCCAGAAAATATAATGTTAATACATTTCAAATGTCATAATAAAGTACATCATCGATTTGGATATGAATTACCACAAAAAGTATATATTGTTTATGGTTCGCCTTGCAGTGGTAAATCAACATGGGTTGATGAACAGGCAACAGCGGATGATTTAATAGTAGATATTGATAAAATATGGGAATGTATTAGTTTTTGCGATAAGTATAATAAACCAAAGAAATTACAGCAAAATGTTTTTGAGATAAGAAATACTTTGTTAGAGCAAATAAAGATGCGACTGGGAAATTGGCAAAATGCTTTTATAGTAGGAACATATCCATTAAAGATGGAAAGACAAAGACTGGCAGATAAACTAGGAGCAGAACTGATATTTATAGAAACAGAAAAGGATATATGTTTAAACAGAGCAAAAAACGATGCTTGGAGAAAATATATAGAAGAATGGTTTGAAAGTTTTCAACCATAGCCCCCCGCCTAGCTTAATGATGAACTAGTGTCTGGGGACTGTAAGGGGTACCTCTTTTTCATACGAGGCAAAAAATTCATTTTTTTTGGATTTCAAAAAAGAAGATACAGAAAGAAAGGTGTTTTTATGACAAGAAGAGAAAAGTTAGATGAAATTTTTAAGGATGTAGAAACAAATAAGAAGGAATTAATCAATCCACTTTTAGATGATATAGCTTTTTTGGAAGAAAGAATGGAAGAGCTAAAGAAAATGCCATTTATTAGAATTCATCCCAAAGATCCAACTAAACAAAAAGTGACTAAGGCAGCAAAACTATATAAAGAGCATTCTCAAAGTTATATGAATGCAATAAGAATGGTGTATTCAATGATTAATGGCCATGAAATAGAAGAGGATCCTGTACAAAAGTTTTTGGAGCAAAGAAAAAAATATGGAGGAAGTTAATTATTTAAAAGAATATTATAGTGAAATTCAAAAAGGAAATATAATTGTAGGATTAGAGTTAAAAACAGAATTACAAAAATTGATAAGAGATTTAGATGATCCACGATATAGATATGATTTAGAAGAAAGCCATTTAAGAATAGAATTTATGGAAAATCTATGTTTACAAAGTAAAAAGCCATTTTATAATATGCCAATGCAATTACTATTATGGGAAAAAGCATTTATAGAAACAATTTATTCATTTAAAGTATATGATGAAGAATTAAAACGATGGGTAAGGCGATTTCAAAATATACTTTTACTAATAGCAAGAAAAAATGGAAAAACAACACTTATGGCAGCAGATGCACACACAGATTTGAGAATTGGCGAAGGTGGTATGGATATAGTTTGTGCCTCAAATGATGACAAGCAAGCTAGTTTGTTATGGAATGAAGTAGACAATATGAGGAAAAGAATAGATCCACATTCAAAAATTACACATAAAAACATGTCACAAATTTGCAATACAAAGAAAAATATAACAATATTTAAAATGTCAAGTAAAACGCAAAATAAAGATGGTAGAAATATAGATAAAATGTATATGGATGAAAGCCACGATGCACCAAATGATGAAATAGCAGAAGCAGGGCAGAAATCAATGTCAACAAAAGATGAGCCATTATTCATCAACTTGACAACGGAAGGATTTATCAATGATGGATATTTAGATCATGAATTAGTATATGCAAGAGAAGTAATATTTGATGAAACGGATGATATTCATTATTTGCCATGGTTATACACGCAAGATAGTGAAGAGGAAATATGGCAGGATGAACAAAGTTGGTATAAATCAAATCCACGGTTTAGGAGTAGTGAAGAAATGGAAATCACTACGAACAGAAATTGAAAAATCCAAAAAGTCTAAATCGAAAAGAATGCACACACTTTGCAAGGACTTTAATATAAAACAAAACAATGCTCAAGCATGGTTAATGAATGAAGATTACTGTTATGTAACAGAACCTTTTGAACTTGAAGAGTTTAGAGGTTCTTTTTGTTTGGGGGCAGTTGATCTATCTGCAACTACTGACTTATCAAATGCAAAAATATTATTAATGAAGCCAGACTGCAAAACCAAATATGTTCATACACATTATTGGATACCAGAAAGCAAACTTCAAGATAGTAACGATAAAGAAGCAGGAGCAAAATATGAAGAGTGGGCAAAAAAAGGAATACTTACAATACACGAAGGAAATGAAATTGATTTATCAAAGGTTGCGGACTGGTTTTATTCACTGTACAAAAACTATAACATAAAAACATATATGACAGGTTATGACCAAAGGTTCTCAAAATCATTTACAGACAGAATGGGAGAATACAGTCTTGAAACAGAAATGATATTACAAGGTAAAGTTTTGTCTAATGCAATGAAATTGGTAGAGGCAGACTTAAAAGACCAAGTAATAAATTACAATGAAAATGAAATGGATAGATGGTGCCTTGGAAATGCAGCAATTGAAATGGATAATCTAGGTAATATTATGTGTGTTAAAGTAAAGAAACAAGCTAGCAAGAGAATTGATGGTGCTGTAACATTAATAATTTTATACGAGATATACAGACGCTACAGAAACGAGTTTCACAAGTTAATAAATAAGTAAGGAGTAAACAAAATGGGATTAATTGATTTTATTAATAAATTTAAGAAAACAAAACCAAATATAAATTATGCAAAAATGTTAAATGGGTACACTCCCATTTTTTCGCAGTTTGGGCAGGATATTTATGCAAGCGATGTAGTACAACAAGCTATAGCTTGTTTAGTTACGGAGTTGACAAAAGCGAATCCATTTCACATAAAGCAAAGTGGAAGTGATTTAGTACCAGTAGAAAATAGTGAGATACAGAAATTATTAGATCAACCAAATGAGAGAATGACACAAACAGATTTCTTTGAAAAAGTATATTGGCAATTATTTTTAAATTATAACTCTTTTATAATTCCAACTTATTATAAGGATATAAAGGGAAATAAGCATTATACAGGACTTTATCCAATACAACCAACAAATGTTACATTTTTACAAGATCCAGAAGGTAAACTTGGAATAGAATTTACTTTCAGAAATGGATACAAAACAATGCTAGCATATTCAGATGTAATACATATACGATATAGATATTCCATCAATGAATTCATGGGAGGTAACGAATTTGGACAACCTGATAATAGAGCATTACTGAAAACATTGGAATTAAACAATACATTGCTTCAAGGAGTTGCAAAAGCACTAAAAAGTTCTTTTTCTATTAATGGAGTTATTAAATATAACACATTAATGGATGATGGAAAGATGGAAAATAACATCAAAGAGATAGAAAAAAGGCTAGCTAATAATGAAAGTGGATTTTTGCCATTAGATATAAAGGGAGAATACATCCCACTACAAAATAAAATACAATTAGTAGATGCTACAACACTAAAATTCATAGATGAAAAGATATTGAGAAATATAGGTGTTTCGCTTCCAATTTTGACAGGAGATTATACTAAAGCACAATATGAAGCATTTTATCAAAAAAGTTTAGAACCAATTTTAAAAAGGACAGGCGAATCATTTACAATGACAATGTTTACAAATAGAGAAAAAGGTTTCAAAAATAAAGTTATGATGTATCCACATGAATTGATATTTATGGATACAAGTCAAAAAATAGAATTATTTGATGTATTAGTTGATAGTGCAAGTTGCTATAAAAATGAATTAAGAACTGCATTTGGAATGCGACCACTTCCAGAACTTGCAGGACAAATTGCTATGTCAAGTAATAAAGCAAATGCAGAAAATAACAAAATAAAAAAGGATGGAGGTAACAAAAATGAAGAATGAACTAATTAGAAGAAATTACGACTTTGAAATTAGAGCAGAAAAGGATGAAAAGAAAGGAAACATTATTGTTGGAAGACCAATTGTGTATGATAGTAAAACAGACATAGGAGGTTTTTTCGCAGAAATAATTGAAAGAGGGGCTTTGAAGAAAACCAATCTGGAAGATGTTAGATTTCTTGTAAATCATGATCAATCTAAAATACCACTTGCAAGATCAAGGAAAAATACAAAAAATTCTACAATGCAATTAACAGTTGATGATGAAGGTATGGAAATTAGAGTAGAACTAGATGTAGAAAATAATAGTGAGGCTAGAAATTTATATAGTGCAATAGAGCGTGGCGACATAACAGGTATGTCATTTATGTTTGGAATAGAAGATGAAGAATGGGAAGGGCTAGACACAGACTATCCAACAAGACATATAAAATCAATTTCAACAGTTGTTGAAGTTAGTGCAGTAACATTTCCTGCATATGAAGATACTTCGATAGCTGCTAGAGATAAAAGTGCGGTGGATACTGCACGCCTAGCGGTGGAGACTGCTAGAAGTGGAGCGGTGGAGACTACTCCAAAGCAATTAGAGCTTGAAAAGCTAAAAATTAAATATTTATTAGGAGGAAATTAAAATGAAAGATTTTTTAAAGAAATTAATTGAAAGAAAAAAACAAGAGTTAAAAGAAAAAGAGGAAAGAATGAAGAATTCACAAGACATTACAGAAGTAAGAAGTCTAGGAGAAACTTTAATAGCTTTGCGTGATGAAATAAATGATGCAGAGGAACAACTAAAAGAATTAGAAAAAAATAATGATGATGGCGACAATGGAGATGGAGAAGGAGAAGGAACAGGAAATAATAGAAGCCAAAACAATGGTGCAAATGAAGGAAGAAGTGCAAATGGATTTGATCCTAATGCAGTATTAAATGTAGTTGGAGCAGCTAGAATGAATAATGCTCAAGTTAGAAGTGAAGAAGATCCAAGAGCAACAATGGAATATAGAACAGCATTCCAAAATTATATTCAAAGAGGAGAAATTAACAGAGATGTCTTACTATTTGAACAAAGAGCAGATGTAGTTGGAACATCTGGAGATTTGGGAGTATTAATTCCAACAACTGTAATACAAAAGATTATAACAGAAGTTGAAAAGAAATATGGTCAACTTTATTCAAGAGTTAGAAAAACAAATTTAAAAGGTGGCGTAAAATATCCAATTGGTTCATTTGATGCAAGTTTCTGCAGAATAACAGAGTCTACAACATCAGATAAACAAAAAGGCGGAAAAGTTAAAGGTTATGTTGAATTCTCTTATAATATTGGAGAAATTAAACTAGCTAGAACATTATTACAAACAATATTAAGTGTTGAAGTATTTGAGGAAGAATTTGCAAAAGTTATAGCAAAAGCATATATTAGAGCAATGGATAAAGAAATAATGAAAGGTGTAGCTGCTAATGGAGAGTGCGAAGGAATATTAACAGAAGCAGCAAAAGCAGAGTCAAGAATACCAGCAAGCAATATTATAACATTTACAGCACAAGAAGCAGCTGACTGGACAAAATGGCAAGAAAAATTATTTGCTAAAATTCCATTAGTAATGAGAGGACTAAATCCTGAATTTGTAATGACAGCTAATACTTATGAGTCTAATATTAAAACATTAAAAGATGATAACAATAGACCACTTTATAATGAAACATTTAATCCAGTTGATGGAAGTGAAGTATGCAAATTCAAAGGAAAAGATGTTGCTCTAGTTGAAGAGGATATTGTTAAAAACTTCAATGATGCAAAAAATGGGGAAGTTTTTGGAATATATTGGGTACCAGAAGAAGCATATGCAATTAACTCTAACTTAGAATTTGTTGTTATGGACTATTTTGATCATGATACAAATCAATACATAAAGAAAGCACTAGTAGTAAACGATGGAAAAATATTAGATCCAAAATATGTGTATATTTTAAAAAAGTCAGTTGAGGCTTAGAAAGGAGCATATATGAGTGCAAAAAAAATAGAATCTGTTGTTGAAGAAACAGAAAACAAAGAATTAAATAATGTAGAGAAAGCTGCTGTTGAAGAAACAGCAGCTCCTGAAACAACAAAAACAGAAGAAATAGCAAAAGAAGAACCAATTGTGGAAGATGAAGTGATAATTGATGAAAAAGATGTTATTCCTGAAGAAGAAGCAAAAAAAATAGAACCAGAAGATGTAAAAGAAGTTAAAGCACAAAAAGTAAATATTGAAAAGGGTAATACTACAAAAGTTAGTCTAAAAGTTTTAATTGCTTTTACAGACAAATATACTAAAAAGGATTATGAAGTAAATGATGTTCTAAAAGTAGATAAAGCAAGAGCAGAAGAATTATTGTCTGATGCAAGAGGGTTAGTATCAAAAGTATAAAGGAGTATTGTTATTATGTTAGAAAAGGTAAAAAAGAGTCTTGGAATTACAGGCTCATATCAAGATGACACAATACAATTATACATTGATGAAGTAAAGCAATACCTTATAGATGGAGGAGTATCAAAAAAAGTTGTAGAAGATGATTCAACAGTAGGTGTAATCACAAGAGGTGTAGCTGATTTATGGAATTATGGAAGTGGGGGGACATCGTTCTCCCCATATTTCTTGCAGAGAGCAATACAATTGAGCAGTAAAGATATTCAAGACAATGAGGAGGAAAATAAAAATGAGTGATTATAGATTAGAAATAAAAAATCCTATTCCACTTGTACTATTAATTCCTAAATCGATTACACAAGTAAAAGGTGTAAATAAAAAAGAATATCCAACAATTGAGGAGGCTCTAGCAATAAAAGATAAAAATGATAATTCTATAAATTTATTCTTTGGAAGTTTCAAAAGTTATGGAGGAACAGAAAAAATAGTAAATGGCATCTATTCAATAGAAGATACAGCGAATATAGAAACTTGGTATCGACCAGATATAAGTAGTAATTGCAGAATTGCTAGGACAAATGATGGAGCTATTTTTGATGTTATCAATGAGCCAGAAAATATCAATATGAGAAATCAATTCTTAAAGTTTAAAGTAAAACGAGTGAAGGGAGGAGCCTAAATAATGAGCAAAGTAGATAGTTTGAAAAAATTAAACAAAAGAATGACAGGAAAAGAAGTAAATGGGGAAACTGTTTGTGAAGTTATAGATAATATGTTTCAAGAAACACCTAAAAAGATAACTTTACAATCTTCAACTCAAGATAGTACAAAAAAATTTGAAATAACTGTAACAGATGATGGAACAGTTACTGCAACAGAAGTGGTTTAATATGAGCAATAAAGTATATTTAGAATTTGAAGGGTTTGATGAGGCAATAGCTAGACTGAATAAACTAAATGGAAATGTAAAACAAATCTCAGAAAAAGCATTAAAGAAAACACATTCAATAATTACTGAAAAAGCAGAAAAAGCAATTGAACCGCATAACCAGACTCATCAAACAGAAAAAAGTTTGAGAAAAGAAGCGAAAATTGAGTGGGCTGGCACAATTGCAAGTGTGCAGACAGGTTTTAGTATTAGTGAAGGTGGACTTGCATCAATATTTTTAATGTATGGAACACCTAGAATGAAAAAAGACCAAAAAATGTATAATGCTTTTTGGAGTAAAAGCACACAAGAAGAAGTTAGAAATGCACAAAGAGAAATATTTTATGATGAAATAAGGAGGTTAGGCGGTTAAGATGGAAGATTTATTGATAAGTACAATCGAATCGTTAGGCTATCCTATATTTAAACAAGGTTCGCTTGGAGCAGATGAGGAATATCCAGAAAGTTTTTTTACATATTGGAATAATAGTGCAGATGGAAATGAATTCTATGACAATAAAGAGCATTCTACAATATGGTCTTTTGATTTGAATTTTTACTCAAATGATCCAAGTTTAATAATGACAAGTTTAATGAAAGCCAAAGAAAAACTAAAACAAAAAGGATTTATTGTTTTTGGAAAAGGTCACGATGTTGTGAGTGATGAGGTAACTCACACAGGAAGAGGACTTGACATAAAAATAATTGAAAAATAGATAGGAGGAAATAAAAATGTCAAAAGAATTAGAGGAAATAGTAGAATACAGAGGTGTAGAAGATTTAGTTGCAGCTGAAGTATTAACTGATAATAATAAGACAGGAGAAGGATATACAACAGGAGAAGTTTTTGCAATAGCAGGTGTTGCAGAAATAGGAAAAAGTACAAGCAATTCAAATGAAGCACATTATTATAATAATATGCCTGCAGTTGTTGTTAGTTCAACTGGAGCAGATGAAGTGACATTGTCTTTATCTGCAATTCCATTAGATATACTAGCAAAGATTACTGGCCAACATTATGATACAAATACAGGAGCATTAATAGAAGGAGATAGAGAAACAAAATATTTTGCAATAGGATATAAAACAAAGAAAACTAATGGAGATTATGTATATGTATGGAGATTAAAAGGAACATTTAATATTCCAGAATCTACACATGCGACTGAAACAGATGGTACAGATGCAAATGGCCAAGAAGTGACATTTACAGGAATTAATACTACACATAAATTTACAAAAGTTGTAGATAAAAATGGAAACAAAAAAGGTGCAAAAGCTGTTAATGTAGATGTTGCAAAAGGACTAGCAGATGTAAGTGATTTCTTTGATACAGTTACAACACCAGATACATTAAAAACAGTAGCATAATAGGGGGAAAAATTGATGGATCTAAAATTAAATATTTATGAAAAGAAAAATATAATAAAAACATATACTGCTGAAACTTATGATTTAATGTTTGGAACAGTAGAAGACTTACTTGATGTTATTGATATAGATAATATCCAAGCAGGAGATAAAACGGAGTTATTAAAAGCAATTGCTAAGGTATTAGCTAATTCAATGAACATTGTAAAACCACTTTTAAAGGAAGTTTTTGAAGGATTAACAGATGATGAACTAAGAAAAACAAAACTTAAAGACATTATAAATGTTTTGGCAGAAATTATAGCATATTCAATTAGTGAAATAACAAAAGGAAACAATAACGGAAAAAACTAGAAGAGGGGAATGTAAATATTCCCCTCTATCAAATATTTTTTGAGTTGGAAATTGAAATTTGCAATCGTTTTCCTGCAATTACACCATTTTCAATCAGAAAAGAAAAAATAAGTGATGTTTTCTTATTAGTTAGAAGACTAAGAATTTATGATCAAGCAAATATAGATAAAAAGAAAAAGAAAAAAAGAAGACCAGCTAGTGATAGCTGGTTTTAATTTGCCTTAGAAAAGAGGTGGAAAAGTGAGTAATAAGGGAGAAGATATAACAACCAAATATAAACTCGATATATCTGAATTTAAAAAGAATATAAATGAAGCAAATAACCAAATGAAACTTTCAAGATCAGAGTTTAATAAAGTAACTGCTGGAATGGATAATTGGGCAAAATCAACTGATGGACTAAGTGCAAAATTAAAACAATTGAAATCTACTATGGAAGCACAAGTAGCAAAACTTCAAGCATATCAAGGACAATTAAAAACTGCACAAAAATATGAGAAAGAATCCGTAGCTGAAATAGAAAACTTAAAGAAAAAATTAGATGAAGCTAAAAAATCTTATGGAGAAAATTCTGATGAAGTAAAAAACTTACAGACTCAGTTAAATTCTGCGGAAAAAGCACACTCAAATATAAAACAACAAATTTCAAATCTAACTGTTACTATTAATAATCAAGAAGCAGCTGTAAACAAAGTAGAAAAAGAATATAGTAATTATACTATGCAATTGCAAAATTTACAAAAAGAAGAAGCAAAGGCAAATAGTGCAACCAGTAAATTATCAGGAACAATAGAATCACAACAGAATGCGGTTAATGAAGCAAAAGAAGCATATAAAAATGCTGTGCTACAATATGGAAAAAACTCAGAGGAAGCAAAAGGCTTAGCAAAAGAAATAAAAACTTTGTCTAGTGATCTTGTAGACAATAAAACAAAAATGGAAGATGCCGAAAAGGCAGCGAATAAATTAGACAAGAGCGTTGATGAAGCAGGAAAGTCAGCAAATGAAGCATCAAGTGGAGGATTTACTGTCTTAAAAGGAGTATTAGCAAATTTAGCAACAGATGCAATTGAGGGTTGTTTAAGTGCATTGAAAAAAATGGGAACAGCACTAGTAGATGTAGGAAAACAAGCAATAGCTGGATATGCAGATTATGAGCAACTGGTTGGTGGTGTTGAAACTTTATTCAAAGATAGTTCTGGAGTAGTAGAAAATTATGCAAATAATGCGTATAAAACCGCTGGACTTTCTGCCAATCAATATATGGAAACAGTAACTTCGTTTTCAGCATCATTATTACAAAGTTTGAATGGAGATACAGCAAAATCTGCACAGGTGGCAGACAAAGCAATAACAGATATGTCTGATAATGCAAACAAAATGGGAACATCAATGGAAAGCATACAGAATGCATATCAGGGTTTTGCTAAACAAAACTATACGATGTTAGACAACTTAAAATTAGGTTATGGTGGAACTAAATCAGAAATGGAAAGACTTATAGCTGATGCCAATAAACTTGCAAAAGAACAGGGAAAAGCAGGAGATATGACTATTAATAGTTATGCAGACATTGTAGAGGCAATTCACTTAGTACAGGATAACATGGGAATAACAGGGACAACAGCAAAGGAAGCAAGCACAACTATTCAAGGAAGTGTTAATTCAATGAAATCTGCATGGGATAATTTGCTAGTAGGTGTAGCAGATGACAATGCGGATTTTTCAATGTTAATGGATAATTTAGTAGAAAGTGTTGTAACAGCAGCGGAAAACTTGATCCCAAGAGTGCAAGAAGTTTTGAAAAAACTTCCTGAATTAGTAAATGGTCTAATTCCAAGGTTAATAACAATAATAGAAGGAATATTGCCTGACTTATTATCAGCAGCTACTAAATTAATACAAAGTTTAGCTGGTGCACTGCCAGATTTATTGCAGACATTAATAAATGCAATAATAAATTTATTACCAGAATTAGTGGAAGCAGGTATTCAAATAGTTCAAAGCCTTTTACAAGGAATTGGAAAGATGATCCCACAAGTTATAACAGCATTGGTGGATATGATACCAAAGCTAGTACAAGCATTAGTAGATGGAATTCCTGCATTAATAGATGGAGCAGTACAATTTTTTATGGCAATTATTCAAGCTATTCCACAAATAGTTCAATCAATATATACTGCATTTCCACAAATTATAGATAGTGTAATACAAGCATTGGTAGATGGAATTCCTGCATTAATAGATGGAGCAATACAACTCTTTATGGCAATTGTAGATGCAATACCACAAATAATTCCAATTATAAGTGCAAACTTACCTAAGGTAATAAGTTCAATTGTGAATGGATTAATAAAAGGAATTGATGCAATTATTAATGGAGCAGTACAATTATTAATGGGAATTATACAAGCTATACCACAAATAATTCAAGCATTAATACCACAAATACCTAGAATAGTTATGACAATAGTACAAGTTTTAATAGAAAATATACCAACACTAATACAAGGAGCAATACAACTTTTTATGGCTCTTGTTCAAGCTATTCCTACTATATGTGCAGAATTATTGAAAGCGATACCACAAATAATCGTGGCAATTTTTCAAGCATTAGCAGAACTACCTGCACAATTAAGTGAATTCTTTGGAGGTGCATGGGAAGGAATACAAAATGTTTTTGCAAATGTAGGAACATGGTTCAAAGATATGTTCCAAGGAGCATGGGATGGAATTACAAATATTTTTGGAAATATTGGAGGATGGTTCCGTGATAGATTCCAAGAGGCTTGGAATAACATAACTGGTATTTTTGGAAAAATAGGTAATTTCTTTGGAGGCTTATGGAAAACAATAAGTGATAAGTTTTCAAGTTTAGGAACAACAATAGGAGATGCAATAGGTGGTGCAGTAAAGGCTGGAATCAATGGAATTATATCAATGATTGAAAATGTAATAAATAAAGGAATTGATATGATTAATGGTGCAATAGAACTAATTAATAAAATTCCACGGAGTAAGTATAGGAAATTTCAGCAGAGTTAATTTGCCAAGACTTTATAAAGGTGGAGTTCTTGAAAAAGGGCAAGTAGGATTATTAGAAGGTTCAGGAGCAGAAGCGGTAGTACCACTTGAAAAAAATAAACACTGGATTAGAGCAGTAGCAAATGAGATGAAAGACCAAATAAAAAGTAATGCTGCAAATGTAAGTAATGTATCAAATACAACTTCTAATGTTAATAATTTTACACAAATAATTAATGCACCTAAACAACCTTCAAGGCTAGAAATATATAGACAAACAAGAAATTTATTAAATTTAAGAACAACATAAAAGGAGGGGAAGAGATGTTTACTTTAAAAGTAGAAAATAAAAAAGGCTCAATCTTAGAACTTACAGATAATGAAGGACAATATCAAGTCACTAATATTGAGGGCTTAACCCCTCCAAATGCAAATATAAATACAGCAAGTTATGCAAATGGAGATGGTTCTTCATTCAATAGTTCAAGAATACCTAATAGGGAAATTGTAATTACAGTATATATAAATGGAGATGTACAAAAGAATAGATTAACATTATATAAATATTTTAGAAATAAAGAATGGTGTAAAATTTATTACCAAGATGATAATAGAGATGTTTACATAGAAGGATATGTACAGACCTTTGAAGCACCTATATTTGTGCAAAAACAAGTGGCTCAAATTTCAATATTATGTCCAAATCCATATTTCAAAGACATGGAAACAATAATACAAAGTATATCAAAAATTATAAAAAAGTTCTCATTTCCATTTTCAATAAATGCAGATGAACCGATACCATTTTCTGAATTAGAACTTGAAAAGGTTACTAATATTATTAATGATAGTGAAAGTGAAACAGGTTTGATTATAAATGCAAGATTTATGGGAACAGTAGATAAACTAGAAATTAAAAATATTGATACAGGGGAAAGTTTTATAGTAAATTATAGATTTGCTAAAAATGATAAACTTGTAATTAATTGTAATAGAGGAAGTAAGTCGGTAATATTAACAAGAGAAGCGGTTGAATATAATTTAATACCTTATGTTCAAAGTGGATCTGTATTTTTCCAACTTGGTATAGGAGATAACAGATTTAGTTTCTTAGCTGATGATGGAATAAATGATATGTTATTAGACATCAATTTCAAATATTACAAAGTATATTTGGGAGTTTAATATGGAATTTTATTTATTAGATAGCGAATTAAATAAAAAGCACTTAATAGATATTTATTCAAGTGCTATATGGGTACCAAGGTATAATGATATTGGAGATTGTGAACTAGTTATTGATGCAACATCAGAGAATCTAAAGAAGATAAAGGAATGTAAGTATATAGCACGAGATGATGATGATATGGTTTGCAAAATTGAAAAAATTGAAATAAAAACAGATGTTGAAAATGGAGATCAGTTAATTGTTACAGGTGCGGATATAAAGAAAATTCTGAACCAAAGAATAGTTATGAAACAAACCAATTTTAATGGTCTAGTAGAGGACTATATAAGAACTCTGATTAATGATGCAATTATAAATCCAACAAATCAAGATAGAAAAATTAATAACTTCCTTTTAGATGAAAAGAGAGGATATACAGAAAAAATAAGAGAGCAAGTAACTTATGATAATGTTGGAGAAAAAATACAAGAGTTATGCAAACAATATGGTTGGGGATATAAAGTAAGAGTTATTAATAAAAAGTTTGTTTTTTCTCTATATAAAGGAATTGATAAGAGTGCCTATATTACATTTTCACAAAATTACGACAATATTTCTACAACTGATTATACGAAGGATGATAGCAATATAAAAAACATTGCTTTAGTTGCAGGAGAAGGGGAAGGAATAGCAAGAAAGGTAACCGTTATTGGTAATGGTTCAGGAATTGATAGACACGAATTATATATTGATGCTCGTGATGTTTCAAGTTCGATAGATTATAACGAATTAATAACTGTTTATCCAAACGGAAATGAAAAAGAAATCAATGGTGTAATTTATTATCAAGTCAATGGAGTAAATGTTGCTATAATTACGAAGAATGATAAAGGCGAAGTATCAGAAGTTCAACTATGCAACGATGTATATATGGAAAATTTAAAAAATATAGGTTATGAAAAGATGACAGAATATACATCTGTCACATCTTTTGCAGGAGAAATCATAACAGGAATTAGTTATACATATAAAAAAGACTATAACCTAGGGGATATTGTTAAGATTTTAAATGAATATGGAATGCTAATGAATGTAAGAATAACCGAAATATTAGAAAATCAAGATGAAAGTGGGTACAAAATGGAACCAACTTTTGAAAATGTATAAGAGGAGGTAAAAAAATGAACGATGATGTAAAATATCCAGTAAATGCTGGATTTTTTAATGCTATAAACGAGGACAGAACTTATTCAGCAGATGATATGAATAGACCATATAGAAAACTAATTAGCAATGGCGTTTTTGCAACTCCAAAAGGAACAGCATCAGATGATTTGCAAGTTTTTACAGCTGATAATGGAATGAATATAGTTGTTTCAAAAGGCGATGCTATTATTGGAGATAAATGGTTTGAAAATCCAAGTGAATTAACAATAACAATAGTAGAGAACTCTGATGTATTGACAAGGATAGATAGTATAATTGCCCAAATTGATAAAACACAAGCAGGAAGAGCAGGAAACATTGTATATAGACAAGGTTCTGCTTCAAGTAATCCTGTACATCCAGAAATTAATACAGAAGATGATATATTTGAAATAAGATTAGCTGATATTCGAATAAGTCCTTCATGTACCAAAGTTACACAGGACTTAATTACAGACTGTAGAGGAAGCGAAGAGTGTCCTTGGATTACAAGTTTAATATATCAGGTAGATACTTCGACATTGTATGCTCAATGGCAAGCAGCTTATAAAAAATATTATGATGATCAAGAAGCGGAACATGATGAATATTTTAATGAATTCAAAAGTACAATGGCAAGTTTCTTTGGTCAAGAAGAGGCAGCTTTTGAAACTTGGTTCAACCAAATGAAAGACCAATTGTCAGAAGATGCAGCAGGAAACTTACAATTAGAAATTGATAACATTAAAAGTATATTGAATAAAACAAATGAAGATTTAGAAGATGCTATTTCACCAATTACAACAGAAGATGGCAACTACATTGTAACAGAAGATAATAAAAGGCTAGTTGCTGGAATGTAAAAAAGGAGGATTTTATAATTATGGGAATTAAAAAAATTTCAGAACTTGAAGAATTAGAAAAGTTAAAAGCAACAGATGTATTTCCTGTTGTTGATAATGAAAATGGAACAACAAAAAAGGTACCAGCATCTAAATTATATACTGTACTAGTGGAAAAAAGTGCTGGTGCACATAATGCAATTTACAGAGGAAAAGACATTACAGATTTATTTTATAATGGTACTCTATCACAACAAGTTGCTGCTGGAACTTTTGATGATGTATTTGTTGGCGATTACATTATAGGTAAAGTTAGTAAAAGAAAGTATATAGTAGCAGATTTGGATTATAGACTACACATGGGAGATACTGAATGTACTACTCATCATATTTTAATGATCCCAGAAAGAATAATGGGAACAGCTGCAATGAATGATAGTCATGTTACAACAGGTGGATATGTTGGAAGTAAAATGTATACAACAAATTTGACACCATTTAAAACAGTCATAAAAAATGACTTTGAATCAGGTCATATATTAAAACATAAGAATATTCTTACTAATGCAGTAACAAATGGATATGCAAGTGCTGGTGCATGGTATGAATCAGAAATAGAATTAATGAATGAAAATATGGTATATGGTGCACCTATATTCACTAATATTACTAATGGTACAGCTGTGCCATATAACTACACAATAGACAAATCACAATTATCATTATTCAGATTAAGACATGATTTAACTGTTGCACTAAATGATAGTGGAGATAGATATTGGTACTGGCTAAGAGATGTTGTTTCTTCTTCGAACTTTGCTATTGTCCTCAACAACGGTGGTGCCAACCTCAACAGTGCAGGCAATTCGGGCGGTGTTCGTCCTGCTTTCCTAATCTACTAATCAAGCATCAGACAGGGCTTTATGCCCTGTCATTAGAATAACTATTTTCTGATATAGTTAAAATTATTTATTTTTTGTGATATGATTTTAAAAATTAGAAAAAGGAGTAATAGTATTATTAGGAATGTCAGATATAAAGAAAAGTGAAAGAGCAGAATCAAAATTGGAAGTAATACATGGTGCATATGCTATTAGAATGGCTGTAACAAATTTGGCGGAAAACAATTTTTATATAACACTTTCTAAAATTGAAAATCGAATTACTGAGAGAGTAAAAGGTCTTGAAGAAAGAGAGCAGCAAAAAATAAGAGAGGGAATGTATAAATTTTATAGAAGTCAAATAAATAGATTAACTGATAGTGTAATAGAACTTGCAATGGGTATAAGCAGACATCTAAGAATAGCTAATACAATATTTCCAACATATATGTCTGAGTTTGAGGAAAGAAGGCTAGAAATGGATAGAGCAATGTCTTGCTGCAATGCCCTTCAAGATGAATTGCAATATGCAGGAGAATGTTTATATGCAGACCTAAATAAGTATATGAATTTAGTATTACAAATACAAAAAGAATTTAATATGATCAAATCACTTAGACAGACTGACAATAGATTTTTAAAAAATATAAAAAAATAGTGGGTATTCTTTATATGTTGTTTCTTCTTCGAACTTTGCTAATGTCAACAACAACGGTAATGCCAACAACAACAGTGCAGGCAATTCGAACGGTGTTCGTCCTGATTTCACAACCCATACAATTATATGGACTAGTTTCCACAGTGTGGAGATGGGAAAAGGAAAGGAAAGATTATCCATTCAATTTGTGAAAATTGATAAATGCTAATCGCTATGCATTTAGTTACGACTAGTAATGCTATAAAAGTGATTTTTATGAATATTTATTATGATGCTAATAAAATATATGAAGCAGGAGCAAAAGCTATAAAAGGTGCACCTTTTAAATACAAAACACAACTTTTTGAAATGAACCATTTGCTAGAAACAGCACAGCTACAACAAAGATTAAAGAATGGAGAATATAAACCAACTCAAGGTACAAAATTTACTTTAAATGAAAGAGGGAAAATTCGACATATTACAACGAATAACATGGTAGATAAGACTATAAATCATTTAATGTGTGATGAAGTATTAACTCCTGCAATTACTCGATTTTTAATTTATGATAATGGGGCAAGTCAAAAAGGAAAAGGCGTAGCTTTTCATAGAAAAAGATTTGAAGTACATTTACACCAATATTATAGAGAACATAAAAGTAATGAGGGATATATATTGCTAATAGACTTTTCAGGATATTATGCAAGTATTCCTCATAATTTATGTTTGAAAAATCTACAACAATTTTTAAAAAAAGCAGATCCAGAAGAAGCACAAATTACTCTAAGCATTTTAAAAAAATTATTCAAAATATTTGATATTGATAATCAAAATGGAAAGGGTGTAGATATAGGTAGCCAACCGAGCCAAAGCATTGGTATTTCTTATCCCTCTAAAATTGATAATTACATTAAAATAGTAAGAGGTTGTAAATATTATGGAAGATATACTGATGATAGTTACATTATTCATGAAAGCAAAGAATTTTTAAAAGATATTCTAAAAAATATCAAGAAAATAGCAAATGAATTAGGATTAGTTGTAAATGATAAAAAAACAAGAATTGCTAAACTATCTCAACAATTCAAAGTTTTACAAATTAATTATTCGTTAACAGAAACAGGGAGAATTATTAAAAAAATAAACTCAAAATCAATAACAAGAGAAAGAAGAAAATTAAAATCATACAAAAGGTTACTAGATAAGAACAGAATAACTATTGATGATATAGAAAATATATTCAAAAGTTGGATGTCTAGTAATTATAAAATTATGTCAAAAATGCAAATAAGTAATATGTATCAATTATACTATGACTTATTTGGAAGGAGGGTAAAATGGAAAAATCATTCAAAATTACATTGGCTGATGGAACACAACTTAAAAACTTAAAATTAAATGGAAATAATTATATTTCAAAAACAGAAATAACTGAAGATGATTTCAAAGGTAAATTATCAAAAATTACAATTGAAAATGAAACTGATAAAACATCTGAAGAACTTGAACACATGGAATTAGTGCAAATCGTTCATTATGAGGATGGATATTATTTTGTATTAAGACAATTATCTGCAGATGAAATTGATAAAATAAAAACAAAAGCAGATATAGAATATCTAGCAATGATGACTGATGTTGATCTTGAGGAGGTGTAGTCAATGAACGAACATAGCAAAAATTTTGAAAAGGTAAAAAACTATTATGATAATGGAATTTGGAATGAAGCAAGAGTATATAATGCAGTTGGAAAGTGGATTACGGCAGAAGAATACAAAGAAATAACTAAAGAAGATTATGAGTAATTGCTTTCAGAGCAAAAGTCCATAAATGCCTTGAATTCAGGCAATAAAAGTATATTAAGTAAAAAAATAAACGCCTTAAAATTGATTTTAAAGCGTTGTTTTTTTGCTTTTTTTATTAATTTTACAAGAGAGGAGAAAGCCGATGGATAGTCCAGAAATTGCAATTGCACATTTAGAAGAAAGAGCGAAGTCCAATACAAAAAGAATAGATGAACATGATGAACAAATAAAAGAGTTACAAAACACATACAAAATCATGGAAAAGATGGATTACAGAATGGGAAATGTAGAAAAAAACATTTCAGGCATAAATGAAAAGCTAGATAAACATGATAAAGCAATAGTAGAGGAATCTACTAAAACAGATAAAGTAAAAGGGATGAAATGGGATAAGTTGATCGATTATTTATTCTATGCAATAGTAGCATTTGCTCTTTTTAAATTAGGATTAAAATAGGAAGGAGGGAAGTAATATGACAGTACAATTTTTAGTATATGTTATAACAACATTATTTACTTATATTGCAGGAAAAGTGTCAAAACACTTTGGATGGAATTATGATTTACCTATAACAGTTCAAAATATAATCATAATTGCAATTGCATCAATAGTAGGTTGCTTAATACATATAGAAAATTTAGGCGTTAATGATGTAATAACAGCAGTAATAACTGCCGTAGGTGGAGTAGGAACTGCAGTTGTGGCTTATGATGCAAAAAATCAATAATTTAATACAAGAAATTTATTCTTGTGATTTTTAAATACTGGAAGAAAAATAAAAAAACTTCCAGTATTATTTTTTTATAAGGAGGTCATCGTTATGGATGAAAAAGAAGAAGTAGTTATGACAGAAGAAATGGAAATAGAATTCACAAATGGGAAAGGAGAAGAAAACAATGAGTAATTCGAATTTAGTAAATGTAAGAATTCCAGCACATTCTAACAATTATACTGTTGGAAGAAGCGGAAGAAAAATTGAATATATTGCAATTCATCACATGGCTGGTATACTAACAGCAGAACAATGTGGTTCAATATTTCAAAATGGGAAGAGAAAAGCATCAAGTAATTATGGCATAGGAAAAGATGCAAGAGTTGGTCTATATGTAGATGAAGCTAACACATCTTATTGTAATTCAAACTGGGACTCAAATTGTAAATCTGTAACAATAGAAGTTTCAAATTGTAAATTAGGTGGAGATTACCCAGTATCTGATGTGGTTTTAAATAAACTTATAGAACTAGTTGCAGATATTGCAAGAAGGAATAATATAACATTAATAAAGGGTAAAACTTTGGTATGGCACAGAATGTATACTGCAACAACTTGTCCACGGAAATTATTTACTATCAAAGTTAGATTATATTATAGAACAAGTAAATAAAATAAATGGAAAAGCAAATCCTACTCCAGAAACAACAAGTAAAAAGTCAAATGAAGAAATAGCAAATGAAGTAATTGCTGGTAAGTGGGGAAATGGAGAAGATAGAAAAACATCACTAACAAATGCTGGTTATGATTTTAGTACAATTCAAAGTATAGTAAATGCAAAACTAAGTGGCAATTCGACAGAATCAAAACCAAATTTAAAATCAGTAGATGAAGTTGCAAAAGAAGTTATTGCAGGACAATGGGGTAACGGACAAGATAGGTTTAATAAATTAGCTGCAGCAGGATATGATGGAAATGCAGTTCAAAATAGAGTTAATGAAATTTTAGGAGCAAAAACTACAACAACAAATAAGAAATCAAATGAAGTTATTGCAAATGAAGTTATACAAGGTAAATGGGGAAATGGTACAGAAAGAAAATCAAGACTTCAAGCAGCAGGATATGATTATAATGCAATACAAACAATCGTTAATAGAAAATTGAAATAATATAGAGGAGAAAACTCCTCTATTGAATATTTTTTATTTTTTGTTGTATATTATATAATATATCAAATGCTTCCTTGCAAGTAGTATTATTTAAGTCCAGACCTTGAATTTCTTTAATAATATTATCATAAGAAGTATTTTGAGGAGAAGATGCAGGATTAGATACAACTTCAAACTCGATATGATGTTCTGATAATAAATTTGTGTATTTCTCAAGGGCAGAAAGAGGAAATCCACATTTTATTAGTTCAGGGCTCAAATCGGTTAATTTTAAGCCGATTTCTTTTGAAACCAACCTTGCATCTTCATTTAATATATTATAAAAAATACCAACTTTAAATATATAAATTTTTTTAGAATTTTTTTTCTTTAGTTCTTCATATTGAATTAGTAGCTTACTCATGCTTTTTTTTCCCTTTCTTTCTAACTATAATATCACCAATTTCACAATCAAAAAGATCACACATTTTTTCCAAAGTATCAAAGCGAATACTGCTTGTTTGATTTTCCATAAGTCTAGTGAGAGCTTGATAACCACCTTCCATATTTTTTACAAACCAATATTTACTTCTTTTTTGTTTTTTTAATAATTCTTTAACATTTACTTGAATCATGTTATCACCTCCTTACAATATAACTATTTTATAAGAAAGCAATAAAAAAAATAACTATCCGCAAATTGACTTAAAATGCGAATAACTATATTACAATATAGACATTTATGTTATAATATATTTATACTAAATAGGAGATGATATATTATGAAAAATGCGGATGTGCTTAATATTTTAAATGAAATAAATAACTTTTTGGAAAGAGAAGAATATTTTGAGGCTTCTGAATATATTAAGACTAAAAGAAGAGAAATCGATAAAGAAGTAGATCCAGTAAGTGATTATATGGATAAATTGATACAAGATATAAAATAAAAAGTCGAATAATGTCGAATTATGTATTATAGTTATATCAAGAGAAATAGAAGATAATACCTAACCTTGCGTATAGTTATTTTTGATTACATAATATGGTAAAATATATGTAGGCAAGAAAATTATATAGGAGGTATTATACAATGAGAAATGAAAGAAATTTTATATTACAAGAGCTGAAACAGAACCTAACCTTAAAAGATAGAATATTACTACATTTTTTTAAAAACTATACATACAAGATTTATAAGAATGGAGTGAAAGAAGGATTTTCTTGTAAAAATTAAAATAAATAAATTACATTAAAATTACATTAAAAGGCATATTGACAAAGATTTGAATTCGATATATTATAAGTGTACCAACAGAAAAAACAAATGAAAGTGTGTAGTCATTACCGACTACCCGCATTTTTCTATATAGTAAATTAATGAAAGCTAGTATCTAAAACATACTAGCTTTTTTGTACTTTAAAATTTTAATGTAAATAAATTTTTTAATGTAATTATTTTTTCAGTTTTAATGTAATTTTAATGTAATTTTACAAACTTTTTATAAATTTTTATAGATTTTTATAAATTTGTAAAGAAATCAAAAAGTCTAAAAATACCTATATTTCAATGATTTTATTGTTTTATAGATTTATATAAACTTTTATAAATTTCTATAAATTCATATATTTTGGAGTGGGTAACGGGAATCGAACCCGTGCGGTTGGGTCGGAAGCACAACATTCTACCACTAAATTATACCCACGAATATAATAAAAGTATAACATTAAAAGCATAAAATTACAACTAATAGTAGCCTTTTTTATAAAAATATGTTATTATTGCTGTATACGAAAAGAGAGGTAATAATAATATGGAGAATAAATATAAAATGACTTTAGAGCAAAATATATTTTTGGCAAAGAGAAACTTGGTAGATAATGTATATGCAAATGCCAGATTAGAGGGAATAAATATAACTTTTCCTCAAACAAAGACTATATTAGAGGGCGTAAATGTTCCAAGTCTTAAATTAGATGAAATTCAATGTGTATTAAATTTAAGAGATGCGTGGAAATATGTAATTGATAATATAGAAGAGAATTTCAATCTTGATTTTGTATGCAAAATAAATGAATATGTTTCAAGAAATGAAAGCTTGGAATGGGGGAAACTTAGAAGTGGAAGAGTTGAAATAACAGGAACAGAGTATATTCCACCAATACCAGATAGAGAAGAGACTCAAAAGGAAATAGATGAAATTTTAAAAATTGAAAATGAGACTCAAAGAGCTATTACATATATGCTTTATGGAATGAGAAAGCAATTATTTTGGGATGGAAATAAAAGAACAAGTACAATAGCAGCCAACAAAATAATGATTGCTAGTGGAGCAGGAATTATAAAAGTTCCAGACAATAAATTAGAAGAATTTAATACTTTGCTTACAGAGTTTTACAATACTAACGAAATGGAAAAAATAAGCAAGTTTATATATGAAAATTGTATAGATGGAATTAATATGTAACTAATTTTTTCTTGCATTTTGAATTTTTTAGTGATAATATATTTATAAATTAAAAGGGAGTAGCTTAAAAACTACTAGTCAACATCACGGCTATAGAGCATGGCTAGTAACCAATTTGGTAAGCAAGACTTTTAAAGAAATTTACAAAAAATAAGGCAAATTTCTTTTAGAGTCTTGCTTTTTTGCACATAATAAATGTAAACAAAATTATAAAAAGACTAAAATAAAATTTGCAGAATTTTTATTATGAAAGGAACGAGGAGAGTCCACGATGCTAACCTAGAGACTATATTACAGATTAATATAATTATTTATATAGGTTTATAGGTAACCTTTAAAAAACTAAATATTTTATACAAGGAATGAAGTTTTATGAAAAATGAAAATTGGTTTAATTTATCATCAGATGATGCTATAAAGAAACTTGAGTCGAACGAAACTGTTGGACTTTCTGATGAAAAGGTAGCAGAAAGAAGAGAAAAATACGGATTAAACGAATTACAAGGAGCAAAGAAAAAATCTGTATTTATCAAGTTTTTAGAGCAATTTAAGGATTTTATGATTATTGTTTTAATCTTGGCTGCAATTATTTCTGGAGTGGTTGGTTACATACAAGGAGAAGGTATTACAGACTCAATAATTATAATGATCGTTGTAATTGTAAATGCAATTATTGGTGTGGCTCAAGAAAACAAGGCAGAAAAGTCGCTTGAAGCCTTGAAAAAGATGAGCTCATATTCTGCAAAAGTTATAAGAGATGGAAAGCTTCTTGTTGTTCCATCAAAAGATTTAGTACCAGGAGACTTAGTTGTTTTAGAAACAGGAGACTATGTGCCAGCTGATATAAGATTGATAGAAGCCGTTAATTTAAAGTCTCAAGAGGCTTCACTAACTGGAGAATCTGTTCCAACCGATAAATATGCAAATACCATTTCAGACCCAGAGGTTGCAATCGGAGACAGAACGAATATGTTGTTCTCGTCTAGCTTAATTACAATGGGAAGAGGAAAAGGAATTGTTGTTGAAACTGGAATGAACACAGAGGTTGGAAAGATTGCAGAAATTTTAAACGACACAGAAAAATCTGATACACCATTACAACAAAGATTAAATAAACTCGGAAAGACTTTAGGAATTGCATCACTAGCAATTTGTGTTGTAATTTTTGTGATTGGAATGTTACAAGGAAAGCAAGCTTTAGACATGTTTATGACTGCTGTAAGTTTAGCAGTTGCTGTTATTCCAGAAGGCCTTGCAGCTGTTTCTACCATAGTTCTTGCCATTGGTGTTCAAAGAATGGTAAAGAAACATGCTATTGTAAAAAAGCTTCCTGCAGTTGAAACTTTAGGAAGTGCATCTGTAATTTGTTCAGACAAAACGGGAACACTTACAAAGAATCAAATGACTGTGCAAAAATTGTTTTATAATGGAAAGATTCAAAATATAGAAGAAATTGATACCAATATGCCAAATGCAGAACTTGAAAGATTGGTTAATATTTCAATGCTTTGCAATGATACAAAAATTGGAGAAAACAATAAATTAACTGGTGACCCAACAGAAACCGCGCTTGTAGACATGGGTTTCAAGCTTGATTTTACTCCAGCCGTATTTGATCAAATGCCAAGAGTATACGAGATTCCATTCGATTCAGAAAGAAAGCTTATGACAACGGTTCATAAAATTTCTGAGAATAAATTTGTTGTATATACCAAAGGTGGAATAGATGAACTATTAGAAAGATGTAACAAATATCAAATAAACGGAGAAATAAAGGACGATATAAGAAATCATCAGGGCGAAATAGATAAGGCAAATGACGAGCTTGCCGAAAAAGCCTTAAGAGTACTTGCAATGGCTTATAAAGAAATAGACCATGAACCAACTGACAAAGAAAAAGAAGAATTGGAAAATAATCTTATTTATGTTGGCATGGTTGGAATGATTGATCCTCCAAGAGAAGAAGTAAAATTGGCAGTTGAAAAGTGCAAAACTGCAGGAATAAAAACTGTTATGATAACAGGAGACCACAAAACAACTGCAATTGCGATTGCAAGAGAGCTTGGAATATTGGAAGACGGACAAGAGGCAATAACTGGTTCTGAACTATCAAAAATGTCTGATGATGAGCTTGCAGAAAGAGTGGAAAACATTAGAGTTTATGCAAGAGTTGCACCAGAACACAAGGTTAGAATTGTAAAGGCATGGCAATCAAAAGGACAAGTTGTTGCAATGACTGGTGATGGTGTAAATGACGCTCCAGCTCTAAAAACAGCAGATATAGGTTGTGCAATGGGAATGGTAGGAACAGATGTTGCAAAAGAGGCAGCAGATGTAATTCTTACAGATGACAACTTTGCAACAGTTGTATCAGCCGTTGAAGAAGGAAGAAGAATATATGATAACATTTTAAAAGCAATACAATTCTTATTATCAAGCAATGTTGGTGAAGTTGTAGTATTATTCTTAGCAATTTTATTAACCCCATTTTTAGCTAGTAAATTTGGAATACCAATTGGATTAATAGAACCACTTTTACCAATTCATATTTTATGGATAAATCTTGTTACAGACTCTCTTCCAGCACTAGCTTTAGCATTTGACCCTGCTAATAAAGATGTAATGAACAGAAAGCCAATAGAAAAGGATAAAGGAATATTCACAAAAGGAATGACCTGGAGAATAGCATACCAAGGAGTAATGATAGGATTGCTTTCGCTTACTGCATTTGTAATTGGAATTTCAACCAAAGATGTTCCTGTAATAGAAGGTTTGAGCCCAGAACAAGTAAAAGTTGAAATTGGCCAAACTATGACTTTCATTGTTTTAGCATTCTCGGAACTAATACATGTATTTAATATAAGAAACAACAAAGAATCAATCTTCAAAACTGGAATAGGCGGAAACAAGCAGTTATTTGGTGCGATAGGAATATCAAGCTTGCTTATGGTTGTAATATTGGCAATACCAGCATTAAGAACAATATTCAGCATACCAATATTGCCAGTACAAAATATAGTTGAAACAATACTACTCGTAATAGCACCGGTTATAATAGTGGAAATATTCAAGCTATTAAAAATAAATGGAGATAGGTAAACTTGCACTTTATGTAAATTCATGGTATAATATAAACAGATTGCGGAATTACTGCATCTAAAACACTTTTTATGAAGGAGAGATTTTTATGCTTTTCAAATTTGAGTCCCGGAACAAGAGCTACGAGATAACCATCGAGGAGGTGGTTGTGAAGGGTGAAGAAAACCAGCGCCAGACGTCAATCACCACGATACGAACATTGGAAGGTGATGAAGCCTTTGGAGAACGGAATACCTACAAGGTACAGCCGCAGTCCAATGAGCAGTTGCTCACGTTCGACATCCTGCAAAAGACATTTGACGAGGTTGTGAAGTTTGCCCTTGCAGATGAGCAGAGCTGGAAGGAGTTCAACATCATGTTGAAGACACTGCCCAGGAGTATGCTGGAGAGAATGTTACTCTCCCTGTACAAGGTAAGGGATATGATTGATGAATGAATCCCTGAATGTTCTGAGGAGAACACTCAAGTAAACACAAAGGCAATATTAATCAGGAAATTGTAAAAGGAACCGATCCCCGTGGAAAACTTCTACGGGGGTCGGTTTTGCTTGTTTGGCTACTTTGGGCAAAAGATCGATAAAAAAATTTTATTTGAAAAAGTAAATTCTATTTGGAAAATTAAATTATACTTACTGAACCAAAGTGATTTATAGGCAAAATTAAAATAATTTGCAAACATTGTTGTATATTGTAGAAAGAAGTGGTATATTATAACAATAGGAATAAAAAAGATAAGAGGACGAGATGTACGATTTAATAGAAATAAAAAAAGTAAACAAAATAAAGATAGCTGTACTAGTATTAGCTTCTATTGCATTTATCATTCTTGCAACTTTAGGTGGAATTAAACTTGCTAAGTACGAAAAGAAAAGAGAATATTATAGAGCTCTGAAAAGGCAAGAAGAGATTGAAAGATTGGCAGAGGAAGAAAAGAAAAAGGAAGAGGAAGCTAAACAACAAGCCATCATACAAAAAAGAATTGAACAGACGAGCAGAGAACTAACAGACGAAGAAAAAGACAGAATTCTTCATATATACAGATCTACTGGCGAAAAAAGAGTATTCTTAACATTTGATGATGGACCATCTGAAAGCGTTACACCATTGATATTAGATTTGCTAAAAAAAGAAAATGTAAAAGCTACATTTTTTACATTAGGAGGAAATGTAAAGGCACATCCAGAACTAGTAAAAAGAGAATTTGATGAGGGACACTACGTTGCAAACCATGGATACTCACACAAATACTCATCAGTTTATGAATCACCAGAAGCTACTTTAAACGAATACAATACAACTGAACAAGCAATAAAAGATGCATTAGGAAATCAAAATTATAGATCAAATTTATTTAGATTTCCTGGAGGTTCAAATGGCGGATATTATGATGAAGCAAAGCAGAATTCAAAAGCATTATTAAAAGAAAATGGAGTTGTTCATTTGGATTGGAACTGCTTAAGCCAAGATGCTGCAGGAGCTCATACCAAGGAGGCGTTACTTCAAAATGTAAAAGATACAATGGGAGAAAAGGATAGCCTAGTAATATTAATGCACGATTCAAGCGATAAAATTCTTACGTATGAAATGTTATCAGACTTAATAAATTTTTTAAGAGATAAAGGATACAAATTTGAAAATATTTATGATTTGCTAGATTGAAAAAAATTGATGAAGAAAAAAAGGTAAATTCAATTAGTTGGAAATTCATAGTTCACTCAAAAAAATTTTAATAATTGAAATGTAATTGAATTATACGCAAATAAAAAAATAAAAAACAGTTGAAAATAAAAAATAGTTATGCTATTATAAGACTGTAAACAAAGGTATTTGAAAAGCAAAAGAAGAGAACAAAGGAGTAACCAAGAATGAACAAAACAGCAAACTGTTGTGGCTGTATACACACTTATATTCTTACTAAAGAAGAATTAGCAGGAATTGCTAAGGTTTGTTTGTCATACTTAAAATTAGAATATAAGGAAAATGAAAAAATTTGTAAGTTAAACTGTAGTAATCAGGACAAAACTTGCAAGAACAACAATAATAACAAAAATAATTATAAATATATAAAGATAGGAGTAGTTTAGAAAAACTATTTCTGTCTTTTTTGCGTTAAAGAATACTTAAAGTGAGCAAAATAAAAAGAGGAGAAAGAATAAAAAATGGAAACAAAAGTACAAAGAAAAAAATTAAACAGCAATGCAAAACTTTACAAACAAGAAAAAGGAATAACGCTAATTGCATTGATTGTCACAATAGTAATAATGTTGATATTAGCAGGTATAACTATAAAATTAGCAATAGATGATAATGGAGTAATAGATAATGCCAAAGAAGCAAAAGACCAATATGAACAAGCACAAGCAGATGAAGATAGTGGATTAAATGACATATCTTCAGAAATGAGAAAATATTTAGATGCAAATCGCGATAAGGTAACAATAAAGATAAGTAAACAACCTGAAACGGAAAAAGCAGGAGCTGTTCTTTTAACAGTAGAATCGGTAGAAGGAATTACAGGGACAACTGAAGAAGAATATGATAATTTCGTGAACTCATTTAGTGAAGAACAAAAGAAAGAGATAATAAGGAATGGATATATAAAGATGGTAAATGAAAATAATCCATCAGCAAATTGTACATCATTTCAAGAAGTACTTGAAGTGCTGAAGTGTTCAACAGAAGAAGAATTTTGGAATAAAACTGAAAGCAGCAATGGCGGGGTAGAAAACGTATTTCGTAATATCCTAAGCAACTATTATAATGGTTATTCAGATAGAATCGAACTTTATAATGCAATAAACCCAGATGGAATAATATCTAATGATTTTATTGTAACAGATAATGGAACATATACATTTAAAATAAAAGACATAATAACTGGAAAAACATATACAAAAAGTGTAGAAGTAACCAATATAGACAAGTCATTACCAAAATATGTAGCAAAAACAGGAAAAACTAATGGATGGACAAGAATTTATCTAGTCAACGCTGAGACAAAGAAATATACAACTTTTGAAGAAGCATATATTATATTAAAAGGGGAGAAAATAATAATATCTAATGATGTTTGTTATAACAGCAGTACTACAACAGATGAGGCATATAATTATGTTGATGCTGAAATATCAAATACTGCAGAATTTCTAGTTAAATATGGAATAATATCAAATGAATTGGACTTATATGGAACAACTCAGACTTTTATACTTGTGAAAGATAAAATTGAATACAAGATAAATGTATTAATAACCAAGGGAATACCATCATAAAAGTTTAACAAATTGTAAATAGCTTAAAAATTCTCATGAACATGTAATGTTTATGGGGTGAAGTAAAAAAGTAAATGCAATTCTGTAAAGAAAATGCAAGTTGTAAGAAAAATGCAAGAAATAGGCAATGTTTTATATTAAAAATATTGATTTTCTTGCGTTTTTAATTTAAAAATTTAACAAAAAACTTAAAATATGTATTGACAATAGAAGTAAAAGTATGCTATGATAAGTAAGTGTTAGCGATATGGCTAATATGCGGATGTGGCGGAACTGGCAGACGCGCTGGTCTTAGGAACCAGTGCCAACGGCGTGGAGGTTCGAGTCCTCTCATCCGCACCAATGACGTATCTGTTCGAACTAACAGATAGATTAAAAATCATTCAAGTAAGTTGGATGATTTTTTTATTTGCCAAAAAAACATCATCCAATATCCTAAAAAGAAAGGATGGTGCTTGAAATGAAGATAATTAAAGAAGAGCTACGATTTGAGGAAAACTTAAAGAAAAGACTAGAGTTTATATGTGAGTTCTAAAAGGTTACTCCTACTTTTGTTAATGGTAGTATAAGAAAAATTGATTTGACTAACTATTTTACAAAATTAAATATTTATGTTACAATGCTTACTGGAGGTAGAGAAAATGGAACATATTTTAAAATTACAACCTAAATATTTTGATTATATAAACAATGGGACAAAAAGGATAGAATTAAGACTATATGATGAAAAAAGACAGAAAATCAATATAGGAGATACCATTATTTTTCAAAAAGAGCCTGAATTGGAAATTACCATGAAAGTTAAAGTTGTAGGACTATTACGATATAATAAATTTGAGGAATTATTCGAGGATTTTGATATAGGAATGATGGCTGATAAATCAATGACAAAGCAAGAATTATTAGATGTTTTAGAAGAATTTTATACACCAGAGAAACAAGAACAATATGGTGTTTTAGGAATACGTATTGAAAAAATATAATTAAAAACACACTCAAAAATTCAGTTGAATCTAAGAGTGTGTTTTTGTTGTAGATTGACAGATTAAGAATCATTCAGGAAGCTTTCCGTTATACACTAATTCACGAGAATAGGTGTTGTAATAGCCTTTACTCATGGTCTGTGTTAACTTCCAGCCATACTTCTTGATGATAGGTTCAAACATAGGTAGTTTGTAATCTGCAATTGTGATAAGAGGCTTAGTAGTACCAAGGTACGTAAAAGCATGTTTTAACATCTGAGTTGCAACATGTTCTCCACGGTAGCTATCGACTACGAGAAAAGTACAAATCTTGCTCTCTATAGCATCCTTTTTCAAAAATGCAACACCAGCCACATTCTTATCAATTGTGCAAATAACAATTTCGCCAGTACCATTAAATACTCTTGGAATTTCTTTTGCCCAATACCACTCAAAGTGTTTAGGATAATCTTTGCAGATGAGATCCGTAACAGAATAAGCAACTTGTGCAAATTTACCGAAGAGTTGATGGTTACTAATGAGAGAACTTAAAGTATAAATTCTCATTTTATTCGTCTGTTTCAGAAGTTCAAACACATAAACACCAAGAGCTTCCTTCTCTTCAGGATAAATTGCCTGATACATATCCAAAGCTTTATACTTTGTAACACCAGGAATTGCCTTTGAAGAATCTTCGTTGTCAAGCATGTCAGGAAAATCTTCATAGCGAGTAACACGGATAACCTCAAACTTGATATTAGAATAGTCCTTGAAAGTAATTGTATCACCTTCTTGAACTCTTTTAATATCGGGATATCCAACTCTTACTTCAAGAGTTTTGACACCGTTGTTGATGAGGTTGTAGTATTCCCGTTTGATTCTCCAGTTATAGTTTTTAGCCATAACATCAACCGTCCTTTCATAATGTATAAATACTTATAACTGCGACATACTGTACTTTACAGTATAATGTTATTATAGCATAAATAGCAAAAAAATGTAAAGAATTATGTATACAAAAACAATTATATACTGAATTAAGAAAAGAGAGATTTTCAAAAATCTCTCTTTTTTGCTATTTAATACATTGCTTATACAACTAGATTAACTTGTTATACTGCATTTAAATAAATTGCTGTATAAATATTTGTATAAAAATTCCAGAGATACTTGACAAATATAAACAACTGTTCTGTAGTGATTACACAAAATTAAATGGAGGTGGTATTGATGGAGAAAGAAGACCAAATATTTGAAAGTATCAAACATATAGACGAAGATGGAATTGAATTTTGGTATGCTAGAGAACTAATGCCAATATTACAATATGCTAAATGGAAAAATTTAAAAAAATTATTAACAAAGCAATGATTGCGTGTGAAAATAGCGACATACCAACTAATTATTGTTTTACTGATGTCAGTAAGCCAATAATTTCTGGAAAAGGAAAAGAAGAACTTATTGAAGATTTCAAGCAGCAAAAAAAGCAGGCGTTAAAAATTAAGTAAATTATAGAAATTTATTTACAGATAGAGTAAAAGGACAACTAAAGAAGTCAGAAAAAGTTAGGAATTTTTATTGTTCTCAAAATACAAATTGACAAATTCACATTTAATGTATATTATATAAAAAAGTAACGTTAAGGAGGAAAATCTTATGAAGGAAATTTACGAGAGAAGAAGTATTAGAAAATATACGGAACAAGAAATATCAGACGAGGACATGCAAAAAATCTTAAAAGCAGGAATGAATGCTCCATCAGCACACAATTTAAAACCTTATGATTTAATTGTAGTAAGAAATAAAGAAACACTAAAGAAGTTAGCTGATTGCTGTATTTATTCGCACATGCTAAATGAAGCAAATGCTGCAATTGTTGTTTGCTCAAGTGCAGATGATGAAAAAACTCCATACTGGGAAGCTGACTGTGGAGCTGTTACAGAGAATATATTATTAGAGGCTACATCTCTTGGAATAGGAACTTGCTGGCTTGGAGGATATCCAGACCTTGAAAAAACAGGAATGGAAAAGAAAGTTCTTGGAGTTCCAGAAAATTACCAGATATTTTGTGTAATTTCAATGGGGTATCCAGCAGAAACAAGAAAAGTAAATGATAATTATTATGAAGAAAAAGTCCATTACGAAAAATTCTAAGAAATTAAATTATAGCTTTTATATTTTATAAAATTTTTATAGTTAATTGAAAAATAGAAGTTATATGAAAACTAAAAAAATGAAAATAAATTGAAAGTAAAAGTAACAAACAAATAACAAACAATAAAATAAATAATAAAAAATAAACAACAATAAGAATTAAGAAAAGAAGCAATTATTCGAACTAAATCCAAATATTATTTGAGATTTTAATTCAGTATAATTGCTTCTTGTTGTTTTATTACAGTATAATAGTTTTTTATAGAAAAACATTATCTAGTAACTGCTTTTATATTAAGTCATTTTTGATTTAGTATATATCTTTATTACATTGGCATTATTAAGTTTGCTAGAGGATATCCAACAAATGTTGCAACTAATATAATTATGAACATCATTAAGAATCCATATTTTAGTAAACTTGTTGAATCAGACCAACCTGATGAACCAGCTACTGCAACATAAGGCATTGCAGGTGGAGCAGCAGATCCTGTTGCAGCGATTAAACCAATAACGGCTGTAATAGCTGCAGCGCTTAATGCACCACCAGAAGCTAACGCTACTGGAACAGCAAGTGTTGGAACTAATTGTGCTGTAACCATGTGAGAAGATACATTTGATTGTAATCCAGCCCACAATGAGAACAATAAAATTAGTAGTACAGGTGATAATCCAGTTGTAATTGGAGCAATAGAGCCTGATAAGAATGTTGTTAATCCTATTGCTTTGTTAGTCATGGCAGCACCTAAAGCTAATGTTGCAGATGCCATTATAATACTTGGCCAAGATACACCTTTTGTCATTGCTTCATTAATGTTTATTAATGGTTTTCCTTCATGTTTCAAAATTGATAAAACGATAATTCCAAATAATGGTGGCATTGCTGTACCAAATTTGCTAATCCAAGTAAATGCACTAGCAATCCATTTTACTGAGCTTGTTTTCAATAAACTTGGAAGAACCCATAATGCAACTACTAAAATAAATGTTCCAAGAATAATTTTTTCTCCTTGTGTTGCACTTGGAATTTCTTTTTTCATCTTATCGAATTGAGATGATTTTAGATTTATTTTCTTTGTATTTGGTCTCATTAAGAATTTAAACACAAGCATCATTAATGCAAATATTACAATTCCTGTTGGAATCGCATAAAGCATGTATTGACCATAGCTTATGCTTGATCCAGTTAATGATTTAAATACTCCCATTGAAAGAACAGGGAATACGTGTGCTATTGGTGTCATACCAGAAGATAAGCTTGTGCAGAATACTAAGCCCATCATAAGCATATTTGCGTATTTATCACCTTTCTTTAATCCTAAAACATTATAAATTTCTTCAAGAATTGGTAATATTATAAAGTATAGAACTGTTGGAGACATGAACAATCCAATTACAAGAACTGCTGCGAAGAAGCAGAATGCAAATCTCCAAGGCGATTTTCTTGCAAATTTACTTGTTACAAATCCAAGTGCTATTTTCTTAACATATCCTGTTTGAGAAAATGCATAAGTGAACATGAATGTAAATAGTAAAAATGCGAATGTTTCGTTACCAAACGAATTTTGCAGTGTTGTTTTCATTCCAAGTGATGGAACAAAGGCAAGAGCTGCTAAACATAATAAACTTGGCCAGCCTATTCCAACTGTTATCCACAAGAATAAAACAGATATGAATACGCCAAGAACTTTCATACCATCGGCACTAAGACCAGATGGAGGTGTTGCTACAAAGAAAACGATAAGAAGAATAAAAGCAATTACTGTGCTAACAAATTCTTTTTCGTTTTTTGTCATTAAAGGCTGTTTTTCCTTTTTTGCTTTTTCCATTGTTTTTCCTTTCTTTAAGGAAATTGGAAAGAATTAGATTTTGCAAGAAAGATAAATTTAAGAAGATATAAATAAAATATATTTTTTTATTTATGTATATTTTTTAATATATTTATTTATAAACAATACTTCTTTTTTTATTAATTTAATCTGACAAAATTATAATCATTTCCAATTTTATTCCTTTGTTAATTAAATTTAGGTTTTTGAGGAAAAGCCTATAAAACCATAGACTTAATATAAAATTTATTTTAAGTAAAAAATAATTACATTAAAACCTATATTAAAGCTCCTTGTTTTACAAGTTCGTCTTGAACAGCTTTTACATCGTAAGATGGATTATCTAATGTTAAAGCTGCGGCTACACCTGCTGCTTGTCCAGTAGCAAATCCTGTTCCCATAACACGTACAGAACCAAGTGCTAATGAGTCTGTAGAAATTGTTCTACCAGCAGCCCATAAATTCTTAGCATCTTTAACTTTTAGACATCCTAAAGGAATAGAGAAGTACTCATTATCTGGAATATGAGTGTATTTTATAGAAGTGTTACTCTTGTGCATTTCTGGGCTCCAAGCGCCTCTTGCTATACTATCATCACTCTTTGGTGCCATTATTATTTCTTCACCTTTAAGCATTTTGTCACCGATTATTCTTCTTGCTTCACGAATACCAACTGCTGGTCCTGAAGAAGAGATAATCATGTCTTGGAATCCGTCTAAATAGTTCTTGAATGCCATTGCATAGCTGTGAACTTGTGAACGTAGTTCCATTTCTGTTTTTGTAAGTGTTTCTGCGTCAAGGGCAGGAACTATTGTACTTGGAATTGTGCAATATCCATAAGTTTTGTCTGGAATTTTAATTATTAATCCAGTTTCTTTCTTAATTTCTATTCCATTTTCTTTGGCTTTCTTTAAAGCAGCTTCAATATCTGGCTTTAAGATTTCTCTTGCAGGGATATTGTCAATTCTAAATGGTAATGAAGATTGTTGAACATTTCCATCAGCATCTCCCCAGTTAGTAGCAATTCCAGCAAAATGAACTAAGTTAGCATTTCCAGAAGCATCAACATAAGCTTTTGCTTTTACTGTAAATGTTCCTTCATCATCTGTACATTTAATTTCCTCAATCATTCCGTTATTGTTTACTACCTCATACATTTGAGCGTGTAAGAAGTATTCTACAGAACTCTTTTTTAACATTTGATCCATAACCAATTTTACGTATTCTGGATTGAAAGATACAGAAACGTTACCAGTTGATTTAGATGGTCTTGGATGGATGTTTGTACCATAAGACTCTAACTTTTTTAGAACTTCTCCACCGATTCCTTGTACAACTTGATCATAATTTTCTCCTCTTGTGAAGAAACCACAATAAGCTGTAACTTGAGAGTTGGTAGCTTGTCCTCCAAAGTATGGATTTCTTTCAATTAAAACAGTTCTAGCACCAGTTCTTGATGCTCCAATAGCTGCAGCTATACCTGCTGCACCACCGCCAACAACGGCTACATCACATTCAATATGTCTTTGCATAATTGAACCTCCTTATTTTTTTATAATGTATATAAAATACACTAAAATTATAACATAAAAAGAAAAATTAAACAGTAGTGAAACATAAATGTTATATAAATGTAATAATGTTGTAAAATAAATTGGAAATATTGATTTAGATTGAATTTTATGGTATAATGTAAAACATATTCGCAAGTACAGCGAAATAAAAAAGTGTACTTTTGAAAATTAAATTTTCATAATTTGAAGGAGGTTTTGTCATGAACGATAATGACAGACGCCAGCTTTTATTGGCTATACGGTCAATTCTATTAATCGCAAGTGTACTTGTTGTAATTTGCTTGTTAGTTTCAAGAAGTTATCCGTTTGGCAACAGCCTTGTTTGGAGCATACTGTTTATAATCTTAGCAATCTCTGTTGAAGGTGTGAATATTGTTCTACAAGATACAGTTGATCTTATGGCTGATGGGCTGATGTTCCTAGTAATAATCATAATGATTTTTACGTGGTTTATTAGACGTTGACAAAACAATTTTGATTTTCCGCCTGACTTGCACAATGAAACAAGCAAAGGTGAAAACGACGATGCAGGAGGGCGGTAGCGATGCTATCGCTCTTCTGTTTAAAATTTAATGATGGCGAAGAGGAAGGAATAAGATTATATATGAAAGAACTACCTGTAAAGAAAAATGAAGCCTACACAGTTGAAATTATAGACAATGGTTTTGAGGGAGAGGGAATTGCAAGAATAGATGGATTTACTATATTTGTACCAAATGCTATAAAGGGTGAAACATGTGAGATACTAATAGTAAAAGTATTAGCATCACATGGATATGGTAAATTAATAAAAATACTAAAGCCTTCAGAACAAAGAGTTGAACCTGATTGTGCAACATATAAAAGATGCGGTGGCTGTGATTTAAGACATGTAAAATATGAGTACACATTAGAACTAAAAAAGAATGCTGTTCAATCATTAGTAAATAAAGGTTTAAAAAATAAAATACAGGTAAGCAGAACAATAGGAATGAATAATCCATTCTATTATAGAAACAAAGCACAGTTTCCAGTGGGAATAAATGAAAAAGGAGAACCAACAGTAGGAGTATTTGCTCAAAGAACACATACAATAATTCCAATAAAGGAATGTTTAATTCAGACACAAATATCACAAAAAATAGCAAACAGAATAGTTGAATTTATAAAAGAAAATAATTTTACAGTATATAATGAACAAACTCAAGAAGGATTATTTAGACATGTAGTAATAAAAGTTGGAATAAAAACAAATCAGGTAATGTGCATACTGGTATTAAACGAAAGAGATGAAATAAAAGAGAAATACAATAGTTCAAATTCCAAATCTGAAAGTGAAAAGCTGGAAAACCTTGTAGAAATGTTGAAACAAGAATTCCCAGAAATAAAAACAATTGTTAAAAATATAAATAACAAAAATACAAACGTAATATTAGGAAACAAAAATATAAATTTATATGGAGAAGGATACATAGAAGATATTCTAGGAGAGTACAAATTCAAAATATCACCAATGTCATTCTATCAGGTAAATCCAGTACAGGCAGAAATACTTTATAACACAGCAATAGAAGCGGCTCAGCTAAGCCAAGAAGACACATTGTTTGACTTGTACTGTGGAATTGGAACAATAGGAATATTTGCATCAAAAAAAGTAAAACAGGTATATGGAATAGAAATAGTAGAACAGGCTATAGAAGATGCAAAAGAAAATGCTAAAATAAACAATGTTCAAAATGCAGAATTTATCTGCGGAGATGTAGAATTCGCATTTGATGAATTAATAAACAAGAAAAAAATAACTCCAACTGCAATAATAGTAGATCCACCAAGAAAAGGACTGGATGATAAAACAATACAAAACATATTAAAGTTGAAAACCAAAAAACTTGTGTATGTAAGTTGCAATCCTGCAACTATGGTAAGAGATATTGCAAAAATGGAAGATGAATATGAAGTTCAAAGAATACAGCCAGTAGATATGTTTCCTTTTAGCAAGCATGTGGAGAGTGTTGCAGTACTTAATATTAAGAAATAAAAATTAACAGGTTTATTAACTGAATTAATATTAAAAATATGGAGGCAAAATATAATTTTATATCACGAAAAAATGAAAAAAATTGTGATATAAAAATCTATATCACGAAAAAAATATATTATAAAATTAAGAAAGGAGCGATAATATGAATAAAGAAGAAATAATAAGTGTAGTGAAAGAATATGTAAAGAATAAATGCAATAATGATTCGACAGGACACGATTGGTGGCATATTCAAAGAGTATATAACAATGCGATGCTAATCAATAAAAAAGAGAATGCAGATGAATTTATAATAACATTAATTGTTTTAATGCACGATTTATATGACCACAAGTTTTACAATGGAAAAATCGAAGAAGGATTAGAAGAAACATTAAAAGAATTACAAGTATACAATTATATTCCTAAAAATGATATTGAAAACATAATATATAGTTGTGCTAATTTGGGATTTAGTGCTAATATCGCGGAACAAAAAGAACTTTCAATAGAAGGAAAAATAGCGCAAGATGCAGATAGATTAGATGCTATTGGTGCAATCGGAATTGCAAGAACCTTTGCCTATGGTGGAAAGAAAGGAAAACTAATATATGATTCTAATGAAAATGAATATGTGAATGAAGAAGAATATAAGCAAAATGGTTCGAGGACTTCAATTAGTCATTTTTACGACAAACTATTGAAAATAAAAGATCTAATGAATACCGCTACTGCAAAAGCTATAGCACAAGAAAGACATAGATATTTAGAGGGATATTTGCAAGAATTTTTAGATGAATGGAACGGCAAGAAATAGTATTGGAGGGAAAGATTTATGAAGGTGGATATTAAACCGGAATAGATATTATTCCGCTAATTGATGAAGATGATTTATAAAACGAATATAATAAAAAATTCTCAATATAATAATATAAAAGAATTATATATTTTATAGGGAGAAGAAAATTTATATGAAGGAAAAATTCAAAACTTATGCTAAAGCAATACTAATACCCGTAATTATTGGAGGCGTGGTGGGGCTAATAATATCTAAATCTATAGATTACAATCAGCTAAAGCAACCACCATTGTCGCCTCCAAGTATTACATTTCCAATAGTATGGACGATTTTATATGTTTTAATGGGAATCTCTTATGGAATATTAGCTGATAGAGAATTACTAAATGCAAAAACAGAGATTATTTACTATAATCAGCTTATATTTAATGGACTTTGGTCAATAATATTTTTTTTATTAAAATGGAGACTGTTTGCTTTTATATGGATTATAGCACTTGCAATATTAGTAATTTTCATGATAATTGAATTTTATAAGAAAAATAAACTCGCAGGATTATTACAAATTCCGTATTTGCTATGGGTTTTATTTGCATCATATTTAAATATATCAGTTTATTTGCTGAATAAATAGATCAAAAAAATTAATCAACTTATAGGAGGAGTTTTTATTAAAATAAATTACATTATATTAGTAAATCAGCTTGATATAAAAGATAAAGCAAAATTTGAACTTTATAAAAAACAGAATCAGAAATACGTAAAAATATTAGAAACAATGGCTTATATAGGGCAAAATGGTATTGCGTTAGATAAAAAAGAAGGAGATAAAAAAACTCCTGAGGGAATATTTGATTTAGGAATTGCCTTTGGAATGAATGCAACAATAGATAATAATAAAATTGAATATAAAAATATAGATGAGTACCTATATTGGGTGGACGATATAAATTCAAAATATTATAACCAACTTGTTGATTCTAGAAATATAAATAAAGATTGGAAAAGTGCAGAACATTTAATTGAATATCCAAATGAGTATGAGTATGTAATTGAAATAAAGTCAAACCCTGAAAATGAAAAAGGCAAAGGAAGTGCTGTGTTTTTACATTGTAGTAATAGCAAGGCAACTTCTGGCTGTGTGGCAATAGATAAAAAAACGATGCAAGAATTAATGAATATAATAGATGGTAATGCCATTATCATTATTCAAGGAAAAAATAAAAAAGAATAGACTAACTGAAGTATTTCCGTTAACATACTTATTATAGATTAAGAAAGCATTTAATATGGAACAGTATAACTCAAAGTAAAAAGGATGGTATAAATTAACAATTATTCTATTCTTTTTTTATTTTTTATGATATAATCTGAAAAAAGTTTATAAATAAAATTTTGGAGGGTTAATATGATTTATACAAATCAAGAGATTGAAGAAGCTAGAAATTCAAAGGTGAAAGATAGAAGAGTATATAAGTCTAGAAGAATTAACAACTTTAGAGAATTAGTATCATATAGTGTAGAACATTATGCGGAACATATTGCATACAAATATAAAAATAAACCATCTGATAAAGAGATAATAAAAAAGACTTATGCTGAAGCGGGAATGGATATTAAAGCTTTTGGAACAGAGATGCTAAACAGGGGAGCAAAGAAGATTGCCGTTATTGGAAAGAATAGATATGAATGGTGTGTTACATATTTAGGAACAACCACCTCAGGACTAATAATTGTGCCACTTGACAAACTACTACCAGATAGAGAAATAGAAAATTTAATAAGAAGAAGCGGGGCTGATACGGTAGTCTGTGATGAAAAGTATTTATCAGCAATAAAGAGTATGAAGGAATTAGAAGGCAATAACTTAAAAACGATAATATGCATGGATAAAATTGATGATAAAGATGTAGAGTATTGGCATGATGTGAAAGAAAATGGTAAGAAGTTGCTAGACGAGGGTGACAAAAAGTATGACAAAGTAGAAATTGATGAAAATAAAATGTCTATTTTATTATTTACATCTGGTACGACTGCGGAGGCGAAAGGCGTAATGCTTTCTCAGAAAAATATTTGTGTAAATATTGAAGATATGGCTACATACTCAAAAATGTACGACACAGATACAATCCTTTCAATTTTACCATTACACCATACTTTTGAATGTACGATTTCTTTCTTGTATGGATTTTATAGCGGTGTTTGTATAGCTTTTTGTGATGGACTTAAGTATTATGCTCAGAACTTAAAAGAGTATGATGTAACAATTATAGTAGCTGTGCCAGCACTTTTGGAGGCAATTTATAAAAAGATAAAGAAAGGAATAGAAGATTCAGGACAAAAAGAAACATTTGAAAAAGGAGTAAAAATTTCTAATTTCTTGATGAAAATGCATATAGATGCAAGAAAGAAGATATTTAAAAAGGTAAGAGAAAATTTGGGAGAGCATATTAGAATAATTTATTATGGTGCGGCTCAAATGGAAAAAGAAACAATTCAGGGATATTACAATATTGGAATAGACTCTGTTCAAGGGTATGGACTAACAGAGACTTCACCGATATTAACAGCGGAAACAGATAAATATCATAAGGCAGGAACCGTAGGAATTTGTTTTCCTGCTCTTGAAATGAAAATTGTAGACAAAAATGAAGAAGGAACAGGAGAAATTTGTGCAAAGGGTGCCAGCATTATGCTAGGGTACTACGAAAATGAAGAATTAACAAATAAGGCAATAGACAAAGAAGGCTGGTTTAGAACTGGCGATTATGGATATTTTGACGAAGATGGATTCTTACATTTAACTGGCAGGAAGAGCGATATTATAGTATTGAAAAATGGAAAAAATGTTTATCCGAATGAAATAGAAGGCTTTATAAATAAGATACCTTATGTTTTGGAAAGTATGGTGTTTGCAAGAAATAATAGTAAAACAGATACATTGCTAGAAGCTAAGGTGGTATATGATGAAAAAGAACTTCAAAAAGAGTACAACGACATAGATGTAAAAGACGAAAAGCAAATTCAAGAAATAATCATGAAGGATATAAAGAAAAAAGTGAATACAAATCTAGCAAATTATAAACATGTAAAAAAAGTAATTGTAACTACTGAACCAATGGAAAAAACAACTACATCAAAGATAAAAAGAAATGTTGAATTAAAAAAGATAGAAAAATAAACGACATGAATCATAAATATAAAAAAGTAATACTGAAAAATTAAAACATAAATATAAATGTTAAGAAATATCTATAGCAAACAGTGCCCATACTCGGAGTAAAATCCGTGTACAGGCACTGTTTGTTAATCTACTTGGAAATCCTTTAAATATTGAAAGAAATCTTGATGCTCTTCAGCTGATAGTAATTGCTACAATTCCTACGAGTGCAACATGCACAGCGAACTTGATGGTCCATATTGAAGTTGGAATCAAAGTGGAGAACACCCTCGGTTTCTTGAGCGATAGACTTAAGTATGTCTATAAGCTGACATTCGTTGTAGATATAGCGGGGCAGATAATAGCTGTGATCCCCGCAGGAAAGATAAGGGGCGGCCGTTGGGCCTTGAGCCAAGATGTTCACCGTGAGCACAACGTTGTCTTTGCTGTGAAGTGAAACAAACCGTATTGTCATGTTGCTGATAATCCAGGCAAACACAAGAGTTTTCTCTTTCTCCTCAGGCGAGGCGTTTTGATCATGCTGAACTGAACGCAGTTCCATGAGCTTGTGAAGGTAGTTCGTACCAACAGAGCTAAGCTCCTGGAAATTGACGGACTCGATACGCTTATCCATTCTGATTCTCCTTTCTTAATTAAGAAAACGAAAAAATACATGCCATACTTATTATAATTCGCTATGGCAACGAATATGAAACGATTATATCACAAAAAATTCCATAAAACAACAGATATTGACTGTAAAACTATTTTAAAAGCGAAAAGTTTGTGCTATAATAGTAAGGCAATTTTGAAAAACAGATTTAAAACAATGGAAAGGATTTTTAATGGTATCGATAACACAAATAAAAAATAAGTTGCCTGAAGAATTTATGGACAACCTCTATGAAATGTTTTCACCAGGCACGGTGGACAATATTCTAAGAGGAATAGCAGAGAAACGTTTTACAACATTAAGAGTTAATAATTTAAAATATAATATACAAGATTTAATGAAATATTTTAAAGATATAAACATAAAGTTTGACAGAGTTTTATGGTATAAAGATGCACTTGTTATAAAAAATGCAAATGAAAAAGATCTGCAAAAGTTAGAAATTTATAAAAAAGGAAAAATTTATTTGCAGAGTTTACCAAGTATGATTCCGCCTCTTGTTCTTGCTCCAGAAGAAGGAGATAGAGTACTAGATTTAACTGCGGCACCAGGAGGAAAAACTACTGAAATGGCTTCAATTATGAATGGCAAAGGCTATATACTTGCGAATGAACTAGATAAATTAAGATGTGAAAGATTAAAATATAATGTTGAGATGCAAGGAGCGGATATAGTCGAAGTAGTAAATGGAAGAGGAGAAAAAATAGGAGAAAATTACAAAGAACAGTTTGATAAAGTTTTATTAGATGCTCCATGCAGTGGAGAGGGAAGATTTACAATTTATAACATACAAAGTTATAAGCAATGGTCTATGAAAACTGTAAACGAACTTGTAAAGACTCAGAAAAAACTATTTAAGAGTGCGTATGAAGCTTTAAAGCCAGGAGGAACACTGGTGTATTCTACTTGTACATTAAATGAATTAGAAAATGAACAAATAATTGATTGGGCATTAAACAATTTTAATATAAAACAAGAAAGAATAGATTTAGACATAAAACAGGCTGTGCCTGCATTTAGCAATGGATTTGATAAAAACGTTGGAAAGGCAATAAGAATATTACCTTCAAAAGACATGGAGGGATTCTTTGTTGCAAAATTTACAAAGATTCAATAATTGAAATAAGTAGTGAATACAAAAACATAAAGCAAAGAAAATAAAAATTACAATAAATATATACTAGGTATTTAGATTAATAAATAAAAAAGAAAGGAATTAGTCGATTTTGTATATTAAATACATTCACAAACTACGGATATAATAAATATGCAAATTGATTAAACAGAAAATTATGAAAGATAGATTAATAGATTGTTTGGCTTATGATGGAAAGGTAAGCATAAAATGTATTTCCTCAACAGATATGGTAGAAGAAGCAAGGAAGTTACACGATTTAAGCCCAACTGCATCAGCTGCATTAGGCAGACTTCTAACTATTACAAGCATAATGGGATATGAAACTAAAGAAGAAAAAGGTTCAATTACGAATCAAATTAAAGGAGATGGACCACTTGGAATGCTGACAGCAGTTGGAGAAAGCAATGGAAATGTAAAAGGTTATGTTGCAAACCCAAAACTAGATTTACCACTTAATGAAAATAATGGCAAATTAGATGTAGGAACAGCCGTTGGTAAACATGGAATGTTATACATAATAAAAGATTTAGGAATAGGAAAGCCTTATGTTGGAATGACTCCTATTGTGAGTGGTGAAATTGCAGAAGATTTTACAAATTATTTTGCAACATCTGAGCAGACTCCAAGCGTAATAGCACTAGGAGTTTTAGTAGATAAAAACGGAATAAGATCTGCAGGAGGATACAAATTATCTTTAATGCCTGATGCGACAGATGAAATAATAAGCAAAATAGAAGAACAAGTTGGAAAGATTGATCCAGTAAGTAAGATGCTAGATGAACAAAAAACACTAGAAGAAATTGCTAAGGAAGTAACAGGAGATAGCAATTTGAAAGTACTTGCAGAAATTAAGCCTGAATATAAATGTAATTGTTCAAGAGAAAAATGCGAAAAAGGTTTAATTGCAATAGGAAAAGAAGAATTGCAAAAAATAATAGATGAAGAAGAAAAAATAGAAATAGCATGTAATTTTTGCGATAAAAAATATGAATTTACAAGAGAAGATATGAAAAAACTACTTAATAATAAGTAAAATAAATTATGCTATATCAAGCGAAAAGTTAAATGAAAATAATACGAGCTACAAACATGTAGAATGAAATATTGATTTTTGAGCATTCAAATGCTATAATCTAAACATAAAAAAAAGAGAGATTAACAAATTGGACTACATTAAATTTTTCTTATGCATTCATTTATTTAATGTAAATAAGACAAATAAAATTGATTGCAAATATATTATGCGGGGAATGATAAAATGGATATATTAGATGTACTTGAATCAAGAGGTTACATAGAACAAATAACAGACGAAGAAAACCTAAGAGAATTATTTAAAAAGGAAAAGTGTGTTCCTTTCTATATTGGATTTGATCCAACAGCAGACAGCTTACATGTAGGACACTTTGTTTCAATGATGGTTGCATCATATATGCAAAAAGCAGGACATAGACCAATAATATTAGTTGGAGGTGGAACTGTAACAATAGGCGATCCATCAGGAAAAACTGATATGAGAAGAATGATGTCTAGAGAAGAAATAAATCACAACGTAGAATGTTGCAAAAAGCAACTAGAAAAATTTGTTAGCTTTGAAGGGGAAAATGCTGCGATTGTTGTAAATAATGCAGATTGGCTATTAGATTTAAAATATGTAGAATTCATGAGAAACATTGGATCTTTGTTCTCAGTAAACAAAATGCTTGCAGCAGATTGTTACAAAAATAGAATGGAAACAGGATTAACATTCTTTGAAATGGGATATATGCTAATGCAATCTTATGACTTCCTACACTTATACAATAAGTACGGCTGTAAACTAGAAATGGGTGGAAATGATCAATGGTCTAACATAATTGGAGGAGTAAATCTAATAAGAAAAGTTGGACATGATGATTCATTTGGTTTGACATTTAAGCTTCTTACAACAAAAGAAGGCAAGAAGATGGGAAAAACAGAAAAAGGAGCATTATGGCTTGATCCGGAAAAAACATCTCCATATGAATTCTATCAATACTGGAGAAATATAGACGACAGTGAAGTTGAAAATGTTATGAAGATGCTTACATTCTTGCCAGTTGAAGAAATAGAAAAATTAACTCATGTTGAAGGTGAAAAAATTAACGAGGCAAAGAAAGTCGCAGCTTATGAAATAACAAAACTTGTTCACGGAGAAGAAAATGCGAAAAAGGCACAAGAAGCTGCAAAGGCATTGTTTGAAGGAAAAGGAAATACTGAGAATATGCCAACTGTAGAAGTTGAAGAAGATTCTTCAATTTTAGATGCAATAATTACTGCTGGATTTGCAAGCTCAAAAGGACAAGCTAAAACATTAATTGCTCAAGGTGGAATAACTTTAAATGATGAGAAAGTATCTGACATTGGACTAAAATTGTCAAAAGACTTATTAGAAAAAGAAGTAATATTAAGAAAAGGAAAGAAAAGCTATTGCAAACTTCAAATGAAATAGTAAAAAATCTTTTAATTGATGAAAGAATAAGAAAAATTGAATATGATTTTTTAACAAGGTATTTTTATGTTATAAAAATACCTTTGTCTAATTGTGTGTATGACGAGATTTCAGGACACAGCGATATATTTTATTGCAGTGTAAAAGATAAAATAATTTGTGCACCCAATAGTCCGATTATAAAAAATAGTTTTATATTGGGGAATTCTGAGGTGAAATCCAAATATCCCGAAGATATTAGGTATAATGCTTGCCAGATAGGAGAAAATATAATTGGAAGTAAATACACAGATAACACAATAAATCCAAATATAATTGTAAAACAAGGTTATACAAAATGCTCTGTAGCTATAACTGGCCATAATTCTTGTATAACAGCAGATAAAGAAATTTACGAAAAATTAAAGAATAAGGGAGTAGAAGCTTGCTTAATCGAGGAACACAATATAAAACTTTTAAACAAAGACGGAACGCCAACGAATATGCAGGGGTTCATAGGAGGAGCCAGCTTTGTCTTTGATAATAAATTTGTTTTATTTGGAGACATTGAAAAATTAGAGTCTAAGGGCAAAATAACAAATCATTTGAGAAAACATAACTTAGAACTTATAGACTTCAAAGGATTAGAAGTTTATGACTATGGTGGAGGCATTGTATTTTAGTGCTAACCTTTGAAATAAAAATATGCAATAAAAAGTTCAAAATTATCTTGAAAAAAAGTAACTTAAGTATTAGAATATATAATGTAAAATTAAAACGAAAGGATGAAATTTATGAACAAAAAAGTAAAAATTTTGGCGATAATAATGGCCGTAATCACAATATTTGCAACAAGTGTTGCTTATGCTGCAAATGAAGACGTTACTCTTGTAAAAGTAAAAGATAATGTTTGTGAAATAAAAATGGTCGAAGACGGGAAATTAGTAAAAAAACTAATAGACGTAAGCAATGAAAACAAAGATGTTACACTACAAGTAGATGTAACAAATTTAAAGAGTGAAGAAGAAAATGTAAAACCTTCTGAAATATTTCTAGTAATAGATAATTCAAAGAGTATGACAGCTAACACACTAGCAGATGGAAAAACAAGAAAAGAAACAGTTTTTGAAGCTGCAAAAACATTGGCTAGCAAAATACTTACAAACCAAAGCACTTCTAAAATAGGTGTTGTAAGATTTTCAACAAGTACAGAAATTGCAAAAGAAGGAACTTTAGAAGATGCATCTTTAGTAATTGCACCAACAAGTGATGTAACAGCAATTTCTTCAGCTATAGACTCTATAGAGGCAAACGGAGACAGAACAGATATAGATGCTGGTCTTCAAGTTGCAAAAGCAAATTTCAGCGCAGATACAAATTTAAATAAATATGTAATACTTCTAACAGATGGTGTTCCAAACACAGCAGTTGGAGGACCAACAATGACTTATGGTGGAAAAGTTACAACAAAAACAAAGAGCACAATTCAATCTTTAAAAGACTCAAATTTAAATTTAATAACTGTTATGACAGGTGTAAACTCAACTTATCAACCAGATCCTGATGGAACAATGGCAAGCGATGCTGCAGGAAAAACATATAAAGACTTAGCAGAAGATATATTTGGAACATCAACAGCACCAAACTATGGACCATTCTACTATGTAACAGATGAAAATGTAACAGACATAATCACAAATAAAGTTTATGAAAACGTTGTTACAATAGTAAAAAATGAAATAAAAGACATTGTTGTAGTTGATTATTTTCCAGCTGATATAATTGCAAACTATGATTTCGAAATATTCGAAAAAGAAAACATTGGAACTGTAACAGCAACAGTTAATACAGAAAACAACAGTATAACATGGACAATTGGAACATTAGAGGCTGGTAAAACAGCATCTTTCAAATACAAGTTAAAATTAAAAGAAAACTTTGATGAAAAAATAATAAATGTTGAAACACCAACAAACGAAAAAGTTGATGTAAAATATACGGGAACAGATGGAAAAGATAATACAGTAACATCTGACGTATCTCCTTCAATAATGTTAAAGAAGGAAAAACCAGCTCCAACACCTGAGAATAAAATTCCAGATAACACAACAGCACCGGATTCAATTCCTCAAACAGGAGATACAGTTTCAGTTGTAATATCAACAATTATAATTATGGCAATTGTTGGACTTGGAATTTACACTGTAAAGTATAAAAAAGATAACAAATAAAAAAATGATATTATAATTCGGGTTAGTTAATAAAATAATTTTTTATATAATGTGAAATTAGTAAAATATGAATTAATAAAGGAACTTATTAACAACGAGTAAAAAAGAGATAATAAATACACAAATGTTATAATACCTTTGTGTATTTATTTATGAAAAAATAAAGTGAGGTAATAAATTATGATAGAAAGTAGAAAATTAGTGTTAGTGGGAACTGGAATGGTTGGAATGAGCATGGCTTATGCTTTAGAAAACCAAGGAGGAATAAATGAATTAGTTTTAATAGATGTATTAAAAGACAAGGCAGAAGGTGAGGCAATGGATCTTAACCATGGAGTCCCTTATGCATCAGGAAAAATGGACATAAAAGCAGGGGATTACGATGAATGCAAAAATGCAGACATAGTAGTAATAACAGCTGGGTTGAATCAGAAACCTGGACAAACAAGATTAGAACTTGCATCTGCAAATGCAAAAATAATGAAAGAAATAACGGAAAATGTTGTAAAATCAGGATTCAATGGAATATTTGTTATTGCATCAAATCCAGTAGACTTAATGTCTTATGTTGTTCAAAAAGTTTCTGGATTTCCAAAGAATAAAGTAATAGGCTCTGGAACTGTATTAGACACTGCTAGATTACGTTATTTAATAGGTGAAAGGCTAAACGTATCAAGCAAAAACATACACGCATATATAATGGGAGAACATGGAGATTCTTCATTTGTTCCATGGACACACAGCTATGTCGGATGTAAAAGATTATTAGACATATTAAAAGAAAGAGGAGAAAAAGAAAATATATTATCAGACATCTACACAGAAGTACAACAATCAGCCTATGAAATAATAGAAAAGAAAAGAGCAACATATTATGGAATAGGAATGGGACTAGCAAAATTAGTAAAAACAATATTAAACAATGGAAAAGAAATATTAACTGTTTCTACAAAGTTAGAGGGAGAATATGGACACGAGGGAATATACATTGGAGTTCCTGCAATAATTGGAAGCAATGGTGTCCAAGAACTTCTAAACCTTCCACTAACAGATGAAGAACAAAAACAATTTGATCACAGTTGCGATGTACTAATGGGAATGAAAAAAGAAATAGACAATATAATTGGGTAAAAATTATTAAATTAAAAATATTAAACTAAAATTTGGAACATTTTTATAGATAAGCTACAAGTTAAAAAAATGTTAGTCAAATAAAAAAGTTTGTCGAATACTTGTGTTTTTTGTATGTTTGTGCTAGAATTTGTCATGAACTAGGTTTATCCTTTCGACACGCACGGTGCTTTCGAGAGGAACACCTCCGAAAATAATTTTATGGGAGGGAGAATGTTATGCTGGAAAAGCTGAGCAGGTTTGAGAAGGAGCAGATGAGAAATGCTGAACTTCGGGAGAAGATGATTGTTATTTTCAACGAAATTAGTGTTGAAATGAGCAGGCAAATCTCCGAAAAAAAGGCAAATCCACACATCCAGATAGGCTTGAACGATAAGTTCAGACTTGTCAAAGTCGAAGAAAAGTACTGGATTGTTCCAGACAAGGAAGACTACTCTGAACTGTGCAGCAAGATGCTGAGAATGCTCAATGAATCCGGGTTTACCCTAGTGGGAAGCCGCGACAACAATTGGTTGTTGTATGAAGTTGCAGCGTAATGTCAGTACTACCAGTAAGCAAGAAGACTTCACCGTCAAGGTGAGGTCTTTTTGCTATTACTACTAATTGTATTCAATCAATTTAGAGTTTTGTATAAGTTTATTTAATTGATTTTTTTACTCATTTATTTCATTTTCTATATTCAATAATCTGTTGTATTTTGCAATTCTATCTGTTCTACATGGAGCTCCAGCTTTTATTAAAGAACTATTTGTTGCTACGGCAATGTCTGAAATTGTTGTGTCCTCGGTTTCACCAGAACGATGAGAGACAATGGTGTTGTAACAATTAGATTTTGCAAGCTCAATTGCATCAAGTGTTTCAGTTAATGTTCCTATTTGATTTGGTTTTATTAATATACAATTTCCAGCCCCTTTATCGATTCCTTTTTTCAATCTTGCAACATTTGTAACAAAAAGATCGTCTCCAACTAACTGAATTTGATTTCCTACTCTTTTTGTGAGTTCTACCCATGATTCCCAATCTTCTTCGGCGAGCCCATCTTCAACAGAAATAATAGGATAATTTAAACATAAATCGCAAATATAATCTATCATTTCTTCTTTGGTTTTGAACTCATTAGTTTTCCAAAACAAATATCCATCTTTGTTTTGCTTTTTTGCTTCATCAAACATTTCTGTTCCAGCAATATCAAGTGCTATTGCAATATCCGTTTTTAATTTATAATTAGAGACTTTTATTGCTTCTACTATTAAATCCAGTGCTTCTTCATTGCTTTGTAGGTTAGGGGCAAAACCACCTTCATCTCCAACAGCAGTTGATAAATTTTTAGACTTTAGCAATTTCTTTAAATTCTGATAAACGGTAACTCCCATTTCTAATTTCTTGGAAAAGGTTTTACCTCCGACTGGAACAATCATAAATTCTTGTATACTTAAATTATTATCTGAATGCTTTCCACCGTTTAAAATGTTCATCATTGGAGTTGGCAATGTGTGTGCATTAACTCCGCCAATATAAGAATATAAAGGTAATCCAAGAGAATTAGCTGCAGCCTTGCAACAGGCAAGAGAAACACCTAAGGTTGCATTTGCACCAAGAGTAGATTTATTTTGTGAGCCGTCTAATTTAATAAGGGCATAATCAATACTTCGTTGTGAATATACATTCATATCTAACAATTTTTTTGCAATCTTGGTATTTACATTATTAACAGCTTCTTGAACTCCTTTACCAGAATATCTTTTTTCATCTGAATCTCTTAATTCAACAGCCTCAAAACTTCCTGTTGAGGCTCCTGATGGAACGATTGCAACTCCAGAAAAACCGCCTTCAGTAACAACTTCAACTTGCACTGTTGGATTACCACGTGAATCTAAAACCTCCAATGCAGAAACACTTTTAATTCCTAAATAATCTTTCATATAATCATCCTTTCAATATATACAAATTCTAATAATATTATTGACATCATAAGGAAAAAAATACGGGAATATCAATGAAAAAATAAAATAAACAAAACCAGAGGCTTGAGTGCTCTGGTTTTAAAAAATACGTTTGGTTGGGATGGTGTGATTCGAACACACGCATATCGGAGTCAGAGTCCGAGGCCTTACCGCTTGGCGACATCCCAAAATAAAAAATGAAAACTGTTATTATAATAGCACATAAAAAAGAAAAAATCTAGTAGAAAAAGAAAAAATTTTAAATTAAAAAAGTATTATATGCTGAAGGTACTATAAATTCAAGAAAGTTATATGTCAAGAAACGAAAAAATGCTAAAAAATGATGTGAGGAGTCCGTAACAATGTGTTATAAAAATAATTTGAAAATAAAAATTCATAAATTTTACCTATTGCAATATTATTTAAATAAGTATATAATATACGCGAATTAGGAGATATAATTATATTTCCTTAACAACGCTTCTTTTTATAAGGAGAAAGTATTATGAAAAATATTTTAAAAACTTACAAATCAGTTATTATACTTTTAGCTGCGATAATAATTGGTGCCATATTAGGAATGGCTTTAAAAGAAAATGCAGCTGTCTTAAAACCCTTTGGGGACATCTTCTTAAATTTATTATTTGTTACAATAGTTCCATTAGTATTCTTAAGTATTACCACATCAATATCAAGAATTAAACAACCTAAAAGAATTGGAAAAATAATGATTACTATAATTGCAACTTTTGTTGTAATGTCATTAATTTCAGTTTTAGTAGGAATTGTATCAACTTATTCTTTTAAATTAGTTAATACAGAAGATGGAGCTCAAATAAGAGCATCATTAGAAGAAGATGGTGGAGAAACAAGCTCTACTGAAACAGACGAGAAAGAGCCAACTATATTAGATAGAACTGTTAGTGCTCTTACTGTAACTGATTTCAGTAAATTACTTTCAAAAGACAATATATTACCACTAGTTGTTTTCTCAATTTTATTCGGTGTAGCAATAAAAATGGCTGGAGAAAAAGGAGAAGCAATACAAAAAACTCTAGAGTCAGCTTATGAAGTAACTCTTAAATTTGTACAGCTTATATCTTACTATTCACCAATCGGACTTGGTTGCTATTTTGCTGTTCTAGTTGGAACTTATGGAAGTGCAATAGCAGTAGGATATGCAAAAACATTCGTAATTTATACTTTGGTTTCAATAGTATTTTACATAGTTATGTACTCTGTTTATGCCTTTATCGCTGGTGGAAAAAAAGGATTAATTACTTTCTGGAAGAATATAATTACACCAACAGCAGTTGCATTGGCAACATGTTCATCTGCAGCAGCAATACCTGCAAACACAGAAGCCGCTAAGAAAATTGGAGTGTCAGATGATATAGCAGAAACAACAGTACCATTAGGAACAAGTTTCCACAAGGATGGATCAATAATTGGTTCTGTATTTAAAATAATGTTTTTAGTATGCTTATTTGGAACAAATGCAAGTATATTCCAAGTAATTGGAGTTGCTTTGGTTGCAAATTTACTTGTAACAGCTGTTCCAATTGGTGGTGGAACAATATCAGAAATGATGATTATTTCGATGATGGGCTATCCAGTAGCAGCATTACCAATCCTTACAATGATTGCAACTGTAATAGATGCTCCTGCAACAGTATTAAACTCTGTTGGAGATTCAGCAGCATCAATGCTTGTAGCAAGATTTGTTGATGGTAAGGACTGGATGAATAAAAAAGAAACAGGAAAATAAATGGAAAAATCAACTATTATAAACAAATATGTAAATGAAGATGATAAATTATTTGTAGCAAAAATTTTAGACAAAATAAAGATTGCAAAAACAAAAAATCAAATTACTAACACAGATTTTTTAAGTATGCATGAACAAAATATAAGTAGAGAAATTTTGAATATTGAAAAGGAAAAAAACTATATTTATTACTTGCCTTGTGAGGAACTAGAAAAGGCAATGTTAATAATATATCCTGATAAATGTGAAGAAATTTTTCTAAATAATAGATTCAATTTTTCGACATTAGTTTGCCTAATAAGGATTACTCTTCCAAATGAATTAAAAGGAACTTATAGTCATAGAGATTATTTAAGTGGAATTATGAAACTTGGAATTAAAAAAGAAAAAATCGGAGACATATTGGTATTTGAAGATGGTGCCGATGTAGTCTGCAGTAACGAAATTTCAAAATATATTTTGAACAATTTACAACAACTTACGAGATTCTCAAAAGCTAAAATAGAACAATTAAATATTTCTGAAATTAGAAAGCCTGATATAAAAAAAGAGGAAAAAAGAATTACAGTTTCTTCTTTAAGGCTTGATAATATTGTTTCAGAACTTGCAAATTGTTCAAGAAATGAAGCAACAAAAATATTAGAAAATCAAAGAGTTATGGTAAATTATGAAACAGAGACTCGAAATTCCAAAATGATAAATGAAAAAGATGTTATTGTTATAAGAGGAAAAGGAAAATTTGAAATTTTTGAAATTTTAGGTGAAACAAAAAAAGGAAAAATTGCATTGAATGTAGAACATTATATATAGAGATAAATAGCCATTTTATTTTAAAGATAAAATGGCTAAAATAATAAGCAAAAGAAAGGATAAATAACATGAGAATAGTTGAACCATGGATCAAAGTCGAAAAAATTGACGGCGTAAAAATTATGAAAAGAATTGAAAGAGCTTGTAGAACCTGCTATCGTTCTGAAGGAAATATAACAGAAGATAGTTACAAGAATTTACTAAAAAATTGCCTTAATAGAGGACATGAGTCTGTACTAGAACATGAGAAAGTTACAGTAAGAATATATGGAGATATAGGAACTTATAAAGATTTAACAAGACATAGATTTGCAAGTTTCTCTGTTGAATCTACAAGATATTGTAGCTATGATAAAGACAAGTACGGAAATGAAATTGCAGTTATAAATCCGGCATATATAGAGGACGAGCAAGTATATGAAACATGGAAAAAAGGAATTGCAGATGTTGAAAAGGCATATATGAAAATGAAAGAACTTGGTGCAACAAACGACATGTGTAGAGAATTACTTCCACACTCAACAGCAGCAGAATACACAATGACAGCAAACATAAGAGAATGGAAACATATATTATCATTAAGAACAACGAAGAATGTACACCCTGCAATAAGACAGATTCTTATACCACTTTTAAAATACTTTAAAGAACAAATGCCAGAAATATTTGGAGACATTCAATATGACGAGGAATTTAACGAAAAGTATTATGCAAAATTAACAGTGGAAGAGGAAGTATAAGATGTATCAATTAATTGATGGTAAAGAATTGGCAAAAAAAGTTAGAGAAGAGCTTAAAGAAGAAAATAAATTGCTTAAACAGCGAGGAATAAAAGCTAAACTTGCGGTTATTCTTGTTGGAGATGATAATGCTTCTAAAATTTATGTAAGAAACAAAAGCAAAGCTTGCGAAGAAGTAGGAGTTGAGTATGAAGAAATACTTCTTGATACAAATACAACTATGGATGAACTTCTTGGAGTTATTGACGAATTAAATAAAAGAAAAGATATAAATGGAATATTACTTCAAAGCCCTATTCCAAAAGGACTTAATATTCAAGAGGCATTTGAGAGAATAAGTCCTTTAAAGGATGTAGACGGATTTAATCCTGTAAATGTTGGAAAATTGATGATTGGACAAGACACATTTGTTTCTTGTACTCCTTATGGAATAATAAAAATGCTTGAACATTATAATATACCAGTAGAGGGAAAACATGCTGTGGTAATAGGAAGAAGCAATATTGTAGGAAAACCACTTTCACACTGTCTACTAAATAAAAATGCAACTGTTACAATTTGCCACTCAAAAACTAAAAATCTATCAAGTATCACAAAAAATGCAGATATTCTTATTAGTGCAGTTGGAAAATTAAATATGGTAACAGAAGATATGGTAAAAGACGGTGCTGTTGTAATAGATGTAGGAATGAATAGAGATGAAAATGGAAAATTAAAAGGGGATGTCGATTTTGAAAATGTAAAAAATAAAGCATCATACATTACTCCAGTTCCTGGCGGAGTTGGACCTATGACAATAGCAATGCTTATGAACAATGTTATAAAAGCTACAAAATTGCAAAATGATGTGAAAAACATTTAAAGTGAATCACATTTAAACTAAAAGGGTGTAAGAAATAAATTAAATTGAGTAATAAGATCTATAAAACATGAAATAAAAAAGATTCAAGAATAATATTAATTTAAATTAAATCAGGGGAAATTAAGACAGTATTAATACTGCTTGAATTCTCCTATTTTTATATAATAGAAAATTTATTGAAGATTTCAAATCTATGAAAAATCGTAAATAATAAAGTGAAAACTGAAAATTAGAAATTTTCAGATATTCATATTAAAATAAAAGTTAATTAAAGAGGAGCAGGAAGTTGATACAAAATAACAATGAAAAATTTTGGAAAAATGTAAAAATAGAGACTATTACAAAAGATAACAGTTATTATCCGGAAAGCTTAAAAAACGTTTTTGATCCACCAGAAAAACTTTACTGTGCTGGAAATATTAAAATTTTAAAAAGTAAGAAACTCATTGCAATAATTGGATGCAGAGAATATACAGAGTATGGAAGACTAATAGCAGAAACAATATCATATACTTTATCAGAAGCTGGTATAATAGTGGTGAGCGGGTGTGCAAGGGGAATAGATTCGTTTGCACACAAGGGAGCAGTCAAGGCAGGAAAACCCACAATAGCTGTTCTTGGAAATGGATTAAATTATATTTATCCACCTGAAAATAAAGAATTAGAAGAACAAATTTTAAAAAATGGTGGATTAATTATTTCAGAATATCCGATTGGCACTAAACCAAGCAAGGAAACTTTTCCAAGAAGAAATAGAATAATTAGTGGACTTTCTGATGGAGTGCTAGTTGTTGAGGCAAAGAAAAAGAGTGGTTCACTTATAACAGTTGATTATGCATTAGAACAAGGAAAAAATATATATGCAATTCCCGGAAATATAATAAATATCAATTCTGAGGGTACCAATGAGCTAATAAAACAAGGAGCGAAGATAGTTACACAAATAAATGATATATTAGAGGATTATAGAATATAAATATTTGCCAACGGAAAATATAAATATTTCACAAAAAGCTTGTACTTTTATGGGTAAATGTAATATAATAGTATGGACAATATACTTTAATAAAATAAGAAATAGGGAGGATTATTTTATGGGTAATTCTGCAAAGAAACATAATAATAACACGAACAAAAAGAATATTAAAAAAACAAATAATACAGTATCGAAGAATAGCCAAGATTCTCAAAACAAAAATGGAAAGAAGAAGGGCTTCTGGAAGAGACATCGTAAACTTGCTATTGTATTAAAAGTATTAATTACATTGTTTATATTAATGATGATTATTGGTGCTGGAGCAATTATTGCAATAGTTACAAGTGATAAATGGGATGTAACAGAAGATGACTTAAAATTCACCAGTGAAGATACAATAATTTATGACAAAGACGGAAACGAAATTGCAAATGTTTCTGGAGATGAAAAAAGAAGACCTGTGCTACTTAGCGAAGTCCCACAATATTTGAAAGATGCATACATATCTATAGAGGACGAAAGATTTTATAGCCACAATGGTGTAGATATAAAAAGAACTGTCGCATCAACAATTAGATACATACTAAACAGAGGTAATTCATCTGCAGGTGGAGGAAGTACAATTACTCAGCAGACAGTAAAAAACTCATTTAAAGACAAGAGTGATTCAGGATTTGCCGGTGTAGAAAGAAAAATAAGAGAGATATCAAGAGCATACAAACTTGAAAAGCTGCTTTCAAAAGATCAAATATTAGAATTATACTTAAACCTAATATTCCTTGGTCAAGATGTATATGGAGTTCAACTTGGAGCTACATACTATTTCAATAAATCTGTTGGAGACTTAGATTTAGCTGAATGTGCATTCTTAGCTGGAATTAATAACTCGCCAAATAGTTATAATCCATTTGGTGAATCACCTAATACAGACTTAATACAGAGAAGAACAAAAATTGTTTTAGCAAAAATGAAAGAACTTGGAAAGATTAGTGAAGAAGAATACAACAGTGCAAAAGAAGAAGTTGAAGCAGGACTAAAATTTGAAAAAGGAAATACTTCTACAGGAACTACGATGTCGTATTTAGCAAGAGCTGCATTAAATGATGTTATATCTCAATACATGGAAGAAAAAGACATGGATTATAACATGGCTTGTAAGGCTATTTATGGTGGTGGATACAAGATTTACACTACTCAAGATTCTACAATCCAATCTGAAATGGAAGATGTATATAGAAATAGTGATGAACATATTTTCTCAGGAGTTGAAGAAGATGATGATGGAAATAAACTAAATAATCATACTCAATCTGCAATGGTTGTTATAGACCATAAAACAGGAAAAGTTGTTGGATGTATGGGAGGACTTGGAGATGATGTTGACTCAAATGGACAAAATAGAGCAACACAAACACGTAGACAACCGGGCTCTGCAATAAAACCATTAGCTGCAATCGCACCAGCCCTGGAATCAGGAATAATTACAGCTGCTACAGTATATGACGAATCTAGAACTACTTTTGGAGACTATACACCAAATCCACACAAAGGATATGGCTTAGTAACAGTTAGAAAAGGAATAGAATTCTCTGCAAACACCGTAAATGTTAAGATTATGGATGAGGTTGGACCAAGTAATTCAATTGCATTCATGAGAAAATTAGGTATTTCTACATTACTTACTGCAAAAGATAATTCAAAGAACAATGATGAAAACTTATCATTGGTACTAGGTGGCACTACAGTTGGTATTTCTCCTCTAGAAATGGCAGGAGCTTATGCTACAATAGCGAATGATGGGGTATATATCACACCGATATTCTATACTAGAGTTGAAGACAAAAACGGAAATACTGTAATGGAACCAACACAAGAAACAAGAAGAGTAATATCTGAAGGAAATGCGTTCATATTAAAATCTATCTTAACAGGTCCAATAATTGGAACTAGTGATCCAACAGCACCATACTGTAAAATATCAGGTCAAGATGTTGCAGGAAAAACTGGAACAACAACCAATAACCATGATAGATGGTTCTGTGGATTTACAAATTACTATACTGCTGCAACATGGTATGGCTTTGACCAACCAGAAAACTTATATCCTGCGAAAGCAAATGGTACTAACAGAGCAGCAAGACTTTGGGTTGCTGTTATGAAGAAAGTTCACAGCGATTTACCAAGTGCAAAATTTGAGAAACCAAGCAATATTGTAACAGCAAAAATTTGTACAGATTCAGGAAAAGTTGCTACAGACAGTTGCGAAAACACATATACAGAATACTTTGTAAAGGGAACTGTTCCAGATTATTGTGATGGGCATACAAGATTAACAATCTGTACTGAAACAGGAAAAATTGCAACAGAATTCTGTCCTAATACAGAAGAAAAGGCATATACTAAAAAGCCTGAAAAAGAAGATACAACATTATGGAAAACTAACGAAGGTGATAAATATGATATACCAACAGAAACATGTACTGTTCATACAAAGAAGGTAATCAAAATGCCAAATGTAGTTGGAAAGACAAAGGATGAAGCAAGCAAAACATTAAAAGATCTAGGACTAAAAGTTACAGTAGAAACAAAAGCATCAACTCAAAAAGAAGGAACTGTTATAGAACAAAGCAAGAAAGAGGGAACGGAACTTAGTGCAAATGACAGTGTTACAATTACTGTTAGTTCAGGCAAAAAAACAGAAAAACCAAGTGGAAATAATGAAATAAAGAATGAGGAAGTAGTTGACCCTGTAACACCAGAAACAAATGAAGAAACGAGAGATTAAAAAATAAAATGAGAGGAGAAATTTCTACAAATGGATATAAAATTTTATAACACATTAACTAGAAAAAAAGAGAAATTTAACTCAATAGATAAAGATTTAGTAAAGATGTATAGTTGTGGACCTACGGTCTACAGCTATGCTCATATAGGCAACTTTAGAGCCTATATAATGATGGACACATTAAGAAGAGTTTTAAAATATAATGGTTATGAACTAAAACATGTAATGAACATTACGGATGTCGGTCACCTTGAGTCTGATGCAGACGAGGGAGAAGACAAAATGGAAAAGGCAGCTCGAAAGGAAAAGAAAGACCCTTATGAGATTGCAAAATTCTATACAGAAGTATTCTTAAAAGACATGGATAAGCTAAACATAGACAAACCAGAAATTATAACAAAAGCTACAGAAAATATAGAGCAAATGATTGAATATGTAAAGGAAATATTAAAAAATGGTTATGCTTATGAAACTAGCAAAGGAATCTATTTTGATATATCAAAATTAGATAAATATCCTGTATTATCAAACAGAAAAATAGATGAGCAAATTGCAGGTGCAAGAGTTGATGTTGACCCTGAAAAGAAAAATCCTTATGATTTTGCTCTATGGATTAAAGCACCTGAAAATCACATAATGAAGTGGGAGAGTCCTTGGGGATTATCTTATCCGGGCTGGCATTTAGAATGTTCAACTATGGGAAGAAGATTCCTGGGTGAAGAATTTGATATTCACACTGGCGGAGTTGATCATATTCCAACACACCACGAAAATGAAATTGCTCAAGCTAAAGGAGCAACAGGAAAAATACCTGCAAGATATTGGATTCATTGCGAATTCTTACAAGTAGATGGTGGAAAAATGTCGAAGAGCCTAGGCAATACATATACAATTTCACAACTTCAAGAAAAAGGATTGGAACCATTAAGTTTCAAGATGTTCTGCTTTACAGCAAACTATAGAACAAAATTGAACTTCACTTTTGACAGCGTGTTTGCAGCACAAAAAGGATTAGAGAGATTATATGACTGCTATATGAAACATTTAGAAGGCAATGAAGAAGTTTCTGATGCTGAAATCGAAGAGTACAGACAAAAATTCTTGGCATGCATAAATGATGATATGAATATGCCTGCTGCAATGGGTGTCGTATGGGAAGTTGCCAGAAATGAAAAGAAATCTAAGAAATTTGCAAATCTTTTATTAGACTTTGATAGAGTTCTTGGATTAGACATAGAAAATGCAAAAAAACATTTAACAAAATTAAAAAATGAAAAACCTGAAACAGAAATACCCGAAGAAATAAAAAAATTAATAGAAGAAAGAAATGTAGCAAGACAAAACAAGGACTGGGCAAAATCGGATGAAATTCGTGATAAAATCACATGCAATGGATATAGCATAAAAGACACCAAAGATGGAATAATAGTAGAAAAGATGTAGGTATTAAAACGAATAAAAAGGAGAATTAAAATGCCAAACAAACCAAACAAAGAGAAAAACGAAAAAATAGAAAAAGAGGGATTTTTTAAGAGTTTATTGAAGAGCATAAAAGACTTTGATAAATACGAAGATTTTGGATTGGAGGGAATAGGAAGAACAATCCTTTATCTAATAAAATTGATTGCAATTCTTGCAGTTGTAATATCTGCAATATCAACATACAGATTTTCTAAAACTATGAATGGAGTAGAAAGCTACTTTGATGAAAACATAAAAACACTATCTTATAAAGATGGCACAATGGACATAAATTCTGGAGAAAAGCTAGAGATAATCGACGAAAAAAATATAATTTCTGTTATAATAATCGACACATCAGAATTATCAAATGAACAATTAGAAAGCTATAAAGAACAAATAAAATCACAGAGTAACGGAATTATCCTATTAAAAGATAAAGTTTTGATGAAGAACGAAATGCTATCTTCAATCTCTGAGAATAATTATTTAGACATTCTATCAAAATACAATATAGAATCACTAGACAAACAACAAGTGATGGATTACTATAACCAAAACAAAACATCACTTTATACATCAGTATTTGCAACTGTATTTATAAGTATGTTCCCAGTTTATATGGCAAGCGTTATAGTTGATAGTTTAGTTATTGCAGTAATGGGATATTTAATATCAAGAATTATTGGAATGAGAATAAGATTTTCAGCAATGTTTAGTATGGGAACTCATGCATTAACATTATCAATTATATTAAACATGTTATACATCGTTTTAAATGGATTTACAGGATACACAATAAAATACTTTCAAGTTGTTTATAATGTAATTTCATACATTTATATAATAACTGCAATACTAATAATAAAAACGGACTATATAAAGAAACAGGGCGAAGTACAGAAAATTCAATCAGAACAAGAAAAGGTAAGAGCAGAATTAGAAGAAAAACAAAGAAAAGAAGAAGACGAAAAAGCTAAAAAAAAGAATAAAGAGGAAAAAGAAAGACAGAAAGAAAATGAAAAGAAAGAAGAGGGTTCTAATTCTGATAGCAATGAAAAGAATTTCCCTGATGCAGGCAAAAAAACACAAGGCAGTAGTGTTTAGAAATAATGAAACTAAAATTCGACAAGGAATCTTGAATTATTTTTAAGGGGAGTTTTAAAAAGAGATAATATAGAAATATTACAAGGAGATAGGTTAAATTGAGTACTAAGAAAAATGATGATTTAAAAGAAAACAACGACAATAGCAGAAAGGAAAGAGAGAAGAATGAGAAAAGAAAGAAACTCCTTCTTGGAACTTTAATTATAATTTTAATAGCAATTCTTGCTACGATTGTTATATATTCCTTTGTAAAGCAAGACAAAGACGAAGGTAAATTAAAAGAAAATGAAATTGGATATACAGACTTAATAAAACAAATAGACGATGGCAACATCGAAAAGGTAAAGATGACAGTTGGAAGCACCTCTGTTAAGGTTACACTAAAAGGAGAGGACAAGCCAAAGAATTGTATAGTTCCCAATACACAAGCTTTTATAGAACTTATACAAGAAAAGGTACAAGAAGGAAATGACATTAACTTAATTCAAGAAAAAGCAAACGTATTCTTGAGTATCTTCAACAATTTATTTTCATTCTTACCAACAATATTAATGGCTATACTATTTATTCTAGTCTTACAAATGGAAGGGTTAGGAGATAAAGGCAAGGTATATGATGCAGAAGAACAAGATGTAAAAACTACATTTGACGATGTGGCAGGTCTTGATGAAGAAAAGCAGGAAATGATTGAGATTGTAAAATTCTTAAAGAATCCTGAGAAATTCTATAAAATGGGTGCGAAAATTCCAAGAGGTGTATTACTTTGCGGAGAACCTGGTACAGGAAAAACATTAATTGCAAAAGCTATTGCTGGTGAAGCAGATGTACCATTTATATCTATGAGTGGTTCTGAATTTACAGAAATGTTTGCAGGACTTGGAGCATCAAGAGTAAGAAAACTATTTGAGAAGGCAAAGAAAATGTCTCCTGCAATCATATTTATAGATGAGATTGATGCAATCGGTTCAAAAAGATCTGATGGAGGAACAGCTGCAGACACAGACAACAACCAGACACTTAACCAACTACTTGTTGAAATGGATGGATTTGATTCTGAACATACAGTTATTCTTCTTGCAGCAACAAACAGACCTGAAATGCTAGATAGAGCATTATTAAGACCTGGAAGATTTGATAGAAGAATTAATATTGCACTTCCTGATATGAATGGAAGAGAAGCAATTTTAAAAATTCATGCTAAAGACAAAAAATTAGCTGATGATGTAAATTTAAAGACTATTGCCGGAGATACGGCAGGATTCACTGGTGCAGAACTTGAGAACATTCTTAATGAAGCTGCAATTATTGCAACAATAAATAAAGAAGATGCAATAACAAGTAAGGATATAAATGATGCATTAAAGAAAGTTACTGTTGGTGTTGAAAAACATAGTAGAATAATGTCAGACAAAGATAAGAAACTAACAGCCTACCATGAGGCTGGACATGCAATAGTAAGTAGATTTTTAGATTCACAAAAAGATATAAAAGAGGTTTCAATTATACCAAGAGGAGTTGCTGGCGGATATACAATGTATAAAACAAATGAGGACAAATACTATGTTTCAAAGACAGAAATGTTGGAAAAATTAATAGCCTTACTTGGTGGCAGAGCATCTGAAAAGATATTCTTAAATGATATATCAACAGGGGCAAGCAACGATTTAGAAGTTGCAACAGATATTGCTAAAAACATGGTTACTATATATGGAATGAGTGACAAAGTTGGACCTATAAGCATAAACTTAGAAAAAGATCCATACCAAATGCAATTATTTGGAGAAGGAATGGAAAACTCAATAGGACAAGAAGTAAAATCTTTAATAGACAATGCTTATAACAAAGCACAGGCACTTTTAATACAACATGAAGACAAAGTACATCAACTTGCAGGACTACTTATAGAAAAAGAAGTAGTATCTGAAGAAGAATTTAATAGTCTATTTGAATAAAACAAAATGAAAATAATGAAGAAAAACGCAATAAATTGAAATAAACTAAAATGAATTGAGTTGAAATGAATCAAATTAAATCAAATCAAAATTTAAAAATATAATTTAAAGTATGATAAAAGAAAGCATAACATTACTAAATGTAGTAAATATTATGTTTTCTTTTTTATTTCGGTTTATAGTATATAGAATTAATACAATAAAACTAATAAAATTATAGAAATGTGTATCCAGATTTTAAAGTAGAATCTACTTCAACATCGAATATGCTGTTCTCGTAATTATCGAGCCAATCGTAGTCGTTCCATTCTTGCATGGTTGGAAAATATTTTACGGCATATTTTCCGAAACCATCAATATCCGATTTATAATTTTTTGAGGTTTTATATAAATATTCCAGGATATTCCTCTTTAAGAAATCACTACATGTCTCTTCGATGAGTTTCGAATTTTCAGAAGTATAATAACTTGAACTTCCCGAGCTTGATTTTTCTGTAGTTGAAACGATTTGAATATTAACATTTATCTTACAAGTAACTAAAGGAGAACCATTTACAAATTCGACATCATTTTTAGTACTTTTACCTAACTTTAAATTTATATCCAATGTACTCGAATCTTCTAAAGGATTTGGAATACTTATATTACAAGATTTTAAATTACTGCTGACGACAAGGTGAAATATAGATTCTATACCAGTCATTTCGCCAACAAGTCTGTCTCCTTTAAATACGGCTAATCCCATGTTTTCTATATTGGGCTTGGAATCTACTGGAGTACTTCCAGCTGTGTAAGAATTATCTTTGTTTGCAAAAGAGGCTGTTGCAGAGCCACTAGGTACAGAAGGATTTTTGCTTTGACTAGAACCACTTGATGAATTTTGTGCGTAATTTTGCGATGATGAATTTAGTGAAGCTTGTGACTGTGATTGTGTAGAATTTTGTGAGTTTACCGAATTAGCATTTTGCACTGAACCAGAAGAAGTGGCACCATGGCTTGTAGCTTGGTTAAATGTTCCTGGATTAACTCCTCCTAAAATTGCGACTGGTTCCTTAAAGGTATCTACATAGTCAGAGAAGAACTTTATCAATGTGATATTTTGAGTAAAACCAGTATATTCATTTGAATTTATAGCTATTTCATAATATTTTGAGGATAAATCTTCAAGAACAGGTTCCGAAGATGCAAGAAATTCATGAGCAGGGCTTTTGCTGATTATAACACTTGCCTGCACACTCATTTCTACATCATTTAATAGAGTGTAAATGCATTCAGAAATACCTTTTGAAGCAAGTTCTTCTGAAATTACTAAAACTTTACAATGAGAAAGAGTAAGCCTTCTGCTTATATAACTATTGAAAAGGTCAAGTCCGCCTCTTATCGAGGAACATTCTACAGAGTCGACTATATTCTCGGCAGAACCTGTAGAAGAACCAGCGGAGCCACCTTTAGGTTTAGAAAGCTGAATACTTAAGTTCAATTTGTCATTTTGACCGAACATCAATACCGAGTGCGATTACATAAGCAAGTTTATCAATATTTCTAGTATTAAATGAACCAGAAAGAGTGAAACATACAATAATAACTATTAAAATAAATGTTAAGAAATGTTTGAAGTGTATCCAAAAAGATTCTTTCATAAAACTTAAGTCCTTTCAAATCAATATCGTTTAACTTAGTTAACTCATTAATTAATAGCATATTTATTTATTCCATTGGCTTCATTTTCTTGAGCTTCAAGTTTGCCAAAACAAGAATTATTGGAAATATTATAAATGTGATTGGAATGCTTACATATTTTGATAAAAATGTTCCAGTGTCACGGGTTTGCAATATGCTTTTAGGAATTAGAGCTATAATAAAAAATACTACACCTATGGCAATAGAAAAAGGCTTTGCATTTTTTACTTTGGTAAGTTTTTTTAGAATATATACAATAAACATACATGAAATATTCAGATAACTCATAAAAGACAGAATCCAAGTAAATAAAAAAATTGATTCTGGATGTTGCAAATATCTACCAAATTCATTATTAGAAAGTAGCATATAAAGAGGAGAAATTTTTTCTATAATGATACTAAATGAAAATGCTAGAAGACTAGAAGCAGTTGCAAGAACGATTAAAATACTTGCAATAATTACGGCAATGGTACTTGCTTTTTTAAAATTTTTGCCAGAGTAAACCATAGAGGGTACCAGATACAAAACCGATAATCCATTGAAAGCAAATATACTAGAGATTCCTGTAAAAAAGGTTTTGTATGTGCCATAACCCAGAATCGGAAATATTCTTTGAACTGTCAAATTTGGAATAACAGAAGCAAATATAATAAGCAGACCCACTACCATTAGAATAGTTATTATAACGTTCGTTTTTAATATGCTTTGCCCACCAAATAAATTCGCAATAATGCAAACGACTATAAAGAAAAATAGCATGAAAATTATAGGAGTATCAGAGTAATAGATTATATGAACAACCTCAACAAAATCTCTTAAAAGAATAGATGCAACAAGAACAATATTAATACAGATGAATATGCCAACAATATACTTAAAACCATTACCAACTAAAAATTCTGAAACGTCAATAATGTCCTTTCCAGGAAATTTCTTAAATAGATTTACAATTATAAGAGTAAAAATTATTGCGATAAGGCACACATAAATTATGTTTAGAATGGATGAAGATCCCATTGGAATAAGAATAGATTGAGGAATATTTATAGAGAGTCTATTAATTGTTATAATCAAAATTAAACATATTGCTTGGCATAGACTTATTTTGTTTGTATTCATAAATACTTATCATTCCTTTCTTTACCTTCGCTTTGCAACGTCTGCAAAAGGCACAAAATTTAAATATTTTTCAAACTTTTACTCTTTTTTTATTTTTGAAACTTCCACTTCATACTTATTTCGTCTTGCATTTTAGGTCTTTTAGATTTTAAAAATTGTGATCTGTTTTCGCGCTGATATAGTGGCGAGAGAACAATTCCATTATTAGAGTTCTTTTGGCTAAAGGTACTAATCTGCATGTATGGAACACCAAAAGATTTCAAGCCACATAACATTAATATATGAACACAGATTCCTGCGGCGATTCCAAGAAAGCCAGCTGCTCCACCGCAAGACTATATATACAAATCTCATTACTCGAAAATGGTAGCTGAGAGAAAAATCTGGAATCGTAAAAGAACATATAGCTGTAAGAGAAACAACTATAATTAGAATTGGACTGACTACACTTGCCTCTACAGCAGCCTGCCCGAGTATCAAAGCTCCAACAATACCAATAGTTTGACCGACAGGGGAAGGAACTCTTATACTTGCTTCTCGTATAAGCTCAAAAGCTAATTCCATTACGAGTATTTCGAAAACAATTGGAAATGGAACGGCTTCTCTAGTAGAGACAATTGCATATAACAACTCGGAAGGAATAAGTTCTTGATGAAAATTTGTAATAGAAATATATAATCCTGGCAATAACAGTGCAAATACAAGAGCAACAACACGCAAGCATCTTATAAAATTTGAATATTTATGCTTCATGTTAAGGTCCTCGGGGGTTCCTATAAAATCTGATAAAATTGCAGGAACAACAAGAACATAAGGACTTCCATTTACAATAATTGCAACTCTGCCTTCAAATAGTAAGTTAGCAGTCTTGTCCGGTCTTTCAGTAGATATAATCTGAGGTAGGCTAGATTTATCTTCATCTTCAATCAACTGCTCGAGTTGGCCAGAAGAAATAAGATAATCTATACTTAGATTAGAGACTCTATATTTTGCTTCTGCCACTAAATCTGTATTTGCAACATTCTTTAAATAACACACAGCACATTTTGTCTTACTTATATTGCCAACATCAATAGATTCTACAATTAAATTTTCGTTATTGATGTATTGACGAAGGAGAGAAGTGTTAGTACGAAGAGTTTCCGTAAAACCAACTTGAGCACCTCTAATAATCATCTCGTTATTAGGAGTATCAAGGCTACGTTGTTTAAATCCCTTAACTTCAATATCAAAAGCAATATTAAGAGTATCTATAAACAAAGCACAATTACCAGAATTAATTCCCCCAACAATGTCATCAAATTTCTCAAACTTTGAAACAGTATTTTGAGGAAGCAAACAATTTGAAATATACTCCACAATGTCAAACTTCTTAACTTTTCTAACAGTTATATTATTAGTCTTTACTTCGGAAATTACTCTATTCTGGTCACCATCAAAAATATTTGTAGAATTTCTAAGCATAAGAGGTTTTAAAATGTAATTATTCATAATTTCTTGATCAGTCATTCCATCAACATAAACTAAGAAAGCCTTATACTGTTTGCCTCTGGCATTAAGAATGAACTCACGAATAATAACATCAGAGTTAATCATACTATTATAACGAACCTTCATATAATCAAGGTTTACATCAATAGAAGGAAAAACCTTATCATTCTTTGTACTTAAAACATCTAGAGTTTCATTTTCCAAATTCAAGATTCTATTAGATGTATTGTAAGCAGAAGAATCATCTGTAACTATTGAATTGGTTGTGTTGGGAAGAGTAAAATCATAAGAATCATTTTCATAAAAAAGATCATGAAAATACTTTTTTATTTTGCTAAACATACCCACATCATTTGTATTAGTTGAATTATTAGTATTATTCAAAATAAACCTCCAAAATAAATTTATATAATTTTTTTAGAAAACCGAAAATAAATTTATATAATTCTTAAAAAAGTCTAAAATAAATTCATATATAGTTTTTACTAAAAAAACAAAAATATGTAAAAAAATTAAAGTAATATTTTTTGGAATAATTTCAAAGCTTTCTAATATATATTAAATAAAGTTATTGTACAAACACAAGTAAAATAATAATAACGACTGAAACTTATAAGGAGGTAAATATATCAATGGATGATAATAGGTTATATCAAGATATAGCAAAAAGAACAGATGGCGATATTTATGTTGGCGTTGTAGGACCTGTTAGAACTGGAAAATCAACTTTTATAAAAAGATTTATGGATTTGCTAGTAATTCCTAACATAGATAATGAATACAAGAAGGAAAGAGCACAAGATGAACTTCCACAGAGTGCAGGTGGCAGAACTATAATGACCACAGAACCAAAATTTATTCCAAATGAAGCGGTACGGAATAACTGTTGGAGACAATATAAAACTAGATGTTAGACTAGTAGACTGTGTAGGCTATTTGGTTAATAATGCGATTGGTTATTTAGAAGATGACATGCCAAGAATGGTAAAAACACCTTGGAATACAGAAGAAATTCCTTTTGAGGAAGCAGCAGAGATTGGAACAAGAAAAGTAATAAGAGAACATTCTACAATTGGAATATTAGTAACAACAGATGGTTCTATCACTGACATTCCAAGAGAAGATTACATAGAACCCGAAGAGAGAGTAGTAAAAGAGCTTAAAGAATTGAATAAACCATTTGTTATTGTACTAAATTCCAGTGAACCAGAATCAGATTATACCAGAGCATTAGCACAAAGATTAGAAGAAAAATATGAAGCTTCTGTAATACCAACAAATTGCGAGAACTTAACAACAGAAAAAATTGACGAAATATTTGGAAAAATTCTATATGAGTTCCCTATAGAAAGAATTAATATAACATTTCCAAAGTGGGTAGAAGGGCTTCCAGAAGACCACTGGTTAAAGGACGAATTATATGATGAGATAAAAGAAACATTCATGAACATAAAAATTCTAAAACAAATAGACAGCAGAATAACATTATTACAAAATACAGAGGTAATATCAAACAGCTTAATAAATGAAATACAACTTGGAAGCGGAAGCGTAAACATAACAATAAACTTACTAGACGACTTATTCTACAAGATACTTACAGAAATATCAGGAGTAGAAATTACAAATGAAGGAGAACTTTTCTCAAGTATGATATCTTTTGCAAACGTAAAGAAATCTTACGATAAAATTGCAACAGCACTTCAAGAAGTAAACACAAAGGGATATGGCATAGTGAGCCCATCAATAGATGAACTAATACTAGAAGAGCCAGAAATGGTAAAACAAGGCTCGAGATATGGTGTAAAGTTAAGAGCAAAAGCACCATCAATACACTTGATAAGAGCAGACATAGAAACAGAAGTATCACCAATAGTTGGTAGTGAAAAGCAATCTCAAGAACTAGTTGAATCTTTACTATCAGAATTCGAAAGTGACCCAAAGAAAATATGGGAATCAAACATATTCGGAAAGAGTTTACACGAGCTAGTAAACGAAGGATTACAAACAAAACTAATGAAGATGCCAGAAGATGCACAAGAAAAATTACAAGAAACCTTGGAAAGAATTATAAATGAGGGAAGCGGAGGACTAATCTGCATAATACTTTAGAATAAGCTATATAGAAGGAAATAATAAAAGGGTCGCCCAATAGGGACGCCCTTTTTTGGGCGAAATTTAAAATTGTATATATTTAATAATTTTTATTAAACGAAAAGTTAAATGTAATTCTGTAAAATAACTGCAAATTGAATGAGAAAAAGCAAGATTTGCTTTAAAATATTAATTTTTTTGATTGGTTCTGTATACTTTTTATTGCATAAAGATTCGTATTGTGGTAATATAGACACAGATTTGCGAAAAAATAATATTATATAGTGAATTTATATGATTACAGAAAGGAGTTTATTTGCAAATTTGATTTAAGACAAATTAAAAATCTGCAAATATCACAGCGACGGACATGACAGATACAGTTATTAAAGCAAAAAAATTATTAAAAGAAAATAATCAAGAAGACATAATAAAAATATTAGACAAAATAGATACAGAAAAACAAGAAAAACTTGCAAGAGAGATATTAAAATTAAATTTCAAACAATTACATGACTTATATAAAGAAACAAAAGAAAGGCCTGAAATATTAGAGAAAAAGATAGAACATATAAAATATAGCAATAAATACAAATTATCAGAAGAACAGACTGAAGAATATACTAAACTTGGAGAAAATGTAATAAAAAATAAAAAATATGCTGTTGTTACAATGGCTGGAGGTCAAGGAACAAGACTAGGACATAAAGGACCAAAAGGAACATTTAAGCTAGAAGTTGAGAATGGACCAAAGTTTTTATTTCAAATACTTGCAGAAAATCTTGAAATGGCCAATAAGAAATACGATATAGTAATACCATGGTACATAATGACAAGCACAGAGAATAATGAAGAAACAGTAAGATTTTTCGAAGAACATGAATATTTTGGATACCCAAAAGATAGTGTAAAATTCTTCATGCAAGGAAATTTACCACTATTATTCCATAATGGAGGACTCGTATTAGACCAAGATTACAACATAAAAGAAGCTGCGGACGGAAATGGTTGCATATATAAGGCAATGGGAGAAGCAAAGATACTTGACGACATGAAACAAAAAGGAATCGAATGGGTATTCATCGGACCAGTTGATAATGCATTATTGAACATGGTTGATCCGATACTTGTTGGATTAACAATAGCAGAAAATCACCAAGCAGGATCAAAATCAATTTCAAAAAATAGTCCAAGAGAAAGAGTTGGAGTATTTTGTAAAGCAAATGGAGTTCCATCAGTTATAGAATACAGTGAGCTTCCAGAAGACATGGCAGAGCAAATGGACGATAATGGAGAGCTATTATATGGAGAGGCACACATAATGTGTAACTTATTCAGTTTACCAGCTTTGGAAAAAATATCAAAAATAAAATTACCATATCACGTTGCAAACAAGAAAACTCCTTATATGAATGAAAATGGAGAATACGTTGAAGCAACAGAACCAAACGCATACAAATTTGAAGCATTCATATTTGATGCATTTAACTTCTTTGATGATATTTCGATACTAAGAGGAAAACGTGAAGAAGATTTTGCTCCAATAAAAAACAAAGAAGGAAACGACAGTCCAGAAACAGCAAAAAAATTATATAATGAATATTGGAGAAGATAAAAAAGGCAAGTAATTTTTAGTATATGCTCAACACTAAAAATAATAATATTACAATGGTTAAAAAATGAATTGCCTGTAAAATATAAGGGCAAGGAAGGAATATGAAAAATGGAAGAATGCAAAATTAGTAATTTATATAGTTTAGACGAAACGATTGCAAAAGATCTTTTAATAAAATATACATATCCATGGGAAGTGTTACCACATATTGAAAAATTTATACTAGAATTAGGAAAAAAACTTCCAAAAGAGGAATACAATCAAATAGGAGAAGATGTATGGATTCACAAAACAGCGAAGGTATTTGAATCGGCATACATACATGGACCAGCAATAATATGCAAAGATGCAGAAATAAGACACTGTGCATTCATCAGAGGAAAAGCAATAGTGGGAGAAGGTGCAGTAGTAGGAAACTCTACAGAACTAAAAAATGTAATACTATTCAACAAGGTACAAGTACCACATTACAACTATGTGGGGGACTCAATCATAGGCTACAAATCACATCTGGGAGCAGGTGCAATTACGTCAAATGTAAAATCAGACAAGAAATTAATAGTAATAAAAAACGGAAAAGAAAAAATTGAAACTGGAATAAAGAAAATTGGAGCGATGGTAGGAGACAATGTAGAAGTAGGTTGCGGAAGTGTTCTAAACCCAGGAACAATAATAGGAAAAGAAACAAACATTTATCCACTATCATCTGTAAGAGGAGTAATACCAGATCACAGCATATACAAAAACAAAAATGAGATAGTAGAAAAACAATAATGCAAGTGTATTGTATTTAATACATTGAGCAAAAATGAAAGACAAGAATAAATAAAAAAGAATCAAGAAAAAATAGCCCAAAGGAGATGTCCCTTTAGGGCTAATTTTTTACTGTTGGTCTGGTACAAAATAATCTACTACACCATAAATTAAAGCTCCAATTATTGCGGCAATCCAAGATATTGAATAACCTACAACAAAATATTGAGTAACATATAAAACAACTGCTGCAAGAATAAATCCTACAAAACCTTTACCAAAAGCACTTGCGTGTAAACCAGTAAATCTAACAATTAAATAATCAATTACTGTTAAAACAACTGCTGCTAAGGCTAAAGACCACACATTACTTATTGTGAATCCAGGTGTGAAAAAAGCTGTAATTGCCAGAATAACTGCTGATGTAACAAACCTTAAAATGACACCTGTAAAAGTATTAGGACGAGCCGAACTTTGTGTATCGATATTGTTATTTTCCATTAGAATATAACCTCCTGTAATTATTTGAACTTATTATTTCCATAAAATAAAAAAATATTCATTCCCAAAATTAAAATATTTTTCAGTTTAGAAAATCAAAATTTAATAATTTGTAAAATTATATAATCAAAGAACAAAGTCAAAATTAACTTTTATATATAATAGTGCATAAAAAATCTTTTTTCTGAAAAAATATTACAAAAAAGCAAAGAAGGAAATTTTATGCTAGCTACTTTTTTTAGATCAATAATAATTTATATTATTGTATTAATCGTAATGAGATTAATGGGTAAAAGGGAAATCGGGCAAATGCAACCATTTGAGCTTGCAATATCAATAATGATTGCAGACCTTGCATCTATTCCGATGACCGACATTGGAATTCCAATTTCAAATGGAATAATTCCAATAATGGGGTTGTTGGTGATGCATTTAGTAATATCTGTACTAAACATGAAAAGTGGAACATTACGAGGACTAATCTGTGGAAAACCAACAATACTAATATACAGAGGAAAAATTGATGAAGAAAAACTTAGAGCAGAAAGACTTACGTTAAATGAATTGGAAGAAAAATTAAGAAGCAACAATGTAATGAATTTAGGAGATGTGGAGTATGCAATACTTGAAACTAGCGGGGACATATCAGTAATACAAAAGCCAAACAAAAGAACAACAACTCCAGAAGACTTCAATATTATGCCAGAATATGAAGGTATTTCTTACGATTTAGTAATAGACGGAAAAGTAATGCAAGATAATCTAAATAAATTAGATAAAAGTTATGAATGGCTAAAAACTCAAACGGAAAAATTCCAAATGAAGCCAGAAGAAGCTCTAATCGTAACTGTAAATGGAAAGGGAGATATATTCTGCCAGAAAAAACAAAAAAGAAAATGAGAGGAAAAGAATGAATGAAAAAGGAAATTATCATTGTAATAGTAATCATTATTGCAATAATTATATTGAACAACACCACAAACCGTTATACAAAAAGCAGTTTTTCTTATATAGAAAATCAATTAGATGAAATAAGGCAAATAGCAATGAATTTAAACGAAGAGAAAGAAAAGGGTGGAGTGGAAAAATCAGAAAATGGAAAAACAGAACAACAAGACGAATTATCCAAGAAAATTGAATTCATGGAGAATGAGTGGGAAAAAATAAACAAAAAAACAGCTTTTTACTTGGAACATGAAGAATTGGAAAAAGTAAATTCGTCAATGGTAAAATTCAAAAGTTATTTTGAATTAGAAGAGCATACTGAGGCAATTCCAGAACTTGAAAATTGCAAATATATATTGAAACACATACAGGACAAGGAATCTATGAATCTGATTAACCTATTTTGAGTTTTTAGCCGACTTTATAAAACAATTGAGAACAATTCAAATTTTAAGAATCTGCTAAATAACTTTATAATGTAAAAGATTAAGAAAAAAATTTAGAGTGTTCTAATTTAAAACACTCTAAAAACTAAGCCTATCAAAAACAAATAAGCGTATCTATAAAACTTCTTTTTGCACACAGAATTATACAAATAATCATGAAAAGACTTTAAAGCACTTAATTTATCCATAATTGTAATAATAAAAGACTCTCTATATTTAGGAAATTGAAAAAATGTAACGGGCCACATGTGTTTTAAAATAATATCTTTCTCTATAGGATTCAAGTCAGTTATCTTTGAAGCATTTTCTAGAGCAATCTGAGGGTGTATAAAAGCGTGAAATTTCTTCAAATTGAGACGCTTCTTAGAATTTCTCCAGTCATACAAAAACAAATCATGAAGAAGACCTGCTCGAGCAGCAGACTTATAATCTAAATCAAGCTTCTTACAAAGCCAATAAGCCCAGAAAGCAACTTCAACACAATGAGTATAGCATGAACAATCGAAATGTTGTCTATAATTCTTCATTTGTTTTACAGTATCATTATTTATTAAATCATATACAATCGATATGAACTCTTTCTTATATTTATAATCTTTCGAAGAATCTTCTAAAATAATAGAAGATTTTTTTTCTAAAGTATATTGCATAATATGTACCTCTAAATTAAATCTAAATATATTATAACACAAATGATGTGAACTTTTAAAGATGTAAACTCGAATTTACATTGACAAAATTTTTGGGGATTGCTATAATCGAGATATTAAAATAAGTGCTTAAAATTAAGCACTGCAATGGACAAACTGGAAAAACAAAGTTAAGAAAAATCCAAGTTATAAAAAGGAAGAATGCTGTAAAACATGATTGATTTAAAACAGAGTGTACAATTTATAAAAGGTGTAGGACCAAGTAGAGTTAAATTATTAAATATTCTTGGAATATACACAATAGAAGATTTAATCAGCTATTATCCAAGAACGTATGAAGATAGAACAAAGATTACTAAAATAGCTGAATTACAAGATGGACAAAGCGCCATGATTGAAGCCGTAACAACTTCTGGTGCCTCAACTGCAAGGCTAAGAAGAAATATGACAATAACAAAGGTAATTGTAGAGGATGATACTGGAAGGGCTTTAATTTCATGGTTTAATCAAGACTATGTAAAGACAAGGATTCATGCTAAAGAAAAGTATAGATTCTTTGGAAGAGTCAGCAAAAAATCAGGAATAACGGAATTTAATTCTCCTGTATTTGATGCCGAAAATGAGCAAAAGAATACTGGAAAAATTGTGCCTGTATATCCAACCACCAAAGGTCTAAATCAAACTAGTATAAGACAAGCAATAGAAAATGCGCTTGCATTGGTAAATGAAAAATTAGAAGAATCGTTGCCTGAGTACATAGTAAAACAATACAATTTAATGAGTCTTGAAGACGCAACAAAGCAGATTCATTTTCCTAGCAATATGGAGAAGTTTACTCTTGCACGAAAGAGATTGGCTTTTGAAGAATTGCTAACATTTCAACTAGCTCTTCTAAGTTTAAAAACTCAATATGATAATGAGATTCGTGGAATAAAATATGATGAAAATGTTAAGATGTCCGATGTTATAAATACTTTACCATTCAGGCTAACAAAGGCTCAATTACGCGTTTTGGAAGAAATAGATAGAGATATGGAATCCGAGAAACCAATGAATAGATTGTTACAAGGAGACGTTGGTTCTGGAAAAACAATTGTTGCGATGATTTCGGCTTACAAAGCCGTGAAAAGCGGATATCAGGTTGTTGTAATGGCTCCCACAACTATTTTAGCGACACAACATTTAGAAAACTTTAATAAAATATTATCAAGCTTTGGAATAAAGAGTGAACTTTTAATTAGCAGTTTAACTAAGAAACAAAAACAAATTGTTTTAGACAAATTGAAAAGCGGAGAGATTGATATAATAATTGGAACACATGCACTATTGCAGGAAAATGTAGAATTTAAAAAATTAGGATTAGTCGTAACAGATGAACAACACAGATTTGGAGTAAAACAAAGAAGTATAATTGCTGGAAAAGGAAACAATCCAGATGTATTAGTTATGACTGCAACGCCAATCCCAAGAACACTTGCAATAGTTGTTTATGGAGACCTTGATATATCTATAATTGATGAGTTACCACCAAATAGAAAGAAAATAGACACACTAGCAGTAAGAGAAAATATGACAGGAAGAATTGTTGAATTCATAAAGAAGAATGTTGATGAAGGCAGACAGGCATACATTGTTTGTCCATTCGTAGAAGACAATGAAGATATGGAAAATGTTAAATCCATAGAAAAACTAGCAAAGACATACAAAGATGATATATTCAAAGATTACAAGGTTGAAATACTTCATGGAAAGATGAAACCAAAGGAAAAAGACCAAGTAATGCAAGATTTTAAAGATAACAAAATAAGTATATTAATTTCTACGACTGTAATTGAAGTTGGAGTAGATGTACCAAATGCAAATATAATGGTAATAGAAAATGCAGAAAGATTTGGCCTAGCACAGCTACATCAATTAAGAGGAAGAGTTGGAAGAGGAGAGTATAAATCATATTGTATATTAAAATATAATGGAAATTCGGACTTAATTAGACAGAGAATGGAGACTATGACTGCAACTGACGATGGTTTTAAAATTGCAGAAAAAGACTTAGAGCTAAGAGGATCAGGAGAATTCTTTGGAACTAGACAACACGGACTTCCAGAATTCAAAATTGCAAATATATTTGATGCGGAAGACATTAAAATCTTGAAACTTGTTCAAGAGCTTGCCATAAAAATAGAGGCTGAAGATTCAAAACTTGAGAATGAGAAAAACAAAAAGTTAAAGAAAATGGTAACGAGAATTAGAGAAGAAAGAATTGAATTGTAAGTCGCCTAAATAGCATTTAATTTATTTTACATGCAACATATATATGGAAGCAAGGAAAAAGTCTAGAGAAATAAAGATTAGAAGAACAAAATAAAAGCTCACCGCGGACTCTAAATAAAGAATCCACGATGAGTTTTTGCTGTGGTAGTGTGCGTTAGCCTTCGCCGTAAAGCTTAGGCTTTCTGAGGCTTTGTAAGGAAATCGTAGGACTCCATCACAAAGCGGGCGTAGTCTGAGAATGGCTTTTCAATCTTGAACGGGTTGTCACAATCTGTGACGGGGTTGACCGCTTGTACAGAATGCTCACAGAAGACGATGGGCTTGTACTGCTTGTGAGAGTATATCTCCTCCTGAGAAGCTTTCTTTTCCTGGAAACGTGCAGTGCGATCGCTCACGCTATCGAGGCAACCGTTGTCGTTAAAATCCCGACCATCATAATACATAAGAACACAGCCTTTCATAAAAAAATGTTTTTTGTTAAGCAAAGCCTAACGATATATATATTATAACACATAATCTACATAATGTCAAAATTTGCAAAAATCTGGTCAAGCAAAAAGTTAAATGCAATTCTGTAAAGTAAATGCAACTTGTATGAATTTGCAAAAATCTATTAAAAATTCACTAAAAGTATTGATTTTATCCAATAATTAGGGTATAATAATACCAGCATATGATTTTAGAGCAGAAGAGTGGAAAGAAGTTCCACTCTTCTGTAGTGTTATAATATAAGGAGGCAGAAATTTGTCTAGATTAGAAGAAAAAATTGAAGAACTTGTAACTAAGCCAATCAACAATCTTGGTTATAGAGTTTATGATGTAATTTATGCAAAAGAGGGAAAAGACAATTATCTAAGAATTTTTATAGATAATAATGCAGGAATCAGCTTAGATGACTGTGAAAAAGTAAACGATGCAATAACAGACATGCTTGATGAAGCAAATTATATAAAAGACCAATACTTTTTAGAAATCTCATCTCCTGGAGTGGAAAGACATATTAGAAAAGATAGCCAGTTAGAAGAACACAGGGAAAAAGAGATTACAGTAAAATTGTTTAAGCCAATAGATAAGCAAAAAGAATTTACTGGAGTACTTAAAGATTTTTCGGAAGATGAAATAATACTAAGTGTTGATGAAAAAGAAATAAAAATACCAAGAAGTACAATTAGTTCAATGAACAGAACTTTTCATTGGTAATTAGAAATATAGATTATAAAAGAAAGGATTGATTTGGAAAATGAAAAAGAATGTAAAAAAAGTAGAAAACAAAGGAGTAGATAGCTCAGAATTAATAATAGCTTTAGATGAACTAGAAAAGGAAAAAGGAATAAAGAAAGAATATGTATTAGAGTCAATAGAAGCAGCACTTGTTACAGCATATAAAAGAAACTTTGATGTCAATTCAGATAATGTAAAAATAACTTTAAATAAAGAAACAGGAGAAACTCATGTTTACGAAGAATTAGAAGTTGTTGAGAACGTAGAAGATGATAAAACTCAAATTTCTTTAGAAGATGCAAGAAAATTAGATAGCAAACTTGAAATTGGAGATACAGTTCATAAAGAATTAATGCCAAAGAATTTTGGTAGAATTGCTGCTCAAACTGCAAAACAAGTAATAGTACAAAGAATAAGAGAAGCTTCAAGAGAAATAATTTTTAATGAATTCAGCGAGAAAAAAGGAGAAATAGTTTCTGGATTAGTTCAAAAGGTTGATAAAAACATTGTTGTATTAGACCTTGGAAAAATTGAAGGAATAATGCCATTAAAAGAACAAATTCCAACAGAAACATATCATGTAAATCAAAAATTAAGAGCTTGTGTTGCAAGCGTTGAAAAAGGAATAAAAGGTTCAACACAAATAATTGTTTCAAGAGCTAACAATGATTTCTTGAGAAAATTATTTGAACTTGAAATTCCAGAAATCTATGAAGGACTTATAGAAATAAAGAGTGTTTCAAGAGATCCAGGAAAGAGATGCAAGGTTGCTGTTTATTCACCAAACGAAAACATAGATCCAGTTGGTTCTTGTGTTGGACAAAAAGGAATTCGTATTCAAAACATAATAAATGAATTAAATGGTGAAAAGATTGATGTAATAGAATGGCATGAAGATCCATCAACATTTATTGCAGAAGCTTTACTTCCAGCAAAGGTAATGGCTGTTGATGTAAGAGAAGAAGAAAAATTTGCACAAGTAATAGTTCCAGACGATCAATTATCTTTAGCTATAGGAAAATCTGGACAAAATGCTCGCTTAGCTGCTAAATTAACAAATTGGAAAATCGATATAAAGAGTGAATCTCAATTTAGAGAACTTCTACAAAAAATGCAAGAAGAAGGAAATGAACAAGAGAAAGTTACAGAAGATCAAAATGAAGCAAAAACTGAGGTTGAAGAAATAGGAAATGTATCTGAAGCAGAAACAGAATCTACAACAGAAGAATAGGAGGAGATGTTTTTGAAGAAGATACCGCAAAGAACTTGCCTAGGATGTATGCAAAGTAAGAATAAAAGTGAGCTTGTAAGAATAGTAAAACAAAATGATGGAAAAATATTTGTAGACAAAACAGGAAAAGCTAATGGTAGAGGTGCATATATTTGTAATAATGTAGAATGCCTAGACAAAGCAATCAAATCAAAGAGATTAGAAAAGAATTTTGAAACTAAAATAGACAATGAAATTTATGAAAGTTTAAGAGGTGTAATTGTTGATAAATAATAAATTAAATGAAAATAAAAACGAAAAAATAATTTTTGGGGGTGAATTTTATCTTGGGTAAACTAAAAGTACATGAATTAGCAAAGGAATTAGGCGTTCCAAGTAAAGAAGTTTTAGAAAAGGCAAAGGAATTGAAAATTGAAGTAGCTAGCCACTTAAGCAACCTAGAAGAAGAACAAGTTTCAATGATTAAAAAGGCTTATTCTAATAATGCAGGAGCAAACAAAACAGAAAAGAAAGCAAATGCAACATCAGCAGATAAAAAAGTAGAAAAAAAGGCAGAAAAGAAAGATGATACTGCGAAAAAACAAGCAAATAAGAACAAGAAAGAAACACCTGTAATCATTAGAAGAGAAGTAATTTTGAATGATGAAAGTGATAATAAGAAAGAAGAAAAATCACAAGAAAGAAAAGATGTTGGTTTTGTAAAAAGAAGAAACAATAATGATTACAATATTGTTTACAGAAACAAAACTAATAAACCTTTAACTGTTAATGAATTATTTGGACTTGGAAAGAAAGAAGAAAAAGTTGAAACAAAGAAGCCTGAAGTAAAAGAAGAAAAGAAACCAGAAGCAAAGGTTGAAGAAGTAAAAAAAGTTGAGGTTGTAAAACAGGAAGAAAAGAAAGTAGAGAAAAAGCCAGAAGTTTCTGTACCAGCCAATACCGAGACAAGAGAGAATGGTAAAACTACTTTAAATAGACCTGTTCAAAACCCAAAAGAAGAAGCAAGAAAGCCTTTTGAAAATCGTAGAAATGAACAAAACGGTCAAAATAATGGAAGAAGAGATGACAATAGAAACAATCATTTCAATAATAGATTTGAGAATAATGGCTACAATAGAAATAACAATTCTTTTAGAAACCGTGATAATTCTCAAAATGGTTACGGAAGAAATTCTAATAGAGATAACTCTCAAAATAATTATGGAAGAAACTTTAACCGTGATAATAACTTCAATAGAAATAACAGAGATGGCTTCTCAGATAATAATGGAAGACAAAACAATTTCAGAAACAATGGACAGAATGGGGGATTCTCAAGAAACGGTGGATTTAACAGAAATGGCCAAAACGGTGGCTACAACAATGGCGGATTCGGTAGAGGTCAACGTCCATTAGACGAGAAGAGAATCGATAAAAAGATAAATGATATATTAGAAACTGAAATTGTAGAAAAGGAAAATCAAAGAGATTATTCTACAAAGGCAAGCTTCAAGGCTAAAGATAGTAGATTCAATGAGCAAACAAGACAGAACAAGTCTAAATCAAGAAGATTTAATGATGAAGAAGAATATGATGAGGGCAAGTTAAAGAATTTAAAGCAAGTTGATAAACTTTCTAATATGTTTGAGGACCAAGAAGGTGGAATGCTTGATTACTACGATTTATCTACAGAACGTGGTAAGAAAGGAAAACGCAAAAACCAAAAAGGCACTGAGGAAAGAAACAAACAAAAAATCTTTAAACTTACTGAAATAACAATTCCAGAGAATATAAGTGTTAAAGATTTAGCTGCTGAATTGAAGAAAACAAGTGGAGAAGTAATTACAAAATTAATGAATCTTGGAATAATGGCAACAATAAACCAAGAACTTGATTTTGATACAGCATTCTTAATAGCACAAGAATTCGGTGTTACAGCAAATAAGAAAGAAGAAGTTAAAGAAGAAGACATACTATTTGATGATTCTGAAGATAAGGAAGAAGATTTAGTTCAAAGACCACCAGTAGTTGTTGTTATGGGACACGTAGACCATGGTAAGACATCACTTCTTGATGCAATAAGAAAAACTAATGTTATCGAGGGAGAAGCTGGAGGAATTACTCAACATATTGGTGCCTATAAGGTAACAATAAATGGTAGAGAAATAACTTTCTTAGATACTCCAGGACACGAAGCATTTACAAGCATGCGTGCTAGAGGAGCTCAAATAACTGATGTTGCAATACTTGTTGTTGCCGCAGATGATGGTGTAATGCCTCAAACAGTTGAAGCTATAAACCATGCAAAAGCAGCTGGAATTCCAATTATAGTTGCAATAAACAAGATTGATGTACCAGGTGCTAACCCTGAAAGAGTAAAACAAGAATTAATGCAATATGAATTAGTTCCTGAAGAATGGGGTGGAAACACAGTATTTGTTGAAATATCAGCAAAACAAAATATAAACATAGATCAATTACTTGAAATGGTACTTCTTGTTTCTGATATGCAAGACCTAAAAGTAAATCCAAATAAGCAAGCTAAAGGAGCTGTTATAGAGGCAAGACTTGATAAGGCAAAAGGACCTATTGCATCTGTATTGGTTCAAAGAGGTAAACTTGATGTTGGAGATACAATAGTAGTTGGAACATCAATTGGTAGAATAAGAGCAATGAAAGATGATAAAGGTAAAAAAGTTAAGTCTGCAGGACCTTCTACACCAGTTGAAATTATGGGACTTACAAAAGTACCAGAAGCTGGAGATACTTTCTATGAAGTTAAAGATGAAAAAATGGCTAAACACTTAATAGAAAGAAGAGAAAGAAAAGCAAGAGAAGATGCAATGAATGCATACAATAAAGTAACTTTAAACAACTTATTCGAGCAAATGGAACACGAAAACTTGAAACAATTAAACATAATTGTAAAAGCAGACGTTCAAGGAACTGCAGAAGCATTAAAACAATCATTAGAGAAATTATCTGATGAAGATGTTGCAGTAAAAGTTATACATTCTAGTGCCGGAGCAATAAATGAATCTGATGTAAACCTTGCAAAAGCTGCAAAAGCAATAATTATAGGATTTAATGTAAGACCAAATGCTACAGCAAAAGAAACTGCTGAAAAACAAGAAGTTGAAATTAAACTATACTCTGTAATCTACCAAGCATTAGAAGACGTTGAAGCAGCGATGAATGGATTACTAGACCCAATTTATGAAGAAAAAGTAATAGGAAATGTTGAAGTAAGACAAACATTTAAAGTTTCAAATGTTGGAACTATTGCAGGTGGATATGTAAAAGACGGTAAAGTTGAAAGAAATGCCGGAGTAAGAGTAATAAGAGACAATGTAGTAATACATCAAGGAAAATTAGTATCTTTAAAGAGATTTAAAGACGATGCTAAAGAGGTTTCTAAAGGATTTGAGTGTGGACTTCAAATTGAAAACTTCAATGATATACAAATTGGAGACATTATAGAAGTATATATAATGGAAGAAGTAAAAAGAACAAAGAAGTCTAAAGTACAACAAATATCTCAAGAACACGGAAACAAATAAAAGAAAAGGAGTTTGATGCTTTATGAGTAAAAATGAGGCAAGACTTGGAAGAATTAATGAAGAGCTTATGAAAGAAATAAGCCATATAATAACTTATGAACTAAAAAATCCAGATGCAACTGGAATGATAAGCGTTACTAAAGTTAAGGTTACCCCTGACTTAAAATATGCAAAAGTCTATGTAAGTTTATTAAATTCAAAGAGTAATGAAAAAACGATGAAGGCATTAAAAGAATCTGCTGGATTCATAAGATCACAAGTTGCAAGAACTGTAAATTTAAGAATTACTCCAGAGCTTGTATTTGAATATGATGATTCAATAGAACATGGAGAAAAAATTGACAGTATATTAAAAGAAATAAGCAAACAAGACAAAGAACTAAAAGAAAGACTAAACGCAAAGAACAAATAGTAGCATAAATATTTAGAGAAAGAGGTAAAAAATGACTTTAGATAATATATTAGATGAAATAAAAAAAGCAGATACTATTGCAATTCTAGTACATGAAAATCCAGATGGAGATGCAGTTGGTAGTGCTTTGGCTATGGAACTAGCTTTAAAGCAATTAAATAAAGAGGCAGATGTGATAATTCCAGAATTTCCAAAGGAATTTGAATTTCTGCCTGATGCAGATAAAATAAAGACTGGAACAGATGTTACTTCTTATGATTTAGTATTAACACTTGATTGTGCAAGCATAAAACTTATAAATAATTGTATTGATTATTTTGAAAATGCAAAAACAAAAGTTGCGATTGATCATCATAGCAGTAACACAATGTTTGCAGATTACAACTTTGTTGACCAAGAAGCACCAGCATGTGCGCAACTTTTACTAGTTATCTTTGGTTACTACAATATTGAAGTAACCAAAGAAATTGGAACATGTATCTTAACAGGAATAATTACAGATACAGGCGGATTCAGATATGAAGGAGTAACTGCTGAAACTTTCAGATTTGTTGCAAGCTTATGTGAAAAAGGAGTAAAAGTTTCAAAAGTATATCAAAGAGTATTTGCAAGCAAAACAAGAGCAAAATTTGAATTACATAAAATTGCTCTTGACAGAGAAGAATTCCTTGAAGATGGAAAAATTGCATTTACATACATAACAAAAGCAGACGAAGAAAAAGTAGGAGCAAAAAATGGAGACTATGATGGAATAGTTGAAAATGGAAGAGATGTTGAAGGAGTTGAGGTTTCTATATTCTTAAGAGAAACCGACAAAGGAATAAAAGTATCTCTTCGCTCAAAAGACTATGTAAATGTTTCTGAAGCTGCAACAATGTTTGGTGGCGGAGGACATGTAAGAGCTGCAGGGTGCAATATTCAAGGAACGATAGAACAAGCAAAGAATCAAATTGTAAACAGAATAAAGTGTTATTTGAAATAAAACCAGTCTAATGGGAGAGCTATTATAATGGATGGAATTATTCTAGTAAATAAAGAAAAAGACTTCACATCACACGATGTTGTAAGCATAGTAAAAAAAATAACAGAATCAAAGGTTGGACACACTGGTACATTAGACCCTAATGCTACCGGTGTTTTACCGCTGTTAATAGGAAATGCAACAAAAATTTCAAAATACTTAATTAACCATGACAAAGAATATGAAGCTGTAATTCAGTTGGGCAAAAAAACGACCACTGCAGATATTGAAGGGGAAGTAATAGAAGAAAAAGAAGTTCCAGAAAAAATATACATAGAATGTGAAAATATATTAAAAAGCTTCATTGGAAAACAAAAACAGACTCCACCAGCTTACTCTGCAATAAAAGTAAACGGAAAAAAATTATATAGCTATGCAAGGGAAGGCATAAAAATAGAAATTGAACCAAGAAACATAGAAATTTATAATATTGAATTGATGAATATAAATAAGGAAGAAAAACAAATAAGCTTTAGAGTGAGTTGCTCAAAAGGAAGTTACATCAGAAGCTTATGCGAAGATATTGCAGATAAACTTGGAACAGTTGGATACATGAAAGACTTAAAAAGAACCAAGGTCGGAGATTTTGAAATAAAAGAAGCAATCACAATTGACGAGTTAAAAGAAAAATTTGAAAAAAACGATTTTTCAGATGTGATTACAATAGAAAATATATTCAAAGACATGCCAAAAATAGAGCTAAATGAAAACAATATAAAACAATATTTGAATGGAGTTAAAATAGTAGAAAGAAATCAAGATGGAATCTACAGAATTTATTACAAAAATGAGTTCAATGGAATTGGCATAGTAAAGGATAACAAATTAAAGAGAGACTTAGTGATTGCGGAATAGTAAAAAATAAAACAAAAAGATTAAAATTTGATTGACAGAGGGCATAAAAGATAGTATAATTAATATACTAATACGGAATAGCTATTTAGTAATTCGAGTGTTTCGCAACTCAAAAAAAATGGCGAGCAATATATTCGAGTGTTTCACGACTCAAAAGAAACGGTGAACGATATATTCGAGTAAACGCTTGCTCAAAGCAAAAAGCGTAATTTAATTAAGGGGGTTAAAATCTAGGTTTTAACTCTCTTTTTATGTAAGGAGATGTAAAGATGAAATTAAAATTCTATGAAGTTGATAGTGAATATATAAAGTTTTTAAGAGAAAACGGAGACGAAAAAATTCCTAATATAGTTTATGAAAAACATAAAAAATTTTTTTGTGGGATAGTCCTTACAATCAATGGATTTAATTATTTTGCACCTGTATCTTCATACAATAAAAAAGCACATACAGTATTTTTAATAATGGATAGAGATAAGATAACAAAAGAATTAACGCCTATTTCTTCGTTGAGATTTTCTTTTATGTTCCCCTGTCCAATAGAATATTTAAATCAAAAAGATTTCTCAAAAGAGGAAGAAAAATATCAAAATCTATTAAGAAAAGAACTACATTATTGCAATATAAATAGAGAAAAAATAAAGAAAACTGCGAAGGATGTATATAAATTAGGAATGAAAGAAGAAACAAGAAGAAAATTTAATATTTGCAACTTTAAAAAATTAGAAGAACAGTGCTTAAAGTACATGAATTTAAATAGTATGTAATGTAAAATAATTGAACAGAAATCTTGAAATAAAAAATATATTATTAAAAAAATCAAAAAATCTATTGCATAAAAATATTTGTTATGATAATATAATTATAGCAAACAGAAATTAAATAAATATTCCCTGCGTGGTACGTGTAGAACGGAATTTTAGAACCAACAAATCTTAAACGGGAGTCCGCCTTTGAATGTGGCGTGTAAGCTTAATCTAAATCTTAAGAAACCCATGAGCATTCAACAAGACACCCACCTGTCTCGGCAGGTTTCTTAAAATTTCATTTAACTTACGGCTAAGGTGGGGGATATTTTTTGATTTGTAAATAAAAAAATATTATAAGGATAAAAATATAGTAGCAGTACACTAAAAACGATAAAACGATAAAAATTAAAAGGTTAAGAAGTTATAAAGCTATAAAGTTATAAAGTAAAACATAGATAAAAATTAAATTAGAATTTTACATGAAGTGAGACGAAGAGTAAATGAGAATAATTGATGCATTAGATGATAAAATAAAACTTTTAAAACTAAATAAAATAGACGATAGTAGCATTATTGCAAGGGAGCTACTATGTTTTATTATGCATGTCGACAAAACACATCTTATTATTCATGAATACGATGAAATCGAGAATAATATTTTTCAAGAGTTCTCTAAAGAAATAGAAAATATAATTAATGGAAAACCTATTCAATATATCACACATAGTCAAGAATTTATGGGACTTGATTTTTATGTTGATGAGAATGTATTAATTCCTCAACCTGATACTGAAATATTGGTTGAAGAAGTATTAAAAATAGCTGATAATATTAAGAAATCAAATACTCATAATGCAACAATTAAATTTGCAAAAACAACAGAAAAAAGAAATGAATTAAGCGACGAGACTGCTGATGAAAAGAATACGAGTAAAATTAGAAAAAATAATGATGATGATAAAATTAAAATACTTGATTTGTGTACTGGTAGCGGTGCAATAGCCATTTCTCTGGATAAAATATTAAACAAAAACAGTGAAGAAGACAATGAAGAAAAATTAAAAGAAGAATATTGTAATTGCAATAAAAAAGCAGTAAAGAATAAAAAATGTGGCAATACAATAATTTTTGCAAGCGATATTAGCTCAAATGCATTAGAAGTTGCTGAAAAAAATAATGAATCAAATGGAACAAATGTAAAATTCGTTTTATCAGATTTGTTTGAAAATATTGAAGAAAACAAGTTTAATATAATCGTATCAAATCCTCCATACATAAGAACTGATGTGATTAAAGAACTTTCAAGACAAGTAAAACATGAGCCTCAAATTGCTTTAGATGGCGGAAAAGATGGATTAGACTTCTACAGAAATATTATAAATGAAGCACCAAAATATTTGAGAGCAAATGGATATTTATGCTTGGAAATTGGATTTGATCAAAAAGAATCTGTTATAAATATATTGAAAGATACAGAAAAGTATTGTAATATAAAGGCTGTAAAGGATTTGTCTGGAAATGACAGATGTATAATCGCACAAACGTTAAAATAGCTAAAATATAATATAAATTGAAAGAAATTGAAAGAAACACTTTTGAAGTAAAATATAAAACACAAAAAAGATATGTCAAAATGGACGAGAAAGCTGACTGAATTCTGAAAAGAAACTAGTTCTAATGTATAGAAAGAGAGGTGTCAAGATGTCTTTTTCATCGAATTTAAAAACTGAGCTTAGCAAAATAAATAATTTAAAAAATAAAGACGAAGTTTTTGCTGAGTTTTTAGGATATTTAGTAACTAACAATATTACTCAAAAAGGAAAACTACTTAAGTTTTCAACAGAGAATGAATACAACATTAATAGATTTGCAAAATTGTTATGGAATTTGCAAATTCAGGATTATAAGATTGAAATTGTAGGAAAAACTTACAATATTACTGTAAAGGAAAATGTTGAAAATATCGTTAGAGAAAAGCTTGAAGAATATGGAGCATGTAAGATTGGAGAATTTCTAAATACAGAAAATCTTAAGAAGGCTTTTGTAAGAGGAAATTTCTTAGGAGCTGGATCAATCAATAATCCGCAAAATAAGTATCATCTTGAAATAATTTTTAGCAAAGAAGAATTTGCTGTAACGACTCTTGAAATGCTAAAGGAGTTTGAAATCAACGCAAAACTTCTGAATTCAACTATTTATTTCAAGGACGGAGAAGAGATTTCAAACTTTTTAGCATTAATTGGTGCAAATTCTGCAGTTCTTAAGTTTGAACAAATAAGAGTAATGCGTGAAATGAAAAACAATGTAAATAGACTGGTTAATTGTGAAACTGCTAATTTGAATAAAACAATAAATGCATCCGTGAAACAAATAGAAACGATAAAAAAGCTTAAGAAGACTGGAAAATTTAATAATCTTCCAGAGGAACTTAAAGAGATTGCAAACTTGAGAGAACAGAATCCAAACGCGACATCTGAAGAATTGGGAAATATGCTTCAAAAACCAATTAGCAAATCAAGTGTTAGTCATAGATTCAAAAAAATAGAAGAATACTTACAATAATATTGATGTTTCATTGTTTTGATTAAAAGATAATAAATGAAGTACGAAAATGTTGCATTATTATAAACAAAACAATAAAATGAAAAATATATTTTTATTAATAATATTAAATAATCTAAATATAAGGAAACAATAATGGAAATAAAAGAAATAGGACTATATATACACATTCCATTTTGTAAACATAAATGCTATTACTGTGATTTTGTTTCGTATGCAAATAAAAAGAAATTCTTTAAGAAATATGTTGAATGTGTAAAAAAAGAAATAGGAAAATATGCAAGAGAAAATAGGATAATGTCAGAACATGGACTGGAACCTAAGTATGTAATAAAAACAATATATATAGGAGGTGGAACACCTTCTTTAATTGATGAAGAATATATTGAAGACATACTAAAGTCGATTCGTGAAAATTTTGAAATAACTTCGAATTTAGAAGAAAACTACGAGGCTCAAGATGAAGAAATAAAAAATTACAATTCACAAATAGAAACAACGATAGAAGTTAATCCAGGAACCGTTACAAAAGAAAAGTTGCAGAAATATTTAGAATGTGGAATAAACAGACTTAGCATCGGATTGCAGGCTGTGCAGGATAATCTACTTAAAGAAATAGGAAGGATTCACACTTTCGAGGATTTTCAAAATGTATACAAGTGGGCAAGAGAAGTTGGATTTGAAAATATAAATGTAGATTTAATGATAGGACTTCCAAACCAGACTCTTGACGATGTAAAAGAAAGCACAAAAAAGGTAATGGCTTTAAAACCAGAACACATATCGGTATATTCGCTAATCCTAGAGGAAAATACTAAACTGGAAGATATGGTTATAAAGGGAAAGCTGGAACTTCCAGATGATGAAATAGAAAGAAAAATGTATTGGTATGTGAAAAAGACATTGGAAAAGTACAAATACATACACTATGAAATATCAAACTTTGCAAGACCTGGATTTGAATCTAAGCATAATAGCGATTGCTGGAACCAAAATGAATATATTGGAATCGGAGCAGCAGCAAGTTCTTTTATGAATAATGCAAGATATGAAAATACATCGGATTTAGAAGAGTACATTTCGAACATAGAAAATGACAAGCCAAGCAAAAATATTCAGCTACAAGAACTATTGGACGATGAAAGCAAGATAGATGAATACATGATGTTATCATTAAGAAAAATATCAGGTGTGAATATCTCAGAATTTAAAAGAAAATTTAATCAAAATCCAATAATTAGATATAATAAAATACTAGAAAAATTGATTAAAGAAGAGCTCATAGAAATAGATGGAAATAATATAAGGCTCAGCTCAAAAGGAATAGATTTAGCCAATTTGGTTTGGGAAGAATTTATTTAAAAATATAATAAAATTTAAACTGGAGGAATAAAATAATGAAAGAAGAATTTATCGAATTATTAAGATCAACAAAAAGAGAAGGAATAGAAAATCTATTAGCATTTTTAGAAAAATCAGATTTTTATACAGCACCTGCAAGCACAAGATTCCATGGTAATTACGAAGGTGGACTTCTAGAACACAGCATGAAAGTATATGAGATTTTCAATGAAAAAATTAAAAATAGTGGGTTAAACACTCCTGACGACACTGTAAAAATTGCTGCGTTATTACATGATATATGTAAAACAAATTTTTACAAAACAGATTATAGAAATGCTAAAAATGCATTAGGAGAGTGGGAGAAGGTTCCATACTACACTGTAAATGATACAATTCCTTATGGACATGGAGAGAAATCTGTAATGATGCTTACAGAATACATAAAATTAACAAATGAGGAGAAATATGCAATTCGTTGGCACATGGGCTTTACAGAGCCTAAAGAACTATATGGAACTCTAGGCGAAGCTTACAAAAAATATCCTATAGCTCTGTTGTTAAATGAAGCAGACCTTGAAGCTACATATTTTTATAACATTTAAAGGAGTTATGTGAGTTTGAAAAACATATTGTTTGTATGTATAGGAAATGGAAAAATAATTGGAGATAGTCTTGGACCTTTAATAGGAACGGTTCTTGAGAAGAATAAAAGACTGATTCAGAACAATGTAAAGATTGATGTTATTGGAACTTTTGAAAATCCCATACTATATTACAATGTGGAAGAGTTTATAAAAAATATTGATAGTCAAGATTATTCTGAAATCGTGATTATAGATTCTGCACTTGGTAGCAAAGAGAACATTGGAAAAGTTATGATTACACCAGCAGAAATATTAATTGGAGTTGGAGTAAACAGAGGCAGAATGGTAAAAGGAGATATAATTTTAAAAGGTGTTGTCGGAATTAATTATAACAACATAAGTAGAAATTTAATAGAATTAGAAAGTGTAGAAGCAAAGCAAGTTGAAAATATTGCAAGTAAAATGCTTGACATCATATATTCAATAATCTTTAGGAAAACAGAAAGAATTGTTTAGTACAAGTTTTTTGCAGTGTAAAATGAATAATCGGAAAAATTTAGAACAAAAACATAAATAATTTGTTATTGCAGAAATGAAAAATGGTAAATAATTATTAAGAATGGAAGTATAAAAACAATAAAGATGGCAATAATTCCTATATAAAAGTGAGAAATTCACAAAAATATAGGAGGTACATATATGAATCCTGAAAATATGAAGAACATTATAATTTTGAAAAACTTGCCTTCCAACCTGATTGATGAAGCCATTGTTGTTGTGAAAAATAAGAAAGAATCAAAAGACATAAATTATAAGACTCTTATGCAAGACGGCAAAAGCAGAGCAATCCATGGCTACATGAAGGAAGAAGAACTAAAAAAGATTGAGAATATAAAAAAAGAGGAAAGAAATTATATAATAAAAGAAGCAGAAATGGTTGTAGCAAATTATATTGCAAAAATAGAGAATCAAATTTTAGCTGAAAAGAAAGTGAAAAAAATAGAAAAGTTATATAAAAAAGTAAGAATTTTAAATGTAATGCTTGCTATTATAAGCTTGATTTGTGTTGCAATACAAATAATTAAGTAGATATAGTGCGTTACCTTGATTTGATTCGTAAACGTATTTAGCATACTTAAACGATGATAAAATAATATAGAAGAATGAAAATAGATTAAAAAATGCCAAAAAGCAAAAATAAAATGAAAACAAAATTAAAAAGTAATAATACCTTAACCTTTGGAATATAAATTTATAAAACAAAGGAAGAGGTGTTTTTTATGGAAAGAATACTAAGCCAAGAAGAAAGAATTAGAAGGGCAGAGGAAATTTACAATAGACGAAGATATGAAAATAAATATAATGCGAATCAATATGCTTATATAGAAAGAAGAAGAGATTCTGCCAAACCGAATTCAGTAAAAACTAAGAAAAAAATTGTTAAAAAGATGATGTTACAGATGTTAATTTGTACTATTATTTACTTTGCATTTTATTTTATTAATAATTCGAAACTAATATTTTCGGAAGATGTAAACACGAAAACGAAAGAATTACTTTCTTATGATATAAGTCTGTCAAATATAGAAGAAAACCAGTATTTCAAGAATGTTAAGGAATATTTTAATGGATTAATTGGAAGGCTAAAAAATAATGGTGAAGAAAGCAGAAACCAGGAAACGGAAAATGTGACAAATGAAGAAAATACAAATAGCGGAAGTCTGGAAAATGAAAATAGTGAGAATGTAGAAAACTCCAATAGTGAAAATACACAGACTCAAGATGCAAATGAAAGTACAGAGAAAAATCAAAATGCAGAACCAATCGGAGGAGCAGAAGAAGTAGCTGTAGAAGAAACTAAAAGCCAAGAAGAACAAGACATAGATTATGTAAAGCAAAATATAAATATAATATGGCCATTAACAGGAGTAATCACTTCAAAATTTGGTTCAAGAACTGCAACAGAAATTGTTACAGCAAATCACTATGGAATCGATATTGCAGGAAATACAGGAACTTCAATTGTTTCAGCAATAGACGGAACAGTAACACAAAACTCAAGCGAAGGAGACTATGGCAAACATTTGAGAATAGAAAATGGAGAAGTAATGACATTATATGCCCACTGTAGTAAATTGCTTGTAAACGAAGGTGATAGCGTAAAACAGGGACAAAAAATAGCAGAGGTTGGAAGTACTGGAAGAGCAACAGGTCCTCACTTACACTTTGAAATAAGAAGAGAAAATAGATTCATAAATCCAGAAAGTATATTAGGAAGTATGTAAGTTTTAATCATTGGAGTAAAAAAATTAATTGAGAAAATGTTTCGGCAGAGTATTACCAATATAATAGAATTCATGCTGTAAAAATTGATTAAAATATAATTTTAGGACTTTATAGTGAAGAAAGGAAAATTCAATGCAAATAAAAATGAATTTAAAAGTGTTCTTGTTTCTAATTATTTTTATATTAACAAGACAGATAAAAATATATGCATTATTAATGTTATTTGCTCTAATACATGAACTAGGACATTTATTTGTTGGTTTAATTTTAGGCTTCAAACCAGAAACAATATCAATGATACTAACAGGATTTACAATAAAATTCAAAACAAAGTGTGAAGACTACAATGTAAAAATCAGAAACGGAAATGTGTTAGCTGTTAAGAAGGCAATAATTGCTTTAGCAGGACCAATGGTAAATCTTATAATAATTTTAGCGTGTTTAATATTTTACAAAGAAACTCAAGAAGCATATTTATTAGGATTACCATTAGAATTACTGATATATTCAAACATTCTAATATTTGCATTTAACATATTGCCGATATATCCGCTAGACGGAGGAAGAATTTTAAAGGAATTAGTACATATATTTGCTGGATTAAAAAATTCATACACAATAACAAATAAAGTATCAAATTGTACTGTAATAATATTAACAATAATGGGAAGCATATTTGTATTAATTTATAGAAATATAGCAATAATAATTATACTAGTGTATTTGTGGTACATAACAATAAGAGAAAATAAGGCATTTTCAATGAAGATAAAAGCCTTTAATATAAAATAATATAAAAAGTAAATTAGATTCTTGTATCGAGTGGAATTTTCCATTTTCAATTAACTTCAAAGCCAATTGAAAATTTTTCATAAAATATATTGAAAATAAAAAAGATTAATAGTAAAATTAAAACAGAATGAAAAGAAAAATAATAAAAACAACGGAGGATAAAATGGAAAAATTTAAAAGTGAGAATGGTATTACTTTGATAGCACTGGCAGTTACAGTAATAGTTATGATAATCATTTCAGTTGGACTAAGTGCTACAATGACAACAAATATAGAAATGAAAAATTACAACAAGTTTAAAGAAGACATAATTACATTATCAGAAGCAACTAAATTATACTATTTAAATAATGGTACATTGCCAGTTGCAATGGACAAGGTATTAACAAGTATTGATGTGCCATCAAAAGACAAAAATCCAAATGACAACAATAAATATTATTACATTGATATGAGGCTTTTACCAGATGCGGAAACTTACTTTGGAGAAGGAAATAAAAATGGAACTTTTACGTCAACAGATAACGACTTATATGTTGTAAATGAAAAAAGTTTAACAGTTTATTATTTAAAAGGTGCAGTTTTAAATGGCGAAAGACATTATACATCTGTAGATGATTATTCAGATGGTGGATTTGCATCAGATTATTATTCAAAAACAGACTTACCAATAATATCTGCTGTTTCTATGAAGAGTGATGGAGAAGATTCAACAAGAGCAAATCTTGGAGATACTGTTACACTTAAATTTATTTCAAATTATACACTAACACAAAATCCAACAGTTGTAATAGATGGACAAGATGTAACAAGTAGCTGTACTTGGAATGGAAATATATGCACAGCAACTTATAAAGTAGCATCTGCTTCAGACTCAAGCGGAAACAGCAAAAATGGAAAAAAGATTGAATTTAGTATTTCAAACTATTCGGCTGATAGCAAAACAGGAACTACAATATCTGATGTAAACTTTGGAAAAAGTGTATATTTTGAAATTGTACCTAAACCAAATTTTGTTGTAGACGGTGTAACAATTCCAGGAGGTTATTATTATGTTGGTGGAACTAAAGCAAAAGGATTAGTTATTTCAGATGCAGAAGCAGACAATGAAAGATATAAGGGACAGGAAAACGTTGGTAAAGATTTACAAGGAAACCAATGGGTATGGGTGCCAGTAGAAACACCAAGTAGTTTGTATACAACCGTAACAGCAGGCCAAGCACTTTCAGGAAGTACAGGAGTAAAAACTACAAAATATACAAATTCAGAAATAATAAGTGGAAAAACAAGAGGATTACCTGGAAGTACAGTTTATAGAGAGCCAGATATATTAACTTATTCAGGTTATGATGATACAAATTATGCAACAGCAGGATTTAGTAGTTTAGCGAATATGGCAGAGACTATGAAAAGTGACTATGAAGAAATGATAAGAAGTATAGAGAAGTATAAAGGATTTTATATAGGAAGATATGAGTTAACAGCAAATGGAGAGAAGACAGGAAAAACTCAAACAGGTATAACATGGTATGAACACTATAAAAATTGTACAACATTAGCTAGTGGCTCAAAAGTAAAAACAAGAATGATATGGGGATTGCAGTGGGATGCTACATGTAAATGGCTTGCAAGTTCAGGATTTAACATAACAGATTCAACTTCTTGGGGAAACTACAAGTATAATACTGCAGATGGACATGGAAGGAAACAAAATACTGGCTCTAGTGAAAGTTGGAAGGCAAATAATATATATGACTTTGCTGGAAACTGCCTTGAATATACCCAAGAAGCGAACGGCGCCAACGGCAGAGCTGGCAGAGGAGGCAACTATAACAACGATGGCTCCATTCCGGCTTCTGAACGTAACGGCTACAGTCCTCGCGACACCGACTTCAGCTGCAGTGGTTCTCGCCCTACTTTATATTTGATACCATGAGATATAGAGGCGAAGAGTTCTAAAGAAGAACTTAAAACTTCTATGACAAAGAGAAAACAAAAAGAAGGCTATGCCAACGCATAGCGAATGGAATACGCTATGTGGAAAATTTTAGTATGAACTCGTCAAAAAACGACAAAATACTAAAATTTTTTTGTAAAAATAAATATGTAAAATGTCCAATTTTACTTGACTTTTTAGCCTTTTGCGTATAAACTAGTGATAGAATTATGGACAAGTGGATTCATAAAAGTTTGTTAAATATGCAATGGTTAGTAATGAATGGAGGATTCTATGGGAGAGGTTATAGTTATAACATCGGGAAAAGGTGGAGTAGGAAAAACAACTACAACAGCAAATCTTGGATCAGCCCTTGCACTTAGCGGAAAGAAGGTAGTGCTTGTTGATACAGATATAGGTTTAAGAAACCTTGATGTAGTAATGGGCCTAGAAAACAGAATAGTATACGACATTGTTGATGTTGTAGAAGAAAAATGTAAACTAAGACAAGCCCTTATAAAGGATAAAAGATTTGAACAATTATTCCTATTACCAGCTGCTCAAACTAGAGATAAAAGTGCTATAAATGAAGAACAAATGAAAGAACTAACTAACAAACTAAAAGAAGAATTTGATTTTATATTAATTGATTGCCCAGCAGGAATTGAACAGGGCTTTAAAAACGCTATTGCTGGAGCTGATAGAGCAATTGTTGTTACAAATGCAGAAATATCTTCAATAAGAGATGCTGATAGAATTATTGGATTATTAGAAGCATCTGAAATAAAAAATCCAGAATTAATTGTAAACAGATTAAGACCAAACATGGTTAGAAAAGGCGAAATGATGGATGTTGACGATATAGTAGATTTATTGTCAATAAATTTAATTGGTGTTGTACCAGATGATGAATTTATAATTACTCAAACCAATAAAGGTGAGCCAGCCGTAATAAACAAAAAGGCTCCATCAGGAAGAGCATATCTTGAAATTGCAAGAAGAATTTTGGGAGAAAATATTGACGTTACAATTCCAGGAAAAGATGAGGGATTCTTTTCTAAATTGAAACATATTTTTAGAAAATAATTGCAAAAATTAGCTAAAGGCTAGAAATAATATAAGATAAGAAAACATAATTGAAAAATATCGATTTGGAGGTACTTAAATGTTCGAGGGCATTACAAATTTCTTTAAAAGAATTGGAAAGAAAGACCAACTAGAGGCAAGTTCAAAAGATACAGCAAAAGAAAGATTGCATTTAGTACTAATGCAGGACAGAGCAAATGTTTCTGCAGATTTTCTTGATATGATGAGAAAAGAAATTATAGAAGTTATAAAAAAATATATAGATGTAGATGAAAATGATATAGATGTTAGACTTACAAATAGGACTAACGAAGATGGAACAACTGGAGCACCTGCTTTATATGCAAATATTCCAATAGCAGGTATAAAGGAAGAAGCAAAGAACAAGAAAACAGAAGAAAAAGAGGAAAAAACTGAAGAACAAAAAATAGAAGAGAAGAAAGTTGAAAAAGAAGCGGTAGAAGACAAGAAGGCAAAAGATAAAGAGGAAACTAAGATAGACGAAACTGAGAAAAAAGATGAAATAGTAGAAGTCGAAGATACAGAAAAGGTAGAAAAGACTGAAAAAGAAAACAGTCCTGAAAACAAAGTAATAAAAGACAATAAAGTTGGAACAAAGAAAAATAATAAAAAGAAAAATGCAGGAAATAATTCTCAAAAAAAGAATGGAAATAGAAATAAACAAGGAAGCAAAAAAGTAGAACCTGCAAAACAACAGAAAAATTAAAATAAAAATAGAAAATGAGGTTAATTAGAATTGGGAAGAAAAATACTTAAGAATATGGATTGGGGAGTTCTTCTTTGTATTGTAATACTTCTAACAATTGGTTTGGTTGCACTTTTTTCTGCAACTCAGAATTCTGATTATGTGGAATTTAAAAGACAGCTAATATGGCTTGCTGTAAGCATACCAATAATGATTATGCTAATATTTATGGATTATAAAACAATCTCAAAAATATCTCCAATATTATATATATTAATCCTAATATCGCTAATTGCAGTATTATTTACCAAGAGTGTAAATGGAGCAACCAGCTGGTTTACAATAGGTGGAATTTCTATTCAACCAGCAGAGTTTGCAAAGATTATTGTAATAATAGCTTTAGCAACATATATTTCAAGAATACAGGAAAATGGAAGAGATCAAATTAGTAGACCAACACGTTTGCTACTTGCACTATTAATAGTTGCAGTTCCGGTGCTTCTTATAATAAAACAACCTGATTATGGAACAGCATGTACTTTCGTAGTTGCAACAATATTTATACTATTTTCAGCAGGAATAAAGAAAAGGTACATAATTGCTGGAATTTTACTTACAGTTATAATAATTCCAACATTGTATTTTTTTGTGTTACCAGAACATGCTAAAACAAGAATAGATGTATTCTTAAATCCAAACCTAGATCCTAGAGGTGCAGGATACAATGTTATTCAATCAAAACTTGCAATTGGTGCTGGTGAATTTTTAGGAATGGGAATTCTAAAGGGAAATCAAACACAACTTGGATTCTTATATCCAAAGTCAACAGACTTTATATTTGCTGTAATCGGAGAAGAAATGGGATTTGTTGTGGCAGCAACGGTAATTATAACGTATGTAATTCTGATAACAAAATCGATATACATTGCTAAAACTGCAAAAGATAATTTAGGTTCTTATATTGCAATAGGAATTGCTGGAATACTATTATTCCACTTTACGGAAAATATAGGAATGACAATGGGACTATTACCAATAACGGGTGTTCCTTTACCATTTGTTAGCTATGGAGGAAGTTCATTACTTACAAACTTAATGATGATTGGATTGCTTTTAAATATAAGCGGAAGAAGACAGAAAGCAATATTTGTAGATTAAAATAAAAATTCGTAGACAAAATTTAAATAAAAAATAGAAAATAGAACTTACAGAACATCAACTTAAAGATTAAAATTATATACGAAATTTTAAATTTAAAGACTAAAATATTAAGGGTGAAAATATTGAAAATAGGAAATGTAGAAACAGATAATAACATATTTTTAGCACCAATGGCAGGTATTACAGACCTGCCATTTAGATTAATATGCAAAGAAAATGGTGCTGGGCTTGTTTATTCAGAAATGGTAAGTGCAAAGGCTCTTTTATATGGAGATGAAAAAACAAAGCTATTATTGAAAACTTGCAAAGAAGAAAGACCTCTTGCTGTGCAGATATTTGGTAGTGATGTAGAAGCCATCGGATTTGCTGCAAAATATGTTAGCGAATTTGCTGATATTGTAGATATAAACATGGGATGCCCGGCTCCAAAAGTTGTAAAAAATGGTGATGGAAGCAGATTATTACAAGACTTAGATAAAGTTAAAGAAATAGTAGAATCTGCTGTAAAGAATTCAAAGGTTCCAGTAACAGTGAAGATGAGAATAGGCTGGGACTTCGATAGTATAGTTGCTGTAGACGCTGCCAAAATAATTGAAAATGCGGGAGCATCAGCAATAGCGGTACATGGAAGAACAAGAAGCCAATACTATTCTGGTCAGGCGGATTGGAATATTATAAAACAGGTAAAAGACACTGTTTCTATTCCAGTAATAGGGAATGGAGACTTAAGAACTAAAGAAGATGTGAAAAAAGCTTTTGAAAAATATAATGTTGATGCTGTAATGATTGGAAGAGCTGCATTTGGAAATCCATGGCTATTTAAAGAAGCAGTAACATACATGAAAGATGGAAAATGTGATTTTAAAGTTTCAAATGAAGAAAAATTAGAAACAATATTAAAACATATAGATTTGGAAGTTCAAGAAAAAGGCGAATTTATAGCAGTTAGAGAAATGAGAAAACATATTTCTGCATACACAAAGAATCTTCCAAATTCGAGTGCTTTCAGAAGTAAAATCAACACTTTAGATACAAGAGAAGAAGTCGAAGAATGCTTGAAAGAATATTTTAAAGAAATTAATTCATAAAACGATTATAAAACTTCTAATATTGGAAATAATAATAAAAGAAAAGCAAGAAATATTTTTTATTGTATGAAAATTACATAGAATTTATAAAAAAACAATATAGAATTTATGCAAAATCTATAAAAATTGATAAAAATCTATAGGAAAACTTTAATAAATTCAATGTGTAAAATGTTGATTGTATTATATGAGTTACATAATAGCAAATAAAAAAAATTGGCATATTATACAATAAGATATAAATAATTTGTTTATATTTAGAATTATTTAAAATACAATAAAAAACAAATCTTAGCTATACAAATATTAGGAGTGAATAATATGGTAGTAAAAAGAGGAGATATGTTTTATGCAGATTTAAGCCCTGTAGTTGGCTCAGAACAACGGAGGAATAAGACCTGTTGTAATAATACAAAATGATATGGGAAATAAACATAGCCCAACTGTAATAGCAGCTGCAATAACTTCTCAAATGGGAAAAAGCAAGTTACCAACTCATATAGAAATTGGTCCTGAAAACACTAAACTAAAAACTGAATCTATAGTGCTTGCAGAACAAATAAGAACAATAGATAAAAGCAGACTAAAAGAAAAAATAGGGCATATAGACGATGAAAATGTAATGAGCCAAATAAATAATGCACTTGGAGTTAGCTTTGGCTTAGGTGAATAAAACAAAATTCAAGACTGTAATATTTAACAAAAGTTAAAAATTACAGTCTATTTTTGAAGCATAACAGTTTATACTTTCAATTTTTTTATTATTTTTATTTCATTGTATAAATCTTCGATTCTTTGTTTACGAACAATAAGGGCTTGTCTATATTCATTTAAAACTTGATGATAGTTTTGGAAATCTTCTCCTGCCTGGAATAACATTTGCATTCCTTCTTTATAATAATCTCTCTTTCTCTGTCTGCTTGTAGCCTGCATTTTTGCGTTATAAGAATCTATTAATTCCAAACGTTTAATATTATCTTTTAAGTAATCTATATAATCATAAACACAGCTGATTTCGTATTTGGTATCATCAATAACAACTTTGAATAAAACTTTCAAAATTTTAGGACTAATTTTGCCCATTTGAGAATTTTCAGAAAGTTGACCAAGAGCAATAGTTTTTTCAACATCGTCAGGATGTGCATCCTCAATCATATCTTTTAAAGTATCTGAAATATGAACGTGGGTTGTATAATGCCTTTTGGTTGTTAATGCATCATATTCATCAGCAACACGGATAACTCTTGCAACGAAGGGGATGTCTTTTATTGTAAGACCACTTGGATATCCCGTTCCATTTAAAGCCTCATGATGATAAAGTGCACCTTCTGCATAAGGTCTTAATGCTAAATCTTGCATACAAATTTGGTATCCCTTTGTAGTATGAGTTTTCATAATCTCAAATTCTTCCTCGGTCAGTCGGTCAGGTTTTGTTACAATCTCGATAGGAATTTGAGTTTTTCCAATATCATGCAAATAACCACAGATAATTGCATGAACAATAAATTTTTTGTTGAGTCTTAAATACTGGCAAATTCTACCACATAAGTTTCCAACATTTATACTATGTCTTTTAGTAATAGGGTCTAGATTGTCTAGAATAGCAAGCTCATAGCGTAATTTCTTATCCAAATTATAAACTTTAATAGATGTTGAATCATAAAAATCAAATTTTTCTTTATTCATAAGTTTCTCCTTTTGAATTACTATAAAAATAATATCACTTAAAATAAAAAAACGCAATAAAAAATCTTTTTATTTTGCTTGACAATTATCAAAACTTGTATTATCTTATGTATAAGCTTATATGAAATTTGAGAGGGGGTGAACTTACAAGATGAGTTCAGAGGAAATATTTGATAAAGTAAAATCAATAATAGTAGAACAATTAGGTGTTGCGGATACAGCAGTTACTATGGAAGCTTCTTTTATAGATGATTTAGGAGCAGATTCATTAGATATCGTTGAATTAATAATGGCTCTTGAAGAAGAATTCGATACAGAAATCCCTGATGCTGATGCTGAGAAAGTAGTAACAGTTGGTGATGTTGTAGATTATATAAAGGATCACGTAGCTTAAGAAAAATAAATTTGAAAGGTTTTAAAGCCTTTCTTTTTTTTATTCTATTAATGATTTGTTCTAACTACATTAAATAAAGGCTAACTGAATAGATAAGAGTTATTACAGCAAATGCTATTCAATTGCCATTTTACTGCAAGTGCATTTAAATTTCTAATATGCATTTACAAATCGCTTAAATTAGTGTAATATATAGTAATGGAAAGGAGGAAGAAAAGTGGTAAACAGTTTAGAAAACCTTGAAAAAAATATAGGATATATATTTAAAAATAAAGCTCTATTAAAAAATGCCTTAACACATACTTCTTATGCTTATGAAAATAATGTAGCAAGTAACGAAAAGCTAGAATTTCTTGGAGATAGCATATTAGAGTTTTTATCAAGCAAATACATATATAACAATTATCCGAAATTAAAAGAAGGAGAAATGACTAAAGTTAGAGCAACTGTTGTTTGTGAAGATAGCCTTCATAAAATTGCCCAAAAGCATAATTTTAGTGATTTCTTATATCTTGGAAAAAGCGAAATGAAACATGGAGGAAACAAGAAACCAGCAATAATGGCAGATAGTGTTGAGGCAGTTATAGCTGCTATGTATTTTGATTCTGGATTAGAAGCTTGCGAAAAATTCATCGTTGAAAATTTAAAGGACGATATAAAAATAGCAAGCCAAAATGTTGGAATGAAAGATCACAAGACAATTTTACAAGAAAAACTTCAGGTTCATGGAAATGTTAAAATTGAGTACGAGATTATAAAAGAAGAAGGACCAGACCATGATAAAACCTTCACAGCAGAAGTTAAATTAAATGGAGAAGTTCTTGCAACAGGTACTGGAAAAACAAAGAAACATGCTGAAATGGATGCTGCAGACAAGGCTTTAAAATTATTAGAAAAATAATTCTAACAGTGGACTTAATTAGCAAGTGTGGTATTAAAAATTTGATACTATGAGACCATTAGAATAATTTTAATAAGGGGATTTGCGATAGATTTGTTTAAGTAAGAAACGAAAGATGTGATAAATAGACGAAATAATTGGAGGAGGAAAGTAGTATTGAAAAAAGAATACATTATTCCAATATTTGTACCACATTTAGGTTGCAAACAGTGTTGTACATTTTGCAATCAAAGAACTATTAGCGGAGAGCAAAAACAGGTAACAGCAAAAGATGTAATTGAAACAATAGAGTATTATTTAAAGAGCTTTAAAAACGATAATGAATACATTGAGGTTGCTTTTTTCGGAGGAAGCTTTACTGCAATAGAAAGAACAAAACAAGAAGAACTTTTGAAGGCTGTTCAGCCTTATATAAAGAGCAAAAAAGTAAACAGTATTCGTTTATCTACAAGACCTGATGCAATAGATAAAGGTATTTTGAAAATGCTAAAAAAATACCATGTAAAAACAATAGAACTTGGAGTGCAGTCAACCAACAATTACATTTTAGCTAGATGCAAGAGAGGCCACAGCTTTGAGGATGTAAAAAAAGCTTCAAAATTAATTAAATGGTATGGCTTTAATCTTGGACATCAAATGATGGTGGGACTTCCAGATAGTAATAGCAAAGATGATATACAAACTGCAAAAGACATAATAAAGCTTAAACCTAAAATGGTAAGAATTTATCCTGTTTTGGTTATAAAAGGAACTGAACTTGAACTAGAATACAATAAAAAAGAGTACACCCCATTAACAGTTACTCAAGCAGTTGAAAGATGTAAGGAAATAGTAAAACTATTCAACAAGAAAAAGATAAAAGTAATAAGAGTGGGACTACAGAATACAGATACAATTTCAGAAATATCTAGCAAAGAGAGTGAGGTTGTTGCTGGACCATTCCACCCTGCATTCGGACAACTTGTAGAAGATGCAATCTGGTATGACAGAATAGTGGAAGAAATAAAAAAGATTAATGCAAAAGTTATAAGAGTAGAAGTTCAGGCAAATGTTAAAGACATGAACAACATAATAGGACATAAAAAGGAAAATATAAATAGACTTAAAGATACTTATGCTGTTATTACAACAGTAACAAAAAATGATAAGATAAAAAAAGGCAAATTTAAGATAAAAGTTTTAGAAGTTGCGTAAAACTTTGTATCGTAAAACTTTGTATATACTCTAATAAAATTTTGAATAAAACAACCTATAATTGCGAATAGTAATTATAGGTGATTTTTTATGGAAAATGTAGCTAAAACTGGGAAAAGTAGAAAACAACTGAAAATAAGAAAAAAGATAGAAAAAATAATTAATTGCAAAGAAAAAAAGAAAATGAATAAGCTAATAGATTATATACTAATCACATTTGGAGCAATGATGATGGCTATTGGTACATCTTTATTCTTGTTACCAAATGAGCTTTCAACTGGCGGATTTGCAGGAATTGCAACAATATTATACTATCTGTTTAGTTTCCCGCTGGGAACTACAACATTTATTCTAAACATCCCACTTTTATTAATTGCTTACTTTAAGGTGGGGAAAAAACTATTCATAAGGTCAATTTATGGAACATTAATGCTTTCTTTATTTATTGATATATTTGATAAAATTACTCCATTAACTAGGGATAGCTTTTTGGGCTGTATTTATGGTGGAATTCTTATGGGAATTGGCACGGCAGTTGTACTGAAAAATCAGGCTTCAACACGGTGGCTCTGATTTACTTTCTTATGTAATAAGAGCCTATAAACCGCAATATAGAAGTAGTACATTAATACTAATAGTTGATGTAATAGTTATAATATTAAATGTATTTTTCTTTAAGACAATAGAGGTAGGCTTATATTCTGCTATTGCAATATTCTTAATGGGGAAAATGATTGATTTGATTTTTGAGGGAGTAAATTTTGCCAAAATTATATTAATAATATCTCCAAATTATAGAGAAATAGCAGCAAGAATCGAAAACGAAGTAAATAGAGGAAGTACAGGTTTATATTCAAAAGGAATGTACACAAATGAAGAAAAAGTAACTTTGCTCTGTGTGGGGTCAAGAACAGAGGCATATTCTATGGAAGCTATTGCAAAAGAAATTGATAAGTCTGCGTTTATCATAATATTGAATGCAAGAGAGGTGCTGGGAAAAGGCTTCAAATAGAATTTTTTGAAATTTTGTATTGCTAAAAGCCAGTTTATGCTATAATATAGAAGAAATAAACATGGCAGAAAGAGGGCAAAACAATTGGAGCAAAGATACGTGATAGAAAATTGTAAATCGTTTAGAGTGAAAGACATTTTCGATTGTGGACAGTGTTTTAGATGGAACGAACAACCTGATGAAAGTTATACTGGAATATTCGGAAACAATGTAATGAATATAAAAGAAGTACCAGAAAAAGATGGAACATATAAAATAATATTTGAAGGAATTTGTGAAGGAAATATAGAAGAAATCTGCAAAAGATACTTTGATTTAGACAGAGATTATGAGAGTATAAAAGAAAAATTATCCCAAATAGATGGATACATGAAAGAAAGCATAAAGTATGGAGAAGGAATTAGAATACTAAATCAAGACTTATGGGAAATGATAATCTCTTTTATAATTTCGGCAAACAACAATATTCCAAGAATAAAAGGAATAATAGACAGAATGTCGAAAAAGTATGGAAATAAGCTAAGTTTTAGAGGTCAAGACTACTATACATTTCCTACAATTAACGAATTAAGCAAAGCAAGTAAAGAAGATTTAAGAGAACTTGGCTTGGGCTTCAGAGATAAATATATAGAAGAAACAACAAAATTAATTGCAAGTGGAAAAGTTGACATGGAGAAACTTAGAAAAGAAAAGGATACTAAAAAAATAAAGATTGAATTACTAACTTTGTCTGGTGTTGGACCAAAAGTTGCAGACTGTATATTACTTTTCTCAGACTTAAAAAGGTTTGATGTATTCCCAATAGATGTGTGGGTAAGAAGAGTTATGAATGATTTGTACATACATGATGAGGACGAAAGCAAGGTTAGTAAGAAGAAAATTGAAGAATTAGCCGAAGAAAAATTTGGAAAACTCGAGGGAATAGCACAACAATATTTATTTTATTGGAAAAGAGAAAACAGTTAAATTTCAGATAGGAAAAGAGAATGAGTATTAGATTAGTTTATGGAAGAAGCGGAACTGGCAAGTCCAGTTACATATTTAAAAAGATAAAAGAAGAAATTGATAATGGAAGAAAAAAATACATAATAACGCCAGAGCAGTTTTCATTTACAGCTGAGAAAAAGTTACTTAACGATGAGGGTATAAATGAAAAAGAACAAGGCGTAATTTCTGATGCGGTAATTAATGCAGAAGTTTTAACATTTGCACGTATGGCACACAGGGTAGCAGGCGAAGTGGGTGGAAGTGCTAAAATAAAACTATCAAATTGTGGTAAGTCTATGTTGATTTATAGCATTTTATCAAACAAGAAGAATGATTTAAAGTTTCTTGGAAAATCAGATAGCAATATTGATATGATTATGACTCAACTTACAGAACTAAAAAAACATGGAGTAACTCTGGAAAATTTGCAAAATTTAAAAGAACAAGTGGCAAAAGACGATAGATATCTAGAAAGCAAGCTAAATGATATTTACACAGTTTATAGCAAATTCCAAGAAAAGATATCAGAAAATTATATTGATGAAAATGATGCTTTAACAATTCTTGCAGAGCAATTAGATAGTACAAATATGTTCAAAAATGCAGAAATATATATTGATGAATTTGTTGGATTCACGAAGCAAGAATACATGGTAATTGAGAAATTATTGGAGCAGGCATACAGTGTAACCATTACTGTAAATACAGATTGTTTAGAAATTACGAAAGATGCAAGTAATGACATTTTTTACACAAATAAGGAAACTGTACAAAAACTTATGAAACTTGCAAAGTCTGTTAAGGTAAAAATTGAGGAACCTGTTTGTATGCAGGAAAATGGTGAGGTTCCATATAGGTTCAAAGCACCTGAACTTGCTCATGTTGAAAGAAATCTTTATAATTTTCCTTACAGAAAATACGAAAAAGAAATCAAAGATATGCATTTATTCTTAGCAAATAATCCATATTCAGAGATTGAAGAAGTTGCAAGAAGAATTGTAGAATTGGTTCAAAATTCAGGATATAGATATAAAGACATTGCTGTTATTACTAAAAATATAGATACATACTCTAGCTTATGCAGGGCTATATTTAATGAATACAATATTCCTGTTTATATAGACGAAAAAAGAGATTTAAGCCAGAACATACTGGTGAAATATCTAATTTCTATATTAGATGTATTTGCAAGAAACTGGTCTTATGATAGCATGATTAATTACTTGAAATCTGGTTTTGTAAATATTGCAGAAGACGATATTTATGAACTTGAAAATTATGCTCTAAAATGGGAAATTAAGGGAAGCAAGTGGTATAAGGAAGACTGGAATTTTAAAGATGCAGATGAAGTTGGAAAGGAGTTCGTTAATCATGTAAATCAAATTAGAAGAACTGTAGTTACGCCATTGGTTAGACTTAAAGCAAACTTGTCTGGAACGAAAACTGCAAAACAGATTTCGGAAAATTTATACAATTTCTTCATAGAAAATAAAATTGATAAAATTTTAGAAGATAAAATAAAACTATTGAATGAAGAAGAAAAAGTAAATATTTCAGCCGAGTACGAGACAAGCTGGAAGATTGTAATGCAAGTTTTAGATGAAATAGTGCTTGTATTTGGCAATGAAAATGTAACTTTTGATAGCTATATGCAAATTCTGAAAACTGGACTAAAAGAAAGCAAATTAGGAACAATTCCAATGGCGCAGGACCAAGTAACCGTTGGAGACGTTGATAGATCAAGAAGCCATAAGGTTAATGCCATATTTATTATTGGTCTAAATGACGGAGTATTCCCTTCACAAAACAAGGCCGAAGGATTTTTAAATGATGACGATAGAGCAAAAATTAAAGAAAATGGAGTCGAGCTTGCAAAAGGAACTATAGATAGAATTTATGAAGATAACTTCAATATATACAAGGCATTTACTACTGCTGAAAAAGAAATGTATTTGTCATATTCATCATCAGATATGGAAGGAGAATCTCTAAGACCATCAATATTAGTTTCAAGAATTAAAAAGATATTTCCTGGTCTAGAAGAAAAAAGTGATGTAGTAAATAGAATTTCAGAAGTTTCCACAAAACAAAATACATTTGAAGAACTATTAAATAATCTAAGAGACTTCAGAGATGGAAAAGAAATTAATCCGAAATGGTTCTATATTTATAATGTTTACAGCAGTGATGCTGAATGGTCACAAAAGCTTGATGCAAGTATAAAAGCATTAGATTATGTGAATACTCCAGAAAAGATATCTAGAAAGAACATCGAGAAAATGTATGGAGAAACCTTAAAAACTAGTGTATCTCGATTGGAACAATATAGTAGTTGTCCATTTTCATATTATTTAACTTATGGATTAAAATTGAACGACAAAGAAACCTTCAAGGTAGAAACAATGGACACAGGTTCATTCATGCATGATGTAATAGACAACTTTTTTGAAACTCTTGAAGAAAGAGAAATAAATATTAAAGAAATTACTGATGAAGAGATTGAAGAAATAGTCGCAGAAGTCGTTCAGGAAAGACTTGCACAAAATAGAAACTATATTTTTAGTGTAAACGCAAAATATAAGGTTCTTACCGCAAGACTGAAAAGAGTTGTTACGATGTCTATTAAATACATAGTGCAAACTCTTAAACAGAGCGAGTTTTCAGTATTTGGACACGAGGTTGAATTTGGAGGAAATAGCTCAGAATTTGAACCGATAGTTGTAAAAACTGAAGACGGAACAAGAGTAGAAATAAGAGGAAAAATCGACAGAATCGATATAATGAAAAATCCTGATGGAACTTATGTAAGGATTATAGATTACAAATCATCTGTAAAAAATATTGATTTAAATCAGGTGGCCTCGGGATTACAATTACAGCTATTAACATATTTAAACGAAATATGCAAGGTAGAAGACTTTATTCCTGCAGGAGTTCTATACTTTAATTTGTTAGATAAGCCAGCTTCATTAGATAAACACCTTTCTGATGAAGAGATAGAAGCAAAAATAAGGCAAGAATTTAAAATGAAAGGATTAATTCTTGCTGATGTAAATATAATAAAAAAGATGGATACTAACGTTGAAAACGAACCAAAAGGAATAAGCAAAATAATACCAGCAACAATAAAAAAAGATGGAGAACTATCTTCTAAGGGAACAAGTGCAGTAACCAAAGAACAATTTGAATATTTGCAAAAATATACGGAAAAAATAATAAAACAAATATCAGAACAAATTCTTGGAGGGAACATTGATGTAAAGCCATTTTATAACACATCAAACAAGAGAACTCCTTGTGAATATTGCAAGTATAAATCAATATGTAGATTTGACGAGAACGCTTGTGGAAATAGTTACAACTATATAAGCAATAAGAATAAAGAAGCGGTTCTGGAAACGATAAAAGAAAGAACGAAAGAATAGAAAAATAAAAGTAAAATAAAGAAGAGAATTTGTTAAGAAATTAGTTTATTTTCAATTAATAGAAAAAGGGAAGTTTTTTAATGAACTAAAAAAGAAAGATAAAGCTTAAAAGAAAGTAGGTAGATTATTTGGAAAGAGATTTATCAAATGAAAATATGATACATGTAAAGAAAGATGGAATCGAGTATTTACAATTTAGAAAATTACTTGAATTTGAAGATTTAGTGAACTGTTTTACACTTAAGACAGGGAACCTTAATTTTAGAAGAAAAACCAGTGAAGAATTGGCTTTACAAAGTATTCAAAAAATATGTAATGTGTTAGACGTGAATCCAAATACAATAGTAAGACCAAACCAGAAACACACAGATTGTGTTGAAAAAGTGGATAGTGCAAGCGAAGATTTAGGAACGAGAGAAATAGATGGACTAATAACCAATAAAAAAGACATAAATCTGTTATTAACATTTGCAGATTGTACACCAATTATTTTATATGATCCTGTAAACAAGGCTATAGGAAACATTCACTCGGGTTGGAGAGGAACAGTTCAAAAAATAGGCAAAAAAGCAACATTAAAAATGATGAAAGAGTATGGCTCAAAACCAGAAGACATTATAGCATGTTTCGGACCTGCAATAGGACAATGTCATTTTGAAGTAGAAGAAGAAGTGAAAAATATTTTTGAAAATGAATTTGGTAAATTTACAAAGAAATATGAAATAATAAAAAAGCAATCAATCTTAAAAGACGGAGTTCAAAAATATAACATAAATACAAATTTGATAAATCGATTAGAACTAGAAGAACTTGGATTACTTCCAAAAAACATTATAGAAAGCGGAATCTGTACAGTTTGCAATTCGGATTTGATTCATTCCTACAGAGCAAATAAAGAAAAATTTGGATTAAATGCGACTATTATAGGGCGACAAGAAAGGAAAAAAATATGATACCAGAAAAGTTAAAAAAGGGTGATACAATTGGAGTAATTGCACCATCAAATTATATTAAAGAAGATGATTTAGAATATATAAATGCATCAATAGCACTAATGGAAGCATCAGGATTTAAAGTTAAATTCGGAAATTATGTATTTGAAAATACACTAAATTACGGAACTGATCCACGAAGAAGAGCAAAAGATATAAATATGATGTTTGCAGACAAAGAAGTAAAAGCTATTTTATGCGTAAAAGGTGGAGAAGACTCTAATTCTTGTTTGGACTATATTGATTATGAAATTATAAAAAACAATCCAAAGATAATATGTGGATTTAGTGACAACACAAGCATTTTAGATGTTATAAATGAAAAAACAGAACTCGTAACATATCATGGACCTACTTTTAAATCTTTCACATCTTGGGACACTGGCTATGCCTACGAGCAATTCATAAAAAAGTTAACCGAAAACAATAAGGAATATAGCACGGAAAAATATACAGAAGAGTTTTTAAGCAAGGTAATCGGAGAACCAGAAGATGCTTACACTACCCTTAAAGCAGGTAAAGCAAAAGGACAACTTGTTGGAGGAAACTTATCATTATTTACAAAACTGGTATGCGGAAAATATGCTGTAAATGTTGAAAATAAAATTTTATTCTTAGAAGAGTTAGGATTTGAAACAGGGCCGGAAGCCACAAACAGTAATATTTATTATCTTAAACAAAATGGTGTGTTTGATAAAATAGCCGGATTATGGATTGGAAACTACGAACATCAATCTAAGATTACATTAGAAGAAATTATAATGAATGCAATTGGAGATGAATATAGTTTTCCTATAATTAAATCAAATAATTTTGGACACATTGATAGAAAAACAATTATTCCAATCGGACAAATTGCAGAAATAGACACCGAGAAAAATGTAAAGATTTTATTAGAAAATTAATAATTATAAATTAGTGGGACGGGGGTACAATTTTCCCCCGTCCTTAAAAGGTACAATTTCGTCCCCGGAACCAAATTACACCGGAAACAAATTGCACCAAATTGCACCGTTCCAGACAAGGTACAATTTTTCCTCCGTCCCAAAATTGTCCGCTAAAAAAATTATACATACTTTGATTCTCAATTGAGTCGACTCTACTGTACAATTTATTTTGTTGACAACGCCATCTATTTTGTGATATACCCTAGTAAGAAAAAGTAGAGGGAACTAAAAATGTATAACAATTGGGAAGAATTAGAGAAACAAGTAAAAGATTGCAAAAAATGTAAATTATGTATGAATAGAACAAATGTGGTATTTGGAGTTGGAAATAAGAGTGCAAAAATTATGATGATAGGGGAAGGCCCCGGAGCAGACGAAGATATGCAAGGAAAGCCATTTGTTGGTAAGGCTGGACAACTCATGGACAAAGCTTTTCAGGCACTTGAAATTAGTAGAGAAAACATTTATATAGCAAATGTTGTTAAATGTAGGCCTCCACAAAACAGAGTTCCTGAAAAGGACGAGGCAGAAGCCTGTTTGAACTATTTAAGAAATCAAGTAATATTGGTAAAGCCAAAAATAATAGTTCTACTTGGTAGTACAGCTCTTAAAAATATTCTTGGAGAAGAGTACGGAATAACAGCCAGCAGAGGCAAATGGGTTGAGAAAAAAGAAATTTTATATATGCCAACATGGCACCCAGCAGCATTATTGCGTGATGAAAATAAAAAAATTGATTTCTATAGAGATTTGAAAGAAGTAGCGAAAAAGGCTCAAGAATTAAGTATAGAATATTAATAATAAATGAAGGAAAGTTTATGGAAGAAAAAAATAAAGTAGAAGAAATAGAAAAATATTGTTTGAACTGCAAGACCAAACCGTGTAGTATGAATGGTTGTCCTTTGAATAACGATATTCCAGCATTTATTCATGAAAAAGATAGCAAAAAGGGTTTTGAAATATTGTGCAATACAACAGTACTTCCAGCTATTTGCGGAAGAATTTGTCCACATGCAAAACAATGCCAAGGGTCTTGTATTAGAGGAATTAAAGGAGAGCCTGTAGAGATAGGGTTCGTAGAAAAAACAATAGGAGATATTGGTATAGAGGAAGGATATAAGATTCCAAAGTTTAATGAAATAAGCAAGAATATTGTTGGAAAAAAAGTTGCTGTAATTGGCGGAGGTCCTGCGGGACTTACCTGTTCCGCATTCCTAGCGAGAAATGGCATAAATGTTACCATATTTGAAAAAAATGAATTGCTTGGAGGAATTTTGACTCATGGAATTCCCGAATTTAGACTTCCAAAAGAAGTAACCGAAAAAAGCATAAACAAAATATTAGAACTTGGAATAAATGTAAAATTTAATAAAGAACTTGGAAAAAATCTTTTAATCGAAGAGTTGCAAGATGAATTTGACGCAATATTTGTTGCGATTGGTGCTAACATTCCTGCAAAAATGGGAGTGGAAGGAGAAAGTATTCAGGGAGTATATGGCGGAAACAGCTTGCTAGAAACGGGAAATCACCCTGATTACAAAAATAAAAAGGTTGCTGTAATTGGTGGAGGCAATGTAGCAATGGACTGTGCCAGAACAATAATAAGAATGGGGGCAGAAGAGGTAAATGTAATATACAGAAGAGCCAGAGAGCAAATGCCAGCAGAAACCAAGGAAATTGAATCAGCAGAAAATGAGGGAGTAAAATTTTTATTCCAGACTAATATTGTAAAAATACTTGGAAGTCAAGAATTAGAAGAATCAGAAAAAATTAATAATGAACTTGAAGAAAATAACAGCCATGATGCCACATATAATGCTATGAATAAGAAAAGAAATGTTTCTAAAATTGAATGTGTTAAAACAAAACTAGTTTCAAAACCAGGAGAAACAAGATTGAGTCCTGTTAATATTGAAGGAAGTAATTTCATTATTCCAGTTGACTATGTAATCATGGCAACAGGTTCTAATCCAGATGAAAATGTAATTGCAGATTTTGAAAAGAATAGATGGGGCTATATTAATGTTGATGAAAATATGCAAACTTCAATTCCAAAGGTGTTTGCTGGTGGAGATATAGTTGGAGAGAAAGCAACTGTTGCTTGGGCTGCAAGGTCTGGAAGAAATTCTGCTGAAAAAATAATACAGTATCTAGAGAATAAAAATGCATAAAGAATGTATATGATTTAATTTAAAAAAATTAAATTAAAATACAAGCTGAATTATAAAAAATAAAATAAAGTAAAATATAACAATGAAAAATAAAAAACTGCTTATGAATTATTCATAGGCAGTTTTTGAACAAATTAAATTTATAAATAAAAAACGATAAAGGATGAAATTATAATTTAATTAATAAACTTTTAAATTTATTAAGCTTAAGGTTGGCTATAAGAAATTACTTTTAAAATAGTACCATCATCTTGTTTTAGAGTAATTGTTTGGTTTGCTCTATCAATCTCATCTGCATAGATTAAGTTATCATCTAGAAGCTCTTGTATCAATGCATCGGTATCTCCCAAGGTATTGCTTAGCGTATTTTCCTTTTTCCAAATCTTAATTTTATCTGTAACAACATTAACTCTGGTTTCGTCATTTGTGTTTCTAGAATTTTCAACTAAGCCGTGGTCACCAAGGGCGATACTTAAAGTAACACCTGCTAATATTGTCATTATTACAAATGTAATTACCAAACTTATAAGAGTTATTCCTCTTGAATTTTCTTTTTCAAGCTGTTTCTTTAAGAAAAGCTTCTTTATATAACCTATAATCTTTAAAATTTTATTTTCCTTTCTAGGAATTAAATAGGTACTTCCATTATCAACAATATCTGATAGAACATCGAACTTTTTGTCCAGTTTTTCCATCATTTCAATATAAAAATTATTGAAAAAATAATAATCTGAAACGGTTCCTATATATTCCTGAAAACTATATAATTTTTTTCTGAATCTATCTAAATCAACAGATGTCATAAGTGATTTATACACTGTTGAAAAATACGATTTTATAATTAATTCTTGAGCAGAAAAATATGCTGTACGTATTTCTTCTTTTAAGTTTTCAATTTTGTTTGAAAGGTTGTGAGATTTTTCAAATGCGAGTTCTTTATTTTGTTGCTTATTACGTAGAGTAATAATTTTTCCTTCTAAATCCAAGATCTTATCTAAAAGCATAGAAACTTGTGTATAAACAGCTTCTCCACATAGTGCTGAAAACTTATTTTTGAAATAGTCATTACAATTAAGTGTGCTATCGAACAAAACTTCTTCCCCGGTTATATAAGCCATTTGTGCAATTAAATTACAAAGTAATGGGTAATAGTTTGGACTAATTGTTGAAAAAGTTATTCCATAGTAAGTTACTGTTTCAAATTTTGAATCGAGTATGCTAGAAGCTGCGTATTGAACTGCTGCTTCGTTTAAAGCCATTCCGAATGTTTTAGAACCATTAAATGTACATAAACCCAATCTAACAAGTTTACCTTTTTGACTCTTTTGTTCTTGTAGATTATGAATAAGTTCATGTGTAGCAAATTTCTCTAGGCTATTCAAACCCATACCATCTCTGAAATAAACAGAAGAATTTTTGTAGAAATAACTTGCCTCTGCTGATCCAAAAGGAATATTGGCTATATACATTGGTAGATTTGAAAATCTTGAATAAAGAGCATCAAAAGTAAAGCCAAAATTGGGAAAAGCTGTAACAATCTTTTCACTCACACTTTTGGCTATTGCATCAATACTTGCCTTATCTAAAGGTTCTATAACGGAAATTCCATCTTTTCTTAAGTCTGATTCAATACTCATATTATTCTCCTTCGTTAATCCATTTTATTATACTACATAATTACAGAAAAGCATATAACAGAATTGTTAAAAAAATATTACAATAATATTACAAAACAATATAGGCCTTTTTGATGATTCTTTGTATTCTCCAACATAAATAACAAAGTTTATTTTATGATATACAAAATACATGTTTTAGATTGATAAAAGACTTACTAAGAAAACTGAATTCTGATGGTGGCAGGTTACAGTATAATACTTTTTTTAAATAAAACGTTTGAAATATTACATGGTAGTAGAACCGAACCTCAAAATACTATTGACTTTGAGCCCTTTGTAAGATATAATTTAGTGCAAAGATTTTTTGAAAAGAAGAGGCGATTTTATGTCATATAATTTTAGAGAAATAGAACCTAAATGGCAAAAATACTGGGATGAACATAAAACATTCTATACTGATGTTTGGGATTTTTCAAAGCCTAAATATTATGCTCTAGATATGTTTCCTTATCCATCTGGACAAGGTCTTCATGTTGGACACCCAGAAGGATATACAGCTACAGATATTATGAGTAGAATGAGAAGAATGCAAGGTTACAATGTTCTTCACCCAATGGGCTGGGACGCTTTCGGACTTCCTGCAGAGCAATATGCAATAAAAACAGGAAATCACCCTGCAACATTTACTCAAAAAAATATTGCAACATTTAAAAGACAATTAAAAATGCTAGGATTTTCTTTTGATTGGGACAAAGAAATTTCTACTTGTAATCCTAATTTCTATAAATGGACACAATGGATTTTTAAACAATTATATAAAGATGGATTAGCAAAACTTGTTGAAATGCCTGTAAACTGGTGCGAAGGATTAGGCTGTGTTCTTTCTAATGATGAAGTAATTAATGGAAAGAGCGAAAGAGGTGGATTCCCAGTTGTTAGAAAGAATATGAAACAATGGGTTATGGATATTCCAAAATATGCAGACATTCTATTAGATGGTCTTGATGATATTGATTGGCCAGAATCTACAAAAGAGATTCAAAGAAATTGGATAGGTCGTTCTGTTGGAGCAGAGGTAATATTCAATGTTGCAGACACAGATTATAAATTTACAGTATTTACAACTAGACCAGACACATTATTCGGTGCAACATATTGCGTTCTAGCACCAGAACATAGCTTAGTAAAAGATATTACAACTGCTGAGCAAAAAGAAAAAGTTGAAGAATACATTAAACTTTCAGCTTCTAAATCTGAACTAGAAAGAACAGAATTAAGCAAAGAGAAAACAGGAGTATTTACAGGAAGCTATGCGGTAAACCCTGTAAATGGAAAGAAAATTCCAATCTGGATTTCTGACTATGTTCTAGCTACTTATGGTACAGGAGCAATAATGGCTGTTCCTGCACATGACCAAAGAGACTATGAATTTGCTACAAAATTCGGATTGGATATAATTCCTGTAATTGATGGTGGAGACATTTCTAAGGAGGCTTATGCTGGAGACGGACTTCACATTAATTCAGATTTCTTAGATGGAATGAACAAAGAAGATGCAATAAACAAGATGATTGATTGGCTAGAAGGCAAAGGAATTGGAAAGAAAAAGGTAAATTATAAATTACGTGAATGGATATTTGCTCGTCAACGTTATTGGGGTGAGCCTATTCCAATAGTTTATTTAGACGATGAAATGAGAGCATTAGCAGATGAAGATTTACCACTGGAACTTCCTGAGCTAGAAGATTACAGCCCATCTAAAACAGGAGCATCTCCTTTAGACAAGGCAACTGATTGGGTGAATACAACTTATGAAGGAAAACCTGCAAAAAGAGAAACCAGCACAATGCCTGGTTCTGCTGGATCAAGTTGGTACTTCTTAAGATACATAGACCCACATAATACAGATGAACTTGCAAACTATGAATTATTAAAACATTGGATGCCAGTAGACTTGTATTTGGGTGGACCAGAGCATGCCGTAGGTCATTTACTATATTCAAGATTTTGGAACAATTATCTATATAATAAAGGAGTTTCTCCAGTAAAAGAACCATTTGCAAAATTACGTCATCAAGGAATGATACTTGGATCAAATGGCGAAAAAATGAGCAAGTCTAAGGGAAATGTTATAAATCCAGACGATATGGTTAAAGAGTATGGTGCAGATGCACTTAGAGTATATGAAATGTTCATGGGACCACTTGATGCTGCAAAACCATGGGACCCTAACGGAATTGGTGGATCTAAAAACTTCCTGGACAGAGTTTGGAGATTATTTGCTGAATCTGGAAAAGTTAAAGACGAAGAAAATAAAAACTTAGAAAAAGTTTATCATTATACAGTAAAAAAAGTTACAAACGATTATGAAAATATGAGTTTCAATACTGCAATTTCTCAAATGATGATATTCATAAATTCTGCATATAAAGAAGAAGTAATTCCAACAGAGTATGCTGAAGGATTCTTAAAACTATTAAATCCAGTAGCACCACATATTACAGAGGAGTTATGGAACGAATTAGGACATAATGAATCTATTGCTTATGAGCCATGGCCAACATTTGATGAAGAAAAAACAAAGAATGACACAATGAATCTTCCTATTCAAATAAATGGAAAGTTGCGTGCGACGATAGAAATTGCAATGAACGAAGACGAACAAAAAATAAAAGAACTAGTTCATGAGGTAATAAAGGATAGATTAGATGGAAAGTCAATAGTAAAAGAAATCTATGTAAAAAATAAAATTTACAATGTAGTTGTAAAATAAATAATGAAAAGGGGATTAACACAGGAAAAATGGAAAATGAAGTAATTAAAGAAAAGAAAAAAATGAGTCTTGCTAAGAAAATAATCTTAGGAATAATATTAGCTGTAATTTTAGCAATAGTAAGCTTCGTAATTTATGAAGTTGCAACAGTTAATAACACATACTATATTGGACAGAAAAATCTGCAAATACCAATATTTGTGTATCACGATATAGTCGAAGATAAATCTCAAATAGAATATGATTATATGCAAACGACTGCAGAACAATTTGAAAAGCAAATTGCCGGATTAATGAAACTTGGATATAAGCCAATAACATACCAAGATTTAGTTGATTATAAAGACGGTAAAAAAGCAATTTCAAAGTGGAGTTGTATAATCACATTTGATGATGGATACACAGGAGTATACAAGTATGCTTATGAGATTGCAAAAAAATACAATATACCAATGACATCATTCTTAATAGATGATTGCGTTGGAATTCCTGGATATTACACTTGGGATGAAGCAAGAGAAATGCATGATAGCGGACTTGTATCAATATATTCGCATGGATTAACACATGCTAGATATAACGAAGTAAGCAAAGAAGAACTTGTTGCACAAACTGAAAAAGCTTATGAAAATTTGAAAACAAATTTGAATGATCAAAATCTTCTAAAGGTATTTACATATCCTTATGGACTATATACCGAAGAAGAAAGAGTAGCCCTTGCTGATGCAGGGTTTGTACAAAATCTTACAGATAATAGAATTAATTTAAGTGATAGATTAGAGCTATCTGGCTTACACAGATCATATCCGCTAAACAATTCGGTTCTAAAAGTATTATTAAAAATACAATATAGAGTTGTAAGATACCACTAAAAAATAAAAGTAAGAAAAAATATATATAAATAAAATGAAATAATGGTTGATTTTATAAATCCCTTCCTGTATAATTTTTACAAGGAGGGGATTTTTTTGAAGAAAAAGAAAATAATTATATGGAGTGCAGTAATCATTGTTTTAATTATAATAGCAGGAATAATTGTAACAGTGACTAATAAAAAAGAAAACTTGGATTTTGCATCCATAAAATCAGAAAAACAATTAGAAGAAATTTATGACCGAACATACAACTTATACAACGACGACAGCAATATGCCAATGCTTTTGGCAACAATGCCATATTCTTTGATGGTTAGAGGATTACCAAGATATGATAAATCTTATGGAGTAATGAATGGTGCAACAGCAGATATTGACATTTCAAAAATTGAAAGTGCAGTAGACTCTATAAATTTGGCTAGTCCAGCTGGCACAACATCTTCAAATACCAAAGATCATTCAACAACTAATATTCAAGTTGAAAATGTAGATGAGGCAGACATTACAAAAACAGATGGAGATTATATATATTCAATATCAGAGGATAACGTTGTAATAACTAATGTAATGAATCCAGAAGAACTAAAAGTGGAAACAAAGATCGAACCACAAGAAGATTATGTACCAGAAGACTTAATCTTATATGGAGATAAACTAGTGGTGATTTCTACACATTATGAATCTTATAACAAGAGAGATACAATGGTATCTATATACGATATAAGCAACAAAGCAGAACCAAAAAAAGTTGAAGAATATAACATGTATGCAAAATATTATACCTCAAGATGCATAAATGGAAAGCTATTTGTAATATCATCTAGTAAGCTAAGAAAAGAAGATGACAGAATAGTTACATACTACAACGAAAATAATAAGCAAAAAGAAATCGAATTAGATAGAATAAAATATCTAAGAGGAATGGAAAGCAAAGATCAGACTATCATTTCAAGCATCGATTTAAAGAAAATGGAAGATGTAAAAATGAGCATGTATCTATTCAATGTCGAAAATGCATACATATCTGAAAATTCAATATATTTGTTAAATTCAGATTACAAATATAACAAACATGCACTTATAGAATACTTGAAAATCCTTGCTAAAAAAGGTGTAATCGGATATCTACAAGAGGTAATAGATGGCGACCTTGAAGTAGATTACGGAGAATATACAACAATTTACAAGTTTGAAATTCGTGAAGATGGCAGTCTAAAATATCAAAATAAAACAGAAGAAAAAGGAACAACGATAAATCAATTTTCACTTGATGAGTACAATGGAAATCTGAGAGTTGCACTATCTGGAAGTGAAGGTTCAAGAGTAGTAGTATTTGATAAAAAACTAAATAAAATAGGAGAAACAGCAAACCTATCAAAAGGTGAAAGAATGTATTCTACAAGATTTATAGGAAATAAAGCATATATGGTAACCTACAAAAATACGGATCCATTATATGTAATAGATTTATCAAATCCATCAAACCCTGAGGTATTAGGCAAGTTGAAAATACCAGGATATAGCACATATTTACACCCTTACGATGAGACACATCTTATAGGAATCGGAATGCAAACAGAGGAAAAAGTTTATAGGGACTCTCAAGGCAGAGTTACAAGCACATCTGCTGTTATAACAGGAATGAAAATGGCACTATTTGATGTAAGTGATGTAAACAATCCAAAACAAATATCACAAACAATAATAGGAGACAGAAGAACTACATCAGCAATACTTACAAACCACAAAGCATTGCTATTCTCTAAAGAAAAGGGAATAATAGCTATCCCGGTTAACACTTATCCAACTGATTTCGAGATAGACTCAAATACAACAGATATAAACTCTATGGTTAAAGCTTATAGTAGCTATGGAAAAAAATACACAAAAGAAGGATACTTTGTATATAACATAAACTTAGAAGATGGAATAAATTTAAAAGGTATCATAAACCATGATAAAACATCGGCATACAATTATTATTACAGTTCAAGTAGACTTATTAGAGGAATGTGGATAGAAAATAACTTATTTACAGTATCAGAAGACATGATAAAAGTAAATAATTTAGAGGACTTAAGTCAAATTGCAGAACTAAATATAAAATAGGATGCAGACAAAAACAACTGTAAGCAAAAATTGGATTAATTATAGAGGAAAGGAGAGCGTGATTATTTATATAAACTTGATGTTATAGAGATTATTGCAGAGATGGAAGTATAAAAGATATAGATGCAGAGGTAGAGAAAGAAACTCTAAAAAAGGTAATCACGCAAATAAAAAAATGAGTGAAGAGAAAGTTGAAGTAAAAGAAAAAAGTAAAAGTGCAATGGCAATTGCAAGTTTGCCATTAGGAATAATATCAATAATATTTAATTTATTCTGGTTTATAAGCCTTCCAACTGGAATACTAGCAATAATATTTGGAGCAAAAACAACAAGAAAACTAGGAAGCAAGATGGGAAAAGCCGGATTAATAACTGGAATAGTTGGAGTATCAATATGTGCGTTTATTTATATAAGTATAATAATGATAACCATACTAGGAATATATTATTAAAATAATATAGAATAGAACAGAAAAGAAACAAGATAAAATAAAGATAAAACAGAAACAAATGAGAACATAGAAGTAAAATATAAAATAAAAAATAAAAAATCGGGACTCTGTAATAAGAGCCCCGATTTTTTTTGTCAATTTATTTAATTTTGTTTTTAATTTTATTCTTATTTTTATTTTATATGTAATATACGCAATTTGAAATTAATTTTACAGTAAGGATTAAGTAAAAATGTAAATATAAATGTAATTTATGGTTAATCCAAATTCAAATGTAATTTATTTAAAACAATCGCAACTTTGTGAACAATCTTAGTTGCATTTTTCTTTGCAATATTCTTTCCAAAAGCCTTTCCTGTAACTGTTAATGAAGCAACAATAGCACTAATAATAAATTGCAAATTAAATGTAAGATTTAATTTTTCTGTTATTTTAATTGCAATTAAGGCACTGATTGCACCACTTAAAACGCCGCAAATATCACCAACAATATCTGCGCAGAAGTTAGCAACTTTCGAAGAATTTCTGATTAATTTTACAGATGTTTTAGATCCTGAAATTCTTTTACTAGCTCTTGCATGAAATTCGTTTTCATTTGCAACAGTAACAGCAACACCAATTATATCAAAAACAATACCAATCAGTACAACAAGCAATAAAATTAAAATTGCTGGAAAAATTGATAATTTAGTAATTGAATTTGTTGATATAAAAGAAAACACAATAGACAATATAAAAGTTGTAATAAAAACTGATATAAGCCATTTTACATCTGTTTTATTAGATGGCTTTTGGTCTTTCCCATTATCTTTAACGTTATTAGCATTTTTCTTTGCTTCTAATTTAGTGCCATTCGGGGCACTGTCTGATTTATTCATAAAATGAAATCCTTTCTTAACGATTTACTTAATAAATTTATTTAATAAAAAAAGTGACATACAAGCCACTAAAACTTTATAAAATTTAAGATGGTAAAATTATAAGTAAATTTTACGGTTTGAGGTCTAGCCTAATTTCT